>PDWI01000017.1_pt1 | contig 204636 bp, 188 predicted proteins | sample 1430891 | NCBI WGS metagenome assembly PDWI01 (sample SAMN01162508, study PRJNA174530) | Oral metagenome, whole genome shotgun sequencing project. | biome: Marine environment; feature: Marine mammal; material: Swab sample of the gingival sulcus; isolation source: swab sample of gingival sulcus... | reverse complement strand
AAAGTAATAACAGATTTTGAAAATTACCCAAAATGGAATTCTGTATTGGCAGTGAAAAATAATGATAGTTTGAAACTTGGAAATAAGTTCCACGTCATAATTACTAAACCTATGGGCAAAAAATCGAAATTTTATGCAACTGTTATCAGTAAAAAAGAATTTCAATCATTTTCTGTAACCCACGCAATTATAGGCAAGTGGTTTTTTAAAGCAACTCACTATTTTATCATTAAAGAGATAGACAAAGAAAATATTACATTTATTCAAAAATGGGAATTAAAAGGAATAATTACTTCATTGTTTCGCAAACAAATTTTTAGAGAATTAGAAGTGTTTAATAAAATGAATGTAGAACTTAAAGAATTCGTTGAAAGACAAACCTATTAATTAGTTCTATTTACTTTTGTGGCATTGGTTTTTGGTATGTTTAAAGTCAAATGTGAAATTTTTATATGGCAGATAAATTATAAAAAACAAACATCATTTGAGGATTAAGATATTAAAAAACAAAAAACTACCGCTAACACGGTGTATAAGCAATAGCGGTTCAGTCGCTTAACCCAAAGTTTGTACTTTTAAATTGCCTACTGTTCATACACTGCAACCGTTAGAATAGGAGGGTAAAGAAAAAAAGAATGAATCAAAAATATATTGAAAGTAAACAAGGAAAAACTTACTACTGGACTGAAGGAAGTAACAATGATTGTATCGTGTTTTTACACGGAGCTACGGCTGACCACTTGCTATTCAAACATCAATTTGAAGTTTTTAAACATCACTTTAAAGTAATTGCAATTGATGCACCTTTACACGGAAAATCAAAACCTTATTTAAATTTTAGTTTGGAAAATGCTTCAAAAGAATTAAAAAACATTTTAGATAAAGAGCAAATCAATAAAGCACACTTTGTTGGTCAATCTATGGGTGGACTTATTTCACAAATATTTACAAGAGAATATCCCGAGCGTGTTAACAGTATCACACTTGTAGGCTCCACTCCACTTTTTTCAGAGTACTACTCTAAAACTGATATTTTCTGGCTTAAAATAACACCTTGGCTTTTATATCTTTACCCATATAATTTTTTACTAAAATCTATAGCTAAGCAAGTTTCAGTAACGGAAGAAGGTAAAAAATATATGTTTGATACGTTGAAAAAACATTCAATACATGAACTGGTAAGAATTCTTCGTGGCGTATTTGGTGAATTTTCAAATTATCTAAAAAATGAACCTTTGAAGGTCCCGATTTTTGTAACATATGGAAAAAAAGATAAAACAGGTAAAGTGCAAGAATACTGTAACAGATGGACGAGTAAAGAAAAACTGCCCTTGACAATTATTCCAAATGCCGCACACAATGCCAATTTGGATAATCCTGATTTTTTTAATCAATTACTGAAAGATATTTTAAATAATGCTGTACCTAACACGGTGCGGTGTATAAGCAATAGTGGTTCAGTTACTTGACCCAGAATTTGTGCTTTTTAAGCTGTTATGTTTCTATGCCTTGCACTTTATTCAATTGTTTTTGAATATAGCAATCCGCAACATGTGCCCCTGCTAAATAGCCTGTACTCATTAAAAACTCTTTGGTAATTTCATTACCTATAAATTTAAAGGTTTTTTTAAACAACTTAACCCAATCAGCATGTGTCTTTGGATGGTTTACATCCAACCACGCCTTAAACGAGCCATATTGGGCTTGTAGTTTTACCACCTGCTGTGCGTTATAAATGGTTGCAGCAACTTTAAGCTTATTGCGTATAATCCCTGTATCACTCAGCAAGCGTTGTTTATCCACTTCATCATAACGGGCAATAATGGCGATATTAAAATTATCATAAGCTTTACGAAAGTTATCTTGCTTATTTAAAATAGTATTCCAAGACAGCCCAGCTTGGTTAATCTCTAAAATCAAACGTCCAAATAACTCATTATCATCATTAATAGCAAATCCATACTGGGTATCATGATAAATACGATGAACATTATCCGCAGGCAGATTAGCGACATAATCACAATAAGTCGCTGGCTGAATAGCAACCGTTTGCTTTTGTCGTGTATCGTTTTTTTTAAGCTGAGTATCTTGCTGAGTGATATTCACAAATTAACCTCTTGCCATATAATCAGTCATATCTTCAATACCATGCAACGTCATAGGATACATATGGTTTTCAAACAGTTTTTTAATTTCAACAATAGTTTGAGTATACATCCAATAATCTTGATGCTCTGGATTCAGCCAAGCCACCTTATCAAAATGTAATAAAATACGCTTTAGCCAAACTATACCAGCTTCAGGGTTCATATACTCCACACTACCCCCAACACTAAACAACTCATAAGGTGACATTGAAGCGTCACCCACAAATATCACACGATACTCTCGTCCATATTTATTAAGTAATTCATAAGTTGAAATACGCTCGCTATGGCGTCGGTTATTATCTTTCCAAACAAAATCATACAAACAATTATGAAAATAATAAAACTCAAGCGTTTTAAATTCATTTTTTGCAGCGGTAAATAGGCGTTCTAATGCCTCGACATGCACATCCATACTACCACCAATATCAAACAACATGAGCACTTTAACCCTGTTTCGACGCTCTGGTTGCATATGAATGTCTAGTATGCCCTTTTCAGCCGTTTTACGTATGGTTTCATGAATATCTAACTCATCGGCACTACCGGTTCGGGCAAACTGACGCAAGTTACGCAGTGCCATTTGTAACTGTCGGGTGCCTAATTGGTTATCATCATCTAAGTTACGGTATCTGCGTTGCTCCCATACCTTCACTGCACTACGTTTACGTGACTCCCCACCCACCCTAACACCTTCTGGGTGATCGCCATACGCACCAAATGGGGAGGTACCACCTGTACCCACCCATTTATTACCCCCTTCATGCCGTCCTTTTTGCTCTTTTAAGCGTTCTTCTAACGCTTTCATAAGTGCTTCTAGCGAGCCATATTTTTTAAGCAATCGACGCTGCTCTTCGGTTAAATCTTTGGGGTCAAGTTTTAATTGTAGCCATTCTTTTGGGATATGACTTAGTTTTGATAATAACTCGTCCATATCCAGGGTATCTACCCCATCAAAATAGTCTGCCATTGCCCTATCAAACTTATCAAAATGGCGTTCATCTTTAACCATACACAACTTTAACAACCGATACATTTCATCTCGACTATAGTTGAGACTGTTTACCAGCCCCTTATCTAATGCTGAGTGTAAATCTAGCAGTTCACGTGTGGTAACGGGGACACCGTAAGTACGCAAGGTGTAAAATAATTTTAAAAACATGGTTTGTTAACCTCCAACAAAGACTGACAATTAGCCTCTTAGTAAGTTAGTAAACCTTGCTAACAATGCCATATCTGCCTCATTTTTTAACAAGGCACCTGCTAATGGTAGCTCAGTCGTGTTGCCTGCTAGCGTCTGTTGTAATTGCTGTTGGGCATTGTCATCCGCCATCAACAAAGTTAACCAATCTACCAGCTCAGAGGTTGATGGTGGTTTTTTTAGCCCTTGCAGTTCTCGTAGTTTAAAAAATAAGGTTAACGCTTCATTGATCAATTTTTCTTTGATGTTAGGAAAGTGAACATCAATGATTTGACGCATAGTATGCTCATCAGGGAAGTCAATATAATGAAAAAAACAACGACGTAAAAATGCGTCTGGCAATTCTTTTTCATTATTTGAGGTAATAATCACCACAGGGCGTTGCTGAGCAGTGACCGTTTCTCCTGTTTCATAGACATAAAACGACATCTTGTCTAACTCATGCAACAAATCGTTAGGAAATTCAATATCCGCTTTATCAACCTCATCAATCAACAATACGCTGCGTTGCTCACTGGTAAATGCCTCCCACAGTTTACCAGGTTTGATATAGTTGTTGATGTCATATACTCTATCTTCACCCAATTGAGAGTCACGCAAACGAGATACCGCATCATATTCATACAAGCCTTGTTCGGCTTTGGTAGTTGATTTAATATGCCAAGTAATAAGTGGCATATCTAAACTTTTTGCAACTTCTTCGGCAAGCAAAGTCTTGCCTGTGCCTGGTTCGCCTTTAATTAGCAAAGGTTTTTGCAATGTCATACTGGCATTGACTGCTAGCTGTAAATCATCAGTAGCAATATAGTTTTGAGTGCCTGTAAATTGCGTGTGCTTCGTTTGTGTCATATATTAAGTCCTATACATTTAAAGTATTAAAAAATAAACATCACCCTTTATACCATAAACAAACCAATTTATGGCACAAAAAAAGACAACCCATTGGTTGCCTAATTGTGTATGACTCAATCAAACCTTATTATTGCACAACTTTTTTATTTTTATTCATGCTAGATAGCATCACTTGCCAAATAAACCCTAAAAAGAAGCCAACCACAACTACAAACAAAATTGGCACAAGATTTGATATGGCTTGTACAAAATCTTTCATTAATAATGAATATACAACTCCCATACTTGCTGGTGCAATTTTGCCAGAATAGTCATGCGATGCACCTGGTGTTAGCAAAACAGCAAATAATATTATCCAACTCATACCCCCCAATGGTTTTGGTAAAAAACGAGAAATAAATAACCAAAGAATAAGTACAATGATGCTACCACCAAGATAAGCATATACTGGCAAATCATCTGCTGGGACATCTTTAACTAAATTAGCCCATAGTTGCACGATATCATTGATTTTTTCGCTAATATTATCAAGTGGCAAATTTTTTAACCAGTCCATCTTAAAAGTGTTTCCTAAATTATCTTTAAGCTATCATTTAATGTTTAAAAACATCATACAGTTTAGCATGACCATTTTATTTAATCATAAATTTTATCTTGTGCAGCTTTTGCTTTCAGCTCGGCTTGTCTGAACATGACATCATTTGGCGGCATCTGCACATAATAGCCTTGCTCATTTAATTTGGCTAAAACCTCTTTTATATCAACTCTTGCCAGTTTTTGTTGCTCGGCTAAGTCTAGATGCATTACAAACTCACTGTTACCTAATCCAGCCCTAAAGTCGCTTGGTAGCACTCCCAACCAGTCGGTTAGTTCTTCAGTATCATCTGGATAGTTTGGTCGAGCAATATAAACATACAAATCATCATGTTTTAAAAATTTATAAATATCACAATGCATGAAACGAGCAACCTTTTATTTTACAGTTTAATATTAATCTTCTAGTTTTAACAAAACAGCGGATATTAATACAGACAAAAAATAGCACAAACAACTAACACACAAACTGTCGCAAAATACAAAAATAAAATTGCTAATTTACTTGTAAAATTTGGCAGTTTTTTTCATAATGAGCATGTATCTCAGGAGAGTACTATTGTTTTAGCTTTACTAATTTTAGCAACCACTATTATAGCATAGCTTAAATTTGGCATAACTAAGTGTGTTGTTTTTAGTTTTAAATATTGCTTACACGCAAAAATTTAACACAAAATTTAGCATAAATGGTATGACAATAAAATAAATAGTCACCGAAGGCGTAAACACCCTGTCAATCGCTCAGGTAAACGGACTGAAATACTCATCTTATCATCAAGATGACAAATCTGGAGAGTATGTTGGTTTTATATTATTAACTCAACATCACCGAAGGGGAAAAAACTGTAATAGCTAACGATGGCTATTTCAAAACAGTTGAAAATCTCAGGTAAAGCGGACAGATGGGGTAAATAAAGCTAGTATTTTTGATTTATTAGCATTTAATTGTATGATAGTACTATCCGTTTGTTTATGACGGCAGTATTTTTGTGTATATTTACCCTATTACAAATAAGTTAGTTAAAAGGATTTGTTATGTCTGAGCTTAACAACACACCGTTTTATCAATCTCATATAGATGCCAACGGCAAAATCGTCAACTTCTCTGGCTGGGCATTACCAATCCATTATGGCTCTCAAATCGAAGAACACAACGCTGTACGTACCGATGCAGGTATGTTTGATGTTTCACACATGGTGATAACAGACATTACAGGTAATGAGTCAAAAAAATGGCTACAAAAACTCCTGGCAAATGACGTCGCAAAACTCAAGTTTGTGGGTAAAGCACTTTATTCTGGCATGTTAAATGAAAATGGCGGCGTGATTGATGACTTAATCGTTTATCGCATGGATGAAACCGAAACAAACTATCGTATCGTATCTAACGCTGCAACACGTGACAAAGACTTAGCTCAATTTAATAAAATAGCCCAAGATTTTGAGGTCACCCTAACCGAACGCCCAGAACTTGCAATGCTTGCTGTACAAGGTCCTAACGCCATTAGCAAACTCAGCCAAGCAAAACCTGCTTGGGCAAAAATCTTACAACAGCTAAAACCATTTGTTGGTGCAGACTTAACAGAAGCTGAAGCAAAAGACTGGTTTGTCGCACGCACTGGTTACACTGGCGAAGATGGTGTGGAAGTAATTTTGCCCGCCGATGCTGCCAATACATTTTTTGCTTTGTTAAAAGACAACGGCATTACACCAGCTGGTTTAGGTGCACGTGATACCTTACGCCTAGAAGCTGGCATGAACCTATATGGCAATGACATGGATGAAACAGTCAGCCCATACGAATGCAACATGGGCTGGACACTTGCTATTAAAGATAAACGTGCCTTTGTTGGTCGTGACGCCCTACTAGCAAAACGTAAAACCAGTAAAGAAAATGGCACAGCAATGAAGCAAGTTGGCTTAGTATTAAAAAGCCGTGGCGTATTGCGTGCAGGTATGGAAGTGGTTATTAATAAAGCGGATAAGCAAGGTATAGATAACCAGCAAAAAGGGATTATTTCAAGCGGGACGTTTTCACCAAGTTTAGAACATTCTATTGCCATCGCTCGTATCCCTTTATCAACCACTGAAGAAGATAATGTACAAGTTGATTTACGTGGTAAAGGCAAGTTTGTTGATGTGCAAGTTATTAAGTTGCCTTTTGTAAGAAATGGTAAAAAGCAGTTTGATTAATAAAACCACATTTAATGATTTTTTGTTACAATAGACGGTAATGTTTAAGGTAATTTTTAACCCAACACTGACAGGAGAAAACCCATGAACAAAGCTGTTTGTTCAATTATACTCACTTCGTTGATGTTGACACTATCCTCTTGTAGCACCACTCAAAACCAAATTTTAAATTTGACAGGTGCACCCATAGGGGTAGAAACTGCAAAATATAAAGTATCAGGAGCAGGTGGCGTTATTGCTAGTGTTGTTCCGAAAAACGCTCAGAAATCTAGTTATCGCTATGGTTTTACCATTGATTTGAAAAAAGCAACAAGTGTGTCTTCTGTACGTATTGAAAGAATTAATAGGGATAATAGTAAGACACTAATTATTGATGACAGTGCCAAAGGTACAAAATCAGGTAGTTGGCAAACTCAATCTCCCAATGATGCACGCTCTTATTTGTGGGGTAAAGGTGTCGGTAATGTAGGCTGGGTAGGACAATCACCAAGCTATAATATGACCAAATCTCAAGCTCCATGGTTGTATCAATCAGGTAATACAAAAGAAACTTATTTGATTACCATCACAGATTTACAAGGGAAAGTAAGTACTTTAACCCAACATACGATTATTCCTAAAAATACTAAAGCAGTCTATTTGCAAATATTACGTTAATTAAATTAACCCCCAACACTGACAGGAGAAAACCCATGAGCCTTATCCCAGAAGAACTAAAGTACGTATCTAGCCATGAGTGGTTACGACTTGAGGAAGACGGTACAATTACCGTTGGTATTACCGAGCACGCACAAGACTTACTTGGCGATATTGTTTATGTTGAACTGCCAGAAGTTGGTGACGAATTAGCCGCCGAAGATGAAGCTGGTGTTGTTGAGTCTGTAAAAGCAGCGTCTGACGTTTATGCACCGATTGCAGGTGAAATCGTCGCAATCAACGAAGAGCTAGAAGACGCACCCGAAGTAATCAACTCAGACCCATATGGCGATGGTTGGTTCTTTCGTATAAAACCCGCCAATACCGATGATTATGACAATTTGATGAGTGCTGAAGACTATAAAAACGAACTATAAATTTGTATCACTTACCCCTTGCCATAAGGGTATAGTGATAAAGGTTTGTTTTTAGGTGAAGGTGGGCTTTTGTAAGTGAGCTTTTGTGTTGAAACTCGTGTTTTGGTAACGCTCTACTTTGGTATAAAAAATTAGTATTTATTTGGTTAAGTATTATTTATATCTTTTCCCAAAAAATTGTTTATTTTATTCAACTTGTCTATGTTTAACCTGATGATATTCAAGCTAACTATGAATTATCTTAATAATACTGTTCTCAATTACCTCATCAGTAAATAGCTAAGTAAGTTAAATCAGCTAAAATAAGTTAAGGCAAAAATATGACCATACACTCTAGCGATAACCCAGACACCAATAATCTAGCCACCCCAGCCCATACCCCTCAACTTGAGGCATTTACACAAGTGGTTGAGCAACGCCGTTCGGTTCGTCGTTTTACCGAAACCGCAATACCTGATGAGGTCATGAATGAGTGCCTACGCCTTGCCATGCTTGCCCCAAGCTCTAGTAACTTACAGCCATGGGGTTTTTATATCATAGAATCAGAAGACATCCGCACTAAAGCCAATAAAATTTGCATGAATCAAAACGCTGCTCGTACCGCCAATAAACTTATTGCCATTGTGGCACACACAAACAACTGGCAGCAAAATATTAAAAAAATATTGGCAGACTACCCCATAAAACCTGTACCTAAAAAAGTCAAAGAGTACTATACCAAGGTTGTACCTTTAGATTTGGCCAGAGGACCCATGAATGTATTGTCTCCTGCCAAATGGGGTGCAACCACAGCAATGCGTCGTTTTAAAGGACCAACTAAATCACCTTATTATACGGCTGATGATGTTAAAAACTGGGCATGTATCAATGCTTCATTAGCTGCCCAAAACCTTATGTTGGCTTTACGTGCACATGGGTTTGATAGTTGCCCTATGATGGGTTTTGATGAACCTGCCATGCGTAAGCTTCTTAGGCTTGAGAGCGGGCAATACATTGTTATGATGATAGGTGCTGGCGAACGTGCAGATAATGGCATTTATCACGCTCAATTTCGTTTTGAACCTGAATCAATGATTCAGCGAATCTAAGGATTATTAATGCGTAAACAAAATATCCATATATCTACAAAAAATATCATGGCTGCCATTATGTGTAGCTGTTTGGCTTTGTCTGCATGTTCTGCAAATTACACAACAATCGCCAACAATTCAAAATTACTGAGTGTAAAAACAGATAAACACCCCATACATGCAACTTTTGTTAATAAAGACAAAGCAAGTAGCTTACTTGCCACCCATGATGCGTATATTAATCGCTTAAGTACGTTTGACTGGCAGTCAAAATTTAAATCTGAACAAGCCTTAACCGCTACTCAGCTAAAAGCGTATTATGCAAAAGCCACATTAGACTGGACAGATGAATACACAAAAAAAGTTCAGATAGCTATTGATCTATTACAAAATAAAACTGCTGATTTAGATTTGAACCTCCCTACAAACATCAAGTTTATTTTATCAAATGGTTTGGTAGAAGCCGATTCTGCATACACTCGACAAGACTACATTGTGTTACCTACTGAATATTTAAAATCAACACAAGCGTTTATTAACCATGTCATCGCACATGAATTTTTTCATATTTACTCACGGTATAACTACAAACATCGTGAACAATTATATGCCATCGTTGGTTATCAAAAAATACCAGAGGTTGAGCTAGCCAAAATAGTGGCTGACAATGTAATAACCAACCCAGATGCACCCAATATAAACTACGCAATTACCCTATCACACAAAGGCAATGAGCAAACATTTGTTCCAATCCTATATTCAAAAGTGCCATATGACATAAACAACGATGCGCTACCGTTTCTATTTTTCATGAATGAAGCTTTTTTGCCTATCAATGTTATAAAAGACAATGTTACACAAGAAAAAACTAAAGTTGATAGCAACTATCATCCACTATTTGTAGATAAAAAAGACACAAATTTTGATGAAATAGCCAAACCAAATTCTCATTATCTTAATCATCCAGAAGAAATGCTAGCAGAGCATTTTGCAATGTGGGTAATCGATGACGATAAAATCAAACATCAACAGCCAATTAATGAATTAATAGATACCATGCGTTCTATTAAATAACACATTAACTCATTAATTAAATTGACAAATTTACCATAAGTTTTAAACCACTAAGGAATGATATCATGACCACCTTTGCTCAACTTTTTAACGAAAGCGACTTTATCAATCGCCATTTAGGGGCAAACAAAAATGAGCAGAAAAAACTGCTTAATGCTCTAGGTTTTGATGATATGGACAGCTTTATTGATGCCACTGTTCCAGAAACAGTACGCATGAATAAACAGTTAGATTTACCCAAATCAGTTTCAGAACATGCTGCCTTAGCAAAACTACGCAAAATGGCGAATGAAATCACTGTTAACAAAAGTTACATTGGTCAGGGTTATTCAGAAACCCGCATGCCAGCCGTTATCCAACGTAATGTATTAGAAAATCCAGGTTGGTACACAGCTTACACACCTTATCAAGCAGAAATTGCTCAAGGTCGCCTTGAAGCCTTATTAAACTTTCAGCAAATGTGTATCGATTTAACAGGGCTTGAACTTGCAGGGGCATCATTGCTAGATGAGGCAACAGCAGCTGCCGAAGCAATGGCAATGGCAAAGCGTGTGAGTAAATCAAAATCTACCCAATTTTTTGTTGATGAACGTACCTACCCACAAACATTAGACGTTATTCGCACTCGTGCAAAATACTTTGGCTGGGAGGTCATTGTTGGCAGCTTTGATATTGCCAAAAAAGGCGACTACTTTGGTGCTTACTTTCAGTACGTGGGTACAGAAGGCGATGTTGTCGACCTAACCGAGGTGATTGCTAAAATTAAAGAAAACAAAACTTACGCCATTGTGGGTGCAGATATTATGAGCCTTGTGTTGCTTAAATCGCCAGCAGATATGGGAGCAGATATTGCCCTTGGTAGCACACAACGTTTTGGTATCCCAATGGGTTTTGGTGGTCCACATGCTGCTTACTTTACCTTTAGTGACAAAGCCAAACGTTCAGCGCCTGGTCGTATTATTGGTGTATCCAAAGATGCACAAGGCAACACAGCCTTACGTATGGCATTACAAACTCGGGAACAACATATCCGCCGAGAAAAAGCCAACTCAAACATTTGCACCTCGCAAGTTCTACTAGCTAACTTAGCTGGTATGTACGCCGTTTATCATGGTAGTGAGGGCGTTAAACGTATTGCTACTCGCATTCATGCAATGGCATCAGCATTTGCAAATGTTATTAAAACTAGTAATGAACTAAAAGTAGTACACGACCAGTTTTTTGACACTGTGTTAATTGACTGCGGTAGTGAAAAACAAGCCACCCAAATTGTAAAAAACGCTCAAAACATCGGCTATAACTTATGGTTGCATGAAGGAGGCAGGGTATCTGTCAGTTTTAGCGAGCTCAGTGATGAAACAGACTTTAAAGCACTCAGCCAATTGTTTGTCAATAAAGCGCATCAATTACCTAATGACATAAAACTTAGCCTTAATAAAAAGCATCTACGCACAGATGATATCCTAACACATGAGGTATTTAACAGCTATCACACCGAGCATGAAATGCTTCGCTATTTAAAATCGCTAGAAGATAAAGATTTAGCAATGAACCGCAGCATGATATCGCTAGGTAGCTGTACCATGAAGCTAAACGCAACCAGCGAAATGCTACCAATTACTTGGAATGAATTTGCCAATGTTCACCCATTTGCACCTCACGAACAAGTCACTGGTTATATCAGCATGATTGATGACTTACAAAATCAGCTAAAAGCAATTACAGGGTTTGATGATATCTCGATGCAACCAAATTCTGGTGCAAGTGGGGAATATGCTGGTTTACTTACTATCCGCCGTTATCACAAAGCAAACGGTCAGCCAAACCGTGATGTGTGTTTAATCCCACGTTCTGCACACGGTACTAACCCTGCAACAGCCCAAATGATGGGGATGAAGGTTGTGGTAGTAGCCACCGATGATGCGGGTAACGTTGATATTGCCGATTTAACCGCAAAGTGTGAAGAGTTTAGCGACCGTTTAGGTGCATTAATGATTACCTACCCATCAACGCACGGCGTGTTTGAAGAAGGCATCCGTGACATTTGCGATACCATCCACAAACATGGTGGTCAGGTATACATGGATGGTGCAAATATGAATGCCCAAGTTGGTATCATGCAACCTGCTGAGGTAGGTGCCGATGTACTACACATGAACCTACACAAAACTTTTTGTATCCCGCATGGTGGCGGTGGTCCAGGCATGGGGCCTATTGGTATGAAAGCACACTTAGCACCCTACATGGCAAATCATACTGTTCGCTCGGTTCACAATGCACAAAACGTAACAACCGCCGTATCAGCCGCACCTTATGGCTCGGCAAGTATTTTACCAATTACTTGGATGTACATCACCATGATGGGGCATGATGGTTTGTTAGATGCCACCAAACTAGCCCTATTAAATGCAAATTATCTTGCCAGTCAATTAGCAGAAGACTACCCTGTTTTATACACGGGTAAAAATGGCAAAGTAGCACACGAGTGTATTATTGATATTCGCCCATTAAAAGCAGAAACAGGCATTACCGAGAGTGACATTGCAAAACGCCTAATGGACTATGGTTTCCATGCACCAACAATGAGCTTTCCTGTTGCTGGCACTTTAATGATTGAACCAACTGAGTCAGAATCTAAAAAAGAGATTGACCGTTTTATTGCTGCGTTAAAACAAATTAAACAAGAGGCACTAAAAGTTAAAGCTGGTACAGATGGATGGACACTAGAAAACAACCCATTAGTTAATGCACCACACACTGCTTTTGTCATTACAGATAGTGTGTGGGACAAACCATATTCACGTGATGAGGCTGCCTTCCCGCTTGATTACATCCGCAATCATAAGTTTTGGCCATCTGTTGGTCGCGTTGATGATGTCTATGGCGATAGAAACTTGATGTGTAGTTGCCCAAGTATTGATAACTATGAATAAACCAACTTAAAAGTTTATGCCAAATACTTGACAAATCCAACAAAAGCCCCATTTTAAAAGAAGATGGGGCTTTTTTAGCCTAACAATTGTTTCTCCTGCAATCAATATATCCATAAAGATTACTAAAGACATTTGTAAAAATACTATGAAAAAAATATTAAAGCAGTCAAATAAAAAATTAGATAAACAAGCAAACAAGCATTCTAGCCCAAAACCACTCATCATTTTAATCCACGGTTTACACCAACGCCATTGGATTATGAAACCCCTCGCCTATCAACTGCAGAAGCGAGATTACGATACCATTTGTTTTGATTATTACAGCCTAACTGAAACCATTGAGCAGCACTCAACCAAGCTTAATGACTTATTACAACAAAAGCTTAAAGATAATCAAGGATTTCATCTCGTTGCCCATAGCCTAGGTGGACTTGTGATACGAGACTTTATTACTCGCTTTCCACAATGGCACGAAAATGGCCAAGTGCTAAATTGTGTTACCCTTGGTACACCACACATGGGGAGCACCACCGCAGAATATGCCAAAAAACTGATGCCATTAAGTGTTGGGCAAGCTTATAAAGGGGCATTAGATGGAAAAACGCCAGACCTGCCCAAAGGCATTTGCTTAGGCGTTATTGCAGGTAATCGACCTTACGGCTTGGGTCAAGCTGTATTGACATACCATAATTATGTAAATAAACAAGCCTCAGAAAAACAGCATGATGGTACAGTTTATATTCATGAAACCCAACTACCAACAGCCACTGACCACATTACTATACCAGTCACTCACACTGGCATGATTATGGATAAAGAGGTTGTACGACAAACAGATTATTTTTTAAAAAATGGTAAGTTTTTAAGATAAACAAATAAGCCAAATTACTTTTAGCTAACTAGGCAAAATATTATCACTGAAACACTATCATAAAATGATAAATAAAATTAGCCCTTTAATCTAATCCCATGCCTTGTCTTAAGTCGGCACGATAATTTTTTAACAAAGGTAGCAACTCATTTGCTATCCAGTCATATCGCCATCCTAGCAGCTCTTGAGGCAAGCTTGATTCATCTTTATCTAATGCAACCATCTCATATAAATCACTCAACCACTTTTTACGCATGAGTACATTGGTTGGTATGCCAGATTGCTCACTAAATTTTTTGATACTGGCATACACTGCCTTTTTTACCGTCTTATTTTTTGAACGATACGGCGGAACCGTCAATGCTGGGTATTTTGATGGATCAAGAACATCTGCTTGTGCCACAATTTTCAATATTTCATCACCATAAATTCCAATAATTGTACGGTGGATACTCGTTTGCTGCTTGAGTTGCTTTTTTGTTTTTGGCATCAATGCAACCAATTCTCGTATTCCCTGCTTACGTAAAATAAAAGTACGAGGTTGATTAGTGGCTCTGGCTGTTTTTTCTCGCCATGCCATCAATTCACGCAAAAATGCAAGCTGTTTGGCACTATATCTAAAATCAGCAACTGATAAATATTGCTCATCATCGCTAACCTGTTGCACATTATATAGCTCCCCAGCATACATTTGACAATCGCCCATGGCAACCTCATACAATCCCTGTTGCGTTAGTTCATTAAAGATTTGCTGATAAAGCGGCAATAAATAACGCACATCATCTACTGCATATTGTTCTTGCGCATTTGTTAGTGGGCGTGCCAACCAATCAGACTGGCTATGCCCTTTATCAACCTTAATTTGTAACACATCTTCTAACGCTTTTTGATAACCTAACTGTAGTTGCCCTGTTAAAAATGCCAAGCCAATTTGAGTATCAAACACATTGTTTAACACAGGTACATCCGATAACAAATAAAATATGCCTAAATCTTCACCACAAGCATGCCAAACCATTAATGGTAGTTTTGCTAAAACTTGGTAAAGATTAGTTAAATCTACTTTTAGTGCATCTACTAAATAAATGCCTTTGCCTGTGTTAATTTGCACTAACGCCAAACGTGGATAGTAAGTATCTCGTTTAATAAACTCAGTATCTAAAGCAATGATATGAAAGCTTGGTAATAAAGCAACCAAATTGGCAAGCTGATTTTGATTATTAACCCAACTGACCGGTAATGTTTTAGCATTTTTTAAACTGAATTGCTCGCTTTGCATTTGTTCAATAGTTGGCAAAAATGTTTGTTTATCAGTCATTCACAGACCTTTTTTTATCATGATTCATTAGCCTTATATCAAAGTTTAACTAAAAGACGTTGCTTTAAATTGGTTATTAGTTGCTTAATTATTTAATTGCCTAAATATTTAATTACTTAGTTATTTAAATTACTTGGGCATTTAAATGGAGCTTAAAAATTGTTCAACCACTTTATACTGCCCTGTAGTTGTCTCCTCACTATACATGGCTTGTCTAAACGCATTAGAGTTAGCAATACCATTGGTATACCAAGCAATATGTTTACGTGCAATACGACAACCAGAATATTCGCCATAAAAGCGATACAGTGCCTGTAAATGGTTTAATACAATCTTTTGCAACTCATCAATGTTTGGCGGTGGTAATTGTTCGCCAGTTTTTAAATAATAGACAATGTCTCTAAATAGCCAAGGCTTTCCTTGTGCAGCACGACCAATCATAATGGCATCACAGCCTGTTTTTTCAAACACTTCCACTGCTTTTTGAGGGCTATCAATATCTCCATTGGCAATAACAGGGATGCTAACCGTGTTTTTAACCTCGGCTATCAAGTCATACTTTGCATCACCACCATATTTATCTTCACGTGTTCTGCCATGAATGGCAATTGCTTGTATGCCTGCTTCTTCTGCCATTTTAGCAATTTTTACAATGTTTTCTTTACCATTGCTGTAACCAAGCCTTGTTTTTAAAGTGACAGGTGCATCCACTGCTTTTACAGTCGCATCCAATAATTTTGCTACTAAGTATTCATCTTTCAATAAAGCAGAACCTGCTAATTTTTTTAACACTTTTTTGGCAGGGCAACCCATATTAATGTCAATAATTTGTGCACCATTAGCAATTTGATATTGTGCAGCTTCGGCAAGTTTAGCAGGATCTGCCCCTGCAATTTGGGCAGAAACTGGTGCAATTTCACCATTAAAATTGGCTCTAAACAAACTCTTTTTTTTAGCATATAAGCTGGCATCAGCTGTCATCATCTCACTAACAGCATGCCCGGCTCCAAAAGATTTACACAATTGACGAAAAGGATTGTCTGTTACTCCTGCCATTGGTGCAACAATCAACCGATTTTGGATTTTTAACCCATGCCTTGTGTCACCTATTTGCATTGGGGTTAATAACGTGTGTGTGTTTTGCATAGCTGGTTGCATCGTTTTTTTAAATTACAACTTGGCTCGGTTGCTCATGGCTTGGTTTAGCGTCATGCTATCTAAATATTCAAGCTCACCACCAACAGGGATACCTTGAGCTAATCTGGTAATTTTTGCAACATGATGAGTTGCTGCTTGAGATATAAATTGGGCAGTGGTTTGACCTTCTACCGTTGTGCCCGTCGCCAAAATAAGTTCATCAATTGGTTCGACTTTGAGTCGGTTAATCAATTGATCAATATTTAACTCATCTATACCAATACCATCAATGGGCGACAAATGTCCACCAAGCACAAAATAACGCCCACAATAACCACCACTTTGCTCAATTGCCATCACATCACCAGCAGTTTCTACCACACATAGCACCTTATCTTCTCGCCTAGGATCTTGGCAAAGTGGGCAAATGGGTTCATCACTAAATGAATGACAACGCTCACATTCAATAATTTCTCGCATTGCTTCATCTAAAGCATTGGCTAGTGCCATACCTTGCGCTCGTTTTTGGGTTAACAAATGCAAAGCCATGCGTTGAGCCGACTTTTGCCCAACACCAGGGAGTACACGCAATTGTTTTACAAGATTATCAAATTTGGGGGTTAGCATGTTTTTACAGTCAAACAATCTATTTTATTCAGGGTGTAAAATGATAAACTGGTTTTTAAGCCCAGCCATAAAATTAGCAAATATTAAACAAGCTGGACCAAAAAGCCCAGCCTGCCTAACTCGTTAGCATCAGTTATAAAAAAATTAGCCAAATAGACCTTGCATACCTGGTGGTAATCCCATACCGCCAGTAGCCTTGCCCATCACCTCTTCATGTAGCTCATCAGCCTGACGTACAGCATCGTTAATCGCCGCTGCAATTAAATCTTCAATCATATCTGGCTCATCTTCTAACAAACTTGGGTCAATAGAAATACGCTTAACCACGTGGCGACCTGTCATACTCACTTTAACCAACCCGCTACCAGCCTCGGCAGTGACTTCTTTTTCTGCCAGCTCTTTTTTGGCATTTTCTACTTTACCTTCTACTTGTTTTTGCATGGCTTGTGCTTGTTGCATTAATGCCTGAATATTCATACTTACCTCTTATAAACTTAACTCAAAAATATAGCCTAATTATACAGTGATTGTCGGTAACTGTCTAAATTACTGAACAATTTTAAAGCTTATCAAGCCCTATTGCTAAATCATTGATAATATCATTACAATCTTCTATACCTACTGACAAACGAATCAAACCATCTTTTACACCTGCTTCTAAGCGTGCCTGCTCACCCATACGAAAATGGGTTGTGGTTGCTGGATGCGTAATGGTAGATTTTGTATCGCCTAAGTTATTAGTGATTGATATCATTTTTGTACTATCAATTACTTGCCAAGCTTTCTGTTGGTCAGCAACCTCAAAACCAATGATTGCACCAAAACAGTTGGGGTTATGATGTTGCTGCTTAGCAAGCTGATGTGAGGGATGCTCTGGCAATCCACAAAAATGCACTGTCACAACTTTAGGATGATTAGTAAGCCATTGTGCAATATTGTTTGCATTACTACAATGTGCCTGCATACGTAAATTTAAGGTTTCAAGCCCTTTAGTAAAGACCCAAGCATTAAATGGGCTCATGGTAATACCAGCACTACGCACCACAGCAAATGCTTTTTCCATTAACTCATGGCTACCAACCAATGCCCCACCAAGTACTCTCCCCTGCCCATCTAAATACTTGGTTGCCGAGTGGATAACAATATCTGCCCCCAGTGTTAACGGCTTTTGTATAGCTGGGGTTGCAAAGCAGTTATCTACCACTAACAAAGCATCACAATCATTTGATAAGTTGCCATGTGCTAAATTTGCTAAATAAGTAATATCACAAATTTGTGTTAGTGGATTACTAGGGCTTTCGCAAAATATTAATTTGGTATTTTGTTTTATCGCATCTGCCCATGCTTGATTGTTTGTGCCATCTACAAAATCAACCTTGATACTAAAATTAGTCATAATGTTATTAAGCAGACCCACTGTTGAACCAAATAACTGCTTGGCGACTACAATATGGTCACCTGCCTGCAAATATGCCAAACACATGGTTAAAATTGCCCCCATACCAGACGCCGTAGCAACTGCTGCCTCACCACCTTCTAAAGCGGCAAGGCGACGCTCAAATGTTCGCACACTCGGGTTAGTGTGACGAGAATACACATTACCCTTACTCTTACCATTAAAGTGGTTGGCTGCTTCTTTAGCATTGGCATAAACATAAGAGCTTGTCGCAAATATTGCCTCGTTATGTTCTCCTTCATCTGTACGATGTTGCCCTGCACGCACCGCCATTGTCTGCATATCATAATTGTGGCTTAAATCTAGTGCATCAGACTGCCAATTATCATCAAGTATTGAGGTGGTTTTTTGTTGTTTTAATGGCTGTTTAGCTATTTTTTTAGATTGATGTTTCATTTATTTTAAGCACTCATTTTTTATATAAATCTACAAACAATAATGATAACACGGCTTTTAAAGCAAGCTCATGCCTTTTTTTGTTTTTTATATTGCAAAACATAACATTGCCTCATTTTGCAGTCGCAACTTAGTTATCAAACTGTGTTAAAATTTGCAAAAACTGCTCTAAAACAAATTATGCCAAACATATCAAATACTTCAACTCAACTCATGCAAAATAAACGTTTATCGGTAGCACCTATGATAGATTGGACAACCGCTGACTACCGTTATTTTGCCCGCCTGTTTAACCCACACACTTATCTTTATACTGAAATGATAAGCACTGGTGCTATTTTGCATGGTAATACTGATAGGTTGTTACGCTATGATGATATTGAGCATCCATTGGTACTACAACTTGGTGGGGCTGATATTGATGAAATGAAACAATGCACAATCATTGCACAAAAATATGGATTTAATGAAGTTAATATCAATGTTGGTTGCCCATCTGACCGTGTACAAAACAACCGTATTGGTGCTTGCTTAATGGCAGAGCCAAACACAGTTGCCAAACTGGTTAAACACATGCAGGCAGCAGTTGACATCCCCATTACCATTAAACATCGTATTGGTATCGATAAACATGACAGCTATGAGTTTATGCGTGATTTTGTGGTAGCATCAGCAAATGCAGGTTGCAAACATTTTATTGTGCATGCGCGTATTGCTTGGTTACAAGGGCTAAGTCCAAAACAAAACCGAGAAATTCCACCCCTACGTTATGATGATGTCTATCGCTTAAAACAAGAGTTCCCTAATCTTACTATCGAAATTAATGGTGGTATTGGCTATAGTGATGACCCAATTCAAGAAATCAAAGACCACCTAAAGCAAGTGGATGGCGTTATGATAGGTCGTGCTTTTTATCATATGCCTTATCTATTGGCAGAATGCAACCAACTGTGGGGAGGAGATGTACCCTCACGTAAAGCTATTTTTGAGCAATTAATCCCTTATTTATACAAACAAGTTAAAAATGGTGAGCCATTAGCAGCGTTTTCTCGCCATTATTTGGGATTATTCCATGGCTTAGCAGGTGGTCGAAAATGGCGTCAGGCACTAAGTGGCAAGCGTCACCTAACTGTTGAAGAAATGATAGAAGCGGGTGAAAAAGTATTTGCCTTAAACCCAGACTGTTAGTTATAAGTGGCTTAATGGATATTTTTCGATAAATATTTAAAACGGATTAATCAACCTTAAAAAGATGCTCACTGCTTTTTGCCTGACTTTGCTGTAAAAACAACTCAATTAAGGTAGGGAAAAACTGCAAAAAATCTTTTTCTAACTTATCGTAGTTTTCAGTGATTCTTGGCAAATAATCTGTGGTACTTTCTTTGGCTAGTAAACGCGTCGAGAGCCTACGGTTTACACGTTGAAACACTTGTTCTAGCTCTATCAAGGTATTGTAATTGCCTAAAATATCATACTTAGTAAGCGCAGTAACAAATTCATTTGCTTTATTGGGTAAGCTTGTACGTTGTTTTTTAGCATTATCATAAAAATTTTGAATAAAACAGTCTTTATCAATTTTTACAAAAGTATCCCAATGCTTACTTAAAAAGTAATCAAAAGTGATATCTAGCACCACACCTTTAAGATAACCACGTCCTAGTCTTGACAATGCTTGCTGAACAATATCACTATTATCGGTAAATTTATCGATTTTTTTGTGCATCTCAAGCCCATCAAAGTGCTGCTGAGACGCCCCTACCCAGCCTTCGCCTTTTAGCACATCAGCAAGCAAATTACCGAGTTGATAATCAATTTGATTTTTTGATAATAGGGTATGTGCTAAATAGTTCATTGTTATCTTCTATCCCACATTACCAGTCATTAGTGAATACTGCCACAATGATACACCGTTATTAAAAATGTGCATCAAAATTGGCAGTAATAAAGACCCAGAGCGATACCGTGCGTATCCTAAAATTAGTGCTAGTATAAAAATGCTAACAATTTCAAAAAAATCATATTGAACATGCACCACCGCAAAAATGGATGCCGTTAATACACTTGCAAATATTGCTCCCGTTTTTTTATTGATAAACTGTTCTGCCGTTGTTTGCCACAAAAGCCCTCTAAAAATTAGCTCCTCATATATGGGTACAATAATAACAACGCTTAACACAAGCAACCATAGTGGATCTGCTGTGGCGTATATTTTGTCCATAAAAACCATTGGGTTACGCTCTGCCAGCTTGGTAAAAACTTCATTACCAATAACAAACAATACCCACAATATAAAAATTTTTACTGCAATACTGAAATCAAAGCTTACCATTGGTAGGTATTGGCGGATTGCTTTTTTGCGTATTTTAATAATCGTCACAATCAAAAAATACATAATGGCAAAAGTTAAGCATAATGACACGCTTAGCACCGTACCATTATAAGCAGCCTGCATTACAGTGCCACTTATATCCGCTGCCATTTGTGCTGGCATCAGCAAAAAGGCTGCCATGACCAATGTCGCCACTTGAGTCACAATAAAAAACAGTAATACAAAAATAATAAGAAAAAACGTACCCACTTTACCAAATAACGGAGTTGAATTTGACAAAGATTGGCTGAATTGATTGTAGTTAGACATAAAATAAGCCGTAAAATTTATTTGCTGTTTTCAATGAGTTTTATAATTGTTGTTTATCAAAGATGTCTAATGCCATTTCCACAACAGAGTCTGGATATTCAAGTGGAAACATATGCCCACCAGCATGGGTTTTAAATGGTATTTTTAATCTTTTGTGTATCATTTGCGGAAACTTCCGTTTTAAAAACAGGCTATCTTCGCCTATTATTAAGGTAACGGGCACTTTGGGGGCACGGTTGGGTGTCAACCAGTACCAAGAAGGATTAGTACGAAAAATAGCGACCTCATTTTTTTTAGGGATGGCAAGGGTAAAACTACCATCTGCACACTCTATCAAACCATGTTGGATATAGGCTTCTAAACAACGTGGGTCAAACTTGGCAAAAAATTTGTTTTTACTAAAGCTTTGTTTTGCCGCTTCTCTGCTGTCCCAAACATCACGGCGTTTTTTTGAAATACCTGCAGGCGATAACTTATCCATAAAGGTATTATCAAACATTGGTAATTTATCAAGTTGCTTAGCCATATGCCAAATAAAACTTGTCATACCTTGAATCATGGGTGGGTCACATAAAACCGCTTGGCTAAATAAGCTGGGTTGCTTGTATATTGCCCGTAAGGTAGACAAAGCACCCAAAGAATGTCCAAAACCAACCACATGAGCAACCTCATGTTTTTTGCACACCGCAGTGACATTATCTATCACTTGCTGGCGTAATCTTTGCCAATGTTCATCAACAGGGTACCCAGTTGTTGCCCCTAAAAACGCAATATATTCAACCGTAAAGTATGTCTCTAATTTGTCAAACAAGGGTTGATAAACTAAAGATGGCACACCATTGGCATGGGCAAAATGTAATACTGGTTTACCCGTTAATGCCGATTTTGGCAAATGAGCAAAATCATAATTAAAGTTCATAAAATTTATTGTAGCTTGGTGCTTCCTTCTTCAGTTTTTAGGCTATCACTGATAGCGGTTGCAAAACCTGCACCCATTTTTAACGCAAAACGGTCAAAAAAGTCTTGCATTGGATCGACCATGGTATAATTTTGTGAGTCAGGCAAATCTAAATCTTTTTTTAGCTTTCTAATACCACCTGTTTTATCTGCCAAACCTAAACCAATGGCTTGTTCCCCTGTCCAAAACAAACCAGTAAATAGCTTGTTTTCTTCTGGATTTTTAAGTTTATTGCCACGACCTTTTTTTACAGCATCAATAAAATGTTGATGGGTATTTGCCAACAAGCTATCAATGTGCTGTTTTTCAAATGTTGTCATTGGGCGACCCATACTTAAAATGTCTTTATATTCACCAGCATGCATAGTGCGTTGTTTCAAACCTACTTTTTTCATCAACTCTTGGGCATCATAGCTAGACATAATTACCCCGATTGAACCCACAAGGCTAGATGGATTTATATAAATTTCATCAGCTACTGATGCGATATAATATGCCCCAGAAGCACCTACATCACCAATAACCGCATACAGTTTTTTGTCTGGGTATTCTTCACGCAAATCTTTAGCAGCCAGCCATACTTCATCTGATTGCACAGGCGAACCACCAGGCGAGTTGATATGTAATGCCACCGCTTTCGCACTGTCATTTTCATAAGCTGCTGTCATCGCAGCAATAATATCTACGGCATTTGCTGCAGAATCTGCTGATATTTCGCCATTAATATCCACAACAGCAAGGTGTGGGGCTTTCATATGAATACCCTCTAATCCACCGTTAGTTTGATTCATGCTGGCACAACCACGCATCAATATAAACATAAGCACTATTACGCCAAGAGATAATAATTTAGATATGATGCTCCAGCGTCTTGTTTTACGCTGCTCTTCAACATTTGCCAACATGGTTTTTTCAATTAAAGCCCACTCTCGCCCCGTTGGATGCTGACTAGGCTGTTGCCCCGTTACTTGTTCTGCTGGTTGCGTGTTATGATCGCCATTTGAGTTGTTGGAGTTATTTGGGTTAGGTGGCCAATTCATATTGTTACCTTCTAAAAACGTTATTGATATATTAATTTTTTACTGCTGCTACATTGTAACACTTTTTATTATCTATACCCTCTATACAAGGTATGAGGATTGTAAAACATCTAGTAAAGTACTGTTTTTAAGATTTTTACCCTCTTACTCTTGCAGGTGTGTTAATTCTAATAATTTTTGTTTACTTTTCAACTGGTTATATTTGTTAATTTCATCGCTTATTATGGCACTATCTACTTGCCATTTATTAACAATAGCCGCATCAACTTGGCTACTACTGTGTAATAGCCACATCCTTTTAATCGGTTTATTTTGATTATTGCTTATTTGTGGTAAAAAATTGCTATCATTTTTGCATAATAGCTCCCAAACCTGCCATAATTTTTTATCAGTGGCTATATCTATCATTATACTGTTTGTTTTATTGTTAAATGGTAAGTCTGCATTGCGGGTTGTTAAATTTGCCCAAGCACTATCAAACTGGCTCACAACCTCTATTAATTTGTTGCTATTAATAAGTAGTGAGCAGTTGTGCATCGCTGTATTGTTAATATTTTGCCAGCCAGTTATCGCTTTTATGGTTAGGCTATTATCATCACTTCTCCATTTTGTATCTGCTGTACAGGGCAAGGGTTCAATCAACCTATCATTTGCTGTATTGGTGTTTAGCTCGTTTATCCCTGCTTGCCAAATTTGGGCAACTGGCATTTGCGATGCTAAAATTTGACTCGCATCCCCTAAAAGTTGGCTGGGTGACTGTACAATAATACCTGTTAAATGACTCACCCCTAAAACACCTAATTGTGCTTGCAAATTTGCCATGATATTTATCTCAGTTAATCTTCGCTTATAATGGTGATTAGCAGGTAAGTGATCCGCAACAATCAACCAATTATCGGTATGGGTTTGCAAAACTTGAGCGGTGATATAAGCGTCTTTCGTTTGCAAAATGCTCAATTTTGGCTGTTGCTGTGTGATATTGGTTTGATTATATAACACAAACATTAGCAAAAATACGGGAGGCAAACTCAATAACCTGTTAATTACTCCCTTAGGCATCAACCAAGGCAACATTGCCAAAACTGCTATTAAAATGATACCTGCATTAACTTGGGTATATATCCAAACATCAGCAGCATTGCTAATATCACCAATGAGTATGTCATTTAAAAAACTGTGTAATGTTAATAGTATGTGATTTAGCAGCTGCCATATTTTTTCGGCAATAGTTGGAGACAATAAAAATGCAAGCCCTGCCAATAAGTTAATGGGCACTATTACCCAACCATATAACCCTATGGCAAATACATTAACTAAAATACCCCACCAAGATACTTTGCCAAACAACAATAACGACAATGGTAATAAAGTAACAAACATCCATAACTGAACCTTAATTAACTTTAAAAAGCCTGTAAATACTGTAACCTGTTTATTGCTGGCTGATAAACCAATGGTTGGTTTGTAAATTTTATCCCTACCGTTACCACCATCAAAACTTATTAATAGACCAACAGCCACAAAAGATAACCAAAAGCCTGCTTGCCAAAGTACAAAAGGGTCTATCCATGCCATTATCATCGCAACTAACAACAGTATTTGATAACTTGAGATACGCATAAACAATAAGCGTGTAACGCCAACCGCAAATAGCATCCAAAAAGTACGAGCAGCAGGCACATCAAACCCTGTAAACATGGCATAAACCGCCGCTACGATAATCATAATTAGCCAACGCACAAGCCATCTTGGCACAATAAAATAAAGGCTTGCTACAAAACGGTTAATAAAAGCAATGGCAAGCATACTAGCAAGTATTGCTAAAAACAAAACATGCGTGCCAGAAATTGCCAACAAATGTGAAATTCCTGTCAACTGATATAAGTCTTTTGTTGCCTTATTGATTAATGCTCTATCACCTGTTAACAGGCTCAATGTTACAGCTTTCGCTTGTTGCTCAGCCTCATCAAGTTGCGACCAGCCTATTAAAAAATGTTGCCTTAAATTAAACCGCATTTGATTTAAACGATAAGTCAGCAACTTTAAAGCACCATTATCTGCTTTGTCGGTTGTTTTTAAATTTAACTCATTAATAGCCAAAATCTTTGCCTGAGCATCAATATGGCGAGCACGTAGCCATCTATGTTCGTTAAATTTTTGCGTATTTACAGTATTTACCGCCTGTTTATTAGCAGGTATTTTTTTTAGTTCTAACGTCAACTTGACAAGTTGATTAGGGGCTAGCTCATTTAATTTTTTAAAATTTGGGTGATGTTTTTTATTTGTAAGCGTGGGATAAGCAGAAATTAAAACCCGTTTTGCTGTTAAACTATTAATGGTTAGTTCATCATTATTAGTCATGGCATTTACATAACTATTTTTGTTTGACTTGTTATTAACATTCACTAATAATGGTTTGGCTTCAACTATGGTTACTATTTGGCGGTAGCCCATTGGGGCTGCTTTGTTAGTATCATTTTTTTGTTGATAAATACTGTCACTAATACCTTCTATTTTTACAGTTGCGACTACTCTTTGCGGCTGTTTTAACTCATTTTTTTGTGCCTGCTGTATTGCAATAATTGCTTGTAAGCTAGCTGTTAGCAACATCAACAAAACGGCAAAAAACTTTAAAACCTTGGGGAGTTGTAAATACAAAAAATTTGGCAAAGAATGTTGGCTATACCACTTTCTATCAATAAAAATTGCTAATAGCCACAACGCCAGTGAAGATACCAAAATAGACACACTCAAAAAACCATTGAGTATGTTTGTCAATAGAGGTAGGTTGACATCAGGGGCAATTGCCAACATCGCTAACATTAACACAATAGAAATTAGGCTGATAATCCACCACTGCATATTGGCAATTCTACCTCCTTGTAAAATCAAAAAAACTTCAAATTAATCTAACACATATTGCTGACTTTCACTATAATGATAGTGAGCGAAATGAGAAAGTGCTATAAGCAAAACGAGCAAAGATGTATAAGCAATACTTCGAGCGCGTTTGACCTGACTACCTACACTGTAAGTGGTCAGGTTTAACGCCGTACCACACATTCAGTTCGTTCACTATCGTGATTAGATACACTAAAAATTGAGTACAATATGTCCAAAAAAGCAACCAACAAAAAATCAAAGTTTATAAAGCTGGCTGTTGTCGCAGTGGCTCTTTTACTGATACCACGCCGTAGTAGCCGTAAATCTGTGTTTGTAGAAAAAAATAAAGACAACAGCAAAAACACGACAACGGCAAACAGCAAGCAAAATAATAATGACACAACAATCAGTTAGCACTTTTTATCACAATGCCTTTAAAACTCATTGATACACATACCCATTTTGATGACAGCAAATTTGACCACGACAGGCTAGAACAGCTCAAACTTGCTCAAGATGCTGGCGTAAAGCACATTATTATTTCAGGGATTGAATCACAAGGTTTTAACAAAATCATTGCAACACAAAACCTATTAAATAACACTCAAAGCAGCACGCAAATTGATATTGCCTTGGGTTTACATCCTTTTTTTATTAAAAATCATAGCCTTGCTGATTTAAACACACTTGAACAATACATCAAACAACACAAGTTAATTGCTATTGGTGAAATTGGATTAGACACCTTCACAAAAGACATGAAACAAGCTGATGTTTTAAAAAAACAACAAGCCTTTTTTTTAGCACAGCTAGATTTAGCCGTAAAATACAAACTGCCTGTATTACTACATATACGTAAAGCACATGCCCAAAGCTTACAAATTTTAAAAAAACATGAATATGATGCACATAAATTAGGTGGTATTGCCCATAGTTTTAGTGGTGGCGAGCAAGAAGCAAAAGCATTTATTAACTTAGGGTTTAAACTTGGCGTAACTGGGCAAATCACCAACCCCAATGCAAAAAAACTAAGACGTGCTATCCTTGCTTGTGTACAACAGTTTGGCACAAACTGCCTTGTGATTGAAACAGACAGCCCAGATATGATGCCTTTAAACAAACAAACATTACCCACAAGTAACACATTAAACAAAGTCAGTAGGTTAACAACCCACCCAAACCCACACCCACAAAACCTAGGCTATAGAAACACCCCTGCTAATTTACCTCATATTTTAACCGTGCTAGGTAACCTAATAAATTGCGATACTGAAACATTGGCTAAACAATTATGGCAAAATAGCACACAAGCATTACAAGTAACCTGGAAATACTCTTCATGACAAGCGACCAAAAACCGCCCTATCAACAAAAACATAAAAACCTCGCTACTAAAAATAATGATGACCAATACCAACGTCGATTTGCAGGTACAGGTCGACTTTATGGCACAGAAAGTGTTACTAAGTTTGAAAACGCCCACGTTTATATCATTGGTGTTGGTGGCGTTGGTACATGGGCAGCAGAAGGCTTAGCAAGAACTGGCATAGGTAAAATCACCCTTATTGACATGGATGTGCTGGTGGCATCTAATGTTAATCGGCAACTACCAGCACTTGATGACAACTTTGGCGTTGCAAAAATTGATGCCATGGCAAAAAGAATGTGCCAAATAAACCCAAGACTTACTTTAAACCTAATAGACGACTTTTTAACTAAAAACAATGTAAAAGACCTATTGCCAAATCGTGAGCAAAACCAACAAGCAAATGCACAGGGACAAAAGATTGTTGTTTTAGATTGTACCGATGATATGGATGCAAAAATAGCAATCGCTTTGCATTGTCGCTTTAACAAATTAAAATTAATTTGTGCTGGCGGTGCTGGTGGAAAAACAGACCCCACTCAAATTAAAGTAAGCGATTTAAAAGACACTTTTCAAGACCCATTATTAGCAAGGCTACGCAGCAAATTACGCCATGAAAAAGGCATTAATACACAAATGAAAGAAAAGTTTGGCATACGCTGTATTTACTCTACCCAACCACCTATTATTCAAAAAGCATGTCATAATAATAGCAAGCAAGAAAGCATACAAGGTGGATTACATTGTGGTGGTTATGGTTCTGCAGTGGCAGTTACTTCTGTTGTGGGTATGATAATGGTAAGTGAAACCCTAAAAATGATAAGCTGATTTTAAAAAGCACTTGCAAACACAGTCAAGTTTGATAAAATACCACTCTCTTTTAGGCATATAGCTCAGTTGGTTAGAGCACCACCTTGACATGGTGGGGGTCGCTAGTTCGAATCTAGTTATGCCTACCAAATACAAACCCTTTAAAACCGCCATCTACAAAGGATAGGCGGTTTTTTAGTATTTGATTTTTGCAAAATATTTATTAATTAGATTTGCATTTTAGGCAAAAAAATGCCTATTTTAAATAAAAAATTACACCAAGATTATGATAACAAAATCCATTTGTGCCGTCTGTTCATTAATAATTCTATCTTTATTAAGATTAGTAATTTCATCATAAATTTCAGTTAATGTATTCTTTGGACAAGAAACTCCAACTTATTAAATTCAATTACTCTTTTAACCCCTTTTTGAAAGATAAGTACCTTATCAAAAGGAGGTGATTCATAGTACCAACCATCATTACCTATTGATACAAATCTATCAAAAACAAGTTCATCCACATCATTCAAATAAATGTCATTTAAAACATCATGGATGTTAGTTGCTTCTGAAGATTTACAAATGATTTTGTGAGTTGGCAGTTTGTTTGGATACAAAACTCTTGAACTAGAACCATTACTATCAGCTCCATCACCATATACTTCTAAAAAAACATTTTCACCGCATTGACTTTCTATCAACAATTCCCATTCCCAGCAACCGCTTACTCCGCCTATCAGTCCAGTATATCGTTTCTATCAGGGCTATGTCCACTTTTGTTTTGGTGGGAACGGTGGTTTGGTTTTTTGGCTTGGTTTTGCTGGGGTAAAATGTCCAGCTTACGTTTGTTTGAATTTGGAGAGATGGTATCAACCCTTGCTAAATTTTATGTAGGGAATCAATAGCCTATTACTCAATGATAAAACTACCTTTATAAAGAAACATTAATAGAGGAGAAAACTCATCATAAAACTCTTCTTTTCGTAATTTATGGCTGTCAGGTATTGTTAATCCACTATTTACAATATCTGACTCTATTTTATTAATTACATCATCAAGCGCTGTATTTAGATCTTGACTGACAGCAGCTGCATGTATAGCTTTTGCTAGGATTTCTGAATCTTCGTCAGTTACTATCTGCTCATCGTTGGTGGCATATTGTCCATGCCACTCCATGTCGGCTGGGTAGCTTTCTGGTTTAATTGTACCTGCTGGCTTCCAGCCGAAACACTCAGCCAAGAGTAAATAAACCGACCAATGACCACCACTGATTGTAAAGACTTCATCATCTCTTGTTAGATTAAATGACATTTATTGCCTCCTCGTGCGTTAATTAATATGATGGTATAAAATCTGGTTTTTCGACATTTGGCATATTATCATAAATCTTTAATAAAGTTTGTTCTGGTGTTAAGTGTTGTTCATTAAAGGAATAAACAATTTTTAGCCAAATGGTTGCTGTCTTAAATTGCCCATAACCCAACCAAGGATAGTCTTCAAGATTTGCTACCAATAATTTTCTACCAAGTTCTAACATAGTTTGATTATCATGTACGGGGTTTAGTTTGTTTTGGCAAACAAGATAGCCGTAATCTCTGGGTGTAATGGTTTTTCTTTTGGTAGAAATCTTTTTTTGTCCATAATGATGCTCGTATTCATCAATACCTGCTTGGTACTCTTCTGCTAAGATGCAAGTAGCAAGATAATCATTAAGCCCATCTGTTCTTATTTTGCGCTTTTCATGCCAGTCGTTATAGTGGTTGATGCTTATTTTGCGTGCTTGCTTCCAGTCAATCAGGCTGTCTTTACCTGTGTATAGCCATTTTGCCAGTGCCAAATATTCATGCATTGAGTATATGTGAAAACTGTTGTCTTCACCTCCGCTTCTTGGTAGCTTTTCATTATTATCAATGGCTTGTTGTAGCCACTCAATTCTACTGGGTAAGATAACTTGTGTTTCTGATTTTAGACCCACCATCCAGTCTCCGAGCAACATATTAATGCTATTAAGGGAGACATTCCCCATTGGACGATTTGGGTCATAAACCGTATTTACCAAAAAATCAATCATTGCTGTTTCTTTGCGCCTTACTGGGTCAAATAACACAAATTATCTCCTTAAGTTTAATAATCAATCACACTGTTTTTAGCATTGCCTGCACCCGTGGTAATTCTTCTAAAATTATTGCTATCAAGGTTGGCTAGAGCTTTTGTTTTGGTGGGGACGGTGGTTTGGTTTTTTGGGTTGGTTTGTTTTTGGTACTTGGAACGTACACCTTGCGTACTGAACATCTGCGGATAGATTTTTTAGTTTTTTTAACCAAATATTTTCTTTTAATGAATCATTTGTATAAGATACTTCAAGAAAATAATTTGTAGCTTTTAAAAGTTCATCACACCATAGACAAAACTCAATAGCTTCAAAGTCATCATAAATTTCGGCTTTGGGTGGTAAAAAATCTGAAAAAAAATCGCTAAGAAATTTCTTGTCATAAAAATGTATTAAACTCACATGGAATAAATCATCCTTGATAAAACTAATAAATGCTTTAAAAGGTGGATACGCAATATCTAGTTTGTATGGTTGAAATATAGTTTTATGTGGGTTTCTAGTAAGCTCTACTGTGATTTCTAGCAAACGATTTAACCAATCATAAATATCAGCCTCTAAATTTGGTCCAAAAAAATCAGGACTATTGAAACTATGATTTAATAAACACTTATTGTTGTTATCTATAAGCTCAAAACCTGCATAACAACATATAGGTTCATCTAAAGTATGTTTCTTATATAAATAATCACAATCATCTGGAATATATATTTTAAGCTTCATTTAATTAGTCCTTCTCAAAACCTAAATCTGCAATCGTATATTGGTGTGAACCATAGGCAGTTGATACTTTTGTTCCTCCTTTATATGTAACTGTATGAGGTACTCCGAACTTATTTTTGGATACTGCTTCAACGTACGCATGTCTTATAGATCTATCAATAGTTTGAGAAATCTAATTCTAATATAGGCAATCGCTGAGCTGTTTTTCTGCATTTCATAAAGAGCAATGGTGTTATTGAAAAATAAGAAAAATCGTTTAGCATTCATTAATTTAATATATTCTCTATACGACTTTTCATTTTCATGCTTCATTTTGATTTCCGTGGGGTTAGTAATTAATACCATAAATTGATTTTATACTGCGATCAACCTATTTGAAACCATCTTTTAATTTGTTATAACCCTTTTGAATGCCATTAAAATTATCTTTCAAAATATCAACACCTTTAATTTTCTTTGTAATCCTTTTAATTTTTATCTAAATCTTCATCAAATGGTCTTCCACAGTTTATACATTTTTTTTGGAACAAAAAATGTATGCCATCACCACTTAATCCTCTAGGTCCAAAAAGAAAAAAAGGGAGTTTACACCAAGGACAGACGTTTTTTGCTAAAAAAATAAACATGCTGATATATACATATATAGCCATAGCGATGATTATTACAAACACAGGTAATTGTAAAACATTGAGTAAAAATGCGATGATCATGCCAAACATAGCGATAAATAGCACTATAAATCTTTTACGCCGCATAAGTTTTTTGTAGGCATTATATTTTTCTGTTTCTGGAGTATTCATCTTTAAATATTCCTAGTTAGGGATACTGTCTATTGATTTTATGCTATTTTCAACAGAAGATAAGGCTTGTCCAACTTTTTAATCCTTGTTTTAAACCCCATTTTTACCTATTTATATTATTCATGTGCCTTCCAAAAAAGTCACCAAATCTTGTGGCGTAGCATTGTCAAAAATACTCGCCAGCGTCAAACTTTCTCTATACTCGCTCAAATTTCTTTGTAATTGTAATAATATTTGACTTGCCAATAAACTGTCACCACCAGCAGCAAAAAAGTTATCTGTCGCTTGGTAATCTGGCATGCTCAATACATCACAATAAACAGCTAGAATACGAGATAACACATCATTCTCGTCTGTCTCTGACTTATCATTGCTTAGCTGTTGCCTATTATCTGCTTGTTTAGTTTGATTATTTTGTTGCAACCATTTTGTCACCCTAGGTGATAAAGGACGTGTTGATATAAGCCATTGTTGTGGTTCTGACATAGCCAGTAGTCGCTCAATGGTTTCTATACCATCTGTTATTGGCATGGCAAATTTTGCAACCGTTTGCTCATAGGCTGTGGTTTGCTCTTTGCTATAGTCAAAGTCCCAATCATCCCAATTTACACAAAACCAACGGATGCCATGTCGCCAAGGGTTAGCAGCGGCATAAGAATCCATAAAACGGTTGGCTGCTGTATAGGCAGTCATACTATAGCCCCCTAATATGGATGCCAAAGACGAAAACAACATCACAAAATCAGGTTTAACCTTATGTGTTTTGATACATTGCTTCAATGCTTGCGAGATATTGAGTAGCCCAGCAACTTTTGGTTCAAATTCTTTTTGCGAAATATCTACATCAATTTCTGGCAAATAACGCAAATCTGCCAAACCAGCCAAATGGAACACACCATCTAACCCACCAAACTCATTAACTGTTTCATCCACTAAAGTTTGTACTGCCTCTAACGCGTGTAAGCTTGTGGTAACCACTTTTACAGTTGCACCAGCCTGCTCTAGTTGTTGCAAATGTTTAATGGTTTGCCTCATTTGTGGGTCAAAATCGGTATCTTGCTCGTTTAAAGCAGCAATGGCATCCCATGTTGATTTTTTGGGGAACTCTCTGGTAGTTGTTAAGACAAGGTTGGCATTGTAACTGGCTAAGTGCGTGCAAAGCGAGCCAGCAATACGCCCCAATCCACCTGTAATTAGATAAGTGCCTGCTTTCTTAATTGAGCTGTGCCTATCAGTATCTTCTTCAGAGTTTAAAGTAGTGGCAGGAATCAGTGCATTTTCATAGCGTTTAACCCAGCGTTTTGACCCACGCAAGACAATAAATGGCTCACTATCAACATTGGCTGTACTAATTTCTGTCAAAATACGTTTCATAACCGCTGGTTTATTTGCCACTTGTCGGCAAATATCAATCGTACGACAAGAAATTTGAGGATACTCTTGTGGCAACACAATCGCTACGCCCAACAACGTTGATTTTATTGGATTAATATATTCATCACTAACTTGGAAGGTATCATCTGTCAGCAGCCACACATCAACCGGATCAAGGCAATTTTGTGTTGCCAAACCTTGAGCAAAGTACAGTGCAGGGTAATAAGTCGCATCTAATTGTATTTGTATATCATTGCTATCATTTTGTTTAACGTTTGCATTATCAGCAGCCGTTAAACTATCTAAATACAACACACGATTAGGGAATTGCCCATTATCAGATAGTTGATTAAAGTAATTGGCATAAGCGGCTGCTGAATTTAATTGTAAGTTGGTAGGATTAAGCACCACAACTTTTGCATTGGCTTGCTGTAACTGGTTAACCAAATAGGCACACAACTCATCAACCGTTTTTGATTGATTGCTACTCACAATTAACCAGCGTTGCGTTGATAAATCTTTGTTGGCAATTGCAAAAGCACTGCGCGACCAAGACGGAATAAAGCCGCGATTACTAATATTTGTAATCATTTCATTATCGTCCGCTGGCATGTCGCTTGTATTTTTTGCTACCAAAGCACCTTTATTTACCCAACAGCTTTCAGGTTCAAAAGCATAACCAGGCAAGCCAATACGGCGTGCAAAATGTTGGCTTTGTTTATAACCATCACTATTATCACCACGATAACGTGCCCAATCTATATTACGACCTGCCATCCACAACTGACTAATTGCTTTGTCTAATGCCCCAGTATCTAAAGTGCTATTATCTTTGGGGTGTCTGGCACAAGCAGTAACCAAAGGACGTTCTTCTACTGGCATATTTGCAGTAAATACCTGCAACAACTTGCTTAAAATGGTACTAGCACCTGCTTCAATAAGTGTACTTGGTGACTTTTTTAACAAATTGGCAATATTGCTTGCAAAATTTACCGTACCACGCATGTGTGCTGCCCAATAGCCATCATCATGTACTTGCTGTTGGGTCATCCAAGTTCCGGTCACATTAGACATAATAGGCATGGTTGGCGTATTACGAGTAAGTGGTCTTACCGCTTCAATCAGTGCTTTTGACGGCTCATCCATCATCGCTGAGTGGAATGCTTGGTGTACATTCACCGCTTGGCAAACAATCCCTTCATTTTGCAAAGCGGTTTGTGCCTGCTCAATAGATACCGTCGTTCCAGATAACACGACACTTTCAGGTGTATTGATAACACCTACCGACACATCACAAGCAATATCAGGATGATTGTTGAGCCAATTATGTGCCTTAGCTTCACTCAGCCCAACCGATAACATGCGACCCTCTCCAGCTTTTTCCATGGCTCGCCCACGGGCAACAATCAAGGTTAAAATGTCTTTTAAGCTAAAAATTCCTGCCACATAAGCAGCCGTATATTCACCAATGCTATGACCTGCCACCGCATCAGGTTTAATGCCCCAATCCATCAGTGTGCGAGCCATGGCAATTTGATGTGCCACAATCATTGGCTGGGTGTAATAAGCGTATTTAAAGGTTTCTTTTGCCTTTTCTGAACCCAGCTCAGCAAATAAAAGTGTACGAATATCTAAATTTAATAATGGCTGTAAAATCTGACAACACTCATCAAAATGGCATTTAAAAACAGGCTCATTGTCATATAAATCATATCCCATTCTTTGGTGTTGCGAACCTTGACCAGGAAATAAAAATACCGTTTTAATATCTGATACTGCTTGTTTATCGCTAAGCTTATTAATTGAAAAATTAGCATCTGTATTTAATGATTGCTTCGCCACTAAACGTAAATTAGCAATGGCATCTTCTATATTTACGCACGAAACCGCACTTCGATACTCAAAATGATAACGCCCTTGTTGCAACGTGAATTCAACATCTTGCAAATTAAGCTCAGGATATTTTTGCAAATAATCGGCTAAATTTTGCAAGTTGCGTTGGCGTGCTGCTAATGTTTTTCCACTAACAACCAACAAATGATGCTGACGAGTCACTGATTCGTTGTTGGCTAACTCATCGTTAGTACCGGCTAATAAGTCTGGTGCTTCTTCTAAAACAAAATGGTTATTAGTACCACCAATACCCAAACAAGTGACGCCCGCACGTCTTGGCATATTTGCTGGTGTTTGCCATGCTTTTAGTGTGTTATTAATATAAAATGGGCTGTTTTCTATATCAATGAGTGGATTTGGCGTTTCAAAATTAAGTGTTGGTGGTATTTGTTTGTGATACAGGCTTAATGCTACCTTCATCAAACTTGCCATACCTGCAGCAATATTACTATGCCCAATATTTGGTTTAACTGATCCCAAAGCACAAAAATTTTGTGCTTGAGAATAACGTCTAAACACCTCAGTTAAGGCTTTGACTTCTATCGGGTCACCAATGAGTGTGCCTGTACCATGTGCTTCCACATACGAAATACTATCAGCAGTCACCTGAGCAGACTGCAAAGCACCAGTGATAACTGCTTTTTGTCCTTTGACACTGGGGGCAGAATAGCCTGTTTTGTTATTACCATCATTATTGTTAGCATAGCCTTTAATCACCGCATAAATAGTATCGCCAGCATTAATAGCATCATCCAAACGTTTAAGCACCACTACCCCAACACCATCACCCAAAATCGTGCCATTAGCCGCTGCATCAAAAGTGCGAATTTTGCCATCCTTTGAATTAATGTGCCCTTCCACATATTGATATCCAGCTTGTGGAAAAGTAATGCTCGATGCCCCTGCTAGTGCCACATCGCAATGGCGAGTTTGTAAAGACTCACAGGCACTTGCCACCACCGATAACGCCGTCGAACATGAGCTTTGCACGGCAATGCTCGGACCTTGCAAATTTAACAAATAAGACACCCGTGTGGTTAAATAGTCTTTGTCATTGCCTGTTTCGGTCATGTGATAGCCGATTGGATCGGTAGCATCCATAAAGCCGCCACCAGCCAAGTTATGCAACAAATACAAAGGAGAATAACAACCACCAAATACTCCCGTACGCTGACCATTTTTATTTGGGACATAGCCAGCGTGTTCTAACGCATGCCAACAGGTTTCTAAAAACAGCCTGTGCTGTGGATCCATGATTTCGGCTTCTTTTTTGCTTAATTGCCAAAATCGAGAGTCAAAGTAATCCACGTTATCAAGCACCGCACCAACTTTACGATAGTTTTCATCACTATATACCGACTTTGGCACACCGTTTTTGTCTAACTCATCATCAGTGAGCTCTCTAATCGAGCAAACACCATCACGCAAGTTATCCCAAAACTCATCAATATTATCTGCTCCTGGAAAGCGTGCCGCCATACCCACAATGGCAAGTTCAGTTGATGTATCCCCTGATTGATGATGAAGACTGACTTCTACACTATCCTCATCTTGCTTATCATTATCATCATGATTAATTTTTGTTGCCAACTCACTTGCCAAAGAGGCAATGGTAGGGTTGGTAAAAATATCCAGCACAGAAACGCTCATGCCTAACTCTTTAGAAATTGAACGGCAAACCTGAATGGCTAACAGTGAATGCCCTCCCAAATCAAAAAAGTTATCAGCCAATGACGTAGCAGCAACCCCCAAATGCTTTTGCCAAGTTTGCAAAATCACTTTTTCAATTGGGCTTGCCACCATCATGAGCCTATCATTGCTATTATCACTTGCAGTTACAGTTTGTATACTTGTTGGCTCAGGTAATTGTTTACGGTCTAGTTTGCCCGTTACCGCATGCAGTGGTAATGCTTTAATAGGCATAAAATAACTTGGCACCGCATATTGCGGTAAATGCCCTTTTAAATGCTGTTTTAGCGAGGCAATCAGCTCATCATCTGCCATGGTGCCATTACTTACAATATAAGCCACCAATGCCTCGGGCTGGTCAGTTTGCTCATTATCCTTAGTGATAACGGCAGAAGAATGCACACCCTTATGTGCATTAATTGAGGCTTCTACCGCACCCAATACAACGGTATAACCTCGTAACTTAATCATAAACTCAACCCGCCCAGTAATTTCTAACTCTCCATTGGGCAAAATACGTCCCATATCACCTGTTCGGAACATGATAGGCTGATTGGCTTCATCATTTTGCTTGTTAGCAAATGGGTCAGGCAAAAATCGCTCGGCAGTTTTGTCAGGGTCACCCAAATAACAACGTGCTAATGAATCACCCGCGACATAAACCTCGGCAGGGATACCCTGCGGCACAGGCTGTAAATTATCATCTAACAAATAAATTCGCACATTGGACATCGGCAAACCAAGGGGTGCAAACTTTGGTGAATACATATCATCTAATGTGGTTAAATCATGCGTACAGACATCGTGGGTTTCAGAAATACTGTAATCATTAATTAGCTTGCAATTTGGCAAGATTTCAAAAAAGCGTTTGCACAATGCTGTTGGCACAACCTCACCATTTAGCCAAACAATCTGCAATTTGGCTAAGCGTTGAGTTAAATCCAAGTCTGGCGTGTTTAAAATTTGTTCAAGCAATGATGGCGTAAACAGCACACGGGTGATGTCATTTACCTCAAGATAATCAACCAATTGCCAAGGATCATAAATCACACTGTCTGGGATGATATAAGCAGGATAGCCTTGCAATAGTGGACGAATTACCTCCCATACAAAAAACACATTGGCAGCTTCTCGCTCGCCATTTTGATAAGGGTGGTTACGGTAACGCCAATAATAAGAGTTGACAGCCCCTCGATGCGGACACAAGATACCTTTAGGCTCGCCAGTCGTACCAGATGACATCACACAATACGCCAAGCTATCCAGCGTTGGTAACTTTCGACCCTTATCAAGCTCTGGCAACTCCCCAGCCTTTATTTTGTTTAAAATTGGCGACATCCAATCACCATCCAAACTCACAGCAAGCTCATTATCCAACCACTGTTTTGGCAACTGTGGCAGATAGTCAGACGTTGTCAAAATGGTAATCGGTTGGGTTTTGGTTAGTACTCTTGCTAGCAAGTCAGTTGGGTAAGCAGTCTCTAATGGCATATAAGCACCACCTGCCTTTAAAATAGCTAAATACGCCACCACGTATTCAACCGAGCTTTCCATAAAAATACTCACCAAACTATCAACCACTACCCCACGCTGTTGTAAATACCTTGCTAATATATCGGTTTGCTCATCTAGCTGTTTAAAGCTTAGTGATTGAGTTGGGTCACAAATGGCAATGCGTTGTGGGTGTCGTTTTGCTTGTTCTCTAAACAGCTCATGCAAACATTTTTGGGGATAGTTGCTACTATCACCATACATCATAGATAACGGCTGATTTTTTAAATCCTGCTCAAGCTCACTGCTAATATCCGCTAACAATTCAGGCAATTTAGAGACCGTATAAAAATGATCACCCTCATAACATTTAAAAGTAAAATTACAACTGGTGTAGGCTTTCCAGCCTTGCATATCTTGCTCAGTTAATAAGGTATCTTTATCACCCATGGTTGCAGTAATCGGCACAGTTAATGGCTTCGCCTTTTGCCATTGATACGTTTCAGATATCTCAAAGTCTGCCCTTAGTGGTGGTAAAATAAAGTCCACCAAATCTTTGTTTTGCAATGCCTCATCAGGTACCAAACCAAGCTCGCCAATTTTAGCCAATAAATCAGCATCCGATAATTGATACATGGGCGTATCGGCATGCGAATCTGCTGGCACTTTGTGAGCAGATGTCATTAAACGCATTGGCAATTTTAGGGTTAAGCCTTGCTCTTGCTTGACTTGTTCAATGCGACAAACCACCTCATAAGCTACCAACGCACCAACACTGTGCCCAAAAAAGGCATAAGGTTTGTCTAACAATGGCTTGATTGCAATAACAATCTCATCAACAAGCTCACGCATTGAGTGAATGGCTGGTTCAGCATAGCGGCTACCACGACCAGGAAAACTTAAGGCAACCACCTCTATAAAGTCTGGTAATGCCTCTGCCCAATCTTTAAAATTTTGAGCACCACCGCCACCATGCGGAATACAAAATAAACGCACCCTAGCATGTGGACGAGGGGTAAAATAAGTTAACCAAGGCGATACTGTATAATTTGAAGACATAAAAAAAGTTCTGTTTATATATTAAATTTAACCAATGTGTATTATCACTATAACATGAACAAGTGGCACAAAATCAAGTAAGTAGAACAAAACCCATTAAGCTAATAGTGATTTTTTGCTACAAAACTTAAAATCATTTATGGTAATAGGGTATCTTGCACAAATTGCACAAACATGGCTGTCATCTAAATTAAAATAGTAAAAATGCCAACCTGTTTGGGTTTGTTTATTAATTTTTAAACAAGCATGATGCCCATCGATGATATCAATGGTAAAGCTATCGAGTGGTTGAGAAAGCCCCACCCCTAATGCCTTTAAATAACTTTCTTTTAACGTCCAAATACGATAAAAACGGGTGAGTTTATTTTTACGGCCTCCATCATTAATATAATTTTTTTCAGCATGGCTAAAAAAATTCATAATCTCAAAATCTATATCCGTACGGCATTGTTCTACATCAATACCAACCATTTGCTTATCAACCGCACAAACCAGCCACCTACCAGAATGAGACAGATTAAAATAACCAAAACCCGCCGCTTTAAACATAGGTTTACCAAAACGGTTTTGCATAATATGCTTATCACCACTGGGCAAACCTTGCTGGCTGAGGGCATGATTTAACAACTGCTCAGCCATTAAACAGCGTACGGTATCTGCTAAATGATAAAAACACTCAGCACGTTGCCAACGTTTTGGGCTTGCTTGTTGTTTTAAAGTAGCCAATACACTATTGCTGATAGCAAAATTAATACGATGTAAATAGACAACCATGTCTTTATAATCCATCAGTTAATATAAGATATAAACATTAAAACCAAAGTCTAATTATGATAATACAAATGCAAAACGGGTAATACGGTTAAATAAATCATTATGCCATTATTCGTAAGCTTCATTTAAGCACTTTAATGGCTTCATCGATCATACAAAGTGCAAAATATCTTAGCATTGAATACTATAATAACTTTATCCTATAATTTATTAACTCGTTTTATTTTAATCTTTGTAAAAGAATGCTTTAAGAAAATCTACCATAACATTGGAGTTTTAACCATGCAACAAACAGTGCAACAACCGCTTCCATTGCCCGCACTTGAGCAAACGTTAGCTAAATTTTTAACCGCCATCGAACCTGTTTTTGACGCTGAGTTAAACCATAAAGCCCAACAAATTACCGAACAATTTGCCCAAAAACATGGAAAAAAACTTCAACAACAGTTAGTAAAATATGCAGAAGCACAGGCAAAATTAGGCAAAAGCTGGATTTCAGATTTTTGGTTAAATGCGTATTTGGCTTCAAGACAATCAAAAGCCTTAGTTAGTAACGTGGGCTTCCAAGTAAATTTTAAAACAGAAGCAACTGGCTTAACTCGTGCTGCCGAATGGATACAGCGTATTACAAAAACCCACCGCAATTTTATCGATAATCGGATTGAAACACCCACAGATAGCCGAGGTAATCCGCTATCAATGGACGGCTGGCATACCTTAAAAGGAGCCATGCGTTTACCACAAAAAGGCTGCGATAACTATTATTATAGCAACAAAGGCATCAATAACCGTCATGTTAATGTATTTTGGCAGGGGTCACATTATTTACTACCAGTAACCGATTCCAATGGCAATATATTTTCTATAAAAGCCATTGAAACCGCCTTAGCCACATTAGCAACTCATAAAAATAAAGCGAACTTGCCATTTACTGCCATTAGTGCCTTACCCAGTGAAGATGCTTATACCCATCTTGATGACTTGTGCCAAAATGAGCATAACGCTAGTGTGTATGCTGCATTAAAAGATAGCCTATTTTGTATTTCTTTGTTTCATTCGGGCGAAGATGAAATAGTACAGTTAGAACAACAAACCTTTATACCCACCCACGCATGGCAATATAAACCTTTTACCTATCAAATGGATTTAGATTCTGACTTTATGGTCGTGCATATCGAGCATACAGGGCTAGATGGCGGAGCATTAAGTTTGCTATTAAATGATGCCTTAACACAATCAACCGATGCAGAAACTTCTACCAGTATTCAGCTGCAACCAATGGATTGGTTAGTCTCTGCCAAACAAACACAAACCATCTTTGAGTTATTAAAGCCGGTTAAAGACAGTGCCAAAACCTTTAAAGTACAACAATTTACTGTGGATTATTCTGCCATTAATAGCAAAGTAAGCCATGATGCTTTGTTCCAGTTTAGTTTGTTATATGCTCAGTTAAAAGTATTTGGTCAATTAAAAAATACTTATGAAGCGGTAGATACCAGTAACTATTTAGCGGGAAGAACCGAGTGCTTGCGTCCAAACACCGCATCCGCCAAGCTATTAGCAAAAAAATTATTAAAAAATAGTGCAACGACAGCAGATTTAACCAATGCCTTTGCCGAGCATAAATCTTGGGTGATTGCTTGTAAAACAGGGCAAGCAATAGACCGCCATTTATATGCTTTACAGCAAATAAGTAAAACAGATGATAAGATGAATGAAGATGCTGTTAGTAAACAGTTTTTTGAGTTGGTAAATGCGTTTTCAGGCAAAGATTTTTTATCAACCAGCACACTGGGCGGGCAATCTCCAATTCGTCGTTATGTGTTTGTCCCTACGTCACAAGGTGGTTTTGGCGTTAATTATAGTATGGATAAACAGTTTTATGAGTTTGTCTTGATTGCCGATGGCATAAGTAGCAATAAGCTTGACGCAATGCAACAAGGCATTATTGAAGGGGCTAAAAAGTTGATTACAATGATTGCAGGTTTGTAATATTATCGTATATAACAAGGTGAATCATAAGTATAGAACAACTGTATCACCGTTCTAGTATCCAACGAGTCTGGGAGCTTATTTTTAAAATCTTGAGTATTGATAACAATTGTTGCATCATTTTTACATAAAATGACTGTTTTAGGATTTAATGGATCTTCAACGAAGACAAAAAATGTAGATTCCTCTGATTGACTGGCTTTTATTTCATCTATTGTCAGTTGTTGCCAGCCTCTTTTTTTAAACTTTGAGCTCAACCAAATTAATTTATCCTGGTCATAATTAGGACTTGTGTATAAAGCATCATACCAATTGCTAGTATAAACAACCTCATCGGCATCTTTATCATTCATCAGTTGTTTGATTTGGTTAAAAGTAGCTTGTTGGGTGGGTATGGCAACTTTTAATTTTTCATCAAAACCTTCTGGTGCAGAATCAGGAGACTGCTCAATACAACGATATAATATTAACCCAAGACTAATGACAATAATGTACCAACTTATTTCCTTTAATAGCTTCTTCATTCTTGTGTCCATGTTATATTAAAACCTTTAGTTGCTTACAATTGCTCATGGTGTGCTAAAAAGCCAAAAACCTTTTGATGTTGCTTTGCATCAATAATTGTTTCAATTTTTGGTTTAACTGTGATTTTAATAATGGCATCCATGCTTGCCTACGGTTTTATCGATTACAGTCTATTTTAGATGAATACTCTGCTTTTTTAATATCGATGGCGTTAATACCACTCATCCAATTCCTTTGATTTTTTGGAATATTTCTTTTATCTAAAAAATCATCAAAAGTAGCATAGCTTGTTGTTGTGTATGCTTCTCCAGAACAAACATCGACAAAAAAATAAACTAACGAGTCACTCCCTAACTTATAATCCGTAGAAGAACCAAACACAGATGAGCCATTAATATACCAGCTATCAACTGCAGTAATAGTCTCACCAATCTTATGCCCTTTGTATAATAGATGATAATTTTGAGAAGAGATATAACGCAACTTTAAATCACCTAAAATTGGTGGTTGATAAAATTTATGATTAAACATTAGCATGATCAAAATCATGATACATACAAACAAGAAGTATGATAACTTTTTTAAGGATGGTTTCATTATTTTTATTGACTTTGTTGTTGTTAATCTTTTGTGATGTCTACTTGGTTATCTGATGTATCATATCATAAGCTAATTAGCGTGCCTGCTAAGCATCAAATACTTTATATCAAATACCTTTAATTTTAGTAAAAATGCCTTACTGTGTTAAATATACCCATTATTTTTTGTATAAAAAAATATAAAGCCAGAGCCTTTTCTATGAGCATATGCCTTACTTAACATTAAAAAACCCTTATGCAATGCCGCATAAGGGTTTTAATATATGGCTCCCCAACCTGGGCTCGAACCAGGGACACACGGATTAACAGTCCGATGCTCTACCAACTGAGCTATTGGGGAATAAGCGATTTTAAGGTATTTGCCTTAAGTGCTGGGTATTCTATCAAACAATTAAAATTCGTCAAGCATTTTTTGCATTTTTATTAGATAAAAATTTAAAAATTATCTTTAAGCTTTCTTAATGCTGTAAACACCGTTAATGGCTTTTTGTCAATTAAATCACACTTTTGTGATACCGACTCAATCACCGTAGGCTCATTTACTCTTAAAAACACATTAATTAATCGTTCTACCTCTAAAGTTGTTGGCAAAGAAGGTTGATTGTCCAAAGTAAGCTTCTCAACTTTTTTCAGCCATTGCTGCATTGCTGTGTTATCTGGTTCAATAAATAAGCCAAATTTTAAATTGCTCGCAGTATATTCATGCGCAGGGTAAAAAAGTGTATCTGCCTCAAAACTATTTAGTGTTAGTAGGCTTTTGTACATTGCCTGCATATCTCCAGTAAAAACACGACCACAGCCACCACTAAACAGAGTATCACCACAAAAAATATGCTTTTTTTCATCTATGTTTAAAACAAATGCTAAATGGTCTTGGGTATGCCCTACCACTTTCAACACATCAATGTTGTATCCCCACGTACTAAAGCGACTGCCCTCTTTTACTATGTAGTCAGCTTTTACACCATGTCGCTCATCAGCAATTATATTCACTAAAGGATAAGTTTCTCTCAGTTTATTAACGCCACCTGTGTGATCGGCATGTTTATGAGTAATCCAAATGGCGGTTAACTCAAGATTATGTGCATTAATAAATGATTCAACAGGTTCTGCTTGACCTGGGTCAACCACAATCAATTGTTTGTGATTTTCATGGACTAATGCCCAAATATAATTATCAGTAAAAGCATTTAGTGGGGTTATTTGAATCATTGATGTGTCTCTTCAAAAATTTTCATAAACTCAACAAGTTGTTCTACCCATTCTAGGCTAATGGCATTGTATATACTGGCTCGCATACCACCAACACTACGGTGACCTTTTAAATTTAATAAACCTTTTTGCTGTGCTTGTGCTAAAAACTTGGCATCTAGCTCACTATTTGCCAAGGTAAAAGGTATATTCATTATTGAACGATGGCTTTTATCAACGGGGTTGTGATAAAAACGACTATCTTCAATGGTATTATACAAAAGTTGTGCTTTTTGCTGGTTGATTTTTTCAATAGCAGTCAGCCCGCCTTGTTGTTTTAACCACTTAAATACTAAGCCAGCTAAATACCAAGAATAAGTTGCAGGGGTATTATGCATAGAATCTGCCTTTGCCTGAATCGAATAATTCATAAGGCTTGGGCACCAATCACTTGCACGATTTAACAAATCATCACGAATGATGACAATAACCAAACCAGCGGGTCCGATATTTTTTTGAGCACCTGCATAAATCATCCCAAATTTTGATACATCTATTGGTGCCGATAAAATACAAGAAGACATATCACAAACAATAGGGACATTTGAATCTAGCTTTGGTATATCAAACATTTGCACGCCGTGAATGGTCTCATTGGCACAATAATGAAAATAACTGGCACCCTCGGTTAGCTGCCATGAGTCCTGTTTTGGTACGCTTGTGTAATTGTTTGCTTTATCGCTTGCCACAACATTTATTTTACCCAGCCCCAATGCCTCGTATCGTTTTGCTTCTTTTATCGCTTTTATAGACCAAGCACCAGTGTCCAAATAGTCTGCTGTACCACCAGCCAATAAGTTTAACGGGATTGCCGAAAAGTGCAAACTGGCACCACCTTGCAAAAACAATACCTTATAATTATTTGGAATAGCCATTAACTCTCGCAAATCTTGCTCAGCTTGTGTGGCAATAGCAATATATTCTTGGCTACGATGGCTCATTTCCATAACTGACATACCTGTGCCTTGCCAGTCTAAAAGTTCTGCCTGTGCTTGTTTTAGCACCTTAGTTGGCAAGCTAGCAGGTCCTGCAGAAAAGTTTGCTAAACGTTTATATGCTTGCGTTGTACTCATACTTGCTATCCTTATAGCTTAATTAGTGACATCATACTTTTAAATGTGAGTTTTAAATGTTAGTTTTATATATTACATAAAATGGTTTAATTGATTAACTATACAAGACAAGCTAAATAGCCCATGCAAACTAAATAGCCCGTTGTAACTATTTTGTTAATGCTTGCCAAAATGCTTGTTTATTTATGGGATTACCAAGCATTTGTTTTAGTGTAGCCAAACTTGTTAAACGCTTATCCTCTACGCCTTTTGGCAGTTTGGTTAAGTTTGCCACCTTAATTTTTTCTGATTTTGCTAGCCTAAAAATAAAACCTGTTAACGCCGCATTTGCAACTTCAACCGTATTATGATTGCTTATTAAAGGAAACTTAATACTTTGGATATCAAGTTTTAATGCCTGACATATGTTATTCCATAAAATCAGCTCTTGTTCTGATATCGTTTCCATATCAACCAACAACACCCAATTTGCAAAGCTCACACCTTGTAACTCAAACGGCACAACCAACTTTAGCTCTTGCATTGAATTTGGCATTAACTGTTGTTTTGTATTAGGTAGGTCAAGTGTTGCATTTAAGGTCGTGTCTGCCTTATTTTCAGCCTGTGGTTTAGGTTTAACACTATCTATAGCATCAGCAACAGCTATAACTTCATCAGCTTCCTTAGCTTCATCAACATTTTTTACTTGGCTATTTATCTGGCTATTTAAGTTGATAGTCTGCTGATTATTATTAAGTTGATTCACATCAAGCAAATCAATCAGCTCATTTATTGTCAAACGCTTTTGTTGTATATTTTGATTTACCCAGCAATCAATACCCATTCGTGCCAATATTTGCCGCTGCTGAACAGCTTGAGCAATTTGACGATGCGGTTGGTTAAGTTGTTGCTTAACCTGATTTGTTGGATAAATTTTAGACGATAATATTTGTGCTGACATAATGCAGAATCATAGCATAAAAACAGACTATCAAATACAAGATTATTAACGAGCAAGTTTTGCCAACCATTGTAAAATTTGCTTATTTGCATCTGGTAATGGGTAATCACCTGCCATTAAGTTTGCTTTAGATACCCAATACACTGGTTGTTGTTCTTGTCCAACTTCTATATTTGAAAACTGACTATATTGCACATCATCAATTTGAACATGAAACACATGCAACTTAACTGTTTTAGTAGCATATTCATGCGTGATAATGCCCAACTTATCTATTTGAGAGTCACTCACATCTAAACCAACTTCTTCTGCAACTTCTCTTATTAAGGCTTGTTTTGCAGTTTCATTTGCTTCTATTTTTCCGCCAACAAACTCATACTTATTACCTTGATGTTGATTGGCAGATCTATACCCTAATAAATACAAATTCTGATAATAAAGCACACCAATGGCAACCTGAGTGATTTTGATATTGTTTTCCATATTTACTTTTATTGGGGTGTTATGAATCATCTTTTATACTCATATTGTGCCATATATTTATAAAAACCTTGGTATAGAAACATTTTAGAAGTAAAAACCTTTATTTTTTACAAAAAGTTACATAAATAGTAAATGATATTAATTCTCAACTATTGATTTAATTCTTAATTTAAATGATAATAGGTATCAGTTGAACATAAAACAACTTTTTAAGTTTAACTTGATAATAAATTAACACATAAACATAGCTATGCTTTATCAGCAAGGAGCCAAAAATGACCATATCAATCGCTAACTATTTTTCTAATCGTACACCACGTTTGCCAACATTACAGTCTAACCATTTGTTTGCAATGACCAAAGAGGTACGTATTGAGCATGAAGGTGAAGAATATCGCTTACGTTTGACTCGTAATAACAAGCTTATTCTTACAAAATAACAATAAATAATAAATAAGACAGATTCAACTTTAAAGAGCAACTTAGTAAATTACAACTGGTTGCTCTTTTTTTATGACAATAACTAAACTCAGTAACTAATAAAAGAAGATGTTTTTTATAATGCACCACCTTAGCTGGTTGCTAAAAACGCCAACTATAAACCACATCAACAAATTTTTCTACCGAGGATGTCGCCTCTACATAAACACGGCGTGTTAATTGATAACGTGCAGACAATGTATTTTGTGCACTAAACACACCAATACCATAACGTAAATATAAATCTGGGGTAATGTATCCAGTAACATTGATATTAGTGTCATCACCATTACCAGAGGCACTTAAGGTTAAATTCTGCAAACCAACCGTCCTACCAATTTGATTGGTAATATTGCGTGTACCACGTAATCCAACACTTAATCCAGCTGCCGTAATATTGTTAGTAATCTCTGAGCGGAAGCCCTCTTCATTAACTTGAGTCGCTGTTTGATTTGATATCCTTCCAGTTACCAACGCATTCATCGCTTGCTGCTCAGTTAGCCCTGCATTATTAAATACGGTAATATCAGGGTTTGATAGCTTACCTTTTGCTCGCAAACCTACTGTCCTACCTTCAATATCATTTGCTGCTTCAATACTTACCAAAGGCTCTTGTAAATAGCCATTAAATTTAAACTGTGCAAAATTAAGTCCAAGACTTTGACCAAACACATCAACTTTTGTACGGCGTGCTACTTTAACGGCGCCTTTAGCACGCATTGGTTGCTGACCTTTTTGAGTAACAACCAATGCACCTGTTAGTGGAAGTTCTGCCCCAAAGCCTTTAAAATTAACATCTTTACCAAGATCTATGCCAACATTAGCATTAATTAACCACGGTTTTGAAGCCGCTAGTACTTCATTAAGATTACCAATAATACGGCGGTCAAGCACCACGGCATCAGGTGTTTTAGTCACAATATTGTTAGTTGCTTCTGGCGGTCTGATTGTGGCTGTTGGTACAGTTACAATACCTTCAATATCCAAAGTTTTTTGCAATGGTTTAACAATGACTTCCACATCTGGATTAATTTTCGCAGTCAATAATGGTGGTTGTGTGATATATAAATTTTCACCAGATAAATTTAATTTTGCTTGCAGCTCTGATCGCCAATCTATCATACCGCTTAGTTTACCAACGCCCTCACCACTACTAAAGCGACCAATTAAGTTGGCTTGGTCACCATCAATTTTTGCCTTGGCGTTCACTTTTGTTAAGTTGATTGGTAATCCAAGAATAGAAACTTGACCATTTGCCAGCTGAAAATCACCATTAAATAGCGGTTTACTTAACGATCCATTTAAAGTACCAACCAAGCTGGCATTACCTTTTAATGTGCGTATGCCTGGAAAGAAAGGTTTAAATATTGCCAAATTCAGTTGATTTAATACAAGTTTGCCAGACATAGGTTTGACAGCTTTGTATGGATCAATGACAACATCAGCATATCCAGTTGCTCTACCACCACTTTTAATATCTGTACGAATACGCAAGCCATCTGATTGTGTTTTGGCAATTAAAGAAACTCGTTCATAAGGTACCGTTAATGTGCTGTTATCTTCTGCTTGAACCAGTCCAATATGTCCATTATCTGAATATAAAATTGCATCCACATTAGGCTTATCCCCTTTGTGCCAATCAACAGTCGCATTACCACTGAGTGTAGACTCCCAAGACATCTCTTTAGGCAACACAACAGATAAAATACCTGTATCAATCTTTTGAATAGCAAGATTTACTTTACCTTGATTGGACGATACCATCATATCTTCACGCAAGCAAAGTTTGCCATCAAATTTATCTGCTTGCCAACAATGTGCTGCAACCTCAATTTTGGGGTTGTGTAAATCCAGCTTAAGTTCTGTAGGTTGCTGCTGTACAAGCGTTGTGTATTTGCTGACTGTTTTACCATTGCCCAACACACCAGCCCATTGCATCGTTTTATCGTTATACCCCCCTTTTAAAACGCCAGAGACTGTTACTTTTTGGTTAGTTGCAGCAAAATTTAGAGTATGGTTTAACATTTCTCCACTATACACGGCATTAATATGGTTAAATTTTTTATTACCATATTCTAAGTCACGTGCCGTAAAAACAAGTTGGCTATTGCTATTACCAAAACTCTCTACTTTACCTTTAACCTGCCCTTGTGCCAACAATAGGTTCGGCAATGTGAGACGACTTGCTACCATATCTATAAGAATTGTTGGTAATGCTTGGTCATCCTTTTGAACAATCGTCAGCCTACCTACAACCTCGCCATTCAATTTTTCTGATATTTGCACAAGGTTTGGAATATGAACACTGGTTTGTAAGTTATTTTTATTTCCATTGGCAGCAATATAATTATCACCCCAACGAATAGTTACTTTTTGAGCATCTAATTTTTCTATTAAAGTTTGCACTTTTTGATATTGATTTTTTAGCTGATTACCACGCAAACTTTGCATATATGATTGTATGTTTTTTGGTAATCTTAACCTCGCCTCTAAACTACCTTGTGCAACTAGTGGTTTATTTTGTAATTGCCCAGTGATATCCATATTTTTAACATTAAAGATTTGTAATTTATCTGTCCAGTTGCCTGTTGTTTGTATATTACCAGACAGTTTACTGGGCATATCAGCAATAAAATAGCCAAGATTAAAATCTTGCATATTCGATTTTAATTGCCATTGATAACCATTAGTTAAACTGAGTTGTCCCTCGGCATTAATTAATCCAGCTTCCCCTTGATGGAACAATTTATCAATGATTAATTGTTGGGCATTACCAGAAACATTAACCACTAATTGACCTGATGGTAATTGGTTGCCAGAGGACTGAGACAACAAGTTACCTGCAAAATCAAGCTTAAAGTCACCTAACTGACTAAAGCTTGATTGCGTTTTAGCTTGGCTATTTTTTGTATTCCAGATACCAGTTGTATCTATTTTGCCAGAAACAATGGCTGGATAAGACTTGCTAAAGTAACCGAAGTTAAACTTATCCATATCCCCTTTAATATGCCATTGATAACCATTTTGTAGATTAACCCTACCTTTGGCATTTAAAATACCAGCATCACCACTGTGCCTTAACTTATTAATAAACAAAACATTATCTTTGGTAACGCCATCAATCTGCAATCTGCCTGTTGGTAAATTAGGGTGTTCGACATTGCCATCAAATTTTAAGGCTAAATTAGCCAGTGAGCCTGCTCCGCCTTTATTTTTTACAGGTTTCCACACCCCTTGCGTATTTAGCATTCCTGTAATAACAGCAGGATTATCAGCTGATAACGTCCCTAAGTTAAACTTAGCTAAATCTGCTTTAATATCCCAAGCCAATTTTTGATCATTATCTAAGCGACCAGCTGCTGTGAACTTACCAGCATCACCTGTATAGGCAAGTTTATCAAATTTCATTGATTTTGGCGTACCCGCAACCGCCACTTGCCAGCTTCCTTTTGGCAAACCAGTTGCTTCAAGTTCTGAATTTGCCTGAACGTCAAACTTATCCAAACCACCATTTACCATCCATACTACCGCGGTACCTTGAGCACCATTGGATTGGACTTTTCGCTTATCTAGACTGTCATCAAACCAAGCGGTTAAGTCGGCATTTTTAAACGCAACTGTGTGTTTTTGCCCTGCTTTAACTTTAGTATCATTATCAACCTGTATATCTTCCATGTTACCGCTGGCCAAAACATGACCGCTAATGCGTTCAATTGGCATGCTAGATTGATAAGATTTTAATAAAAATTCATTGGCTTTAACATCAAACTGCCAACTTAAAGGACGTTTTTTAGTGGCTAATAGTATATGTCCTTTACCTTTTAAATCACCCACTTGACCATTATAATTAAAGTCATTTACCCATATTTTATTATTTTTTATAATCAGCTTGGTATCATAGTTTCCAACTGGTGCGAAGCTTAACTTACTAATATTGGCTTGCGTATCTATACTAATACGACTGCCTTGCACCACAGCACTTGCTACACCAAAATCACTGTCAATTGCACCCAGTCCATCTGATGCATTTTTACGATGGTAATTTTTCCAATTTGCTTTTACATACCAAGGCGTTGTTGGTTGTCGCCTATTCGGTTTACCACGTGCAACTTTTACATCTATTAATTCACCATCATCTTGTGTTAATAACAAGTTATATTGGGGTTGATCCTGCAAATTTTGGCTATAAAAATTAAAAGCCAATTTACCTTTTAATTTATCTGGTAAGTAACCTTGATAGTTTGCATAATCTTTTGGTATCACTTTTTTAAGATTATAGTTTTGTGACAAGAAAACTAATTCTGATTTAAAAGGACCTTCCCAATCCAGTAATCCTGTTGCATTTAATTCACCATCTTGTGTATCTACCACTAAATATTCAATATCAAGTTTACTGGATGGTTTAATCCGGGCTCTTCCTTGATAATGACCATTTGGTATCAAGCTACTATTTGAAGCAACATCTGTGTTTACTCGCATTTCAATATCAGATTTTATGCCTGAAAAGGTCGCAACCCCTGAGTCTAAGCCAATTTCTTGTGAGGTGAAATAAGGCAGCTTTACCTTATCCCATTTTAGCTTTGCTTCAAACGGTGCATTCGAATCTAATGATTGGATTTGAAAGTCACCATCAACTTTATGCTCGTTATAACGGCTTTTAATCGTGCCAAAAGTCCGTTTTAAACTCCCATGTGCATCAATGGTTAAATCGTCAATATAAGCTTTCTTAAGAAAATTTGCCGAGGCAACCGCTGTGACATTAAGTGGATAATCGCCCTCTAAACTTATTTCTCCTTTAAGCTGATTGATATTCAGCTCGTTGCCATAAGTCACATCTGCACTACCAACCGTAATTTTAGGACCAATCCAAGTTAAATTTTTAGCATCAATATCTGCTAATACAAACTCACTTCTTTTTGGCTGGATATAACTAATCTTGCCAATTTTAGCTTTGTCTAAACGCATATTAATTGGCAACTGCAACGTTTTATAGTCGTATGGTTTGCCATCTGGCAATTTAGAATTAATAATTTTTATATGGTTAATATCAGCATCTCTAAGATGCAATTCGCCAACAAACAAAGCCCGCCAACCAATTTTAACGTAGGCTTTATCAACTTCTGTTACTATATCATCATTTGGAATCAGTAGATCGGTTACCCAAATACCATCCCGCAAATTGCCTTTACCATAGTTTATTTCTAGCCCAGTTTCTTGGGTAATTTTGTCTAAAAAAAACTCTGTACCTCTATCTGTACCTATCGCGAAATAAAATATGACAAACATTAATAGCATTAAAAATAAAACAAATGCTAATAGCTGCAATAAAAATGATAAGGGATAATGGCGCTTTAATGCTTTTGCATCACGCTCGGCAGGGTTTTGGTTAGAATGTGGCTTTGGAGTATTTTCAGCCATAGTAACAACAAGTCTTTTTTTAAATCCTAATAGTTGAACCATTTTAATCAAATAAAGCGATTTAAACAAATCGCTTTATTTAAAAAGTATAAAGTATAATGGTTCAATTGAGTCGATATTTACTTATAATTTATTTATTTGTAATTTATATTATTACAATGGTGAGCCTATGAAAAAATGTAAACGAATAGGTTTATCTTCTTCAGTTACCCCAGCTGCAACATCTAATCTTACAAGTCCAATTGGCGATGCCCAGCGTATGCCTAATCCTGTGCCGACTTTTGTGTTGGTAGTAAAGTCTTTATCATAAGCGTTACCAACATCAGTAAAAATTGCCGCTCGTAAACCTGGAATAAATTCATAGTTATATTCTGCACTACCTACTGCTAAAATTTCACCACCCGTTAAATAGCCATTTTCAAGTGGCGATAAACTTTTATAATCATAGCCTCTAATGCTTTGATCACCGCCAGCAAAAAACCTTAACTGATAGGGTACATCCTTAAAGTTATTTGACCACAAATAGCCAGCATCTAGTTTACCCAACACTTGATGTTTATTATTGTCACCAAAACTGTATATACCACTTGTACCTGCCTTTGCTATGACCAAGTTGGTATCTGTTAAAAGCCCCTCTGCTCCTGCTTCTAACGAATAATGCTGCTGCCAACCTTTTTTTGGATTAGTAAGATTATCCGCCACAGTTTTGTTGAGTGCATAACCTAATAACAAGGCTTCCTGTTTTGGGTTTCCTGAAGTAAACCTAACGGGCAAGTTTTCATATTCTGATTGCTCAACTCCTGTTTGCAAATCATCTCGGCGGTAACGAATTGAGTAGTTACGGTTCCAGTCATTATCAGAAATAATATTACGTGACACACTAGCAAGATATGAGCGGGTTGTTAAATCAAAATTGCCTTTACCTTGGTCAATTTGTTCTTCTTTATAACTAACACTTCCATTTAAGGTATCATTAAGTGGGTGTTTCCAGGGCCTGCTAACATACGCGGTTGCTCCTTGTTCGATATTTGACCAAAAACCTTCAATACCTGCCTTATAACCATCTCGGTTAAGCAAATTATTGTCAAGTTTTGCTCTAACCCTAAACCCTGTGTCTGTACCATAGCCCACACCAAATTCAGCATCTCTGGGGTTGTCTGCTGTTACCATAACATAGGTTGGAACTTTTTTACTTTGTTTAACATCTTCTGGCGTTTTTTTGCCTGCCAGCTCTGCTTTCCCATCCATTTTTGGAAGCGGTTGATTCGTATCATCAGGTAATATTTTAGTTGCAACCTCACTAATGGCATCACTCAGCTTACCAAGGATATTTTTGCTTTCATAAGGCACTTCATCTAGCACAGCATTGTCCGACGTATTATAAAGTCTATCCGCTTTTGCTTGGACTTCTTCAAGTTTTTTAGTGATGGTTTCATCAATACTAAATTCTAGTGGTGCTAATTCTTCTTTAATTGAACCCGCATCATCATGTAAAACCTCCAAATCTGATTGCTCACTAGATTTAGTATCAGTTTTAGTATCAGTAGATTCTTCAAAATCTAACCCTTCATCAGCATTTTCTGCTGATTTTTTTGCTGGCAAAACGCTTTCAATATTGATACCATCAAAATATCTGGTTGCAAACAAGTCATTTGTTAATTCAACAATTTTAGACCTGTCATAACCTTCATTTGCCTGATAATTAACTAGTTGTTCTAACAACGCTTGTTTTAGTGGTAATTTATCTGGGTCAGTAGTTAACTCACCTGTTTTTTTATCACGCGTGAAAAACACAGTATCATCAAACACATAACGTTTACCAGATTCATATACCAAGTTCATATCAGCGACATTATCTGGTAAGATGATATCAACCGATTTTTCTAGCCAGTCACCATCAAAATAGCCATATTGGCTGCTCGCCGCTTCAATGGCTCCTTTTGTTTGTTGATATTGATGATGATTAAACACATCACCCACTTGCAAGCGGGCTTGGTCACGAATGTTTTGATAAGGTTCAAAATTTTCGCCTTCCCCACCGACTTTAACCACTAGATTATCTACCACAACAGGTTCACCAAGTGATTCGATAACAACATCTACTTGTTGACTATTTGGTTGGCTAAATTTCATTTGTACATCATAATAACCAACCGCCTCAGCAGCATCTTTTGCAGCCGTGCGTATTAGTGGCAAAGCCGCCGTAAAATCAGTTACCATTTCAACAGGAAAGTTATCGATAGCTGCTTTAATATTTTTTGCTGGTTGCTTGTCGGTATCTACCTTAATTAACTTGCCTTTTTCCCCGTTAGGGTGGGTAGCAGAACGAATATAAATATTAGAATTAACATGCGCTAATGGCATCTGTCCATCATGAAATAAGTTTACATATATTTGCTTAAATATATTCCCTTTTGGCGACGACTGCTCTGTATCCTGTTTATTTTGATTGGTTTCAAAATCACTTAAGGTATTATTGGTTGAAATATCATTGACTTCTGGTAACTCTAGTGACTGCTCATTAGACGCAAGAGTCAGCTCAGATATATTATTTATCTGCTCTGACGTTGCCATGGATTGCACAGCGGTATTATCCAAACCAACTGGCGGCGTGATACTGCCAAGTTTTGCCACAGGCATATTAAATTGAGCATTATTTTGTACAAGTTTGCTGCTTTCATCTAGCTGAGCCTGCAACTCTTGTTCTGTTAACATTTGGTAGGTTGATTTTTGGTTCTGTACATTATGATTAGCCAGTACATCATTTGCATTGTCTATAATAAAACTGGTTGGTGTGCGATTGTTACTCAATTTATTTTCTTGTACTAATTCCTGTGCATACTTTTCTAATACTCCTTCAGAAATCAAACCAGCTTCAACAGCTTGTTTCAAGCGTACAATTTCAAGTGCTTGTTGCACCTCATTATCATTATCAGATAGGTCGGTTAAGCTCTTATTAATCGTCTCATCTTTGTTTAAAAAACCAATCCAGTTAGCACTTTTGCTATCAGTTACATTATTATTTTTTGTGGTTTCTGTCGCAAATGCAACAACAGGACAGCACGAAAAAGCAACTAAAATAGCAGCAGACAAATTTTTGATTTTTGGTATATCAGCAATATTAGTCACATCATCACTGACAGAGTGATTACCACAGCTGTTTTTATATTTTTTATATAAAGTTGTTTTATGTAAAGTTGCAAACACTGATATATAAGCATTAGTCTTTAATTTTCGTAATTTCAAAATATAACTCTTTTACATTACTCTTTTACATTCATCTATGCTTTTATTAACATTGATTTTAAATTTATTGTTATGATAACGTGCAAAAATAAAAAAACCTAGTGAGAAATTATCTCATTTTGTTATTTTTTTTGACACGACAGATACAAAACAATAATAAATTTTACAAATTTAAGGGATACCCCATGTCTAACCAATTTCAACTATTTGGTTTACAAAGATTTAGGTCAATGTTTGCTACCCAATTTTTAGGGGCATTTAACGATAATGTATTTAAGCAAGCACTACTTTTGGTACTTACCTATTCAGCAGCTAGCCAAATGGGTATAGAAATAAGCATTTTAAATAACCTTGCCGCCTTGCTATTTATTTTACCTTATTTTTTGTTTTCGGCAGTTGCGGGGCAATTAGCCGATAAGTACGAAAAATCAAAACTAACTCGTTATATAAAAATACTTGAAATCATCATCATGATTTTAGCAACGGTTGGTTTTTTTATGCAGTGGTATTGGGTATTATTTGTCGCATTATTTTTGTTGGGTGCACAATCAACTTTTTTTGGCCCCATTAAATATTCTTACTTACCACAAGCCATGCATAGCGATGAGCTCGTTGGTGCCAATGGCTTATTCCAAATGGGTACTTCCCTATCTATTTTACTTGGTATGATTATCGCAGGCATTTTAACACAACAAACCAACCCAACTGTTTGGATCTGTGGCACTGTCATACTCGTTGCTATTTTGGGATATTTAGCTTCTACACGAGTACCCTATACACCAGCTATGCAACCAAAATTAAACATTAATTGGAACATCATCACTACCAGTTGGCAAACCGTACGCTACTTATATTCACTACCGCTACTATTTTTCATTATTTTAGGCAACAGCTGGTTTTGGTTTTATGGTGCAACCTTTTTAACCCAAGTGCCAGAGTTTAGTAAAAAAATCTTACATGGCAATGAATCTGTCGTGATTTTTATGCTAATGTTGTTTTCTGTTGGCGTGTCGACTGGCTCTGTTTTGTGCAAAACCTTAACAAAAAACCAAATAAGCTTACATCTATTACCCTTTGGTATTGCAGGACTTAGCCTTTTTGCAATCGACTTATATTTTTCTCTTTCTGGCTTAAATATTAGCAGCCAACATTTTTATGACTTAACTAAAATATTTAGTGTTGATGGTATTTGGCGAATATTTTTTGATCTTTTTTTACTTGGTTTTAGTGGCGGTTTATTTATTGTGCCTCTGTATGCTTATATGCAAGCATACTCACCAGAAAACCATCGTGCTAGGATAGTTGGAGCAAATAATATTTTTAATGCATTATATATGGTGATCTCTGCAATTTTTGCTATTATTATGCTCAATGTTGTTAAACTAAGTTTGCCTCAGCTATTTTTGGTAACTGGCATTTTAAACTTAGTTTATGGTTTATTTTTATACGCTAAATTAAAAAAATATAAAAATAGCCTAAAAATTCAAACACATAACTAAGTATAAACAACAATTTTTCATGTCAATGCCTAAAAAAATTCGCATTGAGGTTTTATATCATGAAAGATTGAGCAACACTTTTAACAATCTTACTACTGAGAAACCTACATAACCTTTGCTAGGCTATATAAAGCAAATTTATACACAAAACTTACTAAAACAAGGCTTTTAAATTATGAAAAAAACACGACTTCTTGGATCTATCCTTACCGCATCTATTTTAACAACACAAACAGGTTGTGTAACAGATGGCTCTAATCCTCTTTCTAGCATGGGAAGCTCATCAACAACCTCCACAACATCCATTACTAATTCTACTGGTAAGGCACCTACCCCCACCATATCAATTAGTGATATAGAGTCGGTGCCAAGCGTCAGCATTGCAAAGAATCTAATGGGTGAGCAACTAGATGTAACAGATGTTGATGCTTTTATTGCTGAAGCGTCACCAAATGCCCGCCATTACCCACCAAATTTTCCAAACGAGCAACAACGCTACAACACTCGCACAGCTCTCAAGCATTATGTTAATTGGATTGATCAGCATGCAATGGTACCAGATGCCTCTTATGATGTACTCATCCGTGCTGCAGAGTTAAACGGTATGGCACGCAACTTAGATATGGGATCAGAATATGCCGTTAGAGCAAGTGATTATGTTGCAAAGGCCTTAAAAATTAAGAGCACTGCTGAGGCAAACACCCTTTATGGTTTTTTACTTGCCGAAGGTGGTGGCTTTAAAGAAGGGCAAAAATATCTCGACCGTGCCATTGCACTTGGCTCAAAAGAAGCAATTCAAAGCTCTGCTCAAACAGACTTGATGAGAGATAAAAGAAGCTCGGCTTTATCCCGTTTAAAAGAGCTAAAATTACAACACCCAGTAGATCCTATTCTAGACCAGCAAATTGCTATTATAGAAAGTGGTAAATATTATATTTGGGATATTCCTGCACCAAACATTAACGTAAAACACATTTATTAATTAGACTTTTGACTAGTGAAGTTGTGTTAAATCATTTAATAAATGACCAAAGTTGAGATTGTAATTGGTTAACAACTTAATTGCTTCTCCACTCGCACATTTTTAAATGAAGCCTAAAGTTAGTAGTAACAGAATGAAACTTTGCTAGTCTTTTATTGATAAAACTCCAAAAGGATTTGACGCCTTTGATATGATAATAACCAAACTGGTTTTTAGCATGGTAGGCTCTAAAATGCTTAGCATAACCAGCATCAGCTAAGCCATTGTTGCCAACCATGCCAACCATGCCAACCATGCCAACCATCTAAAGATTATGCACTTAAATTAGGTTTATCAACTTGTTTCTGATAGACTAAAGCCTTATTATTAATAAAAAGTTATTAACAAATAACGATTAAATATTGTGTTTTAGTTTATATATAATTTGCAAATTTATAACAAATTACAAGGACAAACATTTGACAGCAAGCATTACTCGTACCCTATCTTTAGAGAACCTAACCGCCTCTCAACTAAAAACTTTGCTCGGTGAATACAACAACCATATAAAATTTATTCAAGAGCGTTTAAATATCAATATCAATCAACGTAAAAACAACCTATCTTTATCTGGCGATTTAAACGCAGTTGAGCAAGGCGAAAGGGTGATTACCAAATTATCTCAAGAGGCTCAACACAGCCAGCATATTACCCCAAAAGAATTACATTTAATCGTTCAATCTACTATGGCACGTGACCCACAAATGCTTAGTGAACATAAACCACAAACACTAAATAAAAATAATGGCGACGCAAGCCCAAATAATGATACCTCTATTAGCCTAAAAACTCGTAAAGGTAAAATTGTACCTCGTGGGCATAACCAACAGCGCTATGTTAAACGTATTTTAACTTCTGACATATCCTTTGGTGTTGGTCCTGCTGGTACAGGTAAAACTTACCTTGCGGTTGCTTGTGCGGTTGATATGCTAGAACGAAATGAGATTGAACGTATTTTGCTTGTTCGCCCAGCTGTAGAAGCTGGTGAAAAACTGGGCTTTTTACCTGGTGATTTAACTCAAAAGATTGATCCTTATCTGCGTCCACTATATGATGCATTATATGAGATGCTCGGCTTTGAAAAAGTTGGCAAATTGATTGAACGTCAAATTATTGAAGTTGCCCCACTTGCTTATATGCGTGGTCGTACACTTAACAGCTCGTTTGTTATTTTGGATGAAGCACAAAATACCACACCAGAGCAAATGAAGATGTTTTTGACTCGCTTAGGCTTTGGTTCACGAGCAGTTATCACTGGTGATATTACTCAAGTAGATTTACCGAGAGGGCATAAGTCTGGCTTAGCTCAAGCCTTGCGTATTCTATCTCCAATTAAGGAGATACACATCACTAAGTTTGATTCAAAAGACGTAGTACGCCACCAACTTGTACAAAAAATTGTTGAGGCCTACGATGCATTTGATGCAAAGATTGAGAAAGACCGTGAAGAACGAAAAGCAAGATATTCTGCTGAAAAAACGATTGAGAACGAACAGCCATAGCAAATTTAACCATTGCAAAAAAGCTCTTAACAAAAAAGTCATTAAATAAAACCCTCTCATAAACTGTGTAATTGTACATTTTTGATATTTTTATTAGCAGTTGTTTATTATTTTTATAATAGTTCTATGTGGATTTACTATGGCTCTAGTCTATTAGTTTAGTTCTAGTATTTATTAATCTTACTATGATATAGTAAACTGACATATGAGCACTACAATTCTGAGTAATACCAAGCTAATTCTCAATATAAAAATGGGGCTGATAATGAAAATTTTACAGACAAAAATATTTTTCCAAATATCAGTTGCAATGACAGTAGTTGGCTTTTCTTTGTGTTTAGGTAGTATTGCCTCGTTTATAGCATTGAATATAATTGCAGGAAAGGCTCCTACAATAGAGTTTTGGTATTGGCAAAGGCTATTTATTAATTCAATAATGTATTTTGTTACAATACCGGGAACTTGGTTGTTTTTACTTGGAAATATCGGAATTTATTTAAAATTAAAAGGAAAAAGAAAGCCAGTCAATATCATTCTTTTAATGCTGTCATTTTTACTTTTATTAAATGGCTATTGGATACAGTCAGTAGCCAAAACAGTTAGTAATCTTGCTGTTGAACAACTAAAGACAAACGAGTTTATACAAGCCTTTTCAAGCAATAAATCCATTGAAGATATTTGTGGTGGCATAAATTTATTATTCTTACTTGTCTATTTAGGGATATATATTATAACAATAGCTAAATCTAAAAAATAAAATTCATTCTGCTGAAAAAACAATTGAGAACGAACAGCCATAGTAAATTAAAAAAAGAGGTAATATGGAAAAAACTTATCTAAGTTTTATTATTGGTCTTTTGTTAGCATCTTGCAGTTCGTTAAAGACGATAAACGAAAGCAATGTCGAACAATTTTTCAGCCAATGGCATGATGAAAGTCAGCAGATTATATTAAAAAATAAGGAAAAAGGGAGTATTCAGCAGAATATTAACGAGATTTTAGCGTTGCACTTATGTCAATCAAAATCAAAATTCCCTAATTTAAAATATCATATTTTAACAAAAAATATCAAAGTTTCGATGTATAAAACATTGGGGTTAAGACCTCCTAGTGAAGATGATTTAATTTTCTCACAAGTGGATTTTAGGCATAGCCTAGAATGCAACACTCTAAAAACGCTTATTTTTACACCCAAATACGCAAAAATTTTGACAAAAAAACTGCCTTATGGGTTTGCAGATCAAACACAAAAAAGTAATGAGCAAGCACAAGCAATGTTAGTAAAAATGGGGGATGATTTACCTTATGAAATCCCTACACAAATATACATTAACTTTAATCAATCATTAGATAGAGCAATGCTTTTTACCTATAGAGAAGGCAGTTTTGGAGTACCCTACTATTATTTGTTTCATTTAGAAAATGGTGTATGGAAAGCAGATGGAGTTAGAATTAATTTAACTATTCCTTAAAATTAAGACATTGTATAAACCAAAGTCATATTTTGGTGCGTAGAACGGCTAAATCTCAATATAGAGTGTAAAATAACATACAATAAAATAAGGTTATGAAAACCAAAAGATCGCCAGACATCGAAAAAATCGTACGCTACATCCGCGACAACGTAGGGTGCGGCATCACACTGGACGATATTGCTAGCCACGTCAACTATAGCAAGTACCATCTGTCTCGAGAGTTCAAAAAACAAACCGGCTGCTCCATAAAACAATACATCGAGGCCATCAGGATAGAAAAGAGTATCGAAAAGATTATGGACAACCAAGGTTCGGTCACGCGCGTCGCCTTTGACGTCGGTCACAAAAGCCCAGGCACATTCTCTAGCACCTTCAAAAAGCAAACCAAACTCTCACCCAAAAAGTACCACTCCGAGTCGACCCAAGCTTACAAATTTTTAACCAAATGGATCAAAAATAACGACGTACTAACTCATAACGAAAGCTCGGCAAAGACAGCCAACAGCCTATCGGTTCGCGTAACCTATCCGCCAGAGCACGAGCACAAAATCACTTGCCTCGGCCTGTTTCGTACGGCTATTCCAAAGGGCGAACCAGTCGTAGGGGTGGCAACAACAGACAAGCTAGAAGTCACACTCGACAATGTACCGAATGGTAACTACTACCTCTTGGCTTGTGAAATATTAGAGGACCTAACTGTACTGAAAAATTACAATCTAGATAAAAACTATCGCCAGGCTATACTTTCGCCGCTTACTTTTAACGGTGATTCTCAAATTCACTTTGATATTACGATGAGAAAACCAATCGATAGCGACCCGCCAATTACCATAAATATCCCAGCTATGCTGATGCGGTCTTTTGCCCGAAAAAACCGCAATTCATGATAAGAAACACCCTCTGAAAAAAGCTATAATCACTATACTAACCAACGTAAAAATAGTAAGGAGAAAAATATGAGAAATCCAATCGGATGGGTAGAAATTGCCACAACAGATCTTGAAAGGGCAAAGACATTTTACGAAAAAGTGTTTGGCTTAAATTTTCAGTTAGTTGAAATGCCTGGGCAAAAAATATACACCTTTGGAGCCTGCGACCCAAATGCTGCTGGCTCAGCTGGAGCTTTAGTGCAATCAGATGATAACACGCCAAGCCAAGACGGCTCAATGGTGTATTTCAGCTGTGAAGATATGTCAGTGGAACTGGCTCGTGTGGAGGAAGCGGGTGGAAAAATAGTGGTACCAAAAACAGACATTGGGGAATTTGGTTTTTTCGCTCATGTTATTGATACTGAGGAAAATAAAATAGGCTTGCATTCTCAAAAATAATATTTAATGAGTAAATGCACTTAAAAGAAAGTAAGGGAGAATAAAGCCATGACGAAAATTACATCCAATCCAGACTGTGGCAATTCACCGAAAATGGAATTTCTAAAAAGATTCAATATTGCTTTTGCAACAGGTGATATTGAATTTATGATAGATAGCGTGAGTGATGACATTGTTTGGAATATAGTTGGTGATAGAAAAATAGAGGGAAAAGAAAAATTTACCCAGTATTTGGAAGAAGTGAAATCCATTGAGACAGACGAGTTGGTCATTGACCACATCTTATCCCACGGCAAAGAAGAAGGTGCGGCAAGCGGAATTATGACAACCAAAGGTGGTAAAAAATATGCGTTTGCTGATTTTTATACATTTTCAGGAGCAAAAAGTGCAACAATAAAATCTTTCACCTCTTATGTAATTAAGCTATAGACTAAACTCATCTAGGTTGCAAAGAAAAGTAATTTTATGCAGACCAACAATTTTAAAACAGTTGATGATTACTTTCAATACGTTCCACGCACCATTTTATAAATCAAAGTTAATTTGTAGATGGTGTTATTTTTTAGATACATCATGAGTTTATAATAAAAAAACGACATCACGCCATATTTTGGTTCCTAGAAAGACTGCTTGCTTATTTATATACTTTTGTTAATGACTTTAAGTAAAAATACAGTAAAACTTAAAACCACAACCAACAAAAAAACTCTCTACTTTTTAAGTAGAGAGCCTCTTATCGTAGAATAAAGCTACAAATTAAGATTCGATAGAAACATAACGGCGGTTAAACTTACCACGTGTTTCAAACTTAACAACACCATCAGTTAGTGCAAAAAGTGTATGGTCACGACCCATGCCAATACCTTCACCAGCGTGGAATTCTGTACCACGTTGACGAACAATAATGTTGCCAGCAACCACTTGCTCGCCACCAAATTTTTTAACACCAAGCATTTTTGGGTTAGAATCACGTCCGTTACGTGTAGAACCTGCTGCTTTTTTATGTGCCATGATAATTCTCCTGTTAAGAAATTAAATCCAAATTAACTCAATCTTGCTGATTATGCGTTAATGGCTTTGATTTTCAACAAGGTATACCACTGACGATGACCTTGCTCTTTATGATAATGCTTACGACGCTTGTGCTTAATGATGCGTATTTTTTCGCCACGACCGTGCTCAATAACTTCTGCTTCAACGCTTGCACCTTCAACTACTGGTTGACCAATTTTAATGTTATCGCCATCAACAACCATTAAAACCTCATCAATTTTAATAGTTTCACCAGTTTCAGTTTTTAGTAGCTCAACTTTTAAAGTTTCATCAACGCTAACACGGTGTTGCTTACCACCACTTTTAATAACTGCGTACATCTTATGATTACTCCGTATAACCTGTGTGCCGTGGCTGCCACTCTAGCAACACTTAAACAACGGTCACGACAAGGAAATTTTAAGGCACAATTTTACTAAAAACTTGAAAGTAAAGCAAGCGCTTATAAATAAAAAAATAGCCAACTTCTTCAGTTAGCTATTTTTATCACTTATTTTTCACCCAAACCTTCTGCTAAGGTTTTAGTAATCGGCTTAGTTAAATACGAAAGAACCGTACGTTCCCTTGCTTTAATATCAACAGAAGCCGTCATACCTGGTTTAATGACAATTTCATCACTCTTATCAGAAAATTCTGCACCTAAAATACGAATTTGTACACGATAATAAGGTTGCTCACCATTTGGTGTTTTTTCCATTAATGTATCTGGACTAATATAAACAACTTCACCATTCATAGCACCAAAAATTGAATAATCATAGGCATCTAACTTAACCGTTGCCTCTTGCCCTTCTATTACATTTGCAATATCAACTGGGCTAACTTTTGCTTCTACAATTAAATCGCTACTGGTTGGTAAAATTTCCATAATCACTTCACCCGGCTGAACAACACCACCAATTGTTGTAATATTGATATTATTTACTTTACCATCAGTTGGAGCAAATAATTTTTTCTCCTCTAATACTTGGCTAACATCACGGAACTTTTCTCGCTCAGCTTGTAATTCTTCTTCCGCAGAGGTCTTTTCTGTTTGGGCTTCTTCAAAATACTTGTTTCTTTTATTGGTAATTTCTGCTTCAATATCAGCAACTTGACGTCTTAATTTAATAACATCAACCTGACTAATATCTCCCTTTTCTAACAAAGGTTCATTCATTCTTAATTCTTTTCGTGCCAACACAAGCATTTTTTCTAATGAGGCCACATCTTGGTTAATTGCTTCACGGCGACGATTATACAATTGTTTTTGGTTGATAACGTATTCAGGATATTTTTGAACGCTGTCGGGAAAAACTAACGGGCTATTAAAAATTTCAGCATTTAGGCGTGCTAACTTTGCTTCTAATGCCGCGACTTTAGTAGCCGAGTTCGCAACAGAAGCTTGAGCTCTCTCTTCTTCTAATATCACCAGCAGTTGCTCTTTTTTTACATCATCACCTTCTGCTACTAAAAGCTCTTTTAAAACACCACCTTCTACTGCTTGAATTTGCTGTGTTCTGTCACTGGCAATTACATTTGCTTTTGCTCGAGTTACCTGATCAATCTTAGCAAAAGATGCCCAAACTAATAAAACAACAATACCAATGAGTGCTATCCAAATACTAACACGTGACTTACCAACTTTTGGTTTAGTAGGCGTATACTGATAATCTGTCATAGCTGACTACCTCTAATCTTCTTGTTTTTTGTTTTGTTGAATGCCTGGCTTTTGTATTTTAGCAGTTATTTGTTGGGCTTTTTGAGTTGCCAATTTAGTTTGCTTCTCTCTTGTTTTTTGAGTTGCCAACTCATTTTCTCTTAATTTTTTTAACACCTGCTCTTTTGGACCATCCATGACAATACTTTGGTTATCCATAATAATTAGGCGATCAACCAAAGACAATAATGCTGTTTTATGGGTTGATATAATCAGTGTTTGACCACGCTGTAACTCTTGTCGTAAAACTTGAAGACACCTTTGCTCTTGGCGATTGTCCATAGAAGCTGTTGGCTCATCAAGCAATAATACAGATGGTTTAGTAAGCAATAAACGAGTAAACGCAACCAACTGTTTTTGCCCACCAGACAACCCTTTACCACCTTCACTAATAGGTAAATCAAGTCCACTTGAATGGTTTGAAACTAAACTAATCAAACCAGAACGAACCAACGCATCATGAATAACATCATCTGTAGGAGCCGCCATACCAATTAACAAGTTTTCTCGTAAAGTACCTTGAAATAAACGATGGTCTTGTTGTAAATAGCCCATCTTATCATTTAAGGTTTCTCTACTAATTTGTTGGATATCCAGCCCATCTAACAAAACTCGACCTTCAGTAGGTGCATACAGCCCAGAGAGCACCTTAAGCAATGTTGATTTACCAGAACCAATGGGTCCTAAAATCGCAACCCTTTCTCCTGGTCTGATAACAAGCTTTGGTATTGAAACCGCAGGACGGTCATTACCCAAATAGTTAAATACCATGTTATCAACAACAAATTGACCTTTAATATGCGATGGCGTTAAAGGAAATTGCACACCATGATTATCTTGCTCTAATTCAAATAGCCTATCAATCATATTTTTTGAAGATCTAGCATGAGAAGATTGCACTAAAAGTCCTGGTAAACTCATAACGGGTGCCAAAATTCTACCACCCAAAATAGAACAAGCAATCATACCACCCATTGTCATTTCGCCAGACATCACAACAAATGAACCAACAATAACAATACCAACATAACTCACTTGCTGAAGCATTTGTGAAAAATAACTTAAGTAGTCATTTGCATGTTTCATTTTTAAATCATTGGTAACAGTAATGTTCATAACATCTAACCAACGTTTTAAAAACTTCCAACTACCACCACCTGATTTAATCGTCTCTACACCTTCTACTGCTTCAACAAGAATTCCCGTTTTTCTGTAAGAAGCTTCTGTGCCTTCTGCAGCAATAATGTCAATTTTTTTGCGTGCATACAATCCCATTGAAATTGCAATGACCGCTGCAGTTACTGGTACAGCAGCAACAAAAGGTGAACCAATCATAGCAATCAAAACAACAAAAATAATGCTCATTGGTATATCAACCAACGCAAACATAGTACTGGCCGTAAAAAAACTACGTACTTGCTCATATCCACGCAATTGTGCTGCCATTGATCCAACCGAACCCGGCATTTGGTCAATACGCACTCTTAATAACCGCTGAAAAACTTCTCGAGATAATTTTTGATCTAGCCCAACAACAAGTTTATCCATAATCTTTGAGCGAGAAAACTTCATGAAGGCTTCAAACAGGATAACTAAACCAACCCCTGATGCTAAGATAATCAATGTTTGCTTCGCACCTGTTGGAATAACTCGGTCATAAACCTGCATTGAAAATAAAGAGACGGCTAAAGCCAACATATTTATTAAAAACGAAGCAATAATCGCTTCAAATACAATACTTTTGTATCGAGATAAATCCGCCTTAATCAAATCACCAAAACTACCAATTGACTTGTCAATTTTTTCTTCTGACAAATTTAATCGTAACACTTCAAGAAAAATATTACCAGCTTGTGTCGTACTCTGATTGGGCTGACTAAAATTCCAACTTCCGTTAGGTGTTTGAGTGTCAATTACCCCCCAACCTAAATCTGGATGTAAAGCTAATAAAGGTAAAAAAGCAGCATCAGGTTGCTCTAAAAACTCTGGGGTCTTTCCTACATCAAGTCCATTTAAAACAGCCATTACATCACCAACGGTATCAAGTTTTGGATTACCTGATGATTGACTTTGTGTATACACTAAATCCTTCATGCGAATATTATCGACAGGAAATCCCTGATGAACTAGAACCTGCGATAAAGCAAAACTTAAGTTATCAAAAGGACTGGTTTCATTCTCTTTTTTATCTATATTTATGATGTCAGATCCAGTCTGTTTTATCTTTGTAACTTGATATGGTGAATTCATAATGCTCTTCATGTATTAAATAATTTAAAAAATATTAGACTATAAACAACTAATTAGACAGTATCTTGTTCTTTAGAAGTAAAGTATAACGTTTTTTTGTATTTGGGTATCTGCAGTTAATACATCCCTTTGGTTTGTTAACAACTTCTCTTTTTTCTGTTACACCTGTACTGTCATCATCAATCATCTTATTTTTTGGCTTTGGCTCTAGCCCTGGTTCTATTTCAGGTTCAATTCTTGGCTCTGGTTCAGGTTCAAGTTTTGGCTCTGGTTCAACTGGTATTGCTTCAGTACCATTCGAAAGGTTATTAGTATTAGTAATTTTATTTTGTAATTGCAAGTTCCGCTCCCTCTCAGTTTCTTCAAGGATAACGTCTTGTTCATTTGGTTCAAAAGGTACCGCCGTATCAGTTAGAACATTATTTGTCATTTGTTTTTTAAAACTACCATCTTCAACGGCTACTGGTGCTTGTTCACCTACCGACACATTAGGCGGTAATGTGCTTTCATCAACACTACCTTCTACTGCGACTTCTGTGTTCAAAATATCATTTGTAGTAGGTTGCCCAGAAACTGCTGCAATTTGATCCACAGATAATGCTGTTTTTTCTAATTCATTTTTAGCAGTTATGTTTTCAGAAAAGCTTGAAAAAAGATCGCTTACTCCATTTATAGGATTAAATCTTTCGGTTGGCATGCGGTTTTGATAAAACTGTTGCCATGGCATTAAGCCAAAATCAACCTGCAATTTATGATAGGCTCCTAGCATTTCTGTACGTGCGTTTACTAACTCCGTTTTATAACCACCAAGTTCACGAATCGCATTTAAAACATCTAACCAAGACTTTCGTCCCGCTTTAAACTGGCGTCGATAAGAATCTACAACTATTTGGGCACCTGCAATTGCGGCAACTAATGAACGCTCTTGATCAACCGTACTTGCAAATTGTTGATATTGGGTTTGAATATCCTCCATGACTGTACGTCTTGATGCTTCTTGTGATTGTATTAAACTGTTAACACGAGATTCTGATGCTCTCGCAAGTGCAAAATTTGAAAAACCAGCGCCTGGATTGTAAGCCAAACCAATGCTAAATTGGTTATCATCCGTACCATCTTTATGGTAATAAGAATAATCGTATTTTGCATAAATATTAGGGTAGACAGCTGCTTTTTTTGACTTAACCTCTTCTTTTGCGGCTTCAATTTTATAACCTGCTTTAACAACAGATGGGTTATAAAAGCTGATATCACTGAATGCTAGATTCTCAAAACTCGCTGCATCTTGTTTTGCTTGTTTAACCATTTTACCAAGCAAATTTGTATTTATTGGACTACTTTGGGCAACTCTTTGACCAATCATTTGTTGTATTCTTGCAGCAGCAATGCGTTGTTGCTCACTTGCACCTTGCAAATTATTTTGTTCTTGCAAAATACGGTTATTAATTAAATCAAGCTCAATACGTGCAGAAACACCTTGGCTTACACGGCGTTTCATCATTGATTCAAATTCATCTAGCTGCTTTAAATTTTTATTATAAACACCCTGCAAACCAACAGCAGTTATATAACTTTGCCAAGCATCAATGGTATTTTTTGCAACTTTGTTTTGTTGCTCATACACAGTTTCTATTGCCGCTTTATCATCAAATATAGCTTTGTTGATTGTTGCTGTTAACCCGCCACCTGTCCATAAAGGTTGCTGTATTGAAACATTAGTAACTAGTTGATCAGAATTATTGTCATGGCTTGACAAGATACTAGGAACTGGAAATAAATTAAGCTTAGCAGCACTCACACCTTCAACAGTTGCATTTCTATCTGCTTTTGCTGCATTAATAAGTGGGTGTGTTTTAATTGCTTGTGAAACCAAAGCATTAATCTGAATGTCGCTAACTTCAGCGTGTAAAATTGTTGAGCTTAAAAAGCTCAACGCAACACCACAGACTAATGTTGAAAACCTAAATTCTTTTTGTTTGTTTTGGTGATTTGTGTTTTGTCTCTTTAGCATAAGAATCAACATTCTACATTTTAAGTTTCTTATTTATAACTGGTTATAAAACTACTTTATAACTGGTTATCCGATGATACTACTACATTGGCAGTTAGCCTAAATTGAGTTAACAGATTTGTTTAAGTCTAAACTCTGTTAGATCTAAGCTCATGCAGTTTAACAAATTATTTACATAAAATCATATTTTTAACAACAGTTATACATAATCATAACAAATTATTTTATTTAAACCTTTTCAGCCAACTTCTGTGCAAGCTCAGCTAATTTACCATGGTCTGCTTGTTGATTTACCGTTGCATGTTCTCGCAATGTGTGAATACTCGTTGGAATTAAATGCACATGATAATGAAATACCGTCTGCCCTGCTTGCGCGCTATTGAGTTGCATTTGTACAATACCATCACGCTCAAATACTTTACGCTGCGCCATCATAACTTTTTGAGCCGTTTCAAAAACTGCCTTTAAATAATCAGCTGGCATATCACTTAGTTCAACAGCCTCACATTTTGGTATCACCAATACATGCCCCTCTGCCATAGGCATAATGTCCATAAAGGCGAGTGTTTTATCATCTTCATAAACCGTATGGTTAGGGATTTCACCTTTTATAATTTTGGCAAAAATGTTATCAGCATCGTAATTTAATGGTGTGTTCATTGTTTATTCCTTTTGACTAATTTTATAACCAATATATATTCAATGCAGAGTTTAACAGAGATTTGCACGATTGTTCATGATATAGTGTATGTATTTTTGCCAAATATCAATTTTTATCACAACTTTTTTAATTAAGCATGAGCCATTTTTATAACAATACACAGCAACCAAAAGATTTTGCTAAAAAAAACCAAAACCACACTAGAAAATTCAAATATACAATGCATGATACAGTACAACAAAAAATTGATAAATCAAAAACATTGTTAAATGACAGTGAAACTCTAGCAATTAACGAAAAAATAAAACAAATATCAAAAACACCTATAGTAAATGCTTTTAATGACCAACCAATTCAAAATGTTGTTGAGTTAGCAGAGTTGATTATGGACGACTCTCAACCTTGGCAAATACATAATTGTAAAATTGTCTCAAAACGGTGTGATAAAAATGACAAACTGCCTTTTTTATACCACTATGACCAGCTGCCAGACTACTTAAAACAAAGTCACCCTTTACAAGGTAGCCTATTAGCAAATTTTAATACTAAAATGACAGCTTTTGAGGCTTGCAAATTATTAGGGCTAGATAAAGATAGTATAGCCACCCCATGGTTTATTAAATTTATAGGTTCTATCGTTATTTTCCATGAGCCCATGCAGCTGGCAATACGACTGCATTGGAGCAATACCAACAAGCAATTTGAGAGCATTTATTGTAAAGAAAAAAGCCAAGCCTTAATTAACGCCATGGAACATTGGCAGTTTATTGGCAGAATAGACACGCTATATAAAAAAGAAAAACAACGGCTTAGTGTCTATGATGAACACGTCCAAGATATCGCAGAAGCTCAATATACCATCCCTCAATCAGAGGGTTATAAACCCATGCCAGCAAACTTTGCATTAGTTTTAAGGAACAGCCTACAAGAAAACATGAACAAACTTGCTTGGTTAAATTCAACCATTCAACAAAGAATCTAGAGACTAACCTCCCCTGCAGATAATTTAGCCCAAAATCTGCTCCCTCACCCAAGCATTCAATAAATTTTCATTCATCTCTTTATGCCAATACAAATGCAATGCCAAGTCAGCAATATCTAGCGGAAATTTGCATTGTGCCAAGTTATCCGCCTGCAAACTCTCTGCAAGTAACTTGGGTAAGGTCAATAAATAAGCTGTACTCGTTTGCTGCAATAAACGCACTGCACTATCATAATGCTGACATCTGACCGCAATTTGCCGATGATAACCAAGCTGTGCCAAACGGATATCTTCAACTGACTTGCCTGTTGGACGAGAAGAAACGACAATATGCTGTGCATTTAAATAGGTATCAATGGTTATTTCTTTTTTGTGATAGTTAGAATTACTTAAAACCACAAACTTATCGGTTAATAAAGGTTTTTGATATAGGTGGTTTGGTGTAGAACGAATCACATCAATCGCTACATCCACTTGCCCTAAGCGTAATTGTTTGCTCATCTTCTCACGCTCTAACCGTACACTATTTAAACGAATATGTGACACTTGACTGGCAAATTTTTGTAACAATAACGGCAACAGTACCCGTTCAATTTCATCATTCATGGCAATGGTAACTTGCTTGGTTTGGGCTATTAGCGTATCAATATTGCTTTTCTCTGTTGCCATCGCTAAGGTATTCATCGCTTGCTTAATTTGAGGATACAACCTGCGTGCAAAAGCGGTTGCAACCAGTTTTCGGCCCTCTTTGACAAACAATTCATCATCAAAATTTTGTCGTAACCGCCCTAACGCATGGCTCACTGCCGATTGGCTAATATGCAAACGTTCTGAAGCAATAACAAGCGTATCACTTTCATAGACTTGCACAAATACCTTATAAAGATTTAAATCCATAATTGCCTCAAAATATGAATGATATTCACTTATTATAATGCAAATAAATCACTTTATTCATCTAAAATTGTATTCTATTATCAAATTGTCAACGTTTATTAATACAACCTTTCCACAAAGCATAACGCAACAAATACAAAAAAGGACAACACAATGTCACAACATCTATTCAACATCTCCGAGCGAGGCAAAGACTTCTATAACCGAACCAAAGCCTTTATTGAAAGCGAAATTGAACCTATCGAAGCCGAATTTTGGCAAGCATGCCACAAGCTAAACCCAGATGGTGATTGGACAAATTGGCAATGGCCACCAAAATTTGAAGAACTCAAAGCCAAAGCAAAAGCCCAAGGCTTGTGGAATATGTTTTTGCCTGATGCTACTTTAGGGGCAGGCTTATCGGTGACTGATTATGCACCGATTGCCGAATTGACAGGACGTAGCATCATTGCTCCGCACGTCTTTAACTGTAATGCCCCAGATAGTGGTAATATGGAGCTTATTTGGCGATATGGCACACAAGAACAACAGGACAAATGGCTGACACCCCTGTTAGAGGGCAAGACTCGCTCGGTTTTTTGCATGACTGAGCCAGCAGTCGCCTCTAGTGATGCCACTAATATGCAAGCTACTGCAATTGTAGAAGGCGATGAAATCGTGCTAAATGGTCGAAAATGGTGGTCATCAGGGTTGGGTGACCCTGCTGTCGATGTGCTCATCTATATGGCACACACCCCAGATGAAAGTAAAGACCGTATTCATCAGCATTCTATGGTGCTTGTACCGCTAAACACCAAGGGCGTAAAAATTGAACGTATGCTGAAAGTGTTTAACGATTATGATGCCCCACACGGACATGGCGAAATCAGCTTTGACAATGTGCGAGTACCAGTAGAAAACTTTATTGGCGGTGCTGGCATGGGTTTTGAAATTGCTCAAGGTCGCCTAGGACCAGGGCGTATTCACCACTGTATGCGTTGTATCGGTGCGGCAGAAAAATCGCTTGAGCTTACCGTACATCGTGGCATGAGTCGCAACGCTTTTGGTGGTAAACCATTATTACAACTGGGTGGCAATATGGAACGCATTGCCGAAGCACGTGTTAAAATTGACCAAGCACGCTTGCTCACGCTATACGCTGCTCAAAAAATGGATGAGCTGGGCACCAAAGCTGCTTTAACAGAAGTCTCTGCCATTAAGGTAGTTGCACCAACCGTGCTACAAGAAGTGGTAGATATGGCAATTCAAATCCATGGTGGTATGGGTGTTTGCCAAGATACCCTATTACCCATGTTCTTTAACCAAGCCCGTAGCTTACGCCTAGCAGATGGACCTGACGAAGTACATAAAATGCAAATTGCTAAACTTGAGCTTAAAAAGTTGGGGTATAGAAGTAAACGCAAATAAATAACACTAGCAACACTCAATTGTTTTCTTATCAAAACCGTTTTTCTTGGTAATGTTTCTCTTGATAACCTTGATAATATAGAAAAGCGGTTTTGATGGTTTTTACTTCCCTAACAATTTGTCATTAGACACAGCAACAGAAATATTTAAATCTCGTTTAATTGATTTTGATAAATTTGAGTTTGTTGATGTAAATCCTAAAAATAACAAACATGAATACAAGTTAGTAAAACGCCATCTTTAAATAAAGCCATTTTTTATGGATAAAGACATGAAAGAACTATTTACAAAATATGCTGATTATAACCAACTAATGAACGCCCACATTATTTCAGCTATGCATGCACTCGGTTATGATACAGTCATGGAAAATCAGCTTAGTTTTTTTCCAAGTATTTTTTCTACTATGAATCACATTATGGTTGGCGATCTAATTTGGTTGAATCGTTTTTTAGGGTTAAAAAAGTTTGAATCATTAGCTTTATTGGATGACTTCATAAAACCAACCAAACTTGACCAACCGATTACGGATAACCTCATTTCCTATCAAGAATATAGAGAAGCGTTAGATAAACTTATTATTGATTTTATTGTTGAGTGTGATGAAAAGGACTTTATTAGTGAGTTACATTATACAAATACCTCAGGCAAGAAGTTTTCTAAAAATTTTGGTTTTTTAGTCAGTCATTTATTTAATCATCAAACCCATCATCGTGGGCAAGTATCTACATTACTTAACCAAAAAAAACTTAACATAGGGGTGACAGACTTTTTACAGGTAATTTAAGTAAATACATAATTCGTTTACTCGTTAATGGTAAAAATCTTATTTAATTGCTATCAGTCATCAAACAAACTAAAGGAATTTTAACATGAGCCAACAGACCCAAACAGCCAAACTTTTAGACACCGCTGGCATAGTCCGTAAAGGTGAAGAGCTAGACATTCAAGCCATCAGTGCATGGTTACAGTCTCAAGGGCTCAACCTTGCTGACAATGCAAATGAAACCGCACAAGTCACCCAATACTCTGGTGGTGCATCTAACTGGACTTATCGCTTAGAATACAAAAGTGACGACCCAAACAAATGCCACGACCTAATCCTACGCCGTCCGCCAGCAGGCACTAAAGCCAAATCTGCCCATGACATGGTGCGAGAATACCAAGTGCAACACGCCTTACAAGCCGATTATCCATATGTACCCAAAATGGTTGCCTTATGTACCGATGAAACAGTCATCGGTTGTGACTTTTATGTTATGGAACGCTTAGAGGGCATTATCCCACGTGCTAACTTTCCAAAATCATTGGATTTATCGACAGAACAAACCAAAACCCTATGCAAAAACGTACTGGACGCATGGATAGCCCTGCACCAGATAAACACGACAAACAATGCCGAATTAAGTAAACTTGGTAAAGGTGATGGTTATTGTGAGCGACAAATCACAGGTTGGGACAAACGCTATGCCAAAGCCCACACCCCCAACGTACCCACCTTTGCCCTCGTGCGTGACTGGTTAAAAAACAACATACCTGCCGACAGTAAAAACTGTTTAATCCATAACGATTGGCGACTTGATAACGTGGTACTCGACCCAACTGAGCCAACCAAAGTGATTGGCGTGCTTGATTGGGAAATGGCAACCCTTGGCGACCCACTTATGGATTTAGGCTCTGCCCTTGCCTATTGGGTGCAAGCAGACGATGACCCAGTGACCCAACAATTTCGCCGTCAACCTACCAATGTCGCAGGCATGATGACACGCCAACAGGTGGTGGATTATTACCTAGAGAAAACAGGGCTAAAAATTGATAACTGGACGTTTTATGAAGTCTATGGTTTGTTTCGCCTTGCAGGGATTGCCCAGCAAATTTACTACCGTTATTATCACAAACAAACCGATAACCCTATGTTTAAAGATTTTTGGATAGTGATCCATGTGCTTAATGCCAGATGTTTGGCGATGATTGCTAAATATGAAAATAACAACCATGACAACGATTTTATCAATACCATCAAAGCAGATATGCAAGGGGCAGGCTTAGATGATGATATGCTTGCTAACTTACCAGAACAACTACAAGGGTTGGTAAAAAGCATGGTGTTTGCATAACGCAGACTGACCATTAAAATATAATAAGCGGGTGTTTATCATGGCAAGAGCAAAAACTAAAAAACAACTCATAGAAGCATCTAATGCCAACTTTGCCAAACTATGGCAAGAGATTGAAGGACTCACAGAGGTTGAGTTTAACACAGCGTTTGATTTTTCTGGCAATGCAAAGCTTACCGAAGCCCATTGGCACCGTGATAAAAACATCCGTGATGTGTTGGTGCATTTATATGAATGGCATCAGCTGCTGATCCATTGGATACACGCCAACCAAAACAACACGACAGATACACCGATAGATTTTTTACCGCAACCTTACAACTGGAAAACCTATGGGCAAATGAATCAAGGTTTTTGGCAAAAGCATCAAACAACCAATTATGATGAGTCGGTAAAAATGCTCACTGCCAGTCATAACGAAGTAATGTCACTCATTAAAACTTTTAGTGATGAGGCGTTATTTACTAAAAAATACTTTAAATGGACAGGTTCAACAAGCTTGGGTAGCTATTGTATTTCTTCTACCTCTAGCCATTATGATTGGGCGATTAAAAAACTACGTAAACACAAAAAAACCTTAAAAGAAGAGAAAAAGTAATGCAAGCCATTGTTATGTATGCAAAATAAGGAGATAGCATGGTAAAAACACTAAAGTTATATTGTGCTTGCATAGGTTTTTTATTTTTGATTGCTTGTACCACTGACTCAAATAAAAACGAGCAATGGGTATATTCTCAACATGGTTTGTGGGAATCAAAAATTACTGGAGATTTAGCAATAAAAACCAAAAAGAGTACAGAGAGAAAACCAAATGAGGAAGATAAATACATTATTTATTCAGGGGTTGCTGGAGATGGTAGCGACCCAAAAATAAAAAATATCATTGATAAATGGTCTTTTAGGCAAGTCGCCAAACTAGTTTATAAAGATAAAAACCATGTCTATTATCATAGACCACACTCTGATGGTGGTTTTTTCTATCCAATAGAAGCAGACAGTAAAACATTTGAAATGATAGGTGAAAGCTTTGCTAAAGATAAGAATCATATTTATTATTTTTCTGGCTCAAGTGGTGCAGGCATAATAGATGTAGATTATGATAGCTTTAAAACCTGTTTTGGTTGTGCTTCAATAGGTAAAGACAAGAATAACATCTATTTTTTGGGTAAAAAAGTTGAACCTACAGAAATCAAAGATGATGAAGCACAAAAAATATTTGAGTATTTACAACAAAATTAAAAAACTTTATAACAGCAATACAAGCTATCTATTTTTTGATGATTAGAGAGATGGTTGGGGATACGCTCTAATATTTTTTATATGCGTAATGCATTTGTGTGTGATGTATAACGAATCGAACGGATTATCTAGTCAAAGTGAAAAATAAAGACAAAATAAGGAAAAGAAATGCAAACCATTTTACTTGCCCGCCATGGTCAAGCATCATTTGGCTCAGAAAATTATGATAACCTCTCTAAGCTGGGGGTTTACCAATCTCAATTATTGGGGGATTATTTTGGTAAGCACAACAAAACAGTTGACCAAATTTTTGCAGGTTCATTGGTTCGTCAGCAAGATACAGCGAGCCATTTTATAAACAAATTTGTTATAGAAAAGTTTGACAATACAAAAACTGGCGTAGATACAAGCTTGCCTATACAAACGATCAGCCAGTTGAATGAATTTAATCATCAACAAATACTGCTAAATGCAACTGAGTTTTCAACTTTAGCAGAGCTTAAAGCCAGTATTGCTAATGAAGCATACCCACAAAAAAAACTAGCAGAACTGTTTAAACAGGCGATGATACGATGGCACTCAGCAGAACATTTAAAAAATGATAAAGACTATGACGAAAGCTGGCTACAGTTTTCTAAGCGTTGTTATAATGGCTTGCAAAAAGTGATTGAGCAAACAGCAGATGGACAAACCAGCCTTGTTTTTACCTCTGGTGGTGTGATTGCAAGCATTGTTAGTCAGTTGTTTAACATGCCAACAGATACGTTAAAAAGTCAAACTGCTTTTTCGATTAATCGCCAACTTATTAATACAGGTGTTACGAGCATCTTAGTTAGTAATGCACGTAACATTGGTAAAGATGGGTTAAGCACGCTAAAAAAACAACTGATTACCCTAAACGCATGCGATCATTTACAACTTGCAGGTAGCGAGTACCTAACTTGGTACTGAAATACAAAAAACTTTAATAGACAATCTAAATCATTAATAGGACGAGCAGCATGAATTTTAAAAATCTGAAAAAATTAACACTTTCGCAACTAACTAAAGGTACTGAAGAAGTCGTCGATAATTTTTTACCAACGCCAAATATGGATGAACTAGTTGAAAAACAAGTTGGCAAAAACAAAGCCATCATCATTACAGGGGCAAGCTCTGGTTTAGGAGCAGGCATGGCAGAAAAATTTGCCAAAATGGGTTATAACCTTGGTATTTGTGCCAGACGTATCGAGCGGTTGCAAGAGTTAAAGGCAAATATTCTTACCCACAGCCCCAATGTGCAAATTGAAGTACGTTCGCTTGATGTTGCCGATTATGATGCAGTATTTGCAACGTTTAATGAGTTTGCGAACACTTTTGGACACATTGACCGTGTGGTTGTTAACGCTGGCATTGGCGATGGGCGAGCGATTGGTAAAGGTCATTTTGAGATAAATCGTAAAACAGCAGAAATCAACTTTATTTCTGCCCTTGCTCAATGTGAGGCAGCCATGCAGATTTTCCGTGAGCAAAATAGTGGGCACTTAGTTGCCATATCTAGCATGTCGGCAATGCGTGGTTTGCCAAAGCATTTAACCACCTATGCCGCCTCCAAAGCCGCCCTTGCTCATTTGGCAGAAGGCATTAGAGCCGATATGCTAAAATCAAAATTACCCATTAAGGTCACAACGGTTTATCCAGGTTATATTCGTACTGAACTTAATGAAGGGGCAAAAGCATTGCCATTTGAGGTCGATGTCGAAACAGGTACTCGTGAAATGGTCGAGGTAATCGAGTCGGATATTTTAGAAGCCTATGTACCAAAAATGCCTTGGGTAATACTCGGTAAAGCAATGAAAACTTTGCCACTTCACATAGTTAATAAACTTAGTTAAACTGTATTAAAATTAAAAACTCTATCATTACACTTTATATAGCTTTTAAGTACAAAATAAAGCTTTTAAAGTGTAAGGTTTTATATCCGTAAGAATGTGGGAGTGTGGAAGTAAGAAAAGATAGTAAGGAAAAAATCTCACTCCAACCCAATAAAATTAATGTGTTGTATTGACTAATAGATAGTAATATCAGGCACAAGCCAAAATACAAGGAAGTACCATGAACATACAAGATAACTCAGCTTTTAACAAACTTTGGCAAGCAAGCTATAACAAGTTTGGTATTGAAGATTTACAAATCCCTACTAATATCACCAATCTGGTTGATATTCTGCAACCCAGCATAGATAAAAATGCCGATAAAACTGCTGTAAGCATGGGAGCTGCAAGTATTAATTACTCCCAATTAGACCGTGCTGCTCATCAATTTGCATCTTTTTTACAAGCACAGCAAATACCTAAAGGCACACGTATTGCAGTGCAATTACCAAACATTTTGCAGTATCCAGCCATTCTTTTAGGCTGTTTACATGCTGGCGTAATCTTAGTAAATGTAAACCCACTTTACACGCATTATGAGCTCGCTCATCAAGTAGAAGACTCACAGGCCAAAATATTAGTCATCTTTGATGCAATGCGGGGTGCTTACGATAATTTAGCAGACCATATTAAGTCACAACTTAACATGGTTATTGTTTGCTCTATGGAAAAATTTGAAGGCTTAGATAGCGACCTTAGCTTAATGATGTCTCCAGTTGAAAGCAAAAGCAGTGAATTAAAAATTAATGACAATAAAGAGGTTCGTTTTGCCAACATTTTATCTCACTATTCTGCCAGTCAATTTAAAACAGTAGAAACCAACTTAAATGATGTTGCTTTATTTCAGTACACTGGTGGTACCACAGGAAAAGCAAAAGGGGCAATGCTTACCCACCGCAATCTTGTTGCCAATGTGCTACAAAGTTATTCATTTTTTGGTAAAGGTCTTGAAAACAAAACCAATGGGCAAGTTAAAGTACTAAATCCATTACCTCTTTATCATATTTTCTCATTTACGGTTTGTGGTCTTCTTAGCATTTATGGTGGTTGGGAAGACATATTAATAACCAACCCACGTGACATAGATGGGCTAGTCAACACCATAGAAACCAAGCATCCAGCTATGATTCCATCTGTCAATACCTTATTTGCAGGCATGCTACAACATCCAAAATTTGCAACACTTGACTTTAGTAACTTTCATTTTGCTGTTGGTGGTGGCACCGCAATTATTGCTGATATTGCTCGCAAATGGCACGAGGTAACAGGCAAACCAATTAACGAAGGTTACGGCATGAGTGAGACCTCCCCTGTCATCAGCTTTAACCCTATGGGTGTCGAATCATTTACAGGTACCGTTGGTATCCCAGTGTCTCATACTGACATACTAATTTTGGATGAACATGATAACCCTTGCAAAATTGGTGAAAAAGGCGAGGTTTGTGTAAAAGGTCCACAAGTAACACAAGGTTATTGGGGCAAAGATAACTCAAACACCTTTACGAAAGATGGTTACTTTCGTACAGGCGATATCGGTTTTATTAATGAAGAAGGTAACCTAACACTGGTAGATCGTAAAAAAGATATGATTATAGTCTCTGGTTTTAATGTTTACCCCAATGAAGTAGAAGCTGCCTTAACTGAGCATCCAAAAGTGTTTGAAGTTGGCGTTATTGGTATACCAAACGAAAAAAGTGGAGAAGCACCAAAAGCCTATATCGTAGCTGCTGATGATAGCTTAACAGCTGAAGAACTTGCAGAATTTGCTAAAGAAAGATTAACAGGCTACAAACGACCAAGCAGCTACAAATTTATTGATGAATTACCAAAATCGGCTGTTGGTAAAATTCTGCGTAAAGAATTACGAAAAATGTAATACCTTACAAACACATGAACTTACAAGCACATCGATTAGCACAATACAAAAGCAAAATAAGTATCTTGCTTGTTTTGCATTTTTTAGCAAAACTTTATATCATCAACCCGTAAACATTGTTTCATTTTTTCTTTGATTGTTCATTTGTTATTATACTTTGCTATGACTTTTCATACTTTAATCTTTTAATCCAGACCAATCATCTTTTAAACCAAGCCAAGGGCTATCAAACTAAAATCAGTTTACAGCAAGGTTAAAAGAGGTTTTTAAGCTTACACAATAAGAATTTAAAAGGATACCAATCCATGCAATACCGTTCTAAAACTTCTACAGGTGGTCGTAATATGGCAGGGGCTCGTGCTTTATGGCGTGCCACAGGCATGACAGACGATGACTTTAACAAACCCATCATTGCGGTTGCCAACTCATTTACCCAGTTTGTCCCTGGTCATGTGCATCTAAAAGATATGGGACAGCTGGTAGCACGTGAAATTGAAAAAGCAGGCGGGGTAGCAAAAGAGTTCAATACCATTGCCGTGGATGATGGTATCGCCATGGGTCACGATGGTATGCTGTATTCATTACCAAGCCGTGATTTGATTGCCGATAGTGTTGAATATATGGTCAACGCCCACTGTGCTGATGCCTTGGTGTGTATTTCTAACTGCGATAAAATCACTCCTGGTATGTTGATGGCAGCAATGCGTTTAAACATTCCAGCAATTTTTGTTTCTGGCGGTCCTATGGAGGCAGGTAAAATCTTGGCAGAAAACCTGGCAGAAGGTTATACAACCTCAGGCAATGTCACTGATGAAAGAGGCAACAAAATTCGTAAACTTGATTTGGTTGATGCAATGATTGATGCTGCGGATGATAATATCAGTGATGAACAGGTAGCAATGACTGAGCGTTCGGCTTGTCCGACTTGTGGTTCATGCTCTGGTATGTTTACCGCCAACTCAATGAACTGCTTAACCGAAGCATTAGGTTTATCATTACCAGGTAATGGCTCATTACTGGCAACCCATGCCAAGCGAGAAGAGCTATTTTTAGAAGCAGGTCGCCGTATTGTTGCCCTTGCCAAACAACGCTATGAACAAAATGATGAAAGCATTTTACCACGCAATATTGCCACAAAAGCGGCTTTTGAAAATGCCATGAGCCTAGATATTGCCATGGGTGGTTCAACCAATACTATTCTGCACTTATTAGCCGCCGCTAACGAGGCAAAAGTGGACTTTAAAATGCAAGACATCGACCATTTAAGCCGTAAAGTACCCTGCCTATCAAAAGTTGCCCCTGCGACGCAAAAATACCATATGGAAGATGTACACCGTGCTGGTGGGGTGATTGCTATTTTGGCAGAACTTGACCGTGCAGGTTTGCTTAATACTAATGTGGCGACCGTACATGAACCAACGCTAAAAGATGCATTGACAAAATGGGATATAATGAACCCCGACAATCAACAAGCCCGTGAACTATACATTGCCGCCCCTGGTGGCGTGCGTACAACCCAAGCCTTTAGTACGCATAATGAATGGTCAAACCTTGACTTAAACCGCGAGTCTGGCTGTATAAGAAGTGCCAAGCATGCCTATTCACAAGATGGCGGTTTGGCAGTGCTGTTTGGTAATATTGCCGAACGTGGCTGTGTAGTAAAAACTGCAGGTGTCGATGATAGTATTTTGGTATTTACAGGACGTGCCAGAGTGTTTGAATCACAAGATGATGCAGTAGCCGCTATCCTTGATGATAAAATTGTACCTGGAGATATTGTCATTATCCGCTATGAAGGACCAAAGGGCGGACCAGGCATGCAAGAAATGCTCTATCCAACCTCCTATCTAAAATCAAAAGGTATGGGTAAAGAATGTGCCTTATTAACTGATGGACGTTTTTCGGGTGGTACATCAGGACTATCAATCGGTCATGCCAGCCCAGAAGCTGCTGAAGGTGGGGCGATTGGACTGGTAGAAGAAGGCGACAAAATTCACATTGATATCCCTAACCGAACGATTGATATGCTTGTCAGTGATGAAGAGCTAGCGACACGCCGCAAAGTGATGGAAGCCAAAGGTAAAGATGCCTTTAAACCAACTGCCGTACGTACCCGAGTGGTTAGCCAAGCACTGCGAGCTTATGCAGCCATGACCACCAGCGCCGATACAGGTGCAGTGCGTGATGTCAGTCAAGTTGGCTGGTAACAAAACCTTTACGTACCGTATATAAAGTGTATCAATTATTTGACCAAACTAAATGATGATGTCATTATGATGGCATCATCATTTTTAACAATAACAACCTAGGAATTGATTATGAAAAAGTTAATATTAATCCCTGCTTTTGCAATGGCACTCACAGCTTGTGCAACTGGCAACAATGCTGACCCAAATGCAACCATCAACACTGGTTATAACTTAGGAAAAACCGCATTTAGAATTGCCGTTAACAACAAATGCCAAACCGAGTTAAATAAAAATAAAATTTGGAACATTGCCAAAAAAGGGTTAACAACCACCAAACAAAACCAAATTCAATCAAATGTTTGCGGTTGTGTTAGTCAAAAAGCAAGTGAGGAGGTTACAATAGACCAGCTAACGATGGCAGCTATTGACACAAATGCACGTGGAGTGTTAGTTGCAGACATGGTCACCCACTCTTTAAATAAATGCTACAAAGAGTTTGTTAAATAAAAAACACTTTAAAAAAAAGAGTCGTAAATTTCGACTCTTTTTTACACTGGGTTAGCACCATTTTGTTGTTATTTACCGTTTAATCATTATAATAATTATTCCAAATTTATCTCTGTTTCTTTATACACAATAACAATAGTCAAAAAAAAGTAAATTCACGACAAGTAAAGTTAGTGCCAATGTACAAAATGTACAAGTCGTACTTCAAGCGAGCTTGACACTGTAATGATTTATTTTCTCTACGACTATATAATCAAAAAATTAATGCAAGGTTACTAATGAGCAAGCTAAATCCTCGTCAAGATGAAGCAATGAAATACATCTCAGGTCCCCTACTCGTGTTAGCAGGTGCTGGCTCTGGTAAAACATCCGTCATTACCCAAAAAATTGCCCATTTAATAGAAAATTGCCATTACCCTGCCGAGCGTATTACCGCTGTAACCTTTACTAACAAAGCGGCAAGAGAAATGAAGGCAAGGGTACAAAGTTTACTATCTAGTGAAAAAACACGGGGCTTAACCGTTTCCACCTTTCATCAATTTGGTTTGCAGTTTTTGCGTTATGAACTATTAAATACGCCGCTTAAAGGCAATTTTTCCATCATGGATAGTGATGATTCTAAACGCTTGTTAATGGAGTTGATGATTCGTGACAATCTTTCTGGTGCAGAAAGCCGTGAGCTGGTTGGTAAAGCCATGAAGTTTATTAGCGATTGGAAAAATGACCTAATAGAACCCGCAAAAGCAGCCGAAACCTTAACTGACCCAGAAGATATGATTTTTGCAAATTTATATGCTCTTTATGAACGCAATTTACGTGCTTACAACGCTGTAGATTTTGACGATTTAATCGTACTACCTACAAAAATTTTGCAAAAAAATAAAACCGTAAGAGACAAATGGCAGGCACGCATCCGCTATATGCTGGTAGATGAATATCAAGATACAAACACCGCCCAATATGAACTCATTAAACTATTGGTAGGCATTGAAGGCAAACTCACCGTAGTTGGCGATGATGACCAATCCATTTATGCCTGGCGTGGTGCAAAACCAGAAAACATGGCATTGCTAAAAAAAGACTTTCCCAAATTGCATGTCATTAAGCTGGAACAAAACTATCGCTCAACCAGCCGAATTTTGAAAGCCGCTAACTCGGTCATTAGCAATAATGAACATATTTTTGATAAAGCCTTATGGTCTGATAAAGGACATGGCGAACTAATACGTATTGTTAATTGCCGCAGTGATGATGATGAAGCAGAACGCGTTGCAAAAGAAATCATTACCCATAAATTACGTCATGGTAACGAGTGGCAAGACTATGCTGTACTTTACCGTAGTAATTTTCAGGCAAGGATGTTAGAAGCCCAATTAAGACAATTACAAATACCTTATAAACTATCTGGTGGTACATCATTTTTTGCACGCAGCGAAATTAAAGACATCATGAGTTATTTGCGTATTATTTTAAACCCAGATGATGACAATGCTTTTTTACGCATTATTAATACACCAAAACGTGGGCTTGGACCTGCCACGCTCGAAAAATTGGGCAATTTTGCACTCGAGCATCAAATCTCTTTATTGGCATCCTGTACCCACAGCGGACTTAGCCATGTATTGCCTAACAAAGCGTATCATACCTTACAACAATTTGCCGAATTTATTGAACATTACACTCGTGAGCTTTATCAACACCCAGACCCTGTGCCCGTTGTTAAACAAATGATTGATGAAACTGGCTATATCGATGTTGTATGTCGTGAGGCAAAAACACCTCAGCAAGAAAAAAACCGCATCGATAATATTGACTCGCTTTATGCCAGCATCCAAGCATTAATTGACCGTGCAGAAAATGAAGATGAACAAAACATCGAAGCGGTTATCCGCAAACTTGTATTGTTAGATATGCTAGAGCAACAGCAAGAAGAAGAAAACACCAACACCATTAACCTAATGACTTTACATGCTTCTAAAGGGTTGGAATTTAATTATGTTTGGATAATGGGGCTTGAAGAAGAGTTATTACCACATCGCAACTCTATTATTTCTGAAACAATTGAAGAAGAACGCCGGCTAATGTATGTTGGCATCACACGCGCAAAAAAAGAGCTAACCATGACGCTTGCCGCCCAACGCCGATATGGTGGAGAAATGCGGGTAACGACACAATCCCGTTTTTTAGAAGAATTACCCGAAGACCATTTAGACTGGGCAGCAAAACGTAAAAAACAACAAGCACAAAAAGACCCTAAACAGGTCGCTGAAGAATATTTAGCAAATATTCAAGCAATGCTCAAAAAAAAGTAGCCAATCACTAAAAAAACCACATGCTATAATTGGCGTTTAAAATCTGTTATGCTCATAATAGCATTGATTGTATTTTAAGTTTGTAAGCAACAGGAATCTTAAATCCATGTCTTTATTTTCTCGTATAAAAAACTTAGTTGATTCAAAACAAACTCCACAGCAATCAGCTAGCGACATACAACACACTGATAAACCACAAAATACTGACGCACAACAAATCAAATCTACTTATGAGCAAATTGCAGAAGCAAAAAACAATATCGCTGCACCAGTCAAATATACACAAGAACAAATAGCACTTTTTAATAAACTGCCAAATCAGCTTCAAAAAGTGGTGTTAAAAACCCACCATGCTTTTATCCGCATAAATACACAAGTTTGTGAAACCATGCGCTTAACTGATAGCAAGTTTGGTGGCGTACCTTACATTCCAAAAAATGGGTTTTATCCAAAAGCAGAAGATGGCACACCACTAATGCTATTGGCACAAATTAATTTTGAACAAGTTTTTGAACAAGTATCCCATAAAGAGTTTGCAGAGCTGCCCAAACAAGGTTTGCTACAAATTTTCATTAATGCTGGAGAAGAAGAACTCGGCAAAGATGAAGACGCACTTACCCCAAATCCAAATTATCAAGTCCACTTTATTCCAAGTATTGATATTACGGCAACACCATTGAGTGAATCCACCAAAATGGCAAAACAAAGTGTTGATGGCAACTACCTTAAAAAAGTATTCGCCCCCATTTCAACACCACTCAAGCTATCTTTTAGTAAAGAATATGGCTGTGCAGGGGTTAGCGAAAACTTATTAGAATTTATAGCCGCTAATCAAGGTCAAGCCATTGATGAATTAGATTATGAAAATAGTGAGAAAGAAGATATCGCCTATGAAGCCATTAACAAGCTTTCTAACGCAAATGGACATAAGCTTTTAGGTATACCTGTTTTCCCAAATGAAGAAATACGCAAACCTTACTCTACACAAAAGTTATTTTTACAAATTGACTCAGAATATCCAATGACCGAAAACTATGAAATCATGTGGGGCGATATGGGTGTGGCAAACTTTTTTATCCAACCGGATGCCCTCTTAAATAAAGATTTTAGCAAGCTTATTTATTACTGGGACAGCGAATAATCGCAGCTTACACATCACAAAAAATCAAAACTTATCATAATTTAAGGAACTAACATGCAAAACGTACAGGTTAAAATTTTAAATAATAAAATTGGCACAAATCCCGACTTTCCCTTGCCTACCCCTGCCACAGATGGTTCAGCTGGTATAGACTTACGTGCCTGTATTGATGAACCTATTACCATAAAAGCAGGCGAAACTCAGCTAATAGGTACCGGTTTGTCTATTTACATTGCCGACCCAAACTATGCAGGGTTGATTTTACCTCGCTCTGGTTTGGGGCATAAACATGGTATTGTCCTAGGCAATTTGGTTGGTTTGATTGATGCTGATTATCAAGGCGAGCTTATGGTCAGCATTTGGAACCGTAGCAAAAATGACTTTATATTAAACCCTGCCGAACGCATGGCTCAATATATGGTTGTACCAGTTGTTCGTCCAGAGTTCCATATCGTCGATGAGTTTAGTGATACCAGTGAGCGTGGCTCAGGCGGATTTGGGCATAGTGGTCGTCAATAAACGACCATACCAAATATTTATAAGGTCGTTAAGCTTTAAAGCTTTAAAGCTTTAAAATAAATAAAGCATTTTTACTGGGGGTATTAAAATATAAAAATCTTTTAAGCTCCCTATTATTCATCACTAATTCATCACTTTAATAAAATTAGCAAAAGTGAAATTTTAATACTTGATATGATTTGTGAATATGAGATAACTAGTCTATTAAGGAGTTTTAATTAAATTGTAACTTTATATACAATCTCTTCATAAATTGTTACTTAATATTACAATGTAGTTTTTTATACTGGTTTATATTTAGAAATAATTAAAAAATAAAGATAAACAATATGCATCCATTTTTACCACAACAAACGCTTTTTAGAGCATATGACATTCGTGGCGACTATCGCTACTTTACCGATGATTTTGTTGCAGGGTTAGCCGATGCGCTTAGCAACCACTTTAGCCAATTTTCCATTAATCATAAAACACAAATTGTCCTTGGTTATGACATGCGACAAGGCAGCTTGGATATTGCAAAAATACTGGCTAGCAACTTTACAAAAGCAAATATTGATGTAATTTGGCTGGGGTTAATCACCACCCCTATCATGGCATATTGGGCAGAACAATATCAAGGTCATGGCATCATAGTAACTGCCAGCCATTCTGTAAAAAATTACACTGGCATTAAATGGCTAACTGCTGGCAAGTCGCCCAGCTCAGCAGACATCACTGCTTTATACAATAGCCTATACAACAGCAAAACCTATGTGCCAAGCTCACCCAGCCTTAATCAGCTTTGGGTAGGTTGTCAATCTAAAATAATTAATAAACAAGATGTGGCAATAACAAAATATACCCAAGCTCTACATCAAGCAGTTAAGCCACTGCAAACCATAAAGCCAAATAAAATGATTAGAACCCTTGTTATTGACTGTTTAAACGGTACGACTTCTAACGTTGTTTATCATGTTTTTAGCCAATATGCCCAGCAAGTGATTGTATTAAACGACAACCCAGACGGTAATTTCCCTTTAGGCAACCCTGATCCGTGTGAAAATGGACGCTTACAACAATTACAATCTGAGGTATTAAAGCATAATGCTACATTAGGGTTGGCATTTGATGGCGATGGTGATCGCATGATGATAGTAGATAATCAAGGAAAGATTATTGATGCAGACAACCTTTTATATTTATTGGCAAACACTGCCATTGAAGACCAAAGACTATTAAAAACAACGCACAACACGCAAGACGCTACGGCTAATATGGATGTCATATTTGACGTTAAATGCTCCCACCACTTACCCGTTATGCTCAAAAAATTGGGGGCTAACCCAGTTATGAGTAAAACAGGCAGTAGCAATATGCGTCAGCAAATGCAACTAAAAAACAGTACCACCCTTTTTGCAGGTGAATTGTCTGGTCATTTTATTTTTAATGATGGCTTGTTTATCTCACATGACGATGGGATATATGCAGGTGTTCGTTTACTACATTGGCTGGCTAAACAACCACATACTCTTCATCACATCATTAATCAGCTACCAAGCATGGTATCTACTACCGATGTGTATATCCCAGTGCAAAAAGAGCAACAATCACTGTTGGCTAAGCTCATTACTATGATTAAAAATTGGTTAAACGACCTTGGTACAGCGATTGCCAATAACACCACACCTGCCATCAAACTACCAAAAGATGCTAAAGTTTGCTTAATTGATGGCATTCGGCTAGATTTTAAAAACGGCTTTGGTGTTATTCGCTCTTCTAATACCAGCCAAAGCTTTACCATACGTTTTGCTGGCAATACCATGGCAGATATTCAAAAGATACAACAACAGTTGGTTGCTTTATGTCGTCAAATTGATGACAAACTTGCCAACCAAGTTGCAAAAATACAGCCGATTTAGTAACTTATAGGTTTTAATAGCAAAAACTTCATTTACCAGAAAAATAACCAGCTGTTTTTGCTCAATGAGTCGTCTGACTTAATTTCTTGATAGGAATAATCAACATGTTTAAACAAGGTTACTTTATTACAGCTGAACTGCGAGTTAAAAATCAACAACGAATTGCTGAGGCAAAATCGGCATTAATCACACTCTGCGAAAAAACACTGTCAGAACCTGGGTGCAGTTTGTTCACCCTGCACCAATGTGCTGAGAACAAAGACCGTTTTATTTTATGGGAGCGTTTTGAAGATGAAACGGCTTTTAAACAACATTTTTTGGAACCACACACAAAAGAATATATGGCTTTAGACTTGACTGAGGTCATTCAATATTTTCAGTCTGATATCATCAATGCTTAACAGAACAAAAATAAAAAAAATTAGTCAATGAGACGTAACCAATAAAACTTAAACACACGCTCATTTATTACTTTAATCTTCATTTTACTAACTTTAAGTTGCACATATCTTAATGGTTGATGTATATTCTCACCAATCGATTAAATTTATATTTATTTTAGTGAGTTAACTATGTCGCTTAATTTAGAACAAGCAAAAAACACGGCCGAAGTATTAACAACCGCCCTACCTTATATTCAACGATTCTCCAGTAAAGTTTTAGTTATCAAATATGGTGGTAACGCCATGACTGACCCAAAACTAGAAAGCTCATTTGCTAAAGATATTGTGTTACTTAAAACCGTTGGCATACACCCTGTCGTTGTGCATGGTGGTGGTCCACAAGTCGATAACATTATGAATGAAATGGGCAGGACTTCTGACCGTATTGACGGCATGCGAGTTACCAATAAATCCACTATGGATGTGGTAGAAATGGTGCTTGGAGGGAGTGTAAACAAATCCATTGTTAGCCTAATTAATAAGCACGGTGGCAAAGCCATTGGACTAACAGGTAAAGATGGCAACCTCATTAAAGCTAAAAAACTACCAATGACACGAATTGATGAGCACGGCAACGAAGAACAGATTGATCTAGGCTATGTTGGCGAGGTAAAAAGTATTGACCGCAGTGTCATTGATTTAATGATTAGTTCGGACTTTATTCCAGTTATTGCACCTTTAGGGGTAGATGAAAATGGCAAAAGCTACAACATCAATGCCGACCTTGTGGCAGGTAAAGTGGCAGAAGCCCTTCAAGCAGAAAAACTTATGCTACTAAGCAACATTACAGGGGTCATGGACAAAAACGGTGGGGTTTTAACTGGGCTAACACCCAAAAAGGTAGATGCGTTAATTGCTGATGGTACGATTAGTGGCGGTATGATACCAAAAGTGCAATGTGCATTAGATGCGGTAAAAGGCGGTGTTAAAAGTTCAGTTATTGTCGATGGTCGAGTGCCAAATGCCACATTGCTAGAAATTTTTACCGATGAAGGTGTTGGTACTATGATTAGTAAAGAAGCATAATTGTTATTGATGATTAAATCATCTTTAACTCAACCCTAGTGTTACCTAATGGTAACACGAGCAAAAAGAAAAAGTTACGGATACAAAGAACAGATTTTATAATCGGAACAGTTATCACGAGTGCTTTATTAACCAATTTTATGCTTGCAAGTGAAGTTATGCCATGAGTTTGATAGCAACTTTTATATCTGGCACTATTTTTGCCTGGAGAATATTTTCCAAGACTATTTACTGCTCAAGCTTATTGCTAATTTTTTAAGAGATTTTGCTATGTTTTGTTAAATCACCCAAACGCCGCTTCAAACGCTGCCTCATCAAATCCACATAACAAAATGCCATCTTCATTTTGTACAATAGGACGTTTAATCATGCTGGTATTTTCCACCAACAGTTTAATGGCAATATTAACATTCGCATCTGCACTCATCTTTTGCTCATCAGTTAATTTACGCCAAGTTGTACCACGTTTGTTCAGTACTTTTTCAATACCCAACTGGGCAACCCAAGCTTTTACAGTATCAACATCTATACCCTGTTTTTTATAATCATGAAACTCATAATTTACGCCCAAATCATCTAGCTTAGTAAATGCCTTTTTCATAGTGCTACACGCTTTAATACCATAAATTTTTGTTGCCATTTTTATGCTCCATTTTTATTTAGCGAAATTATCATCTTGATAAAATCTGTATATTTTTTGACATATATCATAACACCAACGATAGTGAATAGCATACAAATATAATCGCATTTTTGTTCATTTTACGCTATCCTATAAGCTTCATAAAATTATCATTTTTTCAATCTAAATATATATCGAGTTTAAGTCATTCATGAGCAACACGACCTTAACAGACCAGTACAATCCACAAAGTATCGAAGCCAACCAACAAACTAAATGGGAACAAGACAAACGCTTTGAAGTCAGCAACGATACAACCGACAAACCAAGCAAATACATGCTATCTATGTTCCCTTACCCCAGTGGCAAATTACATATGGGGCATGTGCGTAACTATACAATCAGTGATGTATTAAGCCGCTATTACCGTTTAAAAGGGTATGACGTGATGCAACCAATGGGTTGGGATGCATTTGGTTTACCCGCAGAAAATGCTGCCATCGCAAACAATGTTGCCCCTGCCGAATGGACATTTAAAAACATTAACAACATGCGTGATCAGTTAAAATCATTAGGTCTATCTATCGATTGGTCTCGTGAGTTTGCAACCTGCACGCCAGAATATTATCGCTGGGAACAATGGTTGTTTATCCAACTCTATAAAAAAGGATTGGTTTATAAAAAACTGTCTACCGTAAACTGGGATCCGGTAGATAACACGGTACTAGCAAATGAACAAGTGGTTGATGGACGTGGCTGGCGTAGTGGTGCCGTTGTTGAAAAACGTGATATCCCAATGTACTACTTTAAAATTAGTGACTATGCCGATGAGTTACTTGATGATTTAGACCAGCTAGAGGGACATTGGCCAAAAGAAGTCATCACCATGCAACGCAACTGGATTGGTCGCTCACAAGGCATGGATTTACACTTTCCTTACAAATTAGAAGGTACAGAATATAGCTTAGATGTGTTCACCACTCGTCCAGACACCTTAATGGGTGTTACTTATGTTGCTGTCGCAGCCGAACACCCAATTGCCCAATTTGCTGCTGAGCAACATACCGATATCGCTGCGTTTTGTGAAGAATGTAAACAAGGCAGTGTTGCCGAAAAAGACTTAGCAAAAGCTGAAAAAAAAGGCATGGATACAGGCGTAACAGTTACTCACCCTATCACAGGTGAACAAATACCTGTATGGGTAGCAAACTATGTATTAATGAGCTACGGCTCTGGTGCCGTAATGGCAGTACCCGCCCATGATGAACGTGATTTTGAGTTTGCTAATAAGTTTGGCTTACCTATCAAACAGGTGATTGAGTTTACCGATATTAATGATGATTATGATACAAACGAATGGAAGGACTGGTATGCCAATAAACAAGGTGGCAAATGTATTAATTCTGCTGGCTTTAATGGTATGAACTTTGATGAGGTAGTGACCGCCATTCTTGCACAACTAGAAGATAAAGGACAAGCCAAATCAACCATCAATTATCGTCTGCGTGACTGGGGTGTATCTCGTCAGCGTTATTGGGGATGCCCTATTCCAACCATTAATTGTGAACATTGTGGCACTTTACCTGTCGATGAAGCAGAGTTGCCAGTTGTATTACCAACCGATGTTATTCCTGATGGGCGTGGTAATCCACTCAATAGCAATGAAGCATTTTTAAACACCAGTTGCCCAAAATGTGGGAGTCCAGCCAAACGAGAAACCGACACCTTTGATACCTTTATGGAATCTAGTTGGTATTATGCTCGCTATGCCTCACCACAATTTGAAGATGGCATGATAGAACGTAACGCAGCTGATAAATGGTTGCCAGTAGACCAATACGTGGGAGGTGTTGAACATGCAGTCATGCACTTATTGTATGCACGTTTCTTCCACAAACTGATGCGTGATGAAGGCTTGGTTAGTGGTGATGAGCCATTTGCAAACCTTTTAACTCAAGGCATGGTATTGGCAGGTACATTCTTACGTAAAAATGAAGATGGCAGTACAACTTATTATTTCCCACATGAAGTTGATATCGATTATGATGATAAAGGTCAACCAATTAAGGCCATATTAAAAGCAGATGGTAAGCCTGTTACCATTGGCAAAATCGAGAAAATGTCTAAATCAAAAAACAATGGTGTTGATCCACAACAGACCATCAATCAATATGGTGCTGATACAGTACGTTTGTATACCTTATTTACTGCCCCTGCTGACCAAACACTTGAATGGTCAGACGATGCTTTAAAAGGACCATATAATTTTGTTAAAAAAGTTTGGCGTATTGCCTTAGATCACCAGCAGTTATTGCAAAAAGCCAAGTTTGATGAGTTAAACTTAGCAGACATCGCTCAAGACGCACTAGATAGTAATGCCAAAAAATTACGCCGCAAAACACACGAAACCATTGATAAAATTGATGGGGATTTAGGGGAACGACTGGCACTAAACACCCCTGTATCAAGCCTTATGGAGCTTGCAAACGCACTTAGTAATTATCAAGCAGATACGAATAATATACAATCTGTATTGGTTCAACACGAGGCAATTGTATACTTACTTACCATGCTTTCTATGTATGCACCACACGTTGCCGAACATGTGCTAGAAAAGTTTGCTATTGATACAGCAACGCTCAGTTACCCACAATTAGATAAACAAGCTTTAGTGCAAGATAGCATCACCATGGTAGTACAGGTGAATGGTAAAGTACGTGGTAAAATGGAAATAGCACCTAATGCAAACCCTGAAACAATCAAGGCAAAAGCTAAATCGATTGAAAGCGTGGCAAAATACCTAAAAACAGGCGAAATTAAAAAAGAGATTGTTGTGCCTAACAAACTAGTAAATATTGTAGTTGTTGGTTAATTTTGCATAAGGTAGCCAGCAACGTATATGTTATTATCCAAAAAATGAGAAAAATATGAGCGTTAAAAAGCTTTTTACTCCAATTTGTATCGCTATTCTGCTATCTAGTACACTTAGCATAACTGCGTGCGGTTTTCAATTACGGGGTTATCAAACCAATGATTTAACAGATGCCCAAAGCATTCATAAAAAACAAGTCGCCCTAAAAATTGCAAATAACAAAGCCGATAATAAAATTAAAAGTGCATTAACTAAGCAACTTAATCAACTTGGCGTTTATGTTCATACAAAACCAATAACTAATTCAAATATTTCTGTTATTAAAGTTGAAAATATTAAGTTCCGTAAATATGAGTTAGTTGGTATTTTAACTGAAGTTCGTATTGTATTAACTGCTGATGTTAGTTACAGCATCAATAAAAATGGTCAAATTATTAACCATACACAACCTTTACAAGTTGAAAACAGCTATCAGTACAATAAAGCATCCGTAAGTATTGAAGATCAACAAGGGCAATATGTGCGTAATGGACTGTATGATGAAATGGCTCGACAAATTACTGACCAATATATTGCCTTGACTATGCCAGAAATGACGATGACCCAGCCAAAATGAATCAACCGTTTTTGTCAGTCTATTCTCGTATCATTACAAATCCAAAGCAACAATCTGCGACCGGTTTATGGCTTGCTCATGGCAATGAACCATTAATGAGCCAATGGCTTGTCGATGCACTACGCCCTATTTGGCTAACACAGGGGCAAAGTGTTACTCGTATTGAGCTGATATCACCCAAAACATGGCAAGAAGTTTTAGTAGAACTAAATAGTTTATCTTTATTTGATTCCGCCAATGCCATTATCGTAACTGGTAACCATAAGCCAAATAAAGAAACACAAATTCAACTTATCGAATTTGCAACTCAAGCACAACAAGGGCAAAATAATAACCACTTATTATGGATAACCCCAAAGCAAGATAAACGAGCTTTATCTGCTAAATGGGCACAGGCTTTTAATCAGCTAGGCTTAATCATTGATTGTAATTTGTATAATGAGCAACAACGGCAAGATATTTTAAAAGAGCAGGCTAACCTTTTTGGTTTGCAGCCCAATGCAGAGGCATGGCAATTACTCATGTCTCATACCCACAATCATTTATTAAGTGCTTATCAATCACTTTGGCGGTTATCTTATTTATTCGCCTCACAAATAAGCACATCACCAAGCACGCAAGCACCTATAAAAATTAATGCCAAACAAATGCGAACTGCATTGGTTAGTGAGTCCAACTACAGCGTTTTTGATTTATCCGATGCCATGCTTGCAGGCAATGCACCACAGGTTGTTAAAATTATTGATTCTTTAAAACATACAGAGGAACCAACCACATTTGTACTTTGGTCCATTGCACAAGAAATGCGACGCATTCAGCAACTAATGGATGGAAAAGATGCCCAATCAATTGGTATTTGGCGAAGTAAACAAAATTTGTATCAATCAGCTGTAAACAGACATAATCTTGAAAGCACTCAACATTGGTCTGCACTGTTATTAAAGTGTGATCAATCAATCAAAGGGGTTATTAAACAGCCTGCTTGGGAGCTACTATTGCAGCTGTCTTTAGCGGTTTGTGGCATTAAACTTTTTGCATAAACGGTTATAGATATCAATATTTAGAGCTATCCATATTCTCCCTTTTGTATGTCTCATATTTTTGGCATACAACTGTTGTTAATTCAATAATTTTAATTTTCAAAATAAAATATATAGGCACAAAAAAACCAACTCGTTAAAGCTGGTTTTAAATATAGTGATGGTGGGTTGTGCAGGATTCGAACCTGCGACCAATTGATTAAAAGTCAACTGCTCTACCAACTGAGCTAACAACCCTAAGTGAGCGAATATTATACTCAATAATTTATTTATTGCAAGCCAAATAACAAAATATATTTTTATCATTTTTTATCGCTAAAAATTAATATATCCCTGCATCAACACCTGCTGCAACCGTCATTGCAAGTTCTGTCACTTGCTCAATAAAATGATTATCCCACTCACCTTTAAGCACCAAGGGCGGTTGCACTAACTGCCATTTAAGTCCATTATTTATGGTTTGCAATGCTCGCTTGGTCCCCTCGCCATTAAATCCTGCTCTAATATAGATGGCATATGCCATACCTTGTTTTTTATCCAAACATTGATAATAGCATCTATCAAAAAAATCCTTAGTTAACCCTGCCATATATCCTAGATTTTCTGTGGTACCCAGTATCACAGCGTTTGCATGTAATACATCATCTGCTTGCGTTTGCAAAGGTGATTTACAAATCACCTCAATATCACAATCATGATGATTTGCGGCCTGATGAGCAGCATCAGCTAATGCTTGGGTATTTGCCGATGGTGCATGTGCAATAATTAATAATTTTTTCATACTTATTGACCACTGACTACTGATTAATAATGCACTGAGTAAACACGAACACAAAACCAGTAACATATTGTTTTTTAAATAAAAATAAATTCAACATTTTGTAAAATATCAGGGTGAATGCTTTTAGCAACTGGGCAAGTAAGGGCAGCTTTTTGTAAAATTTTCTTATTTTTATCACTCGTCACACCTTGAACCTTAATCAACACATCTACCTGCGTTACTCTGCGAGGGTCAGATGCCATAATTTTGGTTACTTCAGCTTTGCTATCAGTGATATCCAATCCCATATCATCTGCTTTAATCCCCATAATAGTCATCATGCAGCTTGCCAAACTGGTTGCTAATAAATCGGTGGGAGAAAACGCCGCACCTTTACCATGATTATCCGTTGGTGCATCCGTTATAATTTGGTTATTTGATTGTAAATGCACCGCCATTGTTCGTAATTGCCCTTGATAAGTTACGTGAGAAGTTGTCATTCGTGTTCCTAAATTTTTTTAAAATTTTTCAATAGCTTGGATATTTTATCCTATCAAATTAACATCCGTTTTGATAGTTTATCGTGCTATCATTAATGCTGATATATGATATAAATATAACATGGTGATCACATTTAAATAAAATGACAATAAATGAGTCTCAAAAACCAATACAACGTAAAATTATCCATCTAGATATGGACGCTTTTTACGCCAGTGTTGAACAAAGAGATAACCCTGATTTACAGGGCAAACCAGTGGTTGTTGGTGGCAATCCTAGCAGCCGTGGTGTCGTGGCAACTGCCAGTTATGAAGCACGGGTTTTTGGTATCCGCTCGGCAATGTCCTGCTATCAGGCCCAACAACTTTGCCCACAAGCCGTTTTTGTACGCCCAAGATTCGAGGCTTATCGAGCGGTCAGCCAACAAATCCATCAAATTATGTTTCACTTAACTGATATCATCGAACCCTTATCACTAGATGAAGCCTATCTTGATGTCAGCAACAACTGTAATCCAAAATTTCAACAATCAGCAACTTTGATGGCAAAATGGCTCCAAACAGAAATTTTTAACCAAACCCATCTCACTGCTTCCGCTGGGGTATCTTTTAATAAAATGCTTGCCAAAATCGCTTCAGATATTCACAAACCAAATGGCATTACCATCATAACCCCTGAGCAAGCACCTGTGTTTATTGCCAATTTGCCCATCGAACACTTTCACGGTATTGGTAAGGCAACCGCCAAACGCTTGCATCAAATGAATGTGCGTAATGGTGGTGATTTACGCAATATTCCTATAGAAACACTGATTGACAACTTTGGCAAAAGGGGTAAGTTTTATCACGACATTGCACACGCTCGTGACAATCGAGAGGTTAAATCGCAACGTAAACACAAATCCATTGGTTCAGAAACCACCTTTGAAAAAGACTTAACAGATGAGAGCATGCTACTTACTCAAATATATACACAAAATGCTGCTGCTTATCGTGCATTAAAAAAGAAGAACAAACAGGCATATACCATCATATTAAAAATAAAATACAGTAACTTTACTCAGATAACTCGCTCACATACATTACACACACCATTTACGGATGAACAGTCCGCCCATTATTGGCTCAATAAACTATTTGCCGATGTACCAAAAAAGTTACCCATTCGTTTGGTAGGTGTTACCTACTCTGGATTGTCAGAACAAACCGAACAACAACTCAATCAGCTTGGATTATTTGAGTAGCCTTATTTTTGAATAGCGTTATTATTGTAAAGCATAACCAAATAAACCTCTCTCAAAGCAAAAATTAACTAGAATAGCGTATCAACACCTTGTAAAATATTGCCTCAATCATATTGGATAGATTACTCACTTTCTCTTTTTTTTATCTCGAGCAACACAGCTATGAACACAAATTATTTATCGGTTAATGACTACGACTATCACTTGCCAGAAGAACTAATTGCTCGCTATCCATTAGCAACTCGCTCAGCTTCAAAATTAATGTATGTTGCCAACCAAGGTATTGAAGACAAAAACTTTACAGATTTACCAAGTTTATTAAATGCAGGCGATTTACTGGTTTTTAACGATACTAAAGTAATGAAAGCTCGATTGTTTGGGCAAAAAGATACCGGCGGAAAAGTTGAGGTATTGGTAGAACGCTTAACTGACAAAGAAAAATTTACCAATGGACACACTCATGTTGCCCTGTGCCATATTCGTGCTAGTAAAGCACCAAAATTAGGACAAACCCTAAATCTTGCAAACAATGCCATCCAATGCACAATGATTGGTAGACATGAAAATTTATTTATTTTAGCATTTAATGCCCCAATTTTACCCGACTTAGAAAAATATGGTGAACTTCCCATTCCCCCTTATTTTGAACGCCAAGCAGATGCAACAGATAACGAACGCTATCAAACCGTTTTTCATGACCCTAACAAGCTTGCAAGTGTGGCTGCGCCTACCGCTAGCTTGCATTTTGACAATGGCATTTTACAACAGTTAAAAAATAAAGGCATAAATACTGCATTTGTTACTCTCAATGTTGGAGCAGGTACTTTTGCCCCTGTCAAAACTGACAATTTACTAGAACACACCATGCACAGCGAGTACGCACATTTACCACAAACCACAGCAAATTTAATCAATAAAACCCATGCAAGTGGCAATAAAGTAATTGCAGTGGGTACAACCGTCACGCGAGTATTAGAAACAGCTTATCAAAAAACGGCTAAAAACAATAACGCTAAAAACGATAACACCAAAGACAATAAAATTGCTGCTTGGTCTGGCGATACCGATATTTTTATCTACCCTGGGTTTGAATTTGGGGTGGTAGATAAACTAATCACAAATTTTCATTTACCAAAATCAACCTTATTAATGCTAGTCTCTGCCTTTGCAGGTAAAGAAAAAATGATGGCAGCTTATAAACATGCCATCGAGGCAAAATATCGCTTCTTTAGTTACGGCGATTCAATGCTGTTGGACAGAGCCATTAAATAAGCCAAATTAAAATGCTATAATACCGCCAATTATTTCAACCAAAAAACACTTGTTTTTATAAGCTTCTATAACCTATGCAATTTACTTTACACAAAGTCGCCACTGGCGAATCGAGAGCACGTCGTGCAACCCTCCATCTAAATCATGGCGATGTACAAACGCCTGCCTTTATGCCGGTAGGTACTTATGGCACGGTAAAAGGCATGTTACCCCGTGACATCCATGAGATTGGTGCCGATATTATTTTAGGTAATACCTTTCATCTATGGCTGCGTCCAACAACCGAAATCATTGACCAATTTGGCGGTTTACACAAATTTATCAATTGGGATAAACCAATCTTGACAGATTCTGGTGGTTTTCAGGTATTTAGTTTAGGAGCAATGCGTAAAATTACCGAAGAAGGTGTCCATTTTAAATCACCCATTGATGGTGCTAAAGTATTTTTATCGCCAGAAAAATCAATGCAAATTCAATATTCTTTAAACTCTGATATTGTCATGCAATTTGATGAATGCACCCCCTACCCAGCAACACATGACCAAGCCAAAAAATCTTTAGAGATGTCTGTAAGATGGGGACAACGCTGTATTAATGAACACAAGCATTTAGGCAATACCAATGCCTTATTTGGCATTATTCAAGGCAGTATGTATCCAGATTTACGTCAGCAATCTTTAGAGGCGTTACTTAATATCGACTTTGATGGTTATGCCATTGGCGGACTATCCGTTGGAGAACCCAAAGAAGAAATGATGAAAGTGCTTGATTATTTACCTGATGATATGCCAGCCGATAAACCACGCTATCTTATGGGTGTTGGTAAGCCTGAAGATCTGCTTGAAGGTGTCCGCCGTGGTGTTGATATGTTTGATTGTGTCATGCCAACACGTAATGCACGTAATGGACACTACTTTGTTAGTGGTGATGAAGAAAACAAAGGCATTGTACGCATTCGTAACAGTCAATACCGTACCGATGAAAGACCACTGGACCCTGAATGTGACTGTTATTGTTGCCAAAATTTTAGTCGTGCTTATCTCTACCACCTAAACAAATGTAAAGAAATGCTTGGAGCACAATTAGCAACAATTCATAACCTACGTTTTTATCAAAAACTGATGGCAGACATCCGTACTGCGATTGAACAAGACAAATTTGATGAATTTGTAAAAATATTTTATAAAAAACGTGGTCAACAAGTACCTGATCTTAAACTACAATAACGAGTTAATACAATTATCTATCATATTATTAAAAATTAAGAGCAAGCTAAATAGCCTGCTCTTTTTTATATCACTTTAGTAAAAAAGCACTTGTATTATTTTAAACAATCATATTTTAAACAACCATTAAAATATATTATCATACTAGAACATTGATATATTAATCACTATATCCCAACAAATAAATACCATAACCATATAAGATACGACCCATGCTAATAGCTTCTTTATCTCGCCTATCTTTAGCTCTTAGCTTGGTAACCATTGTAATTTTACTTGTTGTAACTTCACTTGTTGGGTGCTCAAATACAGCTGACACTCAACAAGTTAAACACTGACAATAAAGCAAACCAAAGTATGCAAACTATCACCATATAAACCGGTAGAAACAATTGCTTTACAAACAAAAGGTTTAATAATACCATTAGTGGGTTAATAGTTTTTTTGGATAAGAGTCTAAATTAAGGAGTAATATTTATGTATCACCCATTTCAATCCCATTTAACAAAAACACTTTTAGTAGGTGGTTTGTGTACCGCCTTAATGGCATGTGGCTCACAAAAACCAGCAGAAGAAAAATCCGCTGCGAGTGAAGCCGCAACAGAAACCAAAAATGTTGCCATTACTGCCATTGTTGAACACCCTGCATTAGATGCTGTGCGTGAAGGTGTTATTGAAGAATTAGCGGCTGAAGGCTTTAAAGAAGGCGAAAACCTAACAGTAAACTTTCAGTCAGCCCAAGGCAATACAGCCACTGCTGGTCAGATTGCAAAACAGTTTGTAGCAGATGAACCTGATGTTATTGTTGCAATTGCCACCCCTTCAGCACAATCAGTTATTGCTGCAACCAGTACGATTCCTGTTGTTTTTTCTGCAGTAACCGACCCTATACAAGCAAAACTTGTCGACAAATTAGAGGGTTCTGGTACTAACGTGACTGGTACTTCAGATGCGCTACCATATGAGCCACAAATTGAGCTGATGAAACAAATCATCCCAGAGCTTAAAAATGTTGGCTATGTTTACAGCCCAGGTGAGGTTAACTCAACCATAGTACTAAAAAATTTAAAAGAAAAACTAACACCCATGGGTATCAACGTGGTTGATGCACCCGCACAAAAAAGTAGTGATATCGCTATGGCAGCACGTAGCCTTGCTGGTAAAGTAGATATGATTTATACCTCAACAGATAATAACGTTGTATCTGCTTATGAAGCACTCTATCAAGCCGCTAAAGAAACTAAAACCCCGTTAATCGCATCTGATACAAGCTCTGTAGAACGTGGTGCAACTGCTGCATTGGGAGTAAACTATCATGATTTAGGTATCGAAACAGGTAAAATTGTTGCTAAAATCTTAAATGGCGAAAAGCCAGGTAATATACCGGTTTATACAGCAAGCTCCTTAGACCTATACGTTAGCCCTAAACATGCGACCGAACAAGGCATTGAATTATCCCAAGAGCTAACAGAAAAAGCAAAAGAAGTTGTTAAATAAATCGCACATCACTTAAAAGGCTTACAAAAATGTAAGTCTTTTTTGTTTTGGCATTGTAAATATTTAACTATTTCAGTTTTCTTGTTACAATGCTCGTTTATCTTTTAATTTCAAATCTTCGCTATTTAACTAGCATGTAAGGTATTGAAAATGCAACAAACCATACCCAACTCTATACCCCATTTGTATACGTTTTGGTTTACTACCACAGCAGACTGTTTAATCTGTTGATTTTTAACAAAAAGTGGTTTTTTTATTAAAAAACCATCAAACTTAGGACTTTGTGTTATATGTCTTTAATTGCTTTTTTTGCAGCCCTAGAAAGCGGTCTTATTTACGGTCTCGTCGCACTTGGCGTTCTTATCTCTTTCAGAATTCTTGATTTCCCAGATTTAACAGCCGATGGAAGCTTCCCCCTTGGTGGTGCGGTTGCTGCCGTTGCAATTGTTGCTGGTTTTAATCCATGGATAGCCTGTGTTTTTGGTATGCTAGCGGGGGCTATCGCTGGTGTCGTTACTGCTTGGTTACATGTAAAGTTAGGTATTCTACAGCTATTAGCAAGTATTTTAGTAATGGTCGCACTTTACTCAATCAACTTGCGCATTATGGGTGCACCCAACCTTGCATTATTAGGTGAGGATTCAGTATTTACTGGTTTAATAACCAACGAAAACGGTGCTTGGATGCGTTGTATTATTATCGGTATGGTACTGTTAGTTGCCAAACTTTTTTTAGACTGGTTTTTTAATACCGAAACAGGACTATCCATGCGAGCTACGGGTTCTAATCTGAAAATGGCACAAGCACAAGGCATTAATACCTCTTGGTCAACGATTTTAGGTATGGCAATATCAAATGCGCTTATCGCTTTAGGTGGTGCTTTATTTGTTCAAACTCAAGGTAATGCTGATTTATCAATTGGTATTGGTACAATTGTTATTGGCTTAGCAGCAGTGATTATTGGCGAAACCATCATCCCTGCTAAGCGTATCTTTTTAATTACTTTATCCGTTATTGTCGGTGCCTTTTTATATAAACTCTTTATTCAAATTGCATTATCAAGTGACAGCTTACGCAGTATTGGCTTTGGCTCGCAAGATTTAAACCTAATCACAGCTCTCTTGGTGGTGGTTGCATTGGTGCTACCGCAAATTAAATCAAAACTAATTACAAAAAAACGTGGTTAAAGGAGTAACATATTATGATGCAAGCCAAAAATTTAAAATTAACCTTTAACCCAGGTACACCAATAGAAAACCCAGCTTTGCGAGGCATTAGCTTAAATATTGATGAAGGCGAATTTGTCACTGTCATTGGTACTAATGGTGCTGGTAAATCTACCTTTTTAAATGCTATTAGTGGTACCACCCTAGTGGATAGTGGCAAAGTTTTATTAAATGGTGTCGATGTTACTAAAAAAACTGCCTACCAACGTGCTGATTCGGTTGCTCGTGTTTTCCAAGACCCTATGGCAGGTACTTGCGAGGCACTGACAATTGAAGAAAACATGGCACTTGCCTTCAAGCGTGGTGGCAAACGAGGTTTAGGCTTAGCACTAAACCATAAAAACCGGCAAATATTTAAAGAAAAACTTGCCATCTTAAAACTGGGGTTAGAAAACCGTTTAACCGACCGTATGGGACTTTTGTCTGGCGGTCAACGCCAAGCAGTCAGCCTACTTATGGCTTCGCTTCAACCATCAAAAATATTATTATTAGATGAGCATACTGCAGCACTTGACCCTAAAACTGCTGCGTTTGTATTAGAGCTGACTGATCAAATTGTCGTAGATAATAGTTTAACGACTATGATGGTTACCCATTCTATGCAGCAAGCCTTATCCCATGGTACACGTACAGTCATGTTGCATCAAGGGCAAGTTGTGCTTGATGTATCTGGAGATACGCGTAAAGGGATGGGAGTTGAAGATTTACTGCACATGTTTGAAAAAACAAGAGGCGAAAAGGTGGAAGATGATAGCTTACTATTAAGCTAAGCACTACCCCTATTTAAATCCTTATTTATTTAAAAAATACCCAAAACTAAAAAACCGAGCTATTTTGATAACTCGGTTTTTTAATTGGCAAGGCTCTAAACTAGCAAAAAATTAAAACACTTCTTTAGCAATTGCCTTAATATTACTGCTTTTGCCCATAGAATAGTAATGCACCACTGGCACACCTGCTTGTATCAATTCGCGACTTTGGGCAACTGCCCACTCAATGCCAACCTGTCGCACGGCTTTATTGTCTTTACATGCTTCAATGGCTGCCACTAAATCATCAGGCAAATCCAGCTTAAACACCTGTGGCAATATCTGCATATGGCGTTTGATGGCAATCGGTTTAATCCCTGGCAATATTGGTACCTCAATCCCTATTTCACGAGCTTTGTCTACAAAATCAAAATATCTTTGGTTGTCAAAAAACATCTGTGTCACCACATAATCTGCCCCTGCATCCACTTTTTCTTTTAATCGTCGCAAATCGGCATCTAAACTGGGAGCTTCCATGTGTTTTTCTGGATAACCAGCAACGCCAATACAAAAATCAGAACAATAAGCATCTGTAATTTGTTCATGCAAGTATTGTCCATTATTCATATTAACAATTTGCTCAACTAGCTCTTTAGCGTAGTAGTTACCACCACGTTGTGGCGAGTAATATTGTTCATGTTTCATCGCATCGCCACGCAAGGCAACTAAGTTATCCAACCCTAGATAATGACAATCCACCAATACATATTCGGTTTCTTCTTTAGTAAAGCCCCCACACAAAATATGCGGAATTGCATCAACATTGTATTTATGCTTAAGTGAAGCACAAATACCCACGGTACCTGGTCGCATACGCGTAACTTTTTGCTCTAGTAAACCATTTTCTTTTGGGATATAAATATGCTCCTCACGTGAAGTAGTAACATCAATAAATGGGGGATTAAACTCCATTAAGGGGTCAATATTGTCATATAGAGTTTGAATATTTGAGCCTTTGGTTGGTGGCACAATCTCAAAAGAAAATAGGGTTTTGCCATTGGCATTGGCGATGTGTTCGGTAACTTTCATTATACTTAATCCTTCATAAAACCATACATTCTAAAAACTAATCTACAAGATTAGGAAACAACCACTTCCTAGCCTTTTCAATGTCGATACCTTTACGCTCGGCAAAATCCTGCACTTGCTCATCTGTTATTTTACCCAGCCCAAAATATTTACTTTCAGGGCTGGCAAAATAGTAGCCACTGACACTAGACGCTGGTAGCATTGCTAAGCTTTCAGTTAAGCTGGTACCAATGTTATTTTCTACATCCAGTAACTCCCAAATGGTTTCTTTTTCTAGATGGTCAGGGCAAGCAGGATAACCAGGAGCAGGACGAATGCCTATATAGCGTTCTTTAATCATTTCATCATTATCAAGCTGTTCATCACTGGCATAGCCCCAATGCTGGGTACGAACGCGGTGATGCAAATATTCTGCAAAGGCTTCGGCAAAACGGTCTGCCAATGCTTGTACCATGATGGCACTATAATCATCATGCTTATCTTTATAACTTTGTGCCAACTCTTCTGCCCCAAAAATAGACACGCAAAATGAACCAATATAGTCCGTTCTTCCACTTTCTATTGGTGCAATAAAATCTGCCAACGCCCTATTTGCTAAGCCCTTTCGTTTAAGTGCTTGTTGGCGGAGTGTGCGGAAGATGGCGATTTCTTTTCCATGTTTTTGTACCAAAATATCATCCACATTCACCGAATTTGCTTCAAAAAGCCCAAACACGGCTTTAGCTTTTAGCGATTGTTCTGCAATTAGTTTATCCAGCATGATTTGTGCATCTTGATATAGTTGGGTTGCTTGTTTACCCACCACCTCATCGGTTAATATCCGTGGATATTTACCATGCAAATCCCAGCTTCTAAAAAATGGGGTCCAATCAAAAAAAGGTAAGAGTTCTTTTAAACTCAGTTGAGTCAAGCGTTGTATCCCCATTTCTTTGGGTTTGATGATGGTTGCAGTTTGCCAGTCAAGTTGTAATTTATTGGCTCGTGCATCGGCAAGGGATAAATAATCTTTTTTCTTACTACGTTTATAAAATGCTTCACGAAAAGCATCATAATCTTGCTTAATACTTGCCACATAATTTTTTGATGTTTCGTGATTAAGTAAATCGCCAACCACGGTTACAGCACGAGAAGCATCATTAACATGCACCACCGCATTTTTATATTCAACATCAATTTTTACTGCGGTGTGTGCCTTAGAGGTGGTTGCACCACCAATCAATAATGGAATATCAAACCCCTCTCGCTCCATCTCTTTTGCCAGATAAACCATTTCATCCAATGAGGGTGTAATAAGCCCACTTAAACCAATGGCATCAACATTTTCTGCTTTAGCAGTTTCGATTATTTTTTCTGGTGGCACCATCACCCCAAGGTCAACAATTTGATAATTATTACAGCCCAACACAACCGACACAATATTTTTTCCGATATCATGCACATCACCCTTGACCGTTGCCATGAGGATTTTACCCAATGCTTGCTGTTCACCGGATTTTTCTGCTTCGATAAATGGGTTCAGATAAGCAACGGCTTTTTTCATCACTCGAGCCGATTTAACCACCTGTGGTAAAAACATTTTGCCTTCACCAAACAAATCACCAACCACATTCATACCTATCATCAAGTGGTTTTCGATAACTTCTAATGGGCGTGTCACTTGTTGCCGTGCTTCCTCAACGTCATCAACAATATATTGATCAATGCCTTTAACCAAACTATGGGTAATACGTTCTTGTAAGTCAAGCTGTCGCCATTGATCATCGACCACGGCTTTTTTACCTTTGGATTTTACCGTTTCAGCAAAATCTAGCAAACGTTCTGTGGCATCATCACGCCTGTCAAGAATTACATCTTCAACATACTCAAGCAAATCTTTAGGAATATCATCATAGACTTCTAGCATGGTTGGATTGACAATACCAAAGTTTAGCCCTGCTTTAATCGCATGATACAAAAATACTGAGTGCATTGCCTCACGCACAGGATTGTTACCACGAAATGAAAATGATACATTACTCACCCCACCACTGACACTAACATGCGGTAAGTTTTGACGTACCCAGCGAGTGGCTTCAATAAAATCAACGGCATTACGACGATGCTCCTCCATGCCTGTGGCAACAGGGAAAATATTAAGGTCAAAAATAATATCCTCAGGTGGAAAGTTGACCTTATCCACCAGTATCCGATAAGAGCGTTCGGCTATTTCAATACGTCGTTCATAAGTATCCGCTTGCCCCACTTCATCAAACGCCATAATGATAACCGCCGCCCCATAGCGTTTGATTCTGCTAGCTTCCCAAATAAACTTCTCTTCTCCTTCTTTTAAACTGATGGAATTGACTACACTTTTACCCTGCACCACTTGCAGACCTGCCTCAATAATATCCCATTTTGAGCTGTCAATCATCATTGGCACACGGGCAATGTCTGGCTCGGCAGCAATTAGGTTTAAAAACCTGACCATGGCTTGCTTACCATCAATCAATCCATCATCCATATTGATGTCTATAATCTGAGCACCACCTTCTACCTGATGGCGAGCAATGGCAAGTGCTTCATCATATTTTTCTTCTTTAATGAGCCGAAGAAACTTGCGAGAACCAGCCACATTGGTACGTTCACCCACATTAATAAAATTACTCTCAGGGGTAATCACTAAAGGTTCAAGACCGCTTAAACGCATGGGTCGCATAAGGCTTCCTATCAAACTAAAAGGTTAAATTCTTAACAAATATGACAATCATATTAAAATATTATAAAACAATCTAAAATCTAACTCAGTTATGCTAGCTTTCTTGGCGGATACTTTGCCGCCACTTCTGCAATTTGCCGAATATGTTCAGGCGTTGTTCCACAACAGCCACCAACAATATTAACCAAGTCCTTTTTAAAATATGCTTCAATTTGTTTGGCGGTTTCTTCTGGCGTTTCATCATACTCACCAAAAGCATTGGGCAAGCCTGCATTAGGGTGAGCAGAAATAGCAAATTCTGTTTTATTAGCAATACTCTCAAGGTGCGGTTGTAACAAGTTTGCCCCCAACGCACAGTTAAAACCGACTGACATCAGCGGAATGTGCGAAATAGAAATCAAAAATGCTTCTGCCGTCTGTCCTGACAGGGTACGCCCAGAAGCATCTGTAATTGTACCTGATACCATAATCGGTAAATCCTTGGCACTTAAATTACGCTCTGCCTTCACTTCTTCAATGGCAAACAAAGCTGACTTAGCATTGAGGGTATCAAATACGGTTTCAACCAACATAATATCGGCACCACCATCAAGTAAGCCTTCAACTTGTTGCTTGTATGCTACTCGCAAGTCTTCAAATGTCACCGCTCGAAAACCAGGATCATTGACATCGGGTGACATACTGGCAGTACGGTTGGTAGGACCTATTGCCCCAGCAACAAATCTTGGTTTATCTGGTTCTTTTGCTGTTAACTCATCAGCCACCTCTTTGGCAATTTTTGCAGATTCATAATTTAACTCATAAACCAAGTCTTCCATCTCATAATCTGCCATGGCAATGGTGGTACTCGAGAAGGTGTTAGTTTCGACAATATCAGCACCTGCTTCAAAATACTTTCGGTGCACTTCTTTAACTGCTTCTGGCTGCGTGAGTGACAACAGGTCATTATTACCTTGTAAGGGTACTTTAAAGTCAGCAAATCGCTCACCTCGAAAGTCTTCTTCGGTAAATTTATATTGCTGCAACATGGTACCCATAGCACCGTCAAGGATAAGTATTCTTTTACTAAGGGCTTGGTAAATGTTTTTCATACTATAAGTGTTAAATTGGCATTGTTTAAACAAATCATTCTAATAAGCGTTACTCTAATATAACAACGCTTACTAATTATATATCTATATCATTATTATATATGCTTTATTAAAAAAACAGCCTTATATTTTAAGGCTGTTTTTTGCTAATTGCTAAAAAATTATCGTTGTTATAAGTCAAGCTCTTGCATACTTTTATCAGGGTTTTTAACAAGATGGATAATCGCCATCAACAAACCACCCCAAATCAATATCATAGAAAGAACCATAAAGATAATTGCTGTTGTTGTCATGTTATTCTCCTTTTCCTTTCGCTTTGGTCAAAATTAAACTACCAATACCAAAGAATGCCAAAACACCCCAGCCAAATATCATTAATATTGGTGTCGAATAACCTTCATATGGTGCTTCGAACAATGACACAAGTTTAAATAGTAAGGTTGTAATCAATGCTATTGGGGTCACCACTGTCAGCATAAGTGTCCACAAACCACCTAACTTAAAGCTAGAAATATGGTTCATATGATTAATAAGACCCGGGATTTTGTTACGATTAAACCAGAATACCCAAATGATTGAAATTAAACCACCATAAACAATACCAACATTATTTGAGAACTGATCAATAACATCCACAAGAATGAGTGAGCTACCAGTTGAGAAACCAACCGTTGATATAATAGCAGCACTACCAACAACTAAAATTACCGTTTTTGGACGACTCCAACCAAACTTACTTTGGAACGCTGCAATTGGCACTTCCAAAATACTCACTAATGAACTAAGACCAGCCACTACTAATGAACCAAAGAATAAGAAGCCAATGATATCACCGCTTTCTCCCATGGTAGAAATGATTTGTGGGAATACAAAGAAAGCAAGACCAACCCCACCTTTAGCAACTTCTGAAACATCTTGACCTGTTGCTAATGCCATAAATCCAAGTGCAGAGAAAATACCAATACCTGCCAAAATTTCAAATGATGAGTTAGCAAATGCAACAACTAAGCCAGAACCCGTTAAGTTGGTGTTACGTTTTAGGTATGAGGAGAAAGTAACCATAATACCAAAACCAATAGATAGCGAGAAAAATACATGACCGTAAGCAGCAAGCCATACATTAGGGTCTGCCATTTTTTCCCAGTTAGGTGTAAAAAATGCATTTAAACCTTCGGCAGCACCTGGTAAATTAATAGCCTTAAATACCATAATACCAAATAATACCACCAACAATGGAATACAAACTTTGTTTGCAATTTCAATACCTTTGCGGATACCGCCAAACATAATCAGTAAAGCAACCACCCAGATAATAACCAAACCAATAAACATTTGTGGTACAAATGAGCTGGTTAATTCACCTGTATGCTGGATGTAATCTTCAATAAAGAAGGTGGTTGTATCATCGCCCCATTTTTGACCAAATGAAAAGAAGGTATAACTACCAGCCCATACAATAACTGCTGCATAATAGACAGCAATAATCCAAGAGACTAGCGTTTGCCACCAACCAATACCTTCAGCCGATGGTGTTAGTCGTTTATAAGCTGTTGGTGCACCGCCATGATGTTTATGACCAATTGCATAATCCAAAAATAGTAATGGAATAGCTGCGGTAAATAGTGCTATTAAATATGGTAGCAAAAACGCACCACCGCCATTGTCGTACGCAACATATGGGAAACGCCAAATATTTCCTAACCCTACTGCTGAACCAATCGCCGCCAAAATAAATGCGGAGCGTCCAGACCAATTTTCTCTTTGTCCTGACACAAAATCTCTCCTTTAAAATTAACCATATCCATAACTAAAAACACGGTTAAATAAATATAATAACTTTAAATAAAGTAGTACTAAAAAAACTAAAAATATAATACTGAAACAATAAATAACAATATAACCACTTTATAATAGCCTTCCAATACTCTTACAATTAGTAAGAAATGTCAAGGCAAAAATAAAAGAGATATAACATATAGTTATATCTCTTTTGGATAAATCATGGTGCTGAGCAATTAGCGAATGATACCTCGTTTACTATTGGTTAATGATTCAATAAGAAATTTAATTTTTTCTTCTTTTGGTAGTAGCTCAGCCTCTAACTTTTCTATTGCTTGTTTTGTAGTGAGCCCAGAGCGGAATATTACCTTATAGGCTTGCCGTAGATGATTAATTGATTCTTTAGACCAGCCTTTACGCCTCATACCCTCAATATTTAGACCATGTGCTTTAGCAGGATTACCAGATACCATTACCATGGCTGCAACATCTTTAAGAATTAAACTTTGACCGCCTACAAGGCTAAAATCATCAATTTTACAAAATTGGTGGATACCAGAGTTACCACCTAATACAATATAATTGCCAATATGACAATGCCCTGCGATACCAACATTATTGGCAATGATATTATAATCACCAATCACCACATCATGTGCAACATGCGTATTCACCATAAACAAGTTATGGTTACCAACTTTAGTAACACCTTTATCTTGAATTGTGCCACGATGAAAACTGCAAGACTCTCTTATCAAATTATGGTCACCAATTTCTAACCAAGTTTCTTCGCCTGCATATTTTAAATCTTGGCAGTCTTCTCCAAGACTCGCAAATTGAAAAATCTTATTATGTTGCCCAATTTTAGTATTCTTTTTAATAACAACATGGCTATGCAAAACGGTATTTGCTGCGATACTAACGTTATCTCCGATGATACAGTAAGGTCCAACAATAACACTGGGGTCAACTTGAGCCGACTCAGAGATGATAGCTGTTGGGTGGATATTACTCATTGTCATACCTTGAATGTTAGAATTAATACAATATTGTATCAAAAAAATGTATGGATTACTTTAATGCATCACGTGTTTGTTTAATTAACATAACCTCAGCACTTGCCGCAAGCTCACCATCTACTAACGCTTTACATTTATATTTATAAACATTACGTTTTACCATGGCAGCTTGTGCCTCTAACATTAACCTATCTCCTGGTATTACCTGTTTTTTAAAACGCACTTTATCCACCCCGCCAAACAAATAAATACCACCATCAGCTAAATCTTTTTTGTCAGATATAAAACCCAATACACCAGCAAGTTGAGCCAATGCCTCCACCATCAAAACACCTGGCATTAATGGTTGATTAGGGAAATGTCCATTAAAAAATTGTTCGTTACTACTGACATTTTTATAGCCCACAATAGATTTACCAGGGCAAATGGCAACCACTCTATCTAGCATCACAAAAGGATACCGATGTGGTAAATACCTTTTTAGTTGTTCAGAATTTAATGGAAGGTTAACATCTATCTGTTTTAAGAAGTCCCAATCAGACTGTTCCATATTATCTATTGCCTGTATCATAAATATTCCTTTACTTTTTACAGTATTTTTACTTTAAGTAGTATAAACAACTCATTGCTCTTGTTTTTTTCCAGATTTGCGGAAATGAACCACCGCTCGTTTCCAATCATTTGATGGCATAACCGGAATGCCAGATGAGTAACTACCTGGCTGATTAATAGATTTTGTCACCATAGTCATGGCAGTAATGGTAACATCATTACAAATAGTCAAATGCCCTGCAATGCCCACTGCTCCCGCCACCATACAACGTTTGCCTAGTTTAGTACTACCAGCGATACCTGTTTTTGCTGCAATTGCTGATCCAGCACCAATATGAACATTGTGAGCTATTTGAACTAAATTATCAATAATAACATTATCTTCAATAATGGTATCATCAATTGCCCCTCTATCAATACAAGTATTTGCACCGATACGAACATGATCTCCAATAATGACTTTGCCAAGTTGGGCAATGCGTTCCCACCCTGCTTGCACGCCTGCATCCGCTGGATTTTGTGTTGGCACAAACCCAAAACCTTCTGACCCAATGCTAGCACCATTATGTACTCTAACATGATTGCCGATTTGAGTTTGAGCTGCCACTGTAACATTTGGTTTTATGACGCAATTTTTGCCAATCAAGCAATCGTCTTCAATCACCACATTAGCAGCAATGCTTGTACCATCGCCAATTTTGGTGTTTTTTCCAATATTAACATAAGCCCCAATCACCACATTTTTACCAATCACCGCACTATCAGCAATATTAGCAGTAGGATGAATGTTTGCAACCATAAAAGTATCAAATAGCTGACTACAACTGGCATATGCTAAATAAGGGGAGGTAACCACCAAGGCAACCGTATTTTGTGGCACTTTTTGTTTAATATCATCCGTCACTATCGCAACACCCGCGTTAGATCCTGCGAGCGTGCCTGCATACTTATCCTGTGCTAAAAACCCGATTTGTTTACTATTTGCTTTATCTAAACGAGCAAAGCCTTGCATTTGCAAGGCCAGCACTGAATCCGCCAATTCAGACTTATTAACAACTGGTTGGCGACTTTCAATTTTTTCAATAAGCTTGGCAATAGTTACCATACTAATTATTTCACCTTATTAACTATAATAATTAGAATACACTACCAATCTGGAACTGTACTTTCTCAGTTTTATCGCCTTCTTTGTCGTTAAATGGTACCGCATAACTTAATGAAATAGGACCAATTGGGGTATACCAAGTTGAACCAATACCCGCACTATAGCGGAACTCATTATCTTGCTCAATTAATGGGTATCCCGTATCAACCCCTTTGTATTTAAAGTTTCTATCTTCTTTATCGGTAGTATCAAATACTTGACCACCTTCTACAAACAACACTGGGCGTACTTTGTCAGTCCAATCACCTTTAAATGGCAACGGCAAAATCAACTCGGTACCAAAAGTTGCCATCGCATTACCACCTACTTCATCAACATACGCAGGTGTGTCTTTATCAATTACACCATAAAATGTAGGAGATTGAGGACCTAAACTAGATACATCATACCCACGGACTGATCCATACCCCCCAGCATAAAAGTTTTCATAAAACGGTAAGTCATTACCATAACCCAGTTTGGTATACCCACGCAGTATAAAGTCATCTTTATATAATGGATAGTAAACATTACCTTTATAAACTGCTTTTTGGTAAGTTTTATCACCAAAACCAAGAGTTAAATCAACATCATGGCTGACACCTTTTGTAGGGAATACAGGTTTATCTAAACTGTTATAATTCCAACCTAACAGTAAATTATAAGTTGTGTAGTCATTTTTAAAGTTAGAACCAGAATCAGAAATCGTAGCGCCATCATCCAACATTTCTTGAACGTTAGACACACCCATCCATTTACCACCATTCACTTTGGTATTATCAATATTTAAACCAGCACTAAGGCGGATATTTTCATTCACTGGGTATCCATAACGCAATGTACCACCATAAGAGTCCATTACATAGTTACTCACATTTTTATCATCGTATTTTGTTTTACGATAATAACCATTAATGCTTTGCGATACACCATCTTTAGTAAAATATGGATTGGTTAAACCAAGGTTATAGTTATCACGAGATTCCGTTCGAGTAAAGCCTACATTAACTCGGTTGCCCGTACCCATAAAGTTGCGCTGTGACAGGTCTGCTTGAAAGGTCAAACCGCCACTTTGCGAATAACCAACCGCTAATGTAGAACTGCCTGTTGATTGTTCTTCTACCGTATAATTAACATCTACCTGGTCTGGTTGATTTGGAACAGGCACCACATCAACTTTTACATCCTTAAAAAATCCAGTACGCATTAAGCGAGCACGAGACAAATGAATTTTTTCATTTGATGACAATGCCCCTTCTAATTGTCGCATTTCACGGCGTAATACCTCATCTTCTGTTTTGGTATTACCAACAAAATTAATACGACGCACATAAACTGGCTCTGATGGATTTATAAAATATTCAACATCAATTGTTTTATTTGCATCATTAATACGAGTAACAGGGCGAACTTCAGCAAAATAAAAACCATCATTACCAAAACGGTTGGCAATTGCATTTGTTGTTTTTTCTAATTCAGATTTTGAAAATAGCTCACCTTTTTTAAAAGTAACTAAGTCTGCCAATACAGCCTCATCATAAGTTGTGTCACCTTTAAAACCAACGTTATTAAAATTGTATTGCTCACCTTCTGTGATATCAACATTAATATTGACGCTTTGTTTATCATCACTTAATTTGGCATCAGCAACATTGATTTTTACGCGTACAAAACCTTCGTCCATATACATGGCTTTAATTTTTTCAATACTTGCCGCAAATTTATCTTTTGCATAACGGTCAGAATTACTAAAAAAGCGATACCATGTAGTCTCTTTTAATAAAAATGCTCGCTTAATATCACCATCGCTAAAATGGTTATTACCACTCACATTAATATCTACAACTTTTGCAGCTTTACCTTCATCAAACGTAATATCTAACTTAACACGGTTGCCGTCTAATAAAGTCTGATCAACCTTAATGTTGCTGTTATGATAACCTTGCAAGATGTACTGTTGTTGTAGCTCATTTGCAACACCCACTAATGTCGATTGTTTGAGTACATTACCAGGTGCCAAACCTGCCGTTTTAAGACCAGCATTCAAACCTTGTGTTGGAATTAATGAGTTACCATCAAAGTTAACTTCGGCAATAATTGGGCGTTCAACCACCTCAAATAAAACCTTACCATTATTGACAGTCGATTGGATATTAGCAAAATTACCCGTATCGTACAGTGCTTTAATACTTTGTGCCAAACCTTCTTCTGTCAATGTACTACCTGCAGAAATAGGTAATAGTGGATACAAACTGGTTTGCGACCAACGTTGTAAACCGCTAAACTCAATATCAGTCACTACTTGTTCTGCATGAGCAGATACAGATATCATCGCTGTTACCAAAGGAATTACTACAAAATTAGGATGTTTCATAAATGATATTCTCATAATTGTATTTAATCTTCATTTAATTTGACTAAGGTAAGGTAAATTCGACCTTTTGTCTATAGTTTTACAAAATATTTCTTAACAAAAACGCCAGCGTAACAAATACCTAGCTAATAAAAGTGTCATTATAACAGTCTACCAATGTCAAGTGTGATCGCCAATAACATTAAACTCATCATCAGCAACATCCCAATATTAAACCCAACAATCTGAGTTCTTTTAGATAGTGGTTTACCTCTTATTAGCTCGATTAGATAATACAACATATGCCCACCATCCAACACTGGAATTGGTAATAAATTAAGCACAGCAAGGCTTACACTAATAATTGCAGCAAAAGATACAACTGCCTGCCAGCTAATTTCAAAAGTTTGTTTAGCAACTTTGGCTATGGTAATTGGTCCTGATAGATTATCTAACCCTATCATACCTGTTAGCATTTTTCCCATTGATTTAAGCGTCATTAATGACATGCTTGCAGTTTTATCAAAACTTTTGCTCATGGCAGTAATAGGGTCATAAACCACCATTTGCTTATAACTTTCTGGTATCTTAATATCAACTGGTTTAACACCTGCACCTAAAAAACCAACCTCTTTGCCACTATTATCTTTTTTACCTTGTGGCATGATTTTTAATTCAACCGCATTTCCACTACGCAATACCCTAAAAGTAAGTAATTTTTCAGGGCTTGCCTTAATAATGTCTACTGCAGACAACCAGTCATTGATTTCAGTCCCATTAATATGAGTGATGGTATCCCCTACTTGCATACCCTGACGGATTGCTGCACCACTCTCACTTAATTGCCCAATTACAGGTTTGATTTTTGGTTGCCAAGGGGCAACACCAAAGGCAACCAACGGACTTTTGCCTTTATCATTACCTTGCATAAACTCTTTAATAGCAACCTGATAATTTTTGGTTGTATGTTGTGCTGTGTCACCTTGATAAGGAGTCACTGTAACACTGATATTTGCAGTTTCTCCCATATAATCAGCTAATTTATAATTAATTGCTTCCCAATTATTAACGGGTTTTCCATCAATCGCACTTATCATATCACCCGCTTGCATTTGTGCCGTTTGGGCAAAACTGTTTGGCACAATAGAGCCAATTCGCGTATTTAACTGCTCGCTTGGGGTCATAAACAGCACCCAAAATAATACAATGGCAATCACAAAATTCATTAATGGACCAGCCAGTACAATAGCAATCTTTTTTAATGGATGTTGATTATTAAAATCGAGATGTTTTTCATGTTCAGCAACTTTTATCTCTCGGCTGTCTAGCATTTTTACATAGCCACCAAGTGGTAATGCCGAAATACGATAATCAATCCCTGTTTTTTTACTTGTCCAGCTAACAAGTTTTGGTCCAAATCCAATGGAATAAGTTAAAACCTTGACACCACATAAACGAGCAACAATATAATGCCCCCACTCATGTAAAGCAATTAAAGGACCAAGTACCAATATGGCAGCAAGGATACTAAAAATGATGGTCGTAAGTAGGGACATATTTGGCTCTTTGTTGCTAAAAAATATTGATTAAAAACCACTCTCTTTAATTTGTGGGTAATAAAATAAAAATTGTAAGGGGAAAGTCACCACATCAATTGCCATTGCAGGTAATATGAATAGGTTATAGGCACCTTTTTTAGCAACTGTTTTGCTTTTATTTGTATTATGTTGCATAAATTCGATGGTAATAGGTTGTTTGAAACGATATTGTAGTTTATCAAAATTGGCTACTTTTTCAGCAATAGTGAACTCAACATCAACCGAACGGTTACAGATTAAATCGTCTTTTGTATCACTTTCATGACATTGAAAATCTAATTGTTTTAACAAATTTTTTTCTTTATTTGTGACTTTTATCAAGGGCTTATTAAAGTTTAAACTTATTACATGACAACCATGTTGAGCCTCACAGTAACTTCTATCCATATCTATCGTTAGCTTCTTGGTAGTACTTTCAGAAGACTTTGAACCAATATATAAAGCAGATAAATCCAGCAATTTAAACATATTTTCAAATATTTGTTTATTTTGTCCTCTCGGTTCAACCAGATAACTATTGGTTTCCCCAACTAAAACTAAGGCATGCTCATGATTTACAATGGGTTTGTTTGCTTGACCAATAGCGACAACTGTATCTTTTAAAACAACCATTTCCTTACCTGTTGCATATTGACCACCATCATCTGTAGCATTCATTAGTCCCATTGTTGCCATACAACCTGTTAGATTTAAGGCTGATAATAGCAATAATGAACCAATTAATTTGCTTCTAATAAATGTCATCACAATCTCCTAGCCTAGTTGGTAAACTTGGTGTTTTTTGATTATATCAGAACTTTCTCTGCTATTCCCCTCGCTAATTTATTAATCTGTATAATCTCTGCTAAGTCAGACAAAACCATATTAGATGAGTTACTATATTTAACCATCTCATCCAATACTGACCGATTAATATCCATAATATCGGTTAGCTTAATTTTACCTTGCAAAAAGGCTTCAACTGCCACTTCATTACTGGCATTTAAACTAATCGTTGCCCAGTTTCCTGCTTTTATTGCTTCACGTGCTAAGCGAAGACAACCAAACTTTTGTAAATCGGGTTCAAAAAATTCAAGCTGTGCCAGCTTATATAAATCCAAGCGTTTAACACCACTTTCAATACGCTGAGGATATGCCAAACAATGTGCAATCGGTGTTCTCATATCTGGTGAGCCCATTTGAGACAAAATACTCCCATCGGCATATTCTACTAATGAATGAATAATACTCTGCGGATGTATCACTACATTAATTTTATCTTCTGGCAAATTAAATAAGTAGCAAGCTTCTATCAGCTCTAACCCTTTGTTCATCATCGTTGCCGAATCAACCGAAATCTTTTTTCCCATAGACCAATTTGGGTGTGCCACTGCTTGTTCAACCGTTGCCCGTTGCATTTGTTCAAATGTAGCGTGCAAAAATGGACCACCTGATGCAGTTAGCCAAACCTGACGGATACCATGCTCTTTTTTATGAATACTTTGATTGTCTTGTTGAATACCTTGTTGCACAACCTGTGGCAAACTTTGAAAAATGGCATTATGTTCAGAATCCACTGGCAAAATGGTGGCACCACTACCACGAGCCAAATCCATCATTAGTTCGCCAGCCATTACTAACGCTTCTTTATTAGCCAACAATACCCGTTTACCAGCCTCTACCGCTGCAAGCGTAGACTCTAGCCCTGCACTACCAACAATTGACGCAACCACGGTATCTACTTGGCTATCTTTTGCAATATCTTTTAGCCCAGCTTGCCCGCCTACAACCTCAGTTTTTAACCCTGAATCCTGCAAACGTTTTGCAAATGCATCAACATCTTTTTGTGCCACTGCCACTCTTTTGGGTAAAAATTGCTGACAAAGCTCAAATAATCGGTCAAGGCGACTAAATCCCGATAAAGCATAAACGTCAAACTTATCTTTATGTTTATTAAGGATATCAAGTGTACTTGTACCAATCGAACCTGTTGCACCAAGTATGGCTATTTGTTGAGTCACTAAAACACCTTTTTTGATAGATTAAATAAATATAAAGTTTTATAACATTGCACTTCGTTGTTGATTCTAAGTTTTGTTAAATGATAAATTGTTGAATTGCCCAGTACCCTAAGGCAAAAATTGGCATTGCCGAAAGCTGTGAGTCAATGCGATCAAGTATACCACCATGCCCTGGCAATATTGAGCCTGAGTCTTTAATGCCAACTTGCCTCTTAAACATAGACTCTAACAAGTCACCAAACACAGAAGCCATAATCGTTAACAATGACAGTAAAACAAACAAAACTAAAGCCCAACCTGTATAATCCAGCTTAAATACCACCACCAACAATACCGCAATTAATCCAGTTGCTAAACCACCAAACAGACCTTCCATACTTTTATTGGGTGATACGGTTGGTGCCATTTTATGTTTGCCTAATTTTCTGCCTACAAAATATGCCCCCGTATCAGCACTCCATACCAACACAAACACATACATCAACCACCAAGGGGATAACAACCATAAATAGAACATTGCCGTCATCGCAGCTGTCATTAATATGATACCAACAAGGGTTAAGCGGGCATCATACCAACTGATTTTTTTAGGATACTGCCGAATCCAAACAACTGCAAACAGCCAAACAATAATCGATGCTGACCACCACCACACCCAGCTAACAGAAAAAGCCAAAGAAATAATATTAATAACCAACACAGTTGCTACATAAAATGTTGGCGAATGCACAATACTAGCGTTTGTAGCAGGCTTTGGCAAAAATTGAGTCCACTCTTGTGCTGCAAAAGCAACCCCAACAATCAGCATCGCAATAAATAGATACGGTGAGCTACTTGCAAACATTGCCAAACCAACAATGAGAACTAAAATTAATGCTGTTTGGATACGCTGCCACATGTAGAGGATACCTTATCAATTAAATGGTTAAAAGATGCTGCCGCTTTTACTTATTTACTGTCATATTTGTTAAATAAATTAAGTTTTGTTTTCTATTTGATCGCTGGTTTTACCAAATCGGCGTTGGCGATTAGCAAACTCTACCATCATGTTATTAAGCTCTTTATCGGTAAAGTTTGGCCATAATGTGTTGGTAAAAAATAGCTCTGCATAGGCAGACTGCCATAATAAAAAATTAGAAATCCGATACTCACCACCCGTTCTAATTAGCATATCCACTGCTGGCATATCGGCAAGTTCTACATAGTCACCCAATGTTTCTACATTAATATTTTTTATATCAATTTGACCAGTTATCACTTTTTCAGCAAGCTGTTTAGCCGCATTAGCAATATCCCATTGTCCACCATAACTAATCGCAATAACCAATGTCATGGCATCATAATGGGCGGTTTTTTCTTCTGCTTGAGCCATCAAATTTTGTAAGTCTTGGTCTAGTTGGCTTCTATCTCCGATAAAACGTAAGCGAACCTGATAATTGTCCATTTTGGGAATTTGCTCATGGATACTTTGCTCAAGCAAGTGCATTAGCAAAGCGACCTCATCAGCTGGGCGTTGCCAGTTTTCACTAGAAAACGCAAAAACCGTCAACACCTCTACACCTTTGTTAAGACAAAACTCGACAATTGGGTCTAAGGCATCTTTGCCTTTTATGTGTCCTTCTCCTGTTGCTAGACGGTTTGCTTTACCATAGCGATTGTTACCATCCATGATGATAGCGATATGTTTAGGAATAGCAGGCGGAGAAGATGGTTGATTCATAAAGAACACATGTTAGGTAAATTTAACAAACAAATCATTGAATGCGCATGGACATCCAATGATTCAATCATACAATAAAAGCTGATAATTAAACTTCCATCAATTCAGCTTCTTTTTTCTCTAAATGCTCATCAATGGTTGCAATAAATTTATCGGTAATTTTTTGAATGTCATCACCTGCTTTACGCTCTTCATCTTCTGAGATTTCTTTCTCTTTTGCTAAATCTTTAATATCGCCCAACATATCACGGCGTATATTACGAATTGATACACGGCTATTTTCTGCTTCACTACGGGCAAGTTTTTGCATGTCACGGCGAGTTTCTTCGGTCAGTGCAGGCATAGGCACACGGATAACATCAGCCGTCATTGGATTTAACCCTAAGTCTGCCTCACGGATTGCCTTATCAATTGCTTCAACCATTGTGCGATCAAATGGCTGCACTAAAAGTGTACGTGCATCTTCTGCACTCACGTTGGCAACTTGGTTAAGTGGCGTATCTGCTCCGTAGTAGTTAACCATAATACCGTTTAAGATGCTTGGATGGGCACGACCTGTACGGATTTTTTGAAACGCATTATCAAGTGCTTCTAGCGTTTTGTTCATACGGCTTTCGCCATCTTGTTTAATTTCATTAATCATGGGTGATTCCTATTTATAAGCAAATATATTTTAAAAAAGATGTCTTCTAATTTGTCAAAAAACTACTGTTTACTATTGTGATACGTAAGTACCCTCATCTTCGCCAGTAATAACATTAATCAAAGCATAACTTTTGTTCATGTCAAATACTTGTAAAGGCACATTATGCTCACGCAACAAAGCAATGGCGGTTAGATCCATAACGCCTAGTTTTTGTTCTAAAACTTCATCAAAAGTTAAGCTATTATATTTTTTAGCATCACCATTGGTTGCTGGGTCTTTGTCATAAACGCCATCAACCTTGGTTGCTTTTAAAATCAAGTCTGCTTCAATTTCAATACCACGTAAGCAAGCAGCCGTATCCGTTGTAAAAAAGGGATTACCTGTACCTGCCACAAAGATACAAACTTCGCCTGCTGTTAGATATCGGTTTGCATTGCGGCTACTATAGCCTTCTGTCACCTCGCCGATTGGCAAAGCAGATAACAAACGGGTTTTAATATTACGACGTTCTAAGGCATCTCGCATTGCCAGCCCATTCATTACCGTGGCAAGCATACCCATTTGGTCACCAGTCACACGCCCTACCAAACCTTGCTTTTGTAATTCTGCACCCCGATAAATGTTACCACCACCAACAACAATACCTACTTGCACACCTAAACCACAAAGGTGTGCAATATCAAGGCTCATTTTATTGAGTACATCTGCATTAATGCCCATACCTTGACCACCAGCTAATGCCTCGCCAGATAGTTTTAATAAAATACGATTATAACTTGGGGTTTTATCAGACATACGACACCTTTGATGTTATTTTTTACAAAATAAAATTTAGTTTTTGATTAATAAAGTCAGTTTTATTTAAATCTTAAGAATTCTAACAAAATTTACAGGTTTTTAATACCAATTTATATGTACCCGACTTTCTTATATGTACATGAATATCAAATTATACAAAACTGGCAAACAAATCATATTCACTTGCTTCGTCGATGGTCACGGTTAAAAACTGCCCAATTTGAACACTCTGATTAATATTATCTACATACACATGCCCATCAATTTCTGGAGCATCGGCATAACTCCGACAAATGGCAATATTCTCAATGCTATCTATCTCATCAATCAACACACGCATGGTACGCCCAACTTTTTCTTGTAGTTTTTCAGCAGAAATTTGCTGTTGCAATGCCATCAAACGGTTATAACGCTCTTTTTTCACCGCTTCTGGTACATGGTTTGGTAGTGCATTGGCTTTTGCACCTTCTACCTCAGAATATGTAAAACAGCCCACTCTATCTAAACGAGCCTGTTTTAACCAGTTTAACAAATATTCAAAGTCTTCTTCTGTTTCGCCAGGAAAACCAACCACAAAGGTAGAACGGATAACAATTTCTGGGCAAATTTCACGCCATTTTTGGATACGTGCTAAGGTATTTTCACTGTGGGCTGGGCGTTTCATTGCTTTAAGAACACTTGGACTGGCATGTTGCAGAGGAATATCAAGATACGGTAATAAACCACCGTTTAATCCGTTATCACAAGGTTTCATTAACTCAACGACGTTATCCACGTGTGGATATGGGTACACATAGTGTAAACGCACCCAAGTATCATTAATCCTACCTAGCTTTGCCATTGCCTGACACATATCAAAAAACTTTGACTTAAGCGGCATCCCATCCCAAAATGCTGTTTTATATTTTAAATCCAACCCATATGCCGAGGTATCTTGAGAAATAACCAACAGCTCTTTTACACCAGCATTTTGAAGGGCTTTTGCTTCCCCCATCACCTTGTCAATTGGCGTTGAATCTAAATCACCCCGCAAACTTGGAATAATACAAAAAGTACAACGGTGGTTACAGCCTTCTGAAATTTTAAGATAAGCATAATGGCTTGGTGTCAGCTTAATACCCGCATCAATCAAGTCTATTTTTGGGTCATAATCTTCTTGTTTTTTTAGGTTATCCGCTATGGGTGCGTGTGTATTAACTGCTGTGACTACTTCTTCATAAGCATGCGCACCCGTAACCGACAACACAGCTGGGTGCATGGTTTTTATTTTTTTAGCATCTTTACCCAAACACCCTGTCACAATAACTTTGCCATTTTGGTTAATTGCTTCTCCAATGGCATCTAACGATTCCTGCACGGCTGATTCAATAAATCCGCAAGTATTTACCACCACTAGGTCTGCACCATCATAATCGCCTGCTACGTCATAACCCCCTTTAGTTAATTCAGTAATAATACGCTCGCTATCCACTAAGGCTTTAGGGCACCCAAGTGATACAAAACCGACTTTGGGGGCTTTATTTATAGCAGGCGTATTGGCAGCCTGCTTGCCACTTTGCTCAAGCGTGCGGTTTTGGTTGTGGTTAGCTTTGTGGTGGTAAGCTTGCAACTCTGTAGATTGGCTGGCATTGCTGTATTGATCTTGCTGGCTGGTATTTTTTGGCTTTGGGCTAAAAACCGAGACTGGGTTGGTCATAATACATAAGATAGATAACTAAAATTATGGCAAATTTTAACATTTTTTACTTAATTTTAATACAGTTATGCTTTTTCAAAAAAGTTTCTGTAGCTGTTGAGCTTTGTCAAAATATTTTTTATCAAAACATTAAAGAAACGTAAATAAAAAAACGTAAATCTTATTTTACTCGCTCGCCATGTTTGTTGATTTTAAAAATTTCATAATCAATTTTAACAGTGATTCATCCATCTAAAAAAACATTAGTGTTACATACATGTTGGACGGATACAGACTATATTTTAATAAATTTGCACCAAACCAGTGCAAGATTAGTCAGAATTGGTTAAAATCAAAATAATACTTAATCAATCGCTTAGATATCTCACAAAAACTAGCACAATTATCATTTATGCAAATACATGGATAAAAACAAAAACACACTTAACCACAGCTTTACCGCCATGCTCATCGCTAACCACAATGGCAATATAATATGGGTGAACATAGCAACTGAACAACTACTCAATACTAGTGCAAAGCAACTGGTTGGATTGTCAATTTATGACATACTTTCGCCAAACAAAAAAGACGCTGGTATTGATTCATTAAAAACAGACTCAATACAAACCCAATTTGATAAAGCAAAAACCAGTTTTCAAGTATTTGTCAGCTATGACCGTTGGATTACAGCCATTAAACAACCTTTGTTTGTTGACTATAGTGTAACCCCAACCCTTAACGAAGGTAAAACAAAGTTTTTAATAGAAATTTGGGCTAAGGACCGTCATCATCGTATATCGCAAGAGCATCTAGACCAACAACAATATGACATTGCACGTAATATGTTACGCTCAGTTGCACACGAGGTTAAAAATCCATTAGCAGGCATTCGAGGCGCGGCTCAACTGCTAAAACGACAACTAAAAAAACTGCAAATTGATGATGATAAAATCCAAACTTATGCCAATATCGTTATCAATGAAACAGATAGATTAAATCAACTTATTAAACAAATATTGGGGAATCAACAACAACCAAATTGGCAGTTAATGAATTTACACATTCCACTTGAACATGTAGTAACACTGGCACACAGTCAAAACCCAGATTTAAAGATTATTAAAGATTATGATTTATCGTTGCCAGATGTCCTTGCAGATAAAGACTTGCTTATTCAAGCATTTTTAAACCTAACGACCAATGCCATTGAGGCGATGCAACAAAAACAAATTGAATTGCAAATGGCAAAGCAGACGCCCGATAATACGGCAGAATATCAACCGCAACTTACTATAAGCACTCGTGTTGAGTTTCAATACACTGTCGGTAACACCAAGCACAAACAAATTGCCAAAATAAGCCTAACCGATAACGGCAATGGCATTGATAACGCCTTGCTGAATAAAATATTTTTTCCTTTAGTCACTGGGCGTGCAGAAGGTACAGGACTAGGTTTGTCTATTGTGCAAAATATTATCCAACAACATCATGGGCAAGTGGAAGTACAATCTAGCAAAGGTAAAACAACTGTTAACATTTATTTGCCTTTTTCTCACCCCAAACCTAAAGATAACACAACAGCCCATTTAACCACTATCTGTAACCAAATTAATTGTTAATCTCATCGCTAATTTTAAGCTAATTTTAAATAGGTACAATAATCGTAATAGTAATATAAGCAACAAAATATAGGCACAAAAAATGAATACAAACACAGCAACCTCTCCTACTATGTGGTTAATTGACGATGACCCAGCCCTTCGCCTTATTTTAGAAGACAACTTTGAAAGTGCAGCATTTAACGTCATCAGTTTTGCCCAAGCTCAAGGAGCATGGATGCGCCTCAATGAAATTAAACAAGGTAAACAAGCTGATAATGAGTTGCCAGATGTCATTTTAACTGACATACGCATGCCAATGATGGATGGATTAAGCTTTAGTGACTGGGTCAACAAAAATTTTCCTACTATTCCCATTGTAATTATGACAGCACATTCTGACCTTAAAGCCGCAGTTGAGAGCTACCAAACTGGTGCTTTTGAGTATTTGCCCAAACCCTTTGATTTAGATGAAGCCATTGCCATTGTCAATAAAGCAGTCGGTATCAAGGCAATGACAACGACAAATGAAGATAACCTAACAAACACAACTGAACACAACGCTAAAAATACCATCGATAACAATAAAAAAGCTCGAAAAAAAAACAAACCACAAAACCCAAATCCAAGCGGTATTATTGGGCAGTCTGTTGCCATGCAAAATGTGTTTAGAGCCATTGGTCGGCTTGCACACTCCCCAATTACCGTTTTAATAACTGGGGAGTCTGGCACAGGTAAAGAGCTTGTTGCTCATGCTTTGCATGAAACCTCTCCACGCAACCAAAAACCCCTTATTGCCTTAAATATGGCCGCTATACCACATGATTTAATTGAATCAGAGTTATTTGGACATGAAAAAGGGGCATTTACAGGGGCAACTAACAGTCGGCAAGGTCGGTTTGAACAGGCAAATGGCGGCACATTATTTTTGGATGAAATTGGGGATATGCCATTTAGTACCCAAACTCGCCTATTACGTGTGCTTGCTAATGGCGAGTTTTTTAGAGTGGGTGGACAAAAACCCATTAAAGTTGATGTGCGTATTATTGCTGCAACCCACCAAAATTTAGAAAAGTTGGTTAAACAAGGAAAGTTTAGAGAAGATTTATTTTATCGCCTAAACGTAATTCGCCTACCACTGCCTGCATTAAGAGAAAGAAAAGAAGACATACCTACGTTAGTAGAGCATTTTTTATCTAAAGCCGCAAAAGAACTTGATAGTAAACAAAAACAAATCAGTGATGATGCCATGCAAGCAATGTGTCAATTTAACTGGCAAGGTAATGTACGCCAACTAGAAAATGCTTGCCGATGGCTAACCGTCATGGCAGTTGGCGATACAGTAATGATTGACGATTTACCACCAGAAATACTGGAATTTATACAAACACAAACTCATGATGAGCAACTCGTATATCAACCAAAACAAATAATAGAAGGTTTAACCGCAGCAGATTCAATAAAAAATGTAAAATCAACATTAACTCTTACTAGCACTAATGATTCTTCTAAAAATTGGGCAATCCATTTACAACAGTGGGCAAATACAACATTACAACAGGGCAAAAATGAAATTTTAAACAGTGCTATGCCAACCTTTGAAACCGTAATGATTGATACAGCATTAACGCACACCAAAGGCAACAAAGGCAAAGCTGCCCAACTGCTTGGTTGGGGACGAAATACACTGACCAGAAAAATCCAACAGCTTGGGTTAGACACAAAATGGTAACTCTGTTATTTTAAATCTGTTATTTAAAAAAGTACCAGCGTAAATAGATTATGGAGATATCAATAAAGGCGATATTAATAAATAAGCATCATTTTTAAAAACTGACTTTTTATAATAAACCTGCTATTTTTAGTAAAAACAAAAACTCATATTCATTACGCATTAGACAAATTTTATTAATTTTCAAGGATGTCAAGATGTCAACTAACCCATTTGAACAAACAGAACTTAGCCTATTATTAAACGCTGTACAAAGTTATAAACTACAACAAGAAAAACAGGCTGCCAATAGAAAAGCTAAAGGTTGGGATACAACTGAGCAGTCTAAACGAGTGCAATTACTGGACGATATAGAAGAAAAACCGTTTACAATGTTAGATTAGGTTTAAACTAGTACAACAATCATATAAAATCGTTTTTTATAAAAATACATCATTTTTTATAAAAAAGTACTTGCCAACAAAATAAAAATCTATATAATACACACGCACTGACCAAGTATCAGACAAAAATAATACGTCTAAACAACATGGGGCTGTGGTGGAATTGGTAGACACGCCAGATTTAGGTTCTGGTGCCGAAAGGTGTGAGAGTTCGAGTCTCTCCAGCCCCACCATCATTTAGTTAGTACGCAAGCCTTATAAAACCTGCCTTTGAGCAGGTTTTTTTGTATCTGGTTTTTTTGTATCTATTGTTTCTTGTTTCTCAAGTTGTGCGGTTATATAGCTACTTATATATAAATATCGTTTTATATATAACTATGTTTTATGGCTATCACTACTGTTTTGGTTTAAGCATTAACCAAACACCCTCCATTGTCATCACGGTTGAATAATCAATATCATTCAATACCAAACTCTGTTTTGCCTCTCCATTTTTTACAAAATCACTCGCTGTAATATTTAAGAGTTCAACAATTTTGTCCATGACTTCATTTGTCTTAATGTCAGAATTAATCGCTTTAGCTGTCATACCGCCTATCATTACTAGGCTTGTTAAATCACTTTCTAAGCTGTCCGTTTTTGCTAAAGCATAATTCACTGCTTTTAATTCACCATTTTTATCAACAACACCAAACATGGTAGCATTTTCGCTTAATCCAATCGTAAAGCGGTTAAATTCGTCACCCTCTTCTAACTCAACATGATCCCAATTAACACCATTACCAAGTGCATTTGCTTGTGCAACCAAATTTTCTCTAAAAGCTTCTGGAGTTATACCAAATGTTTTATCTTGGGCAACCAATTCAACCGTTGTTTGGGTTAATCCCCCTTTTGTATTTTCGGTCGAATTATTTGATTTTTTATCGGTACAACCGACAATCAACAAGCACGTTAAACTTAAAATAAAAATGTTTTTCATAACAACCTCTTTATGCAGCTGCCTGTTATTTTAACACTGTCTAAACCTATAATAAAATATCACATAGTTGCCCAACCATTGCATGATGCCCTTGAAACTGGCACTATAGGGAATGAACTGAATTTGTGTTACGGTGTCAAACCTGACCGCCTACAGTATAGGTGGTCAGGTCAAACTCGCTCGAAGTATTAGTTATACATCTTCGCTCGTTTTGCTTGTACCACTTTATCATTTCGCTCACTATATAATAAACATCATTAAAAAATACAGTTAAAATACCACGCTTATGCCAAACAATAACTTATTAAACAATACAACAGCAAACCTTACTTTGCCAAACCATTTGGTTGAGTTGCTCACTCAATATTTTACACAACAAACCATTAAAGAAATTGAAATTAATCCAAAACAGCTTGCTTATCGTTGGGTTGGTGGCATTAAAGGTAGCTTACAACCAATAGATGCCCATTTGTTTTTATCTTTAGATGATTTGCTTGGCATTGATACCCAAAAACAAAAAATCATTTTAAATACACGCCAATTTTTGGCAGGTTTACCCGCTAACCATGTTTTGATGACCGGGGCAAGAGGTTCTGGCAAGTCATCATTGATGCGCGCATTGCTAAAAGATTTTAATCAAGATGGTTTAAGGGTTATTGAAGTTGCAAGAGATGACTTGCAAGTGTTAGATAAAATTCGTGCTGCGATTAACAAATTGTCTGACAATAATGCTAAAAATGGCAATCGCAATTGCCGTTATATTATTTATTGTGATGACTTGGCATTTAATAAGCAAGATGAAAACTACCGAACCTTAAAAAGTTTATTAGATGGTGCCTTAGACTCAGAACAAGATAACCTGCTCATTTATGCCACTAGCAACCGTAGACACCTACTACCACAAATGATGAAAGATAATTTAGATATCTACAATGGACAAACTGACGAGGTTAACCCTATTGAAACCATTGATGAAACCGTATCATTATCCGACCGTTTTGGACTTTGGTTGTCTTTTTATCCCATAAATCAACAAACTTATTTAGACATTGCCAAACATTACGTGTTGGCTCAAAATATTGAGTGGACAGCAGATACAGAGGCACACGCATTGCGTTATGCATCCGAACGTGGCGGACGCTCTGGTCGTACAGCATATCAGTTTAGTAGACATTATGTAGGAAAAACCAAACTAACAAAACTTTAAATAGGCTACAAACTATATCAGCCCTTACTCGATAATAAATTTTAAAAATCGACAAAATTAGCTCGTGTATTAAAATCTTTGTTTTAATTTAAAGCATATATTTTAGCCACTGCTGCCACTTGAGCACGCCCAAAACTTGGATGAGCATTTGCTGATAATACTAGCTCAATACTCACCTCTGGCAAAAATGGCAATGCAAAACCACAATCATTTTGGTTGATAGTATGCAAGCCTGTTAAACTAACCTGTGCCATGGTTGTAATACCATACCCACTTTTTACCAACCTTACAATAGCACTGGCACTGCTTGATATGGCTACTATTTCATAAGCTTTACCAATTTTATTCAATCCATCAATTGAAGCATGGTAAAAATGGCAAGTTTTATCATATAAAACCAATGGAACTTTGGGCTGATTGAGTAAAGACTGCAAAGCTTGTTTATCACCATTATACGCCCACACACCTATATCATTTTGCAAAAAATAACCCTCATTTTGTGATTTGCTGGTAACAATAGCCACATCAATATCACCACTATCCATTTGCTTACGCAACCCTGCCGAGTTAGCACAGCGGATATCAATACTCAAATCAGGGGCAAATTTTTTAATACCAGCCACTACTTTTGGTAAAACTGTATCAACATAATCATCTGGGCAACCCAAAATAAGAGGACGAGAACTATTTTTACGTTGTAATTGTATTAATGCATCATCATTCAAACTCACCAGTTGCCGAGCATAACCCAGTAAAAATTTGCCATCATCCGTTAGCATCAGTGTACGTCCAGATTTTACAAACAACACCTTGCCTGTTTGCTCTTCAAGTTTTTTCATTTGTTGGCTGATTGCACTTTGGGTACGGTGCACCTGTAATGAGGCACGAGTAAAGCTCCCTGTTTCTACAAAAGCAATGTAACTGCGTAACGCTTCTATATCCATGATTATTTACCAAATAATGACCATTAATTTTTTATTGTACAAGATTCTGCCCAAATAACGTATTAGACTTGTTAATAGCTACTATTAATAACTGTCGTTGGTCAACAAGTAAATTTTATTTCATAATCAAACTTCATCCATCACCTGAAAAATTAATATTAAATAAGGCTTAAATTATGAAATCACTTAACAAACCACTGTTAATTATCGGTAATAAAAATTACTCTACTTGGTCATTACGAGCCTGGCTCGCCCTGCATGCATTTGCTATTAAGTTTGATGAAGTTCAAATAGAACTATTTAGCGATTCTGCCAAACCAATTTTGCAAAAATACAGCCCAACAGGCAAAGTGCCAGCCTACAGTGACACACACAATATGCTTTGGGATAGCCTAGCAATAGCCAGCTTTTTAGCCAATAAGTTTAAAGACAAAAACATGTGGGGAAACCACCCCGACATTTGTCATAGCCTAGTGGCAGAAATGCACTCAGGATTTTTGGCTCTACGCAACGAAATGCCGATGAACATTAGAGCAAAAAGGCAAATCACCCCTAGTCAAAACTGCTTAAATGATATTAACCGAATTGAGCAAATATTTAACACATATCGAAAGGATTTTGCCAAGGAAGGTGACTACCTTTTGGGCAGTTTTAGCTTAGCTGATGCCTTTTTTGCACCACTAGCATTTAGGTTTAAAACCTATAACCAATATTCTGGTATCCAATTAAATGAAGTATCACAAGCTTATGTGGATACCTTAATTGCTCATCCAAGTATGCAATTATGGCAACAACAAGCTTTAACAGAAACCTCCATTATCAAACATGATGAAGCAGGCATTAACATTTAAAACCTTAACTCGAATCAAAAAATATATAAAGTGTGACAAACAAAGCGAGCGAAAATATACATGCTCGTACCTTAAATAAGTTTGACACCGTCGCAAAAACATCATGCTTTGACGATATTTTTAATATATAAAAAAAGCCTGTATGCAACAGGCTTTTTTGATTTTAGCAATCTATACGCACATAATTAACGAGTACGTGGGCAAATTTCTTCATCTTTAAAGAAGTAGGCAATTTCACGTTCTGCTGATGTCGTAGCGTCAGAGCCATGCACGGCATTTTGGTCAATACTGGTTGCAAAGTCACGGCGAATCGTGCCTTCTGCTGCTTCTTGTGGGTTAGTGGCACCCATAATATCACGGTGTGCTAATACGGCGTTTTCACCTTCTAAAACCGAAACAACAACAGGACCAGATGTCATAAATGCTTTTAGGTCATTATAAAATGGACGCTCTTTATGTTCTGCATAAAAACCACCTGCTAGCTCATCATCTAAATGTAGCATTTTTGCGGCAACAATTTTTAAACCTGCTTTTTCAAAACGTGCATAAATTTCGCCAATGTGATTGCCTGCAACCGCATCTGGTTTGATAATTGATAAAGTACGTTCGATAGCCATAATGGACTCCTGTTTCTATATTACTAATATTATATGAAAAATTGTAGCTTTAATGAGTTACTATTTACCCACAAACTAATGCACATTATAATGAAATACAAACTAAATGGTAAAATTTTATCAATTTTAATTATAAATTAAGCAATTATTTTGCTCATGATGTAATTTTTATTTTTATCATGGCAACATAACAACAAAGCCCTGCTATAATAGTGGATTTAATAATTCATATTTAAAAAGATAGCCAATATTTTAAATAAAAAATCAAAACATTGTACTGAGGCAAATTTGAAATACCCACAAAAACATCTTAAAAATTTATTACTTGCCAGCATGAGTACATCAATAGCTACTTTGCTAATAGCTTGTGGCAGTTATAACTCTAAAAACAATAATCCAGCAGCCTCTTGCCAAATAGTAACCGAACCTTTTGCCTATTCCATTTGCCAAGTAGATTCTGCCAAGTTACTCGATAAAAACAACAAACTTAATCTGCAGCTTTTTTGGCGGGAAGGTGATGATAATACCAACAAAAATGCCCAGCCCCTTTTTACTTTTGAGGCTATTCAAAATAGCTTACCTAAAAACACAACCTTACAGTTTGCTAATAATGCTGGCATGTATAATGACGCCTTCGCTCCTATCGGCTACACGGTTATAAATGGCAAACAAATTTTGTCATTAAATTTAAATGATGGCGGTGGCAACTTTCACCTTTTACCAAATGGTGTTTTTTGGTGGGATAACACAGGTTTTTATGTTACCGAAAGCAAGACAATGGCAACTAAATTAAAACATGGCACAAAACCACTTTATGCCACCCAGTCTGGACCCATGCTGGTTATTGATGGCAAAATCCACCCCAAATTTAAGCCAAATAGCAACTCAAAAAAAATACGTAACGGCGTGGGTATTTGTGAACATAATGGTAAGCAAACTATTAAGTTTGTAACCAGCTCGTCGGCTGTTAATTTTTATGAGTTTGCTCACCTTTTTAAAAATAAGCTAAATTGCAACAATGCGTTATTTTTTGATGGCGGTATCGCCTCTGCACTTTATGCCCCAACAATCAACCGTCATGACAAAAAAAACATGGGCGTAATGGTTGGGGTTGTTGAAACTCAGTAACTAAATGACTATCTGATATATATCATGACATCATTTCATTAAATCATACAGTTTTATCACTTAATCATAATTGCACCAGCAAACATTTATAAACTCTACAAGCTGCAAAAGATTTGCTACAATACAGCACAAAATTTTATTCCTATTTTTTGCTATTAAACTTTTATTAAGAGAGAACTCCTATGGGCTTTAACTGTGGTATCGTCGGTTTACCAAACGTTGGCAAATCAACCCTTTTCAACGCATTAACCAAGGCTGGTATTGCGGCAGAAAACTTCCCTTTTTGTACTAAAGACCCAAACACAGGCATTGTACCAGTACCAGACCCAAGGCTAGATAAGCTTGCCGAAATCGTAAAACCAGAGCGTGTACTGCCTACCACCATGGAATTTGTAGACATTGCAGGCTTGGTTGCAGGTGCTTCACAAGGTGAAGGCATGGGCAACCAATTTTTGGGTAATATCAGAGAAACCGATGCAATTGCCCATGTTGTACGTTGTTTTGACAATGATAACGTTGTACATGTTGATGGCAGAGTTAGCCCATTAGATGATATCGAAACCATTAACACAGAGCTTGCATTGGCAGATTTAGAAGCAGTAACCCGAGCCATTACCAACCTTGCTAAAAAAGCAAAAGGGGGCGATAAAGAAGCCAAAGCCATGCTCACTGTTTTTGAAAAGTTAGAACCATTTTTGTCAGAAGGTAAACCAGCTCGCCTTGCTGGGATTGATGAAGAAGAAAAACACCTTATCAAAAGTTATGGTTTAATCACACTCAAACCCACCATGTACATTGCCAATGTCAATGAAGATGGCTTTGAAAACAATCCATATTTAGACCAAGTACGTGATTTTGCCAAAGATGAAGAGGCGGTGGTAATTCCTCTATGCAATCAAATTGAGGCAGAAATTGCCCAGTTGGATGATGAAGACAAAGCTGAGTTTTTAGAAACATTAGGCTTTGATGAGCCTGGTTTGCACCGTGTCATCCGTGGCGGTTATGAGCTATTAAACATGCAAACTTACTTTACCGCAGGCGTTAAAGAAGTACGTGCTTGGACGGTGAAAGTGGGAGCAACTGCTCCAGAGGCGGCAGGCGTTATCCATACTGATTTTGAAAAAGGCTTTATCCGTGCAGAGGTTATCAGCTATGATGACTTTATCAAATATGACGGCGAAAAAGGAGCTGCTGCCGCAGGTAAGTCACGCTTAGAAGGTAAAACTTATATCGTGCAAGATGGCGATGTGATGCATTTTAGGTTTAATGTTTAATTGCAGAACACAATTATATGATTGAAGTTTTAGAAAAACAAAAAATACTAAAAGGCTATCAGTTTATTGACTTATTTGCAGGGATTGGTGGCTTTCATTATGCCCTGCAATCATTTGGGGCAAAATGTGTGTTTGCTTCTGAAATTGATAAAAAAACAAGATGGCTATTAAAACCCATGAATTATTGTCTTAACTACTTTGGCAATGGAGAAGTTATTATTTCGCCAAGAGGCACGATTAAAATTGGTAAAATTACCATGCAGAGAAAAGGCGGTGATGGCGGCAGACCAACCGCTAATATGTTGCCATTTAAAATCAATCCAGCCGAGTTATTTAGCGTCAACTAATACAAAAAGTCAACTCAACCATGACAAACCCAGCCATCAGCACCATTATAAACATCAGCCACGCCGAGCAAATCTCTACCGACACCATTGCTCAATTTTACCAAGCGGACAAACTACAAACCATCATTTCCACCACTCTTGATGACATGCTAGCACGCGTAAATAATAACGCTAAACTTGTTTTTCCCTACTTTGCTAATTTAAATGCAGTAAATTTTCAAAAACAAATCGAGATCGATATATACATCACAGACCCTGTAGAAGGACGAAAACTTAATAAAGATGCTCGCGGTAAAGATTACGCCACCAATATTTTGTCATATCCAAGCAATTTACCTGCTCAAGTGTTAAAGGTATTACCAAGCATCCCACTTGGTGAGTTGATTATCTGCCATGATGTTGTCGCAAGACAAGCTAAAGAACAGGAAAAAACCATAACAAACCACTTACACCATTTGCTAGTACATGGTGTCTTGCACTTGCTAGGCTTTGACCATGAGCTAGGCGAAACTGAACGCCAACAGATGGAAAGCTTTGAAATTGATATTTTAAGCAAACTTAATATTGCCAATCCCTATGAATAATCAATCATCGCTTTATTCATAATTCATATCCCCCTCGTCAATTAAAAACTGACGAGGAAGTTTGATTAGGCTAATAAAATAAATACACAATTATTCTTCTGTTGCATGCTCTTCTTTAACAATATGCACTGTACGCTGCGGAAATGGAATCCCAATATGATTTTCATCTAACTTATATTTAATTTCTTCCAATAAATCACTTCTTACCTCTCGCCATACTTGGTTACTCGTCCAAGCACGCAGCTCCAAATCAACAGAGTTATCGCCCAAACCCATAATACTAACAATTGGAGCTGGATCAACAAACACATCTTTATGGGTGGCAGCAACTTGCAATATGACCTCTTTTGCCTTTTTTATGTCTGATTTGTAATCAATGCCAACCGGTACATCGACACGGCGACTTGGTAATGACGTATAGTTAGTGGTTGCATTAGTGGTTACTTGACTATTTGGAATAATCACCTCATGATTATTTATCGTCATTAAACGCGTGTTCATTAAACTAACCTTAAGTACTGTCCCTTTAAGTCCATCAATCTCCACAAAATCGCCATTTCTAAACGGACGGAAGATAACAATCAACACCCCTGCTGCAAAGTTTGATAATTGGTCTTTTAGGGAGAAGCCAATCGCTACCACAGCACCACCTACAATGGCCATGATAGGGGCAGTATTGACCCCAAGTTGAGATAACACCGCCATGATGACAGCCACCATTAACATAGCATAGAGTACATTACCTAAAAAATGGGCAATGGTCTCATCAAGCTTACTACGTATCATGATTTTAGTGGCAATATTAACCACTTTTTTACTAATCCAATACCCCACCAAAAAGATGATGCTTGCAATAACAAAACTAATCGCAAAGCTGGTCGCTATAGAAGATAGTTTTGTCATATCAAAAGTAGCCATTTCCATATTTTTCTCCTAAAAATTAATCATTCATACTACATCTAAAATCGTAAACAAATATTAATAAATATCACAAGCCACTTTTTTATTTACCTTGTTTTTATTTACCATACTTGTATTTGATGCCATAATATTGGCGTTCATAATAACAAATTAACTGCCTATCACCAAAAATATCTAAACGCCAAGAGTTTACCAACTGTTACATGTTACAATCCTGTTAAAACTCCATATCCATCATTATGGTACTTAATAAAACAAACCCCTTAAATAAACCCTTTAAATAAGTGACATGCAATAGATACAATAACGAGATTTTGTGAGATGTGTTATCCTATTAACCATTATTTTTTGTTCGATTATTTCAAATCTTATCTTACTTTTCTTAACTTTAGTTGTTGGTTGTCCAAATTTTGTTCTGACACTATATTTAAGATTATATTGAGGCTTTATGCAATTTAGTAATACACTCGACTTGTGGTATCGTATCAATCAATTATTACAACAAACGTTAAACTCTGTTGGCAGCCCATTATTTGATAAAATGGACGATGAAATACTGCTAACCGTTAGCGAAAAACAAGTGAATGAAGCGTTATATAAATTTGTTACTCGCAATGTCAAAGCTATTTTAGAGATGAAAGCTGAAATATACGATGATTACTTTAGCTTATTTTGTACCGCAAATATAAAAGGCATTCATATTCAAGTTGCTGCTAACTTCAAACTCGTACATATCCAACTAGACCGTTATCACCAACGTTTGGTTTTTGCTCAACAAGGTAATACAGATATGTTAGAACTGTATGCCACCTCATATCTTAAACGCATTGCCATTAACAATGTTATTAAGCTATACCGAAAAATCACCGGTGACGACCCACTTGGCATGATTCTAAAAAGAATTAAACTTGCCCGAGTAAAAGACAACGTGTTTTATATCGATATTGGTCGTTGGTTACGTAAAAATGAAAAAATCATGACCAACTTATATAAGTTTCAAGTTAATTACGGTGTTGTCAAGCCAGAGCAATTGATTTTAAAATCACAAATTAACTTTAGGGATTTATTGGCAAACAACGCCAGTGGTGACCTAATCACCGACAATGACAATCCAACCCCCGCAAGCGAAGCAGAACAGCCAAATAAGCAACCAGATCTTGATACAAATACCCGCAATCAAACAGATGTCCAAACTCAAAAAACCTCGGTAGAAAAAAACGTGGCTGTGGCTTAAATTATTTGTGTCATTCACTTTTAATACAATGGCTAATGACAGCCTAAAACTTATTATGCTTTTTATTTGTTCGTCTTCTAATTTTTTTGATGATTTTTTTCGCTAAAACTCGCTATATCTATTCTTGCTTGCTCAAGTAGCATTTTAACGGTATTATAAATTCATACTATTTTTGCGGATTAATTTTCGTCTTTCAATTTAGTAACCAGTTAAAGGTAAAAGTGCTAACAGACTTACTTTAAAAGGGCTACCCCACACCAAAATAACAGTACAAATGGATTTGATTGGTTACCATCCGCCAGCAAGGAAGAAACGACTATGGCACAATTAAACTTTACCCAACCACCTTTTGATGTACTCACCCCTGCCGAACGCCAAAGCATAAAAAAATATACCCAAGTTAGGTATTTAGAAAATGATGAGAGCCTAACCGCAAATGATCAAAATTATTTTTTTATTGTAGTAAAAGGCAACATCAGCCATACCGACAACAGTGATAGCGAAGCCAAATTTGTTGGTGATTTTCAGGCGGTTGATGGTCATAATGACTGGTTTCATCCTATTGCGAACCATAAATACACAGCCAGCGTACAAACCTTATTATTTCAAATTGATGGGGAAGTGATAGAAAAAATAGCTGCTCAAAACCGCCTAATCAGACCTCTGATAAATGGGGAAGTGAGTGATAAGCTAAAGGCTCTCAAACAGCGTGATGTCAAAAAATCACAGCCAACAACAAATAATGATGAAATAGAACAGCAACAATTAATGTTACAGCCCATTACCAATGTTAACTTAATCCCCGCCCATTTTGTTGAAGAAACTGACAGCATGACGACGGCTGCTCAAATCATGACAAATGCCAAATTGAAACACGTTTTGGTAAGACGACAAATTTTTAATGAAAACCACCCAACCACATCCAACTACCATAATGTTGGTATTTTAACTGATACCGATATTTGCCGTGCAGTTAGCGAACAAATTGATCTTGCCAACACCCCCTGTGCAAAATACACTCGATTTAAACTCAAAACATTAGAACACCATCAAGATATTAGCGAAGGGCTATTAACCATGCTTCGCTATCGCATCCACAGATTGCCAGTTATTGATGATAATGGTGAGATTATTGGTGTGCTTGGACAATCTGACCTATTAGCATATTTGGGTCACCACTCACATCTCATTACCGTACAGATCGAGCAAGCTACAGACTTAAATAGCCTAAACGAAGCAGTTGAAATGATTGGGCAATACATCCGAGGGCAACAACAAAACGGGGTTAAAATTGGCATTATTAGCCGTATGGTACGTGCACTTAACGCTCAGGTATTTACCAAACTTTGGCAACTTATTGTGCCAGAATCTGTATTCCAAAATACCTGTGTCATTGTTATGGGCAGTGAAGGGCGTGGCGAACAAATCATGCGAACCGACCAAGATAACGCATTAATTATCCGCAATGGTTTTAGCCATCCAGATTTAGCCGATTTTGCTGAACAGTTTAACCAAGGGCTTGCTCAAATGGGCTACCCCCTTTGTGATGGCAACATAATGATGACCAACCCAATGTGGCGACAACCACTTAATAAATTTGAAAAACAAATCAGCACTTGGTTTAGCTTAAAAGACCCTAATTATGGCATTTGGGTATCTGCCATTTTAGATAGCCACTTTGTTTGTGGAGATGAAAGCCTGCTTGATAGCTTACGTAAACATATGAAGATTGCCCATGCAAATGCCGACCCTATGATGATACGCCAATTTGCCCGTGTCGCCTTACAATTTGGTGATGTTGGGCAGTGGTGGCAACGTTTTACTCCCTTTAAAAACAAAAACAGCACATCTGATGATATTGATTTAAAAAAGGCAGGCATCTTCCCGCTTGTACATGGTATCCGAACGATGGCAATGGAACACGATATTTTACACGTTACCAGTACCAAGGCACGCCTCAAAGCATTAGCTAGAGCTGGTGTAATCACTCAAGAACGTGCCGAAACCCTAACAGAAACACTCAACTTTTTTATCGATCAACGTTTGGCAGTAGCATTATCTACCGAAGATAAGCTGGCAAGACGGGTGGATCCAACAACCCTAACCGCCCTAGAGCGTGATTTATTAAAAGAGTGTTTAAACGTAGTTAAAAGCTTTAAAGCTCAATTAACCAGTCACTATCAATTAGATTACGCTTAGGTTTTTATACCTCGAGTCTTAACCCAAAAAACCTAAATTACGGTGTTTCATATAATAGCGATGTTATGTAATAGCAATGTTATGACGCTAACCATTAACGGCAAAAAGCAAAGTTTCAGCACTGCTGAATTACTAAAAAAATATTTTTAATAGACGCTCAAAACCGTAACATATTAAAAGGATTTAAAATATATGAACTGGCTAACAAAAACCAAAAAAAACTGGCAACAACGTGGCTTAACCCGCCCAGAACTTGCCCCCATGTTTACCCCGCCAAATGCCAATGAATGGGTGGCACTGGATTGCGAAATGACAGGACTAAATCCTAAAAAAGACCATATTTTATCGGTCGCTGCTATCCATATTAACGGTCAGTTAATTAACAGTGGTAATGGGCTAGACTTAGTATGCAAACCACCAAAAATGCCAACGGCAGAAACCATTATCATCCATGGGCTTAGACCGCAAGATGTTGAGCATGGCATGAGTTATGAAAACATGTTAGACCTTTTGTTGCCCTTTATTGGCAACCGCCCCATTGTTGGTTTTTGTCCACAAATTGATATGGCATTTTTAAACCCACTGGCTAAAAAATACATGGGCTGCAATTTGCCCAATCCAATCATCGACATACGTAAATTGTATGAAAAAAGGCGTGGTAACAAAACCGAGGGCATTGCCCACCAAGGGCAATCGTTTAGCAAAATTTTAAAACAGTTTGATGTACCTGAATTGGGAGCACATGATGCTTTTAACGATACCTTAATGACTGCCATGGCGTTTATGCACTTAAAATAGTAAAATATAACGGTTCAACACACATTACAATTGCACTCACTGAGAATAAAATGAAACTACGCCTTTTAACCATAGGTACAAAAATGCCAAACTGGGTACAAACAGGCTTTGATGACTATTACAAACGCATCCAACCTATGCTAACAACCGACTTAGTCGAATTAGCTGCAGCCAAACGTGCCAAGAACCCATCAAACGCCAATCTTTCTCAATACCGTGAACAAGAAGGTAACGCCATTCTACAAGCACAAGGCAAACAAGAAAAACTATGGGTGTTGGATGTAAAAGGCAAAATGCTATCTACCGAGAGACTGGCAGACAAACTAAGCGACGCCATGCAAAATGGAGATGATATTGCGTTTGTAATTGGTGGTGCAGATGGTGTCTCGCCAAAAGTGTTAACAAATGCCGATTTTAAATGGTCATTGTCTGACTTAACCTTACCCCATCCTTTGGTACGTGTCATATTAATGGAACAACTCTACCGAGCTATGAGCATTAACAATAATCACCCTTATCATAGAGGTAATTAACCACATAAATAATAGACAATAATAAACCTTCTCCTTCAAAAATAAGCTTTTGATAGTCAATGAAACCCACAATAAGATAATAGGTCTTCTTCAAATGAACTAAACCTAGGTAGCTTTTTACATAAATATTTTTTTAAGCTCTAATCTATCAGTTTGTTTCTGCCATCTAGAGCCTATCTTTTGTTATCCCAAACATCATAGATACGTTTTATTCAATATTTTCTAATTCTAAATCTGAGTTTATTTTCCATACCAACCAAGTCCCCAACATCATCAGCAATGACATTGTGATACCTAACTTTGCAACCGAATTAAAAGGAAACAAATTAAGCATAAATCCGCCAAAAATCCCTACACAAAACATTAATGCACCTTGCATCGCACTTGCCATCCCTGCCCTATGTTTTTGATAAGCAAGCGAAATAGCAGCCGCATTAGGTTGAGTTAAGCCTAACCCTGCAATACAAAAAAAGATGCTCAGTAACACCCAAAGAAGCCTTGCTTGCTCACCCATCATTACGCCTAATATCATCAAACATAAGGACGCTACCAACTGCATCATAGCACCAAAACGTAAGATGCTAACCAAACGGAAACGATTAACCAACAGCTGATTCACCTGACTTAATACAATAAATCCAAACGCATTAAGCCCAAAAATAATACTAAATTGGCTTTCACTTAATCCATAACCATCCATTAATAATTCGGAGACGGCACTGATATAAACAAACATAGAACCCATTAACAAACCGGCACCAACAGCGGGTAACTGAAACCGCCGATCTTTTAAGAGGTCGGTATATTGATGTAGTACCGTGCTAGTAGGATGCACATTACGAAATTCATCAGTCAAGGTTTCTTTTAAAAAAAGTTTACCCAACACCATATTTAATAAACCATAAATCAATAAAAACCAAAAAATAGCTTGCCAATCTAAAAACTTTAATAACAATGCCCCAAGTGATGGTGCCAAAATAGGTGCGACTCCCATTACCAACATCATTAAAGCAAAAGCCTTCGCTGTTTGTTTAGGCGTCAAAGTATCTCTAATAGCTGCTCGCGTAACCACAGATGTCACACATGCACCCAATGCCTGAAAAGTACGTGCAGTAAAAAGCACATAAGGGTTGTCTGTTTGCAAGCAAACAAACGTTGCAACAATAAATATAACCATGCCCATATAAAATGGCTTAACACGCCCTACTTTATCGCTAAAAGGTCCATAAAATAATTGACCAAATACCAAACCGATAAAATAGGCAGGCACAGAATTGGCAATAAAACCTGTTGAAACTCCAAAGCTTTTTGCCATTGCAGGTAATGCTGGCAAATACATATCTATGGATAAAGGTCCAATTGCAACCATCACCCCCATCACCATTACCCACAAACTTGGGAAGTCATGATTCTTGTTGATATTTACGTTTGATTTGGTCATGTAAGCTTCTTTATAGCTGCATCATAATTCATAGTTTTATCAAAAATAGATTAATGAAAAACTTCTTAAAAGACTTGCTGGTTTTTTATTATAAATTTAGTTAGCACATTAATACCACATTCTACGCTTTTATACAGTAATGTTCATTCATTTTATTGCTTTAAAAAACCTTATGAGTTGTTAAGCTCATAAGGCAACACAATTAAGGCAGTATCATAAGATAAAAAATTAAACCTATTTATAAAAGCTGATTATAAGGGCTGACATTTTGGACAAAACGCACTTGCCCGCCCATTAATTTGCACACTTTTTATAATCGTTTTGCAATTTGGGCACGGCTGTTTTGCATTGCCATAAAGTAACAAGGTTTGCTGAAAATATCCCGTTGTTCCACCGCCAACAGTAAAATCCTTAAGGGTAGACCCCCCTTTTTTAATGGCAGTCGCAAGCACCGACTTGATGTGAGCAACCAAAATAGAAAGTTGCTCAAACGTCAACAAATTGGCAGCTGTACTGGGGTGAATGCTAGATAAAAATAAGCTCTCAGTTGCATAAATATTACCAACCCCAACCACCACTTTTTGCTCCATAATCACAGACTTAATAGCTCGGCTAATGGGTTTTGCTCGTTTACTAATTTTATTGCCTTGTTTGTCCAATCGATGGATATACTGATATAAGTACTCAGCAGTAAAAGCCTTACCTAAAGGCTCAACACCAAGATGGTCAAGCAATCTTGCACGGTAGTCATTTTCGTCATCTGCCCAAACAATGGCACCAAAACGACGTGGATCATGATAATGCAATTGACTATTTATGCCATACTCGTTAGTAAAACCCATGATAAGATGGTCATGTTTACGTTTGTTGGTGTCCTTTGGGTATTGTTGCAAACTGCCTGACATGCCAAGGTGAATAATCAGTGATTTTTTCAAAATTTTTGTGCATGATAAGCCTGTCGAAGCATCAAAAAAATCTGTACCACTAGCCTTTTGCCCTTTAACAAGCTTAGGATAATCGGTGTTTTTCTCAAAATCCAAAATTAGATATTTTGCACGGCGATGCAGCTTGGTTAAACGGTAACTTTTAAGCTGATGAATATCCTCAGGAATTTGCCAACGCAATTTTGGCTGATACAAATCCACCGCATAAACTTGCTGATTTAATAAAGGTTCTAAACTTTTTTTAGTGGTTTCTACTTCGGGCAGTTCTGGCATACTATTTACCTTAAACTCATCTTACCTCAAACTTATTGCTCACCCCACTGCACGACGTGACTGGATAATACCAGGCTGTTGCTCTAGCTTAGCCAATAATTTAGACAACTGAGCCAAACCAGAAACCTCAATATGAAAGGTCATGCGCGCAATATCATCTTCTGTACTAATAGTTTCTACTTTACGGATATTAATATTTTCATTATCAATCACTTCAGACAAGCTACGCAACAACCCCCTACGGTCATAAGCCTCAACCTGAATAACGACAGGCTGGGTACGCCCAACTTCGGCATACCAAGTCGCATCAATTTGTCGCTCTGGCTCTTTTTCTATCAAACGTGCATACTCAATACAGCCACGGTTATGGATACTCACCCCTTTCGATTGTGTAATAAATCCAGCAATCGGCTCTCCTTGTACAGGCGAGCAACATTTAGCCAAGTGAATTTCAATATTATCTAACCCATCTACGTTAATCTGATAGGCACTTAGCTTACCAGTTGCTTTAGGATGAACACTGGGTTTAAATTCAATTTCATCGGCTTCTGGTTCTAAATTAAGCTCTTTTGAAATTTGGTTAGTTAATTGGTGTATGCCAATGTCACCAGTAACTAACCCAACCAAAATATCATCGGCATTATTAACTTTAAAATGACTCGTATAACTGTTTAAATCAATACTATTTAGATGCACAGACAAACGCTCAAGCTCTTTATTAAGCATTTGTGTACCAATTTCAATGTTTTTATCTCTATCTTGACGATTAAACCATTGGCGTAGCTTACTTCTTGCACGGCTGGTATGGATATAACCCAATGAAGGCACAAGCCAGTCACGGTTTGGTTCTCTTGCCGCTTTGGTTATAATTTCTACTTGTTCCCCTGTTTTAAGCTTATAAGTTAACGGCACATATCTTTGGTTAACCCTTGCTGCTTGGGCACGGTTACCAACTTGGGTATGCACATAATATGCAAAATCTAAAACCGTTGCACCTTTTGGTAATTCGGTGATTTCACCATCTCGGCTAAATACATAAATACGCTCAAACTCTTCAAAATCAACAAACTGTTCTTCTTCATCCAGCTCTGCTGTTTCATCAAATTCATCATTAAATTTGCCATCATCTTCTGTTTTTTGATTATCGTTTTGTAATGCTAAAAGATGACGCAATGAGCTAATTTTTTGATTAAGGTAAGTGTCACTTTTACCACCCTCTTTATAGTTGACATGAGCACACATGCCCAGCTCTGCCTCAAAATGCATATTATGAGTTCTTATCTGCACTTCTAATGATTTTTGCTCAGCAATGACTGCGGTGTGCAATGAACGATAACCATTTGATTTTGGGTTGGTAATGTAGTCATCAAACTGTTCTGGGATATGTCGCCATAAACTATGTACAATACCCAACACAAAATAGCACTCGGACTTGGTATTAACTAAAACCCTTAATGCCCTAATATCGTACAGCTGATCAAAAGACAGCCCTTTTAACTTCATTTTTCGATAAATAGAATAAATGTGCTTCACTCGCCCTGAAACTTCGCTTTCAATGCCTTCTTTAGCGAGTGCATTGGCTAGTTGATTTTGCACACGTTCAATATATGCTTCTCGCTCGCTGCGTTTCTCTGATAAGAGTTTGGCGATTTCTTTGTACCTTTCTGGCGAGGAATAACGAAACGCTAAATCTTCAAGTTCCCACTTTAATTGTGCAATACCTAAACGGTGAGCAAGCGGAGCATAAATTGTCATAACTTCTCTAGCAACCCGCTTTTGACGCTCCTCGGAGGCAAATGCAAGCTCTCGCATAGAAAAAGTACGCTCGGCAAGCTTGATTAAAACCACTCGTACATCATTTGTCACCGAAATCAACATACTGTAAATGTTGGTTAAATGCTCTCGTTGATTATTAATCACATAGTCTTCAAGGCGTTGGTTTTTTTCAATGGTTTCCGACAATCGCCCCATTGCAAGTGCTTCTTGCACAAGGTTATTGATATTTTTACCAAATTTTTCTTCAATCTGTTGTGACGTAATCAAAGACTCGCGTGCACTACGATATAGCATTGCCGCAACAAGTGCATCTTCATCTTGATGTAAATACGTTAAAATATCAGTCATTCCAATACCTGTTACAAAGGTACTGGATCTATCTTCAACATTACTTGCATCACACTGTTGAATAAAGGCAACTGCCAACTTTAAATTATCCAACTGCTTTTGACCAATCCTATCGGCAACTTTTACGAGCCAAGCATCGACATCAATATCAACTTTAGAGTTAATATTGTCTTCATCTGTATAAGCGTTTTTATTTTTTGTTTCTTGTTTTTTGGGAAAATCCTCAAAATACAAATCAGACAAATGTAACTCTTCAGCATTGTACTGACGTTTTGATGAGCGATCTAAGGTTGAGTTAAGCTTACGAGTGTGTAATTGATGAATGTAATCCTCATGCCAACCTTGAGAATTTTTTACTTGGCTTGCAACTTGAGGGACATTTGCAATTTTTGCTGTCAAACTGGCACTGTCTGCATTTGTTATTTGTCCATCTACTAGTGGCAATCCTTCTCTAATTTTTACCACAATATACTCCTATTGCCCCTATTCTTTTTTTTATTGAGTTATATAACATCAACGTTTTTATATAATTATTATGACCTATCCATAAATTATTGCAAGGTATTGGCTGTTGTTATTTCTTTTCTACTTTATTACTATCTATGATTACCATTGATATGCGATAAATAAGTTTTTGGAAAAAAATAAAACATAATTGTAACTGAACTTTATAAGCCATATGCTAATGTAAAAAAATCATTTAAAATAAAAAATCGCAAAATCACTGGTAATACTGGTAACATAGTATGAATGATGAAAATAAAAGCAACCCTAGAGTCATCGTTGAACTTTTTGACTTGCGTAAAGACCAAGCTGATTCTGAAGATATAGACGAAACCATACGAACCAATGTAAAAGTTGCAGGAACCAATTTATGGGTATTGTTTTTTGCTATTTTGGTGGCATCAGTTGGGCTAAATGTTAATTCAACGGCTGTTGTCATTGGTGCAATGTTAATTTCTCCTCTTATGGGACCCATTGTTGGTATCGGCTATGGTATGGGGGTCAATGATACCCCGCTCATCAAGTTAGCACTACAAAATTTAGGCATCTTTACTTTTATAAGCTTGGTTGCATCCACACTTTATTTTACCATTAGCCCCCTAGATGTTGCCCAATCTGAGCTGTTATCACGTACATCACCAACTTTATGGGATGTTCTGATTGCCTTTTTTGGTGGTTCAGCAGGCATCATTGCCACCACTCGCAAAAGCATGTCAAATGTTATTCCAGGCGTTGCCATTGCCACCGCATTAATGCCACCTTTATGTACTGCAGGTTTTGGGATAGCTCAAGGTAATTGGTCATATTTTGGCGGGGCATTTTTCTTATATACCATTAACAGTGTATTTATTGCTTTAGCAACTTTTTTGTTTGTTAATATATTCCATTTACCAAAACGGCATTATGTCGATGAGAAAACAGAAAAACGCAATCACCTATACATTGTGATTACCGTTTTATTAATGATTATCCCAAGCATTTACTTTGCTTATAACCTTGTAAAACAAAACCAGTTTACTCAAATTGCCAATAGCTATATCACGTCTAGTGCTAACGAAAACGACTATGTTATATTAGCTCATGAAATAAAAGCCCAAAAACAAAAAATAACCTTAACCATAAGCGGTGCTAGCCAACCAGACAAAGTTGCAAACAATCTCAAAGATAGACTCAATCAAAACGGGTTTGAAAAAGCTCAGGTTATTGTGCATAACTCAGGAACAAGTGCTGCCGATTTAAGCAACTTAAAAACAGCATTGACACAAGAGCTTTACAACAATATGGTTAAGCAAATAACTGCACTGAATCAAGAAAACCAGCGTTTAAAAGCTAATATTAACCAATCAAGTCGCTTACTTGATGAAGATAAAAAACTGTTTGTGGAATTGGTTGCTCAATATAATCAGATTAATGACTTTACTATAAGCCGAGGAGAGCGGTTTACCAATAAGGATAAACCAATAATAATCACAAAGATTGATATTGCAAGTCAAGCACGCCTTGCAAAAACTGATGAACATCGCATTCAAGAATGGTTAAAAGTGAAATATGCCAATGAACAGGTAGAAATCAGCTTTACTAAAAGCAATGACAAACCAATAGAACAGAAAAAAATCTCAAGCACTACCAACCATTCTAACAATAGCCCTCATGGTTCAAATACTGATAGTAATCTTTAATAATCATTCTAAGAAAGTGGTTTATCTTGCTATTGAGAATGCTAGTAAGAAGTGGACTATGCCAATTAGAAATTGGAAGTTAGCCTTAAATCGTTTTATGATTGAATTTGAGAAAAGACTTTCTTACTATATTTAATTTTAAAACTTACACAGTTTGCTTGACAGTCTCATATAAATCTTTATAACTTAATTATATACAATATGTACAAAAAAAAGAGGGCATAATGCCCTCTTCATATAATATATGTATCAACATAATCACTAAGTGGTACTACTAAAACCCTTACTGACTGTTATTGTTCATAGCGTTGTTATAAAAATCCCACTGCTCAACAACATTACCATCAGACAAATGACACATACCAATTTTGTTATGACCGTTCTCATCTTGATCTAACGTGATGTAGCCACCTTCATTAAAGCAATAAGTACTTGCTGAGTTAGCAACAAAATTAACCTTTTGAGAGTTGCCTAGTACAGTACCACTTGGCGTAACAGAACCACACGCAGTCAACGCCAAAACTGTAGACGCAACCAATGCAGATTTTAATAACTTCATATCTTACTCCTAATATTAGAATTTAAAACTTTACTATTATTACTAAACTTATATATATCCATAACTATGCCAATCATAAACGATAATATATAAAAAAGCTAAGCCATTACTATTTCACTCTTATTACTAGTTTAAATAGTAATAAAAAAATACAACCTCTAGTATACAAAGCTTACAAAATTGGTGCAAATTCCCACTTTTATCTAAACATGTATTATTGAAAAAGAAAATCATATCTGCATGCTAATGTATCTGAATTCTTTTTTAAATACAACAGTTAAGCCAATGAACGGATGTTTTTTACACCTTAAAAATACATTTTGCTAGTAGTTTGTATTAAATCGTAGGGTTAATTGTTGGAATTTTATTATCAGTTTTGACATTAGTGTCAAACTTGGGGTTATAACGCTGCACATCAGGGTTTGTTGGCAAGCCAATCTGTTCAAGCACTTCTTTTTGCCCTGATTGAATGTTATCACCTTCAAAAAGGCGCTGATTGTCATCTCGCTTAAGAGTTAATTTTTCAAAATCAAACAAGTCTCTATCAGCAAGTTGTGACGGTGCAACATTTTGTATACCTTTAAAAATAGATGCCAGCCTTTGAGGATGCGCATCATCCCACTCACGTAACATCTCATTAATTGCTGCCCGCTGTAAATTGGTTTGACTACCACAAAGTCCGCAAGGGATAATTGGAAAATCTTTATATCGAGCATATTTAATAATATCTTTTTCTTCAACATACGCAAGTGGGCGGATTAATACATTTTGTTTATCATCACTTAAAAGCTTAGGCGGCATGGCTTTAATAGCGCCCCCATGAAAAAGATTTAAAAAAAATGTTGCCAAAATATCATCACGATGATGTCCTAACGCAATTTTAGTTGCTCCAATTTGTTTTGCAAAGCCATATAAAGAACCACGACGTAAGCGTGAACAAGCCGCACAATAAGTTTTGCCTTCTGGTACCACACTTTTAACAATACTATAGGTGTCTTTTTCTAAAATATAATGCGGGATACCCTGTTGGTTTAAATACTCTGGCAAAATATTATCAGGAAAACCAGGCTGCTTTTGATCAAGATTAACCGCAACCACCTCAAAGTTTATAGGTGCAATACGTTTTAAAAACAACAAGATATCAAGTAATGTGTAACTGTCCTTTCCGCCAGAAACACAAACCATGACCACATCGCCTTCTTCAATCATATTAAAGTCACGAATCGCCCAAGACACATGCTTGCGTATCTTTTTTTGTAATTTACGAAAACGTACTGAATGGACACCTTTATGGTAAGGCTCATATTCTTGTTTATCGTCATTTTGGCTAGGTTCATTAATAAAATTTTTTGGTTGAGTCATTGTATATTGTGTATTTAATCATTAAAATTGATGGTTTATTATAACAAAATTATCCTCTTACAAACCATCCGTTACTATTATTTATGTACTACAAATCAATTAAATTTGTTAAAATAATCAACTGTTTTTTAGCTTAATACTTTTTTTAGCTTAATAGTTAACAAACCCATGACAATAAATAACCAAACCCAAAACGCTGTTGTACTTTTATCTGGTGGCTTAGACTCTGTTACCTGTCTTTACTGGGCTAAAAAAAAGTTCAATAAAGTAACCGCCATTAGCTTTAATTATGGTCAACGCCATAGTAGTGAGCTACAAACTGCCATTGCTAACGCAAAGCAGGCAAATGTTGCCCATCGTATTATTGATATAGATATTGCCCAACTTGGTGGGTCATCCCTAACCGACCACAACATGATTGTGCCAGATGGCAAGGTTAAAAATAATCAACTCGACTCTAGCTCTAGCGAACAAAACCTATTAAACAGTGATATACCCAACACCTATGTACCTGCCCGTAACACTATTTTTTTATCCTATGCACTAGCAGTTGCAGAAGTAACCAAAGCCAATCATATTGTAATTGGTGTTAGCTCGGTTGATTATTCTGGTTATCCAGACTGCCGACCAGAATATATTGAAGCTTTTGAAAAAATGGCAAATCTAGCCACAAAATTTGGCGTCACTGGGCATAAACTACACATACAAACCCCATTACAACAATTATCAAAAGCAGAAACAATTAAGCTTGGTATTTCTTTAGGAGTAGATTACAGCCTAACTACCTCATGCTATCGTGCTAATAAAGATGGAAAAGCCTGCGGCAAATGCGACAGCTGTGTACTACGTAAACAAGGATTTAAACAAGCAGGCATTGCTGATCCCACCCATTACCAATCACTAGCATAACCTCAATATAAGTGTTATGTTTTTTTAAGAATTTTATGCTACAGTGAATATCCCAATTTTAATAAATGTAAATTTAATATGAAAACTTTAAACAACTTATCTTTGTTCACCATTGCAATTGTCGTTTCATTACCAGCAAATGCCGTTGATATTAAACAAAAGATGATTGAAACTTGCGTTACTGATACAGTAAAATACAAGGTTGCAGATCGCACGACGGCACAAAAATTTTGTGATTGTACTGTTAATGTTCGTGGCAAAATGACATTTGAGCAAATGTGGCAAGTTCAGAGCTTTACTCAAAGTGGTAAAGACCCAATAACACTGCCTTTTATGGTAAAAATGCAACAGGACCTCCAGCAATGTACAATAGGGCTTAAACTAAACCCACCTCAAAAACCTGAGCCAAAAAGCTAAAAAAATATTATATTAATAAAATCACAAATAAAGACTGGTATAGACTGGTCTTTTTTTATACCATAAGAAGACTTTGCAAATCATGTGCTTAAACACCTAAAACACTCAACTCAATAATAAAAGGAAAATAAATCATGGCAAAACCAACGGACGAAAACATTGGCTTACCAACGTTTAATAGCCAACTCGTAACCTACAAAAACAAAGCGTTTGTCGTAACAGAAACTAGCCTGAGTGAAATGCAAGCAAATAGTAACAAAGGCTTAATTATCTATTTTTATCCACGAGATAATACCCCAGGTTGTACCACTCAAGCAGTAGATTTTACCAACATGAAAGCTCAATTTTCTGATTTAGGTTATGAAATTGTCGGCATTTCTCGTGATAGCGTTGAATCACACCAAAAATTTATAAGCAAAAAGAAACTTGATATTCCACTCATTAGTGACAATGATGAACAGCTATGCAACCATTTTGATGTCATTAAAGAAAAAAACATGTATGGCAAAAAAACCATGGGTTTGGTTCGCTCCACTTTTGTTTTTGATGAAAATGGCAAACTCACCCATGCACAACGCAACCTTAGGGCAAAAGAGTATGCTCAAAGACTGTATGAAACACTATCAAAACCTGCACAATAATACTGGTTTTTGAATACAAATCCTTGTAATATAGAAAGTTAACATATTTTTATATTTGTTTTATTTTAGGGAAAACAAGAGATGTTCATTACTGCTGGTATTACTGATTTTTTTCAGCAAATCGCTCGTGATTTGTATACCAGTTTATATATTGCAATTGGTGGCTCAATAGAAGAAGAAACCCAAGATTGGAGCTCGCAAATCGCAGAGCTTGCCAGCACAGGTATAAAAATATTCATTTTACTTTTTATCCTGTGGTTTTTTTATTGGCTCACCGTTTATACCCTAAAACATAACAAAGAACGCCTGCACATTAGTGATAAAACCCAAAAAATTATCCGCTCAGTTTTTAGCTATGTTTGGGTAATAGCCGGTATTATTGCGATAATGAGCCAAACTTCTATCAAACCAGACACAATTAGCTCAACTGCAAAGGCAAGTGTTTGGGCAGCTATCTATTATGTTCTTTGGGCATCATCTGGACAAGTAATTCACCGCATTTTACACCACTATGGGTTAAATGAGTCCATCGAACAACTACTTAAAAATATCATTTCTGTGCTGATTGTTATGCTTGGTGTTGCCAGTGTCATGTCACAATTTGGGTTTGATATTGTTTCACTGATAGCAGGTCTTGGTATCGTTGGTTTGGCAGTTGGTTTTGCAGCACAATCTACCCTAGCAAACTTTATTGCTGGTATTACCATTTTACTTGAGCAGTCTTTTCAGGTGGGTGATTGGATTAACATTGGTGATAAAGAAGGGCGTGTTATTCTTATTTCACTGCGTACCACACACATTCTTACTCGCGATAACATTACAATTATTGTGCCTAACTCAACCGTTGCATCATCAGAAATTGTCAACCTAACCTCTAAAAACTTTATTCGTTTTGATATCCGTGCTCGTATTTCTTTTGAGTCAGATATTGACCTAGCAAAACAATTAATTGCAAAAGTGTTGGCAGAAAATTCAAGCATTTTATCTCGCCCAGAACCAAGCGTCACGGTTGATGAAGTGGGTGATTATGGTGTTTATTTTATCGTCCGTTTTTGGGTAACGCCAGCACAAGTGTCTCGCATGCCACCCATCAAAGAGGGGTTAAATGAACAGATTAAAAAAGCATTAGATGAATCAAACATTAGTATTCCGTATCCGCATATGCGTGTGCTTATGCCAAAACCTGAATCCCTTTAACAGCTTAAAATACTCGGTTAACTTTAAAACACATTCATAACCAGTTTTCTTAAAACATCTACATATCAAAGGTTCTGATATCTTACAACTAGCTAAAATTTTACTAAACTCAGTCATTCAAATATAACCCAATTTATAAACCCCATTTATGCTAAAATTATCAATAATGTTTTTTAACTATTTTGGCTTTATTTTATGACATCTTTTGACCTTTTTGTCACATGTGCTGACGGTCTAGAACAACCTTTACAAACCGAGCTAAACAGCTTTAATATACCTAGCCAAATAACTGGTACAGGGCGTATTGCTGTCTCTGTCACTTTGGCACAAATATATCATATTTGCTTGTGGTCAAGAGTTGCTTCTCGCCTACTGCTACCTATTAAAAAGAAAAACTTAAATACAGATTATGATATCCCCGAACAAATATACACCCTAACAAAGTCGATTGATTGGACAGCCCAATTTGATGTAGAACAAAGCTTTGCCATCCGAACCTCGGTGGATAAGCGCGTTGCCGTTAACCAACAGTTTTCCATGCTCCGTATTAAAGATGCCATTGCTGACACCTTTAATGAAAAACTTGGCAGCCGACCAGATGTAAACAGCAAAAATCCAGACATCACTATTTTTGCCACCATTAGTGCAAAAAAAGAAAACAACCAAGCAACTGCCGAGCTTTTTATTGATTTATCTGGCACTAGTTTACACCGCCGTGGCTACCGCGTTGCCATGACAGATGCTCCCCTTAAAGAAAACCTAGCGGCTGCCTTACTTTACACCGTCGGTTGGCATCAGCAAGTACCCACCCAAAACTTAAGCCAACAACATTTTGATAGTTTAATAGACCCCATGTGTGGCTCGGGTACTTTTATTATCGAAGCCTTACTCATGTATGCTGGCTATCCAGTAGGGATTGACAAGGCAGAAAATCAATTTGGATTTTATGCTTGGCAACACCATGATGCTTTATTATGGCAAGAGATGGTTAACCAAGCACAAACGGACTATCATCACAGGTTAGAAAAACTCGCTACTGGCGATTATGCCTTTCCTGCCATTTTTGGTTTTGATAGCAATGCCAATGCCATCAAAGCCACTCATAAAAACTTAATGGCAGCTGGCTTAACCAATTTAATTGATAAGATTACGCTACAACAACGCCCATTAAACCAACTACAAACAGCTCTTAATAAGGCAATTGCTAACGGTACGGTAAATAAACCACTCTTTATAACAAACCCACCCTATGGCGAGCGTATTGGTGGTACAGAAAGCACAGATACTATCAAACCGTTATACCAAGGTATTGGTTTAAAGTTGCAAGCACTGTTTGGCAACCGTAGTAAAAACGTGACATTGGGTTTGCTTGCTTCAGAGGTAGAACAAGCCGACACCTTACCAATCAACAGCCCACAAACTTTGCGATGCCATAATGGTGCGATTACGGTTTACTTTCGTTATGGTGAAATTTTACCAAGCGATGGCTCTAGCATTATCAGCCGTTATGAAAAAACCGACATAAAAATAGAAGCAGCACAAGAGTTTGTAAACCGCTTACAAAAAAACTTAACTAAGCTACGCAAACAAGCCATAAAATATAATGTTACCAACTTGCGTGTATACGATGCTGACCTACCAAACTTTAAAGTCGCAGTAGATTTATACGGTAATTATGCACATGTGCAAGAATACGCACCGCCTAAAACGATTCCCACCCAAACCGCAAAAAAACGTTTTAACCTTGCATTACAGGGCATTAGAGAAGTGCTGAACATCAAACGTGAGCAAGTATTTATCAAAACACGTGCCAAACAATCAGGCAATGAGCAATATACCAAACAAAGCACTAAAAAAGGGAAGTTACACATTGTTAAAGAAGACACCGCCTTTTTATACGTTAATTTTACTGACTATTTAGATACTGGCTTGTTTATTGACCACCGCAACATGCGGCGTTTAGTTAAACAAGCCAGCCGTGGCAAACGTGTGCTCAATTTATTTGCTTATACTTGTACCGCCAGTGTACATGCGGCTTTAGCGGGTGCAAAACAAATCACAAGCGTAGATTTATCAGCCAATTATTTAGATTGGGGTAAGCAAAACTTTGCATTAAACGGAATAGATATTACCAATGTGCAAAAGTATCAGTTTATCGCCCATGATGTGTTTACGTGGATTAAAGACAATAGCGAACAATACGACACGATTTTTATTGATCCACCAACTTTTTCAAACTCTAAAAAGTTTAAAGGTACATTTGATGTACAAAGAGACCACCCAGCACTTATTAACCGTGCCATGAATCGTTTAGCAGCTGGTGGTGTGTTATATTTTTCAAACAACTTTACAAAATTTGAATTAAGCGATGCTTTAAAGCAACGCTATCAAGTTAAGGAAATTACAAACCAAACCATTGGGTTTGATTTTAACCCTAAAAAACCGATACACAAAAGTTATGAGATTAGACATAAAAACCAGCCATAAGATGGCAGGCATACTCTATCGTCATACCCAAACTAAACATATTTAAAACAAGTTAATCTCTACATAATTTACAACTAGCTAGTAGCGTCAACATGTTTTAAAAAATAGTTGTTTTAGGCAAAACATTAGTTTTTTCATGTATCAAAAAGGAATATAAATATGACTGATAATACAAAAGCAACGTATAGCGTTAGCAACCACGTTGCTACCATTACGTTAAACGACCCAAAAAGCTTAAATGCCCTAGGTACTGAGCTATCAATCGACTTGTTAGCTGCCATTGACCAAGCAGAAGCAGACGATTGTGTTCGTGTGGTTATTTTGCAAGGCTCTCATGGCAACTTTTCAAGTGGTGGTCATATTAAGGAGATGTTATCAGTTGGTATGGAGCCAGAGGCATTATCAGAAAAACTAGAAACAATGGTTGCTGGTGCCGGTGAAATCAGCCGACGTATTAGAAGCCTAGAAAAACCAATTATTGCAAAGCTACAAGGTGCCGTAGCTGGTGCAGGCTTTAACCTTGCATTAAGTTGTGACTTTCGTGTGGCAAGTGAAGATGCTAAATTTATCCAGTCATTTATCCATATTGGTTTAATCCCAGATGCTGGTGGCATTTATTTATTAAGCAAACTCATTGGGGCATCTAAAGCAACAGAATTTGCCATGCTTGGCGATACCGTAACGGCTCAACAAGCGGCTGAGTTAAACCTATTGTATCAAGTAGTAGCCGCCGATCAACTTGATAGCACAACTAACCAGTTAGCCGCTCGTTTGGTTCAAATGCCAGCCACTGCCCTAGCAACCATTAAACAAATGACCAATCAGGTTGCCATTTCAGGTTTAAGCCGTGCATTAGATATGGAAACCCAACATCAAGCAATGCTTGCCAAAACAAATGATTTTAAAGAAGGCGTTACCGCATTTGTTGAAAAACGCAAGCCTAATTATGTAAAATAGCTATAATAAAACAAACTTGTAATAAAGCAGTTTTTGCCATTAAAAAATGACGATAACACTTAACAGCCACAAACTTGCTAACTATCAATAGGATCACTACCATGAAAAAGTTACTGTTACCCCTACTCATTGCCACCAGCCTTACCGCCCTGACTGCTTGTGGTGACTGCCAAGTACCAACCAACGCAGATAGCAAATCATCTTGCCCATTAGATAAGAAACAGGCAAAAGAAAATATGACTGCCAACAAAGCAAATTATAATGGCGATAACCTAAACAAAGCAAAAGCAGGTGCATTAGCCATAGGTAATTTTGATTGGAACGGCATTAACACCAGTACTGCCGATATTGGTAATATCATGGACTTTAGCTTACCAAACGGTATGAAAATTAAATTACCAGAAGCTGCAAGTGCTGGTCAAACCGTTAGTAAAGTTTGGGAAGCAACCAAACTTAACCTATTTGACGGCAAAAAAATCGTTAGCGAAAATGGTAAATTATACTATTTAGACGTAGTCATGAAACAAGATGGCACAACCTTTGACAAAGCAACTTTTGACAAAAATGTAAGTGATTACATGAGCAAAATCGGTGCTGCTGAACTATTTAACGATGTTGTACCAACTGAGGTAAATGAGCAAGTTAAAAGCCTAGATGGTATAACTATCCAAAGCTATATGGCTGGTGATTTTGCCAACCGCACTGTACGCCAATTTGCCGTCAACCATGCTGATGGTAAACGTATTTACCAGGTTATGAGCGATGACAACCATGGTGAAATTGGCATTTTAGAAGTCAATAACCATGCTAAATCTGATGCTGACAAAGCAAAAGACACTACTGAATCAGAAGCACCTAATACACCACGCGATGGCAACCAAAAATTGGTATTAAACATTAATTTTGACACTGCAAAAGCAACGGTTCGTCAAGATAGTGTTGATGATGTCGAAAAATTATTTACGATGTTAACTGATAATCCAGAGCTAAAACTAAGTATTGAAGGGCATACAGATAACACAGGTAATAGCCAAATGAACCAAACTCTGTCTCAACAACGTGCCGAAACCGTTATGGCAACTTTAGTAGATAAAGGCATTGCAGCAGATCGCTTAAAAGCCGTTGGTTTTGGCGATACCAAACCCTTGGTAGCCAACGACAGTGCAGAAAACAAAGCAAAAAACCGCCGTGTCGAAGTGGTACAATTTTAAACCAGCAACTTCACTTAAGTTTTAATATTATTATACACTTAAACCCTACTTTTATAGTGGGGTTTATTTTTTAATCATATAATCCATAAAACTTTACCCAAAACCTAAGCATTAGTCGTTATAATAATTAATCTATTTTCAAGCTATTTTTTAAAAGACTACTTTTCAAGACACAATTATGAGCAATCCTACGTCCACCCATACTGCTATTGACCCAACCATCTTACCCGATTTTGCTACCATGCCAAACGTCGCCCTAATGGATACTAACCATGTGGATAAAAATGAACCACCTTTTATCCTTGTCGATGGTTCTTACTATTTATTCCGCACTTATCATGCCCTGCCAGAAATGACCACCAGTAAGGGGTTGCACACCAATGCCATCAAAGGCACACTTAATGCCCTCAACAAGCTAATGCGTCGCTATCACCCAACCCACATGGCAGTGGCGTTTGATACCAAGTCACCAACCTTTCGCCACGAAATGTCTGATTTGTATAAAGCCAACCGTCCACCCATGGATGAAGAACTCCGTCAGCAATTGCCTTATATTCATAAACTGGTTAAAGCGTTGGGCATCCCAATGTTGCATATCGAAGGGGCAGAAGCAGATGACATTATAGGGACACTTGCCCGTCGTGCCGTTGAGCAAGGTCATCATGTGGTCATTTCCACAGGGGATAAAGACATGGCTCAGTTGGTCAATGATGCGGTGGTATTAGAAGACAGCTTTAAAGGTGTGGTCACTGATGTGGCAGGCGTCAATGAAAAGTTTGAAGTATCACCAAACCAAATCATTGACTACTTAACTTTAATGGGCGATGCCTCTGACGGTATCAAAGGCGTGCCAAAAGTTGGTAAAAAAACCGCCGTTAAACTACTCAAAGAGTACGGCACACTTTCCAATATTCTAAAAAATGCTCCCAACATAAAAGGCGTGGTAGGTAAAAATCTAGTAGAGTTTGCCAATAATACAATCACAGATAAACAAATGGCAACCATCGTCACCAATATGGACATTGGCACAAATTGGGACGAGTTAAAAATCAATACCAACCCAACAGCACATATCAACGAGTTACGTGCTTTATATACCGAGCTTGAATTTAAAAAAGATTTAGACTCATTAAATCACCCCAATCATCCGGCCAACAGCTACCCAGCTAATATCGATCATCAAGGCATAGCACCCAACCAACAATCACAAACCAAGCTGCAAGAAACAGAAGACGCACCCAAGGCATGGCATACCGTTCTTGACCAGCCTGCATTTGATACATTGCTAAAACGCCTAGCCTCTGCTTCTTATTTTGCTTTTGATACCGAAACCACCAGCCTAAACTGGCGTGAAGCAGAGATAGTTGGTGTGTCCGTTGCCTTGCAAGCCAACGAGGCTTATTACATCCCCCTTGCTCATGGACTTACCAAAAAAGATGAGACCCCTACTCTAGAGCTAGAAGAACAGACGGACCCCTTGATTGCAAAACAGCTAGACCGTAAGATGGTGTTAGCACAGTTAAAGCCAATCCTTGAAAACCCTAAAACCCACATTGTTGGACAACATTTAAAATATGATGCTCATGTTTTAAGTAGCTATGGCATTAATTTATATAATGGAAGTAATGAGCAAATGGCGACGAAAAGCGTCACATCGAGGAAAGCGAGCGAAGATAGTACAAGTAGTACAGCAAGCGAGCATGACAAAGATGGGGGGATTTGCAGTCCCATTTGGAGTGACACCATGCTTGCCTCATACGTCCTTAACGCAGCAGCCACACGCCATGGTATGGACGCCCTTGCCAAACACTATCTCAATAAAGACACCATCAAATATGAAGATATTGCAGGTAAAGGAGCCAAGCAAATCACCTTTGATAAGGTAGCGATTGATATTGCCAGTGATTATGCCTGCGAAGATGCCGATATTACCTTGCAGTTATATGAGTTGTTTGCCGAAAAACTTAAAGAAGACGAAAACAACACACGGTTACTAGAAAAACTAGAAATACCCACCGCACAAATTTTAACCAAGATGGAAGCCAATGGTATTTTAATCAATCGTGACTTTTTAAGTGAGTTGTCACAACGCTTTGATCAGCAAATTAGCGAGCTAGAGCAAGCTGCCTATAAAGCGGTGGGCGAAGAATTTAACCTAAGCTCTCCCAAACAATTGGGCGAGATGCTATTTGACAAACTGGGACTAAAAGGTGGTAAAAAAACCAAATCGGGACAATATTCAACAAGCGAATCGGTATTGGCAAAAATCGACCATCCAGTGGTAGATACCGTACTAGAATACCGCAGTTTGTCTAAATTAAAAAACACCTATACCGATGCATTAGGCAGGGTTGCCGACCCTGTAACCGACCGTATACATACTAGCTATCATCAAGCATTAACCACCACGGGACGGCTATCATCAACCGATCCTAACTTACAAAACATCCCTATCCGTACGGCAACTGGTCGTCTGATTCGTCAGGCGTTTATCGCACCACAAACGCCCAATAAGCGAGTCATCATGGCGGCGGATTACTCACAAATTGAACTGCGATTAATGGCTCATTTCTCGGGTGATGAAACCTTGATTGAGTCATTTAGGCAAGGGTTAGATATCCACACTGCCACCGCCGCCGAAGTATTGGGCAAACCGATTGAAGACATAACCCATGCCGAGCGTCGCAATGCCAAGGCGATTAATTTTGGTTTGCTGTATGGTATGAGCCAGTTTGGTCTGGCTAAACAGTTGGGATTAACTCGACAAGAAGCTCAAGACTATATCGACTTGTATTTTGCTCGCTATCCAAAAGTTAAAGACTATATGCAGACCACCCGTACTAATGCCTATGATTATGGCTATGTAGAAACCATTTTAAAACGTAAGTTATATACGCCAGATATTCAAAACAGCAATCGTATGGTAAAACAAGGGGCAGAACGAGCAGCAATTAATGCACCGCTACAAGGCTCTGCTGCCGATATTATTAAGTTGGCGATGATTGCGGTAGATAAAGTATTGACTGACAAAGGTTATGACAACCATGCTAAAATGCTATTGCAGGTGCATGATGAGCTGGTGTTTGAGGTCGATGAAGATAAGTCTGATGAGATTGGTACATTGATTCAAACCGCCATGCAAAATGTATTAACCAATACGGCAAAAGAGTTAGGCTGGCAGGTTGATTTTGCTGTGCCGTTAGTGGTGAAAGTGGATAAAGGCGATAATTGGGATGAGGCTCATTGATTGGGATTTGAGTGAGTAGGTTTAAGTAGGTTTTTGAATAGGTTTTGCCATCTCCGAGTAATTGCTCACTTTGTTTTGAAAAAAATATTGTGTCTTTTTTGGGTTTTAGATTTTGAATTTTTTCTTTATTATTAGTAATAAAGCGGTCTTTTAAAATATTTGTTAGCTCCATTCTTTATATCTCGAAAAATATAACGGAATTATAATACTATTATCACAATTAGGATTAACCTAAAATTGTAGTATTAAGTATATTCAATACTTAAAAAAACCAAGCCATTACCATAATTTAGCTTCTTTTTTATTCAATTCCAAATCAACGTTTTGGCTTACCCTTTTTAAAGCCCTTAACCATTTTACTGCTTTTACCAAAAACCGTTTCTTTAACCCCTGCACGCTTAGCTGGCTTAGCCATTGGTTTGGCATTACGGTTAGTGCGTTTTAGGTTTGGTTTGGCTGTTTTTTTATGTTGCTTACCCTTGCCAAAGCCTTCACCAAATTTGTCTGCACGCTCTGCCCCAAAACGTTTGCCTTTTTTACGCTTTGCTTTGCCTTTAGCCTTGGTTGGGTCATAATCAAAGCCACGGTTTCGTCCATTTTTACCATTGCCTCTTGGTTTACCATTCCTACCACCTGCTTTACCACCTCGATTATTACGCTCACGTTTGGCAATATAGGGTTTTGGCTCCATACCACTCACTTCATGCACATCAAAAGTTTGCTCTAAAAAATGTTGCAACTCAATTAAACGGCTACGCTCGGCATGGGTGGCAACAGTTATTGCCTTGCCTTGCTTACCTGCCCGCCCAGTACGCCCAATGCGGTGTACGTAGTCTTCGTTTTTCATAGGTACGCCATAGTTAAACACATGGCTAATAGTTGGCACATCAAGCCCACGGGCAGCAACATCAGTGGCAACTAAAATTTTAACCTTGCCATTACGCAGTTTTTTAAGCTGCTTCATACGCAAATGTTGTTGCATACCGCCGTGCAGGTCAATCACATCATAACCTTTTTTGCGTAAATCAAACGCTAAACGTTCGGTTTCTACCTTGGTTGGGGCAAACACCACCGCTTGCTCTATCGGCTCATTGCGTAGCCAATACATCAGCAAGGCTTGCTTATGCACTTCATCATCTGCCCAATAAAGTGATTGCGTGATGTCGGCATGTTTGTCTTGCGTATTAGCAAGTTCAATGCGTTGCGGGTCGTCCATCAGCTTACTACCAAGGCGCACAATTTCATCGGCAAATGTGGCAGAAAACAGCAAGGTTTGCTCACGTTTGGCAGAAAATTGGGCAATTTTGGCTAGGGCTTCACTAAAACCAAGGTCAAGCATGCGGTCGGCTTCATCCAGCACTAGGTGGGTAACATAATCAAGCGAGATGTTATTTTTGCTTTGTAAGTCAAGCAAACGCCCAGGGGTAGCAATCACCACTTGTGCCCCTTTCAGCCCTGCAATTTGTTTGGGGTAAGACATCCCCCCTACTACGCTGGCAATGCGAACGCCCTGTGTTTTTTTAATTAAATTAACGGCATCTTGAAACACCTGTTGCACAAGCTCCCTTGTTGGACAAATCACCAAAACTTGCGGACGTGCTTTTTTGTGGCGGCTGTGTTCTGGCGGTAACCGGTTGATGACATTTGCTAAACACGGCAACAAAAATGCAATGGTTTTACCACTACCTGTTTGAGCAGATACCATCAAGTCTTTGCCTGCTAACGCTAGGTTCAAAGTTTGCTTTTGTACTGGTGTTGGGCTATCAAAACCCATGTCGTTAAGTGTTGCTAATAAAGGTTCAGGCAACTGATAATCAGCAAATTTTGTTATTTTTGATGCTTGCTCAACATCGCCATTTTTATGGTTGTCCGTTATTTTTTGTTCAGGCATTTAGGGTAAACTCGCTTATTAATAGGTATGCAGTCAAGGATAGTATTTTAAGTGCCATATCGATTAGATTTTATTAAAAAAAGATAAAAAACAAAAGCCCTCATCCTAAAGATAAGGGCTTCTTATTTCTATAGCACATTATGCGCTATTAATGATACAGATATAGCTTACTTACTAAGTTTTTCGCTAATTTCACGTAAAAGTACAACTTCTTCACTTGGCTCTGCTGGTGCTTCTTCATCAGCTGCACGCATTTTATTCACTGCACGTACCATCATAAAGATGATAAAAGCAAGAATGATAAAGTTGATAAGTACAGTAACAAAGTTACCATAAGCAAGCATCGGTACACCTGCTTCTTTAAGTGCCTCATAGGTCATTGCCGTTCCTGCTGGCACATCACCAAGTACTGTAAACATATTAGCAAAATCTAATTTACCACCCATTGCTGCAGAAGCCAACGGCATGATGATATCTTCGACTAATGAAGTCGTAATTTTACCAAAAGCACCGCCTATAATTATACCAACAGCCAAATCAATCACACTGCCTTTTACTGCAAAGTCTTTAAATTCTGACATCATACTCATTATTTTTTTCCTTAAGTAATTTGTTTTTTATAGATAATTTCAATTAAAACTGTTAATACAGTTAACACCAAATTCTATAGTAAAAAACAGTAAAAGTCACGTATTTTTGTATATAATTTCCTCTTAATCCCTTTTATTTATAAGGGATTAAGAGAAATTGAAGCTTTAATGAACTCAACACACATAAAAAAATAAGGTAAATTATAAACAATTTTTTTATAATAAAAATACGTTTTAACTTTCATTGATTATATCACTCATTTAAATAGGATATTAAAATGGCAAAGCTTACCATTATGATTACAGGGGCTAGCCGTGGCATTGGACTGGCAACCGCAAAAAAACTTGCTAAACAAGGGCATAGTTTAGCACTTTTTGATATAGATACAGACACATTAAGCAACGCGTTAACCGATAAAGTTTTTAAAAAAGCACATAAAGCCAAGCGTATTGTACAAGGTCATTTAGATGTTACTAACCCAGAAGATTGGGATATCGCATTAGCACACACAATAGAAAATCTTGGTGGCATTGACGTCGTGGTTAATAACGCAGGTATTTTGGTATCTGGCGAACTACCAAACACAAACTTACAACAACAACTAAAGCTGGTAGATATCAACTGTAATGGTGTGCTCATTGGCTGCCATAAAGCTGCACAATATTTAAAAGGCGATAAATATAGTAAAATTATCAACTTGTCATCTGCTTCTGCCATTTATGGACAATCAGAAATTGCACCTTACTCTGCAAGCAAATTTTTTGTGCGTGGCTTAACAGAAGCGTTAAATATAGAGTATGCCGCACTAGGTATTAAAGTAGTAGATATTATGCCATTATGGGTCAATAGCAACCTAACTGAGGGGGTTGAAGTAACCAGCATCAAACGCTTAGGTATTAAACTAAAACCAGAAGACGTGGCAAACACAATTAACAAGTTGGTAAGCAAACCAAACAATAAAATCCACAAACCACATTATGCGGTTGGTATGCCTGCTAAGTTGCTGGGCAGTGTTGCTCAGGTTAGCCCAGAGTTTTTAGTGCGTAGCATTAATAAAATGGTTGGTGTTAAATAGCCACTACACTTTATGTGGATGGCAATGCATGTTGATAGCATAACAACTCAATTGGACGATTTAATACTGGTGTTTACGTATGCTTTCTTAAGTTTTTATGTATTTAAATTTATGTATTTAAAGTTATTTAGCTATACTGATACATCTATTTTGCTCCACGCATCAATCATGGGCAAGGTTATAGCCGCCATTAAATCAATATGGGCAGCGTCCACATTTAAGGCAGGTATATAATCATAGTGTTTACCACCGGCATTTAAAAAGTTATCACGGTTTTCTATCGCAAGCTCTTCTAACGTTTCTAAACAGTCGGCAGAAAACGCAGGGCTAATCACCTGTACAGAGTCTACACCTGCTTTACCCCACTCTTCTAAAGTAACATCTGTATAGGGTTTTATCCATTCTTGTTTACCAAACCGAGACTGAAAACTACATTGCCATTCTTCATCGTGTAATCCTAGCCTGTCTGCCAATAATTTGGCAGTTTTTCGGCAACGGTCAGCATACGGATCTCCTTTGTCAGCATACGGTTGTGGTATGCCATGAAAACTCATTAACAATTTTTGTGGTTTACCATATTCTGCCTGAAAAGCTCGCACGCTTTCTGCCAACGCACGAATGTAAGCAGGGTGGTTATAATAGTCTTTAATGATAGTAATGCCTGGTAAATTACGACGTGACTTTAGCCAATGGCTAATAGCATCATAGGCTGCCCCCGTTGAAGTCGAAGAGTATTGCGGGAACAACGGCAAAACAATAAACTGCTCTACACCTTGCGCTTGCAGGCTATCAAAAGTGCGAGTGATGCTGGGGTTACCATAAGTCATTACCGGACTAACAATAACCTGCCCCTCGCCAATTCTTGCATCAATGCGTTGCTGTAACAAGCTGGACTGCTTATTTATCAAATGACGGATGGGTGAGTCTGCTTGTTCACCCGCATCACCCCCCACACCCCAAATTTCTTTATACGCAAGTGCCACTCTTTTTGAGCGAATTGGCAATACAAACACGTTTAAAATAATTTTCCAAATAAACATGGGAATTTCTATGACTCGTGTGTCTGATAAAAACTGACGCAAATAACGACGTACAGCAGATTCGGTTGGTTCATCTGGTGTACCTAAATTAAGTAAAATAACCGCTGTTTTATTGGATGGTTTACTCATTTTTTTCTCGCATAATAATTGTAAAAGCTAATGATAGAGTATCATATTTGTTTTTTGAATGCTGATTTATCAATAGCAAACTAATCCCTACTATTTAACTCAACTTTATTTTATTTTGTTAATAAATATCATATAATAGAGGGTTGAAAAAACTTGATGAAGCAATCATAAACCCAATAGCCATAGCATTAGCCAAAGGTAAATTAATGAGCACCAATACGCACACCCAAGTTGTAAAAAAATCAGAGCTACTTTGCCCAGCAGGTACCTTTAAAAACATGCAATACGCTTTTGCCTACGGTGCCGATGCGGTTTATGCCGGGCAAGCCCGTTACAGCCTGCGTGTGCGTAACAACGACTTTGATGAAGAAAACCTACAAAAAGGCATTGATTACGCCCATAGCCTTGGCAAAAAGTTTTATGTGGTGGTCAATATCCAAGCTCACAACGCCAAGCTAAAAACCTTTATTGAAGATATCCGCCCTGTTATTGAAATGAAACCAGATGCCTTGATTATGTCTGATGCTGGCATGATTATGATGGTACGAGAACACTTCCCCGAACAAGAAATTCATTTATCTGTACAAGCCAATGCTGTTAACTGGGCAACAGCAAAGTTTTGGTATCAAATGGGGGTCAGCCGTGTAATTGTCTCTCGTGAATTGTCATTAAAAGAAATTGAGCAAATCTGCCAAGAAGTACCAGAAATGGAAATCGAAGTATTTGTACATGGTGCTTTATGCATGGCATATTCTGGTCGCTGCCTGCTGTCTGGCTACATCAATAAACGTGATGCCAACCAAGGCACTTGCACCAACGCTTGCCGTTGGTCATACAACACCTATAAAGCCGAAGAAAATGAAACAGGCGATATTGTACCTGCTAAAAATACAAATCAACCAAAAACTTTTGATCCTGCTCAAAAAAACAGTCAAAAAATTGACACGCAAACTATTGGAGAGCCATCAAATATTGAAGGCATGAATGATGAGACTGCCAATGAAGCAGTGATAAACCTAAACGGGCATCAAGTAATGGCAGATGATTATCTACAAAAGCCAAGTGATGAGGTGGTATTGCTAGAAGAACAAAACCGCCCTGGCGAGTTAATGGCAATGTACGAAGACGAGCACGGTACTTACATCATGAACTCAAAAGACTTGCGAGCCGTTGAATTAGTACCAGATTTGGTAAAAATGGGCGTACACTCGTTAAAAATTGAAGGACGCACCAAGTCGCACTATTATGTAGCTCGGACTGCTCAGGTTTATCGTAAAGCCATTGATGATGCGTTAGCTGGTAAAGCATTTGATACTCGTCTTATCTCGGCACTTGATGGGTTAGCGAACCGAGGCTATACCGAAGGTTTTTTGCGTCGTCATGTACATAGCGATTATCAAACCTATGAATACGGCTCATCAAAAGCCGACCATCAACAGTTTGTCGCTGAAGTTATCGACATAACGGACGAACGTTTAACCCTTGAGATTAAAAACAAATTAGAAGTGGGTAACACCATAGAAATCATGACACCAAAGGGTAATTTAACCTACAAATTAACCGAAATGTGGAATAAAAAAGGCGAAGCCATTGAAGCAGGTTTAGGGTCAGGCTGGATAGTACAAATCACCAACCCATTTAAAGAAATGGATAAAGAAACCTTGATGTTTGGTTTAGTAATGAAGAACTTGGAAAAGGCAATTTATAGTTAACCATGTCTTTAGTCCTCGCAAAAACTTCATCTTATGATAGATAAATTGAGATATTTTGCTAAACAGCGTAAAATACGCACTTTTTGAACCCAAAATAAGGGAGTAGCTACCGCCATGACCTTTGTTGTAACTGATAACTGTATTAAATGTAAATACACCGACTGTGTAGAGGTTTGCCCTGTTGACTGTTTTTATGAAGGACCAAATTTTTTAGTTATTCACCCAGATGAATGCATTGACTGTGCTTTATGTGAGCCAGAATGCCCAGCAAATGCGATTTTTTCTGAAGATGAAGTACCCGCAGGACAAGAAGCGTTTATTGATCTCAATGCAGAGCTTGCTGAAAAATGGGAAAACATCACAGAAATGAAAGATAAAATGCCAGATGCCGATAAATGGGATGGCGTCGAAGGTAAAATCCAGTATTTAGAGCGTTAACAGCTCGTTTATTAACTTATTTTATTAACTTATGCTAACCAAGCCTAAAAAAACAAAGCCTACGCCATCACAGTAGGCTTTATTTTTGCAAATAGTTAAATAAACTGCTCCCAAACACCAACTTGCTGAGCACCTTTTTTAGGCACATCACCCAATCGACGCCATGGCATACTGGCACCATGAAAATCACTGGCAACAGATACCATCAAACTATGCTGGGCAATGGCTCTATCTATCATTTGTCGTTTGCTCACAGGCTCACTGGATGCAGGTAACTCACAAGCATCGCCTCCCAGTTGTTTAAACGCCTCAATTAACTTACGCACACGAGTTGCTGATAGGTTGTAACGTGTTGGATGAGCCAATACCGCCATACCACCGCAGTCATGAATCAGCTCAATACCTTCTGCCATTGTCAAGGCATCGATTTTGACATAAGCAGGCTTGTTATCTGCTAGGTACTTATCAAACGCTTGTTGAACCGTTTTTACCACACCTTTCTCATGCAATACTTGCCCAATGTGGGCTCGTCCAACTGCTTGCGAATTACCATTTGCTTTGTTAAGTACAGCTTGCCATAAGCTATCTTCACTAATATCTATGCTTTTATTTATACCTTCTTTTGGTAATATTTCTGCTAGTTTGGCAACCATCGCTCGCCCACGGTTTGCACGGCTTTGTTGCAGCCGTGCAAGAGTCTCACTCATTTTGTCAATATCATCAAACCCTAACCCGACTACATGGATTATTTTAGTACGATTTTGATGCTTACCATAACCACCAGACAATGTATGTTCACAGCTAATCTCAACACCATTTATCAACTTGATGTTTTTGCTTTTTGCCGCTTTTTTTGCTTCGTAAATGCCTGCTGTTGTATCATGGTCTGTTAACGCAAGCACATCAATACAAGCTTGCCCTGCCTTTTCGACTACTTGGGTAGGGCTAAAAGTGCCATCAGAACAAGTGCTGTGACAATGTAAGTCAATTTTCATAGCTCATTTCTTTTGTAATGGTTAATTGATTTTTGGCTCGTTATCTATGCTATAGCTTAAATTAAACAAGCTTCAATATTGTTTTTTAAAATTTAGATACCATTTTAATTTAAGTGATTATACAAAATTATAGCAATTTACAGTTTAATTTAACCGTTATGCCGTGTAAACTAACAAATATTTTTAATGATTATTTTTTATGAAACAACTTTTAGATTTTATCCCACTTATTGCATTTTTTGTTGGTGTTAAACAATATGGCGTAGTTGCAGGAGCTGGTGCATTACTAGTTGCAACAGTGGTTATATACGCCATCCATTTTTTTAGCCAAGATAAAAAACTTGATAAACAACAGTGGGTTGTACTTATTTTAACCATTGTATTTTGTGGCATTACTGTTTTATTTAATGATGAATACTTTATTAAAATAAAATCGCCAATTATTAATGGCGTGTTTGCTCTCGCCTTAGCTGCTAGTGTATTTATCAATAAACCATTAATGCAAATGGCATTAAAACAAGCATTTACGTTAACCAACAGTGGGTGGAAAAAACTAACCTTAGCATGGGCAGCATTTTTTGCAATGATGGCAGCCATACATTATTACACGGCATTCCACATGCCTCAAGAAGTGTGGATTAGCTTTAAAACCTATGGCTGGATTCCGTTTATGCTAATATTTATGATTGCCCAATTTGCCGTGCTAAAAAAGCACCTAAACCATACTACGCTAGATAAAAACAAGAACTAGGAGCTTATTTATGCCGTTATTTGTTATTATTAGACATGATGTTGCAGACAGTACGGCTCAACGTAAAATTACCCGCGCTCAACACCTGGCACGGTTAAAAGCGTTAAAAGACCAAGGTCGCCTGGTGATTGCAGGACCAACCCCAATAGAACATGGACAAGCAAGCATGTCTGGCAGTGTGGTGATTGCAGAGTTTGATTCGCTAGCAGCAGTACAAGCTTGGTGTGATGACGAACCATACTTGCGTGATGGTGTATACAGCCATGTAGATATTAAAGCATTTATACAAGCCCTACCAGCCCCTACCAATAACGACCAATAAAGTTGAGATTTATGCGTACATTAGCTCTCTTAAGTCTATTAATTATTGCCTTTACCAATGCACTTGCTACCCCCAATAGCCAGCCATCTCTTCATGCTACCGAAAATAACACGGTAACTGTAGATGAGGGACAACGCATTGGTCAAGCTCAACAAACTATTGAAGGACAAAATACCCCGCAACAACCAACTAACCCATTAAACAACCCTAACTCTTTTGCTTCACAATATGCACCAACAAACAATGAGTTTTCTCAGGCCAATCAAAAATTATTAACACGCAACGCTGAGTTGCAACGCCAAGTTAATAGCCTAGAAACCCAAGTCAATGTTTTGGTTAATGAACGTAGTGGACAATTATTTTTGTATGGTGCATTAACCGTGTTTGTTAGTTTACTAACGGGTATCGTAATTTCTTGGTTAATCATAAGCCGACGTGAACGTTGGTAAATCGCCACGACTGTTTGGTCGTCAAGAGCAAGAGCTAAACTATGCAAAACCCCATCCAACCTGCTCAAATACAATGGCGAAAAGATGACAACGGTAACACCGTGCCCGTTTCTAAAAACTTTGGTGATGTCTATTTTTCTATCGTTGATGGCTTAAACGAGTCTCGCTATGTGTTTATAGAACACAACCAACTGCCCCAGCGTTTTGCTAACCTTAAAGATTACCAAACGTTTTGCATTGCGGAGCTGGGTTTTGGAACAGGTCTCAATTTTTTTGCTACTTGGCAACTTTGGAATAAAATTAAAAAAGAGGCGAAAACTCACCACACACACCTACACTTTATCAGTTTTGAAAAATTTCCACTATCTAAAGCCGACTTACAAAAAGCGTTAACAAGCTGGACAAAAAAAGAACCAGAGTTGGCACCACTGATTAAAAAACTTATCGTTGCCTACCCCACCTTGATTGAAGGTTGCCACCGTTTAAACTTTACAACAGACAACATAACACTGGATTTATGGCTGGGCGATGCCAACGATAACCTTTCTAAGTTATCAAGCGATGAAGATAAAAACTCAACACCGCCCAATGCCCCAACTGCTAAAATAGACGCATGGTTTTTGGATGGATTTGCCCCCTCTTGTAATAAGTCTCTTTGGGCAGAACAAATTTTTACGCAAATTGGCAGACTTTCTAAACCAACAACTACGGCAGCAACATTTAGCTGTGCAGGTGTCGTAAAACGTGGCTTTAAAAATATCGGCTTTGATATTGCTAAAGTAAAAGGTTTTGGTAGAAAACGAGAAATGTTAACAGCCAAATTTATACAATCCACCTCTCAACCGACACTGATACAACACACAACTAATACGCAAAAACCTAAAACAGCTCTTGTCATTGGTGCAGGTGTATCTGGGCTAATGACTGCAAGGGCACTAACTAACCGTGGCATACAGGTTACATTAGTCGATAAAATTGCCCCATTGGCAGGGGCATCTGGCAACCCTCGTGGCTTACTTGCCCCCAAAATGACTCCCATCCACCACGTTGCCGAGCATTTGCACAGCATTGGCTATTTATATAGTTCAAGACTGTATCAGACTATGAATTTAACAGCCCAGCCCCCTGTATTTGAAGCCATAGGGGTTTTAGACTTACTTGCCAAAGCCAACGTATCTGCCGAACAAATCAATGCTTATCCACACGATTTTGCCCATGTATTGGCTTATGATGAGGCACAACACTATACTGGCATAGATGGACAAAACTTATCAATTAACCAGTTTTTACCGCAAGGTGGTTTAGTCAATCCACAAGCCTTAGCAAGTCAAATTTTGGCTCATCCACTCATCACATTTCAACAAGCTACAGTTTTATCAGTTACCGAAAGTGTTGATATAGCGAGCGCTCATTGCACAATCAATCACAAAAATACCAACTTACAGGCAGATAACATCATTATTTGTGCTGCTGATAAATCTTGCCAAATTGATAAACGTATTTTTGATTTTAGAAAAATCCGAGGTCAAGTGTCTTGGTTTAGTCCCACTGACGAGCAACTTAAAAAGCTGCCAAAACACCCATTAAAATATGGCGGTTACTGCACACCATTTATTCCACAAACTGGTGACGATAAAAATAACAATGTTACAGTTGGCACACCTACTTTTTTGATGGGAGCAAGCTTTATCCGCAATGATTCAAACACCAATATGCGGGATGAAGAACATACCATCAATCTGCAAAAACTTATTAACGCTATCCCAAAACTTGCTAATGTGATTACCAACACCGAAGGTTGGCAAGCAAGGGCTGGGATACGCTCTCAAACGCCTGATTACCACCCGCTTGTTGGTTTGCTTGCAAACAGTAAAAAAATATGGACACTCGCTGGCATGGGTGCTAAGGGCTATGCTTATGCCCCAATATGTAGCGAAGCTTTAGTAGATATGTTGATGGGTACAATCCCACCACTATCAGCACAGCTGATGGCAAAGCTATCACCAAATCGACAAAGGTTGCAACAACCTTTAACTTAAATATACAAAAAGACTTTATTTACGCCTTTTTTGCGTTTATACTAGCATTCGAATGGATATTGCTTTAATTTCTCTGCAATTTCCACTTTCGTATATATCATTCTATTGGAGAAACTCAATGAAAAAACTACTAGGTTTATCAATTCTAGCACTTGCCATGGCTGCTTGCTCAAACAACGCAAAAACAGAAGAAGCAGAAAAAGTAGAAGAAGTTAAAGCTTCTATGCCAGCAGAGTGCCAAGCTTATATTAGTGCTGTTGAAAAGCTGGTTGAAAAATCACCAGAAGCTGGTAAGCAGTTCGAAGAAACAATAGCTGCCTCAAAAGCACAATGGGAAAATCTATCTGATGCTCAAGCAGAAGAAGCAAATAAAGCATGTAAACAAATGATGGAACAGATCCAGCCAATGCTTCAGTAATACTAAAAAGCTAAAAAGTTAAGATAACTAAATTAATCTATTACCATCCACAATAACAACTAATTGTGGATGGTTGCAAGTAAACAACATACCGCTATCCACATAAACGTATAACGCCCCACCCAAATATTCGCCAAAAACGCCGTAAAACACTTGTTTGGTTCAAGTGTTGCACAGTCCCTATTTTGATGGTAAAACATAACCAACACAGGTAACAACCCTATTAAAGGCACAACACCTAAAGCAGTTTTTGCAAAATAATGCCACAGCACAACCCCCATCAAACAAACAAACACTGCCTGTAATCCAGCAATTACCCACATTTCATACTTACCAAATAACTGACTAAATAAAATCGCCGTCGATTTTACCCCAATTTTTAAATCATCTGCTCTATCGGCCATGGCATATTGAGTATCATATGCCACTGTCCAGCACATATAGGCAATAAACAACAACCAGCACCAAACATTGGTATGCCCTTGTATGGCAATATAAGACATGGGTATTGCCCAACCAAACGCTGCTGCTAAAAACATTTGAGGTAAGTGGGTAAAACGCTTCATAAATGGGTAGATAAACGCTAAGGCAACTGCACCAAAAGACCAATAAAATACCTTAATTGGCAAAAAAACTAACAAGGCACAGCTTGTCCAGCATAGTATCAAAAATGTCCAAATCGCCTCTTTACCACTTAAGCGACCATCGGCAAGTGGTCTGCCTTTAGTCCGCCAAACGTGGGCATCCACCTTACGATCAGCAAAGTCATTAATGGCACAGCCTGCTGCACGCATTAATGTTGCACCAATGGCATAAATAACAAAAATTTTAAACGAAGGTAACCCCGCAACTGCTCCCATTGCTTGAGCCTGCCCCATACCTGCCAGCATGACTGCCCATAACGTTGGCCAAAGCAAAAGTTCTATGCCCACGGGTCTGTCAAAACGTGTCAGCTGAATATAAGCAAAGGCTTTTTGTTTTAGTGTTAATGTCGTCATAACTTTTAAAATTTGAAAGGATAATGTAAGGTTAAAGTGTCACCTTAAATTAAATATAATGAATAGTAAGTATAATAAATGCTGGTAGCTTTCACAAACCTCATGCACCTAAATATCACTTGGGTTTAGATAGTTTTTTTGCATTGGCATTGTAATAGACTGTTTCACTATCAAGCTAGACATAACAACCCAGACATAAAAACGCGGGCATAACCAACTTTAGGTAGCTTAAGTTTGTACGCCCAATTTATTGTGATAAACCACACGCTAATGATTAAGTTAATTATAAAATAGAGGAATAATCAATCAGCTGGCTTGCTGATTTTTTATGATTGTATGCCTCTTAACCATTAATCATTAACCATGTCTTTTACCTAACCTTGATAAAAATATCCATCAAATCTTACCACATCATTTTCCCAACTTTCATCAGCGGGTACATTAGCAAAAAAAGGTGCATTTTTTGGACGTTTAACCACCACTCTGCCATTTTTTGTCACCGCTTGTCGTGCCATAGTTAACAAAAGCTTTTGTTGCTCTGCTGTTGGTGGTAAGGCCAAATCATGCAATATTTGCATACCTTTACCCACTTTTGCACCTTGATAACTTGCTTGTGGAAACATAGGGTCAAGATAAATAACATCCGCAATTTGCATCTCTGTCCGTTCTACAAAATTTAAAGCAGCTGTTTTTTCTTGTAAACCTTGTAAAAACTTAACTGCATTAACATACTTAATATCTAATCTTGCCATCAGCCCTTGCCAGTTTTTTTCTTGACTCATACGCTCTTTTTCTAAGATAAGCAATAACAGCATCAATGGGTTTTGTTCAAGCATAACAAGCTTTGCCCCACCGCTTGCCATGATAAGGCTATCATGCCCAAAACCTGCTGTTGCATCTATCACTTTGCTATCAGCAGTTAGTTTACAGGCTTGTAATAGTAGCTCAGATTTTCTCCCTGCAGTAACAATACGGCGTTGCAATTTATGCCAGTCTAGGCTGACTTTTATAATGTTTGGCTTACCTTTTTCATCATTTTCTATGGTGCATAAATAACAAATGAGCTGATATTTTTTATCTTGCTCTACCATTAAAAATGGATTACTGATGTTATGATTACTGGCAATTTGTTTTAGATTTTTATTGTTGGTTTTATCCAGCATTATCCAGTTTGGTTTAAGTGGTAAATTAGCATGGATAATAACCTCATTTACCTTTTTAACAATCTGCCCACAATCTGCCCGCTGGCAAACAAAATCAAATGAGGTATGCCACTCAGCGTTGGTTTGCAAAGTTGTTTGCTCATTGGCTTGGATATCTTGGATATTCGATTGCATCATTATCAAAATTATCAAACCACCCCATTAACCACGTATTTGATAACCAAAAACATAGTATGCAACCAACACAACCACACCTGTAACAATGCGTAACCACGCAAATATGGTAAAGTCACGACGACTAACCCAAGCCACCAACCAACGAATACATAACAATGCCACCACAAAAGAGACGAACGTACCCACCGCTAGCACTAGCCAATCTTCATTGGTTGATAATGCCTCTTTGTGTTTGATAAGATCTAACAAACCAGCACCAACCAGCACAGGAATCCCTAAAAAAAAGGAAAACTCCGCCGCCGCCTTACGTGATACACCAAACCACAATGCCCCAATAATGGTTGAGCCAGAGCGAGACGTACCTGGTATTAACGCCAAACATTGGCACAACCCAATCATCAATGCGGTTTTTATACTCACATCTTCTGCTTCTTGTGCAATAATTTGTTTTGGACGGCTTTCTACATAAAAAATAAGCAAACCACCGATGATAAGCATAACTGCCACCACTACAGGGTGGAACAGATATGCCTTAATTTGGTCGGCAAAGCTAAAACCCAGTAACATAACAGGTATGGTTGCCACAATTAGGCTAAGCCCTAGTTGACGTGGTTTTTTTAGCCTTTTTGCTTTACCAGTTAGCAAACCAATAAAAGCGTTCCACAACCTACCCCAGTAGTCGTAAATTACGGCGAGTATTGCCCCAAGTTGGATAACAACAACAAACAAATCAGACTTTTGTTTTGTCCAAAAATCCATCACATCAGCGGATAAAATTAAATACCCGGTACTAGAGATGGGTAAAAATTCGGTAATGCCTTCAACAATACCCATGATGATGGCTTTAAAAATTAGTAAAATATCCACGTGTTGCCTTTTGTGTTGATTCAATTATTTAGAGCTAAAAGAGATGAAAAGCTTATGCAAACCGTAGAACCTGATGGAACCATAAGTTTAGATTTATCAGTCTGAAATGCAGGGGTTATAGCTCTTTGAGTGATTAAACCGACAACATTACCATTCAAATCTACAACTGGACCTCCACTTGCCCCAGAATGCATTCCTTTATCCAAATAAAATATGTCACTACTAATATTTTGACTATCATTACTAGCAATAATACGACGAATATTGCCAACAGTAGCTCTTTTAATCATCGGTCCTGTCATATCAGCCTGGTATCCTTTCTTCATAGCATCTAAAAACTCTGATACACCAGTAGATGTTTCTTTAACCAATTTATCTATCTGATAAGGTAAAAGTAGTTCATCAGAAAATCCTGCAATATAAACCTCATCTCCAAGTTCGGGGGGGTCAAGACATGTAGTAAGTGCAGTTGGATACTCTTTGTAGGTTCTGATTGATTGAAGAACTGCAATATCTATTTGTATTTCTTCTAAAAATGAATCTACAATAATTCTTAATGAACATAACATAACTTTGTATTCAAAAAGTGGTAAGTATGGAAATTTAGCAAAAACCCTAACATCTGGGTCATTAACATCTTCAGAGCTAATCGGCATTCTACCAGTTATAACATGTGCAGCTGTTATAACCTCTCCTGTAGGTAAACAGCAAAATCCAGTTCCTTGACTAATTTTCTCATTACCCAAGAATACAGTAATAACACAGCAAGATTCCGATATCGACTTATAAATACTTTTCCGCATACTTTTACTTAATTAACCGCTCATACTTCCACACAAATTGTGACATATTAACAGCCTCTAACCTTTACCCTGCTCTTTAAGTGTCTTCCATGTATTTTTACGCACGTATATTGGCAAAGCTTGCTCCGCTGGTACACCACCTTGTTTAACAAACTGTGCTTGCCCCACTTTGGCTAAGATACCTGCCGTTGGTTGAACATCTAATTGGCTAATTTGTCCATCTTGCACTGCTAACAAATTTTCTGCCATAGTGGCTACCATTGGCAAAGGCTTAACAGTTGGTTTGGCGTAGTCTAGCAAACCTTCACTATTTGGGGTGACTGGTTGCATCATACCGTCATCATTTGTCTTGTATTCACAAATATAAACTTGGCTCATACGTGCGTCCATCACCGCATACAAGTGGTCATACTGGTTGTCTAATTCATACCCTGTTTGAGCAAGTATTTGCAAGCTAGACACGCCCACGCAGGGCAAGTCGGTTGCAACAGATAAAGCTTGCACAACCGCAGTATTTACACGGATACTGCTAAATGCTCCTGGTCCTCGGTTAAACACCAGTGCGGTTAATTCAGCCAATGTTAGTTCTGTCTGCTGCAATGCCTCATCAATCATAGGCAAAATTTGTTGGGTTTGCTGGCGTTTGCCCGTTTGCTCTGCAAGGTGAACAACTTCCCCATTTATCATGATAGCAACCGAACATTTATCAAATACGGTATCTATAGCGAGTAATTTCATCGATTTCCTAGCACGTCTCAAGATTAAAAACGCTTTTTAAAGCCTGGCATTTTCTTTTGCATTTCGGCAAGTTGCTTTTCCATGTCTTCTTGGCTTGGCATATTGTTTGGATTAATGCCACCTAATCCACCCAGACCACCCATGCCTGCACCGCCTTTAGCAGCACCTTTGTTGCCACCGCCAAATAAAGGACCTCCGCCACCGCCGCCCATGCCAGTTAAACCTTGCACCGCCTTCATCATTTTACCCATGCCCTCAGGCTTAGACATCATCTTCATCATTTTAGCCATTTGTTTATGCTGTTTTAACAAGCGGTTGATGTCTTGAATTTGTTTGCCCGAACCAGCCGCAATACGGCGTTTACGGCTTGGATTAATTTTATCTGGATTTTGACGTTCAAATGGTGTCATCGAGTTAATCAACGCTTCCATTTCTTTAATTTTTTCTTCTGGTTTGGCTTCTGCTAATGCCTCTTTCATTCCAGAACCGCTCATGCCTGGCATTTTATCCATCAGCCCTGCCATGCCACCCATGTTTTTCATTTGTTGGAATTGAGCAAGCAAGTCTTCTAAATCAAAATTACCCCCTTTTTGCATTTTTTTAGCAAGTTTGTCGGCTTTTTCTTTATCGATTTTCTGCTCAACTTCTTCTACCAAGCTAAGTACATCACCCATACCAAGGATACGCTGGGCAATACGCTCAGGATGAAATGGCTCTAATGCGTCTAGTTTTTCACCACGCCCCAAAAACTTAATTGGCTTACCCGTAATTGCACGTACAGATAAAGCCGCACCACCACGGGCATCACCATCGGTTTTGGTTAGCACTACCCCAGTAAGTGGCAATGCATCATTAAATGCCTTCGCTGTATTTGCTGCATCCTGACCCGTCATCGCATCAACAACAAATAAGGTTTCTGACGGATTAACCGCGGCTGTCAGCCCTTTAATTTCATCCATCATCGCATCGTCAATATGCAAACGACCCGCCGTGTCGATAATAAGTATGTCTTGGTATTGAATTTTTGCTTGCTCAATGGCTCGTTTGGCAATATCAATTGGGTTTTCATCGGCTGTTGACTGCACAAACTGGGCATTAACCTGCCCTGCCACTTGCTCTAACTGTTTAATTGCTGCCGGACGATAAACATCGGCAGATACCAACATCACTTTTTTATTTTGACGCTCTTGTAAGTATTTTGCCAACTTACCTGCCGTGGTTGTTTTACCGGCACCTTGCAAACCTGCTAACAGATAAACAACGGGCGGTTTGCCAGTCATTTCCAATGCTTGGTTTGCACTGCCCATCATCTCGGTTAGCTCATCATGCACAATTTTTACAAATGCTTGCCCTGGTGCAAGTTCTTTTAGCACCGCCTCGCCGAGTGCTTTTTCTTTCACTTTTTTAACAAAATCACGCGTTACTGGCAAAGCAACATCTGCCTCTAAAAGTGCCATGCGCACTTCTCGCAGAGTGTCTTTAATGTTGTCTTCGGTTAATTGACCTGTTCCTGCCACATTGCGTAAACTAGAGGATAGTCGTTCCGTTAAGGTATCAAACATAAATTGTTTCTCAAATAAGCTGATTGATTAAATAGAAAGTTAATCAAAAAAATAAAAAATTCATAAAATATTGTCTATTTTATGATAAATTAAAGGATTATTCTAATCATTTATAAAAATCATAATAGTAAAAATACCTTGAGAGCATAATGATGACCGCTTATGTAATTGCCAGCTTATGTTATATCAGTATTAGTTTTTGGCTTTTATACTGCTTGTATCACAAACTTGCCATCAGTAGACCGCTTGCCATTAGCCTTTTAACGATTGGGTTATGTTTGCATGCTTGGTTACTCTATCCAAATATCATTACCCAAAATGGGTTAAATTTTAACGTATTTAACACGCTTAGCTTAACCAGCCTATTTTTATTGGCTTTCTTTTTATTATTTAGTTTAATTCGCCCCATATACAGTTTGGGGATTTTAGCGGCACCCGCTGCCTTTTTTGGCATAACCGCTGGCTTTTTTGGACACACCCCCTACAAACCACTTGCTAACATATCAGCAGGGCTACAAATACACATTTTGTTATCCATTGCCGCTTACAGTTTACTGTTAATGTGTGCGGTACAGGCGATTATTTTACGTTTACAAATTAGAGAGCTAAAACACCGTACACACCACCGTTTATGGGTTTCTAAATTGCCGCCACTACAAAGTATGGAAAACTTGCTGTTTGATATGCTCGTACTTGGTTTTGTTGTATTAAGCTTTGCCTTATTATTAGGTTTTGTTTATGTCGATGACTTTTTTGCCCAGCATTTGACCCATAAGGCGGTGTTTAGTATTTTATCTTGGTTGATGTTTGCCTATTTGATTTTTGGACATTGGCGGTTTGGATGGCGTGGCAAGCATGCTGCCAATATGACAGTGTTTAGTTTTTTGTTGCTTGCCATTGGCTTTGTAGGCAGTAAAGCGGTTCTGGAATTGATTTTGTAAAAAACAATTTGATAGGCAATAACTTAATAACAAGTAAATCAATAACCAGATAACCAACACACAACCATAACAACCAAATCAAAAAAGAACCAAATCAGAAAAATTTGCTAAAAAAACTACTTTTAGCCAAAATATTTTGCTGCCAATTTAGTTGATTGTGCAAACATACAAAAAGCCTGCCAACTCGAGCTATGACCCTTTTTTATTTTTGCTCATTCAACGATTTTTATTCATATAATCGTTTAATAAAATGAAAGCTTTCTACGATGTAGTCTTTAGCAAAATAAAATTTATGGGCTTTGGGGCGAAAAACGCCAGAATCTAGTGAAATAAAATTACAACCTGCTTGTTTTGCTTGTCTTTCACACCAAGCCAACACTTGACCACCAATGCCTTGACTACGGCATGCCTCACTTATCACTAGGTCTTCTAAAAAATACAGTTTGTTTTGATAAGTATTATGGTGCATGCGGTATAAAATAACACCAATGACTGAGCTATCATTATTAGTACCTGCCTCTTGCACCAGCACAAAAGTTGCACCTTCATCCACAATTTTGCATAGGTGTTGTACATAACTTGCCACTGTTGCGAAAGGCGTAAAGTTTGCTCTAAACGCTTTGTGAATTGGATAAGCCTCTTCAATTAGTTTTTGTTGGCTTTTTATCGTATCGGCACTGTTAAAAATGCAATAATTTAGCATACACTATCTCCCAAGCATATTTTTTCAATCACATCACTTCATTCACAACATTGCTTCATTTACAACATTGATTAATTAAATACCACTGTTTTATGACCATCGACAATCACACGATTTTGTACATGCCAGTTAACAGCACGAGCCAATACATTACGCTCAATGTCTCGTCCAATGGCTCTTAATTCTGGTACACCCTGACGGTGCGTTACTCTATGTACATCTTGCTCTATAATTGGACCTTGGTCTAACTCGGCAGTAACATAATGCGCGGTTGCACCAATCAATTTAACACCTTTATCATAAGCTTGCTGATATGGGTCTGCTCCCACAAAAGCTGGTAAAAAAGAGTGATGGATGTTAATAATCTTCATCGACCATTTATTAACAAAGTCTTCTGATAATATTTGCATATAACGAGCCAATACCAGCACATCGTTATCTGCCATTAGCTCATTAATTTTTGCCTCTGCTTCTGCCTTTGTTGCCTTGGTAACAGGCACATGGTGATATTCTATACCAAAATTTTCGACTGCTTGTCGCAAATCATTGTGGTTGCTAACCACTTTGGTAATTTCACACGCTAACAACCCACGCTGATGACGCCACAATAAGTCTAACAAAGCATGGTCAAATTTTGATACTAAGATACCCACTTTAGGTTTTATGCTGTTATCATGTATTTGCCAAGCCATATCATAGCGTTTTGCGACGGTATGCTCAAAACTTTGCTCAAGGTTATCAAAAATATCATGCAGGTTAGTCAGTGCAAACTCTAAACGCATAAAATACTGCCCTCCTTCATGCGCTGTTGAATACTGATCTAATGTGATAATGTTTGCACCATAACGGAATAAAAACTCCGACACTGCCTGAACAATACCTGCTTGGTCTTGGCATTTAATGGTTAAAGTGGCTGTATCTTGTTTTGCTATCTCTTGTTTTATTGTGTTGTTATCTTGATTGCTCATAAACTATGTCTCAAATTCTCATTAGATTTAAAGGTGATAATCAATGTTCCATTTTATAGTGATTTTACGCTTTGTGCTAGTAAATCCAGCCTTTGAACTAAACAAGCCTTTGAGCGAGAATAGCTTGGTTAAAAAAATAACGACAACAATTTAATTAAGTACTATTAAAAAATGCAATCAACCCAGTGATAGTAATAGACTAACCTTGTTGGTTTTTAATCGTTTGAATAATATGTTGATAAATAAACAGAACTTCTTGCTTTTATACTCACTTTATGGTTAAATATCGCCTTTAATTTTTTAGATAAATTGGTCAGGTCATCATTTGCCTTTAGTGTTTGACTGTCGATCAGCGTAATCATCAACAGTTTTTGGTTGTTAACCTTTGGATCCATACCCCAAACACAACAAACCAAATAGCATGAGCAAAGATTAAATCTCATGCCAACCAATTTAGTTAGGAGTCAATAATGTCTCGAGTTTGCCAAGTGACTGGAAAACGTCCAATGGTGGGTAACAATGTTTCACACGCGAACAACAAAACCCGTCGTCGTTTCCAACCAAACCTACATAACCACCGTTTTTGGGTAGAGTCAGAAAAACGTTTTGTTCGTCTACGTATATCAACTAAAGGTATGCGCATTATCGACAAACACGGTATCGAAAAAGTGCTTGCTGACCTACGTGCAAAGGGTCAGAAAATCTAAATCAACCTGATTTAAAAAGATTTTAACTGCTAAACACTAAAGGATAACACTCATGAGAGATAAAATTAAATTAGTATCGACAGCTGGTACAGGTTATTTCTACACTACGACTAAAAACAAACGTACTATGCCAGGCAAAATGGAAATCAAAAAGTATGATCCAAAGGCTCGCAAACACGTATTGTTTAAAGAAGCTAAAATCAAGTAGTATTTATTGCTTATAAATTTATTACTGATAAATAGGTTAATCGAAAAAGATTAACCTTTTTTATTGCCACCTATTTAAGCTTTAAGCGAAATTAATACGTTTTAAATCAAAATACCACACGATAGCAATAAAAAAAGACCTAATTCAAATCGGTCTTTTTTATTTCGCTTTTGTTATACTAGCTATTTATTGTACTAGCTATAATGCGTGGGTTCTTCATCATACACTTTTGCATGCCAATGGTTCATTTGTTTGCTCATAATAACCTGAATTGCGGCATGTATCATATGTTGCCCAATAATGTGTGCATCTTCACCTAACATGTCTTTTACTTTATCAGAAAAATCAATGCTCACCAATGGGTCTTCTTTACCATCCATATCACGCAACAATAAGCGACCATCTTCAGCTTCAATAAGCTCTAACATGGTTTCTTTTGCAAAGCCATCTTGTGGCGTATCTAATTTAGTATCATCTTGCATGGTTTATCCCGCCATTATTGGCAATCTTTTTAAACTGTCTTTCTAAGCTTTCTATTGCTTTATTAATACTATAATGGGCGTTACTGAATTAAATTTCAAGCAAAATTACCATTTAACCACATTAAAGCTGTTTTTGTTAAACTAACTTACTGCCCACTAATGCGAGCTGCTCACGCATTTGATGAATAGCTTTGGCATAGTCATCTTGGTTAAAAATAGCAGAGCCTGCAACAAACATATCTGCCCCTGCTTCAGCAATAGCACGGATATTACTTGCTTTAACCCCACCGTCAACTTCAAGGCGGATATCTCTGCCACTGGCATCAATTAGTTTGCGTACTTGCTTAATTTTTGGAATGGTACTATCAATAAATGACTGCCCACCAAAACCTGGGTTCACACTCATTAATAAAATTTGGTCAACTTTATCCATCACATGGTCTAAATAATGCAACGGAGTCGCTGGGTTAAATACCAATCCACACTTAGCACCACCTTTTTTAATCAGTTGCAACGAGCGGTCAATATGTTCGCTTGCCTCTGGATGGAAGGTGATGATATCCGCACCTGCCGTTAAAAACTGTTCAACCATGCTATCAACAGGTTTTACCATCAAATGCACATCAATGGGTGCTGTAATTCCATAGTCTTTTAATGCTTTGCATACCATACTACCAATGGTTAAATTTGGGACATAGTGGTTATCCATTACATCAAAATGCACCACATCGGCACCTGCTTTAAGCACATTTTCAACCTCTTCACCCAAACGTGCAAAGTCCGCTGATAAGATAGATGGTGCAATGAGATATTGCTGTTTTGGTAAAACTTTTGACATAACCAAACCTGTTTTTATAAATTTATGATAAGCTTAAAATGATTGAGTGAACTTTTCAACACCATGAGAGGTTGCTTTTAATAATACATTTGCTTTATTAGCTGCAAATACACCATTACATACAACCCCCACTATATTATTAAGTGTTTGTTCCATCTGTGCTGGGTTGCTAACATCTAAATCATACGTATCTAAAATCACATTACCATAATCTGTTACCACGCCCTGTCGATAGACAGGTTCTGCCCCCATTTTTACAAGCTGACGAGCAACATAAGAGCGTGCTTGCGGTAATACCTCTATCGGTACAGGAAACGCCTTACCTAACGTTTCAACCTGTTTAGACTCATCTACCATACACACAAAATTTTTAGCAGCAGCGGCAACAATTTTTTCACGTGTTAAAGCCGCCCCACCACCTTTAATTAAGTTTAGCTCAGCATCAAACTCATCAGCACCATCAATGTATAAATCTAATGGACCAACAAAATTTAAGTCTAAAATATCAATACCCAATGCTTTTAGGCGGTCTTCTGTTGCTTGCGAGCTTGCTACCGCCCCTTCTAGTAACATTGGTGGCAATAAGTCAATCAAACAATTAACAGTACTACCCGTGCCTACCCCTAAAATCATGCCTTCTTCTACATAGTCTAAGGCTGCTTTTGCTGCGGCCTGCTTTTGGGCTAGTTGTTTCTCTAAATTTTTATGATTGGCTGATTGGCTCATACTTATATTCCAAGATTACTGTTTCCAAGATTACTGTTAATGTATTCAAAAGAGCTATTTTTTACATTTATCTATTGTACCTAATTATCAAATCATTAAGGAACAAATTTAACTGATTATAATAGATAATTTAATAAAATTATTTTTTCTGCTATCATTTGTTAACTTTTATTTTATATTTTATTTTTTAAGGAAAACTTATGTTATCAAGCTTAACGCTACCTAATTTGGTTCGTAAAATCTTGCAAGCAACAGTTTATGATGTTGCCATTCGCACAGATTTAGACAAAGCACCAAAACTAAGTAAACGTTTTGATAACGATATTCGCTTTAAACGTGAAGATTTACAGCCTGTCTTTTCATTCAAACTACGTGGTGCGTACAACAAAATTAGCCAGCTTACTGATGATGAAAAATCTCGTGGGGTTATTTGTGCATCTGCTGGCAACCATGCACAAGGGGTTGCTTTTTCTGCCAACAAGCTCAATTTAAACAATGTTATTGTTATGCCAACCACCACCCCAGATATTAAAGTTGAGGCGGTAAAAGCATTAGGGGGCAATGTGGTATTGTATGGTGACAATTTTGATACTGCCAATGCTTATGCCAAACAACGTGCAGCAGATGAAGGCTTAACTTATATCGCCCCTTATGATGATGAAGCAGTGATTGCTGGGCAAGGCACTATTGCCCTTGAGCTCAACCAACAATGGCGAGATATGCAATACGTGTTTGTTGCTGTTGGTGGTGGCGGTTTGATTTCTGGCGTGGCAGCATTTTTAGGGGAGGTTGCCCCCCATGTTAAGGTTATTGCTGTAGAACCCGAACAAGCCGCTTGCCTAAAACTGGCATTAGAAACTGGCAAGCGAGGGCGATTGCCACAAGTTGGGCTGTTTGTGGATGGCGTTGCCGTCGCCCAATTTGGCAAACTACCAAACAAAATAGTACGCTTACAAAAAAGTGATGCCTCTGGTGCTATTGTTGAGCCCAATGTGGTTACTTGTAACAATGATGAGGTATGTGCCGCCGTAAAAGATGTCTTTGAAGAAAGCCGCAGCATTGTTGAGCCTGCTGGTGCACTTGCCGTTGCAGGTATGAAAAAATACATAACAGAACACCAGCTAAAAGGCAAAAACTGTGTGGCAATTGTATGCGGTGCCAACATGAACTTTGACCGCCTTCGCTATATTGCCGAACGTACCGAAATTGGCGAGAAAAAAGAAGCCATTTTTGCAGTTACCATCCCAGAAAAAACAGGTGCCTTCTTAAACTTTTGTCGAGACTTACATGGGCGTAACATTACCGAGTTTAACTATCGAGCCAGAAGCCAACACTCGCCAGACTCTAATGAGCCTGCTTCTATTTTTGTTGGTATTGGCTTAAAAGATGGCGAGGCAGAACGCAAAACCATTGGTCAGCAATTAAATGAAAATAATTACCACGCTTTTGATTTAACAGATGATGAAGTGGCTAAAACCCACATTCGTTATCTCATTGGTGGTCATGCTGGTATTAAAGATGAACACTTATTTCGTGTTCGCTTTCCAGAACGCCCAGGTGCCTTGCTAAACTTTTTAGAAAAATTAGGCACAGATTTTAACATCACCCTATTCCACTACCGCAACCATGGTGCTGCCGAAGGGCGTGTTTTAGTTGGTTTGCAAGCATCTAGCAACAGCTCTCGCACTTTACCAGATGCACTGCATGACATTGGTTATGATTGTGAGGAAATAACAGATAATGCAGGCTATCAATTGTTTTTAAAATAGCAAATTAAACTTAATATTAATCAGATTGGCAAAATTAAGACAAAATTGAGGTAAGCTGTAACTAATGATTGGTATTTAGCTATGGCTATTGGTTAATAGATATGATGGCATTTAAGATGAGTGCTTGATGTTTAGAAAAATAGCTAATAATTAACCATGTGAGAAAAATCATGAAAAAACAAACCGAAACATTAGCCAAAGTTCGCATTGATAAATGGCTATGGGCAGCACGCTTTTTTCGTACTCGCAGCATTGCAAAAAAAGCCATAGAAGGCGGCAAGGTACATATGAATGGGCAACGTGTTAAAACCAGTAAAGAAGTAACAGTGGGTGATACTTTAACCATTCGCCAAGGGGCATCTGGCACCATGAATGCAAAAACCATAGTGATTGAAGCCTTGTCAGAAAACCGTGGCAGTGCCACCATTGCCCAAACCTTGTATCATGAAACTGACGAAAGCAAATCTCAACGAGAATATTTTCAAACACAGCGTAAGTTTGCTAATCTTGCTCGCCCAGATACTAAACCAAACAAAAAACAACGTCGCGAGTTACAACGTTTAAAGTCTGAGTTTTAATTTAACCACTTTTCATTATGTAAAAAACAAAAAAGTATGACAAACACCACCCCTCAATCCGTCTTAGTCGTCTGCCTAGGTAATATCTGCCGTTCGCCAATGGCTGAACAAGTGTTACGACAAAAAACCAATCAAGCTGGGCTTGATATAGAGGTTGACTCCTGCGGTACAGCACATTGGCATGAAGGCAAGCCTGCCGACCCACGCTCCTGCTCTACTGCCAAATCTCGTGATTATGATATTGACTACTTAAGAGCGAGGCAAATCAAAGAATCTGATTTTAGTCATTTTGACTTAATACTAGCCATGGACAAAGACAACCTTGCTAACTTACAAAATATGAAAAACAAATTAATCGCCAAAGGTAAAACCCAGTTAGCAACGTTGGCTTTATTTAGTGAGCATGATACAAAATATGGTCAGCAAAACGTGCCAGACCCATATTATGGCGGCATAAAAGACTTTGAACAAGCGTTAGATTTAATCGAAAGTATGGCAGACTCTTGGATAAATAGGTGGCAGTAAAAAAACGATGAACATCCCAACTATTCAAACCGACTTTGACCTATCCAAACACAACACTATGGCACTATCTTGCATAGCAAGCCATGCCATCGTATTAAAAGATGAAAACCAAATCGCTGATACATTTGCAAAATTAGCAAATAGGCAAAACACTCGCCCGTTTATATTATCTGGTGGCAGTAACGTCATTTTACCAAGCAAACTAAATGCTTTGGTTATTTTACCTCGTTATACAGGTATCACCATTTTGGCCGAAAGCGATAAGAATATTGATATCGAAGTCATGGGCGGTAATAACTGGCATGATTTAGTCGTCAATTTAACCAAAAAAGGCTGGTATGGGCTAGAAAACTTAGCATTAATTCCTGGTTTGGTGGGAGCATCGCCAGTGCAAAACATTGGGGCATACGGTGTGCAATTAGAAGATTACTTAACTCATGTAAAAGCATTTCATATCCCAAGCCAAACATGGCAAACCTTTAACAAAGCCGACTGCCAGTTTGGTTATCGAGACAGTATTTTTAAGCAAAACCCAAATAGTTGGCTCATTACCCGTGTTGGTTTTAAGTTACATAAAAATGCAACCCACATTAATGCCAATTATGGTGATGTCGCAATCAAAGCTCAACAACTTACAAAGGATGATAACCGTGCCACACCCAACCCATTAGATGTAATGAATGCCATTATCAGCATCCGTCAAAGTAAGTTACCTGACCCAGCTAAGCTTGCTAATACCGGTAGTTTTTTCCAAAATCCGATTATTGAGCGTCATCAATATAATGAGTTGGTAAAGCAGTTTCCAGATATGCCTAAATACGATATTGATGAAGCGTTTGTTAAAATCCCAGCAGGCTGGCTAATAGATAAAGCTGGGCTAAAAGGAGGTGGTATCCACCCAATTTTAACCCATGACAGGCAGGCTTTAGTGCTGACTAACCATGCACCTTATCAAGCAACACAAGCAGATATAGCCAATACCCGTGATATGATTATTGATACAGTAAAACAGTGCTATGGCATTAAATTACACCCAGAGCCAGTTTGGGTAACCTAACATATCACGATGAAGATAATACTTTGGCTCTAGACTAGCAAAACCAAACTGATAGACTAGAGCCTTAAATATTCTATTATTAATTTAAACATTTTAAATACTGAGTTTTACCCGCAACACTCTCCCATTTATCTATGACAAGCCCTAATGTAATCAAACAAGAAAGGTTTAACTAGATTTTTTAACACATTTTTAACACGTTTTTTACATTGCTTGCCAACAACTATTGTATAATTAACTGTGTTGTTAACCTAAGCTGGGTAAATTGTCAGTGATAAAACAAATGGACTAAACAGTGCCACAAAAAAAACTAAAAAAGTGGTTGCCAAAACCAGAGCAAATTCTTGAAAATAAAACCATAAAGCTTTTTGCACCGCAATTGGCTGATCCGCGTTTATGGCATTTTAATCGTCGTTGTTTAACAAAAGCCGTTTATATTGGGGTTTTAAGTTCATTTTTTCCATTGCCGGGGCAAATTATTATTGCCATTTTTGCCTGTCTATATTTTAAGGCAAATATCCCTATGGCAGTTGCCTTAACATGGATAACCAACCCGCTTACAACCATCCCTATTTTTTATGTTGCTTATATCATTGGTGCAAAATTGTTGGATATGGCATTGATTAACTTTAGCACCATTGGGTATATGCTTGCAGACTTAAGCCTGTGGGTTTTTGCCGATGGGGCAAACCCCTTTGTTATTTACCACGATCAATTCTCACTTTCGGCTTTTTTGCTTGGACTTTTGGTTATCGCCCTAATAAGTAGCATCATATCTGGTATTGCATTTCGGTTTTTTTGGCGTTACAAAGTTGTGACGGGTTGGAAAAAAAGGCACGGATACCGCCCACCCCACCTTATTAAAAAGTATCAAAAAGCAAAATACTATAAATAATCGTTATCTAAATTAAATATCATGAAAAAACCCAAAAAATTGGGTAAAAAACAATTTTATACAATACCCTTTGTATACAACATCTTTCACTGTTTTATAAAGCTATGGTTTTATAAAGGGCTAGTTGATAAAACTGGTTGATAGAGCAAAGTAAAGCTATTGCTCCCATTGCCCACTTTTAAGCACTAGTTGCCTATGTGCCATTTTGGCTAAATTCGGGTCATGTGTCACCATCAACAGCCCCATGCCAAAACTGGTTTGTAACTCTGCTAAAAGCTCAAAAACACTTTGTGCGTTTTCATAATCTAAATTACCCGTTGGTTCATCTGCCAATACTAATGCTGGTTTTGTCACTAACGCACGGGCAATAGCAACACGTTGTCGCTCACCACCTGAAAGCTCACCAGGTCTATGCTCTAAACGATGCCCTAATCCAACTTTTTTTAACAGTTCAACAGCTTGCTGTTTGGCATCATCAATATTAACAGTAGGCCTCATTAACAAGGGCATAGCAACATTTTCTATGGCAGAAAACTCTGCCAAAAGATGGTGAAACTGATAAATAAAACCTAAATGCTGGTTACGCATTTCTCCTCTTTGTGTTTCATCCATGGTATTTAAAAGCTCACCTTTTAGCCAAACTTCCCCTTTTGTTGGTGTATCTAGCCCTCCTAACAAATGTAATAAGGTACTTTTACCCGAACCACTGGTACCAACGATAGCCACTCGCTCACCTTCATTAATACTCACATTTAAGTCATGCAGCACTTGGGTACTGATTTTGCCTTCATTATAAACTTTACTAATATTTTTTGCTCGCAAGATTTCTTTATTATTTTGGGTTTGTGCTTCTACCATTGTTAAATCCTTACTTTTTTACTATTGGTACTTATTAACCAGTTATGCTTATCGATTAGTTATGCTTAATGTTTATTCATATCGCAGGGTTTGAGCAGGCTGAATCTTAGCTGCCCTACGCGCAGGATAAATGGTCATTAAGAAACTGAGTAAGAATGAGGCAGACACGATAATCAACACATCACTCACTTTTACATAAGATGGTAGATAGTTAACAGGATATACATCAAACAAATGCAAATTAAATGCATCATTAATATAGCCAAGCACACTACTAATAGATAGCGCAAAGGTAACCCCGATTATTGTGCCAAGTACTGTACCAATCACCCCAATAATCATACCTTGTATCACAAACACATTCATAATAAGTTTTGGTGTGGCACCAAACGTTTTTAAAATGGCAACATCAGACTTTTTGTCGGTTACCATCATCACGAGGCTAGAGACAATATTAAAAGCGGCAACAATGACAATTAAAAATAACAACAAGCCTATCATAGCTTTTTCCATTTGAATGGCACTAAACAAGTTACCATGTGTTTGCGTCCAATCAGTCGGATATAGCCTTTCTGGTGCAACTTGTGTAGCAGCTTTTGATACCTTTGGTGCGGCAAAAATGTTATCAACCTTCATGCGGATGCCTTGTGCACCATCAGGTAACCTTAATAGTTTGGCAGCATCATGCATGGGTATGTATGCCATCAAACCATTTACCTCTTTACTAATGTCATAAGTACCCACCAGAGTAAACCGTTTAAATCTTGGTATAATGCCCGCTGGTGAAGGAGACGCCTCGGGCAAAACCAAGGTAATTTTATCACCTACATTAACACCCATTAAATCAGCTAAATCAACGCCCAAAACAATACCAAAGTCACCTGCCTGTAGTTTATCTAAGCTGCCTTCCACCATGTGCTCGCCAATAATGGATACTTTTTCTTCATATTCTGGCACAATGCCAGAAACCATAATACCTGACACTTGCCCATTAGAGGTCAGCATACCTTGTAACTGTATAAAAGGAGCGACTTCACTTACCTCTGGGTCTTGTTTAATTGTGTTTGCCAAGGGCTCCCAGTCAGGGATAATTTGAGTTGAGGTAACGGTTGCTTGCGGTATCATGCCTAAAATTCGGCTTTTAATTTCTCTATCAAAACCATTCATTACTGATAAAACTGTAATTAACACTGCAACACCTAGCGTCAAACCAATAATAGAAATTAAAGAAATAAAAGAAATAAAGCGATTACTGCGTTCGGCACGTGTATATCGTAAACCAATAAATAAAGCTAAAGGACGGAACATAAAAACTTCTCAATTAATGTCAACATAATGTCAACTTTAGTGATATTTGCCACCAAAAAGATCAAAACTATTTTAAGCTATGATATTTTTACTACAAAAAAAATTGTAGATATGTTTGTGGATAACCATAAAACAACGATATAAATCCAACGATACAGAAGATGACAACCAATGCCTATTTTGACACAAAAGCCAATTTGTTGGCTATAAAAATCACAAAAAAACAAAAAAAGTGGCAAAATCAAGGTTAAATTGTAACAAAATATGTAAAAACCAGCATTAATGGGTTGCACACTTGCTCAAATACTGTATCCTGTAAGGCATTGCAAGAAACTGTGGATAAATTTTCATTTTTTATTAATTATGGCATAAAAAAATGAGTGATTATTTTTTATACAACTCTATTTTTTGCCAAATTTGTAACCATTATATTTTTACATTATATGTTTAATGGTTGCATTAATAATTAATAATAGTTTCGTTAATATAATGGTTGCATTAATAAATGGTTGCATTAATAAAGGCAACATAAATTTTTATGACAATAACAAAAAACAGTTTGGACGAAAAACCCACAAAAATCAGGCTTAGTGCCGAAAAATGTGCAGGACATGCTGATCACTGGCGTATTTTAACAGAAAATACAGCAGAAGATGTACCAAACTGGTTACAACAAATGATTGAAAATGCAGTTATCCCAACGGGGCTGCAAACAAAAGACAATCAACAAGATGACTATTTGTTAATTGCAGAAAATGATGATGCACATATTAATCAGGTTTTGTCCATTAAAGATGGTAAACCACAACAGTTATTAACGGCATTTCCTGCTGTTAATAGCCCCTATGGTAGCAAATGCACCATCGAGCGCGTGGTAATATGTGAAGAGACAACCGATGCCGTACTAAGGCTACGTAGTAAAGATGGCACCATTTTATATGCCTATGACCAGCTTTATACCGTAAATAACAACATTTATGAACAAAATGTCTCATATTTTGTTAATTTTAGTGCTTGGGCTTATAACATTACTGCCAGTAACCAAGATGAAATAGTTTTGGTAGAAGACCAGCAAGCAATACGTTACCACCGTGCTTTTAATGATATTGTTGCTGCCAATAACGGAGAAGTTCCTAAAAATATTCAGGAACAAATCCAAAATTGGCAAGCAAATACCAATGAGCCGCTTGCACCCGTAGAAATTAATCTTGGCAATATGTGTGCCTATCTATTTGGTGACACCCTAGGACAAGAAGACGAAGCATGGTGCCAAGGGCAAGTACTCGGTAAACAAAATAGTACATTTTATGGTAAAGATATTATTTTGTTTGACGTGGTGATTTTGCGTGAACCAGATGCAGATCCATTGGTTGTGCGTATTGCAGCTGTCAGTAATGAACAAAATCAAACCATAAAAGTACAAGACTATATACAAGCGAATATTTGGCTACAGGCTGCTATTTATGCTCAAACACAAAGTGTTTAACTCGTTTCATTTACAGTCTAACCTATAAGGTTATTAAAATAAGACTATGAAGTACATTCATCTCGATACAGACGTAAAACTAAATAAAGAGCTTACCAAAACGGTTAAGCTCTCTGACAAAAAGTTTTTAATCGCCTCTGATTCTGCCAATAAAACTGTGGATGCAGATAAGTTAATGACTGATAGTCAACAACTTGTCTCACGTCCTACCACTCATGGTAATGCGATTTCCCGCTTGCCTTGGCATATTATTAAACCTGCTTTATTCTTTTTATCTGGTTTAATCCTAATGATTTTTTGGTTTCATGGTTAATTGGCTAATGTTTTTTTAATCAATACATTAGCCGCTATTTTTACCTGCCCTGCTTTTTATTATTTTTAGCCCTCTTATTATTTTTAACCTTGTTTTTAACACCTTATTTATTCAAATTTTTAAAAAATATTAACCAGCTAATCTTCAACAGCCAATGTTAACAAACTAAGTTAGTCTTTAATAAAATTTTAGCAAGTAATGCTTTTTGTTCATCACTTACCCGTGCCATACGCAATGCCATAAGTTGCGACATATCGCCTAAAACTTTAATATCCCCTTCAATAAACGCTTTCATTGCCATGTTTGTGTCCATTTTTTTTATCATAGACACAAGCAGCTGCAGTGGTAAAACAACCGTGGTTTCTGCTGTCTCATCAATGCCTTTATGAATTTCGCCATTTTTAAAGCACAAACTAGTCTCGCAATTTGCATCACTTACTTGCACATTTAAATGTATATTTTGCATAGCAGGTGTTAAGTTTAAATCACCAAACTCTTTTGTTTGCTTTGTTACCATCTCAAACCAAGCATCCGTTAAAAATTCTGCCATTGTTGTTACTCCAAAGTGTTAAATATTTATGCCCATTAAAATTACCAAAATAGTTTATCATATAAACAATCAACAAAATCATAAAAAAACATGGCTAACCTAAATACCATCACTCATCAAAGCCTTGTATGTTGTGTATAACTTGCTAAGGTTTTTGTTTATCGCTAAACTTTAATACAAAGCGGCAATATACAAAGCAATAGTAAAACTTTAATCAAGTATAGGAACAACACAGTGCACAACTCATTACCTATTATTTGCAGTGTACAAATGAACTCACAACAAAATGTTGATGCAAACCTTGCGCTGGCAGCAACTGCTATTGAACAAGCCAAGCTTAATAATGCCAGCCTTGTGGTGCTACCAGAAAATTTTGCCAGCATGGGTAGGCAACGCCAAATAGCCAAACGTTTTGATGAGATTGCTAACCATTTAGCCAACCTTGCCAACAGCCACCAACTTTATTTATTGGCAGGTACACTGCCTTGCCCTTACCGCCCAAATGGCACCAAAGTGGCTGATAATAAGCTACGTCAAACCAGTTTGCTTTTTTCGCCCAATGGCACACAACTTGCTCGCTATGACAAAATCCATTTGTTTAAAGCAATGGTGAATGATAATCACGGCAGTTATGACGAAGGATTGACTTTTGAAGCTGGCACACAAAGCGTGGTTACCCCCATTGAGTTACAACAAAAAGTTTGCCATTTGGGCATGATGGTTTGTTTTGATTTACGCTTCCCTGCACTTGCCCAACATTACCGACAAGCTGGAGCAAACATTTTAACTGTACCAGCAGCATTTACTTACCAAACTGGCAAAGCACATTGGCAAATGTTACTACAAGCTAGGGCATTAGATAGCCAATGTATGGTGGTTGGGGCAACCCAAGGTGGTAACCATGTTTATGCCGATGGATCGACCAGAGAGACTTGGGGGCATAGTACAATTGTTAATGCCAATGGGCAAGTTTTAAGCATTCATAATAATTGTAATGTTGAACCAGATAAAGGCTATCAACTTATCTTTGCCCCTTTTGATAGTGCTTACCAAAATAACGTGCGAGAAAAACTACCAGTTTTTAATTGCCATCGTTTGGCATAGTGAGTGTTGTTAAATAACAATAGCAATTTCAATGTCGCTTATCATCGCTTATCTTTTGCCAATTTTGTCGCCAATCTAGACCTAGGATGGTTATTATCATAAACCTGTGTTAGACGCTCAAAATCAACCTGTGTATAAATTTGTGTGGTGCTAATGTCACTATGCCCCAACATCTCTTGCACTGCTCGCAAATCACCACTACCAGACAACATATGCGAAGCAAAACAATGCCTAAGCAAATGCGGATGCAAATTTTGTGCAATGCCAGCACGTTTGGCACACACCTTTAGCCTTTGCTGCACTGCACGAGTAGAAAGCCTTGTACCAAGTTTTTCGCTAATAAATAACGCCATATCTGCCTGCTCTACCCATAAATAACGGTGGGGCAAATACAGCTCAATCGCCTGTATTGATTTTTGTGTCATTGGTACAATACGGGTTTTATTACCCTTACCTACCACCCGCACCTGCTTTTGGGTAACATCAATGTCGGTTACATCTATTGCCACCAGCTCACTGACTCGCAAACCACTGCCATACAATAACTCAAACATTGCTTTATCACGTATCCACAACCTTGCTTGCTCTGGGTCTTCTGGCATAGGTTGCTCTAACAACTGGGTTAACACATCAATATCTGCAATGTTTGGTAACGCCCTAGCAGATTGCTTAAGTTGATAACCTGTCGTTGGATTAACCTTTGCTTGCCCTTGTTCAATTAAATAAGCGTAAAACTGGCGAATGGCAGATAGCTCCTGCTGTACACTGGCAATAGACAAAGCAGCAACTTCCAAACGATGACTAATGTAACGAGAAAGCAAGCGTTTATCGCACTGAGCCCAACTAAAGCTTTTTATTGAACTTTGGCTCTCTAAAAACTGTGCTAAATGGGTAACCGCCAGCTTATATGCTTGCAAAGTATGGGCAGAAAAATTTTGCACCACCAACGCACTTTGCCACTGATTAATTGGCAAAGCAAGACTTGCAGATAAATTTGCAGATAAAATAGGTGGCGGTGTTTGCTCACTCATAAAAAGCTGTCACTTAATGTTCATTTATATGCTAGTTTAAAAAAATATATGTTGGCTTAAAAAAGCCGTGAACACCCGCTCACGACCATTTGTAATAACAAATGTTTTTTAACATTGTTAATATAAGGCTGTGACTATTGGCAAGTTACGCTTGCGGTTGTGGTTGAGCCGGCTTAATACCTGCTTGTGCCATCAAACCATCTGGGCTAAACACACCCTCAAACACAAATGACGCTGGCCCTGCCATCATTATGCTATAGCCATCTTGCCATTTAATCAATAAGCTACCACCGTACAATTGTGCACGTATCTCTTCGCCTTCATCAAGCCAACCCTCACGTACGCCAACAGCAACCGCAGCACATGCCCCTGTGCCGCAAGCTTGCGTTTCTCCTACCCCACGCTCATAAACCCTTAAGCGAATATGGCGTTGGTTCATGACTTGCACAAAGCCTACATTCACCTTTTCAGGAAACGCCTCATGCGATTCAATTGCTTTGCCCAGCTCTTCTACCTCTGCATCTAAAACATCATCTACTTTAATAACCGCATGTGGGTTGCCTATATTAGCGACATAAAGGCGTACTGGCTTGCCATTTACATCTAAGTTATACGCATTTTGGATTTTAGTAATGGCTTTAGGTGCAAAGGGTATTTCTGCTGGTTCAAACTTTGGTTTGCCCATATCTACCTGTACCCATCCATACTGATCGGTAGATAAACTAATAACACCGCCAGCCGTTTCTACATTAAGGCGTTGTTTAAAAGTCAATTTGCGTGCCTGCACAAACCTAGCAAAGCATCTTGCACCATTGCCACATTGCTCCACTTCGCTACCATTGGCGTTATAAATGCGGTATTTAAAGTCTACATCTGGTCTAGTTGGTGGCTCTACTACCAATAACTGGTCAAACCCTACACCCAAATTACGGTCGGCCAGTAATTTTATTAATTCTGGTGTTAAATCTAGTCGCTGGGTAACAAGATCAATCACCATAAAGTCATTGCCCAGTCCGTGCATTTTAGTAAATTCTATTAACATGGTTGTCCCTTATAATCTTTGTTGTTATAGTGCTATCTTATCATGCTATTGTGCTTAATGATAACTTATGTGTTTAATGATAACTTTCTGTTAAGATAACTTCCTGTTAAATAATTTAGATCAGCTTATAAAAAGCCTCATTTAACAATTGCTAAATGAGGCTTTTATTTAAAATTTAGGCAGTTAGAATTGATGGCTTACCAAACAACCTCATTCGCAAAAAGTTGCTCAATGCTTTCACGCTTACGCACAACTTTGTGTTCACTGCCATTAACCATAACCTCGGCAGCACGTGTACGGGTATTATAATTACTGCTCATCACAAAGCCATAAGCCCCTGCACCAGTCACTGCCAGCACATCACCTGTTTGTAAATTAAGGATACGATTTTTAGCTAAAAAATCACCTGTTTCACACACAGCACCAACAATATCCCAAGTTTTGTTTGCCAAAGCAGTATTTTCATAAGCCGCATCTTCATTTAGTGAGGTTGGGATAACCCCCATTTCTGCCTGATACAACGCTGGGCGGATTAAGTCATTCATAGCAGCATCTACCACCGCAAAGTTTTTATGCTCACTTGGTTTTAGTACATCTACCTTGGTTAACAATACACCAGCATTCGCAACAATGCTACGCCCAGGTTCTAGCATGAGCTGCAAACCCAATTGTTTAACTTTTGGCACAATAAGTGCAATAAGCTCGGCAATTGAATCTACTTGCTCATCAATGTACTGCACACCCAAACCCCCACCAAGGTCTATGTGTTTAAGTGTGATACCATTTTGTTTTAATTCATCAATTAACTCAATTAATTTATCTAAAGCAGCAACAAATGGCTCCGTTTGAGTAAGTTGTGAGCCAATATGGCAATCTATGCCTACAATGTTTAAATGGCTAAGTTGTTGGGCAGTTTTATAGGTTTTTACTGCCTGCTCATGGGCAATACCAAATTTGTTGTCTTTAAGCCCAGTCGAGATATAAGGGTGCGTTTTTGCATCTACATTTGGGTTGACACGTAATGAGATATTTGCCTGTTTACCAAGCTTTTTAGCAACGTCATTAATAATGCTAAGCTCGGCAACCGACTCCACATTAAAGCAACCCACACCTTTTTGTAAGGCATATTCCACATCTTTACTGGTTTTGCCCACGCCAGAGTAAACCACTTTGTTAGCATCACCACCGGCGGCTAAAACTCTTGCTAACTCTCCGATTGATACAATATCAAAACCTGCACCCACTTTAACCAGTGTACTAAGCACGGCAAGGTTAGAATTTGCTTTGACCGCATAACAAATTTGATGATTAACATCCGCTAAAGCTTTACTATATTGACGATAGGCATCTACCAATGCTGTGCGAGAATACACATAGCAAGGTGTACCGTATTGTGTGGCAATATCTTTTACAGCGACTTGCTCGATATATAACTCACCGTTGTGATAGTCAATTTGTGGTAAACAGTTGGTTAACCCCATTGGGTTAATGTACATTGCTGTATCAGCATCATTTTGTATTAACGTTTTGATTTGGGTCATAAAAATCTCAGACAATTATCAGATAACTAAAAGCTATTTGGGTTATTTTGCACATCTTTAATGCGGTTTTTAATATCTGGCACTAAAAAATTATCCTTTTCATGCCCAGCGTGGCCACCCTCAATGGTTTGTTTGGTGTTTGGTAAATACAAGTCGCCTTTTTGCCCACAAGCACTCAACACTAGTACACACGCCGCCGCACAAACCAACATTTTAATATTTATCATTTTGTATCCAGCCTAAGCCAATTTATTAACATTTAAAGCATATCTTAAAACACATGAAAGTTTAAAAGCTATATTTTTATATAAATTTAAGTTAAATAAACCTGCCATTGTAACCTAAAGTCAACAAATTGGCATCAATAAATATTAGCTTACAAACTTTTAGCAATGGATACACACCCATAAAAAAAAGCATCTGAAAAAATCATTTAGCGTTTTTATAATTATTACAAACTGTTTTTTATTCTTAGATTAAAAAAAACGCTAAAACATGATAAAATGGCAACTATAATTATTAACAGATGGAGAGGGTTTGTACTCAATATGTACAGACCTTTTTTTGTTTTTTCATACAAAATGCAAAAAATAATCACCTTTTTAAAAGGGAGCAAATATGCCTTTAACCAACCCAACTTTAGTCTTAAACTGTGGATCATCATCACTTAAATATGCCTTAATCAGTGAAGACAATAACACCCGTATTGAAGGCTTGGCAGAAGGATTAGGTTTAGAAACTGCAAAAATTAAACACAAAAATGAAGCAGGCGAAAAACAGACCATTAACTTACCCAATGCCAACCACAAACAAGCACTGACTAAAATATTAAGCTTACTTGAAAAGCACAAACCCGTGGCAGTTGGTCACCGTACTGTACATGGCGGTAGCAAGTTTTCTCAGGCACAACAAGTAACACCAGAGGTGTTAGCTGCCATTAAAGAGCTGTCAGCACTCGCCCCGCTACACAACCCTGCAAATGTATTGGGTATTAAAGCGATAGCAGAGGTTTATCCAGATTTACCACAAGTAGTTGTTTTTGATACGGCATTTCATCAAACCATGCCAGAAGTTGCTTTCCGCTATGCAATCCCTAAAAACTTGTATGAAGAAGATAAAATACGCCGTTATGGCTTTCATGGTACTTCACATGCCTATGTGTCTAACCGTGCAAGCGAGTTAAGCACAGCAAAGGGTAATCATAATACCAAAGGTTGGATTACTGCCCATTTGGGTAATGGTTGCTCTGCCGCAAGCGTTTATGATGGCAAAAGCATGGACTCAAGCATGGGGTTAACCCCACTTGAAGGTTTAATGATGGGTACCCGCAGTGGCGATGTTGACCCAAGCCTACATGCACATTTAAACCGCACCAAGGGTTGGAGCATAGAAGAAATTGACACCATGCTTAACAAAAAAAGTGGGTTTTTGGGGGTGTCTGGTGTTTCTAGTGATATGCGTGTTATTGAAGAAACCGCCGCAGATAACAACCACCCATCACAAGTGGATGCAAAACTTGCACTAGATATGTTTTGCTACCGAGTTGCCAAATACATTGCTAGCTTAAGCTGTGCCTTACCAGAATTTACGGGTATTGTATTTACCGGTGGTATTGGCGAAAATGGTGCAAAAGCACGTGAACAAATCATCAAGCAATTGCGTTACTTTGGTATTAGCATAAACACTGCAAAAAATGCCAAGCTCATTCGTGGTGCAGAAGGCAGCTTCCACAATGCAGAGAGTAAACTTGAGCTTTGGGTTGTACCAACTGATGAAGAGTATCGCATTGCTCAAGAAACAACCGAAGTTTTAGCTAAAAAATCACTATAACAAATACTAAAATTAATAGGAACATAAAATGCGCACTATTTTACTCATTCCAACCGAAAAAGGCATAGGGCTAACCTCTGCAAGCCTTGGCTTAATCAAAGCATTGGATTATGCAGGGTTAAAAGCGGGCTTTATTAAGCCATTTTTGCAATCTGACCGCTCTATAACCGACAACCAAAAAACCGCACATAGCCGTACTGGCATTTTAGCCAAACAAGTATTTAATATTGTTTCACCAAAATCAATTAGCCGCCAGCGTGTCGAACGTATGATTGGCGATGACAACCTAGACGATTTGATGGAAGAAGTGGTTGCAAATCACCATACCCTAACCGACAAGCATGATGTTATTGTTTGCGAAGGGCTTGTGGCAACAGCAGCAACCCCCTACGCAACACAAGTAAACCAAGCACTTGCCTACGCATTAGATGCCCAAGTTATTCTTGTCAGTACTGCAGATTTAGAACAACCAGAAGCTTTGGCAGACAAACTGGATGTAACGACTAACGAGTTTGGTGGTGTATCAGATGAACGCACGTTAGGCACAATTTTAATGCGTGTACAAAATGTAGAAAACACCTTTGCTAACCAACCAGTTGCCCCTGGCAAAGCCAACTTAACCCTAACGGATGACTTTATTAATTCTGTTAAAAAATTGTCACCTGCATTTGAGACAGATAAATTTCATTTAATTGGCGTTGTCCCATACAGTGATACCTTATCTATCCCCCGTACTTGGGACATTGGTCAAGCACTTGGTGCAACTTGGATTAACCAAGGTGATGCCAAAAACCGCCGTGTTAAAAACACCTTGTTAACTGCTCAAACCGTATCTAACATTGGTCATGTATTTAGCCCTGGTTCTTTGTTGGTCACACCTGGTGACCGAGATGACATCTTGATTGCAACTGCACTGGCATCTATGAATGGTGTGCCAATGGCTGGCATTATTTTAACAGGCGGCATTACCCCAAGCGACACAGTATTTGAGCTTTGCCGACCTGCCAAAAAAACGGGTATGCCCGTTATGCAGGTAACAACCGATAGCTACCAAACTGTACAAAACCTTGCCGATATTAACAAAGAAGTCCCAAGTGATGATATCGCCCGTGCAGAAGAAGTCTCCCGCTTTGTTGCAGCACATTTAGACTTAGACTGGATTAAAGAACACTTTAACAAAGGTCACACCTCTCGCCTATCGCCTTCTGCTTTTCGCCATCAAGTTGTGAAAAAAGCACAAGCCAAAAAAATGCGTATCGTATTACCAGAAGGCAATGAACCACGCACCATTGAAGCGGCAAGTATTTGCCAAAGCCGAGGGATTGCTGATTGCATTTTGCTTGCAAAACGTGACGATGTGGAGGAGGTTGCTAAACAGCGTGGTATCAAACTGCCAGATAATATTCAAATCATTAACCCAACTAGCATCGCGGCTAATTACATTGATGGCATGGTAGCACGACGCAAAGGCAAACTAGATGCCAACGGTGCAGCGGCACAATTAAAAGACAGTGTGGTGGTTGGTACTATGATGTTGTATCAAGGTGAAGTTGACGGTTTAGTTTCTGGTGCGGTGCATACAACTGCAAACACGGTTCGCCCTGCATTTCAATTAATTAAAACCTCGCCAGATTATTCATTGGTTTCATCAATCTTTTTTATGCTATTACCAGAACAAGTAGTCGTGTATGGTGACTGTGCCATCAACCCAGACCCAAATGCAGAAGAGCTTGCCGAAATTGCTATCCAATCAGCCGCATCAGCAAAAGCTTTTGGTATTGAGCCAAAAGTTGCCATGATCAGCTATTCTACGGGTACGTCAGGCAGTGGTGAAGATGTTGATAAAGTTGCTAAAGCAACTGAAATTGTAAAACAACGTGCACCAAACTTATTGGTAGATGGTCCACTACAGTATGATGCCGCATCCGTTAAAAGTGTTGGTGCTAAAAAAGCACCTAACTCACCTGTCGCAGGGCAAGCAAACGTGTTTATCTTCCCTGACTTAAACACAGGCAATACAACTTATAAGGCGGTTCAACGTAGTGCTAATGTTGTGAGTGTAGGACCAATGCTACAGGGTTTAAACAAACCTGTGAATGATTTGTCACGTGGAGCCTTGGTAGATGACATTGTTTACACCATTGCCCTAACCGCTATTCAGGCAAATAGTGATGAGCTTTAGTTAACTATATATTTGTCATGCTTAAAAATAATATCATACCTGCATCGGCAACATAATCGGTAACATAATGGCAAACCTTATTCCTACCATTTTCTGTATCAGCAGGAATCCCTTTTTATTGGGTGATGTTTAAAAAATTACCGCTAACAGCAAACACACTCAAATAAATAAAAGCATCCGCCATACATTCGTATGGCGGATGCTTGCGTTAATCGCTATTATACATATACATTAAATGATA
>PDWI01000016.1_pt1 | contig 206767 bp, 182 predicted proteins | sample 1430891 | NCBI WGS metagenome assembly PDWI01 (sample SAMN01162508, study PRJNA174530) | Oral metagenome, whole genome shotgun sequencing project. | biome: Marine environment; feature: Marine mammal; material: Swab sample of the gingival sulcus; isolation source: swab sample of gingival sulcus... | reverse complement strand
CGAGGCGCCAGACGGGACCAGGGTGAACCCCTGACTGCCGTCCTGCAGCTCTAGCTGCACGCCCACGGTCGGGTTTCCGCGGCTGTCCAGCATCTCGTAGCTGCGGATGCTGCTGATCTTGGACATGTTCTCTTCCTTCCGGGGGTATGTGGCCTGTCCCCGGTTTCGTGGTGATTGGATCGCTCGGCCCGGCGGGTGCGGGCCGACCGGGTATCGACCGGGGGTTCTTGGATGGTGGTCTGGTGATCAGTGCGTCTCGAAGGCGTCGATCGGGCGGCGACGCGGATGTCAAGAGAGCCGGCACCTGCTTGCGTTGTGCTCTGGCCGCATCTGCCGGCACGTGGTCTCCAGCATAGTGCCGACTTCCAGGAGTTGCCGGTCGGCCCAGGCGCGTCAAACGAGCTGGACCGACGAAGGCAGTGCGTTGTCGGCCATGCCCACCGGCACGGCGTTTGCTCAGTGGGTCGAGTTCGATCCCGTGCACTGTCAGCCGCGCCAAGAACGCTGTCCTGGCGGAACCGCTGCCGTCCAGCGCCCACCGACCGACCCCGCAGCGTCGGTAGTCGCTCGCATAACTCGTCGATATGGCTGGGCAGGGTTCGGGGATTGGCCGACTCGGTGGAGCGTCGTAGTGGCACGATGCACCCATGCCCCCGTCCCCACGGCTGCTGTTGCTCGACTCGGCGAGCCTCTACTTCCGAGCCTTCTTCGGCGTTCCGGATCGGCGCACCACAGCCGACGAGCCACCGACGAACGCAGTGCGCGGCTTGCTCGACATGGTGGCCACGCTCATCGACAAACACCGACCCACCCACCTGGCGGCCTGCTGGGACAACGACTGGCGCCCCCAGTGGCGGGTGGCGTTGATCCCGACCTACAAGACCCATCGGGTCGCCCGGGAGTCCGACCCGCCGATGCCAGAGCGGGCAGCGGCCGGGGACCGGCAACCGCACCTGGGACCATTGGACAGATCGATCGATGCGGCGCCCGGTGGTTCGCCCGACGGGTCGGCCGTCGCCGAAGAGAGTCCCGACGATCTCGTGCCGCAAGTGCCGGTCATCGCGGCAGCGCTCGACGCGCTCGGGGTATGCCGCGTGGGCGTGGACGGTTTCGAGGCCGACGATGTCATCGGTGCCCTGGCCGACCGTCACCGCGGCACCATGCCGATCGATGTCGTCACCGGCGACCGGGACCTGTTCCAGCTCGTCGACGACCAAGCCCGGATCCGGGTGCTCTACACCGCCAAGGGTGGGGTCCGTGATGCGACTGCCGTCGACCACGCCTACCTGCAGACCACCTACGGCGTCCCGACCGGCGCGGCATACCTCGATCTGGCGATCCTGCGCGGCGACGCTTCCGACGGTCTGCCCGGTGTCCCCGGCATCGGGGAGAAGACGGCAGCAGATCTATTGGCCACCTTCGGCTCGCTCGCCGGCATCCGGGCAGCGCTGGCCGACGGTGACCCGCGGATCAAAGGCGCCCGACGCACCCGGCTGGAGGCCGGGACGGCATACCTCGACGTCGCGCCCCAGGTGGTGCGGGTGGCGACCCGGGCTCCCGTCCCGGAGCTCGATCTTCGGCTACCCGCCGAAGTGGCCGACCCGGTGCTGCTGTCGCGCTTGGCCGTCGACTTCGGGCTGACCGGTCCGCTCAACCGGGTGCTCGCGGCGATCGGTCTCGGCTAGTCCTGCGCGAGCTCGAGGAGCTCGTCGAGGCTTTCCTGCAACAACCCGGGCAGCTTCTCGTAGCCGGGCATGAGATCCCGGCATAGCGTGGTGCACAGGCTGATGTGGTCGCCGAGGCTCTGCCCCGCGACGAGCAGACCGATACCCGGCGGGAGGAACCCGTAGACGACGTAGTTCTCGATCTCGCGCCCGCCGAACGTGGGGCTCTTAGCCGGGCCACGCACGTTGGAGATCGACAGGTTGTAGATCTGCGGGTTGAGCGCTCCGGGCAGGTAGGACAGGATCTGCGCGCTCGTGGTGACAAGCGCCCCGGGCACGAGGGCGCTGATCCGGCGCAGCAGGTGCCCAGGCACACCGTCCCAGTCAAGCTTGGCCTGGTTGGCTGCCGCACGAGCGTATTTGAGGCGTTCGAGCGGGTCGTCGAGGTGGGTCGGGATCGGCATGAAGAGCATCCAGATCTGGTTGGCCCAGCGCTCGGTTTCGGTGCCGTTGCGCCACGAGATCGGTGCGGCGGTGATGAGCGGACGCTCCGGCGCACCCCCGTGGTCGGCGAGATACTTCCGCAGAGCACCCGCCGTGATCGCCAGGACCGCGTCGTTGATGGTGCCACCGACGAGCTTGCCGGCCTTGCGCAACTCGGCGATCTTCAGCCTTACGTGCACGTTGGTGACGTCGGTCGTCGAGGTGCCGTTGAAGACGACCTTGGGTGGGCGCAGTGTCGGCATCAGCGATGCGACGTCGGTCGAGTCGTCGCCCCGGAGACGATTGGCCAGCTTCGCCACCGGCTTGCCCAATTCACCCGGCAGCAATCGTGCTGCAGTGGACAGCACCGGGGAGGGCTGTTTGCCGCCCTTGGACTTGGCCCACTTGGCCAGCTCGGCCTGTAGCTTGACGATCTCGACCGGCTTGCGCGCCAGGCCGACCGTGCCTTTGGCCAGCATCCCGAGGCGGTTCGGGGGGGTCGGCAGTTCTTCTTCGGCAGTGACGAGCGGTTCCGCGGGGTCGTCTGACAGGAGCTCGTATACCGCCCAGATGACACTTCCGTCGGCCAACCCGTGGGTCAGCTTGAGCAGGTAGCAGTAGCGACCATCCGCGAGGCCGGTGATGACATACATCCGCCACATGGGTCGGTCACGATCCAGGTGCTCGCGCATGATCCGGTCGACGGTCCGCTCCAGTTCCTTCTCACCACCGGGCGCCCGGAGCTTGATGCCGGTCACGTGATAGTCGAGGTCGAGGTCGGGAGTCGTCACCCAGTACCGCTGATCGATCCCCAGTGGCATGTCATGGAGCTTCCAGCGAAACAGCGGCAGGTTCGGCAAGCGCTCGGCGATCCGCTGACGTAGGAACGCGAGCTCGTCACGCGGCTCTCCGCTGCTGCCGTCGAAGTAGGCCAGAGCGGCAGCGTGTCCCGTGCTCCTTCTCGTGTCCAGCGATAGGAACATCTCATCGAGACCGGTCAATTGCTGCATGCTGGCTCCCTTTCGCTTGTTCGTCTGCCTTCCGCTGCGGCTCCAGCAGCTCAGTAGCCAGACCTGCCCGCGGTTCACATCCGACCCTAGTGGGTGTGGCATCCGGTATGCCGGTGGGGGATGGTCTCGAGGGCGCCTTGTCCGAGGACCGAGCCTGGGTCGCCGTCGATCCGGCGAAGTCCGGCGCGTTCGTAAGCGTACGTGGATTGCAAGGGACGGGATCAGTCGAGCCGGTCGGCAGCCACCACACCTCGGAGCACGGCGTCACCGGCCTTGCGTGCTTTCGCGGCGAGTGCCGGGTGCGGAGCGACTATCGCCAGCTGTCCGAGCACGTCGACCACCTGCTTGCACCGACGCACGAAGTCGCCGGCAGCCAGCTCCGATCCGCGGAGCACGACCTCGAGGCGTTGCCCGGTCGCCCAGGCGTGGAGCATCCAGGCGATCCCGGGCTCGGGCGGCGGGGTCGTCGGAAGCCCGTGTCGGCGCTCCTGTTGGTGCAGCTCATCCCAGATGGCGGTCATCGCCTCCAGCGCCTCCGTGACATCGATCGGTGGCTGGCGGCGTGACGATTGCGCCGCGTCACCCCGGGGCTCGTGCACAAGCGCCGAGACGCATGCCGCCAACCCGGCGGGGCCGACTTGGCGCCAGACGTCCTGCCGGAGGCATTCGGCAGTCAAGAGATCCTTGTCGGTGTAGAGCCGGCGCAGGCGGGCACCGGCCTCGGTGACGGCATCGCCACTGTCACCGAGATAGCCGCGCTGCTCGAGCAGCGCGCAGATCCGATCGAAGGTGCGAGCCACGTTGTTGGTCCGCCCCTCGACGGTGCGCTCGATCCGGTCGCTCTCCCGGCGCACGCGCCACCACTTCTCGGCCCAGCGGGCGTGTTCTTCCCGCCTCGGGCACCCGTGCACCGGATGCGCTCGGAGCTGAGCGCGCAGCTCGTGGATCCGGCGCTGATCGTCCGAGCCACCTGCTTGCTGCCGGGCGAAGCCTTCCCTCGGTGACGGCACCGGCCGCCCGCGGACCGCGTTGCGCAACGATGCCGCGAGATCCTTACGGTCTTTGGGGCTGTTGGTGTTGACGTGCTTGGGCACCCGGAGCTGCGTCTCGACATGCACGGCGGTCGGCACGTCGGTCGCCGTGAGTCGCCGCAGCCGCCGGTCCATGGTGACCACCCAAGGCCCGGCTGTGCCACCGGCTCCCCGGCCTCGGCCCGGCCGTGCCGTGGCCGGAGTGACGACCACTGCCCACCCGGCCCGACGACCAGCCGGCACCCAGATGACGTCACCGATCCGCAGCCGGGCCAACGAGTCGGCCACCGCCGTGCGACGACGCGCAGCCGCGGCCTGCGACGAGCTCTTCTCCAGGGTCCGCAACTGCTCACGCAACCCGGCATACTCACCGAAGTCGCCGGCCTCGCAGACCATCGCCGCGGCATACTCGTCGAGCTGGCGTGCGTTACGCCGCAGCGTGCGCAGCAACCCGGCCACGGCCCGGTCGGCCTGGAACTGCGCGAACGACGCCTCGAGCACGCCACGCGCTCGGTCACGCCCGACCTGCGCCACGAGGTTGACCGCCATGTTGTACGTCGGCCGAAAACTGGAATCCAGCGGGTAGGTGCGGGTGGATGCCAGCCCCGCCACTGCCGCCGGATCGAGTCCGGGGCGCCACACCACGACGGCATGGCCTTCGATGTCGATGCCGCGGCGACCGGCCCGGCCAGTGAGTTGGGTGTATTCCGCGGGTGTGAGGTCGGCGTGCTGTTCGCCGTTGAACTTGACGAGCTTCTTCAGCAACACCGTGCGGGCCGGCATGTTGATACCCAACGCCAGGGTCTCCGTCGCGAAGACGGCCCGGACCCGGCCGGCGCTGAAGAGTTCTTCGACGATCTCCCGGAAGGTCGGCAGCATACCGGCGTGGTGCGCGGCATACCCACGAGTGAGTCCGTCGACGAAGTCCCGGTAGCCGAGCACGTCGAGGTCATCGTGCGCGAGCCCCATGACCCGTTCTTCGACGAGTCGCCGGATCTGCTCACCCTCTTCGGCAGGGATCAGTCGGACCCCGGAGTGCAGCAGCTGCGCGACCGCTGCGTCACACCCGGCCCGACTGAAGATGAAGGAGATCGCTGGCAACAAGCCGGCTCGATCGAGGCTCTCCAACTCTTGCTGTCGCGACGGCAACTGGTGTCCGCGAGCGGCCCGTGGATGGCGCCCGCCGCCCCGGGTGGCACCCGGGCGTTCACTTCCCGGATTGCCGGTCTCGCGCCGCAGCCGCGCCCAGAGCTCCGGATTGATCCGACCCGTCTCGGAGTCGTCGACGAAAAGGTCATAGAGCTGACGCCCCACGAGCAGGTGTTGCCATAACGGCACCGGACGGTGTTCAGAGACGATGATCTCCACTCCCCCGCCAGTGGCTTCTCCCCCGCTGGTCTCTCCCCCACTGGTGTCTTTCCCATTGGCCGCTCCCCCACGGACCTCGCCGAGCCACGCCCCGAACTCCTCCGCGTTCGACACCGTCGCCGACAGTGAGACGACGAGCACGTCGTCGGGCAGTTGGATGATGACCTCCTCCCAGACCGGCCCCCGGAACCGGTCGGCGAGATAGTGCACCTCGTCCATGACGACATACCCGAGCCCGGCCAGGGTCGCCGACCCGGCGTAGAGCATGTTGCGCAGCACTTCGGTCGTCATCACGACGACCGGTGCCTCGCCGTTGATCGACGAGTCGCCGGTGAGCAGGCCGACCCGGTCGGGACCGTACCGGCGGCACAGATCGAGGTACTTCTGATTCGACAAGGCCTTGATCGGCGTCGTGTAGCAGGCCTTGCGCCCGGTGGCCAGCGCCAGGTGCACGGCGAACTCGCCGACGATCGTCTTGCCGGCACCGGTCGGCGCGGCCACGAGCACGCCCTGCCCGCGCTCGACAGCCCGGCAGGCGGTGGTCTGGAAGTCGTCGAAAGTGAAGTCGAAGCCGGCTGCGAATTCCTCCAGACGTGGGTATGCCGGGGGGCGGCTCACGGTGCGCACACTCGCAATGCCGCCGGTGCAGCTTCGAGGGTGACTGGCAGCGCGAGGAAGTCCTCACCGTCGGCCTGGGTCCGCACGCCGGTTGCCGCCAGCCGCACCGTGCGCCCCCGCAGCATATGAACGGCAGGGTGATCGACGTGCGCGCCACGGAAAACCTTGGGGAAGACCCGGACGAACTCGCGTCGGCTGACCTGGTGCACGATCGTCACGTCCAGCAAGCCGTCGTCCATCCGGGCGTCCGGGCAGACTCGCATTCCCCCGCCGAACGCCACGCCGTTGCCCACCGCGACGAGCATCGCCGTGGTCTTGATCCGCTCGCCGTCGACGTGCACGGCATACCGGAACCCGCGAAAGGTGCGCAGCTCGGCGGCGACGGCGGCGACGTAGCGGGCCGTGCCGTGCACCCAGCGGATCCGCCGGGCGCGTTGGTTGACGACGGTGTCGAAACCGCCGCCGAGCACCCCGAGCCACCACCGGTCGGCTCTGCCGTTGATGCCCCGGCTCCTGCCGAGATCGACCGGCTTGACCCGAGCTGCGCCGAGTAGCCGTGCGGTCAACGCGACGTCGCCGGCGCCGAGCCCGAGCGCTCGGGCGTTGTCGTTGCCCGTGCCCGCAGCGAGGATCGCCAACGGCACCCCGGTGCCGGCGCAGGCATTCGCGCCGATGTGGACGGTGCCGTCGCCACCGACGACGGCCAGCGCGTCGATGCGCCCGTCGTGCACCGCTGCCCGGCTGATCTGGCGGGCGGAGGCGCCGTCGGATGCCGCCAGATCGACGACCTCGTGTCCACTGTGCAGCAGCACGTCCCGCAGCCGGGCACCGAGCCGCTGGGCCCGTCCGTCACCCGAGGCGGGATTGACGAGCAGTCCTACCCGCGACAGCGCGAGCCGGGTCGGGTCCACGCGGTGAGGCTACCGGGTCGGTCGGAACAGCAATCACGGGAAAGCGGACCGGCCCCGAGATGGCAGGGGTTCACAGTGGCCTCACGGTGGGTTCACGGTGGGGCTCACTGTGAACTCAGAGTGAGCTCAGAGTGGGTTCACAGGGGTGAGGGTTGGTCGTCGGGCAACGATCCCCAACTGGAATCGGCAGCCTGGGCTCGCTTGGCTCGCCGGCGGTCCATCAGGTAGGAAACCCCGACGGCGCCGAAGTAGAGAGCGATGAGAGGAGCCGCCATGATCAGCATCGTGTAGGCGTCCGGCGTCGGGGTCATCATCGCGGCGAAGACGAAGATGAGGAACACCGACATCCGCCAGGTCTTGATCATGACGCGGGCCGGCAGGACATGCGCGGCGTTGAGCGCGATGAGGAAGACCGGCAGCAGGAATCCGATACCGAAGGCCAGGATGAACTTGAGGACGAAACTCAGATAGTCGGCAGCCGGAATGAAGTTCGAGCCGGTCGGTGGCGTGAAGGACAACATGGCGTGCACCGCCCGCGGCAACACCAGGTATCCGGTGATGCACCCGGCGATGAACAGCGGTGCGGACAGGCCGCCGAAGATCAGGGTGACCCGCTTCTCCCGTTTCGTCAGACCGGGCACGACGAACGCCCACATCTGGTAGATCCACACCGGCGAGGTCAAGACGAAGCCGACGAAGAGCCCGGTCGTGATGAGGATCGAGAACGAATCGGTGATCGACGAGAAGTTCGGTGACGCGGTGCTCAGGCCCCGCTCCTGGGCGATCTCGGTGAGTGGCCTGGTGAGAGAGCTGAAGATGTCGTTCCACTTCCACCAGCCGACGGTGCTGGCCAACAGGATCGCGACGACCGACTTCACCGTCCGGTTGCGTAGCTCCCGGAAGTGGTCGACGAGCGGCATCCGCCCCTCAGGGTCGCGGGATCTTCGTCGCAGAGTTGGCATCTGGTGTCGTGTGTCTAACGCAGGTCGGGATGCCGTGTCAGTCGGCTACGCTCTCAAGCCTGGTCAGGGTGCGGCGCGGCTTGCGGCTCGGGCCGGGGGTGATCCGGTCGGTGGGCGGTTGGCGGGGAATCACCCGGACCAGAGCTCTGCGGCGGCACCACGTTGCCGGTGACCGTGTCGTCGGCCGCGGGACTCGGCTTGGCGGTCTTGCCGTCGCTCTTCATTTCCGAGACCTCGGATTTGAAGATGCGCATCGACCGGCCCAGGCTGCGCGCCATGTCCGGCAGCCGTTTCCAGCCGAAGAGCACCGCAGCAAGCAACAGGAGAATGATCAAGTGGCTGGGCTGCAGCAGGTCTCTCCACATGACAGAGCCCTCCAAACGGATCGGGTGCAGTTCTCGTGCGGTTCTCGTGTACCGGCATGCAGGTACAGGTGGTCGGACGACCCTTGGTTGTTCAGTCTACGCGGCTGACCCACCGGGCACAGGCCAACGTGAGCCGAGCCGGCACCACATGGGTAGGCCCGGTGTGGCACCCGACCACGGGTGTTCAGGCTTCGTAAGCAGCCAGAGCCTCAGTGGCCCCTCGCTCGATCGTGCTGACCAACTCGACCGGTTGCACGACGACGACGCGCCCGCCGTGACGCCAGGCAAGGCGTCGCACCCAGGTCGGGTCTGCGACCCGCAGGGCGATCTGGCGACGCCCTTCCGGGAGGTCGACGACCGATTCCGTCGGGTAGTAGTCGGCGATCCACGCCTCCGTCGGTTCGACGTGCAGGACCACTCGCGGGTGATCGGGGGCCGGTACGTAGATGTCGCCGGTGAGATCGAGCGGCTCGGCCTGCTCCGGTGGAGTGCCGTCGACGTCGAGCACCCGCAGGTCCTGGACCCGGTCCAGGCGGAAAAGCCGCACCTGCTCGGCCCGGTGACACCAGCCTTCGAGATACCAGTGCGCATCGAGGTTGACTACGCGCATCGGGTCGACCTGCCGCTCGGTGATCTCGTCACGGCCGAACGACTGGTAGCGCAACCAGACCCGTCTATGGTCACGGGCTGCACGGGTGGCCTCCCCCAACACGTCGCTCTCGGTGCTGTCAGCGAGGGTGACGCTCACGTGGGAAGCCACACTGGCGACTGCGCCGGTGGCAGCTTCGATCTTGGTCAGAGCACCGAGCACGGCATCGCGTGCGGCCACGCCGGGCATGCTCGCTAGGGCGCGCAGACCCACCATGAGGGTGAGGGCCTCGTCGACGGTCAACCGCAACGGCCGGGCGATCGCCTCGGCATTGCCGATGTAGATCCGTCCGTCCTCCCAGTCGGCTTCGATGAGGTCGTCGGGCAGGTGCCCGGGGGTGCCGCAGACGAAGAGCAACGCCAAGTCGCTCTCGAGTTGTTCGGGCGTCACACCGAAACGTTCGGCCGCGTCTCGTGTGCTGACCCCTTGGTGGCCTAGCAGCCACGGCACCATAGTGAGCAGCCGGGTGAGGCGGGTCGTCGCCGACTCGACGCCTCGCCCTCGATCATGAGCCTGCGGCATACCGGATCTCTTGGGGTCGGGCGCTTCGTGAGGTTGCTCGGCGAGGTGGGTCGGCCGTGTCGCTGCGGTATGCCGTCGTGCTGCGTTGGCGAGCAACTCCACGACGGCCTCACGGAGGTCCATCGGGGCCTCCACGACGACGTCCGGTCCGAAACCGGCCACTTCTTGGGCAAGTGACGTGGTGTCCTGGTAGTCGATATCGATCAGCGACCAGTCGTCGTCGATCTCACCGACTGTCCGGGCCCGCCGCCGCAGTGCGTTAGCGGCTCCAGCCCGCACTCGCAGGATTGCCGGTGGCTGGTCGACCGGAATCGGTTCGGCCTGCTGAGCCAGCACCCGAGGATGATGATCGTCGGGGATGTCGTACGCGGCAGGGCCACCCACGGTGGTAACCGGGCCGATGATCCGGCTGAGCCGGAATACCCGTTCGGCTGCTCGGTCGAGGTCGTGCCCGGTGACATACCAGTGACCCCGGGCTTGGGTGAGCCCCCACGGTTGCAGCCGCCTGGTCGAGAACTCGCCGCTGGCATTGCGGTAATCGAACCGGATCTGTCGGCGGGCGACCAGTGCCTGTTTGACCGGTTCGAATGCTGCTTCGGTCGTGCGGACTCGAGGTTCGATGCCGACCAGGGACGTGGGGTCGAGATCGACCCCGGCCGCCGTGAGCTTGGCCATCGCCGCAGCAGCCGGTCCGGCCAGGCTTGCGTGCGCCCACACCCGGCCGGCTAAGGCCAGCGCGACCAGCTCCTCGGGCTCGACTTCGATCGGTGGTATCGCGTATTCGCGCTGGTCGATCAGATAGCCAGCATCGTCAGGTGACCATTCGTCGTCGCGGGTCACCAACGGGATGCCTAGCTCGCGCAACTCATCCTTGTCGCGCTCGAACATCCGGTCAAAGGCCTCGGTGCTGCTCGTCTGATGGTATTGCGGCACTGCCGTGCGCAATTGGGCTTTGGTCAGGGGGCGTCTGGTGGACAGCAGCGCGATGACGAGATTGAGCAGCCGTTCGGTCTTGGCAGCAGCAGTGGATTGCGGCACAGTCCACGACTGTATCCAAGAGCCGACTGCATCTGGGCTCCCGCGAGAATGCTCGTCTGAGGAACTTCGGCTCGCTGCACTCCGGCCGCCTGAACCCTCAGGCGCCGACGTCGGCGCAGGGCCCAGCGGGGTCAGCGGACAGCGACGAGATCGACAATGAAGACGAGCGACTCTCCGGGGCCGATGACCCCGCCGGCGCCGCGATCCCCGTATGCCAAGTGGGCCGGAATGATCAGCTTGCGGCGGCCACCGACCTTCATTCCGATCAGCCCCTGATCCCAGCCTTGAATGACTTGACCGATCCCCACCCGGAAGGAGAGCGGTTCGCCACGATTCCACGAGGCGTCGAACTCTTCACCGGTCGAGAACGCCCATCCGGCGTAATGCGCTGTCACGGTGTTGCCGGCGCGCACCTCGGTGCCGTCACCGACGACGAGATCCTCGACAACGAGGTCGTTCGGTGGGGTGTCTCCCGGATAGTCGAGCTCGGGCTTCTGACGGTCGTCCAACGGATCGGTCACGACGGTCTCCTCGCTGGGTGTCGGTGCACGACGCCGGGTGTGGGCGTGCATGGTTGTCCGTGCGCGTGAGGGTGTGATCGCGGGGCCGTCGTCGACGGTCCGCGTCGGTAAATCAGTGGGCGTCGAGAATATCCACGACGAAAACGAGCGTGTCGGTGCCGCTGATCGCCGGTGGTCTTCCGTCCTCGCCGTAGCCCTCCGCCGGTGGTACGACGAGCAGCACTCGGGAACCGACGGTCTTGTCGACGAGGCCCTTGTTCCAGCCGGAGATCACCTGTGCCTTGCCGATGTTCTCGACCCGGTACGGCTCGTTGCGAGTCCATGATGCGTCGAAGACACTCCCGTCCTTCCACAGCGCGCCGACGTAGTGCACGGTGACCGTCTGTCCCGCGGTCACAGCCGGACCGGCGCCCTCGATGAGAGTCTGGCTGACCAACTCCGTCGGCGGCGCGGTAGCAGGCATCTGGATGCTCGGTCCCGTGGCCGGGTCGAACTCGGTGACCGTCGGGAGCCCGGACACCGGAGCGACGTCGGTGCCCTCGGCTTGGGCCAACGGCACTTCGAGCACGTCGAGATAGAAGACCAAATGGTCCTGACCACCGATCCCCAATTCGGGATTGCCAGCCGCCCCGAACGAGTCGCGCGGGGGTGCCGCGACGAGGACCCGTGATCCAGCCTGCACGCCGATCAAACCGGACCGCATGCCGCTCAGCTCTCCCTCGGCGTCCAGGCTGACAGCGGTGGCCTTCTTCTCGTAGGTGTTCTCGAGAACCGCCCCGGTCGTGCCGTTGACGATGACGATGTGGGCGTACACGTAACTACCAGAGTTGCTGACGACGCCCTGCCCGGGCCGCAGGACCTTCCGGGTCGTGCCGCTGACCTCTAGAGGCTTCTCGGTGAGCGTCACAGTGGGCCCTTGCGGCTGATCCTCACCGGTGATCTGAATGGTGTCCAGCAGGGCCAGATCCTCGGGTGACCCGAACGGCCCGGGAGTGACCGAGCCGTTGACGGTCGGTGTAGCCGCAGCGCTCGTGCTCGGCTGTCCCGTCGCAGTAGACGTCGCAGTAGACGTGGTCGAAGTGGTGCTGCTCTGGCTCGAGTTGAGGCTGCTGTCGGAGCACCCGACGGTCGTGGTCAAGGCCAAGGCCACGACAACCGAGGCGAGCACGGGCCTCGGGATGATACGGGAACGGTTCGGAGCACTCACGCGGGCACCTCTGATCGTGTGGTCCAGGGTCAAACGGGCCTCACTCTACTGGACTCGACTGGCGGATTCGCGTGCCGTTTGCCGTTTGCCGTTTACTGCCGGCATCCCGGGGCTGGCCAGCTCACATCGCTGCGATCAACCGGTCGACGCGTTCGTCCACGGCAGCGAAGGGGTTCTTACACAGAACCGTTCGTTGTGCTTGGTCGTTGAGTTTGAGGTGCATCCAGTCGACGCTGAAATCGCGGCCGCGGGTCTGCGCCGCTCGGACGAAATCCCCGCGCAGTTTCGCGCGAGTGGTCTGGGGAGGCACCGTCTTGGCCCGGAAGGTCTCAAGGTCGGAGCACACCCGGTCCACGAGCCCTCCCCGCAGCAGCAGATAGAAGAGGCCTCGTCGGCGATTGATGTCGTGGTAGGCGAGATCCAGCTGCAGCAACCGGGGATCATCGAGCGCGAGCCCGTGCTTGGCGGCATACCGTTCGATCATCCGCCACTTGATCACCCAATCGATCTCCCGCTCCACCAGGGCCAGATTGCCGGTGCCCACCGCGTCGAGGGTCCTCTCCCACAGTCGGAGCACCTGGGCGTGCAGTCCTGACGTCATCCCCTCGGCTTTCGCGAAAGCTTGGGCATGAGCCAGGTATTCGGTTTGGATGTCGAGCGCACTCGCAGTGCGGCCGTCGGCCAGCCGGACCCCGCGCCGGCCGGTGATGTCGTGACTCATCTCCCGGATGGCCCGGATCGGGTTCTCGAGCGTCAGATCCCGGATGACCACGCCGGCCTCGGCCATCCGCAACACGAGGTCGGCACTACCCACTTTGAGCAGGGTCGTCGGCTCGGCCATGTTCGAATCACCGACGATGACGTGCAGTCGCCGGTAGTGCTCGGCATCGGCATGCGGCTCGTCCCGGGTGTTGATGATCGGCCGGCTCCGGGTCGTGGCCGAGGAGACCCCTTCCCAGATGTGATCCGCACGTTGGCTGACACAGTAGGTCGCTCCGCGGTTCGTGACGACCAGCTTGCCGGCGCCGCTGATGAGTTGCCGGCTGATGAGGAAGGGAATGAGCGTGTCGGACACGGCCTGGAACTCCCCCTGACGACTGATCAGGAAGTTCTCGTGACAGCCATAGGAGTTGCCGGCCGAGTCGGTGTTGTTCTTGAAGACGTAGAGGTCCCCGTCGATGCCTTCTTCGGCCAGTCGCTGCTGAGCTTCCTCGGCCAAGCCTTCGAGGATTCGTTCTCCGGCCCGGTCGTGCACCACGAGCTCACGGATCGAGTCGCATTCGGGAGTCGCGTATTCGGGGTGGCTGCCGACATCGAGATACAGCCGGGAGCCGTTGCCGAGGAAGACGTTGGAGCTGCGCCCCCAGGCCACCACCCGCCGGAACAGATACCGGGACACCTCGTCCGGGGTGAGGCGACGTTGACCGCGGTTGGTGCAGGTGACCCCGAACTCGGTCTCGATGCCGAAGATCCGCCGCTGCATGCTCTCAGACTATGTGGGCGCCACCCGGGGATCCGCGCCGGTTTCAATCGCCCGACGGCTGGTCTCCTGGCGGCAGTGGTCGCTCAGTGCCCGGGGCGTGGTCGGTGACGGTATCCGAGACCGAATCACCCGTTACTCCGGCCAGCGTGTCGTGATGGCCCGGCACCGGGTCGTCCGTCTCGGGAGCATCGCTCGTGTGGCTGTCCGCGTTGAGCAGATCGACCAGCAACCGTCCGACGATTCGCCGGAAGGTGCGTCGCGGCCGATTGCGATCCAGGACCGCCACCTCGAGCTCGTCGGGGGTGAGCCGGCGATCCGGGCCACCGGCTCCGTCGGCAGCCAGGGCCGCAACCGCGAGACGAAGCGCCTCACCGAGTGCCATTCCTGCCGTCCAATCCTGCTGCAACCGCGCTTCGGCCGCCCCGGTGGTCCCACCCATGACGACGAACCCGTGCTGGTCGGCCACCGAACCGTCATACGTGAGCCGATAGATCTGGTCTTCGGCAGCGGTCTTACCCACCTCTGCCACACACAGCTCGATCTCGTAGGGCTTGGTCTCGGTCGTGAAGACAGTGCCCAGCGTCTGGGCATACGCGTTGGCCAGACCCCGCGCCGAGACATCCGAGCGGTCGTAGGAGTAGCCGCGCAGATCGGCATACCGGATGCCGGCCACCCGCAGGTTCTCGAACTCGTAGTACATCCCGACCGCCGCAAACGCGATCCGGTCGTAGATCTCGCTGATCTTGCGCAGACTCTGCGGGTTCTCGGCCACGAAGGCGATCCCCCGGTCATACTGCAACACCACGACCGACCGGCCGCGAGAAATGCCCTTGCGTGCGTAGTCGGCCTTGTCCTTCATGAGCTGCTCGGGCGAGACGTAGAACGGCATACTCATCGTGCACCTCCCGGATTCCCCCGTCGATCGGACACGATCGACTCGACGACCGGCCCGAGCTCGTCGTCGGTGTAGAACCGCACGCCTTCGGCAGCCACCGCCGCCAGCGTCGGCCATATCCGCCGCCCGACATCCGGGCCACCGGTGGCCGAGTCGTCGTCGGCTGCGTCGTAGAGCGCCTCCAAACAAGCACGCACGGCGTCGTCCACGCCCATTCCTGGCCGCCAGATCTTCTTCAGCGACCCGCGGGCGAACATCGACCCCGAGCCGATCTCGTGATGCTCGGCCTCCGGATAACACCCGCCGGTGACGTCGTAAGAGAAGATCCGACCGCGGTCCTCGTCGAGGTCGTAGCCGGCGAACACCGGGACGACCGACAGCCCTTGCATCGCCATCCCGAGATTCCCCCGGATCATCGTGGCAAGGCGGTTGGCCTTGCCCTCGATGCTCATGATCGCGCCTTCGATCTTCTCGTAGTGCTCTAGCTCAACCTGGTAGAGCTTGACCAACTCGATCGCGATCCCGGCCGTGCCGGCGATCCCGACGACCGAATACTCGTCGGCGGCATACACCTTCTCCATGTCGCGGTTGGCGATGAAGTTGCCCATGGTGGCCCGCCGGTCACCGGCCATCACCACCCCACCGCTGAACTCCACGCACACGATGGTCGTGCCGTGCGGCGCCTCCAACGGCCCGGAGCTCGTGCCGGCACCGACCCGGCGACCGGGCAACAGCTGTGGTGCCACCCCGGACACAAAGTCGGTGAACGAGGAACTCCCCGGACGCAGGTATGCCGCGGGCAGCCGTCCATCGCGCGCGCCGCCGGCCGACATCGCCCCGCCGACGTGTGTGTCGGTCACTGGCCGCCCTTCTGAACGAAGCCGCGGACGAACTCCTCCGCGTTGGCCTCCAGCACGTCGTCGATCTCGTCGAGCACGTTCTCGATGTCTTCGTCGGAGACCTGTTTGGCCGCGCCGGCAGCACCTGGCGGGGCTTCCGGCGGCGCCTCGGGATCACCCTCGCGCCGCTGCGGGCGGCTTTGCTCCTGGCTGGTCATGTCGACATCCTTCCCGCCCCGGCGAGGCCGGATCGTTCGTGACACCGGGCGATTCCCCGGGTCATACCAACCTACCTGCCCGGTCTGCGATCGGGGCGTCGGCTGACGGGCAGGACCGTGACGTGTGCGCAGGTCACGATCCTGCCCGACTGCGATGTCAACCTGCCCGACTCGCGGTGGCCGGCCCTACGTGCGCTCGTCGCGGGTCAGCTCGGTTTTTTCGGCGTGACTACGGCCTCCCATGAGTGGGATCCGGTCCCCAACGGTCCCTCCAACTCTGGCCCGATCTTGTCCACGTCCATGAAGTACTGCGGTACCCAAGGATTCCCCGTGGCGTTCGGGTCCAACGACGACTCGATCGCCTCGATCACCTCGTCGGTCAGCTCCGGGTGGACCCGCTGGGCGCGGTCCAGGATGTCCGCGAAGTTGAGGTCGTCGTTGCTCAGGCGTCCAGTAGCACCCGGGATGTCGCTGTGTCGATTGAGGATGTCCAGAACGGCCCGGAAGGTCAGGTTCGGGGAGTCGTACTTGCGCCCGAAGCCACTGTCCCGTTCGGCGAAGTCGCTGGTCGAGTCGAAATTGAGCGCGGCGAGGTTGTTATACGTGAGCAGAGTGAACAGGGATCGCCACCCTCGTTCCATGTAGTCGACGTTGTCGAGGTGCCGTTCCGAAGCAGCCAACGGTTCAGCCAGGTGCGCTCGGCTGAATGGGTGGCCCGGCATACTGTCCGAGTTGTCCTCGAGGAACTTCGTCAGGGTGCCACCCGACATGCAGCGCAGCATCTCGTAGGCGGCCCAGTCGGCGAAGCCCTCGTGGAAAGGCACGAACGTCGTGAATTCGCGAGCCGCATGCGTGCTGCCGTGCTTGATCAGCTGCCAGGCCATCGCGTCTTCGCCGGTAGTGCGGTCGTAGGCCCACTGATGCATGAACTCGTGCAGGATGGTCCGGGCTGTGTACTCGTCTTCTTTGATGTAGACGGTGCCGTTGATCGGGTTGGAATAGGAAGCGCTGGCTTCTGAGTTGTTCGCGATCCCCATCGGGTACTTCACGACCTGCTTACGGTCGAGCCCGAAGTTCGGCCCCATCTCGTCGAACTCGTCGAGGGCGAGGTTGAACAGCACCCAGAGGTCGGCGAGCTGGCGGCACCGGCGTGGGGTGGCCGTGAGCGTGCCCAGGTTGTGCGTGCCGGCCTTGCGGCCGTCTTCAGCCGATTCCTTGTCGTCGTGAATCGTGAACCAGTCCTTGTCGGTGAGATCGAGGTTGATGTCGATGGGGAATCCGTCACCACCGAAGGTCACACTTGTCTCACCGCCTTCCTTGAGGCGCAGGCGCTCGTCGTCGAACAGGATCTTGACGCGGAACTGGCGACGGTCGCTGCCCTTGGACTTGACCACGCAGAACTCGCCGTTGCCGTCGGTCGTCACCTCGCCCCAGGACGCCCAGGTGCCCCAACCGAACAGCACCTTCGAGCGCGCCTGCACCTTGACCGTGATCCCGGACAGCGGCGACCTTTCCCCCTTTATCGACGCCAACTCCGGCAACAGGTGCCGGACCTCGACACGCCCTTCGACTCTCCATGTTTGCTTGGCCATCGTCGTGCTCTCCTCACGTCGTTACCGGCTGTTTGCTGGTTCAGTGACCAAGGAAGCGCCAAAGCGAAGGGTGATACCCGATTCCCGCCATCCGAGACAGGATGCACCCGTGACGCCGTCGATGCGCAGCGGTCTCGGAGAAACCCGAGGGACCACGTCGGCTGGGAGACCCGGTCGGCTACCCGGTGTCGCCGAGCCGCTCGAGCAGCGTCGCCACGTCGGGACTCGCATCGAGCACGGACTCGAGTTGAGCTCGGGTGCCGCGCAACGGCTCGAGCATCGGCACCCGTTGCAGCGATCGTGTGCCGGGCACGTCGAAGATCACCGAGTCCCACGATGCGGAGACGACGGCATCGGCATACCGCGACAGGCACTGACCCCGGAACCAAGCCCGGGTGTCCTCCGGGGGGCCGCTAACCGCTGCGAGCACCTGCGATTCGCTGACTAGCCGGGTCACCCGGCCGGCTGCCCGAAGTTTGGCGAACACACTCTTGGCTGGATTCAGCTCGCTCCACTGGATATCGAGAGCAGCCAATCGTGGGTCGGTCCACCCCAGCCCGTCCCGGTCCCGGTATGCCTGCAACACCCGGAGCTTGGCCACCCAGTCGAGATCGCGGGCGCAGCTGCTCGGGTCGGCGCCGAGTCGGGTGAGCACGTCGGCCCAGAGACGCATGACCTCGGCGGTGTCCGGATCGCCGCTCTCGTCCGCGCCACGGTGACCACGCGAATGCAGGTATGCCGCGACCGCGTCGTGGTAGGTCCACAACAGCTCCAATGCCGTGAGCCTCCGCCCGTCCCGCAAGGTGATCAGATGATGCAGGGTCGGGTCGTGAGAGACCTGGTGCAGTTCGCCGACCGGATCGGCGACCGCGATGTCGCTCGGCAGGGTGCGGTCCTCGATACACGCCAGCACAAGCGAGGTCGTACCGGTCTTGAGCAGCCCCGCGACATCGCACTGGTTGGCATCGCCGATGATGACATGCAGCCGTCGATAGCGCTCGGTCGCGGCATGCGGCTCGTCACGGGTGTTGATGATCGGGCGTTTGAACGTGGTCTCCAGCCCGACCTCGGTCTCGAAGAAATCAGCCCGCTGGCTGATCTGGAAACCCGGGGTCTGCGACTCCGGGCCGATACCCACCCGTCCGGCACCGCAGATGACTTGACGGGCGACGAAGAAGGGCGTCAAGCCGCGGATGATCTGGTGGAAGGCCGTCTCGCGGCGCATGAGGTAGTTCTCGTGAGTCCCGTAGGAAGCACCCTTGCCGTCGGTGTTGTTCTTATACAGCGCGATCGCCGGACGGGCCGGGTCGGGGCTGAGCAACTCGGTCGCCTCACGCATGACCCGATCGCCGGCCTGGTCCCAGATCAACGCATCCCGTGGCGTCGTGACCTCCGGGCCGGAATACTCCGGATGGGCGTGATCGACGTAGTAGCGGGCCCCGTTCATCAGCACGACGTTGGCCATCGTCGGGTCATCGAGGTCGGTGAGTTGCGTTGGATCGGCCAGACCCCGGTCGAGTTCCCACCCGCGGGCATCCCGCAGCGGAGCCTCGGTCGCGTAGTCCCAGGCTCCCTGCCCAGTCAGCAACCCGTGCGCTCGTGCGTAGGCCATGATCACCTGACCTGAGAGGACGATCGGGTTGGCGTTGGGCTCGCCCGGGGCGCTGATCCCGTACTCGGTCTCGATCCCCATGACCCGCCGAACACCCGGCATACTCATGGGTCCACCCTAAGTGCCTCGCTTCTGCGCTCCCGGGTGCCGCCTGTCCCGGGCGCGGCCTGCTCGGGGGCTGACCTGACGGCCCACATCACGACGTCGCCGGGCGACCGTGGCAGGCTTAGCGCATGCCTCGTATGCCGCTGCGCACTCGTGCCTTCACGTATCTCCTCGACCACCTGATCTACCCGAACGTGGCTGATCTCGATCTGGACGGCATCCGGCGGTCCCGGGCCCAGGTCGCCCCGAACCGGCCACCCTTCTCGTGGGTCACCGGTCCGGTACCAGCACATATCCGGATCTCCGACGAGTGGTTCCCCACCCGTGACGGGTCACGACGTCAGCTGCGCGTCTACCGACCGACCGGCACCGGACCTCACCCGGTCGTCATCTACTACCACGGCGGCGGATGGGTGCTGAACAGCACCCGGCTCTACGATCCGTTGTGCGCGATGATCGCCGCTCGCACATCGGCCCTGGTGCTCTCGGTCGACTACCGGATGGCACCTGAGCACCGCGCCCCGCAGGCCGTGCACGACGCCGTCGACGCGCTGCGCTGGGCCGGCGAATCGGTCGGCGAACTCCACGGCGACCCGAGCCGGATCGCCGTGTGCGGGGACAGTGCCGGCGGCAACCTCGCCGCACTGGTCTGTCACGTCGCCCACGACGACGGCGGCCCCCGGATTCGCCATCAGGCGTTGCTCTACCCGGGCACCGACCTGTCCCGCTCGTTCCCGTCCATACTCGAGCACGCCAACGCGCCGGTTCTCACCAAGCGAATGGTCGACGTCTTCGTTGCGCACTATCTCGGGCCCGAGCCACACCTGGACCCACGGGATCCGACGATCTCGCCCTACTGGCGCGAGGATCTTCGTGGCCTGCCGCCGGCGCTCGTGGTCACCGCCGATATCGATCCGGTCCGTGACGAGGGGTTGGCTTACGCGCGGCGACTGGCCGAAGCCGGGGTCCCGACCCGGTCGACCAACTACCTCGGCGCGACCCACGGCTTCTTCGGCTATCCCGGGGCCACCCTGGTGGGTCGACAGGCGCTGCTGGAGTTGGTCACCGAGCTGTGGCGACACCTTCGCTGAGGCGACCAACCCGCCGACCCGGCTGGCCCTCGACTAGGGTTGACCCGGTAGTCGCTACAGCAGACCCGGAGGGTGCCCGTGTCCGTCGTCGTGTTCTCCGGCAACGCGCATCCGGACCTCGCCGAACGCATCTGCGCGCATTTGGGGGTGAAGCTCTCCGGCACTCGGGTCAACCGGTTCAGCAACGACTGCTTGCAGGCCCAGCTGCTGGCCAATTGCCGGCAGCGCGATGTCTACATCATCCAGCCGCTCGTGCCGCCCACGCAGGAGCACCTCATGGAGCTGCTGCTCATGGTGGATGCCGCTCGTGGCGCGTCGGCGGCCTCGATCACGGCAGTCATGCCGCACTACGCCTATGCCCGCTCCGACAAGAAGGACGCCTCCCGCATTTCGATCGGTGGCCGCTTGGTGGCCGATCTGCTGCACACCGCCGGGGCCACCCGAGTGCTCACGATGGCGCTGCACGCCCCACAGGTGCACGGCTTCTTCAGGATGCCGGTCGACCACTTGACCGCGATCGGGGTGCTTGCCGACCACTTCCGCAGCCACGATCTGACCGACACCATCGTCGTGTCCCCCGACCTCGGCAACGCCAAGACCGCCACCCTGTTCGCCCGGTTGCTCAACCTCCCGGTGGCGGCTGGCAGCAAGCAACGGATGGCCGACGACCGGGTTGTCATCGACGCTATCGTCGGTGACGTGAGCGGCAGGCGCGCCATCGTCTTGGACGACGAGATCGCCACCGGTGGGTCGATCATCGAGTTGCTCGAGCGACTCAAGGACGCCGGTTGCACCGAAGCGGCGGTTGCGTGCACCCACGGGCTGTTCACCGGCGAGGCCGTGCCACGGCTGCGGGAGCATCCGATGATCAGCGAAGTCGTCACGACCGACACGGTGCCGCCACCGGAGGACTGGCCTCAATTGCAAGTTCGTTCTGTCGCTGAGCTGTTCGCTGAGGCAATCGCCCGCATCCATGGCGGTCGGTCCGTGTCCAAGCTGTTCCAGGGGGTCGACCCGACCCACGCGCCACCGCAGCCGAAGCTGCCCTTCGTCGACGACCTGGGAGTGCTATGACCAGTTTCCTGCCTTCTCGCCCGTCCCGGCTTGGAATGCCGTGGGCCCCGGTTGTCGACGCCGTGCTGGTGATCGTCTTCGCGGCCCTCGGCCGGGCCAGCCACGCCGAGGCCAATCCCATCGGCGGAGCTGTCGTGACAGCTTTGCCCTTCCTCGTCGGAGCTGCCGCCGGATGGGCAGTGGTGCGGTGGCGCTCAGGGCAATGGCCGTTGGCGGTCGGCCCGGGCATCGTGGTCTGGTTCTGCACCCTCACCCTCGGCATGCTGCTGCGGGTGATCGCCGGTCCGGGCACGGCATTGTCATTCATCCTGGTCGCTGGTGCGGTGCTTGCGCTGCTCCTCGTCGGGTGGCGCTGGATCGCTGCCAAGTGGTGGCCCGGCGACTGACGAATAGTGCTTCACGAAACCGTCGTCCCAGTGACGGTCTCGTGAGTGTCACGGCATAGTGCTGTGATAAGGCGTAAGCCCGCGAAGAAGTGCTACTTCCCCTCGGCCGCTTGCAGGCTGCCGATCATGTCGATGTACTGCTGCTCGGCATCGTCGGAGGAGGTGCCCTTGAGCCCGGCCCAGGCGTCGTACTTGGACCGGCCGACGAAGTCGAGCATGCCGGGACGCTTACCCCGAACGTCACCCTCGGTGGCTTGTTTGTAGAGAGCGTAGAGCCGCAGCTTCACGGTCTGGCCGGGGTCCCTCGTCAGGGTGTCGACCGCAGCGACGGCGGCCTCGAAGTCCTCGCTCATGGCCCCACACTAGTAGGAACCACAGTCGTAGCGACCACATGTCCGCAGCGACCACGTGTCTCAGTCGCGAGACCTGGCCGCGCCTTCCCCGGTGGGGCGGCTAGTCCCTAGGCCGGCTTCGATGACGAGTCGCGACGTCGAGCGACCCAGCCCTAGAGGTACTGGCCGAGCTTGTCCGCAGTGTCGATCGAGCGGCCCGGCTCGGTGCCGTCTTTGGTGTTGATCAGCGTGCGGATGTAGACGATCCGCTCACCCTTCTTGCCGGAGATCCGCGCCCAGTCGTCCGGGTTGGTCGTGTTAGGCAGGTCTTCGTTCTCCTTGAACTCGTCGAGACACGAGGAGAGCACGTGCTCGACCCGCAACCCCTTCTGACCGGTGGTGAGGAATTCCTTGATGGCGTTCTTCTTCGCCCGGTCGACGACGTTCTGGATCATCGCGCCGGAACTGAAGTCCTTGAAGTAGAGGATCTGCTTGTCTCCACCGGCATACGTCACCTCGAGGAAGCGATTCTCCACGCTCTCGGCATACATGCGCTGCACCGCCGCCTGGATCATGGCTTCGACGCACTGGTCACGGTCGCCGCCATGCGCGGCCAGATCGTCTTCGTGTAGGGGCAAGTCAGCCGTGAGGTACTTGGTGAAGATGTCCCGCGCAGCCTCCAGGTCGGGGCGCTCGATCTTGATCTTGGCGTCCAGCCGCCCCGGGCGCAGGATGGCCGGATCGATCATGTCCTCGCGGTTGGAAGCACCGATGACGATGACGTTCTCCAACCGCTCCACACCATCGATCTCCGACAGCAGTTGCGGCACGATGGTCGTCTCGACATCGGAGCTGACACCGGATCCGCGGGTGCGGAAGAGCGAGTCCATCTCGTCGAAGAAGACCACCACCGGTGTTCCGTCGGAGGCTTTCTCGCGAGCCCGTTGGAAGATCACCCGAATGTGTCGCTCGGTCTCGCCGACATACTTGTTGAGCAGTTCCGGGCCTTTGATGTTGAGGAAGTAGCTCTTCTCGAGCTTCCTGCCGGTCTTCTCGGCGACCTTGCGGGCCAGCGATGCCGCGACCGCTTTGGCGATGAGCGTCTTGCCACAGCCTGGTGGCCCATACAACAGGACACCTTTTGGTGGTTTGAGGTGGTGTTCGCGATAGAGGTCGGGGTGCAGATACGGCAGCTCGACGGCGTCGCGGATCGCTTCGATCTGACCCGCGAGTCCACCGATGTCCTCGTAGTCGATGTCGGGTACCTCTTCGAGGACGAGGTCCTGCACCTCTCCCCTGGGGATCCGCTCGAAGACGAACCCGGAACGCGTGTCGATGGTCAGCGCGTCACCGGCTCGGATGTGCTCGGCGCGCAGCGGCTCGGCGCGGCGGCATACCCGCTCGTCGTCACCGTGGGAAACCACGAGCAGTCGGTCGTCCGGGAGCACCTCCTTGACGAGCACGACCTCGCCGGTGCGCTCGAAGCCTTTGAGAGCAATGACGTTCAGTGCTTCGTTGAGCATGACCTCGCGCCCTATGGTCACGTGCTCTTCGGCGAGGCTGGGGCTCACAGCTACGCGCATCTTGCGGCCAGCGGTGAGAATGTCGACGCTGCCCTCGTGGGGTGGAGTCAGCACCACCCCGTAGCCGTTCGGTGGTTGGGCTAGCCGATCCACCTCGGCCTTGAGGGTGACGATCTGCTGGCGAGCATCCTTGATGGTGCGCACCAGCCGTTCGTTCTGTGCGGACAGGGTGCCCAGCGAGCCCCGTAGCGAGGCGATCCGGTGCTCGAGCTCGCGCACCCGTTTCGGGTCGAAGTTCCCTTGGCGCCGCAACTGGGTGATCTCGGCATCCAGGCGCGCAATCTCGGCAGTGTCGTCGGTGCCCTCAGTGTCCTCAGTGTCCTCAGCCCGCAGACCACCAGCGGCGGGCTCGTCCTCGGCAGTGTGAGCGTCCTGCGGTGCGTCGTCGCGCGGAAGCTCACTCCCGTGCAGCATGTCCTCCGACATCGGGGTCCTCCTCGGCCTCTTCCCCGATTCACTTCATTCTTGATCCTGCCTCGTCCGGGCGGGAGTCGTGACCGACCCGAGCCCTACGTCTCACTCTCCGGACAACTTGTCTCGTCTCCGGGCTCGGCGGGGGTGACCGACCGTTGAGCGCGGCGCACTTTCTTTGCCGACACCGGCCGTTCACCGAGAGCTTCGGGGGTCCAGTCCGGGTCGGCGCCTTTCGCGGGCCGTCGAGTACGCCGTGGCGTGACCACGCCGGCGGCGAGCCGCCGGGCTGACATGAGGAAGCCGGTATGCCCGTGCATCCGGTGTTGCGGGCGCACGGCGAGGCCCTCCAGATGCCAACCACGCACGAGTGACTCCCATGCTTCGGGCTCGGTGTAGCCGGTGTGGGCCCGGATGGTTTCGGCGATCCGAGACAGCTGGGTGGTGGTGGCGACGTAGCAGATGAGCACGCCGCCCGGCCGCAGCGCATCCGACACAACGTCGAGGCATTCCCACGGGGCGAGCATGTCGAGCACGACCCGGTCGATACTCCCCGGCTCGACGACGGTGGGCAACTGCTCGGCCAGGTCACCGACAACCACCCGCCAGGCCGGATGCTCCCGACCGAAGAATGCCCGCACGTTACCCCGGGCGATCTCGGCGAAGTCGGCTCGTCGCTCGACGGAGATCAGGCGACCCTCGTCACCGACCGCGCGCAGCAACGACAGGCTCAGTGCTCCCGAGCCCACGCCGGCTTCGACCACTCGAGCGCCGGGGTGGATGTCGCCCATCGCGATGACTTGGGCGGAGTCCTTCGGGTAGACCACCGCCGCACCTCGCGGCATCGACATGACGTAGTCGGCCAGTAACGGGCGCAGGGCGAGGTATTCGACACCGGCCGTGTTGGTCACGACACTGCCTTCTGGCTTGCCGATCATGTTGTCGTGGGGCAGGCGGCCCTGATGGGTGTGGAAGTCCCGTCCTGCTTCCAGGGTGATCGTGTGCAATCGGCCCTTGGCGTCGGTGAGTTGGACTCGGTCACCGACAACGAAGGCCCCGCGTCGGGCTTGGGTGCCCTGGGGGGCGTGCGAGGTGTCCCCGGCCAGCTCGGTCATCGCAGACGAGTCTAAGTGGTAGTTCTAAGTGGCAATCGACATGTGGGGGGTCAGCAAGTGGGGGTCGCACGTGATCGCCACAGCACCGCAGTGTCTCCACCGCAGTGTCGGCATCGCAGTGTCGGCATCGCCGCGTTTACAACGCTTGTAACGCCTGGTTGACGTCGACAAGTGACACGGTTCCGACCAGCCGCCCGTCCGATCCGCGGATCAGCACGGCGTCCTTGCGGGTCTGCCCCTCGACGTGTCCGGCCAGTGAGGATGCGACGACGCTGATGTCGTCGGTGGGCTCAGCGGTGACGACCCAGCCCGGTAGCGGCCGCAGCAGGAACGAGACCGCAGGCACGCGCGCGATCTCGTGCTCGGGGACGCTGCCTAGCGCTGTGCGATCGAGGAACCCGATCGGGGTGCCGGCCGGGTCGACGATCACGACGTGGTCGGCCTCGGCCCGGTCGATGCACGCTTGCATCACTGCCCCGGCCGTGGTGTGTGCGGGCACGGCGACCACCGGCCGCAGCACTTCGCTGACGGTGAGTGAAGACATCATCCACCGGGCATGCCCGGCCTGGATCGCCCGTGAGGCGCCGTGCCAGAGGAAAGCGCCGATGAGACCGACCCAGATCATCGTGTACAGGTCGGGTGCCCGGCCGCTGCGCAACGGTTCGGCGAGGAACCACCCGGCCACCCCGATGGTGACGCCCCGGCCCAACCATCCCGCGACGATCATTCCGGTCGCGCGTTGTCCGGTGATTGCCCACACGAGGGCCGCAATGGCATGACCACCGTCCAAGGGCAGGCCGGGCAACAGGTTGATGGCCGCGACGAGCACGTTGGCCAGCCGGAAAGCCTCAGCCAACAGCCACGCCGCAGTAGCCTGTTCCACATCGATAGCACTGGTCAACGCCCAGCCGATGCCCGCGAGCACGACGTTGCCGGCCGGTCCGGCTAACGCCACGGCGGCAGACTTCGCCGGGCCCAGATCAGTACCGCCGAAGACGGTGTGACCGCCGAGCAACGTGACCACGACCCGGTCGACCCGCGAGCCGACGCGGCGACCCACGATCGCGTGTCCGGCTTCGTGCACGAGCACCGAGATGAGCAGCAGCAGCGCATAGCCGGCCGCCAGCAGGTAGGCCATCGGCCCAGGCACGGGCAGCACCCGGCCGAAGACGAGAACGATGACGACGAGAATGATCGGCCAGGACCGCCCGATGTAGACCGGCACTCCCCCAACCCGGCCCACCCGCCAGCCGTACGACTGGACGCCCGATCCCGCACCATTCATGCCCCGCAACGATACGTGACAGAACTCGTTAAGCCCGGCGCGGCATACTGGAGTGCCACAAGCCATACCTAGCCACCTGTTGGCAGGTGAGAGGACCCCGTGACCGACGCCGACCTGCGTCCCGACGCGACGACGACGCTCACGGATCTGTTGCGCCGCCGGGTCCTCGTGCTGGACGGTGCAATGGGCACCATGGTGCAGCGGCATCAACTGACCGAGGCCGACTATCGCGGCGAGCGGTTTGCCGACTGGGGCCAGGACGTGCGCGGCAACAACGACTTGCTGTGCCTGACCCGCCCGGACATCGTCGGCGGGATTCACCGGCACTACCTCCAGGCCGGAGCAGACCTGGTCGAGACCAACACGTTCAACGCGCAGCGGATCTCATTGGCCGACTATGGCATGGCCGAGCTCGCCTACGAGATCAACCGGGCCGCGGCGGCGCTGGCCCGGGCCGAATGCGACGCGATAACCGCCACGACCCCCGATCGGCCGCGGTTCGTGGCGGGAGCCCTCGGCCCGACAACGAAGACGGCCTCCATTTCACCCGACGTCAACGATCCCGGCTTCCGCAACGTCAGCTTCGACGAACTCGTCGAGGCGTATGCCGAGCAGGCGCGAGGGCTCGTCGACGGCGGTGCCGATCTGCTCATCGTCGAGACGATCTTCGACACGCTCAACGCCAAGGCCGCGATCTTCGCCCTGGAGACTCTCTTCGAAGAAAACCATCGACGGTGGCCGGTGATCATCTCGGGCACGATCACCGACGCCTCGGGCCGCACCCTGTCCGGGCAAGTCACCGAGGCCTTCTGGCACTCGGTGCGCCACGCCCGGCCGCTGGCGATCGGGCTCAACTGTGCCCTCGGTGCGGCCGAGATGCGCCAGTACATCGCCGAACTGTCGACGATCGCGGACACCTTCGTGTCGGCCTACCCGAACGCCGGGCTGCCGAACGCTTTCGGCGAATACGACGAATCTCCGGAGGCGATGGCCGAGGTGGTCGGCGAATTCGCCGCCGCTGGGCTGGTCAATATTCTCGGCGGCTGTTGCGGAACGACCCCCGAGCACATCGCCGAGATCGCTCGTGCCGCCGCCCGGCACGAGCCGCGCCGGGTGCCGGACCGACCGGTTGCGACCCGGCTGTCCGGTTTGGAGCCGTTGACCATCGACGAGCGATCGCTGTTCGTCAACATCGGTGAACGCACGAACATCACCGGGTCGGCACGTTTCCGCAAGCTCATCACGACCGAGGACTACCCGACCGCGCTGAGCGTGGCCCGCCAGCAGGTCGAGGCCGGCGCCCAGATCATCGACGTCAACATGGACGAGGGGATGATCGACGGGGTCGCGGCGATGGATCGCTTCCTCAAGCTGGTGGCCGCAGAGCCGGATATCTGCCGCGTGCCGGTGATGATCGACTCCTCCAAATGGGAGGTCATCGAGGCCGGCCTGAAATGCGTGCAGGGCAAGCCGATCGTCAACTCGATCTCGATGAAGGAAGGGGTCGAGCCGTTCATCGAGCATGCCCGGCTGTGCCGGAAATACGGCGCCGCGGTCGTCGTCATGGCCTTCGACGAGCAGGGACAGGCCGACACCCTGGCCCGGCGGATCGAGATCAGCCAGGAAGCGTTTCGGATCCTCGTCGACGACGTGGGATTCCCGGCCGAGGACATCGTCATCGACCCCAACGTCTTCGCCGTCGCCACCGGCATCGACGAACACGCCAGTTACGGAGTCGATTTCATCGAGGCGACCCGCTGGATCAAGACAAACCTGCCGGGCGTCCTCGTCTCGGGTGGCGTCTCGAACGTCTCGTTCAGCTTCCGCGGCAACAACCCGGTCCGGGAGGCCATCCACGCAGTCTTCCTCTACCACGCCATCGCCGCTGGAATGGACCTGGGGATCGTCAACGCCGGCGCCCTCGTCGTCTACGACGAGATCGAGCCCGAGTTGCGTGAACGCATCGAAGACGTCCTACTCAACCGGCACCCGGAGGCCACCGAGCGGCTGCTGGAAGTCGCCGACCGCTTCAACGTCGCCGGCGCCCGCCAGGAAGCGGTCGACGAGCAGTGGCGCTCGATGCCCCTTCGGGAGCGAATCACCCACGCGCTCGTCAAAGGTCTCGACGAACACATCGAGGCCGACACCGAGGCGCTGCGCGCCGAGCTGGCCGACACCGGCGGGCAGCCGCTGGAAGTCATCGAAGGCCCGCTCATGGAGGGCATGAACACCGTCGGCGACCTTTTCGGTGCGGGGAAGATGTTCTTGCCGCAGGTCGTGAAGTCGGCCAGGGTGATGAAGAAAGCCGTCGGCTATCTCGTGCCGTTCATCGAGGCCCAACAGGCCGAGTCCGGCGATGGCGGGAAACGATCGAACGGCACGATCATCATGGCGACGGTCAAGGGCGACGTGCATGACATCGGCAAGAACATCGTCGGAGTCGTGTTGCAGTGCAACAACTTCGACGTCATCGACCTCGGGGTCATGGTGCCGGGGGCGACGATCCTCGAAGCGGCGCGCGAGCACCGTGCCGACATCATCGGGCTGTCCGGGCTGATCACCCCGAGCCTGGACGAGATGGTGTCCTTCGCGACCGAGCTGCAACGGCAGGGCCTGTCGATTCCGTTGCTGCTCGGCGGGGCCACGACATCCAAGGCCCACACCGCGGTCAAGATCACTCCTCGCTACGACGGCCCGGTGGTGTGGGTCAAGGATGCGTCCCGGTCGGTGCCGGTCGCCGCCGCGTTGTTGTCGGACGAGCAACGCCCCGCCCTGCTGGAGTCGGTGGATCGGGAGTATGCCGCGATCCGCGAACGCCACGCCACCCGCTCCAGTGAGCGCGAGCTCGTGTCCCTGGCCACCGCCCGAGCAAACGCCACCCCGGTGGACTGGACGGCATACCGTCCGATCCGGCCGCGCTTGCTGCTCACTCAAGCACCTGAGCTGAGTGTCGAGCGGGGCCGCCGCGAGCAGGCCGACCAGTTCGTCAAGGTCCTCGCCGACTATCCGGTCCGTGAGCTGCGTCGTTACATCGACTGGCAGCCGTTCTTCGCGACGTGGGAGCTGCGCGGCCGCTTCCCGGATCTCTTGAATCATCCGAGCTCGGGAGAGGCCGCCCGTCGTTTGTACGAGGATGCGACGGCGATGCTCGACCGGATCGAGGCCGAGGGCTGGCTGCACCCGGCCGGGGTGATCGGTCTCTTTCCGGCCAACTCGGTCGGCGACGACATCGAGGTATACGCCGACGAGTCCCGCACACAGGTGCGGATGGTGCTGCACCACTTGCGCCAGCAAGGCCGACGTCGCGACGGCGTGCCACACCGGTCCAACGCCGATTTCGTCGCGCCGAAACACACCGGTGTCGCCGACTACCTGGGGGCGTTCGCCGTTACCGCCGGAATCGAGCTGACCGAACGGGTCGAGGTCTTCAAGAAGTCGCTCGACGACTATTCGGCGATCCTGCTCGAAGCGTTGGCCGACCGGCTCGCCGAAGCCTTCGCCGAGCGCTTGCACGAGCGAGTGCGCTCCCAGTTCTGGGGTTATGACCCTGACGAGCGCTTCGACAACGAGGCCCTCATCGCGGAGCAGTACCGCGGCATCCGCCCCGCTCCGGGCTACCCGGCCTGTCCAGACCACACCGAGAAGGCGCTGCTGTGGCAGCTGATCGACGTGCAGCGGCATATCGGCATGCGTCTGACCGAGTCGATGGCGATGTGGCCGCCTGCGTCGGTAGCGGGCTGGTATTTCGCCGCCCCACACGCCCAGTACTTCGTCCTCGGTCGGCTCGGGCGTGACCAAGTGATCGACTATGCCGCGCGCAAGGGTTGGTCCCTTGCCGAGGCCGAGCGGTGGCTGGCCCCCAACCTCGCCTACGACCCCGACGACTGAGGCGCAACCGCGGTGGACGAGCACGTCACGGCAACGTGAGAAGCGTTCGAGCCGGAGTGCACGCGGACGAAGCGACGACGCGCCGAGGGTGCGACTCGGCCGGTATGCCGACGACCTCATGATCCCCGAGGTAGCGGTGACGGACACGTCTTTGCGCTAGGCCCCGTGGTCGGTGGCCGACCACATAGGCTTTCCGAGTCGTTCCGTCCGATCGAGCCGAGGTCCCACGCTGGTGGTCACGCCCCTTCCCCATCTGCATGACGCCGTGCTCCTTGCCGCGTTCGAAGGGTGGAACGATGCCGGCGAGGCAGCCAGCAGTGCACTGAAACACCTGGCCGACCTCTGGCATGCCGAACCGGTCGAGCAGCTCGATCCGGAGGGCTACTACGACTTCCAGGTGAACCGGCCCCGCATGTCGGTCAGCGACGGCGAGCGCACGATCACCTGGCCGACGACTAGCCTGGCTGTCGCCCGGTCCGCCGCGGCCGGCATACCCCGCGATGTCGTCATCGTCCAGGGCATCGAACCGTCGACGAACTGGCGGGGTTTCGTCACCGAGATCCTCGACCGGGCACACGATCTTGGGGTGACCACTGTGGTCACCGTCGGCGCTTTGTTGGCCGACGTGCCGCATACCCGCCCGATCCCGGTGTCCATAACTTCCGACGACCCGGCGCTTCGGGAGCGGTATCGCGCCCGAGTCAGTGACTACCAGGGCCCGACTGGAATCGTCGGGGTGCTTGCCGAGGCGGCCGCACAGACGGGCATACCGACGCTGTCGTGCTGGGCGGCTGTGCCGCACTATGCCGGTGCTGCGCCATCCCCCAAAGCCACACTCGCGCTCCTCGGCGCGCTCGAGACCGTCCTCGACACGAGCATTCCGCAATCCGAAATCAGCGAATACGCCCAGGCATGGGAGCGTGGCGTCAACGAACTCGCCGAGGCCGACACCGACATCGCCGAATACATCCAGTCACTGGAAGCGGCGATCGATGCCAGCGACCTGCCCGAAGCCAGCGGCGACGCCATCGCCCTCGAGTTCGAGCGGTACCTGCGCCGTCGCGACGACGACGGCCCGCCGCGGCAGTCCTCTGGCTAGACCCGCACCCCGAGCAACCGGTCGAGGGCCCGGGCGATCAGGCCGGGGCCGCCGGGCAATTCGCCTCCAGCACCGGTCTCCGCAATCGCCGCCCAGGCGTCGACCGCCGCTAGTGCACCCGGTGTGTCAAGGTCGTCGGCAATCCGCTCACGGATCGTCGCGACTGCGCGCTCAGATGCCGGCCCGCCGTTGCGGGCAAGCGCCGATCGCCACGCGGTCAGTCGCGCCTGTGCCGTCTGCAGATCCGTGTCCGTCCACTCCCAGTCCGTGCGGTAGTGCCGAGCCAGCAAAGCCAACCGGATCGCCACCGGGTCCACCCCGGACCGGCGCAGATCCGAGACCAGCACGAGGTTGCCTTTCGACTTGCTCATCTTCTCGCCCTGGTAGCCCACCATCGCTTGGTGCATGTAGACCTCAGCGAACTGATCGGTTCCGCCCAACGCGCAACCCTGCACGGCACTCATCTCGTGGTGCGGGAAGATCAAATCGCTGCCACCGCCTTGGACGGTGAATGGGACACCGAGGAACTCGTTCGCGATGACCGTGCATTCGATGTGCCAGCCGGGCCGGCCTTTCCCGAGCTCGCCGCCTTCCCAGCACGGTTCGCCGAGCCGTTCGGCCCGCCACAACAACGGGTCGAGTGGGTCACGTTTGCCGGCCCGCTCGGGGTCCCCGCCACACTCGGCGAACAGCTGCAGCATCTGGTCGCGGCCCAGCCCGGACACGTCGCCGAAACCCGGCCGCTGCGTGATGTCGAGGTAGATGTCGGCGCTATCTCCGGCGGCGACTCCGTCAGGGACGTCAGCGATATCAGAGTTCTCGAGCCGGTATGCCGTCCCGTCGGCGAGCAGTCGTTCCACCGCGTGAACGATTCCCGAAATGCTCTCGGTGACCCCGAGGTAGTGGTCGGGGGGGATCACCCCGAGAGCGGTCATGTCCTCACGGAACACGGCGGTCTCCCGGTGGGCCAGGCGGGTCCAGTCGAGCCCGTCACGCACCGCCCTGGCCAGCAACGGATCGTCGACGTCGGTCACGTTCTGCACGAACCGGATCTGCTGACCGGCATCCCGCACCGCCCGGCCGAGCACGTCGAAGGTCACGTAGGTGGCGGCGTGGCCCATGTGGGTCGCGTCGTAGGGGGTGATCCCGCACACGTACATCGTCACGACCGGTCGATCGCCCAAAGAGATCATCGTCCCGGTACGCGTGTCGTGGACCCGCACCGCGGGCCCGTGTCCAGGGAGCTCGGGCAGGAACGGCATGGGCCAGGAATGCACGAGCCCGAGCCTAACTCGTCACGGTCACAAGGCCGGCCACGGGATCGACGGCCAACCCGGGCTGGGCAGCGGGTGGACCCCGCGAAGCAGCAAGCGTTGCACGCGCGAGCGCAATGCGGCCAGGTCCTCCGTGGGCAGCAGCGTGGACAACTCGCGGGTGAGGGGGGCTTCGGAGTCGGCCAGCTGGTTGGCCAGCTCGTCGAGCACCACGATGTCGTGCTCTCGCAGCGGCTGGCCGGCCCATCCCCAGAGCACGGTGCGCAGCTTCGGTTCGGCGTGCAGGGTCAGCCCGTGGTCGAACCCCCACAGGGTGCCGGCACCGTCGCGCACGAGATGCCCGCCTTTGCGGTCGGAGTTGTTGAGCACGGCGTCGAGTACCGCCGCGTCACGGACGTCGTCAGCGTCCTCGTGCACGACGGTGACTGTCGTGCCGTCCGGCAGCTCACCGTCGATGATTGACAGGTAGCCCTCGGGCACGGTGCCGGCCGGTGCGAGCCCGACCGGCGACGGTAACGGTTCGTCCGCGAGCGGGTCACCGATCCACAGTTGCACCGACCCGACCCCGGCGGGCCCGTCACGGAGCACGGTCGGCGGGACGACGGCATACCCGGTGGCTTCGGCGATCCGCGCCGAGGCGACCTCACGACCTGCGAGCGTGCCGGTCGGGAAGTCCCACAACGGTCGTTCACCGCGCACCGGCTTGTAGATCGCAGGCACGGCCGGTCCGTCGGCACCGACGACGTCGACAAGAAGTGCGAGGTTCGAGGCGTCCACGACGCGGCCGACGACCTGCACGTCGCCATCGCGCAGCAGGGCGTAACAGCGTTCGCGGGCTTCCGCGTCGGTCGGCCCGTCCATCGGGTATGCCGGGTGCTCGCCGCGCGGCGGGCTAGCGCCGGTAACCGTTCGCTCGGGGACAGACGTGACCGGTCCGATCGAGGGGGCCACCACAGAACGGGCACGGGGGTCGTCCCGCTGACACGACGGCCTTGGCACGAGTTGCGAAAGCGCGGGCCTGCTCGGGCAACAGCGTCACTCGCACGAGTTGGTCGGGCTGGTCCCGCACTGTGTCGGCAGCGGTCTCGGTGCGGGGCGTGTCCGAGTCGAGTTGCGCCGTCCGCTCGTGGGCCGTGTGGTCGTGATACGCCTCGATGATGACGACTCGCCGTTCGGTGTCCCAGGCGAGTGAGACCGTCGTCACCCGGAATTCGTCCTCGATCGGGGTCTCCAGCGGCTGGTGGTCGGTGTATGCCGCCACCAGGGTCTCGTCACGGATCCCCATGTCGTCGAGCAGTTCGATGAGCTTGTCGGCAACGGTCGAGATCTGTTCCTTCTCGCAGGACACGCTGACCAGGCGCCGATCGTCCCGGGCTTGCAGGAAGAAGGTGCGCTCACCCGATGGCCCCACCGTGCCCACGACGAAGCGTTGCGGCTGATCGAAGTCGTAGACGGGCATACCGAAGACCCTAGATGACCTCAGCCACCGTTGCCGGGGGCCGGAGCCTGCGGTGTTCGCTGGGCCGGCTCCGCCCCGGCGCCACCACCGACAGCCCCGTCGCCGGATTCCCCCGGTGCTCCGGCGGCTGGAACCACCCCCGCCAGTGGGCCACCCAGGTCGTTGATCCGGTGAACGATCGGTCGCCGCTCGGCGTAGGTGAACACCGAGACCGACGCCGGATCGACCCTGATCCTCTGGTAGAGGTCGAGGTGCATCCCGAGGGCATCCGCGAGCACGGCCTTGATCACGTCACCGTGGGAGACCGCGACCCACACAGCGTGCTCCCCATGGGTAGCGGCCACGACCCGATCATGTTCCCGGATGGCCGCAACCGCTCGGGCGGACATGGCCGTGAGGGATTCGCCGGGGTACTGCTCCCCATCCGGGAACGCTGCTGCTGATGGGTGATCCTGGACAACCCGCCAGAGCGGCTCTTTGGCCAGCTCGGTCAGCGCCTGCCCGGTCCAGGCTCCGTAGTGACACTCCCCCAGCCGTTCATCAACCTGCGTGTCGGGCAGGCTCGTCGGGCGCGTCGAGGCCGTGGGCTCGCGGTCGCTGGCAATGACGCCGGTGGGCCGGTCTCTGAGAGACCCGGCTTGGTGCAACTGGGTTTGGAGCAACTCGGCCGTCTGCAGGCAGCGGTGTAACGGCGATGAGACGAACTGCACCGGCTGCAACTGTGCCTCGGCGATCCGGGCGGCCAGCGCCAGCACCTGCGCACGGCCCGTCTCGTCGAGCTCCACCCCCGGGGTCCATCCGGCCAGGGTGCCCCCGGTGTTGGCAGAAGTGCGGCCGTGGCGGACGAGCAGGACAGTGGGCACGGGCTCACGCTACGGCAACTGCCGAACGGGAACGTCCGAAGGTTGTTTGGTGGGTGAACACGCGGCCAACGCCTCAGGTGGCTGCCAGCCAGCCGACGCCAAGTGCCGCGAGCAAGAGCACACCGACGACGACCCGATAGGCGACGAAGGCCGTCAGGCGGTGACCAGCGACAAACCGCAACAGCCAGGCGATCGAGGCGTAGGCCACGACGAAGGCGACGACGACACCGAGCGCCATCTGACCGGTGCCAAGCCCGGAGATGTCGGTGGTGACCGCTTGGAAGACCCCGGCGGCGGTCAACGCCGGGATCGCGAGGAAGAACGACAACCGAGTGGCGGTCACCCGGTCGATCCCCCGCCAAAGGCCTGCCGAGATCGTGGCACCGGAGCGGCTCACCCCGGGGATCAACGAGAAGCACTGGATCAACCCGATGGCCAGACCGTCCCGCATGGTCACCGTCGACTCGCCACGTTCGCCGCCGCGCTGGGCCAGCTTCGCGTGCCGCGTCTCGGCCAGCCACATGACCACACTCCAGAGAATGAGCGCCCCGGCGACCACCCAAAGGCTGCGTAGTGGTCCCTCGATGACGTCGCGTAGCGCCAACGCGACGAAGGCCACCGGCATTGAGCCGACGATCACCGCCCAGGCGAGCTGGTAGTCGGGGTGGGCACGCCGGTCGGCGTCGCGCAGCCCGCCGGCCCAGGCGCCGACGAGGCGCACGATGTCACGCCAGAAATAGAGGAAGGTCGCCGCGATCGCGCCGAGCTGGATGATCGCGGTGTATGCCGTGACCTCGGGCGCATCGACCTGCAGGCCGAGCAGCTTCTCGGTGACGGTGAGATGCCCGGTGGACGACACGGGCAAGAACTCGGTGAGTCCTTCGACGATCCCCAGGATGAGTGCTTGCAGGTAGGACAGGTCCGACACGAGCGGTCAGCCTAGCTGCACGAGCCCCGACTCGCTGGCAATCTCGGCCATCTCGACCACGGTGTCGCGCCGGGCCGCCCGGGAGGGAGCGAACGGACTGATCGACAGCGTGGTCACGCCGGCTTCGTGGTATGCCGCGAGCCGGTCGCGGATCCGTTCACGGGGACCGAGCAGACTTGTCTCGTCGAGGAATTGCCGCGGCACGGCAGCCGCAGCATCGCGGCCTTTTCCGGCCAAGTAGAGCTCTTGCACCTGTTTGGCCTGCTCCTCGAAACCCATCCGGCAGGCGAGCTGGTTGTAGAAGTTCTTCTCCCGTGACCCCATCCCGCCGATGTAGAGGGCCGCGTAGTTGGCGACCGAGGCATACGCATAGTCCATGTTGTCGGTGATGACGACCGGCACGGTGGGCACGACGTCGAAGCCGGTCAGCGGATCGCTCCCGTCATCACCACGGCCGCTCTTGCGGGCACCTGCACGCAGCTGTGCCAGGTGGTCGCTGCCGTGCTCGGGGCTGAAGAAGATGGCCAGCCAGCCGTCGGCGATCTCTCCGGTGAGCTCGAGGTTCTTCGGGCCGACTGCGGCCAGGTAGAGAGGCACGTGGTCACGGACCGGTCGCACGGTGAGCTTGAGGGCCTTCCCCGGCCCGTCGGGCAGTGGGAGGGTGAAGTGGGTGCCCTCGTGGTGGACGATCTCGCGGCGTAGCGCCATCCGCACGATCTCGACGTATTCGCGGGTGCGGGCTAGCGGTGCGGTGAATCGTACGCCGTGCCAGCCTTCGCTGACCTGCGGGCCACTGACGCCGAGACCGAGCCGGAACCGGCCACCGGAGAGGGTGTCGAGGGTGGCGGCGGTCATCGCCGTCATTGCCGGGCTGCGCGCCGGGATCTGCATGACCGCTGCGCCCAGGTCGATCCGGGAGGTGCGGGCCCCGACCCAGGCAAGCACGGTCGGCACGTCGGAGCCGTAAGCTTCGGCGGCCCAGCACACGGCATACCCGAGTCGATCGGCCTCCTCGGCTAGGACGATGTTCTCCTGATTGTCGCCGGCTCCCCAATAGCCGAGGTTGATGCCCAGTCGCATGGGCCGAGGCTACCGTCGCAGACCTCGCCCGGCGTCAGTCGTCCTCATCATCCTCGTCATCAGCATCGAGTTCATCATCCGCCTCGAGCTCGTCCTCGGCATCATCGTCATCCTCGTCGTCATCGGCGCCGTCCTCATCGTCATCGGCGTCGTCATCGAGGTCGTCTTCGTCATCGAAGTCGATGTCGTCGTCGTCGAGCCCCACGTAAACCCGGTCCGCATCCAAGTCGGCGTCGACGTCGTCGTCACCGAACACCGCGAGTGGAGTGGCCACGTCGGTCGCCTCGAACAGCGCTTCGTCGTAGTCGTCGAAGGCTTCAGCCATGGCTTCGGCCGCCGAGATGACATCCGTGTGGTCCGGATCCCGGCGGGTCGTGGCGACTTCCAGGTGGCGCTCCAGCGCCGACACGAGTTTGGTGAGTGCGGCACGCGGGTCTGCGGTCATAAGTCGACGGTATCTGGTCCGCCAATGCCACGGCAGGCCTGGTGCCGGGATCGGCTGCCTCGGGTGTTGGCGCACAATGAGAATCGATGGAATACGAAGAGCTGGTGCTCGTCTTCCGGCGTGATGTGCCCAGGGCCGACGAGCGACGCGCGTTGGCCGAGCACGCGGAATACGGGCGGTGGGAGCTGGCTCGGCGGGTCGTGTATGCCGGTGGGCTCCGCCGCGCGTGGTTGCGTCGGCGGATCATCCGGGTGCGCCGCACCACGTGACTACTGTCTCAATGACTGCTGTCTCTGCGACTACTGCCTCTGCAACGGGCCACCGTGCCACGGCCGGCGTTACGGCAGCTCGGGCACTACGCGAGGTCGAGGAAGCGCCGAAGGACTCGGGCACCGAAACGCAGTCCGTCGACCGGCACTCGTTCGTCGATGCCGTGGAACATCGACACGAAGTCGAGCTCGGTCGGCAGGCGCAGTGGCGCGAAACCGTAGCCGGTGATGCCGAGGCGGCTCAACGCTTTGTTGTCGGTGCCTCCGGACAGGCAATACGGGAGCACGACCGAATCCGGGTCCTCCGCGTGCAGCGACGAGCGCATCGCCTCGACAAGGGAGCCGGAGAACGGAGCATCGAGAGCGACATCACGGTGGACGACCTCGACGGTCACGTGCTCGCCGGCCAACTCGGCGATGGTGTCCATGAGGGTCTGCTCGTGGCCGGGCAGGAACCGGCAGTCCAGGGCGGCGGTGGCGGCCTGCGGGATGACATTCTGTTTGTAGCCCGCGCTCAGCATGGTCGGCTGCGCGGTGTCCCGTAGCGTCCCGAGCACGAAACCCGCTGCGCCACCGAGGAGTTCCAGCAACTCGCCGGGTGGCGCGGCCGGCGGGGCAGCGGCATACCGGGTGCCGGTCACCGAACTCAGCCCGTCAAGCAACCCTCGCACCGAGGCGATGTAGTCCAGCGGCCACTCGTAGGCGTCGATCCGGGCCAGGGCCTGGGCTAGGCGAACGAGCGCGTTCGTGTCGGTCGGCACCGATCCGTGGCCGGGCCGGCCGTGGGCGTGCAACCGCAGCCAGGCGATGCCCTTCTCGGCGGTCTGCACGAGGTAGGCTCGCGTGGGTTTGCCGGTGCCAGCCGCGGGCACCGTGACGTTGAAACCACCCACCTCGCTGATCGCTTCGGTGGCTCCCTCGAACCACTCGGGATAGTGCGTGGCCACCCAGTGGCTGCCCCAGATGCCGCCGGCCTCCTCGTCGGCGAAGAACACGAAGGTGGTCGTGCGGGCCGGGCGGGCGCCGGTGCGGGCCAGGTCGCGGATCGCGGCGAGGATCATCGCGTCCATGTCTTTCATGTCGACCGCGCCTCGACCCCAGATGCACCCGTCGTGCTCTTCGCCGCAGAAGGGGTCGAGCTGCCAGTCCTCGGCCTGTGCCGGGACGACATCGAGATGACCATGCACGACCAGGCCCGGCCGGCTCGGATCAGACCCGTCGAGGCGGACCATCACGCTGGAGCGCCCGGGTTTGCTCTCGACGAGAACCGGATCGAGGCCCACCTCGTACAAGGCGGCCATGACATATTCCGCGGCCGCCCGCTCCCCCTGACTCGCGTCGTCGCCGGTGTTGACCGTCGGGATCCGGATGAGGTCCTGACACAACCCGACGACCTCGTCCTCGGGGCGGATGGGCGCGACCGGCTCGGGCATGCTGCCAAGCTACCCCGTCGTCCGGGGTGTCGAACCGCCTGCGCCCACCCCGTTGTCGGAGCTGCCGGTGTCGTCCTCTGGCCGCTCGCTCGGAGTCCCGTGATGCACGACTCTCACGTCGGCGTGGTAGCCGCCCGCAGCGAGCAGGCTGTCACAGGTGAGCAGTGGCGCCGACAGCGCCTCGGCCAACGCAAGATAGGAAGCCTCGTATGCCGTGATTGGTGGCGGAGCTGCCAGACTCGCCCGGCGAGTGGCTCGATGTCGTAGCGAGTGATGGTGAAAGCGAAGTGCTCGCGCCATGCTGGCCAGATGAACGAGCACCTGGGTTGTGACACACACGCTGGGCAAGGACGTCACCACGGCAACTCCCCGTCACGGTTCGCGCACCTTGACTGTGGTGACCGACAACGTCGGCACCGTCGAGGTCGAGGTGCCTCGGGTCCGGGAGGGCACGGTCGAACCGGTGATCGTCAAGACGCGACAACGACGCATGAAATGCCAACCCGAGGCGGACAGTCCGGCACCAAGAAGGGCCCCAGGTTCGCCGGAGGCACGCAATGAAGGTCCTCTTGACGGGGGCGACATCGGGACTCGGCTGGAGCACTGCACACGCGCTAGTCGCAACCGGCCATGAAGTCACGATCCTCGCCCGCGACGACTCCAAGGCTCGATCGCTCGCAGAATCGGTCGCCGAAGCCCACCCCGACGCGAACCCCGTACGTTGGGTCCGCTGCGACCTAGCAGACCTCGCATCAGTGGCACAGGCCGGGCGGTCCCTCACGGAGGAGCCGGGCGGGTTTGACGCTATCGTCATGAATGCCGGCCTTCAGGTAGTCAACGGAATCGAGTACTCGGCCGACGGACTCGAACTCACCATGGCCACCAATGTTCTCGGACACTTCCTGCTATATCGGCTTCTGCGGGACCGCATGCCAACCGGCGCGCGCATCATCACGCTCGGGTCAGAAACGCACCGCGGTGGAATACGAGCCTGGGGATTTCCAGGGGCCCTGTGGAGCGATCCCGCCCTTCTGTTCTATCCGCCGGCCAACGCTCCAAGGAGTTCACAAGCTGGCCGTGTTCGCTACTCAACGAGCAAGCTGTGCTCGATCTACATGGCCTACGAGATCGACCGCCGCGAGCAGCCCAACGAGATCCGGGCCTTGGCCTTCGATCCCGGCCTCATGCCCGCGACCGGACTAGCGCGCGACTATCCGCCTATCATTCGCTCTATCTACTCGAGGATCGCGGGTATCGTCGCCAAGTTCCCAGAGGCAAACACTGTGGACGAATCGGCCGACAACCTGAGCTGGTTGGCCACCGACCCAGCGGCACTCGCACTAGGCGGAAAATACGTCACACACAGATCCGCACGCCCCAGCTCTCCCCTCTCCTACGACACCGCCAACGCAGGCGCCCTCTGGGACTATTGCTGCCAGCTGATAGACCCGCTCATTGATACCCGGGACCAGGGCTGAAACTGCCACCGGGGCGATCGACTGCATCGGCTGCCGAGGCTACCTGTGCTACCCCACGTCGGGTCCTCCACACGCCGAGTCGAACATCTGCGCGGTGGCGCGGTTGCCCGTTTGGTGACCATTCGCGTCTCAGAATGCTTGGCATCCTCCGCCGCCTCGATAACCTGCTTGATGATCGACGTCACCAGCCCGTCCGGGCGGATCAGGCCATCGCCACGGGCCCGGGCAACCTTCACGAGCTCCCGGACTACCAGCCGTCCAGCCTGGTGCCGGGCTTTCCCCTTCTGTGCTGCCTTCTTCAATGGGCTCACACCCGTATGGGCCTCGGGCACGGTGACCAACCACTCTCACCAGCACTCATTCGGCGTGTCCAAGGACTAACACCGAAAGCCGACACTCTCTCGGGCGGACGCCGTGCCGCCGGTCCGCCCCGGAACGCGGCATACTCGCAGCAGCAATTTCCCAGGAGGCTACGTGGCCCCGACCATGGGTGACGCCCATCGGCTCGTCCGCTTAGTCGCGGCTGCGGTGGCCGCGATCTTCGCCTTCAACACCGGCGCTACCTCGGTGCTCGGACTCATCGTGGTGATCGTCGTCGTGACGACGGTGGTGACGGCCGGTGTCGGGTTCTGCCCCTGCTGTAAGCCGTTCGGCGTCAACACCGGGAAGGGCTCACATGCGTGAGTACGACCTGTTGATGGGCGGGTTATGAGGCGAGGCGGTCTCCTTCCATTCCGGGGGCCTGGTCGTCGTCTCGTTCGATGAGTTTGCCCTTCTCGAACCGGGCATCGGCGCGGAGAGGGCGACCACATGGGAAGCGTTGACTGCCCGCCAGCGGGTTTGAGCGGACTCGATGAGCTTGAAGGCCATCGCGACACCGGCAGCTCGTGATCCGGGGCCTTTGGTGACCCGCTGCCACAGCCGGACGGTCGCGAAGGCGGACTCTATGGGGTTCGTGATCCGCAAATGGACCCAGTGCTCGGCGGGGTAGTCGCAGAACGCCAAGAGCGTGTCGAGGTCGTCGGTGATCTTCGCTGCGGCCTTCGGCCACGTGGTCCCGTACTCTGAGTGTCCGGAGGGGGACTTGAACCCCCATGCCCTTTCGGGCACTAGCACCTCAAGCTAGCGCGTCTGCCATTCCGCCACCCGGACCGGTTGCGACCTCGAAGGCTAGCACGGGCACCCGGCATACCTCGACCCGGTGCGCACCCGGTTGCGCGAGGCGGAGCGCCCAATGACTGCACGAGGCTTGGTTTCCCGCGGGTAGTCACCGGCGCGGACTAACCTGAGTGTGTGGCCACGTCCATATTCCTCGCCGCGGCCGAGGCCGGGTCCGGCAGGTCTGCTATCGCGTTGGGGCTGCTCGACCAGCTGGGCCGCCGGGCCGAAACGGTCGGCGTCTATCGGCCTCTCGTGCGCTCGGCGAGCGTCGATGACAACCCGTCGCTCGACCTGCTGCTCTCCCGGGTCCCCGCGCCGGATCCCCTGGCTGATTGCATCGGCCAGACGTTCACGGACCTGCACGCGCACCCCGATCGGACGATGTCGCGGATCATCGACCGTTTCCATCTGATCGCGAACCGTCATCCGGTGACGCTGATCGACGGCGCGGGTCACAGCGATATCGGGTCGCCGGCCGATGTCTCGGTCGATGCGCGGATGGCCGCCAACCTGGCCTCGCCGATGGTCGTCGTGCTCTCCGGGGAGGATCGGACCCCTGCGCAGCTGCGTGTCGCCGCGGAGAACACCGTCACCGTGATCCGTCAGCATCATGCCCAGGTGTTGGCCATCATCGCCAACCGGGTGGACCCGGATCTCGTCGAGGCGACCTGCACAGCACTCGAGGGCCTGCCGGGAGTCGGTGGCACGTATGCCGTGCCGTCGCATCCCGTGCTCGCGGCACCAACCGTGCGGGACCTGTTGAAAGCCGGTGGTGGCACCCTCGTGCACGGCGACAATTCGCTGCTCGACCTTGAAGCCATCTCGCTGGCCATCGGGGCGATGACTCTGCCGAACATGCTGTCGCGAGTCGCGGAAGGCTCGGTCGTTCTCGTCCCCGGTGACCGTGCCGACGTGCTCCTCGGGCTGTTGCTGGCCCACCACTCGTGGAACTACCCGGCGCTGGCCGGCATCGTGCTCAACGGCGGACTCGAAGTCGACCCCCGGGTCACCACTCTCGTCGACGGTCTGCGCTTGTCCTTGCCGGTCGTGTCCGTGCCGCTGGACACGGCCGAGGCGGCTGCCACGTTCGGCAGTGTCGTCGGCCGGATCACCCGCAGCTCAACCCGGAAGATCCACACCGCCTTGGCCCTCATGGAGGAGCACGTCGACACGGCTGCGATCGTCGACAACCTCGACGTCGCCTCCTCCGGTGCGGTGACTCCGCTGATGTTCGAGCATCAACTCATCGACCGGGCCCGCCAACTCGACCGGCACATCGTGCTGCCCGAGGGTGAGGAGGACCGCATCCTGCTGGCTGCCGATCAGCTCATCCGGCGCAAGGTGGCTCGGCTCACCCTGCTGGGCAACCCCGACGTCATCGCGACGAAAGCCCAACGCTTGCAGGTCGACATCGCTGCGGCCGCGATCCTCGACCCGGTGAACGACAACCTGCGCGAACGCTTCGCGCACGAGCTCGTCGAGCTGCGCAAAGCCAAGTCGGTCACCTGGGATTTGGCTTGGGACTCGGCCCAAGACGGGTCCTACTTCGGCACGATGATGGTCCTGGACGGGCTCGCCGACGGCGTGGTGTCGGGCTCGGTCAACACGACAGCCCACACGATCCGGCCTGCGCTCCAAGTGATCCGCGCCAGACCCGGTGTCTCCGTCGTGTCTTCCGTTTTCTTCATGTGCCTGCCCGACAAGGTCCTCGTCTACGGCGATTGCGCTATCAACCCCGATCCGACCGCGGAGCAACTCGCCGACATCGCGATCTCCTCAGCAGCCACCGCCCAGCAGTTCGGCGTCGAGCCCCGGGTGGCCATGCTGTCCTATTCGACTGGCAGATCCGGCACCGGCGCCGATGTCGACAAGGTCCGGGCCGCCACGGAGCTGGTGCGCCAGCGCACTCCCGACCTGCTCGTCGACGGGCCGATGCAATACGACGCCGCGGTCGAGCCGGACGTCGCAGCAACCAAGACCAAGGACTCGCCGGTCGCCGGACGGGCGAGCGTGCTGATCTTCCCCGACCTCAACACTGGCAACAACACCTACAAGGCCGTGCAGCGCAGCGCCGGCGCCGTAGCCATCGGGCCGGTGCTCCAGGGGTTGTGCAAGCCGGTCAACGACCTGTCCCGAGGGTCCCTCGTGCAAGACATCGTCAACACCGTGGCCATCACGGCGATCCAGGCGGCCGACACATGAGTGCCACGACCGGTCTGGTGCTGGTCATCAACGCCGGCTCGTCCTCGGTGAAATACCAGCTTGTCGACCCCGAGTCCGGCACCACCCACGCAACCGGGCTGGTGGAACGGATCGGTGAGGAATCCACCCGCGCCTCGTCCCGGCATACCCGAGCCGGCGCGCAGCCCGCCGAAGCCGAATTGGACGTGCCCGATCACGCGACCGCGATGCAGGTCGTGCTGGCGGCCTTCGCCGAGCACGGACCGGCGCTGCACGAGTCGGCCCTCCGGGCCGTCGGTCACCGTGTCGTGCACGGTGGTTCGCGCTTCTCGGCTCCGGCGGTCATCGACGACACGGTGCTGGCTGCTATCGACGATCTCGTGCCGTTGGCCCCCTTGCACAATCCGGGCAACCTGGCCGGCATCCGGGCCGCCCGCAGTGCCTTCCCCGACATTGCCCATGTGGCGGTCTTCGACACCGCTTTCCACCAGACGCTGCCCGCCCACGCGTACACGTATGCCGTGCCGCGGTCATGGCGCGATGTCCACCGGGTCCGGCGGTACGGCTTCCATGGCAGCTCGCACAGCTATGTTTCGCGACGCACCGCAGCGCTGCTCGACCGCCCCGCCGAGCAGGTCAACGTGATCGTCCTGCACCTCGGCAACGGCGCGAGCGCGGCCGCAGTCGCCGGCGGACGCTCTATCGACACGTCGATGGGACTGACCCCCCTCGAAGGGCTCGTCATGGGCACCAGGCCGGGCGACCTCGACCCTGCTCTTGCCTTGCACATGACGCGGCACGGGCTGTCCATCGAGGAATACGACAAGGCACTCAACACGGCCAGTGGCCTGGTCGGGCTCACCGGCACCAACGATTTCCGGGAGGTGACCGAGCTGCTTGCCCAGGGCGATCCGGACGCCCGGCTCGCGATCGATGTCACCGCCTACCGACTGGCCAAATACGTCGGTGCCTATGCCGTTGCCCTGGGCCGGCTCGATGCGCTGGCTTTCACCGGGGGCATCGGTGAGCACAGCCCCCTACTGCGGGCCGAAGTCGTCGATCATCTGGGACTGCTCGGGGTCACGCTCGACCCGGGCCGTAACGAATCGGGCTCTGCCGAAAGACGTGTCTCAGCCGACGACAGTCAAGTGCCGGTTTTCGTCGTGCCGACCAACGAAGAGCTGGAGATCGCCCGGCAGACCGTTGCGGCACTGCACGATTGACCGGATTCGGTGCCTTGGCAGCCTGCCCTGCCCGGCGACCGACAAGCCCCACACGCTAGCCGCCATCGAGCGGGATCGGCCCACGCCGCTAGATCAGCCCTCCCCGGGTGGGCGCAACGCCCACAACGCGACAGCACTGGCCGCGGCGACGTTGAGCGAGTCGACTCCTCCGGACATCGGGATCCGCACCGCGAGATCGGCTGCCGCGACGGTATGCCGGGTGAGCCCGTCTCCTTCGGTCCCCAGGATCAGAGCCAGCCGCTCGGGTGCCCGCGCGGCCAACTCCGCCAACGACACCGAGCCGTCCGCGAGCGCCAAGGCGGCGACGACGAAACCGTGCTCCCGCAGTCGGCTCACTCCCCCATCCGGCCACGGATCGATCCGGGTCCACGGCACCTGGAAGACCGTGCCCATCGACACCCGCACTGCTCGCCGATAGAGCGGGTCCGCGCACCGAGGGGTCACCAGCACGGCGTCCGCTCCGAGCGCGGCTGCTGATCGGAAGACCGCGCCGACGTTGGTGTGATCGACGATGTCCTCGAGCACGAGCACCCGGCGCGCGCTGGCCAGCACGTCCGCCAACCCGGGCAGCACCGGTCGGTGCATGGCGACGAGAGCACCACGGTGCAGGTGGAAGCCGGTGAGGTGTTCGATCACCTCGTGTTCCCCCACATACACGGGTATGCCGTCCGCCACGGCATCGGCGACGACGTCGGCTAGGTCGGTGAGCCAGCGCTCGGCCATGAGCATCGACCGCGGCCGGTGCCCGGCGGCCAAGGCCCGACGGATCACCTTTTCCGACTCGGCGATATAGAGCCCTTGCTCCGGTTCGGTGCGACGGCGCAAGGCGACATCGGTGAGGGCGACGTAGTCGGTGAGTCGCTCGTCGGCCGGGTCGGTGATCCACGTGATGCCGTCCGGCAGGCTCGTGGTGCCCGACCTGGCCGACGGCCGGGTCACGAGAAGAACACCATCTTGACGACCGCGACGATCCCGATGGTCACGATCACTCCCCGCAGCACGAGCGGAGGTAGCCGACGACCGATGTGCGCTCCGAGCCACCCACCGATCGCCGACCCCACCGCAATCAACCCGGCCACCGCCCAGACGATGTGGTCTCGGGCGAAGAGCAGGAAGGCGATCGCTGCCACGAGATTGACCGTCGTCACGAGCACGTTCTTGAAGCCGTTGAGCCGTTGGATGGGCTCGCGAGATAGCGCCGAGAACACCCCCATCAGCAGCACTCCTTGAGCAGCCCCGAAGTAACCGCCGTAGACGCCGCCGAAGAACACCCCGGCCCGCAAGGCTCCCCCGTGCTTGCCAGGCCCGCCATGCCCCTCATGCTCGTGAGTGGCGCGTCGGGCTGCCGCAGCTTGTTGCAGCCGCGGGCCGACGATGACGAGAGCCACCGCCATGAGGACCAGCACCGGGACGATCGCTCGGAATGCGGCCGGGGGCAACACGAGCAGCAGGGTCGCTCCCACCAGGGACGCGACCAAGGAGATCGGCAACAGCCGCCGCAACGTGCCGCCGTGACCAGTCAGCTCCCGCCGGTAGCCCCATGATGCGGAGAAGCCACCGGCGACCAGCCCGAGGTTGTTGCTGATGTTCGCCGTGAGGGGTGGGTAGCCGAGAAGCAGCAACGTCGGGAACGTGACCAGAGTGCCCGACCCGACGATCGAGTTGATGGTGCCCGCACCGACCCCGGCCAGCACGACGAGCAGGGCGTCGAGCGGGCTCACCCGGTTACTCTACTGAGCTCCGCTCGGACCCCAGGGCGACTGACCGGGTGGGTTCTCGACTGCTCGCGGCGAGTGGGCCGATGAGTCGGCGATCTCCGATTCCGGGACCGGGTCGTTGGAGAACAATCCGGGCGCTTTCAACTGAGGTGGTGTGCCTTCCGGTCCGGTCACCGGGACCTTCGCCGCGGCGGCACGGCCTTTCGTCGATGCCGCGGTGGCGGTCTTCCCGGAGTCGTCGCTTCCAATGGGTGCGTCCGGTTGGCCTCCCAGTGCGTTCGAGATGCCCCGGAGCGCATCGGTGAGCTCACTCGGGATGATCCACATCTTGTTGGCGTCGCCGCGAGCGATCTGAGGAAGCACTTGCAGATACTGGTAGGCCAGCAGATCGGAGGTCGGCTCACCGGCGTGAATCGCGTCGAAGACGTCCTGGATCGCCCGCGACTGGCCCTGTGCTTCGAGCACCCGTGCTTCCGCGGAACCCTGGGCCCGCAACACCTGAGCCTGCCGGTCACCCTCGGCCTGCAAGATGGCCGCCTGCTTGACACCTTCGGCGGTGAGCACGGCTGCTCGCTTGTCCCGCTCAGCCCGCATCTGCTTTTCCATGGAGTCCTGCACGGATGCCGGTGGGTCGATGGCCTTGAGCTCGACCCGGTTCACCCGGATTCCCCAGCGGCCGGTCTCTTGGTCGAGCACTCCTCGCAACTGGCCGTTGATCCGATCCCGTGAGGTCAACGTCTGCTCGAGGTCGAGGGAACCGATGACGTTACGCAAGGTGGTCACCGTGAGCTGCTCGATACCGGTGATGAAGTCGGCGATCTCGTAGACGGCCGACTTCGCGTTCGTCACCGTGTAGTAGATCACCGTGTCGATCGACACGACCAGGTTGTCGGATGTGATCACTGGTTGAGGTGGGAAGGTGACGACCTGCTCACGCAAGTCGATGGTGTCCCGTGGCTTGTCGATGAACGGGGTGAGCAGGTGCAGACCGTCGTTGAGAGTTCGCGAATACGATCCCAACCGCTCGACGATGACCGCCGTCTGTTGCGGCACGATCCGGACGGAGCGGGCGATGACAATGAGGACGAAAGCCACGATCAGCACGAGCACGATCGTGACGATGACTTCGGGCATGGTTCCTCCGATGACTCGGAACGGCGGGGGTCGGCTCGTGTCTTGCTCGGGATGCCGGCAGCTGCCGTTCGTGGTTGCGTGCGTGGGCTGGGTTAACTCTGATCGATGGGGGTGTCGCGACGGATGACGATTGCCGTGGCCCCCTCGATCCGGATAACGCGCACGGCTTCGCCCGGAGCCAGCACGTCGGTGTCGTCGACTCGCGACGTCCACACGTCGCCATCGAGTCGGATCCGCCCGCCGGTGGCGGTGACCGTCTCGATCACCCTCGCAGACCGTCCGACGTGCGCCGCCGTGCCGATCTCAGGATGGCCGCCACGGGCGGCGAACTTCCGCTGGGCCCAGGGCCGGACGATCGCGACCAGCGCTACCGCCAACACCGCAGCGGCAATCACCTGGCCTGGAAAGGGAAGTCCCAAGGCCGCGGCACCGGCCCCTCCGAGGGCACCACCGGCAAGCATGAGGAAGGTGAAGTCCACGGTGAGGGTTTCGATGATGCCGAGGCCGAGCGCTAACCCGAGCCAGAGTAACCATGCCGAGTCGTCGAACACGGCCTCACCTCCTGATCGCCGGTTGGCAGCACGGGCGCTACCCCCTAGTACGTCTGTGCCAGATCGGTCGTTCCCGTCGTGGCGTGGACCGCTCGAGCACTCCAGCGCTGGCCATGCCGCTCGATGACCAACGGCAAGCCGAACGTCGCCGACAGGTTCTCCGCCGTGAGCGTGGATTCCAGTGGACCGGCGGCTACCACCGAGCCACCCTGCAGCAACAACACATCGGTGAATCCGGGAGGGATCTCTTCGACATGGTGCGTGACGAGCACCAGGGCTGGTGCTTCAGGGTCCGATGCCAATTGGCCCAACCGCACAACGAGATCCTCACGGCCGCCCAGGTCGAGTCCAGCGGCTGGCTCGTCGAGCAGCATGAGCTCCGGGTCGGTCATCAGGGCACGGGCGATCTGGACTCGTTTGCGTTCGCCCTCCGACAGGGTGCCGAATCGCCGGTCAGCCAGGTGAGCTGCACCGAGCGCGTCCAGCAACGAGAGAGCCCGCTGGTAGTCCACCGATTCGTAACGCTCACGCCACCGGCCGATCACCCCGTAGGACGCGGTGACCACGACGTTGCCGACCAGTTCGGATGCCGGGATCTGCTCGGCCATCGCCGCACTCGACAGACCCACCCGGGGCCGCAATTCGAAGACGTCGACCGCACCCAAGCGTTCTCCCAGAACGGCAACCGAACCGGTCGTGGGATGAATCCGGGCCGCCGCGAGCTGGAGCAAGGTGGTCTTCCCGGCACCGTTGGGGCCGAGCACCACCCAACGCTCGCCCTCCTCGACCTCCCAGGTCACGTCGGTCAACAAGGCAGCCTTACCACGCCGCACGCCGACACCCGAGAAGGCGAGCACATCGCTCATACCGTCACCCTAGCCAAGCGCCCGCCACTTAGCCCGGCCTGAGCTGGCGTGTCCTGGTTGGCTCTAGGGTTGACGAGTGATCGCCCTGCCGTTGTCTGCCCGGGCCGCACTGTGGGCGACCGCGGTCCTGCACGGGCGTGCGCCGCTCGACCAGGCCCGTTCGCGAGCGTATGCCGGGGTCACCGACGTCACCGGCACCCTGCCGGAGCCTGACTCCTGGCCGGCGCGGGGTGAGACGGCGGTGTTGCTTGCGCTGCCCCGACCCGGCTCGTTCACGGGTATGCCGCGGGCTCCCCGCGAGTCGTTGACAGTGGCCTTGGACGCCGGGGAATGCCTCGTCGCCCCTACCGTCGGTGGCGTGCTCGTGCCCACCATCGAGGAGTTCGGGCCGGTTGGCGACACCGGACGGCTGTTGACGTGGACGGCACACCCAGCCGAGCCGCTGCCTCGCCACGTGGTCGAAGCCGTTGACCTGCGTGAGCTCGATCGGTCGCTCACCGGAGTGGTCCGCGATGCGACCGAGAGGGTGGAGGCTCTCGGTGGGATCCCATGGCGTTCTCCGGCGATGACGACGAACCGAACCGACATCCGCGCTGCGGTCCTACCCGACGGTGTTCCTCCCCGGGCAGCTCGGCTCATGATCGACGCGGCTGTCGTGCACGCTGTCGCACTCGAGGGCCTCGCAGAGGAGCACGGTGGCGCAGCGACGGACGCCGCGACGTCGAGTCAGCGGGCGGCAGTCTTCCGCACCGTGCTCGACACCGCAGACGACACGCTCGCCGGTGCTGTCAACGTCGCGGCGATGGTGCTGGCCGGGTGGCGCCCGGCCTAGCCCCACCTATTCCCGCCTACCCTCGCTTGGTTCACGAGAGCTCGGCATAGATCCTTGTGTGGAGGACGGGTGCGACGCCGTTGTCCGGCGAAGTCCGGTCAGCTGCGATCGAGCACCGAGCGGTAGACCTCCATTGTCTTGTCGCCGATGCTGGCCCAGGAGAAGTGCTCGACGGCCCGCGTCCGGCCCGCCTTGCCCAAGGCTTCGGCCCGGGCGAGATCGCTGACCGCCTCGTTGAGTGCCGCCGCGAGGTCGGCCACGAACCGGTCCGGGTCCACCGGCGTGCCGGTGCCGTCCTGGACCTGCTCGATCGGCACCAGCCAGCCCGTCTCGCCAGGCACGACGACCTCCGGGATGCCACCGGTAGCGGTGGCGACCACCGGCAGGTTGCAGGCCATCGCCTCGAGATTGACGATGCCCAGCGGCTCGTAGACCGACGGGCAGGCAAAGACCGTGGACGCGGTGAGCAAGGCGATGACTTCGTGGCGGGGCAGCATCTGAGGGATCCACACGATGCCTTCTTCACCGCGCTTCTCACGCAGGTTGGCCAGCAAGCCCTCGACCTCGGCCTGGATCTCGGGTGTGTCAGGTGCACCGGCGCACAACACGATCTGCACTCCTGGAGGCAGTTCGGCGACCGCTCGCATGAGATAGGGCAGGCCTTTCTGCCGGGTGATCCGTCCGACGAAGGTCACCGCGGGCTTGTCCGGATCCATGCCGTGCTTGCGGCATACCTGCTCGTCGTTGATCGGCTGCCAGAGCTGCGAGTCGATCCCGTTGTGCACCACGGGGACTCGGTCGGGGTCGAGGGATGGGTAGGCACGCAGGATGTCGGCCTTCATTCCGGCACTCACCGCAATCACCGCGGCGGCGGACTCGTAGGCGGTCTTCTCGACGAACGATGAGACCCGGTAGCCACCGCCGAGTTGTTCGGCCTTCCAAGGGCGCATCGGCTCCAGGCTGTGGGCGGTGATCACGTGCGGCGCGCCCGAGAGCAAACCACCGAGATGACCGGCCATGTTCGCATACCAGGTGTGCGAATGGGTCAAGTCCGTGCCCTGGCAGTCCTGGGCGATCGCCACGTCGACCCCGAGGGTCTGTAGGGCCGCGTTGGCGCCGCCCAGCTCGGTCAGATCGGCGTATGCCGTCGTCCCCGCCTCGTCGCGTGGGGCACCGAAGCACCGCACTTGGACGTCGACGTCACCTCGGGCGCGCAGCGCCCGGACCAACTCCGAGACGTGAACGCCGGCTCCTCCGTAAATGGCCGGGGGGTATTCCTTGCTGATGATGTCGACGCGCATGATCCTGAGCTTAGTGACGACCCACCGGGTGGCAACGGCCGGTGCAGGGCAAGGCCAGACCAAAGCGAGAAGTGCACCCCTCGTCGCGCCGGTGGTGTGCAGCGCTAGGGTGGTCGCATGTCACGCAAGGGCGACCCGAATGTTCTGGCAATCGTGTTGGCTGGTGGGGAGGGCAAGCGGCTGATGCCCCTGACCCGCGATCGGGCCAAACCTGCGGTTCCGTTCGGCGGGATCTACCGGCTCATCGATTTCGCGCTCTCCAACGTCGTGAATTCGGAGTACCGCAAAGTGGTGGTGCTCACCCAGTACAAGTCGCACAGCCTGGACAAGCACATCACCCGCACGTGGCGGATGTCGACGGTGCTGGGCAACTACGTCACGCCGGTGCCGGCGCAGCAGCGGGTCGACAAGAACTGGTACCTCGGCAGCGCTGATGCGATCTTCCAGAGTCTCAACCTCATCGAAGACGAAATGCCCGACATCGTCGTCGTCGTGGGTGCCGACCACGTCTACCGGATGGACTTCCACCAGATGGTCGACCAGCACATCGCGACCGGAGCTGGGATCACGGTGGCGGCGATCCGACAGCCGATCGAGATGGCTGATCAGTTCGGGGTCATCGAGGTCAACCGGGACGACCCCCGCAAGATCGCGGCGTTCCGCGAGAAGCCGTCCGACCCGCAGGGCCTGCCCGACTCTCCCGGCGAAGTGCTCGCCTCGATGGGCAACTACGTCTTCACCAGGGAGGCCCTCGTCGATGCCGTCACCAGAGACCACGATCTCGAGGGCAGCCAGCATGACATGGGCGGTGACATCGTGCCGGCCTTCGTCGCTGCCGAGGACGCCTATGTCTACGACTTCAAGGACAACGACGTCCCCGGTGCGACCGAACGCGACAAGGGCTACTGGCGCGACGTGGGAACCCTCGACTCCTACTTCGATGCGCACATGGATCTGATCTCGATCCACCCGATCTTCAACCTCTACAACTACGACTGGACCATCATCACGGCGATGCCGCCGCTACCTCCGGCCAAGTTCGTCCACGGCTCCGGTGACCGGGTTGGTGAAGCGATCTCATCGATGGTGTCCCCGGGTGCGGTCGTGTCCGGCGCTCAGGTCAGCCATTCGGTGCTCTCTCCCAAGGTTCGAGTGCACAGCTACGCGACGGTCGCCGAGAGCGTGTTGCTCGACAACGTCGTCGTGGGCCGGTATGCCGTGGTCCGCCGCGCGATCATCGACAAGAACGTCCAGATCCCGGAGTACTGCCGGATCGGGATCGATCACGAACATGACCGCGAGCGTGGCTTCTACGTCACCGAAGGCGGGGTCACCGTGGTCGGCAAGGGCCAAATAGTCACACCCTGACGACTCACAGTCGACTCAGTCGACCCGACGGACGGGTGGTCGCGACCGATCAGCCGGTGGTCTGGTCGTCGTGATCGTGACTCGTAGACTCGGGCTGCGCCTCCGGAGGCGGCCCGGCGCGCAACAGCCATGCCGCCCAGAGCAGGCTGACGACCACGGGCAGCAGACCCCAGGACAGGTGGCCCTGGGGACGCAGCGGCATATCGATCAAGCTGGGTAGCACGACCCCTTTGACGACGACGAGTCCGGCAGCGATGACGATGAATACCGAGCCGGAATCCCGCAGCCATCCTGGTCGGATCCGTGGATGGCCGATCAGGATCCCGAGCACCGGGAGGACGAAAACCACCCGACCCACCCATGGCCCTGGTTCGTTGACCATGATCCACATCGTCGTGACTATCGGACGCTCATCCACCGGCATCAATGCCGCCACCCAAGCCAGGATCAGGGCCAACCCCGCCACCTGGCGTCGTGTCGCTGCGCTACGCGGGTCGTAGCGCTGCCAACGGAGCCGTCGTCGAGCCAACCGGGGCTGCTGCGCGTCCTTGCCTCCGAATCCTGCCATCTGGTAGCGCTGCACATCGAGACTCATGACCCGATTCTGCCCGGGTTGCGCCAACGAGCACAGAGTTATTCACAACAAGCGTCGCCGTGTGTCCGACTAGCCTGATGGCGTGAGTCAGCCCGCATCGGAGCCGAGCACCCTACGGATCACCGTTTCGGGCCAGGACCGGCCGGGGGTGACCAGTGCCCTGCTCGGCGGGCTCGCCCAGATCGGCGCGGACGTGCTCGACCTCGAGCAGATTGTGGTCCGCGATCACCTCACCCTCTCTGCCCTGCTCGACCCGCGAGGTCGCGCCGACGAATTGGCGCAAGCGGGTCGGCATACCGGTGACTCGCTCGGGATGCGCACCCGGATCAGTGTCGGCACCGGGGACAGCCACATCCGACCCACCGGCCGAGCCCACGTCGTCGTGCTCGGGAATCCACTCGATGCCGGTGACCTCGGTGCAGCGACCGAGAGAATCGCCAGGCTCGGGGCGAACATCGACCGCATCCGACGGCTGTCGGCATACCCGGTGACCACGGTCGAGCTCGACGTCTCCGGCGCTGACGTGCCACGGCTACGCTCCGAACTGGCCACCTTCGCGTCACGACGACCGATAGACATCGCGGTCGCCCCCGCCGGACTGGCCCGGCTCGGCTCCCGGTTGGTCGTCATGGACGTCGACTCGACCCTCATCCAGCAGGAAGTCATCGAGCTGCTCGCCGCGCACGCCGGCTATCAAGCCGAAGTGACCGCGATCACGGAGGCAGCCATGCGTGGCGAACTCGACTTCGGCGAATCGCTGACCGCTCGGGTCGCCTTGCTGGCAGGTCTCGAAGCCGAAACACTCGATCGAGTCCGGGCACACGTCGTGCTCACCCCCGGGGCGCGCACGCTGGTGCGCACCCTGCATCGGCTCGGCAACACCGTGGCGCTCGTGTCCGGCGGCTTCGCCGAAGTGGTCACGCCGATCGCGGCAGACCTGGGCATCGACCGGGTGGTCGCCAACCGGCTCGAGATCGCCGACGGCCGCCTCACGGGGCGGATCGACGGCGGGATCATCGACCGTGCTGCCAAGGCGAAGGCGTTGCGCCGGTTCGCCGCCGACCTAGGCCTGCCACAGTCACGGACCGTGGCCATCGGGGACGGCGCCAACGACCTCGACATGCTCGCTGCTGCCGGACTGGGCATCGCCTTCAACGCCAAGCCGCTGGTCCAGGCCGGCGCCGACACCTCCGTTTCGGTGCCCTATCTCGACGCGGTCCTCTTCCTGCTCGGGGTCACCCGGGAGGACGTCGAGGAGGCCGACGCCGAGTAGCACGACGGGGCGGTCAGCTGGCCCGGGACCATCAGCCGCCCGCGCAGCGTAGCCCGAGCCGGACACGAGACGTATCGTTGGAAACATGCCGCTGAGACCGAGACGACGCAAGAAGCTGGTCGTCGTGCATCGGGTCACGAGCGCGCCCATGTCGCTGGCCGAGGACACCGACATGCGGATCCGCCGATACCTGATCACGATGGCGGTGCGCACCGCATGCTTCATCCTGGCGGTCGTCGTGGACGGCTGGCTCCGCTGGCTCTTCGTCCTCGGGGCGGTCGGTCTGCCCTACGTCGCGGTCGTGCTGGCCAATGCCGTGGGACCCCGCTGGGGTAGCCGGATCACCGGCGCCGACAAGTATGCCGAGAACGGTCTGGCCGCTGGATCGCACCCCGGCGCCATCCACCACCCGCAGCATCCCTGAAGCTCCCGCTCCCGCACCTGACCGGATCCCGCGCCACCAGCGGTCGCCGACAGCTCCTGCCCTCGATGGGCGGCGAAACCCACACGGCACAACGGTTACTCGCCGGCGGGTCGGCCCAGGTAGCGTGAGCGGGTGACCTCGCCCCTGCTGTCCCGACGAATCCTCGGGGCGGTCGCCTTCGCCGTCGTCTTCGGCGTGGCGTGCTACTGGCTAGGCACCTGGCAATGGTCACGCTACGAGGACAAGGACGCCCGAGCCAACGCCATCGAAGCCAACTACCACCACGATCCGGTCCCGCTGACCTCAGTCCTGCCCGCGACGTCGAGCCACCTCGCCGAGGACGAGGTCTGGACCCGGGTCACGACGACCGGCGAGTATGCCGCCACCACGTTTCACGTCCGTGCCCGCACCCTCGACGGGGTATTGGGTTTCGAGATCCTCGTGCCGTTGGACGTCGACGGCGGTGCGACCCTGCTCGTGGACCGCGGCTGGCTGCCGGCCTCGGCAAGCGCCGACGACCTCCCGACGCCACCGGCAGCACCCACCGGTGAAGTCACTGTCGTGGGCTGGCTCAAACCCGGCGAGCCGGAGCGCACCGGAGGGCTTCCCGCCGGACAGCTCGGCAGTGTCGACATCGACGCTGCCCAGGCCCAGGTGGACGAAAGCCTCTACGCGGCATACCTCGTGCTCGAGCAGGAACAGGTGCCGGGTGGCGGCACCCCCGAGCGCCCCACCCCGCTGGAACCGCCGCCGCTCGACCGGGGGCCACACTTCGCCTACGCCCTGCAATGGTGGCTCACCGCTGGGCTCGGGATCGCCCTGGTCGTCTATCTCTACCGGTCTCGACCCGGGCCCGCCCAGACCGGCAAGGCCACCCGTCGGGACCGCCCACCGAAACCGAAGAAAGTGCGCATCTGGGACGAGGAAGACGGCTGAGACCCGCGACGACGCCACCCGGTCCGCGGGTCAGTCCGTCGGGTCAGTCCGGTGGCTCCCCCGCAGCCTGGTCCTCGAAGTACTGGGTGCGGTAGAGATCGGCATACAGCCCGCCCCGGCCGAGCAGCTCGGCATGCCGGCCCCGATCGACGATCCGGCCCCCGTCGACGACGAGGATCTGGTCGGCCCCGCGCACGGTCGAGAGCCGGTGGGCGATGACCACCGCCGTCCGCCCGTCCAGAGCCGCGTCGAGGGCCCGTTGCACCGCCACCTCGGACTCACTGTCCAGATGGGCGGTCGCCTCGTCCAGCACGACCACCTGCGGTTCCTTGAGCAAGAGCCGGGCGATCGCCAAACGCTGCTTCTCGCCACCGGAGAGCCGATGCCCCCGATCCCCGACGACCGTGTCCAGCCCGGCAGGCAGGGCTTCGACCAGGGTGAGCACTTGCGCAGCAGCCAGCGCTTGACGCATCTCGCCTTCGGAGGCATCCGGTTTGGCATAGGCCAGGTTGCCACGGATGGTGTCGTGGAATAGGTGCGCCTCCTGAGTGACCATCCCGACGACCGAGTGCAACGAGTCGAGGCTCGCCTCTCGCAGGTCGACCCCGCCGATCCGCACGACACCGGACGTCGGGTCGTAGAGGCGGGCCACGAGTGCAGTGACCGTCGTCTTGCCGGCGCCGCTCGGGCCGACCAGGGCGACCAACTGTCCCGGGTGTGCGGTGAAGGTCACGTCGCGCAGCACCTCGGCTCCTCCGGCACGGTCTCCGCTGGTCGTGGCCTCGAGGGAACGCAACGACACCTCGTCAGCGCTCGGATAGGCGAACCCGACAGCCTCGAAGTCGATCTGCACCGGTCCGTCGGGCACGTGCACCGGGTGGTCGGCCTCGGCCACCAGCGGTTGCAGATCCAGGACTTCGAAGACCCGGTCGAACGAGACCAGTGCGGTCATCACGTCGATCCGCACGTTGGACAGGGAGGTCAACGGCCCGTAGAGCCGGGCCAGCAGAGCAGCCAAGGCAAGCAGGGTGCCGATGGTCAGGGTGCCGTCGAGGGCCATGAGACCCCCGAATCCGTAGACCATCGCCGTGGCCAAGGCCGCGACCAGGGCAAGGGCCGTGATGAAGATCGCGCGGTTCATCGCGATCTTCATCGCCGTGTCCCGCACGACCCCGGCGCGTTCGGCATACTCACTCTGCTCGCGATCGGGCGTGCCGAAGAGTTTGACCAGCAAGGCCCCGGCGACGTTGAACCGTTCGGTCATCCGGGACTGCAACTCGGCATTGGCAGCCATCTGGGTGGCGGTGAGCACGGCCAAGCGGCGGCCGGTGACCTTGGCCAGCACGAGGAAGACCGGCACGAGCAGCAACGCACCGATCGTGAGCTGCCACGACAGGGCGAGCATCGCGCCGATGATGAGCATGAGCGACACGAAACTGTTGACGAACGAGGACAGCACCGTCGTCAAAGCCTGCTGGGCGCCGATGATGTCGGAATTGAGCCGACTGACCAGTGAGCCGGTCTGGGCGCGGGTGAAGAAAGCGACCGGTTGACGCAACACGTGTCCGAAGACCTGAGTGCGCAGGTCGAAGGTGAGACTCTCGCCGATCCGGGTGGAGTACCAGCGCCGGGCAACCCCGACCACCGCATCGAGCACCGCCAGGCCGGCGACGACGAACGCGAGCCCGATCACTACGGCCGAATCGCCGGGCACCACCCCGGCGTCGACGATCTCCCGGAGCAGCAGCGGCACGGCGACGACGATCATGGCTTCCATGACGACCAGAGCCAAGAAGACGACGATCCAGCGGGTATACGGCCGGGCATAGGCCAACACCCGGCGGGAGGTGCCAGGGGCGAGCTCGGCCTGGAGCACCGATCGGTCCCGGGCGAAGCGCCGCATCATCGTGAACGGCGTCTGGCTCACTGAGCAGAGGATCCTTCCGACCCGCTGGCGCGGGAGGCAGCTGCGAAAGCTGACAGACCGTGCAGCAGCGGGCCCTGGGCTTCGCGTTCGTTCCGCAGCTGATCGGCATATCCGGCCGAGGTGGCTTGCACGAGGAGCGGCTTGAGGGCTCGCAGAGTGGCTGCCGGAGTGGCGAGCAGCGCCTGGACGAGGTCATCGGTGGCCGGGACCAGCTCGTCGAGGGGCACAGCGAGGTTGGCCAGACCGATCCGGACCGCTTCCTCGGCGCCGACGAACCGCCCGGTGGCGCAGATCTCCAGGGCCCGGCTGTATCCGACCAGTGGCGTGAGGATGGCTGTCCCACCGAGATCGGGCACGATCCCCAAGGACACTTCTCGCAAGGCGAGTTGGACGTCGGTGGCCACGATCCGTAGGTCGGCAGCCAGCGCGAGCTGCATCCCGGCCCCGATGGCATGGCCCTGGACGGCAGCGACGACAATCGGTGACACCCGGCGCCACACCGCGAACCCCTCCTGGAGTCCGGCGATGAGCTCGGCGACGTCGGCGGGCCCGCGGGCGGCAGCCCCCAGCAGGTCCGGCTCTCCCGGCACGCTCGGCGGTGACGTGAACATCCCACGGTCCAACCCGGCGGAGAAGGACGGCCCCTCGGCGCGGAAGACCACGACCCGGACCTGCTCCGGGAGCGAATCACCCAGCTCGGCAAAGGCCGACCACATCGTCGGAGCCTGGACGTTGAGTCGATCGGGATTGCACAGGGTCACGGTGAGCACGGGCCCGGCGTGCTCGACGCGCAGTCCCGGATGCGGTAGATGAGTCACCCTGGCAGGGTAACCCCGGGTCCGGTCGACCGCGTCCGCTCAGCCCCGCTTGGCCGACAGCCCCGGGACCCGCGAGGATGGGGGCGAGACCGCGCGACGACACGAAGGAGACGGCGACAATGGCCGGAGACGGTGGGAAGCAACAGAAGGTTCTGCTCGACGAGAGCGAGATGCCGACACGTTGGTACAACGTCCTCGCCGACCTGCCCACTCCGCCGCCGCCCTACCTGCACCCGGCCACCGGTGCACCGGTCGGTCCGGACGATCTCGCGGCGCTCTTTCCGATGGAGTTGATCGGTCAGGAGATGAGCGCCGAGCAGTTCATCCCGATCCCGGACGAAGTGCTCGACGTCTACCGGCTGTGGCGGCCCGCACCGCTCTATCGGGCGCGCCGTCTCGAGGCCGCCCTGGATACGCCGGCAAGGATCTACTACAAGTACGAAGGTGTCTCGCCGGCTGGTTCCCACAAGCCGAACACGTCGGTGCCGCAGGCCTTCTACAACGCGAAGGCGGGGGTGCAGAAGCTCACCACCGAGACCGGTGCGGGGCAGTGGGGTGCGGCGCTGGCCTTTGCTTGCTCGCAATACGGTCTTGAGTGCGAGATCTGGCAAGTGCGCGCCTCGTACGACTCCAAGCCCTACCGGCGGTTGCTGATCGAGACCTTCGGCGGCACGGTGCACCCGTCACCGTCCGAGCTGACTGAGGCCGGCCGGGCCATCCTCGCCGAACACCCCGACTCGCCGGGATCGTTGGGCATCGCGATCTCCGAGGCCGTGGAGGTGGCAGCCCAGTCCCCGACGACGAACTACGCGCTGGGCTCAGTGCTCAACCACGTGTTGTTGCACCAGACGATCATCGGTGAGGAAGCGCTTCGTCAGTTGGAGAAGGTCGGCGAAACCCCCGATGTCATCGTCGCCTGCACCGGTGGCGGGTCGAACTTCGGTGGCCTGGCGTTCTCGTTCCTGCGTGAGAAGCTGGCCGGCCGGATGTCGCCGGTGATCCGGGCGGTCGAGCCGGCTTCCTGTCCGTCGTTGACCCACGGCACGTATGCCTACGACTTCGGTGACACGGCCGGTATGACCCCGCTGATGAAGATGCACACCCTCGGGCACGATTTCATCCCGGACCCGATCCACGCCGGCGGGTTGCGCTATCACGGCATGAGTCCGCTGATTTCGCACATCTACGAGGAAGGGCTCATCGAGGCGGTCGCCATGAAGCAGAAAGAGTGCTTCGCGGCCGGTGTGCTCTTCGCCCGCACGGAGGGCATCGTCCCGGCACCGGAGCCGACGCATGCCCTCGCCGAGACGATCGCCGAGGCCCGGCGGTGCAAGGAGACCGGTGAGGAGAAGGTCATCCTCACCGTGTTGTGCGGGCATGGACATCTCGACCTGCCGGCCTACGGTGCCTACCTGGACGGCACGATGAGTGACCACTCTTACGACGAGGCCGACATCCGCGACGCGGTCGCCGAAGCGCTGACGCATCTGCCGCAGATCCCCGGCAACTGACCGACACCGCTGCCGGGACGCTGCCGGTGCCGCGGCATACCCTGCTTGGCTGTCCGCAAGATGTCCGGCAAGGATCGGGCTCGTCCGGCTGCCGACCCGGTCGGGCAGAAGAGCCACTGGGCCGTCGCCTGCCCGGTCAGCGGTCTGGATGGATCGCGTCCGCGCGCAGATGCCGGGGGAACTCCGTATCGGTGTCGCCGAGTTGCAGCATCCGATAGGTCGCTTCGGCTGCGCTCTCCAGGTTCACCGCTACCCGGAAGGCCGCCTCGAGCGTGGCCCCGAGCGCGGAACAACCGTGGTGGGCGAGCACGACACAGTCGCAACCCACGGCTGCTGCGGCAGCCGCGTCGGCCAGATCGTCGGATCCGTTGGGCAGGAACGGGATCCGTGCCACCTCGCCGACGTACGCGACATGGTCGAGGGTGAGCAACCGCAGCGGTCGCCCGATGGCATCGAGCAACACCGTGTATGCCGGGTGCAGGTGCACGATCGCACCAATGTCGGGCCGGCGCTCATAGGTGCGCGCGTGCAAGCGCCACTCGGTCGACGGTGCCGGCCCGGCGAGCACCTGGCCGGCGATGGTGAGCTCACTGAACGACGATCCGCCGAGCCGGTCGAGAAAGGTCCCCCGCCCGGTGATGAGGAACCGTCCCCGGTCGCGGCCCCGGACCGAGAGATTGCCGCCACTGGCCACCACGAGCCGCTGCGTCACCGCATACCGTCCGACCCGGGCCATGCCCTCGACTGCCTCCCGCCACTCGGCACCGAGTTGTCCGGCGCTCGCGGTGGGGTCGCGGTCATCGCGCGGCCCACGGTTGCCGCTGGACTCATCGCCGTTGTTCGGCCCACGACTGCGATCCGGTGGGGCTTGCCCCTTCGCATCGTGGTCCCGCCGGCGCCGGTGCTCAGCCATTGGCCCGCTGCCCCCGAGAGGTGTCGATGACCCGGGCGTCGGTGACGATCGCGCTGATCAGCTCGGCGGGTGTGGCATCGAACGCCGGGTTGATCGCGGACGCCCCTGCTGGTGCAATCGGTATGCCGTGGAAGGCCACGACTTCGCCGGGACCGCGATCCTCGATCTCGATGTCGTCACCGGTCTGGGTGGCCGGGTCGACGGTCGACTCCGGGGCGACGACGACAAACGGGATGCCGGCATGTCGAGCGGCCAAGGCCAGCGAGAAAGTACCGACCTTGTTCACGATGTCGCCGTTGGCCGCCACCCGGTCGGCGCCGACCATGATCGCGTCGACCATGCCACGGCGCACCAACGACGGTGCCGCGCCGTCGACAGCCAGGTCGAACGGGACGCCGAGCCGGGTCAGCTCCCAGGCGGTGAGCCGGGCCCCCTGCAACAGTGGCCGGGTCTCGCAGGCGATCACCCGGGTCAGCTGCCCGTCCAGCCAGACCTGCTCGATGGCGGCCAGGGCGGTGCCACGCTCGACGGTGGCCAGCGCGCCCGTATTGCAGATGGTGAGCAGTCGATAACCGGCCCGGTCACCGGGCTGGGCTCGGCGATAGAGCTCGTCGGCGCCACGCCGGGCCATCGCGTCCGAGGCGGCCAGCTCGTCGTCCCGCAGCTGTAGGGCGGCCTGCACCACGGCCTGCGGGCCGTCGGCGAGTGCGGCCAGGGCCAGATCGACACCGCGGGACAGGTTCACTGCGGTCGGCCGGGCAGCTCGGAGCCGTCCGGCCGCCGCCCGGGCGGCCGGCGGGTCGAGACGCTCGGCCGCCAGGGCGACACCCATCGCCCCGGCCACCCCGAGCGCCGGGGCACCCCGCACCGCCAGGCGCTGGATCGCCTCGATGAGCTCATCCACCGAGTCGATCCGCAGGTAGTGCTCCTGCCCAGGCAGCAACGTCTGGTCGAGCACCCGGATGCAGCCGGGGCCGGCCGGTGTCCGCTCCCAGTCGATGGGTCGCACCCGTTCGGCGCCGTCAACCTGGCTCATCCGACCACTATGGCCCACCGCCGCAGTCGTTGCGCAAGACTGCACACCAGTGCGGCGAGTCAACCCCGGGTGCTGGCCGGTCACGGGATTTATGACCAGGCAAGCGCTTTCTCGCGGCTCGATCAGAGGGGCCGGTCAAGCCAGCGCGATGAGGTCGGCGTAGTCGGCACCCCAGAGGTCCTCGACACCGTCGGGCAGCAGCAACACCCGTTCGGGTTCGAGCGCCTCGACCGCACCCTCGTCGTGGGTCACGAGCACGACCGCGCCCCGGTAGGTGCGCAACGCGCCGAGAATCTCGTCGCGCGAGGCCGGGTCGAGGTTGTTGGTCGGTTCGTCGAGCAACAGCACGTTGGCCGCCGACACGACGAGCATCGCCAGCGACAGCCGCGTCTTCTCACCACCGGAGAGGACCCGAGCCGGTTTGTCGACGTCGTCGCCGGTGAACAGGAACGAGCCGAGCACCTTGCGCACTTCGGTTTCCCCGAGATCGGGCGCAGCCGTCTTCATGTTGTCCAGCACGGAGCGCTCGACGTCGAGATTCTCGTGCTCCTGCGCGTAGTAGCCGAGTTTGAGCCCGTGTCCCGGCTCAACCTCACCGGTATCCGGCTCGTCGACCCCGGCCAGGATCCGCAACAGCGTGGTTTTGCCTGCACCGTTGAGCCCGAGCACGACCACCCGGGACCCGCGGTCGATCGCCAGATCGACATCGGTGAAGACCTCCAACGATCCGTAGGAGCGCGACAACCCAGTCGCCGTCAACGGGGTCCTGCCGCACGGTGCCGGATCCGGGAAACGCAGTTTGGCGACCTTGTCGTGGACCCGCTCCCCCTCGATCCCAGCGAGCAGACGCTCAGCCCGGCGTGCCATGTTCTGTGCCGCTACGGCTTTGGTGGCCTTGGCCCGCATCTTGTCGGCTTGGGCGAGCAGCGCAGCTGCCTTCTTCTCGGCGTTCTGCCGCTCCCGGCGCCGACGCCGCTCGTCGGTCTCGCGTTGTTGCAGGTATGCCGCCCAGCTCATGTTGTAGACGTCGAGCTCGGCCCGGTTCGCATCGAGGTGGAAGACCCGGTTGACCACCGTCTCGAGCATCGCGACGTCATGGGAGATGACGACCAGCCCACCGGAATAGCTGCGCAGGTAGTCGCGCAGCCAAGCGATCGAGTCGGCGTCGAGGTGGTTGGTCGGTTCGTCGAGCAGCAGCGTCCGGGCACCCGAGAACAGGATCCGGGACAGCTCGACCCGGCGCCGTTGACCACCGGAAAGCGTGTGCAGTGGCTGACCGAGCACCCGATCGGACAACCCGAGGGACGAGGCGATGGCGGCTGCCTCGGATTCCGCGGCATACCCACCCTGTGCGGTGAATTCGGCGTCCAGCCGGGTGTATTTCCGCATCGAGCGTTCCGTCACGGCAACGTCGGCCGACGCCATTCCGGTTTCGGCGGCGCGTAATGCCCGGAGGGTGGCGTCGAGCCCGCGTGCGGACAGGATCCGGTCGCGGGCAAGCACGTCCAGGTCACCGGTGCGCGGATCCTGGGGCAGGTATCCGACCTCGCCCGAGCGGGTCACCGTGCCAGCCGTCGCCTGGCCTTCCCCAGCGAGCACCTTCGTCAGCGTGGTCTTACCGGCCCCGTTGCGGCCGACCAGGCCGATCCGGTCGCCGGGCGCGATCCGCAATGTGGTTTCGTCGAGCAGCAGACGGGCGCCGACGCGCAGTTGCAGGGCGGACGCGACGATCACGGCGGACCTCTCCGGGCGCCGTGCGCCGGGACGGATGTGGACCAGAGGGGGCTGGACCACGCGGGTGCGGAACGGTCCGGGCAATCCCGGGCCGGTCTCTTATTGTGCCAGGCCGGATCCGGTCGGCGAAGCCAACCAGGATCCGGCCCGATCGGCGGCTAGTGTGTCAGGTGCGGTGGAATTCGTCCCGTGTGATGAGGGGAGCCGGAGAGGCAGATGACTTTCAACGACAACGTCCGCCTCGACACTTCGCAGGTCGAAGCCGGCCGGCGCGGTCGCGCGATGGGCCGAGGAACGCGGCCCGGCCGCATCCAGGTCGGTGGCGGGATCGGTGGCCTGATCCTGCTGGTGATCGTGCTCATCTTCGGTGGGGGTTCTCTCGGGCAGAACGACCAGCTGCCCGACCTCGGTACCGGCGGCCAGGGCAGCCCGCTGGATCCCAGTCAGGTCGGCGTCGCGGGCACCCAGACCGACGCGGCGTTCGCCGAGTGCAAGACCGGCAGCGATGCCAACCGCAGTGACGAGTGTCTCATCATCGCCACGGTCAACACTGTCCAGGATTACTGGGCGACGACGTTACACCGATACGGCAAGCAATACCCACCCGCCAAGACGGTCATCTATTCCGGCACCACCGAATCCGGGTGCGGAACCGCCTCGAACCAGGTCGGGCCCTTTTACTGTCCACTCGACGAGAAGGTCTACATCGATGCGTCGTTCTTCGATGAGCTTTCACGCCGGTTCGGAGCGGATGGTGGTCAACTGGCCAAGGAATACGTCATCGCCCACGAATACGGCCACCACATCCAGAACGTGCTGGGTCTGCTCGGCCGGGCACAGCAGGATCCGCAGGGTCCCCAGTCCGGTGCGGTGCGGATCGAGCTGATGGCCGACTGCCTAGCCGGCACCTGGGTCAAGCACGCCACCGAGACCACTGACGCCAACGGCACGCCGTTCTTGCAGGCGATCACCCCAGAAGACATCGACTCGGCACTGTCCGCCGCGGCGGCCGTCGGGGACGACCGGATCCAGAAGGCTGCGCAGGGCCGCGTTACCCCGGAGAGCTGGACCCACGGATCAGCCGCCGCCCGTCAACAGTGGTTCCTCGATGGCTACCAGAGCGGCGACATGAACAAGTGCAACACGTTCGCAGTGGACCGGGTGGAATGACGGGGGCGGCTGCTTATGCCGCTGAGCCGCGCAGGAAACGCCGACCCGTGAGCCGGGTCGGAGAGATCTCGACGTAGACCGGCTTGTGGGTGGGCAGCCACGTCTCGAGGTGCTTCTCGTCGTCTTCGTAGATCTCGGAGAAGCTCTCGACCATCCGAGCCACTCCCTTGAGCACCACCGACCAGGCGACCTCGTCGCTGCGACCGTCACACTCCACCGCGACGGCTGAGTTGATGACCAACTGGGTCAGCTTGCTGCCGGCACCGGTGCGCATCAGGAGCTTGCCGTCGTCAACCAAGAAGTTGACCGGGTAGATGTCCGGCTCGCCGGCCACCGACAGCGCCAGTCGCCCGAACCGCTCCCGGTCCAGGATCTCCCAACACTCCTGCTCGGCCAACACTTCGATCCGGAAGTCATCACTCATACCCATATCCTAAGGATGTCGCCGAACCAGGTTGATCCCGCGTGGCGCGGTCCGCAGACCGACCACTGCCGCTGGCATGGCGCTGCCGCTCGCATGGCGCTGCTGGTCAACCCAAATCCCTGGCCCAAAGCCTGGTCCATTCGACGGTCTCGAAGCCGAGTCGCTCGTTGACCGCCTGCATAGGCGTGTTGTCCGCCCAGGTCCATGTCATGATCACCTGCACCTGCGGGAAGTCCTCGGCGAGCGCGCGCAGATTGGCGACCTTCACGGCCGGCCCCAAGCCACGGCCGCGGTGCTCATCGAGCACGAGCGTGTCCGATTGGGTGGCCATGTGGGAGTTGCTCTCGTAGATCACCAGGTCGGAGTAGGCGACCATCGCCGGGGGTGTGCGCGCAAACGCCACCGACTCCACGACGTTCCCGCCACCCGACTTCCACTGCATGAGCAACGTGCGCACCCGTTCGGCATCCCAGGTGTCGCCGACGTGCTCAATCGAGCCGCTGGGAGCCTGGCTGCTCAACTCACCTGCCAGTGCGGCCCGCTCTTCCAGCCATGACTCGGGCAACTCACCGGAGGCGGTGTGGATCTCGTAGTCGTTCTCGTATGCCGCGCGCGCTTCGGCTTCCAGGGCCGCCAAGCGGTCGGGATCGACCGGCAGCTGCAAAACACTACCGAGCACCAAGCCGACCTCCCGGCAGCCCATCGCACGCGCGAATGCCGCACCCGGGCCGCCATCGGGGTCCGGGCTGCTCTGGTCGAGCACCACGCGCGTACAACTATGGGCCAGTGCCCGCTGCCCGCCGTGTGCCACGAGAGTCCGGCCGATGCCCCCGTCCCGGGCGGACGGCAGGACCGAGACGAGCACCTCGGCGTCGTCAGGTCCGGTTTGCCCAGGCACCGAGACCGACCCGGCACCGACGGCCACGCCATCGTGGTCAACCGCGAGGAAGAACTCCGCCACCTGGCCTTCCTTGGCCCTCGGTGGCGCGAGCCGGGCCACGTGGGCGCGGGGGTGATCCTTCCCGAACAAATGTTCGGTCGCCTCCCGGGTGACCGCCGTCCACTGGGTCATCAGCTCTGTAGCCCTGGGCGACTGCGCGTCGATCGGCACGATCGTTCCGCCGGTCCAGTTGCCGACGATCGGGGCCGGACGCAGCCGGTCGACAGTCTCGGGTGTCTCGTCGGATCGATCTCCCACGGCCCTGGTCCTTTCGTTCACTCTTTCGGCACTCCACAGGCGAGATCACTCAGCATCTCATCCACGGTCACGGCGACCGTGCTCGACCGGCCGAGCGGGCGTCGTGAATCTCACCCACACCGTTCGCGCCCGGCGTAGCGCGACGGCGAGCACACGCGCGCTCGGATCGGGCAGATCCGGCAGTTCCCGTCGCGGCAACCCGGTCAGTGCTTCGAGCCGTGGGTCGGCCAACACGTGGGTGCCAAGGCGCCGATCCCCGCCAAGCACCAGCGCGGCTGGAGCCTGCCGTGTGGCCAGGGTTGCCGCGTGCCCGGCCACAGCATCGACGAGGTGGTCCGCCTGATTGGCCCGTCGCCGTGCGTAGCGTTGTTGCGACCATCCACCAGCTGCGGTCCGGCCCTGAACCCGGCGGCGGCCGACCTTCGCTGCGACGAGTTCGCCACCCTCGGCCACCCCGACCGCGTATCCCCCACGGCGAATCAGGACCAGGATCAGCGGGTCGAGGTCGAAGCGACCGCATTCGGCCCCGCCATCCGGCCAGGTCACCGTGGTCGCGGCTCCTCCGGGCTCATCCCGATGCGTGACCAACGCGCCGGGATGATCGTCGACCAGTCTTCGCAACCAGCCGTCGAAGCGCTCGAGATCGATCTCCAGCCGATCAGTTGCCACGTCCGGGTCCGGCGAGGCAGGTCAGAGGTTGAAGCCGAGAGCACGCAGTTGTTCGCGGCCGTCGTCGGTGATCTTGCCCGGATCCCACGGTGGCATCCAGACCCAGTTGATCCGGTGACTGCTCACCAGCCCGCTGAGTGCCTGGGCAGTCTGATCCTCGATGACGTCAGTCAGCGGACAGGCCGCCGAGGTGAGGGTCATGTCGATCACCGCATGTGCCTGCCCGTCGATCGTGATCCCGTAGACCAGGCCGAGATCGACGACGTTGATGCCTAGCTCGGGATCGACGACATCACGCATAGCCTCTTCGATATCGGCCACGTCGGCAGGGATAACCCCGGGAGTGTCGGTGCTCATCGTGCGTCCTCCGAGTCGGTGGTGTCGGTCTGGTCGGCCAGTGGCGGGCTCGCTTCGACAGGGATACCGGCCCTAGTCATAGCATCGGCGAAAGCCATCCAGCCGAGCAACGCGCACTTGACTCGAGCCGGGTACTTGGCAACACCGGCGAAAGCGACACCATCACCGATGACATTCTCGTCGCCGGGGTCCTGGCCCTTGGAGGTGAGCATCGAACGCATCGCGCGCAGGATTCCGGCCGCCTCCGTGACCGAGCAACCGGTGACCTGCTCGGCCAGCACCGAGGTCGCGGCGACCGAGATCGAGCATCCTTGTGCGGCATACGAAATGTCGTCGACCACTCCGTCGACCACGTGCACCCGCAAGGTCACTTCGTCACCGCACACCGGGTTCACGTGGTGGGTTTCCGCATCGTAGGGCTCACGCAGGCCCGCGCCGTGCGGGTCCTTGTAGTGGTCGATGATGATCTGTTGGTACAGGTCCATCAGGCCATCGTCTCGATTCCGAAGATTGCCGGCACCCGGTCGAGTGCGGTCACGAGGGCGTCCACCTCGTCGGCGGTGTTGTATGCCGCGAAGCTCGCCCGGGTCGTGGCGGCCACCCCGAGTGCCCGATGCAACGGCCACGCGCAGTGGTGCCCGACGCGCACGGCGACACCCTGGTCGTCGAGGATCTGCCCGACATCGTGGGCGTGCACTCCGTCGACGACGAACGCGACGACAGCGCCCCGGTCGGCCGGATGGCTGGGGCCCATCACCCGGACCCAGGGCCGTTGCGCCAGCGCGGCGACCAGTCGTTCGGCCAGGGCCGTCTCGTGGGCGTGCACCCGATCCATGCCTAGGGCGCTGAGATAATCGCAGGCGGCCGCCAACCCGATCGCCTGAGCCGCGACCGGGACCCCGGCTTCGAACTTCTGCGGTGCGGGGGCGTAGGTCGAGGCCGCCATCGTGACCATCTCGATCATCGAGCCGCCGGTGAGGAAGACGGGCATCGCGTCGAGGATACCGGCGCGGCCCCAGAGCACTCCGATTCCCATCGGACCGAGCATCTTGTGCCCGGAAAAGGCGAGCAAGTCGACGCCGAGCTCGCTGACGTCGATCGGCAGGTGTGGGACTGATTGACACGCGTCCAGCACGACCAGCGCTCCGACGGCATGGGCCTGATCGGTCAGCTCACGCACCGGGGTGATCGTGCCGAGCACGTTGGAGACATGGGTGAAAGCGAAAACCCGGGTCCGGGAGGTGAGCATGCTGTCCAGGTTGGACAAGTCGAGTCGACCGTCGGCAGAAACCGGGATCCAGCGCAGGGTCGCTCCGGTGCGCCGCGCGAGCTCCTGCCACGGCACGAGGTTGGCGTGGTGCTCCATTTCGGTCACCAGGATCTCGTCACCCGGAGCGAGGTGGAACCGGCTTGCCCACTCGTCGGCCTCTCTTACGTGACTACCGCCGCCGCCGGCCGTGGCATTCGAGAAGGCGTAAGCCACGAGGTTGAGTGCTTCGGTGGCGTTGCGGGTGAACACGATCTCTGCGGGATCGGCACCGATGAACGCCGCGACCCGCTCCCGAGCCGACTCGTAGGCGTCGGTGCCTTCCTCGGACAGTTGATGGGCGCCCCGGTGCACGGCCGCATTGGTGTGCTCGTAGAAGTGTCGTTCCGCATCCAGCACTTGCCGGGGTTTGTGTGATGTGGCTCCCGAGTCGAGATATACGAGCGCTCGGTTGTCCCGCACGGTGCGCCGCAAGATCGGAAAGTCGGCACGGATGGCCGCCGATTCCGTTGCGGTGAACGGTGTTGCGGTCATGATCGGGTCACTGGTCGAGAGTCAGGCCGGGGCAAGGAAGCGGTCGTAGCCTTCGGCCTCGAGCTGGTCAGCGAGTTCCGGACCGCCCTGCTCGGCAATCCGTCCGTCGACGAAGACGTGCACGAAGTCGGGCCGGATGTAGCGCAGGATCCGAGTGTAGTGGGTGATCAGCAGAACCCCGAGGCCGGTCGACTCCCGGGCCCGGTTGACCCCGTCACTGACCACCCGTAGAGCATCGACATCGAGACCGGAGTCGGTCTCGTCGAGCAGGGCGATCTTAGGGCGCAGCAGCTCGAGTTGCAGGATCTCGCTGCGTTTCTTCTCTCCCCCGGAGAAGCCTTCGTTGACGTTTCGTTCGGCGAAGGTGGAATCCATCTTGAGGGCGTCCATTGCAGCTTTGACGTCCTTGACCCAGGTCCGCAACTTGGGCGCCTGCCCGTCGATCGCGGTCTTGGCTGTACGCAGGAAGTTGGAGACGGTGACGCCCGGGATCTCGATCGGGTATTGCATCGCGAGGAACAACCCGGCGCGAGCCCGTTCGTCGACGCTCATCTCCAGCACGTCTTCCCCGTCCAGAGTGATGCTGCCCTGGGTCACCTGGTACTTCGGGTGACCCGCAACTGAGTAGGCGAGTGTCGACTTGCCGGATCCGTTGGGGCCCATGATGGCGTGGGTCTGTCCCGAGCTGACCGTCAGGTCGACGCCCCGGAGGATCTCCTTGGATCCTTCTTCGGTTGTGACACTGACGTGCAGGTCGCTGATCTGCAGAACGGAACTGGTGGACATGTCGTTGGTCGCTGGAGTGGACACAGGGGCTCAGCCCTCCTTGGGCAAGACTGACGGGTCGGTGGGCATGGTGGCGATCCAGATGGCGCCGTCGAGAATGCGCACGGCGTAGACGCCGACCGGCTCGGTTGCCGGCGGCCCTGATGGCTTGCCGGTGCGCAGGTCGAAGCGGGACCCGTGCATCCAGCATTCGAGCTCGCAGCCGTGGAGATCACCTTCGGACAGTGAGACGTGGGCGTGGGTGCAGATGTCGTCGATGGCGTGCACCTGTGTTTCGCTGGTGCGGACCACGGCCATCGTCAGGCCGGCCACGTCGGCTGCCGCAGGCCGGCCCACCTCGAGTTCGTCGAGCTGGCAGACCAGCTCGAAACCGTCAAGCACATCCGCCGATGTCGCCGGGTCGGTCATCGGCTGCTCCCGCCGGCGAGCACATCCGCGTGTTCCAGCTCGCGTTCGATCTCGGCGACCAGGTGCCCTTGGGTCTCGGGGACCGGGATCTTCCCGATGATCTCGGCGAAGAAGCCCCGGACCACCAGGGCGCGGGCCTCGTCTTCCGGGATGCCCCGAGCCTGCAGGTAGAACAGCTGCTCGTCGTCGAATCTGCCGGTCGTCGAGGCGTGACCAGCACCGACGATCTGACCGGTCTCGATCTCGAGGTTGGGCACCGAGTCAGCACGGGCGCCGTCGGACAACACGAGGTTGCGGTTGACCTCGTAGGTGTCGGTGTCTTCGGCGGCAGCCCGGATCAGCACATCACCCACCCAGATCGTGTGGGCCGTCTCGCCCCGAAGGGCCCCGCGGTACTCGACCTTGCTGCGGCACTTCGGCTCGCTGTGGTCGACGAACAGTCGGTGCTCCAAGTGCTGGCCGGCATCAGCGAAGTACACACCGTAGGCTTCCGCGTTCCCACCCGGACCGGCAAACGTGACGTTAGTGTTAATCCGTGCGATCTGCCCGCCGAGGGTCACCGCGACGTGCCGAACCGTGGCGTCACGACCGACGACGAGGTCGTGCTGGGACAGGTGCAGGGTGTCGTCGTCCCACTCCTGCAGACTGACCAGAGCGAGCTCGGCACCGTCACCGACGACTGTCGACACGACTTGCGAGAGCCGGACGTTGCCGTGGTGCTCCAGCACGACGACAGCCTTGGCATGGGCGCCGACGGTGATCAGCACTTGACTCCACACCCGCTCTGAATTCGCCCCGATCAGGCGCACCCGCACCGGTTCCCCCGGGGTGGAATCAGCCGGGATCTGCACATGCAGCACTCCGCCCGCGCTGTCGGGGTGGTCGGTTCGATCGACGTGTGCGATCGCCAGCGCTGCGGCACGGTCTTGCGGGGCCGGTGCCCCGAGATCCCGGGCCGTCGCGGTGGTGATCGTGTCGACCGAAACCTCGCCCGGCAGTTCGGTGTCGATCGCTAGGTGAGCTCCCGACGGCGTGTCCCGAAGCAGTGACTTCAGCCGGTCGATCGGCGTGAATCGCCATTGCTCTTCCCGGCCGGTCGGCATCGGGAAGTCGTCGAGGTCGAACGACATCTGCCATTCGGCCCGGGACTGTTCCGGTGCGCGCTCGACCTGCCTGTGCGGGTGACTGGGTGACCCAGCGGCGCCGGGAGTCTCGGCGCCGGATCCTTGCTTCAGCAGCGGCATCAGCCGACCGCTCCTTCCATCTGCAGCTCGATGAGCCGGTTGAGCTCCAGGGCGTATTCCATCGGCAGTTCCCGGGCGATCGGCTCGACGAAACCGCGCACGATCATTGCCATGGCCTCTTCCTCGGACATCCCCCGGGACATGAGGTAGAAGAGTTGGTCCTCACTGACCTTCGAGACGGTCGCCTCGTGACCCATCTGCACGTCGTCCTCGCGGACATCGACGTATGGGTAGGTGTCGGAGCGGCTCATCGTGTCGACGAGTAGCGCATCGCAGCGGACCGTCGACTTGCTGCCGGTCGCACCCTCCTGCACCTGGACCAGACCGCGGTAAGAAGTACGCCCACCGCCTCGGGCCAAAGACTTGCTGATGATCGTGCTGGACGTGTCAGGTGCAGCATGCACCATCTTCGCGCCGGCGTCCTGGTGCTGTCCTTCGCCGGCGAAGGCAATCGAGAGCGTCTCGCCTTTGGCATGCCGCCCGAGCAGGTACACCGCCGGGTATTTCATCGTCACTTTCGACCCGATGTTGCCGTCGACCCACTCCATCGTCGCACCCGCGGCGCACGTGGCGCGTTTGGTGACCAGGTTGTAGACGTTGTTGGACCAGTTCTGGATCGTCGTGTAGCGGACTCGGGCATCCTTCTTCACGATGATCTCCACCACGGCCGAGTGCAGCGAATCGGACTTGTAGATCGGTGCCGTGCAGTTGTGCACGGCCAGCCCGGACGCCAAGTAACTATCCGGGTCGGCCACGTCGAGGTTGAAGACCGGCTCGTCGACCACGGTGTCGTCACGACTGGTGATCGGCACGAGGAAGTAGTCTCCGCCATCCCGGACCTGGTCGACGCTCGTCGAGCCGCCGGGCCGCTCGGTCCACTGGATCTCGAAGCGGACCTCATCGGCGACCGGGCCACCGAGCGCCGGGCCCAGTGCAGCGGGTCGGCACATCTCGACCGTGACGAACGTGCCCAGCCGCGCCATGATGCTCTGCAGCTGCAACGCCCATTCCCGGGACGCAGTCTGTGCGCGCACCAGGGTGTCGGTGCCACCCTCATCGCCTTGCCCGTGGCTAGCCAGGTAGGTCTCGACGAGGTTCTGCAAGAACAGGTCACTCTGGCCGAGCAGGTCGCCGGAGACCCGGTGGCCCGACAAGCCCGCGCCGACATGCGTTGTCATCGCGTGATGTCCGGCCTTGCTCGGCACGAGAACCCGGGCCTCATGCGCGGTGTCGTCGTAGCGGACCGAACTGGTGACGTCCCAGAGCCGTTTGCACAGGTCCTGCACCTCGTTGACGTACTCGATCCCGTCGAGGTGGAAGGAGAACACGAGCGTCTCGTGGTCGTCGATCACCGTCGCCTGACCTGCGCCGAGGTAATAGCCGGTCAACCGGGCCAGATCCAGTGACATGGGAGTCGCCGCAGTGACGTGAGGCTTCGGGTAGACGAGGAAGTCGCCTGCGATGACGTCCTTGGCCGGCACCCACCGTGGGGATGCCGTGGGCAGGTGACCGGTGCCGGCATCCAAGGTCGATCCGTCGCGTGCTCCGGCTTGCGCCGGTCCGTCGGTCTGGGGCACGACGAGCAGCGGGTGCTCGCTGGTGACGCTGAACGCATTCGCCGACGACAGCGGCGTGAATCGGTGCAGGTCGCCGCGATGGTCCCGGATCTGGGTGGCGCTGACCCGGACCGGACGACCCTCGTGGCTCAGCACCCGGTCACCGACCCGGATCGTCTCGATCGGCCGCATGCTGCCATCGGCCATCGTGACGAGCTCACCGGCCGGCAGGCAACCTTCCACGTAATGCACGTAGGAGCCCTCGTCGGCGATGATCAGGGTCCGCTCGAACTGGCCCATGTTCTCGGTGTTGATCCGGAAATAGGCCTGCAGCGGGATGTCGACATGCACGCCGGGGGGCACGTAGACGAACGAACCACCTGACCACACGGCCGTGTTGAGCGAAGCGAACTTGTTGTCCCCGGCCGGAATCACCGACGCGAAGTACTCCTTGAACAAGTCTTCGTGCTCGCGCAAGCCGGTATCGGTGTCGAGGAAGAGGACCCCCTTCTCCTCGAGATCCTCCCGGATCTGGTGATAGACGACTTCCGAGTTGTGCACGACGATGCCCTCGGCGACAAAGTTGTGCGGACCGTCGACCTCGACGTCCCAGACCGGCTCGACCCAGTGCTCCTCGATGCTCGTGATGCGATCGAACCCGAGGTGGTCGGTAACCGGCCAACTCGCAGTCGCATCAAGTGCGCTTGCCATTGCATCGTCCCGGGTGGCCGGTCGTTCGAGTTCGCAGAACTCGGCGAGCTCTCGGATCTGGCCGGCCAGCGGTCCGGGCTCGCTTCCGGCCCGGACCGACCCGAGCGCCGCTGGCCCGGCATCCTGCCGGACCGCAGTCCAGCCCGCGAGCAGAGCCGAGCGCTGATCGTGAGGAAGCGCGAGGACCCATTCGGGCACCTGCTTGATCGGGGACGCGCCGGCCAAGCGATTGGCCCACAGCCAGTCAGCGAGGTGTGCCGACTCGACAACCACGTGCCGGTGCTCGGTCTCGTCCACTCGCAGCGCAAACTGCTCGTGCACGATCCGGATGATCTCGTCGCGGACTTCACGGTTCGTCAACGTTTCGGTGATCGTCACCCGGTCGGTGCGTTCGACGGCGTCGAGCTGACCGTCCCGGAGGAAGACACCGACCAGCCACAACAGATCGGTGGTGCTCTGCCGGGGCCCGAAGCCGGACTGCGGGAAGCGCCGAGCTGTCCCGACCCGGGGCAGGCCGGTCGGCGTCGCGACCAGATCCCCTACCTGCAACTCGGCTACGGTCTTCCAGACCCTCCGAGGCCCGCCCCGGTGTCGGCGGGAGCGGTCAGTTTCGTCAAGGTCTCCGAGGTCCACTGGGTGCTCAGGGTTTTCGAGGTTCTCGAGCACGAGGAACGGGTGATTGTCGGTCGCTCGGATGGTCCGGGTGCCGACCCGGATCTCGTAGGTCAGCTTCGTGCCGGTTTGGGCCGCCGCGCGAACCGGCGCGGCGACGAACTCCCCCGACTGCTCGTCGAGGGCGAAGACCCGGTCGCCCGGAACGATCGCTTTGATGGGCACCTGGCCTCTGGTCGCCGTCCACACGCGGGTGTCCTGCGCCAAGCACTCGTACTGGGCCGCCACGCCGGCAACAAGGCGCTGCTTCTCGGCCTCCGGGATGCCGAGCCGGTCGTAGGTGTTCTTGATGTCCTCGGGGAGTTCGTCCCACGAGGTGGCCTGCGCTTCGGTGGAACGCACGAAGTACTTGATGTTGTCGAAGTCGATCCCGGTCAGATCGCTTCCCCAGGCCGGCATCGGCTTGCGGTCGAACAGGCGTAGACCCTTCAGCCGCTGTTCGAGCATCCACTGCGGTTCGTTCTTGAGCCGGGAGATGTCGCGCACGACCTCGTCGGACAGGCCGCGACGAGCCGACGCGCCGGCCACGTCGGTGTCCGACCACCCGTATTCGTAGCTTCCCAGCCCGGATATTCCCGGGTTGAGCGCTTCGATATCGCGCCTCGAATCGGTCACAGGACCTTGCCTTTCATCGAGCTGCCGCGGCCGATGACGGCGCTGCAGAGGGAACGAACGTCGTGCAGACGTGCTGGCCGCTGGCCAGCGTGGACAGCCGCTGCACGTGCACGCCGAGCAGCCGGGAGAACGCTTCGGTCTCGGCGTGGCACAGTTCCGGGAACTGCTCGGCAACGTGTTTGACCGGGCAATGTCCTTGGCAGATCTGCACCCCGGACAACGCACCGAAACCGATCGGGCGCGTGGTTGCGGCATACCCGTCGCGGTTGAGGATCGCGACCAGGGCCTCCGCGCGAAGCACCGGGTCGGAGCCTGCGGAGGCCAGCTCGGCGGCATACCGGGCCTCGAAATCGGCCACCCTGGTCCGGGCGAACGACGAGACCGCCTCGGGTCCCAGCGCCTGGCGCAGGTAGTGCAAGGCTTGGGCGGCCAGATGATCGTAGTCGCTCATCAGCGCCTCGTGCCCGGCTGGGGCGAGCACCCATTCCCGGGCCGGCCGGCCACGACCTCGTGCCGTCCCGGTCGGATGCGGCTTGCGTTCGATGATGGCCACAGCACTGGCCAGAGCATCGAGATGGCGTCGCACGGCTGCCGCCGTGAGGCCGAGCAACGCCCCGATCCGGCGAGCGGTGATCGGTCCGTGCTCGGACACGGCAGCCAGCACCCGCGCACGGGTGCACGAGTCCTGCTCGACCGGTTGCTCGAAATGCACCACGCAAGTATGTCTTAATTGTTGCTAGGCACCAAGCCACGGCCCGGCAACGCTCGAGAGACCGGCCCCGTGGCGTCGGCGCCCCCAGCAGCCCCCAGCAGCCCCCAGGCATCGGTCGATGCTGACAGGCATCGTAGCCGCAGCCAGGGAGTATCAGTGTTCCCCCCAGAGTCTCCTAACGGGAAACCTCACCGAAGGAGCTCGCATGTCCCGTCTCATCGTCGCCGTGTACGGTCAAGACGCGAAGGATCGCTGGCGGCTGGCCGGATTCGCGAATCTGGAGTTGCCACAGCTGCTCAGCGCGCACGCGGATCTCGAGGCCGCCCTGGCCGAGCGCCAAGAGTTCACCGGTCTGGCCCATCTGAGTTGGCTGGCCGACGGTCAACAACGAGCCGAGCTCCGGCGCATCACACGCATCGGCCCGATTGCCGAGTGGAAAGACCAACCAGCTCGGGTGGGGCTTGAACTCGACGAGCCGAGCAAGGCCCCGCCGCGGCATGATTTCCGGGAACCGGTAGTTGACGCCTTCTGGTGCGCGCTGTTTCCGTGGGCTAGCTTCTGTGATGGCTACTGACGATCTCGGTCATGCGCAACCATCCCGCATGGGGCCGCGCTGCGGTGGTCGTCATCGTGGTCGGAGTCGACCTGATCACCTGGAACGGCGCTACCCGGACCGTCACCGGCGATCACGTCCCGGTCTGGCTGCCGATCGTCGTGGTCGCAATCGGGCACCAGAGCTTGTGGTGGCGGCACCGACGGCCGCAGGCGACTCTCTGGGCCCAGTTGGCGCTCGCCTCGGTCAGCCTCCTGGTGCCTCGATGGCAACCCTTCGCCGGCCTGTTCGTCGCGGTGTATGCCGTCACGTCGGTCCAAGGTCCTCGACGCTCAGCCCGTTTCGCGCCGGCACTGGTGCTCGTGCTCCTCGCGCACAGCTACGGGGCCGCCCGTTGGTCCGACCGACCGCTGCTGAACACCGGCACCGTGTTGGGACTCTGGCTGGCTCTCGTCACGCCAGTTGTCGCTGCGGGCATCCACAGGCACCGACAAGACCAGCAGAACCGATCCAACGACCGACAGATCCGCGAGCAGGAGCGACGACGCATCGCCCGTGACTTGCACGATGGCCTCACCGGCGCTGTCACCTCGATCCACCTGCAGGCAGCCGGCGCCCGCGCGGCCGCGGCATCGCGGCCCGAGATCGCCCACGGCTCACTCGCCGCGATCGAGACCGCCGCCGAGCGAACACTGCTCGAGTTGCGCCACGTCGTCGGTGCGCTCCGCGAGTGCTCGGCCCCGAGATCGCCTCTTCACGAGTTGACCAAGGTACTGGAGCTGGCCAACGCCATGGGCGTCGCTGTCGACCACACCGGGGACTGGGGATCCCCGAGCCTTGACCACCTTGACGACGAGCTCTCGGGAATCCTGCTTCGAACACTGCAGGAAACCCTCACCAACGCCGCCAAGCACGGCGGTCGCCACGTGCACTGTGCGGCACATCTGGAGGTGACCAGCCAGCAGGTCCGGTTGAGGGTGCACAACGAGGTCCACACTCCGGCGAAGACGCTGGCTCGTCCAGCGGGTTGGAGCGGTGGCACCGGCTTGCCCGGCTTGGCCCAACGGGCGCGCGACGGCGGCGGCCACTTGCGTTACGGACGCGAAGGCAACGGATTCGTGGTCGAGTTGATCCTGCCTCGGTCAGCTGGAGAACGGACAGCTGCCTGTCGGTCCGCGGTCACGCACACCGACTTCCGGATCAGGGCGGGAGCCGTGAGGTCGTGACGATCCGGGTTCTCGTCGTCGATGACGAGCCACTGGTCCGTTCGGGTATCGCCCTGCTGCTGAGCAGCGATCCCGGCCTCCAAGTGATCGGTGAGGCAGCTGACAGCCAGGCGGCTCACCTGCTGGCGCTCCGATTGGCCCCGGACGTGGTCGTCACCGATCTGCGGATGCCGGGAGCCGACGGTGTCGAGCTCACGATGCTCCTGCGTGAATCGCAGGACGGTCCAGCGGTGCTCGTGCTCAGCGCCTTCGACGACGACCCGGACGTACACCGGGCTCTGCTCGCCGGCGCGAACGGCTACCTGCTCAAACGCACCGCCCCTAGAGGTCTCTGTGACGCCGTGCACGCCGTCGCCGCCGGTCAGACCTGGCTCGACCCCGGGGTCGCCGGCTGCCTCGTCTCGACGCTACGGCACTCGCCCCACGCCGGCACCGCTGGTTCGGCCGTCGCGCAGCTCACATCCCGAGAGCTCGAGGTGCTCGTGCTCATGGCCGAAGGATTGAACAACGCCGAGATCGCCGCTCGGCTCTGGGTGGGCAGCGGCACCGTCAAGACCCATGTGTCCCGTCTGCTCCACAAGACCGGGTGTCGCGACCGGGCTCAAGCCATCGCGCTGGCCTACTCCAGCGGCTTGGTCGTCGTCGGCTGATCGCCAAGACCGACCCGACAGCAGACCTGGGTATGCCCTCCGGCATACCCAGGGAATCACCCGCAGCGCAGACGCGACCGAACGGCTGCCACGTCATCGTAGAAGTGCGGCGGAGAGCCCGCCGCATCGCTCACAAGGAGTCCAGGGGATATGTTACGCAATGCTATTCGAGCTCGCCGTGCGGCCGCCGTTGTCCTCGCGGCCGCCACCATCCCGTTCGTCGGGCTGGCCTCGGCCAGTGCTTCGACGACTTCGCACGGGTGCACTGTCACTCCGCTACAGCCCTACTACCATCACACGAACGCGGTTGGCAACAAGGTCATCCGCTACGACGTCGTCGTCACCTGCAACACCGGTCGCTCGATCTCGCTGGAGCGTCACGTGCACGAACGGGACAACTGGCCCAACCCCGACGACCACATCTCGACCTCTTCGGACACCCGCTACTTCGCGTCTCCAGCGACGGTGACGATGTCCCAGATGCTCGCGCTACCGGACACCGAAATCGGGAAGGAGGAGATGTATCAGCAAGTCAGGTTCCGAGTCGGCAGCGGCGGCGTCGTGTCGCCGTGGACTGCTTGGGAGAAATCGGCCGCGCGGGACTTCCAGAACTGATCCTCATGCGCCCGACGAGCTTGCGCCGCTGCTCTGAGAGACCCCGATTGCCCACGTCGGCGTGGCCTGCGCCGGTCGGCTTCGGGTGCGGGTGATCTCTGGCGTCGGTTCGTGCCGCGGGCCCCTCGGTCATCACCAAGGGGTCCGCGGCATACACTCACAGCCGTGTCTTCGGCCGTGACCCTGGTTGGCCTGCACCGACGCTTCGGCGACGTGCAGGCCTGTGACGACATGACCTGGCAGGCCCCCACCGGACAGATCACCGCCGTGCTGGGCCCCAACGGAGCCGGCAAGACCACGGCCATCGAATGCGCGGTGGGCCTGCAACGGCCTGACGGCGGCCACGTCCGGGTGCTCGACACGGACCCCTGGCTGGCCCCACCGACCCACCGAGCCCGCGTCGGAGTCATGCTCCAGTCCGGTGGCCTGCCCAACGGCAGCAAGCCGGTGCGCCTGCTGCACCACCTCGCATCCTTCTACGCGGACCCTGCCGACGTTCCGTCGCTGACGGCCCGGCTCGGGATCGACGCCTTCGCGGGGACAACGGTGCGCCGGGCTTCCGGAGGGCAGGTGCAGCGTGTCGCGCTGGCCGCCGCGTTGATCGGCCGACCCGAGGTGCTGTTCCTCGACGAGCCCACCGCCGGCCTGGACCCCCACGGCCGCCTCGACGTCTACGACCTGCTCCGCGAGATCCGCGACGACGGGACCACTGTCGTGGTCACGACCCATTCCTTCGAGGAAGCCGAGGCACTGGCCACCCACCTCGTCGTCGTCAGCGACGGACGCACGGTCGCCGAAGGCCCTCCCGAGGGTGTCGTCGGTGCCCGATCCCTGGAACAGGCCTACTTCGAGCTCACCCGCAGGTCCGCCCGATGAGCGCCCCGGCCACCGCCCGCGTCCGAGTGTTCGCCCAGGCCCGGTTCGAGCTGGGCATCATGCTGGCAAACGGTGAGCAACTACTCGTCTCCCTCGTCCTGCCCCTCGGGGCGCTGCTCGGCCTGACGCTGACCACGGTCCCGGACCTGGGGGCGGGTCAACGGGTGGACATCGTGGTTCCCGGGGTGCTGGCTCTGTGTGTCATCTCGGCTGCCTTCACCGCTCAAGCGATCGCGACCGGCTTCGATCGTCGGTATGCCGTGCTGCGGCTGCTCGGCACGACACCACTGGGACGCGACGGGTTGTTGTGGGGCAAGGCATTGGCCACGCTCGGAGTCGAGGTGCTCCAATGGCTGGTCATCGGGGCGGTCGGCCTCGCGCTGGGCTGGGCACCGGTGTGGTCCGGGCTCGGGTATGCCGTGCTTTTCCTGCTCGTCGGCACCTGGGCCTTCGTCGCGATGGCACTGCTGCTGGCCGGCACGGTCCGAGCCGAAGGTGTGCTGGCGATCGCGAACCTCGTGTGGATCCTCTTGCTCGTCCTTGGTGGGGTGGTGGTGCCCCGGGAGCAGTTCCCCGAAGCCGCAAGCCAGTTGGTCGCTGTGCTGCCGTCAGCGTCGCTGGCCGACGGGCTGCGCGACGCCCTGGGTGCTGGCATGCTGAGCCTGCCGCAGCTGGCCGTGCTCGTGGGTTGGGGTGTGGTCGCGACCGGGCTGGCCGCTCGGACGTTCAAATGGTCGGAATGACGGACGAAACGGTCACGAGAGCAGTCCCACACGGCCCCTGGTCAGCGGGATCAGCGTCGGCGCCTACCCTTGACCTGTGGTGGCGAAGCAGCAACAACCGCAGACCGAGTCCAGCTCGCCGAGTCGCGGGGGCATGATGGCGAACCGGCCGACCGGATTCTCAGCCCGCATGAGGCAGGTACTGCCGGTAACCCGGCCGACCTGGGTCCGGCCGATCCTCATCGCCAACCTCATCGCCGAGGTCCTCATCGTCGTCACCGGCGGCATCGTGCGGCTCACGGGCAGTGGTCTGGGCTGCCCGGACTGGCCGACCTGCGCTGAAGGATCGCTCACGCCGATATCCGGTCAGAGCCAGGGGTTCCACTCCGTTATCGAGTTCGGCAACCGACTACTCACCGGGGTGTTGCTCGTGCTGGCGGTCCTCGCGGTATGGGCGGTGTGGTCAGCCATGCCGTCACGTCGCACCCTGCATCGGGTCGCGTGGGGAATCATCGGTGGCGTGCTCGCGCAGGCGGTGGTCGGCGGGATCACCGTCTGGACCGGTCTCAATCCGCTGGTCGTCGCCTTCCATTTCCTCTGCTCGATGGTGCTCATCGCCCTATCGACCGGGCTGTTGCGCGGCGCCGAAGACGGCCCGGAGCCCCAGCCCCGAGTCGCCCTCGTCCCCCGGTTGGTCACCCGACTCGCCTGGACTACAGCCGCGTTGGCCGGCATCGTGCTCGCTTTGGGAACCATCGTCACCGGGTCGGGGCCACATTCGGGCGATGCCGACGCTCCGGCTCGGACCGGTTTCGATCCGCGCACGATGTCCTGGCTGCATGCCGACGCCGTCATGCTCTTTGCCGGACTTGTCGTCGCGATGCTCATCGCGGTCCACCTCACGACCGAAAACACCCGGGCTCGGCATACCTGGAGCACCGTGCTGGGCATCACCGTGGCGCAGGGGGTGATCGGCTACGCCCAGTTCTTCGCCGCCCTGCCGATCATGTTGGTCGCCAGCCACATGCTCGGCGCTACCCTGCTCGTCGTCGCGCTGACCAACGGCGTGGCCAACCTCTACCGTCACCCCGTCTGAACCACCCGGTCCGAGCGCAGACGTCACCGATTCCTAACAACCGTTCACGTTGCGACCTCGCACCGGCCTCCTAGGCTTGCGGGTTATGCCCCAGGTCCTGGTTGTCGACGACGATCCCACCGTGCGCGAAGTCGTCGCCAGCTATCTCACCCGGGCCGGCTTCGAGGTCACCGAAGCTCACGACGGTCCGCACGCGATCGCGAGCGCGCGGCATACCCCACCTGATCTGGTCGTGCTCGACCTCATGTTGCCCGGATTCGACGGTCTCGAAGTGCTCCGCCAGTTGCGGGCGGAGTGGAAAGCCCTGCCGGTCCTGTTGCTCACGGCCCGCGGAGAGGAAAGCGACCGGGTGCTGGGTCTGGAGGTGGGGGCCGACGACTACGTCACCAAACCGTTCTCGGCCCGCGAGCTGGCGTTACGAGTGCAGTCGGTCCTGCGCCGGGTCGGGGCCGCCGAGTCTGCAACGCCCGCTGCTGATTCCCACCCGCTCGTGGACACCGATCTGCATGTCGATCCTCGGGCCCGGATCAGCCGGATCGGCGACGAGACGCTCGCCCTCACGACTCGTGAGTTCGATCTGCTCGTGCACTTGATGCGCCACCCCGGGCAGGCGTTCACCCGGACACAACTGTTGCGTCAAGTCTGGGGCTGGGAGTTCGGAGACGAATCCACGGTGACCGTCCACGTCCGGCGGCTGCGCGAGAAAATCGAACGCGACCCGAGTGCACCGGAACGGATCGCCACCGTGTGGGGTGTCGGCTATCGGTGGGACGGGCTGGCCGGCACCGGTGCACCAGCCACCGGGCCGACATGACCCCCGAAGGACAGGCCGTCCTCATCGCGGCCGGCTCGGCTACGACCGCCGGGGCTGCCGGGGCAGTCGGTGTGTGGGCGCTGGCCCGGCATCACGTCAAGGCAGCCCTGGTCGCGGCTCCCCTGGTCGTCAATGCCTCGGTCGGGATCGGAGTCGTCGTCGCGGCCCGGTCCATGTTCATCAGCGAACATGACGTGTCGCTCGTCCTGCTCATCGTCGCCGCAGCCGCGCCGATCGCTCTGGCCTACGGACTGCTGCTCGCCAGGCGCGTGCACCGCCTCGGCCAAGAAGCCGCCGAACGAGTCGCACAGGCGAGCGCGGCCCGCGAGCGGGACAGCCAAGTGGAAACCGCGCGGCGCGATCTGGTCGCCTGGGCCTCGCACGATCTTCGGTCACCGATCGCCGGGATCCGGGCCATGGCCGAGGCACTCGAAGACGGGGTCGCCCCGCCGGATCGGGCTTATCCGGCTCGGATCCGCGCCGAGGCCGACCGCATGGGTGCCATGGTCGAAGACCTGCTGGCTTTGTCCCGGATCCATGCCGGCCGGCTCCAGTTGCGCCCGGAGCCCGTAGGGCTGGCCGATCTGGTCTCCGACGCCCTCGCCAGCGCTCGACCACTCGCCGACGCGGCCGGAGTGCATTTGGACGGGCACGCTGACGGTCCGTTGATGGTCACCGCCGACCCCCGCGAGTTGTCCCGGGTGCTGGACAACCTGTTGGCCAACGCGATCCGGGCGACTCCGCGAGGCGGACAGGTGGCCGTGAGCGCGCTCGAATGCCCGGCCGTGCCGAGTTCCGGGTCGCCGGCGCCGGGTGCTGCCGGGGCACCCGGCGGAGCCCGGGTCAGGGTGACCGACGAGTGTGGCGGTATCGCTGAGCAGGTGCGCGAGCGGATGTTCGATCCGTGGTGGCGGGGTGACCAGGCCCGCACTCCCGGGCCGGGTGAGGGAGCTGGCCTGGGCCTGTCGGTCGTCAAGGGCATCGTCGACGCCCACGGAGGCACTGTCGCGGTGCACGATCATCCTGGCGGTTGCGCGATCGAGGTCACCCTGCCGAGCGGCCGGGGATGAACCCCGAGTCCAGTTCCCACGGCGCGATCGGCGAATGTTCCAGGATCCAGGCCTGCAGATCACGATCCCACCCGAAGGCGACCGTCAACCCGACAATGACGAAGACACCTCCGAGTCCTCGGCGGAACCACCCGTGCGGATCGGCTGCCCAGCCGAGTCGCTGCACCAGCCGCCGGCCGGCCAGGGCGATAGCCAGCAGTGTGGCGCACAACCCGAGCACGTAGGCACCGAGCAGGACCATGCCGTAGGCGAAGCTCGCCGGCAGGACGGTGACGACGACGTAGCCGTACAGCGGACTGCACGACGAGAACACCGGCCCGAGGGCGGCACCGGTCAACACGTCCCCGCTGTGCCCGCCGCGGCCGCGGGCCGCCCGCAGCCGAGAATCCGAACGCCCCTGCAGCGCCAACCGGACAGCCACCCACTCCCACAACCCGGGGAAAACCCCGACCAGGCCCAGGATCACGAGCAGCCCACCGGCCAGCCACGACCACACCTGCGGCGGGATGCCGATGAAGGCGGTCGTCACCTTGAGCAGCAGCGTGAAGACGGTGATCGACACGCCCAGCGACGTGGTGATGACCAGAGCACGCCGCCGGCCGGTCTCCCCTGGGTCAGCCGAAGCTCCCCCGACAATGACGGGCAATAGCGGCAGCACACACGGTGCCAACGTGGTCAGCACCCCCGCAACGAGGGCTCCTAGGACAGCAAACACGAGTTCGTATGCCGGGCAGTAGGTGCGAGAAGACCGCGGGAATAGACAGCGATCGCTCAGACCGTGGCCGCGGCCACGTCGGCGCCGTCCGTCGAGCCGGTCCACTTCTTGATCGACTCACCTTGTTCGTCGATCTGCACGAAGGTGTGTTGCTGCGTGACACCGTATTTCTGGCGCAGGTCAACGCGGTCGTCGTAGTCGACTTTCACGACAGTGATCCCATCCGGCACCCCGGACTTCGTCAGCGCTTCGTCTGCGTCGCGACACGCGTGGCACCACTCGGCGTGGAAGAAGAGCACCACAGTGCCCTCGTGCGCCGTCGCCGTGGAGTTCTCGTAATCGGTGTAGTCGGTGTACCTACCGGCCACTGGTTGCGCCGTCGTGTCCGTCGTCGCCACGGGGTCAGTAGTCCCGTCCGGCGCGGCCGTGCTCGGGGCAACCGTGGATGGCATCGTGACTGAGCCGGTCGAGACGGTGCCGTGAGAAAGGGCGCTGGTCGGTTCGTCGGAGTCCGAGCCGGTCGCCGTGGAACCACACGCCGCAAGCGCGAACACTGCGCACAGGAGAGCGGCGACACGCAGCTGAGGGCGCGGAACAGACACGACTGAGAGCACGCGGAGAGAAGCCATGGGGTCAGCCTGCCCGAGCCTGCCGCGCCGGGCTATTACACAGTCCTTACCGAACGACAACGGCAACAAAGGCCCCCCTTACGGCGCTCCGGTGAGGTCGCGGGCGCGACGACGTCACCTCCTACAGGTGTATCTCTCACGCTCGGTAGTCAAGCGAGCGCGATCAACCCAACCGAGGTCGACAGCGCGTTCGCCGCAGTAGCAGCAGCCCATATCCAGACAGCACACCGCGACTGACGCCACCACCACGCGAGCAGCAGCGCCTCCACCACCACGACGATCGCCTCAGCTCCGAGCCGAGCCGGCCAGGCGAGCGGGATCGTGACGGCATACATAATCGGGTGAGTGAGAAGGTTTACGCCAACCGCCGCACCCAGTGCTCGCCCGGACGACACCGATCCGAGCAGGCGGCCGACCACGACATACACCGGGACCTCGACGAACAATGTCAACCCGAGCGCCACGAGGTATGCCGGGGCGCTGACAGCCGTTGCAGTCGTGGCGCTCGCCGTCGCCACGACTGCACCGATCGTTGTGACAGTTGTCGGACTCATCTGTTTCGGCATCCTGCACAACGTCCTCGAGCTGCGCTACGTGTTGGGCAGGTTCGGACAGCTGCTCAGCGGTCGGGTCGCCGTGCTCCTCGTTGGATTGGTCACCGGAATTGTCGTGTTCCGGCTTTCCGCCACCTACCTCGGCTCGGCCGCGATCGTGGCCGAAATCCTCGTCGGCTACGCCGTGCTGGCCGCCGGCGCGTGTCTGGGGATGCGTGGCTGGCGGCTGGGGACCGCTGCGGTCGTGCTCGCGGTGGGCACGATACTCTCGCTGACCCACCCAACCTACCATTTCGTCGTCTTGGCCCACCTGCACAACCTTGTGCCGCTGGTCTTCCTCTGGGACTGGTCGCGACGGCTAACCGGGCAGGCTCGAACGGTTTTCCGAGCCGTGCAGGTCAGTTGGGTGTGTCTGATCCCCGCGCTGGTGCTCGTCGGTGGTCTCGACCGATGGATCACCGCTGACCCTGGAGTGGTCGAACCGCTGGTCGGCGACGGGGCACGGGTGATCGCAGCCACGGCCTGGCCGGCGGTCCCCGAGCACGCACTCCGATGGCTGGTCGCGTTTGCGTTCTTGCAAACCATGCACTACATCGTGTGGGTGTGGTTCCTGCCGCGAGCCGCGCCGGAAGTCGTGAAAGACTTCGAAACGCGGTGGCCGGCCCTGCGAAACGGGCGCCTCTGGGCACTGGGTTTGGTCCTGGCGGGGCTGCTTGCTGTGTTGCTGGCCACCGACTACGGTCAAGGAAGGACGGTCTACTCGGCACTCGCGTCGTACCATGCCTACCTTGAGTTCCCGATCGTGCTTGCGATGATCTCCCAATCAGGAGGTGCCCGGTCATGAGATCGACCCTGGTCACTGACGTCCTGCCACCTGACGACGGCGTCAGCCCCGGTTTGGTCATCGTGTTGCTCGGTGTGGCCGTTGCAGCAGCAGTCATCTTGATCGTGCTGGCCCGGCGGCGCCGGTGACAACCGCGCCCCCGACAACGGCTCGGCTGCATCTCGACGTGCTACCACGCCCGGCTTAGACGCAGTTTAGGAACGGATGCTCCCTGTCTGGCTCGGCTCTCAACGCACCAAGCCCGGGATCGGCAGATACACGAGCGGGTCGATCGCCACGGCTGCGAAGAGGATCGTCAGATAGGTGATCGACAAGTGAAACAACCGCATCGGCCGCAGCACCGACTGGGCTGACCCGAGGACGGCGTGATGGTGCAGCCGATGTGCCTCGGCGAGGAAGATCGCACCCGCACCCAACGCGCCCGCGAGATACACCCAGCCCATCAGGGCGATCGGAACCAACGCGAGCGAGGTCAGCACCATCGCCCACGAGTAGGCGAGGATCCGCCGGGACACGACGACGAAACGCTCGACCACCGGCAGCATCGGCACCCGGGCTGCGGCGTAGTCGTCCTTGAACTTCATCGACAACGGCCAATAGTGCGGTGGCGTCCAGAAGAAGATGACGAGGAAGAGGATCCACGCCGGAAACTCGACGGTCTCGGTGACCGCCGACCAGCCGATGAGCACCGGCATACACCCGGCTGCGCCACCCCAGACGATGTTCTGGGTAGTGCGGCGCTTGAGCACGACGGAGTAGATGCCGACATAGAAGGCGAAAGCCCCCAACGCCAACCAGGCCGACAGCCAATTGACCGCCAAACCGAGCACGAGAGTCGAAGCGACGCACAAAGCACCGGCGAAGACCACCGCATGACGGATCGAGATGACGCCGGTGACCAACGGCCGGGTCGCGGTGCGGTTCATCATCGCATCGATGTCACGGTCGATGACGCAGTTGAAGGCGTTCGCCGAACCGGCTGACAAGGATCCTCCGATTAGCGTGGCCAGGATCAGCCAAGCGTTCGGGATGCCGCGGGCGGCGAGGAACATGACCGGAACGGTCGTGATGAGCAACAGCTCGATGATCCGAGGTTTGGTGAGCGCCACATATTGCCCGACGAGGAAACGCCACCCCGCACCAGCGGCCCATGGGTGCGCGGCCAGCTCGGCGCGCGGGTCGACAGCGGTCACGTCCGGAGTCTAACGGGGATAGCTGACCCGGTGCGCGGGCGGGCCGGGGTCGTGTGGCGTCTCACTCACCACGCTGGACAGGTTCGGCGAGGTGCCCGGCAGCCGACCCGATGCACGGCACTCACCCGGTCACGGTCCGGACTAGGCTCGGCGTAGGCCGTCTCGGCCTGACCACACACTCGAGTCGACGGAAACGCCGGCTTGACCACATGTCGACATGTCACATTGGATCATTGAAGGAGAGCCTTGTGACGCCTCGTCCGGCCAGCCCCGGCTCATCGTCCACCCTGCTCGGCGCTCGCGACAAGCACGTGCAGCGGCCCAAGGCCCGCCGGGCCGGCTGGACCGACGTAGACATCCGAGGAGTCGACACGATCCGCGTCCTGGCCGCCGATGCGGTGCAGCACGCCGGGAACGGACACCCGGGCGCAGCGATCTCGCTGGCTCCTGCGGCATACCTGCTCTTTCAGCAGGTGATGCGTCACGACCCGAGCGACCCGGCGTGGTTGGGTCGTGACCGCTTCGTGCTGTCGTGCGGGCACTCCAGCCTGACCCTCTATCTCCAGCTCTTTTTCGGCGGCTACGGTCTGGAGCTGGCGGACATCCAGGCGCTGCGCACCTGGGGCAGTCGCACTCCGGGTCATCCCGAGCTCGGCCACCCGGCCGGTGTCGAGATCACGACCGGGCCGTTGGGCACCGGGCTGGCCAGTGCGGTCGGAATGGCGATGGCCCAACGCCGGGTGCGTGGGCTGTTCGACCCGGACGCCAAGCCCGGCGAGAGCATCTTCGACCATCATGTCTATGTGCTTGCCAGCGACGGCGACATCATGGAAGGGGTGGCCCACGAGGCCAGTTCTCTGGCCGGGCACCAGGAGCTCGGCAACCTTACGGTCATCTACGACCAGAACAAGATTTCGATCGAGGACGACACCGACATCGCGGTCAGCGAGGACGTCGCCGCCCGTTACGCCGCCTACGGCTGGGATGTGCGCACCGTCGACTGGCGTGGTCCGACGGCTGACGGCGCCAGCTACGTCGAAGACGTCGATGCGTTGCTCAAAGCGATCGAAACCGGCCGGAAGGTCCGTCGCAAGCCGACCCTGATCGTGCTGCGCACGATCATCGCGTGGCCGTGCCCGACCAAGCAGGACAGCGGTGCTTCGCACGGTGCCGCGCTCGGCGCCGAAGAGATCCGCGGTCTCAAGACGGCACTCGGCTTCGATCCGGAGGTCGCTTTCCCTGTCGAGAAGCGGGTGCTGACCCACGCCCGTCGGGTGGTCAAGCGTGGCAAGGCGGCCCGGAAGGCGTGGGACAAGCAGTACGCCGGGTGGCGCGCGACCCACCCGGATCGTGCCGAGACGCTCGACCGGCTGGTGGCTGGCCAGCTGCCTGCCGATTTCGAGGCGGTGCTGCCCGTCTGGGAGCCCGACACCGACGGCATCGCGACCCGGGCCGCGTCAGGAAAGACTCTGACCGCCCTGGCGCCGGTGCTGCCGGAGCTGTGGGGTGGTTCGGCCGACCTGGCCGACAGCAACAACACGACGATGGCCGGTGAGCCCTCGTTTATCCCGAAGGGCAAGCAGACCCGCACCTGGAAGGGCCACCCCTACGGGCGCACCCTGCACTTCGGTGTCCGCGAATTCGGGATGGGCGCGATCCTCAACGGCATCGCTGCCGACGGGCTGACCCGCCCCTATGGGGGCACCTTCCTCGTGTTCTCCGACTTCATGCGCGGCGCTATCCGGCTTGCGGCGTTGCAGACGCTCCCAGTCACCTTCGTCTGGACCCACGACTCGATCGGCGTCGGTGAGGACGGCCCCACTCATCAACCGGTCGAGCACCTGTTGTCGTTGCGGGCGATTCCCGATCTCGACGTGGTCCGCCCGGCCGACGCCAACGAGACTGTGCATGCCTGGGCGACCATCCTGCGCAATCGTCGGCCGGCAGCTCTCGTGCTGACCCGGCAAACCCTGCCGGTCATCGACCGGGCACGGCATGCGCCCGCCGACCGGACCGCCCGGGGCGGCTACGTCCTCGTCGACGGTGGTCCCGACCGGATGGGTGCTCCGCAGGTGCTGCTCGTGGCCACTGGCTCCGAGGTCACCATCGCGCTTGCCGCCCGGGAGCTCCTCGAAGGTGAGGGCATCGCCACCCGGGTGGTCTCCATGCCGTGCCTCGAATGGTTCCAGGCCCAGGATGCCGACTACCGGGAGCAGGTGTTGCCTACGGCCATCCGGGCCCGAGTCGTCGTCGAAGCCGGTGTCACTGCCGGCTGGCACGGTCTGGCCGGGGACGCCGGACGGGTCGTCGGCCTCGACCATTTCGGTGCCTCCGCCGACGGCTCCCGGCTTTTCCACGAATTCGGCATCACCGCGGATGCCGTCGTCGCCGCAGCGAGAGCATCGCTCGCAGACGCCGGTGCGTGAGTTTGCACACCGGCCCCACCCGAGACCATCGAAAAGAGTCCGACATGTCCGACCACCTCAGCGACCTCACCCTCGCCGGCTGCTCCATCTGGCTCGATGATCTCTCCCGCAGCCGGCTCACCAGCGGCAGCCTGGCGGCGCTGATTGCTGAAAAGCACGTCACCGGGGTGACGACGAACCCGTCGATCTTCCACGCCGCCATCACGTCCGGCACCGACTATCACGAGCAGCTTCATGCCCTGGCCGGTGCAGGCTTCAGCGCCGACGAAGCACTGTTGGCCGTGATCACCGATGACGTGCGTGCCGCTTGCGACCTCTTCGGGCCGGTCCACGACGCGACCGACGGCATCGACGGCCAGGTGTCCGTCGAGGTCGACCCGCGCCTGGCTCATGACACTGAATCGACGATCGCCCAGGCCAGCGAGCTGGCTCGGCTCATCGACCGGCCCAACGTGCTCATCAAGATCCCGGCCACCGTGGCGGGCCTCCCGGCGATCACCGAGGTGCTGGCCCGCGGTATCTCGGTCAACGTCACCCTGATCTTCGCGTTGCAGCGCTACCGCGACGTCATGCATGCCTTCCTCGACGGACTGGAGCAAGCCCACGAGGCCGGCCTCGATCTGTCCCGGATCAACTCGGTGGCGTCCTTCTTCGTATCCCGGATGGACACCGAAGTCGACAAGCAACTGACCACCATCGGGTCCGAGGCTGCGACAGCGCTCAAAGGCAAAGCCGCCATCGCGAACGCCCGGTTGGCCTACCAGGCATACGAAGAGGTCTTCGCGACCCCGCGATGGCAGAGCCTGGCCGGCGACGGTGCCCGGCCGCAGCGGCCGCTGTGGGCCTCGACAAGCGTCAAGGATCCCGCCTACCCCGACACCCGCTACGTCACGGAGCTGGTCGCCCCCGGCACGGTCAACACGATGCCCGAGCCGACGCTACGCGCGGTCGAAGACCACGGTGACATCCGGGGTGACACCGTGACCAACGAGTATCCTGCGGCCCAGGACACCCTAGATGCCGTTGAGGCTCAGGGCATCTCGTATCCGGACGTCGTCGACACCCTCGAGCGACAAGGCGTCGAGAAGTTCGAGCAAGCGTGGCAAGCCCTACTCCTCGACGTATCGAAGGCGATGCGGACCGGGTAGTTTCTCGGCATGAGTCCCGCACGTGTCTCCGCCGAACGCAACCCGCTGCGTGATGACCGGGACCGACGGCTGCCGCGGATCGCCGGACCGTGTGGCATGGTGCTTTTCGGTGTCACCGGTGATCTGGCCCGCAAGAAGCTCATGCCGGCGATCTACGACTTGGCCAATCGCGGCTTGCTCCCACCGGGCTTCTCCCTGGTCGGATTCGCCCGCCGGGATTGGGCCGACCAGGATTTCGGCGCGATCGTCCACGACGCCGTCCGTGAGCATGCCCGCACCCCGTTCCGCGAACAAGTCTGGCAAGCCCTCGCCGAAGGGTTCCGTTTCGTGCCCGGCACGTTCGACGACGACGACGCATTCGCTCGGCTGGCTCAGACCGTCCGCGAGCTGCAGCAGCAACGCGGTACCGGAGGAAACGTCGCGTTCTACCTGTCCATCCCACCGGCGTTCTTCGCTCAGGTCTGTCAGCAGTTGCAGGAACACGGCCTGGCTACGGCGGATCGCGGTGGGTGGCGCCGAGTGGTCATCGAGAAACCGTTCGGCCACGATCTGCGCTCGGCGCGCGAGCTGAACTCCCTCGTTGAGGCGGTCTTTCCCCAGGATTCGGTCTTCCGTGTCGACCACTACCTCGGCAAGGAGACGGTGCAGAACCTACTCGCCGTGCGGTTCGCCAACCGGCTCTTCGAACCGGTGTGGAACGCCAACCACATCGACCACGTGCAGATCACGATGGCCGAGGACATCGGCATCGGTGGCCGGGCCGGCTACTACGACGGCATCGGCGCCGCGCGAGACGTCATCCAGAATCACCTCTTGCAGCTGATGGCGCTGACCGCGATGGAGGAGCCGATCTCCTTCGACGCCCGTTGGTTGCGTGCCGAGAAGGAGAAAGTGCTCGCCGCGGTCCGAGTGCCCACTGATATCGGCCGGGATACCGCGCGCGGCCAATATGCAGCCGGTTGGCAGGGTGCCGAAGAGGTCGTCGGCTACCGGCAGGAAACGGGCGTCGACCCCGATTCGACGACCGAGACCTATGCCGCGGTGCGGCTCGAGCTCGCGACGGCCCGGTGGGCGGACGTGCCGTTCTATTTGCGCACCGGCAAGCGGTTGGGCAAGCGAGTCACCGAGATCGCAGTCGTGTTCAAACCGGCCCCGCACCTGCCGTTTGCGGCTACCGCCACCGAAGAGTTGGGCCGCAACGCCCTGGTGATCCGGGTGCAACCGGATGAGGGAGTGACGATCCGCTTCGGGGCCAAGGTGCCCGGCGCCCAGATGGAGGTCCGGGACGTCTCGATGGACTTCGGCTACGGCAGTGCGTTCACCGAGAGCTCACCGGAAGCCTACGAACGCCTGATCCTCGACGTGCTGCTCGGCGACCCGCCGCTGTTCCCGCGCCATGAAGAGGTCGAGTTGTCCTGGCAGATCCTCGATCCGATCGAACGGTATTGGTCCCGGCACGGCCGCCCTGAGCCCTATGCCTCCGGTGGCTGGGGTCCGGCAAGTGCGGACCGGATGTTGGCTCGCGACGGGCGGGCCTGGAGGAAGCCATGATCATCGACCTGCCCCAGACTTCGACCTCGGCGTTGACCCGCAAGCTCGTCGACCTGCGCAACCAGGTCGGTGCGATGACGATCTCCCGGGTGCTGACCCTCATCGTCGTCGTCGATCAAGACAGCGCCGACGACGCCATCGCGGTCGCCACCGATGCCAGTCGCCAGCACCCGTCACGGATTATCGTCGTCGTGGCCGGCACCCGCCGGGGCACCAGCGATCTGAGCGGCCAGATCCGCCTGGGCGGCGATGCGGGTGCCAGCGAGGTCGTCGTGCTGCGGCTCGTCGGTCGCCTGGCCGGACACCCCCAGAGCGTCGTCGTCCCGCTGCTGTTGGCCGACACCCCCGTGCTGGCCTGGTGGCCCCGCCAGGCACCCCGAGACCTGGGAACCGACCCGATCGCCCAGCTGGCCAGCCGACGGATCACCGACAGCGCCGAAAGCGGTCGGCCCTCGGCCATGCTGAAACAGCTCGCCGCGACCTATCGGCCCGGCGACACCGACTTGGCCTGGACCCGCCTCACCCTCTGGCGGGGTCTGCTCGCTGCCGCCTTGGATGGCCCGCCCTACGAGTCTGTCACCGAAGCAGTCGTGTCCGGCGCCGTGGCCTCGCCGTCGGCCGACTTGCTCGCCGCTTGGCTGGCTCACGCACTGCGCGCACCGACCCGACGCGCCCAGATCCAGGACGGCAGCGGCGTCGGCAGTGTCCGACTCGAACGCAACAGTGGCCCCATCGATCTGGTCCGGGTCGGCGATCTGGGCGCGAGGATGACCCGACCGGGCCAACCCGACCGACGGATGAGTCTGCGACGGCTGAGCGATGCCGAGTGCCTCGCCGAGGAGCTACGCCGCCTCGACCCGGATGAGACCTACGCCGACGCGTTGCGCAAAGGGCTGCCCAAGGTCACCCGCCCCCGTGGCTCGGCCGGGGCCGCGGCGGTGAGTCCGGCCCGCCGGCGGGCCGAGCGGCTACGCCGCAACAGGTCCGCACAGTTGGCCGCTTCGACGGTGCTCGAGCACACCACCGAACCCACCCGGGGGTGACCGTGACGACCCACCCACCACAGCTGCTCGTTCATCCCGACCGGGCCACCCTGGCCGCAGCTGCCGGCGCTCGGTTGCTGCTCGCGTTGCAGCAGGCTCAGTGCCGTGCCGGCCCGGCAGTGCGGGACGCACACCTCGGGCTCACCGGCGGGAGCATGGGGTCGGCGATCCTCGCCGCTGCCGGCGCCTCTCCCCTGCTCACCCTCGTCGACTGGTCCCGGGTGCATTTCTGGTGGGGCGACGAGCGTTACCTGCCCACGGGGCACCCCGACCGGAACGAGACCCAGAACCGCGTCGCGTTACTCGACCGGCTCCCCGGTCTCGACCCGGCACGCGTCCATTCGATACCCGGACCGGACGGCAGTGCCGACCCGCAAGACGCCGCAACACGGTATGCCGCGGAGCTGGCCGCCCACGCCCCGCACCCAGCCCTCGTTCCCGGCTTCGACATCCTGTTGCTCGGTGTCGGCCCTGACGCGCACATCTGCTCGCTATTCCCCGGCCGACCGGAACTGGCGATCACGCACGCCCCGACTGCGCCAGTCGACGACTCCCCCAAACCGCCGACCCGCCGAGTGACTCTGACCTTCCCGGCGCTAGCGCGCGCCCGGCATACCTGGCTGCTCGTCGCAGGAGCTGACAAGGCCGCAGCAGTGGAGCGGTCGTGGGATGCGTCAGTGGCCGACCAGACCCCCGCTGGCCGGGTGCACGGTCGAGAAGAAACGTTGTGGCTCGTCGATGCCGACGCGGCCGCGCTGCTCCTTATTGGATGAGGCCCCGATTGCGCAGGGTGCTCAGGGCTTCGTCCAGAATGGCCTGTCCGTCGGCGTCTGATCGCCGCTCCTTCACATACGCCAAGTGCGTCTTGTAGGGCTCGGCACGGGGCGGGGCCGGAGGGTTTTCACGGTCGAGTCCGGCCGGGAATCCACACCTCGGACAGTCCCATGTCTCAGGTGGCACCAGCCCCGGCTCCTGAGCCAGGCCCGGCCTCGTTTCGTGTCCGTTCGAGCACCAGTAAGAGACGAAGACGCGGGGCGCGGTGTCGCCTCGTTCGGCCTCCCCCATCGGTCCGGCGCCCACGCGGCTGCCCCGGATCGCACTTCCGCTGGCCATCAATCCCCTCGTGTCCTTTCAGGCGGCGAAACGCTCGAGCAAGCCGAGCCCGACGACGACGACGAACCACACCAGAGCGACCGCGATGGTGAAGCGGTCGAGATTTCTTTCGGCCACTGTCGATCCACTCAGTGACGTCGAAACGCCGCCACCGAACATGTCCGACAGCCCCCCGCCTTTGCCCTTGTGCATGAGGATGAGCAGGGTAAGGAAGAGGCTGGACAGCACCAACAGCACCTGCATGCCGATGCGCACCACGTCGATGACGTTCATGCTGCTTCTCTGCTGCCTTTCTGCCGAATCCGGGGGTTGCCGCTCTGCTTCGGCCCGATCAGGCCGAGGGTCAGAATACCTGTCGATCCGGCAATGCCCTAGTCGGCCCGCGGCGACTGACGTAGGCACCATGTCGTCGTGGCGGGAATCATGCCGACGTCATGTGGAGTCACACTGGAGTCATCGTGGATTCACACTGAGGCATGGTGGAGCCACACTGGCGCATCGTGAGGTCTGGCGAGGTCATGGTGCGATCCCGACATACTTCACCTCGAGGTATTCATCGATGCCTTCGAACCCACCTTCGCGGCCCAGACCGCTGTTCTTGACTCCGCCGAAGGGCGCCGCCGGATTGGACACGATCCCCTGGTTGATCCCGATCATGCCGAAGTCGAGTTCTTCGGCAACACGGATCGCCCGGGACAGGTTCGTCGTGAACGCGTAGGCAACCAGGCCGTAGCTGGTGTCATTGGCGAGTCGGATCGCGTCGTCGTCCGTGTCGAAGGTCGAGATGGGGGCCACCGGGCCGAAGATCTCTTCGGCCCCGATCCGGGCCGAGGCGGGCACGTCGACGAGCACGGTGGGAGGGTAGAACCAGCCCCGGCCGGGCAGTGGGCTGCCGCCGGAGAGCACTCGGGCCCCGCCGGCTACCGCGTCCTGTACGAGGGCATCGACTCCGTCCCGAGCGGCCTGGTCGACGAGCGGCCCCACCTGCACGCCCGGGACCGTGCCTTTGCCCACCCGCAGTCCGGCCATCCGGTCGACCAGCCGAGCAGCGAATTCGTCCGCCACGGAGTCGTGCACGAGGAAGCGGTTCGCGGCAGTACACGCCTCACCGATGTTGCGCATCTTGGCCAGCACAGCGCCGTCGACGGCCCGGTCCAGCTGGGCGTCGTCGAACACGAGGAACGGTGCGTTCCCGCCGAGCTCCATCGACACCCGCAGCAGGCCGGTCGCCGACTGTGCGACCAGCTGTCGGCCGACCTCGGTGGAGCCGGTGAACGTGAGTTTGCGTAGTCGCGGGTCGCCGAGTATCGGCTCGGTCACGGCGGCTGCGTCGTCCGTCGTCACGACGTTCAGCACCCCATCGGGAATGCCGCACTCCTGCAACACTTTTGCCAGCAGGAGCATACTCAGTGGGGCCTGCGGGGCCGGCTTGACGACCATGGTGCAGCCCGCCGCGATCGCCGGTCCGATCTTGCGAGTGCCCATGGCCAGCGGGAAGTTCCACGGCGTGATCATCATCGTGGGGCCGACCGGCTGCTTCATCGTGAGCAGTCGCGTGGCACCGTCGGGGGCTTGAGCGTAGCGGCCGTGCACCCGGACGGCTTCCTCACTGAACCAGCGGAAGTACTCGGCGCCGTAGCTGACTTCGCCGTGCGCCTCGGCCAGCGGCTTGCCCATTTCCAGGGTCATCAGCAGGGCAAAGTCGCCGGCCCTGGCTGTGATCGCCTCGAACGCCCGCCGCAACAGCTCGGCACGTTCACGGGGTGCGGTGGCCGCCCACGCGGGCTGGGCGTCGGCGGCTGCGGTGAGGGCGTCGAGACCGTCAGTGGGGGTCGCGGACGCGACTCGGTGGAGGATCCGGCCGGTGGCCGGGTCCTGCACCGGGAACGTGGCCTCGTCGCTTGCGGGCCGCCAACGTCCGGCGACGAACAGTCCGGTCGGCACGTTCGCCAACAGGGCCGACTGAGTCACCATCAGCGGTCCTTCGTAACCGGAGGAAGGTCTGGTCAGCCGGTGACGTGGGCCTGGTAGCGACAGATCGCGGCGAATTCCTCCGGGTCCAGGGAGGCGCCGCCTACCAGGGCACCGTCGACGTCTTCCTCGGCCATGATGGCTGCGACGTTCGAGGACTTGACCGACCCGCCGTAGAGGATGCGCACCCCGTCGGCGAGGTCGCCGCTGTAGAGGTCGGCCAGCAGCGTCCGGATCGCCGAGCAGACCTCTTGGGCGTCAGCCGGGGTGGCGACTTCGCCGGTGCCGATCGCCCAGATCGGCTCGTAGGCGATGACGATGCTCTTGGCCTGCTCCGCGGGCACACCTTCGAGGTCTTTGGTCAGCTGGCCCACGACGTGCGCGACCTGGCCGCTGGCTTTGCGGACGTCCAGGCCTTCACCGCAACACAGGATCGGCGTGAGGCCGTGCCGGTAGGCGGCCTGGACCTTGGCGTTGACGACTTCGTCGGTCTCGTGGTGGTATTCGCGGCGCTCGCTGTGACCGATGACGACATAGGTGCAGCCGAGCTTGGCGAGGAACGCACCGGAGACTTCGCCGGTATAGGCACCCGAGTCGTGGATCGATAGATCCTGGCCGCCGTAGCGGACTTCGAGCTTGTCGCCCTCGACGAGGGTTTGCACCGAGCGCAGGTCGGTGAACGGCGGTAGCACGGCGACCTCGACGGCACCGAAATCGTGCTTGCCGTCCCGCAAGGTCCAATCGAGCTTCTGCACGGTGTGGGTGGCCTGCAGGTGGTCTTGGTTCATCTTCCAGTTGCCCGCGAGCAACGGGGTGCGGCTCATGAGTGACGAACTCCTTCGTGATATGCGGTGCGCAACGCTGCTGGCAGGTCAGTCGAGGACGGAGATCCCGGGTAGTTCCTTTCCCTCGAGGTATTCGAGGGAGGCGCCACCCCCGGTGGAGATGTGGCCGAATTGGTCGTCCTGGAAGCCGAGCTGGCGAACCGCAGCCGCCGAGTCCCCACCGCCGACGACGGTCAATGCCCCGGACTCGGTAGCCTCGACAAGAGCTGCGGCCACGGCTTTGGTGCCCGCGGCATACGGAGCCATCTCGAAGGCACCCATCGGACCGTTCCAGAACACCGTCTTGGCGTCCCGGATCGCCTCGGCATACAGCGCGGCGGACTTCGGGCCGATATCCAGGCCCATCCGGTCCGCCGGGATGGCGTCCGCGGCGACGACGTCGTGCTCGGCATCCGCCGAGAACTCGCTGGCCGCGACCACGTCCACCGGTAGCACGATCTGCACGCCCTTGGCTTTGGCTTCGGCGAGGTACTGCTTGCACGTCTCGATGTTGTCGGCGTCGAGCAGGCTCTTGCCGACTTCGTGGCCTTCGGCTGCGAGGAAGGTGAAGGCCATGCCGCCACCGATCACCAGCCGGTCGGCGGTCTTCATGAGGTTGGCGATGACCGCAAGTTTGTCGGCGACCTTGGCGCCACCGAGCACCACGGCATACGGCCGTTTCGGGTCTTCGGTGAGCCGTTTGAGTACGTCGACCTCGGCGGACACGAGGCCACCCATCGCCGAGGGCAGCTTGGTAGCGATGTCGTAGACCGAGGCCTGCTTGCGGTGCACGACCCCGAAGCCGTCCGAGACGTAGGCGTCGGCCAGGGCGGCCAGCTCGTCGGCGAACGCGACTCGCTCGGCGTCGTCCTTGCTGGTCTCCCCTGGGTTGAAGCGAAGGTTCTCGACGAGGGCGACACCGCCGACCTGGAGTGCTCCGACCACCGAATGGGCCGACTCACCGACCGTGTCGTCGGCGAAAGCGACCGGCTGCCCGAGCAATTCACTCATCCGGGCCACGACCGGCCGCAGGGAGAACTTGGGGTCGGGCGCACCTTTGGGCCGGCCCAGGTGGGCGCACACCACGACGCGTGCGCCCGCCTGGGACAGGGCTTGGATGGTCGGCACCGAGGCGCGGATCCGTCCGTCGTCGGTGATGTTCTTGTCACCGTCCAACGGAACGTTGAGGTCCGAGCGGACGAGCACGCGCTTGCCGCGCAGGTCGCCTAGATCAGCGATGGTCTTCACGGGGCCAACCTCCTGGGTTGTCGCTTAGTTGGTGGTGGTCAGAGCTTCGAGCCGACGAGCAGGCACAGGTCGACGAGGCGGTTGCTGTAGCCCCATTCGTTGTCGTACCAGCCGACGACCTTGACCTGGTTGCCGATCACCTTCGTCAGGCCCGCGTCGAAGATGCACGAGGCCGGGTCGGTCTCGATGTCCTTGGACACGATCGGGTCCTCGGTGTAGACGAGCTTGCCGGCCATGGCGCCTTCGGCGGCCGCCTTCACGATTGCGTTGACCTCGTCGACATTCGTCTCACGGCTGGCCTCGAAGGTCAGGTCGGTAGCCGAGCCGGTCGGCGTCGGAACCCGCAGGGCGTAACCGTCGAGCTTGCCCTTGAGCTCAGGCAGCACCAGCGCCACAGCCTTGGCGGCTCCGGTCGAGGTGGGCACGATGTTGAGCGCAGCGGCCCGCGACCGGCGCAGGTCCTTGTGCGGCGCGTCCTGCAGGTTTTGGTCCTGGGTGTAGGCGTGGATCGTGGTCATCAGGCCCTTGACGATGCCCAGACCGTCGTTGAGGGCTTTGGCCATCGGAGCCAGACAGTTCGTCGTGCAGGACGCGTTCGAGATGACGTGGTGGGCGGCCGGGTCGTAGAGCCCGTCGTTGACCCCCATGACGAAGGTGGCGTCCTCGTTCGAGGCCGGCGCCGAAATGATGACCTTCTTGGCGCCACCGTCGATGTGCGCCTTGGCCTTGGTGGCGTCGGTGAAGAAGCCGGTGGACTCGACGACAATGTCGGCTCCGACACCGGCCCAGTCGAGCTTGGCTGGGTCACGCTCGGCCCACGCGGCCATCTTCTTGCCGCCCGCGGTGATCGAGACGTCATCGTAGGTGACCTCGCCCGGGAACCGGCCGAGGATCGAGTCGTACTTGAGCAAGTGCGCAAGTGTCTTGTTGTCCGTGAGGTCGTTGACCGCCACGATCTCGATGTCCGCGCCGGACTCGACGACGGCGCGGTAGAAGTTACGGCCGATGCGGCCGAAGCCGTTAATGCCTACCTTGACGGTCACTTTCGATCAACCTTTCCGAAGGGAGCCTTGATTGCCCACGAAGCAGGGCCCGACGGCCCACGCGGCCGACGATGGCGTCCCTAACGCCCCGTGGTACTAAGTCAACCCTAGTGCCCGCCCCACATCCGTCACGAGCCGCCCTCGACGGGTTGTTCCGAGGAGGGGACCATGGTCCCCATTGACGCCGGTGTCACCGGAATCACTCGGACGCGCTGGGCTATTGCCGGTTTTCGATGGGTTTCGAACGTGTGGCTCGTCAGCTTCCGGTGCGTGCCTCGCGAGCCATGAGCGGGTGTCGACCCGGGGGTTCGGTGACGGTCAGGCGTCCATCATGTCCGCGGTGAGGTTGGCGTCGGTCGGGGGTATGCCCAGTTCTTGGGCCCGTCGGTCGGCCATCGCCAGAAGTCGCCGGATCCGGCCGGCGACCGCGTCCTTGGTCATCGGCGGGTCGGCGAGCTGGCCGAGTTCCTCGAGTGAAGCCTGCTTGTGCTGCAGCCGCAGCTCACCGGCTTGGCGTAGGTGCTCGGGGACGTCGGTGGCAAGGATCTCCAGAGCACGTTCGACTCGGGCTCCTGCAGTCACCGCAGCCCGAGCTGACCGACGCAGGTTGGCGTCGTCGAAGTTGGCGAGGCGGTTTGCGGTGGCCCGCACCTCGCGGCGCATCCGCCGCTCTTCCCAGGCCAGCACCGCATCGTGGGCCCCGAGCCGGGTGAGCATCGCCGCGATCGCGTCGCCGTCCCGGACGACCACCCGGTCGACGCCGCGGACCTCGCGGGCCTTAGCCTGCACTCCCAGCCGACGAGCCGCCCCCACGAGCGCCAGGGCTGCCTCGGGGCCGGGACAGGTGATCTCCAGGGCGCTCGAGCGCCCCGGCTCGGTCAACGAGCCGTGGGCGAGGAACGCGCCGCGCCAGGCCGATTCGGAATCGCACGCGCTGCCCGACACGATTTTCGGCGGCAGACCACGAACCGGTCGTCCGCGGACGTCGATGAGACCGGTCTGCCTCGCCAAGGTCGCGCCTTCTTCCACGACCCGCAGCACGTAGCGGCTCCCGCGGCGCAACCCGCCGGGTGACATGACCACGACCTCGGGCCGGTGGCCGTAGACCTCAGTGATGTCTCGACGCAGCCGACGGGCCGCGCTCGCGGTGTCCAGCTCGGCCTCGACGACAATCTGGCCCCCGACGATGTGCAGACCTCCGGCAAACCGGATCATGGCCGATACCTCGGCTTTACGGCAGCACGGCTTGCTGATCTCGAGCCGTGACAACTCGTCCTTGACCCGGCCCGTCATGGCCATTCGGAACCGCCCTGCTTTCTGCCCTGGCTCCCGTCGCAGGAGCCGCGGGGCACGAACTCGACGGACACCCCTGCGCGTCCCGGTCTGCCCCGCAACGAATGCCGGCAAGCCTAACGGATGCCGTGCTGCCTCGGGGGTGAAGCGATGGGATTAACTCACCGGTGAACGACGCGTGGTCGTCTACCGGCGTCGTTCGTCGGCTTCCGGGCACACCTAGGACAGCAGGTCGCGGTATGCCGCCGCCAAGCGCAAGGAGTCGTGTTGTCCCGAGCGGGCAGTGGCGGCTACCGGAGCAGTGACCACCCGGGCCCCGAGAGACGCGGCCGCGGAGCTCAGCTCGCGTTCGTCGTTGTCGCCACACCTGAGAACGCTCGGGTCGACGAGCACGATGTCCAGCCGCAGCTCAGGAGCGTGTTCGGCGAGCGATTGCAGATGGTCGGCAGCCCGATACCCTTTGGTCTCCCCGGAGTTCACCTCGAGGTTGAGGGTGAGCAGCCGCCGGGCCGGGGTGGTCACCAACGCCTCTCGCACTCCGGGCACCAGTACGTGTGGCAACACGGAAGTGAACCACGATCCGGGACCGAGGACCACCCAATGCGCGTCGTGAATCGCCTCGACGACCTCTGGGCACGTGGCCGGCTGGCCGGGCAACAGACGCACGGCTTCCACTCGTCCGTTCGAGGCAGCGACCTTGTGCTGGCCCCGGATCGTGACGCGGTCGTGAGGATGCTCGGGGTCGTGCCCGGCAATGTCAGCCTCGATCTCTAGTGGCTCGGCGGCCATCGGCAGCACCCGCCCGTGCGAGTTGAGCAACCGGCCCACCAGATCGAGACCGGAGACGGGGTCGGCCAGCTGGTCCCAGAGCCCGACGATGAGGAGGTTGCCCAGGGAATGTCCGGCCAACGGCCCGTTGCCACCGAAACGGTGCTGAAGCACGTCCCGCCAGGTCTGGCCCCACGGCCCGTCGTCACACAACGCGGCCAACGCCATCCGCAGATCACCCGGTGGGAGGACGTTGAATTCGGCGCGCAACCGCCCTGACGACCCACCGTCGTCGGCGACCGTGACCACTGCCACCACATGATTGGTCACCAGCCGCAACGCCTCCAACGAGGCCGCCAGACCGTGGCCACCGCCGAGTGCGACGACCCGCGGCCCTGTCACCGGTGAGCTCCGGCGGGTCCGAACGGCATCCCTATTCCCTTCCCAGATCGCGATGTACGACGAACGGCGTCACCCGATCACCGGACAACCGCGCCGCCAGGACCTCGGTCATGGCGACCGATCGATGCTTGCCGCCAGTGCAGCCGATCGCGATGGTGGCGTATCGCCGGCCCTCGCGGAGGTAGCCTTCGGTGACCGGCTCGAGCATCCCGATCATCCGGTCGATGAATTCGCCGGAACCCTGATGCTGCAGCACGTAGTTCGCGACCGATTCGTCGAGGCCGGTCTTGGTGCGCAACTCCGGCACCCAGAAAGGGTTCGGGAGGAAGCGCATGTCGGCCACGAAGTCGGCGTCCAGCGGGAGGCCGTACTTGAAGCCGAACGACATGACCGCGATCCGCATTCGCGAGTCGCTCTGGGCATCCAACAGCGTCGCCAGTTTCGCGGTGAGCTGGTGCACGTTCAGCCCGGAGGTGTCCACGAACACGTCGGCGCCGGAGCGCAGATCGGCGAGCAGGTCCCGCTCGGCCATGATCGCGTCGAGGAGCCTGCCGTCGCCTTGACGCGGGTGCGGCCGGCGGACGCTCTCGAAACGCCGCACGAGGGCTTCGTCGGTGGCGTCGAGGAAGACGAGCACGGCAGGGACCGGACCGGCGCGTAGTCTGCTCAGCGCCTCGGCGAACTCCTCGGACGACCAGCGGGTCCGGGCGTCGATGACAACCGCTAGACGCGGCATCCCGTCGGGGCTCACCTGGAGGGCCTGAGCACGGAGGACATTTAATTCCCCCAGCAACTCGGGGGGCAGGTTGTCGACGACGTACCACCCACGATCCTCCAACACCTTGGTGGCAGTGGACCGGCCGGCGCCGCTCATGCCGGTGATGACGATGATCGGGATGTCGCCGCCCTCCCGCGGCCAGCTCGGCATTCCCGATGCCGCCGTGGTGCCGGCGTCCGGCTGACGTTGTCGGTCGCTCACCCGGCCCACGCTAGTCGAGCACCTCGCCGGTTGTGACGTTGACCGCTGGGGCATCACCATGGGCATCATCAAGGGCGCCACCGTCCTGCCGCGAGGAGCCCAGAACTGCCGTGATCGTCGCGGCCAGGGACGGCCCGATGCCCGGTACCTGCTGCAGCTCGTCCGAGGTCGCCGCACGCAGTCGCTTCACCGATCCGAATCGGGTGAGCAGTGCCGCTTTTCGGGTCTCCCCCAAGCCGCGGACCTCGTCCAGAACCGAGGTGGTCATCGCTCTGGAACGGCGTTGCCGGTGCAGAGTCACGGCGAAGCGGTGTGCTTCGTCGCGCAGACGCTGCAGCAGGTACAACCCCTCACTGCCACGCGGCAGGATCACCGGGAAAGGCGAGTCGGGCAACCAAACCTCTTCGAGGCGTTTGGCCAGTCCCGCCACCGCGACCCCGTCGATGCCGAGCTCGTCGAGCACGTCGGCTGCGACCGCGACCTGTGGGGCGCCTCCATCGACGACGAGCAAGTTGGGTGGGTAGGCGAACGCCTGGGCCTTGGGGGACGTGTACGCGGCTGCCGTCACTGTCGTCGACTCGACCGACAGGTGGCTCGCCCGCAACCGGTGGAACCGTCGGGAGAGCACTTCGCGCATCGCCGCGGTGTCGTCGGCCTGCCCAGGCCCGTCGGCGCCGCCGCGCACGACGAACCGGCGGTATTCGGACTTGCGGGCCAGCCCGTCCTCGAAGACGACCATGGACGCCACGATCTGGGTGCCCTGCATGTGGCTCACGTCGAAACACTCGATGCGAAGCGGGGCTTCCGGCAGCTCGAGCGCCTCCTGCAACTGCCGGAGTGCCTGGCTGCGTGCCGTCAGATCTCCGGCTCTGGTGAGCTTGTGCTTGGCCAGCGATTGCTCGGCGTTGCGCCGGACGGTCTCGAGCAGTGCCCTCTTGTCGCCCCGTTTGGGCACCCGGATGGCTACCGCCGACCCACGACGTTCGGTGAGCCAAGCGGTGATCACAGGTAGCTCTGTCGGTAGTCCCGGGACAAGCACCTCGCGCGGGATGGCTTCCGGAGGCTGATCGCCGTATACCTGTTGCAGGAGCTGTTCGATGAGGGCGGGCAGTTGCTCGTCGGCTTTCTCGACGACCCACCCTCGTTGGCCGCGAACCCGACCACCCCGCACATGGAAGACCTGCACGGCCGCCTCGAGGCGGTCGTCGGCGATGGCGAAGACGTCGGCGTCGGTCGCGTCACCGAGCACGATGGCGTTCTTCTCCAGCGCCTTGCTCAGCGCGGCCAAGTCGTCGCGCAGCCGAGCCGCCCGTTCATAGTCCTGCGCGGCGGCAGCTTCCCGCATGGCCTTCTCGGTGGCCCGGACGAACCGCGAGGTATTCCCGGCGAGGAAGTCGCAGAGGTCTTCGGCGATCGCCCGATGCTCGTCCGGGCTGACCCGGCCGACGCACGGGGCGGAGCACTTGTCGAGGTAGCCGAGCAGGCACGGCCGCCCCGACTGCGCGGCCCGCTTGTAGACCCCGGCGCTACAGGTGCGGACCGGGAAGACCCGGAGCAACAGGTCCAGGGTCTCGCGGATCGCCCAGGCGTGGGAGTAAGGCCCGAAGTAGCGGGTGCCCTTATGTTTGGTGCCGCGCAGCACCTGGGCCCGCGGGACCGGCTCGCTCATGGTGACCGCGAGGAACGGATACGACTTGTCGTCGCGGTACTTGACGTTGAACCGTGGATCGAACTCCTTGATCCACGAGAACTCGAGTTGGAGTGCCTCGACCTCGTTGGTCACCACGGTCCAGTCGACACTGGCAGCGGTGCGGACCATGGTCGCGGTCCGAGGGTGGAGCGCAGCCAGGTCCTGGAAATAGGACGAGACCCGGGGGCGCAGGGACTTCGCCTTACCGACGTAGATGACGCGGCCGTGGGCATCGCGGAAGCGGTAGACACCCGCCGCCGTCGGGATCGTCCCGGGTGCCGGGCGATAAGTGCTCGGGTCGGCCACGACCCCACTCTAGGAGCCGAGTCCGGCCGTCAGTTGACCGTGATCCCGTCAGCGGTGAGGCTGATGCTCTTCTCCGGCAAGGGCGATGAGGCCGGACCGCTGAGCACTTCACCGGTAGCCGCGTCGAAGACACTGTCGTGACACGAGCAGAGGATCTCACCGTTTGCGACGCTGCTGACCAGGCACTTCTGATGCGTGCAGACAGCGCTGAACGCCTTGAAAGTGCCTTCGGTCGGCTGGGTGATGACCACCTCGTCGATGATCTTGCCGCCGCCCACGGGGATCGATGCCTGATCGACCGCGGCCTTGATCGCGTCGGTCGCTTTGCCCGCCGCGTCACCGGCCGCTTTCTCTGTCTGCGACACCGAGGACGAAGCAGAGTCGTCTCCGCAGGCCACCAGCATCCCAGCGGTGAGCACACCGGCCCCCGCCACTCCGGCACCACGCAGCACAGTCCGACGGTTGGGGGTCTCATTCATGGGTCCTCCTCGGGCTCGGACGAATCGCAGCGATTCCAGTATGCCGTGTTTTCCCGTCACGGGTGTCACGATCTTGTCCGGCTCGTCCGCCCAGCTTGCGTCACACCCGAGCCAAGGGCACGCCGCAGCTGCAGCCCCAGCCTGGCCGAGTTAGGCGGAGGCTGGGGCTGGGCCCGGTCCCGGGCGCTACGGGGCGCCGATCCGGTCGCCGGCCTCGGTATGCGCGCGATGGAGTTTGTCGTCGATCGGCTCGACGGTTCCCACCGTGCGGGCAACGTGTCCGGCGATCTCATCGGCGAGCAACCGCCGCTCGGCCCGCGCGTTGAGCCGCTGTTCTCGCATCAAGGCGCGCACGATCGCGATCATCATCGCGATCATGACGAAACTGAACGGCAAGGCGAGCAGGACCGCCATCGTCTGCAGCGCCCCCAGCCCATCGCCTCCACTCACGGCACCCGCGACGAGCAGCGTGGCCGCTACGGCACCTTCGAGGGCCGCCCAGAAGATCCGGCTCCACACCGGTGGATCGAGTTCACCACCCGAGGCAAGCATGTCGACAACGAACGACCCGGAGTCCGAGCTGGTGACGAAGAAGATGATCACGAGGACCATCGCCACCACCGACAGCAAACCGCTCATGGGCAGGCCATCGAGGAGTTGGAAGAGCGCACCGGTCGTGTCGACGCCGTCCTCGCCGATCAACCCGCCGGATCCGAACATCTCGCGGTAGAGCGCGGAGCCGCCCATGATCGAGAACCAGAGGAAGGTGACAAGCGTGGGCACGAGCAGCACGCCGGTGACGAACTCGCGCACGGTGCGGCCCCGGCTGATTCGAGCGATGAAGACTCCGACGAAGGGGGCCCAGCTGATCCACCAACCCCAGTAGAAGGTCGTCCATCCCGATAGCCAGCTCGACCCGCCCTCACCTTCGAAGCTGAAGGTCCGGAAGCTCAAGCCCAGGAAGTCACGGGTGTAGGACCCGAGCTGTTGCACGAAGTCGCCGAGGATGAAGACGGTCGGCCCGAGGATGAGGACCACGATGAGGAACACCCCGGCGGTGGTCATATTGATGTTCGACAACCACTTGATGCCCTTGTCGACGCCAGTAACCACCGAGATGACCGCGACCGAGGTGATCGCGATGATCAGTCCCACCTTGAGCGCTGTCGATTCCTCGTCGACAACGCCGATGAACTCAAGTCCTGCGCCGACCTGACTGACACCGAAACCGAGGGACGTGGCGACACCGAATAGGGTCCCGATGATGGCGACGGTGTCGATGAGGTCACCGAGCCAGCCCTTGACCCGCTCTCCCAGCAGCGGCTCGAGCGCCCAGCGGATGGACACCGGACGATTCTTGCGGTGCACGGCATACGCAATCGCCAAGCCGACCACGACGTAGATCGCCCATGCGTGTAGTCCCCAGTGCAGGAACGTCGTGTTCATCGCCGCCTGGGCTCGTTCGGCTTCGCTTTCGCCGGTTCCCGGTGGGGGCGATGCGAAGTGGTTGAGCGGTTCGGCGACACCCCAGAAGACGAGCCCGATACCCATACCTGCGGCGAAGAGCATGGAGAACCACGACTTCAGGCTGAATTCCGGGTCCTCGTCGTCCTTGCCCAAAACGACCTTGCCCATCGGCGAGAACGCCACCCACAGCCCGAAGAAGATGCAGCCACTGACGAGCAGCACGTAGTACCACCCCAGGTCGCCGATGACGGTCCCGTTCAGCGTGCTGAGAGTGTCCCCCAACCGCTCCGGCAGCACCACCGCCAGGATCACGAAGACGAGGATGATGATGGCAGCAGGCCAGAACACTCGGGGTGCATTGATCGCGGAGTTAGGACGAAGGCCATGCTGTTGAGGTGGGGTCTCGGTCATCGTGTGCTCGGACACGAGGGAGCTCCTTCCGGAGGTGTCTGGTTGACTCGGACGGGCATGGATCCCGTTAACGCTTAGCAAGAAACACGTGACTCGATGCGACTCAAGGACGCCTCGAACGGCGATCGTGATCTTTTCGTGACCTTTGGTGAAGCGGTGCCGAGCGCTCGGAACACCGGTCCCGGAGGCCCTTCCCGGTCAGTCAAGCCCGCAGCACGGCGGTCAGCGGCGCAGGACGAACACGGTCGAGCGTAGACCGATGGCCGGCAGATGCTCACCGTCTTCACGGGCCAGCACGCTGCACCCGTCGGTGATCTGACGGTCCAGTGCCGCCTGGTATTCGGGGTCGGCCAGGGTGTGGTCGTTGTACGAAAACACCAGCAAAGCCCCCGGGGCGAGCGCGGCCGTGAGCGTGTCGAGCACCGCCGCTTCAGCGGCGCCCCGGGACACGGCACCGCAGGCCGTGATGGCGGCATACCGGCCGTGCGGGATCTCCGGGTGTTCGCTCGATTCCCACAACTGCTGATACACCCCGGTCCGGGCGGCGTGCTCGAGCATCCCTGCCGACAGGTCGCACCCGTCGACGTTCGTAAAACCGAGGTCTGCCAGCGCCACTCCGGACAGGCCCGTGCCACACGCAAAGTCGAGGATCCGAGCACCTCGATCCGGACAGAATCTGGCGAGCATCTCGGCGATTCTGGCGGGAGTGACGTATCCAACGGCGCGCAATTCCATGTCGTAGCCGTCGGCCCAAGAGTCGTAGAGCTCACGCATCGCCGGTGCGCCACGGACGTCGTAAACGTCGTCAAGGTGTCGATCGTCCATCAATCGACATTAGCAGGACGACCGGCTGTGAACTCGGGCGCAGCGGGCCTCGACGGCAGCGGCGCCGGCGGGTCCGGCGGTGGTCCCGTACCATGCTGGGCAGATGTCACGATTCCCCGTGCCGTTCGCGGGCGGCTCCTCCGTCTCCGATGGAACCTGCCGTGGTCGCGCGAGTCGACGTGGACTGAGCGCTCTGGTCTAGGCTCTGTCCGCCGTCCTTGGCGTGGTGGTGCTCTTCGCCGTCTGTTTCTTCGTGTTCTTGTTCTTCGTGTTCTTGGTCTTCGTGTTCTTGGTGACCGGCGGGCTGGTGGGTTTGGTGACTAACTCCGTCGCAACTGCTCGGCCCGGCCTCGACTCGGGCAGGACGCGGCTCAAGAACCGGCCGGTGTGCGAGCTCTCGGCCGCAGCAACCGCCTCCGGGGTGCCCTCGGCGACGATCTGCCCACCTCGGGAGCCACCCTCGGGGCCCAGGTCGATGATCCAGTCAGCCGACTTGACGACGTCGAGGTTGTGCTCGATGACGATGACTGTGTTGCCCTTGTCGACCAGCCCCTGAAGCACCCCGAGGAGCTTGGCGATGTCGTCGAAGTGCAGCCCGGTTGTTGGCTCGTCCAAGACGTAAACAGTGCGCCCACTGGAGCGCTTCTGCAGCTCGCTAGCCAGCTTGACCCGCTGCGCTTCTCCACCGGACAGCGTCGGCGCCGGCTGCCCGAGCCGGACATAGCCGAGGCCGACGTCGACCAGGGTCTTGAGGTGCCGGGCGATCGCAGGCACCGCAGCGAAGAACTCGGCAGCCTCCTCGATCGGCATGTCGAGCACGTCGGCGATCGTCTTGCCCTTGAAGTGCACCTCCAGGGTCTCCCGGTTGTACCGCGCCCCGTGGCAGACCTCGCACGGCACGTAGACGTCGGGGAGGAAGTTCATCTCGATCTTGATCGTGCCGTCGCCGGCGCAGTTGTCGCAGCGCCCGCCCTTGACGTTGAACGAGAACCGGCCCGGCAGGTAGCCGCGGATCTTGGCCTCGGTGGTCTCGGCGAAGAGCCTGCGCATGTGGTCGAAGACCCCGGTGTAGGTCGCCGGGTTGGATCGAGGTGTCCGTCCGATCGGCGACTGGTCGACGTGCACGACCTTGTCGAGCAACTCGACCCCGGTGACCGTCTTGTGCCGACCGGGCACCTGCCGAGCCCGGTTCAGCCGGTTGGCCAACACCGTGTAGAGAATGTCGTTGACCAGCGTCGACTTGCCCGACCCACTCACCCCGGTCACGGCGACGAAGTTGCCCAACGGGAAGCTCACGGTGACGCTCTGCAGGTTGTGTTCCCGGGCCCCGACGACGGTGATTTGGCGACCCGGGTCCTGGCCCCGACGCACCGGGGGCACCGGGATGCTGCGCCGACCCGAGAGATAAGCCCCGGTGATCGACTCCTTGCTCTCCAGCAATCCCTCGACCGGGCCCGAGTGCACGACCTGCCCCCCGCGCTCCCCCGCGCCCGGGCCGATGTCCACGACCCAGTCGGCCGTGCTGATCGTGTCTTCGTCGTGTTCGACGACGATCAGCGTGTTGCCCAGATCGCGTAGTCGGGTCAAGGTCTCGATGAGCCGGTGGTTGTCCCGCTGATGCAACCCGATCGACGGCTCGTCGAGCACGTAGAGCACTCCGACCAGGCCCGAGCCGATCTGGGTCGCCAGTCGGATCCGTTGCGCTTCGCCCCCGGAGAGCGTGCCGGCCGGGCGTGACAGCGAGAGATAGTCGAGTCCGACGTCGAGCAGGAACCCGAGTCGCGCCGAGATTTCCTTGACCACCCGTTCGGCGATCTGGCGTTCTCGGTCGGTGAAGTCGACCGACGCGAGAAAAGCTGCGCAGTCACCGATCGCCAGCTCACACACCTGTGCGATGCTCTTGCCCCCGATCAACACGGCGAGCATCTCCGGTTTGAGCCGAGCCCCGCGGCATACCGGGCAGGGCACTTCGCGCATGTAACCCTCGTAGCGTTCCCGGCTCCAATCGGAGTCGGTCTCGGCGTGCCGGCGCTTGACGAAGGGGACGACTCCCTCGAATCCCGTTGTGTAGGAACGGTCACGGCCGTAGCGATTCCGGTATCGGACGTGCACCTGGTAGTCCTTGCCGTGCAGCAGCGCGTTCTTGGCCCGGTCCGGCAGCGCCCGCCACGGGGTGTCCAAGGAGAACTTCAGATCGTCGGCCAGCGCGGCCAGCACCCGTTGGAAGTAGTCGGCCGAGCCGCTGCCGGACCCCCACGGCGCGATCGCCCCCTGAGCCAGGGACAGGTCCTCGTCGGGAACGACGAGCTCGGGGTCGACCTCCAGCTCGGTGCCCAGCCCGGTGCAGGTCGGGCAAGCCCCGAACGGGGAGTTGAACGAGAACGATCGTGGCTCGATCTCGTCGACCGAGAGTGGGTGGTCGTTCGGGCAGGCCATGCGCTCGGAGAACCGGCGCTGACGCTGGGGGTCGTCGTCGGCGCGGTCCACGAAGTCGACGAGCAGGATGCCGCCGGCCAGTCGTAACGAGGTCTCGACCGAGTCGGTCAGACGCCGGGTCGCGGCCCGGTCGTCGCCCTTGGCGACCAGCCGGTCGATGACCACCTCGATGGTGTGTTTGACCTGTTTCTCCAGCTTCGGTGGCTCGGTCAGCGAGACCACCTCTCCATCGACCCGGGCTCGCGCGAAGCCTTTGCTCTGCAACTCACCGAAGAGGTCGACGAACTCCCCCTTACGGCCTTGTACGACCGGAGCGAGCAACTGGAAGCGGGTCCGCTCGGGGAGTTGAAGGAGCCGGTCGACGATCTGCTGGGGCGTCTGCCGGGTGATCGGCTCGCGGCACACCGGACAGTGCGGCCGCCCGACCCGGGCATAGAGCAACCGGAGGTAGTCGTAGACCTCGGTGATCGTGCCGACGGTCGAGCGCGGGTTGCGGTTGGTCGACTTCTGGTCGATCGACACCGCTGGAGAGAGCCCTTCGATGAAGTCGACATCGGGTTTGTCCATCTGCCCGAGGAACTGCCGGGCGTAGGCGGACAACGACTCGACATAGCGGCGCTGCCCTTCGGCGAAGATCGTGTCGAAGGCCAGCGAGCTCTTGCCCGAGCCGGACAGCCCGGTGAAGACGATGAGGCTGTCGCGGGGCAGCTCGACCGAGACGTCCTTGAGGTTGTGTTCGCGCGCCTGATGCACGACGAGCGTGTCGTGACTACGGCGGGCGGGCTGAGCAGCGGCCACCGCGGCCGCGCTCCTGTTGGTCGAGGAGTTACGGCTACGACGAGAGGGTGATGCTGTCGGCACGACGCCAAGCCTAGGTCGCGGCACTGACAGGCGCCGGGTCCGGTGTCGCCTGCTATGTCGCCCGCTACAGTGCTGCCGGAGACGCTGAACACGCGACGCGCTGGAGGCTGAGATGAGTGCGTATGCCGGGCACGTCACCCCGGGCGGTCCGTCACAGGTGCGTGAGTTGTCGCGACTGGTGCTGCGAAAGTGCAGTGTCGGAGAGTTGGACAACAACGTGTACTTGTTGACCTGCCGGGCCACCGGTAAGCAACTGCTCGTCGATGCCGCCGACGATCCGGCTCGCCTGAAGTCGTTGGTCGCCGAAGGTGCCGGCCGGCTCGGCACGATCCTCACGACGCACCGGCACTACGACCACGTGCGTGCCCTGGCCGAATTGGCGGCCTGGTCGGGCGCGACCACGCTGGCCGGTGCCGAGGACGCTGACGCCCTGCCGGTGGCCCCCGACCGGCGCCTCGGGCACGGCGACCACGTGCAGGTCGGCGAGATCACCCTCGACGTCGTGCACCTGCGTGGACACACCGAAGGCGGGATCGCGTTGGCCTACGCCGACCCCGAGGGCATCACCCACCTGATCACCGGTGACTCGCTCTTTCCGGGAGGGATCGGCAACACGAACATGCCCGGCCAGTCTTTCGATCAGTTGTATGCCGATGTGACCGAGCGGATCTTCGATGTCTACGACGACGACACGTGGTTCTACCCGGGTCACGGCGACGACTCGACCCTGGGCGCCGAGCGACCGCATCTGGCCGAGTGGCTCGAGCGAGGTTGGTGACCTCAGCTGGGGCGCCCGGGGCGATGCCGACCCAGCATCGCTGGAGGTCGGCTAGAGCAATCACCAGCTATGCCTTGCGTTTCGACTTGGGCTCGGCCCACCGGTCGAGCAGGTCCTCGATCGCGTCGACGATCGTGTCCGATGCCTCGTAGATCGTCATATGCCCGACATCCGGGAGCACGGTGAGGTCGGCATCCGGGATCCGTTCACGCAGCTGCTCGGCGTGTGGGACCGGGATCAACCGATCGTCGTCGCCAGAGATGATGTGCGTGGGCACATCGACGAAGTGCGGCAAGGCATCGACTTCGTCGTGGTTGGCGATGGCGTAGAAGAAACGACCGATCGTGGGCATCTTCGTGTGTTGGATCTGGTGCACGGCATGCCGGACATCGTCCTTGTCGGCCTTCGCCCCGAACAACAGCCGGCCCTGCACCAGCCGTGGCACGAGTAGTCGCGGCGCGATCCCCGGAGCCCGAGAGGCGGCAGCCATGATGAGACTCTCCATCGGCACCGCACTACGTCCTTCGATCGAGGCCGCTGTCGAGGCCAGCACGGTGCCGTGCACCCGGGACGTGAAACGCTCGTAGTGCAACCCGGCATACGCCATGATCGACATGCCACCCATCGAATGCCCGACGAGCACGAGGGGCCCCTCGGGCTGGGTCGCGAGGATGACCTCGTCGAGGTCGTCGCCGAGGATCCGCACGCTCGGCTCGTCGATCTCGCCCATCGAGGACTTGCCGTGACCGCGTTGGTCGTAAGTGACGACCCGCACCGAGCACCGGTCCTGCAACTCGTCGATGACTTTGTGCCAGCTGGTGTGATCCAGGCACCAGCCGTGCGCCATGACCACCGTTGGAGCGCCGGGGGGCACCGACTCGCCTGGATCGATCACCTCGGCGAAGATGGACGCCCCGTAGGACACCGGCACCCGAAAGATGTCGATTGCCACGTTCCTATACCTCAGTCAGATCAGGACTGTTGGTCGGCCCGGCCCTTGAAATCGTCCATCGTGTGGTAAACCCCGATCACGTTGTCCGAGATGAAGTCACGGACGCCGATCGGCACGAGGCCTTTGAGCATCTCGGCGAGCAGCACGGTCTTGGGCAGGATGACGAACGAACTCCCGCTGAGCATTCCCGACCAGGACTCGTCGACGACCTCGTCGGGGTCGAGGATCGGCAGCAGCGGCGCGGACTTCGCGCCGTCGAACATCCCGGTGTTGACGTAGTAGGGACACGCGGTCGTCACCCGGACGTGCTCGAACTCGGCCTGCTTCAACTCGAGCCGGACCGAGTCGGACCAGCCGATCACCGCCCACTTGGAGCCGGCATAGGCCGCCATCCGGGGGTTGGGGGTGAAGCCGGCTGCCGACGCGAGGTTGAGCACCCGGCACTCGCCACTGTTCGCGATCATCCCGGGCAGGAACTGGTGAGTGACATACATCGGCGCCAGGGTGTTGACGTCGATGGTGAGCTTGGTGTCGCTGACCGGGTCAGACTCCCAGAAATATCGGTTACCGCGCACGACACCGGCGTTGTTGATGAGGATCTCGATGTCGCCGACATCGGTGCGGACCGCCTCGCCCGCGGCCTCGATCTGCTCCGGGCTGCTCACGTCGACGTAGTAGCCATGCACCTCCGTGGCGCTGCCGTCCAACTCGGCGAGCGTCTGGTCGAGGGCTTCCTCGTTGACATCCCAGAGCACCACGGCGCGGGCTTTCTCCGCGATCGCCCGCTCGACGAACAGTCGCCCCATTCCCATGGCGGCGCCGGTGACCAGAACCGATTTCCCTTGCGCAGACTTCACGGTGACTCCTTGGTCGGATCGCTCCATCCTGGCACCACGACCGTACCCGGTCGTGGTCAGGGTGACGTGGTTTTCGTCGCTTGACGCCCGGCGTGCCTGCTGGTCGGTCGCCCGGAGGCCGTCCGGCACGGATCATCCCCGCTGGCCCCGCACCGGGGGCAACCAGCCGTGACTGCTGGTGCCGCCGGCTCCGGCTCCGGGTCGGGTGTGACGGCATCCGGCGCCTTGGTGGCCGTGGCCCCGGCTTCATCGGTATGCCGTGGGCTCGCCGGGTCGTCGCGAGCCGGGGTGTCGATTCCCGCGGCTTTCCGAGCCGCGATCGCGGCCTTCCGCACCCGGTCGAAGTCCTCGTCGCTGTAGACCCCGTTGACGCCCGAGATGGTGGCCAAGGTCATGCCATGCTTGAGCCCGAGCTGGTAGATCTCCTTGACCTTGGGCCATTCGATGTTGCGCCCGACCGTGAAGGTCTCGTAGCGCCCTTCGAGAGCGAGCACGATGGTCTCCGCGAGACAGGCGTAGGCCACACCGTCGGGAAGTCCGATGTTGCGGATCCGTACCTGCCCGGGCAATTGGACCTCGCCGGACTCGATGACCAGCACGTCCGGGCGTTTGGCGACATCCTCGGCCGACATGTCCAGCGGCCGGGCGACGTCGGTGATGACACATCCCGGCTTGACCTTCATGATGTCGAGCACCTTCGTCCCCGCGGCCGACGTCGCAGTGACGATCAGGTCCATGTCGGCGAGGGCGTCGGCCGGGTTGGTAGCCACGTGCAACACTGCCCGGCATCCCTCCCGCTCGATCTCTCGTTTGATCGTGAGCAGCTTGGCCGTCTCCGGGGAGACGAGCCACACCTCGTCGGTGACCAGCGCGAGCAGTCGGGCGCAGACCGAGCCGATCGAGCCGGATGCACCGACGACCATGGCCTTCCCACGGATCATGCCGTGTTCGTCGGCATCGACGATCCCCAGTTTCCGCACCGCCGCATGGGCTGCCCACAGTGCACCCGATGCGCTGTAGCTGTTGCCGGTGGTGATCGGCAGTGGTGCCCGTTTGGCCACCGTCACGCCGGCGTCCCCGACAACCTTGGTGAAGGCACCGAGCCCCATCACCTGGGCGCCGAGTCGTTTGCCGATCTCGGCGGCTTCGAGCAACCGGCTGTAGGTGAACTCGGGGTCGTGGGCGAGCATCTCCTTCGGTGTGCCCCCGACCGAGATGAGCCAGCCCTCGGCCTCCGCGCCGGTCGGCGACTTGATGTCGGTGATGTGGTCGTAGATGAACGGCGGGGCGTAGGCCATGGCCTTCTCGACCACACCCATCATCCCCGGGATGTGCGAGAGGGCGTTGACCGGCTCGACGTTCTCGAAATACTTCTGCGACAGCGGGTGGACGACGAATGCGAAACGACTCTTGCGTTTGTCACCATGCGGGCGGAGCAGCCGCGGCTCCAGGCCGGCGGTCTCGATGACTTCGACGAGGTCGTCGGTGGTGAGCTCGCGCTCCTTGCCGACCATGGCGGCCACCATCGACTCGAGCATGGCGGTCACCACCATGAAGTCGAAGGGCCGGGGCGTCGCATCGACGACCAGGTCAACCCCCCGCGCAGCCAAGTCCTGGTAACGCGTGTCGGAAACCGCGTTGGTGACGACAGCTTTCCCGGCCAACTCCTCCAGGCCGAAGTGGGACAGCTCGGTGTAGGTGCCGACTAGCACGTCGGCCACCTTGGCAGCTTCGTGGGCCAATCGCTCACTGACCCACTCGGTGGGCCAGGACGCCTGGGTCTTGACGAAGTCGGGGGTATGCCGCCACGGGAACATCCCGAGCTCAGCCACCTTCGCGATCACCGGGTTGCTGTTGAAAGCAACCGGCACGCCGACCCGCTGCACCGGATCGGTGAAGTCGATGTTCTCGGTGAACTCCCGAAGGACGGACACCGTTCGGTCCATCCCCCGACCGACGACCACGACCCGGGCGTTGTTGAAGTAACCCGGCATTTCGGTCTGCACGTAGCGGATCGCCCACTCCTGCAGCACGTCGGCAAGCAAGCCACCGTCGTGGACGGGCACTCGGTGGGTGGTACGCAGCACCTTCCGGATGTCGTGCACATCGCCGCGGTAGAGACCAGCTACCTGTGCCTCCCTGATGCCGGTCACGGCAATCGCGTCGGCTTTCAGCGACCATCTCCAAACCAGCTTCTCGGCCGCTTCGAGATCCCCCGAGGTGCCGACCCGGACCAGCCGGAAGTCACGGCCCGCGAACGACACCTCCCGGTCGTAGTCCCACTCGGGACCTTGAAGCGTGACGTTGACGACGACAAGTCGCGAGTTGCGCTGCATACCAACCACCTAGGGACGTCGAGACGGATCGGGACGCTCGCCGACGGCCCCGATGAGCTTGTCGTAGTGCTCCCGGACGAGAGCGAGGATCCGCTCCGGATCGGGGATCATCCGCGCGTCCGTGGCGACCCCGACACCCACCGTGCCGTTGTAGCTGAATAGGCACAGACCGATCGGTTGGTCCCCCGAGGTCGGCACCCACCCGAGCATGGCGCGGATCGGCTTGCCGACGAAACTCAGCTCGGTGCGCGGTCCGGGCACGTTGGACAACTGCCCGATGGTCTTGCCGGAGAAGTGGTCGGTGAGCCGCTTGGCGATGGCGCTCGGCGCCTCCGCCACCACCCACTGCATACCGAAGGCGACGGCTGGTTCGGCACTGTTCTTCAACCGCGTGGCCCGGTGATGCACTTCCTCCATCAAGGCTTCCGGATCGGCCATGCCCAGGGGCATCTCGAAGAGCACGACACAGAAGTGGTTGCCGAGTTCGTCCGGCAACCGACCGTCGATCGGTTGCAACGACACCGGCATCATCCACGCCAGGTCGTGGACCTGCTCGACGCCGCGCTCGACGAGGTAGTCGGTCAGTGCCATGGAGACCAGGCTGGTGAGGACGTCGTTGACCGTGACGCCGTAGGTCTTGGCCGTCTTCTGTATTCGGGCAAGCTCGAGGTCGGCCAGCCAGTCGATGCGTTTCTCGATCCCGGGGTGACCGCTCCACGCGCCTGCGTCGGCTTTCTCGTGCAGCAGCAGGCGACCGATCTCCCGCCAGGAGTTCGAAATCTCGTTGTCGTCCTCGGTCACCGAGGTGAGCGCGTCGATGAGCCGCACCGGGTGCCGGGCCAGATCGAGGGCGGTTTCGAAGTGGTGTGGCAACTCGAGTGGATTGGCGGTGGCCCACACCTGTCGCCCGACCTTCGCCACCGCATCCCCGGCGTGCTGAAAGTAGTCGATGCTGTCCTTGATCGTGTGCTGGGTGACGTGCAGCACCCGGTCGATCACCCCGTGGTGCTCCTTGCCGACTTTCGGCGGTACCGCTCCCTCCTTGGGATCGCACATGCCGAGCACGAGCTGGACGAGTCTGATGCCGTCACCGAGTCCGTGGTGAAAGCGGCTGAGGATCACGCCACCGGGCCCGTCGTCCGGAGGACCCGAGACGATTTGGGTATCCCACAGGGGGACACTGCGATCGAAGGGAGTGGCGAAGACCGACGCCACGTAGGCCCGCAGTGTCTCTGGGCGGGAGTCCTCGAGGACGACCCGATAGACGTGCCGCTCGATCTCGAAGTCGACGTCGTCGGCCCATTCCCAGCGTCCGTGCCGCTGCACCGGAACCTGGCTGAGCACGCGGTACTTGGTCACCACCCGGTCGAGCACCGCCTGCCGGACCTCTTCGAGCTCGGGCAGCTCGTCGAACTCCCAGATCCCGTGCACGTGCATGAGGTTGTTGGGACGGTCCATCAACAGCCAGGTGAGATCCGACGCTGCGATCTGGGTGCCCATATGCACCTAACCTTCCGGGACAACGTGTCCACCATCGATGGGACTGCCACTGCTGACCTGGAGTGCCGACGGCTGAGCCGGGGGTGGCCGCCGCGACAATTCGGGATCGGCATAGAATCTCATAAGAGGCGGCGTCCGAACACCACGGACGCAGGTCCCGGTTATCCGGGTGAGCGTGGTCACGCTCTGCTCGCAAGAGGACGGTGATCGGTCACCCTTGAGGGATGACGACGCGACAGCACACGTCCGGCAAGAAGCGCCCCTCCGACCCACTCGACCCCGAGCACGACTTGGGTGCCACCTACGCTCTAGACCAGTCCTTCGTGCGCCACCTCACCCGGCGCCTGGTCGCCTCGTCCGGGGAATCCACCATGATTCACGCCCCGGCGACCGGACAACCACTCGGGTCGATCCCGAAATCGACCCCCGAGGATGTCCACCTCGCCTTCGCTCGCTCCCGTGAGGTCGCCAGGACCTGGGCCGAGACGAGCTACGGCGAGCGCTCCAAGATGCTCATGAAGCTGCACGACATGATCCTCGACCGCCGCGAAGAGATCATGGATCTCATCTGCTGGGAGTCGGGCAAGGCCCGGATCCACGCCTTCGACGAACCGCTGCATGTTGCCCTGACCGCGCGGTACTACGCCCGCACCCTGAAGAAGCACCTGGAACCCCGACGCCGGGACGGGGTCGTCCCGCTGCTCACCCGGGTCGAGGAGCACCGATCGCCCAAGGGTGTCGTCGCGATCATCTCGCCGTGGAACTATCCGTTCACGATGGCGCTGGTCGACGGGATCGCTGCCCTGGCGGCCGGCAACGGTGTCGTCTCCAAACCCGACCATCACACGCCGTTCAGCGCATTGCTCGGGCTCGAACTGCTGGAGGAGGCCGGCCTGCCGCCCGGTCTGTGGCAGATGGTTGCCGGCGAAGGACGCAAGCTCGGTGGCCCGATGATCGAGGAAGCCGACTACCTGTGCTTCACCGGCTCGACCGCAACCGGTAAGCACGTCGCCAAGCAGTGCGCCGAGCAGCTCATCGGCTGCTCGCTGGAGTTGGGCGGCAAGAACCCGATCATCGTGCTCGCTGACGCCGACGTCGAACGGGCTGCCGAGGGCGCCGTCCGGGCCGCTTTCTCCAACGGCGGTCAGCTCTGTGTGTCGACCGAGCGGCTCTACGTCGCTGCCGAGATCTACGACGACTTCGTTGCGAAGTTCGTCGACCTGACCAAAGCCATGCGGCTGGGGCCGAGCCACGACTGGGGCATCGACATGGGCTCGCTGATCTCGGCCGAGCAGCTGAAGGTCGTCGCGGACCATGTCGACGATGCCGTCGCGCACGGTGCCACGGTGCTCGCCGGCGGCAAGGCCCGTCCCGACATCGGCCCGTACTTCTACGAGCCGACCATCCTCGAAGGTGTTACCTCGGCGATGGCCTGCCACGGCGACGAGACCTTCGGCCCGGTCATCTCGGTCTATCCCGTCCACTCCGAGGACGAAGCGGTCGAGCTGGCCAATGCGGGCGACTACGGGCTCAATGCCGCGGTCTACAGCCGCAACACCGCTCACGCCCGCTCGGTTGCTAACCGGATCAAGTGCGGCACGGTCAACATCAACGAGGGTTTCAGTGCGACCTTCGCGAGCATCGACGCGCCGATGGGTGGCATGCGCTCGTCCGGAATGGGCCGGCGCCAAGGAGCGGAAGGCATCCTCCGCTACACCGAAGTGCAGGCGGTCGCCACCCAGTACTTCTTACGGTTCGGGCCGCACTGGGGCCTCAGCGACGAGACCTACGCCAACGTGATGACCATGGCGGTCAAACTGCTCGGCCACCTCGGACGCGCCTGAAGCACCGCCACCGTCATGGCGCTCCGCCAGACCCTCCTCACGTGCACGAAACCGGCGCCGGAGCGTCGGTTTCGTGCACGTGGTCAACCCCTTGATCGTGCAGCTGAGGCCCGGCGGCCAAGGAGCCCGAGGATGCGGGTTTGCTCGTCGGCTCCGTCGGCGACCGGAACCGCCGGTTTGCAGATCCCCTCCATGTACAACTGATCCCCGAAGCCCTCGAGACCAGCTTTGACGAAGGCGCGCTCGGCGTCGCTCCAGCTCACCGGCATACCGACTGCCTCCCCGATATCCCATCTGTGCACGACCAAGTCCCAGCCGTAGAAATCGCGCATCGTGTCGGCGACTGTCGTCGGGCCGAAGTAGCCGTCGTACTCGGCGAGCGCGAAGTCCTCGTCGTTCATCGCGCTGACGACTGACTCGTGGTGTACGGCCCAGCGCTGGGCAGGTGAACCGTCGGTCGCCTCGGACAACGTCATGCTCCGGTCGGCGAAAAAGTCCCGTTGTGTGCCGATGACGTGGTCAAGCACGTCGGCCGCGCTCCAGCCTGCACACGGGCTGGCGGCTTCCCACGACCCCTCCGGGACGGCCGCCACGAGGGCGGCGAAGGTGTCAGCGTTGGCGAGATAGTCGATGCTTCGTCGGTCCATGCACCCAACGATGCCGCCCGGCCGGGGGCGTCGGCTTGAAAGAATCCGACACATGCAACCAGTGAGCGATCCCGTCGAACGGGCTCACCTCAAGGACACCGCCGGTTTCAGCCCGCCCATCTCCCGCTTCGACCCGGCGCCGACGGCACGTGGACTGGTGCGACGCTATTGGGTTCCCGTGTGGTCGTTGCCGGACGGGCTGGTCTCCAGCCAGCGGGTGCTGCCGTATCCGGTTTGCCAGCTCGTCGTCGCCGATGACTACGCCCACCTCGTCGGCCCCAGGGTCGGCATGTCGACCAAGGAGTTGTCCGGAACCGGCTGGGCCTTCGGTGCCATGCTGGAGCCAGCGGCCGGCAGCCTGCTGCTCGGTTGCCCAATGGCCACACTCATCGACCGGGATATCGACCTGGTCGCCGTCACGGCCATCGATTCCTCGCTACTCATCGATGCGGTGCGCACACTGCTCCGACCGGACCCGGCACATCCGCTGGCCCAAGCCACCGCAGCGCAGACTGTCGAGCACGCGCTGCAACCACTGCAACCGGTCGACGACGAGGGCATCCTCATCAACGCAGTGGTCGCCCTTGTGGAATCCGATCCGGAGATCACCCGGGTGACTGACCTGACCGTGCATTTCGGCATGACCGAGCGAAGTCTGCAACGGCTGTGTGCCAAACGCGTCGGCCTCTCCCCCAAGTGGTTGATCCAGCGCAGACGGCTTCAAGATGCCGCTGGCCGTCTGGCCGAGGTCGACCGGCCTGCACTGTCCGACATTGCCGCCGAGCTCGGCTATGCCGATCAGGCCCATTTCACACGCGACTTCCACGCCGTCACTGGCCTGACGCCGAGTGCCTATTCCTCCCAACGCAGTCTTTCCCCTTGACGCGCTGGGCGAGCGACCGGCGAACCACCGGGTCAGCCGATTGGGGTCTGCCCAGGTCCTTTCTCTGTCACCAGGCGCTTAACCCGAATCCACCGATGGGTGGGTGGGGTGAGCGCGTCGTGACGTGAGAATGCCCTTGCGGGGCGGGAGAATCGGTGTTGTCAAGGCAAGGATTCGACCGCGACGCGAGGGGCATCTCGTAGATGCGACTCTCTGCATCCTCTTGGCCGGACGTCGATCGAGTTCGACGATTCCAGTCTGGTGTCTTCGACCGGACTGGTCCCGGTCCCTGGCGTTGGCGGACCGAGCGGGGCTTGGAACCGTGGCCGACGAGCACCTGAGGGGTTCCGGGTGACAAGGGCGCGGACGCCGGCTTGAAGGTCGCCTCACTCGTGGCCGGGATGGCTGCGAACGCGGAACGGCTGGTCGCCGACGCGGTCACGACCACCCGCCATCTGGATGCTCCTATTGGTGGTCGGTTCCGTGCAGGTCACCATGCGGTTGGCCCAAGTGTTGGTGATTGAAGCCAAGGTGGCGGTAGTCGACAGTCATCCGTTGGTTTGCTACGTTTCGGTGCTGCTTTGCAGGCAGGAGCGCCATGTTTGGTAGGCTCGGCCGCCGATAGCGCCTGCGCAGATACCATTTCCGGCCGAACCTGCTACAAGCGGGGCGGGACCCGCCGTCTGGCGACGGTTTCGTGCAGGTCACCACGCGGTCGGCCCAGGACCGTCAGCGGATTCGGGCTTAGTCACCCCGCGTCAACGCAGACACGAACGCGAGGCCACCGCCACCACACGAGGTGGCGTCCCATGACCCGATGCACTCCTGGGACGCGGCCAGTCTCCACTGGTAACGCCCGCCAGCAACGCCATCGATCGTCGCAGCCTTTCCCCTATTCCGTGAGCACCTTATACTTGGCCATTTCATCTTCTGTCATGTAGTGAATACCAGACGGTGAAGCCGCGTAGATCGTGAAGTAGTAGAATCCTTCGGCGCTCTGCTGGTCGAAACCAATGCTCTTATAGTATTCTATATATTTCCTGTGCTCTTCATGGCCTTTCGGATAATCAGTAGCCTTGACCCCCGCATCAGCCCAAGAGTGAACGCCAATCCTAACGTTCTTTCCTACAGTTCTTTTCGTTCCCGCGAGAAACAGATCCACTCCACCAGATGCTACTACCCCGCCGTCCATGACGTGCGTGCTGATCTTACTGTCATGGATTTTCCTGGCGAGCATCAGATTCGTTTCGTCATCTTCTGATCCGTCGCAGTTCACTATATTGAGTTGATTAACATCAGGGTATTCCTGATACAGTTCCTCAAAATCGGCAAGGGTTCCCGTCGCAACAACTCCATCCATTTCGATAGTCTTACTACTGTCGGATACTTTGAATATGCCGAAATGCCTAGCCCCCGCCTCATCGTTTGATGCGCATGACGTCACAGCCAGGGAGAGCACGGCAATGAAAGCAGCCGAGAGAGCTTTCCTCATAGTCCGGACCTCTGCTAGCCTAATTGATCTCGCTCGCTTCAGCATCTTTACCAACAGCTCCTTCAACCTCCAACACTCTTAGGCGCACCTCGCGATCCCTACCAAAATGGCCTTGGCGTCCCCGCGGTGCCAGCTTACCACTGACCGCGGTTCCTTCAGATACACCAGTAAAACGAATTACGTGGCTCCAACTCGAGTTATCGACGGCAAGCCCTCCCTAACCGCTTTCGAGAACAACGCCTAAGTCGCTTTTTCTAGAGTGGAGCCGTCATCTCAAGTAATCCTAACACGCCGAACATAATCACATCCAAATACACAATGGGATCATCCCAAGGCAGCGTGTAGTCGGGATCTGGATCCGCCGGCGTCGAGAACGGGTGGCGGTTACCGGTGATCACGTGCCCACCGGGTGTGCTCATATGGCGCAGTTCACGGCCGGGCTTCCTGGTGGACTAGGACACCGACATAACTGCCGCGCTCACCGAAGGCCGTCGAGCGTTGATCGTTCACCTGCTACCGGTTCGACAGGGGTCGTGATCAGCACCCCCGCCAGTGCCTACCTGACCGGCTCCTGCGCGAACCAGTGCGGTCATCGTGTCTCGACCGATCCCCTGACAAACACACTGATGACGCCGACTGACAACTTTGCCCATTCACAAGACCCCAGGATGCCCGACACTATGAAAAACCACACCACGCACCTCGTCAAAGGTCGCGAAGTGTCTCGTCGGGGTTTAGTGCACTCGCTTTAAAGGTGTGTCGCAACCCTCCAACACAAACTGCGAGAGGAACCAGGATCAAGGCAAGAACCGAGTTCGACACCCCTGGGGGCTGCCAAGCAACCACCGGCAGCATCTCAATGTTCAACCCAGCGACGATAGCGGTCGCAACGTACGAAGCCGCATTTCCCAAAACCACGCCGGCCAGTCCGGCAACAAGACCGAATCCCCCCAACTCCGCAAGTAGTGCCCCGTGGATTTCCTTTCGTGTCCAACCAACTGCTTTCAAGAGTCCGATGTCACGCCGTCGATGCTGGGCCCAGGTCGAGCCCATCGCCCCACCAGCCATCAGACACATGCCCAAAACTATGAAACCGAAAAGGTAGCCCACCCAACGCAAGACCGAGAATAGACCTGTCAGCGACGTTAGTCGACTAGCCATGCTGGCGACAGCAAAACCCCGTTCGGACAACTCAGCCTGTATCCTGGGGACGTCGTCAGCCGACCGGGCTCGCACGTAGGCGGTAACGAGTTGCCGTGAGGCTCCTCCCGGAGGCCGAGTCAGTTCCAAAAGCTCAGCGAATGATGCTGGCGACACGAACGACGGCGTTGGTCCGGCGTCTCCGGGGGTGCTGTTGTCCACAATAGCAACTACACGCATCTCATAGCGAACCGGCTCCCCAACCCCGGGCTCAACAGGCCGCGTGGACTCGAATACGACGGTCTGCCCTAGGAGGTCATCGAGAAAGCCTCCAGGAACCTCATGCGGCAGCGCGATCTCATCCGGCCCGAGTCCATCATCCGGCACTTTACCCGCCACCGTGGGTGGTAGCAGTCCCGGAACGGCGGGCGTGGCCCCTAGATTGCCTGGGTTCTCATTCGCATCGGGCCAATCGGCCGGATCACTCATGGCTAGATCAACTTGCCCCCACGGGTATACCCCAGTAACACCGTCGATCTGGCGCATCTCTTCCAAGCTGCTCGCGTCAAGTTCGCGCCGGGCGGACGGCGCAACGGCAGATACCTCTATCAGATTGAGCGCAGATCGATACTGCACGCTCTCGGCATAGCGGCTCAAGCCGGCCCCAACTACTCCATCGCACACGAGAAAAGCCACGACGCATACCACCAAAAGACTAAGTATGGGCCGCTGGCGAGTGAGGTTGACGAGAAACTCCGGAATTACCAGCGCCCTCAATCTATGAAACAATCCTGCCATCCTTCATCTCTATTGTTCGATCGCAAACGCTCTCCGAATGCGCATCATGACTCGCGATCACTACCGCGCACCCCTCGAGACTGGCTTGCTTGATGCCCATGCGCACAATGTCAGCATTGGTCTGATCCAACCCAGAAGTCGGCTCGTCGGCCAGCAGCACCGCGGGAGCATTGGTTAGAGCCCTGCATAGAGCCACGCGCTGAGCTTCCCCGCCGCTTATTTGTTTGGCTGAACGCTCTGCAATTCCACCGAGACCGAATGCCTCGAGTTGCGCAACGATCCGAGTCTCCGAGTTGCACCCTGCCGCCAGGGCAATATTCTGGACCACCGTCAAATCCGGGAGGAGATTGCTCGATTGGAAAACGATCCCGATGCTCCGTCGTCGCAATTCAGTAGCCATCTTCCGCGAAGTGACCTGTTTTCCTAGAATAGACACTGAACCCGAAGACGGCTCGGACAACAGCCCGGCAATTCTCAGCAAGGAGGACTTCCCGGCTCCAGACTGACCCCGCAGCCACACGACTTCTCCTCGAGCTGCGTGAAATGAAACGTCTTTTAGAACCCGTATCGTCGAGGCGCCGGATCCGTAGAACTTGTCCACGCCGTCGATGTCCACTGCCACACCACCGGTCATAGGCCCTCCTCAGGCACTGCCAAAGGTACGGATCGCACACTCAGGGTGAGCATTAAACTGCATGGACCACTGCCTTCCCCTGTCGCCGAGTACAGTGCCTTCGAATCGCGGCAACCCGCATTCTCGCGTATCCTCATTCCAATTCGACGCGATTCTGCTTGTTCTAGCGTCACCTGGGACGAAGCCGACAAGACGCCGGCTGCAAGGATCAGTTCAGGTACTGGCGTATCCGGATCTAGGGCGACCTCCTTGAGGTCTCGGACCATACTCCCGAACATACGGGTAACCTCTTGTTGGTTCGAAAAGAGATAACTCAAGTAGAGCGCTGCCCAAGCAGACCTCTGTAATTGCTCATTCGCACCTGGCGTGAACTCGACCAAAGCTTGCAGCGGCAACTCGTTGTCAATGACAGCTGCCGGCTCCATGATTTCAAGATAACCTGCCAACTCTTGCGAAGATATCGGACCGGCCTGTTTTCCTGCGACTTCGATCGCGAGCTTCTTGGCCTCGGACCACCGTTCGTCACCAAGTTTTCGCAAAGCTGCTCCAGCCTTTAATCGATCCACTACTGGCGTCGACTGCGATTCCAAGGACGAGTAGAGCGTATCGCCGGTGGCAGAGTTCGCAGCTTCCTTGAAGCGCTGGTCAAGAAGGCGCGCGAAGAGGTAGGTCGCACTAATCGAACCCTGGCCGGGTGGGCTCGTGGGTGATCCTGATGTCTTTTCGACTCCTTCGTTAAGTGCTTGCAGCCACGTCACAGGCTGAACAGCGCCACTAACCCCTGGCGGTCTGAACAAACCGTTGGGCGCCCGAAAAGCCACCGCCTCCTGCACGAGAAGATCACTAACGCCTGACGTGTTGCGGGGATTGTTGCTCACGCATCCGACGATGCACCAGAGGGAGCACAGCACGAGGAGTACTGGTTTCCGTTTTCCACGGTGTGTTATCACATGAGGCCCTTTTCGGGTGAACTGGCACGGATCATTGATTCTGAGCCGGGGCAAGCTGCCTATTCTCGAACACCGTTGTGGTCTGCCAGCCGTACGTACTCGCCTCGTCGTAGTTCCCGTACTAGCACCCCACGCCTGAGGCGTTTGCACCGACATACAAGGCGCCCTGCCAACCACGCTCGTCTGTACTGAGCCATAAACCCTTGGTGCCGTTTTCATTCTTCCGTGCAGCGTTGACGCGCGTCCGACGCCAGACTAACAGCGACACGGTGTCCTCGCGGTGAAGAGATTGGACCTATTGCCATGGATGTGATCAAAGGGTGTGTGGTGTGGGCACGGCTGGCCTGACGTGAGTTCGGAGTCCCGAATGCTTCGAATGAAGCGGCCACCCACTCGTCCTGCGACGCAACTCAATCGGTTGTTGGGAGTGGAAGGGGCCCGGGTCGCCGATGTGGTCGTCGACCCGAATCCCAGCGGCCCGGTCATCCTCGCGTGGTCTGGGCTTAGGCGGGGCACGGTGTCTGCTGCGGTTGCGCTGGCGGCGGTTGACGTGCCCGACTCACGGAGTGCATACAACGCACCATCGTCACATCGGTGGGTCGGTGGCTCGCGGGTGGCCGTTCGCCAGCTACGATTGCGCTGCTCGCTAGACCCCGACCGGAAGGCAGTCGTGGAAGTCACGCCCCTGGTGTGGTGGCTCAGTCTCAGCGGGCTGACCGTCTTCCTGCTCGTCGACGTCCTCGTGGTCGCCCGACGCCCGCACACGCCCTCGACCCGTGAGTGCGCCCGGCACCTGGCCGGGTACGTGTCATTGGCGGTCGTCTTCGGGCTCGTGGTCTGGCTGGCATGGGGCGGGCAGTATGCCGGGGAGTTCTTCGCCGGGTGGTTGACCGAGTATTCGCTGTCGGTCGACAACCTCTTCGTCTTCCTGCTCATCATGAACAACTTCCGGGTGCCGGTGCGCCTACAACAGTCGGCCTTGCTCATCGGGATCGTCATCGCCATCGTGCTCCGCGGCGTTTTCATCGGCGTGGGTGCCGCTGTCATCAATGCCTACTCGTCGATCTTCTACGTCTTCGGTGCCTTCCTCATCTACACCGCGATCAAGCTCGCCAAAGAGGGTGAGAGCGACGACGACGAATACCACGAGAACGCGGTCCTGCGATTCGTCGAGCGCCGATTCCCGGCCACGAGCGAGTACCACGGGCCACGGTGGTTCGTCCGGCTCGACGGGCGTCGGCTGGCCACCCCGATGTTCATCGTCGTGCTCGCCCTCGGCACGACCGATCTGCTGTTCGCGCTCGACTCCATCCCGGCGATCTACGGCCTGACCAAAGAGCCATACCTCGTACTCACGGCCAACGTCTTCGCACTCATGGGCCTGCGCCAGCTCTACTTCCTTATCGGCGGCCTACTCAAACGGTTGATCTACCTCAACATCGGCTTGGCGGTGCTCCTAGCGTTCATCGGCGTCAAGCTCGTCCTGCATGCCCTGCACGAGAACACTCTGTCGTTCGTCAACGGCGGGCAACCGGTGCCGGTCCCCGAGGTGCCGATCGCGGTCTCGCTCACGGTGATCGTGGTCATCCTCGGGGTGACAACCGTGGCCAGCCTGCTGAAGTCGGCCCGCGACCGGCCTACGGGGACGCTCGGCGGGTAACGCTCGGAGCCGACCGACGCCGACGCGCGCCGAGGACCACCGCCGAGGCAACGACCACCAGTGCCATGCCGACCAGCTGCCCGGCATCCAGCCGCTGGCCCAACACGACCAAGCCGGCCAAAGCTGCGGCCACCGGTTCCAGACTGAGCAGAATGCCGAACACCCGGCGGCTCAAGTGACGCAAGGCCAGCAGTTCCAGCGAGTAGGGCAGCACGCTGGACAGGACAGCCACCAGCGCTCCCCTGACCCAGACCTGCTCGGTCCACGAACCGAGTGACAGTAGCCCGGCCGGTGCGACGACGAAGAACGCGACGATCATCGCGAACGCCAGCCCGTCCAATTGCGGGAAGGCCGCACCGGTCCGTTGCGACATGACGATGTATGCCGCCCAGCAGGCACCGGCGAGCAGGGCCAGCCCGATCCCCAGCAGGTCGAGTTGCGCCCAGGGCACGGTGAACGCCTCCGAGATAAGCAGCACCCCGATGGCGGCCGCGGCTACCGCCCCGAAGTCTCGTGCCCGGCGGGACAGGACGGCGGCCAGGGTGAGTGGGCCGATGAACTCGATGGTCACCGCCACCCCGATGGGCAAGCGGCCGAGCGCACCATAGAACGACCAGTTCATCGCGGCCAGCGCGATCCCGAAGAGCACGACCGTGCGCCATGCTGCGGCCGAGTGTCCACGGAGCCGGGGGCGCGCCAGCGCCACCACGATGACGGCACCGATCCCCAGCCGGAGCACGACCGCGCCGGCCGCCCCGACAACGGGCACGAGGGTTGCCGCGACCGCCCCACCGAACTGGACCGAGACGATCGCACCGAGCACGAGCAGCAATGGCCCCGGCAATCCACGCGGTCGAGCAGGGTCGGCGATAGCCGCCGGGTCGGTCACTCCGGCCGCCGCGTCCGCAGAGTGAGCGCTACCGGGCCAGATGCCGTGGCCGGCGACGCGGCACCGCACCCGGCTTGCCCATCCGCGCGACCGCTGCCGCAAGCACCGCAACCTGAGCTGGGGCATCCACCGGTGGGGAAGGCCGAGAGTTGCCCTGAGCGCTGTAGGTGGGTGAGAACGGCGTCCACGAGGTCGTCGGTGAGCCCGGTGCGACGACGCAGCTCGACCCGGGTCGCGGCACCGGCAGCCAACGCCTCGAGCACCCGGCTCAGGGGGCCCGATGTCGTGCTCACCCGAACAATCTCCCGATCTGGAAAACGACGACCGCAAGCGTCCAAGCCACGACGAGTTGGATTCCCACGCCCCCGATGGTCCAGGCCACCCCGATCTCCCGCCGCTGCGCGGCGAGGGTCGCAACACACGGGGTGGAGGCGAGCAGGAACACGAGGAAAGCCAAGGCTGCGGCGTTCTCGTGACCGCCGGAGGACTCGGCGAAGTCGGCTCGTATCTGCTCCCCCAACCGATGCTCCTGCGACGATCCGGCCTCGCCCTCCTCGATGGCATAGGTCTGCGCCCACGCCGCGATCACTGCCTCCTTGGCGACGAAACCGGTCAGCAACGCCCCACTGGACTCCCATGTCGCAAAGCCGGCCGGCTCGAAGGCCAACGCCGCCACTTCCGAGACCGCAGCGTACGCACTGTCGGTGACTGGTGCTGAGCCGAAGGACCCTTCCCCACGCACCGGAAGCGCTTGCAGAAGCCAGACCACCGCGACCGTCACGACGATGATCCCACCGGCGGTTCGGAGGAAGCCCTCGAGGCGCATCCAGGTCACCGACCACATCACCCGCAACGTCGGACGCTGATACGGGGGCAGATCGAGCACCAGTGGGCCGGCCCCCATGGTCCGCCAGAGGGTTTGGCGTAACAGGAACCCGACCCCGACGATAATCAGGATCGAGGCGACGTACATGCCGAAAACGACGGTCCCGGCATACGGGCCGAAGAACGCCGTGCCGAGCATGACGTAGACCGTGAGACGAGCCGAGCACGACGTGAACGGCACGAGCAGGGCGGTCAACAGTCGGTGTCGCGGGCCGGGCAGCACCCGGGTGGCTGTGATGGCCGGCACGTTGCAGCCGAACCCGACGATGAACGGAAGGAAGGCCCGTCCCGGCAGGCCGAGCCGTCGCATGGATCGGTCGGCCACAACAGCAGCTCGGGCCATGTAGCCGGACTGTTCGAGCAGGGCGAGCAACACGAACATGATCGCCATCAGCGGCACGAACGTCAGCACCATGCCGACGCCGGCGATCAGGCCGTTGACGAGAAAGCCGGTGACAACCGGGTGGTCAAGTCCTACCGCCCCAAGCGCCGCGAGCGCGCCGTCACTGACCGGCCCCGAGAAGAACCCGTCCAGGCCCTCCTGCAATGGCGCGGCGATCATCGTCGTCGGCTGGAACACCAACCACATGACGAGCGCGAAGAGAGCCGGCCCGCCAAGCCGGGACAGGGCTATCCGGTCGAGCCGGTCAGTCCAGTTGAGGCGGGACTGCGGCTCGTGCGTGACCGCACCGCACGTGACCTGCTCGATCCATGAGTAGCGCTCGTCGGCGCAGGCCAGCTCGTCGCGGCAGCTGTGGCCGGCACCGGCCCCGGCTGCCCCCTCGCCGCGATGCGGCCGGGTTGGTGGAGGCGGACCGGCCAACGCGGTCCGTACGGCCGCGGCGAGGACACCGAGCCCGGTGCGTCGACGTGGATCTACGGCAACCACCGGCACACCGATCTGCGCGCCCAGTGCCGCGGTGTCGACATGGATGCCACGGCTGGCCGCGACGTCGACCATGGTGAGAGCGACGACGGCCCGGACCGGCTCTTCACGCAGCTGTGACACGAGGTAGAGGCTGCGCGCCAAGTGCGCGGCGTCGACCACGACGACGACCAGATCAGGACCCTCGCCGCTTGGGGTGTCGCCTCCGTCGCCCGGTGTGCCGAGCACAACCGCCCTGGTCAGTTCCTCGTCCGGGCTGATCGGATCGAGCGAGTACGCGCCGGGTAGGTCGACAAGCCGGTATGCCGCAGGCCCGGTCTCGGCTGCCTCGATCCTGCTCAGGTGCGGGGTGGGCTCGGCTTCGCAACGCCAGGTGCCCTGACCCACCTCGACGGTCGTGCCCGGCCAGTTGCCCATCGTGTGGCGGGCACCGGTGAGCGCGTTGAAAAGCGTGGACTTGCCGACGTTGGGTGCGCCCGCCAAGGCCAGGGTCGGAAGTGTGGCCGGCGCGAGGACTGCCGTCGGCACCGTTGAGCCGGCGAGCGGTTTTTCGTAGCCGCGGTGACTCGATGGTGGCGTCGACTCGGGTTGCGGCGACGGCCGTCGCCACCATGGGACGCGGCCACTCATGTTCCGTCACCCGGAGAACACACGAAGACGCTCGCCGCCGAGGATCGGTCCAATGCCAAGCGTAGATCTCCCACCGCGACAACCACCCCGCGGCCCGGGGTATGTAGCACGGGAGTCAGGGTCATTCCGGGACGCAAGCCGACATGACCCAACAGCAGCTCGAAATCGCGGTCTTCACCGACACCGGTGACGTTTGCGGGACGGCCCAGAGGCCAGCGCGTGAGGGATTCGCCGTGTGACACGCCGACAGGCTAGCGCGAGTCAATTAGGTGAGGCTAACCGAGTCGTTGACTCAGCCATGAATGCCCGCGTGGGAGTGGTGGGGGGGTAGAGGTCACCATCCCGGCACACCAGTCGACCACGAGAGCCCAGCTGGGAAGGTAGCCGTGAGAGCACAGCCGGCGTTCGGAGCTCACTTGGTGGCTTCGGTCATCTGGCGCAGCTCCTTCTTCAACTCGGCGACCTCGTCACGCAGCCGGGCTGCCAACTCGAAGTGCAGCTCTTCGGCGGCCGAGTGCATCTGCTGGGTGAGCTCGTGGATCAGCCCGGCCAGATCCGAGGCGGCACCGACCTCGATCCGCAGCCCTTCGGCCACACTGACGTCGGCTTGGACACCCCCACCGCCGGGTCGCTCGACGGGGCCACGACCCCCGCCGGTCTTTCCACCGCGGCTCCGTCCGCCACTCTTGCCCCGGGACTGGTTCCGTCCGGAGCCGAGTAGTTCCTCGGTGTCGGCGGCCTCACGTCCGAGCAGATCGGTAATGTCGGCGATCTTCTTGCGCAATGGTTGCGGGTCGATACCCCGCTCGGTGTTGTACCTGATCTGTTTGGCGCGCCGGCGGTTGGTCTCGTCGATGGCCTCCTGCATCGACGCGGTGAGCTGGTCGGCATACATGTGCACCTGCCCACTGACATGCCGAGCCGCGCGCCCGATCGTCTGGATCAACGAGCGGGCCGAGCGCAAGAAACCCTCCTTATCGGCGTCCAGGATCGCCACGAGCGAGACTTCGGGCAGGTCCAGCCCCTCACGGAGCAGGTTGATCCCGACGAGCACGTCGTAGTCGCCGAGCCTCAGCTCACGCAGCAGCTCGACCCGGCGCAGCGTGTCGACCTCCGAATGCAAATAGCGCACCCGGATGCCCTTGTCGAGCAAGTAGTCGGTGAGGTCCTCGGCCATCTTCTTGGTCAGGGTGGTGACGAGGACTCGCTCGTCCCGGGCCGTGCGCTGCCCGATCTCGTGGATCAGATCGTCGATCTGGCCTTTCGTCGGTTTGAGAACGATCTCCGGGTCGACGAGCCCGGTCGGGCGGATGATCTGCTCGACGGGCGGCCCGAAGGCACCGGACTTGGCCAGCTCGTAGTCACCCGGGGTCGCCGACAGGTAGACGGTCTGCCCGATCCGCTCGAGGAACTCCTCCCACTTCAACGGCCGGTTGTCGGTGGCGGACGGCAACCGGAACCCATGGTCGACGAGCATCCGCTTGCGGGAGATATCGCCTTCGTACATCGCGCCGATCTGCGGCACCGTCTGGTGCGACTCGTCGACGACGAGCAAGAAGTCCTCCGGGAAGTAGTCGAGCAGGCAGTTGGGTGCCGAACCGGCGTCGCGCCCGTCGATATGGCGGCTGTAGTTCTCGATGCCGTTGCAGAAGCCGAGGGTGCGCATCATCTCGATGTCGTATGCCGTGCGCATCCGCAGCCGTTGCGCCTCCAGCAGCTTGCCCTGTCGTTCGAACTCGCTCAACCGCTGTTCCAGCTCGACTTCGATCCCGCTGATCGCCCGTTCCATGCGCTCTGGTCCGGCGACGTAGTGCGAAGCCGGGAAGACATACATCTCCTGCTCCTCGGAGACGATCTCGCCGGTGATCGGATGCAGGGTGTAGAGGCGTTCGATCTCGTCACCGAAGAACTCGATGCGCACCGCCAGCTCTTCGTACATCGGGATGATCTCGACGGTGTCGCCACGGACCCGGAAGGTGCCCCGGGTGAAGGACAAGTCGTTGCGCGTGTACTGGATCTCGACGAACCGGCGCAGCAGTCGGTCCCGCTCGATCTCGTCACCCACCCGCAGCGGCACCATCCGGTCGACGTATTCCTGCGGGGTGCCGAGGCCGTAGATGCACGACACGGAGGCGACGACGACCACGTCTCGCCGGGTGAGCAACGAGCTGGTCGCCGAATGCCGGAGCCGCTCGACCTCTTCGTTGATCGACGAGTCCTTCTCGATATACGTATCGGTCTGCGGTATGTATGCCTCTGGTTGGTAGTAGTCGTAGTAGCTGACGAAGTACTCCACGGCGTTGTCCGGCAGCAGCTCGCGGAACTCGTTGGCCAGCTGCGCAGCGAGGGTCTTGTTCGGCGCGAGCACGAGTGTCGGGCGTTGCACGGCCTCGATCAGCCAAGCCGTGGTCGCCGATTTGCCGGTGCCGGTCGCACCCAGCAGCACCGTGTCGGTTACCCCCTCCCCGATCCGCCGGGCCAGCTCGGCGATCGCCTCGGGCTGGTCGCCACTGGGCTGGAAGTCGGACACCACCTCGAAGGGGGCCACCCGCCGCTGGAGGTCGGTCACCGGTCGCATGAACAGCAGGGTATGCCGCGCCACCGACAGTTCTCACCGGCGCCACCGGTCTTCCGGGCACCCCGTCGGCCGGCAGCCGGGCTAGTCGAGCAGGGTCAGGGCCGCCAACCCACCGTGTCCGTCCACGTCGCCACCCTCGAGGAGACCGTGTCGAACCAGATGTCCTTGGCGGCGGCATACTCGTCGATCGTGGTGAGCCGACTCGCCAACCGCAGCTTCTCGGCGGCGTACTCGGCGCGGGCCGCTGGCTCGGCTCGCAACCAGTCGCGCAACGACAACGCGAATAGGTATGCCGCAGAGCCGACCTCGCACACCCGGACGTCGACGATCCGACCGGGGTCGCTGCCGCCGAAGACCCGTGCCGACGCAGCCGCGTCGACCCCGGCAGGGTGGTGCCGCCGGCCTCTGCTGGCACTGCCGGCGTCCTCGACGGAAACATAGCCGGCAGCGGTCAACGCCGCGACGAAGCCCGGGTCGTCCGCGTCACCGAGTCGATGCACGCCTACGTGCACGTCGACGACATCCTGGGCCGGTAAGCCGGGCACACTCGTCGAGCCGATGTGTTCGACCGATACCCCCCGACCGGCGAGTGCATGGGCGATCCGGGCCACGACCCTGGCTCCTGCGTCGGCCCAGCCGGGATCGGGGTCGCTGAGCCGCAGTCGATCCGGGCGCGTCGCTCGCCGGCCGGCCAGGAGGTTCCGGTGATATGGCGACACCCGCGCCTGCCAGACCGATCGGACCTGCGCCACCGTGTCGTCGCGGCTGCCGTTGTTGTCCACCCAGATATCGGCGGCCTCACGTCGTTGGACGTCGTTGGCCTGGGCGGCGATCCGGGAGCGAGCATCCGCTTCAGGCATGCGGCGCTGGTCGACGAGCCGTCGTAGCCGGACTTCTTCGTCGGCCCCGACGACCATCGTCAGGTGTTCGTGCACCCACTCGCTCTTTTCGACGAGCAACGGCATGTCGTAGACATCCACCTGATCGCGGGGCACGGCACGACGACGGCGTTCCGCCAGGGCCGCGATAGCCGGACCGGTAATCGCCTCCAATGCCTCAAGGGCTTGACGATCGGAGAAGACGATCGACGCCAGCCCGGCCCGGTCGAGCGATCCGTCGTCTCGAATCACGTCGGGGCCGAACCGTTGCTCGATCTCGCCGAGCGCCGGCCTACCCGGCTCGACGATCTCGCGGGCCAACTGGTCGGCGTCGGTGACCGCCGCACCGAGCTCGCGTAGCAGCATGGCGACCGTCGACTTGCCCGATCCGATCCCTCCCGTCAGCCCGACTCGCAGCACCAGATCACCCTCATTTTCGCCTTCGCGCATCCCCACCTGGAATCGACAGAGGGGGCATGCCGTGCGGCATACCCCCTCACATCGGTCCGGCTCAGTTCGGTCCGGCTGGGATCGGGCACGTTCAGCTCGATCAGGCGCTGACCGGTCCGTGCCTCAGTTGCCGGTGAGCTTCTCGCGCAATGCCGCCAGCGCCTCGTCGGAGGCCAGCGTCCCAGCTGCCTCGGACGGTTCGGCAACGTCCGACGAGTAGGACGAGGGCACCTCGCCCGCCGCGACCGCAGCCTCGGAGTCGGCCTTCGTTGCTGCAGCGACCTGGGCCTTGTGGGCCTCCCAGCGAGCGTAGACGGCGTTGTATTCCTTCTCCCATTTCTCGCGCTGGGCCTCGAAGCCGGGCAGCCACTCGTTGGACTCGGGGTCGAAGCCTTCCGGGTACTTGTAGTTGCCCTGCTCGTCGTATTCGGCCGCCATGCCGTAGAGCGTCGGGTCGAACTCGCTGTTGGCGAGCGCACCGTCGTTGGCTTGCTTGAGCGACAACGAGATCCGACGGCGCTCGAGGTCGATGTCGATGACCTTGACGAAGATGTCTTCACCGACGTTGACGACTTGCTCGGGCAGCTCGACGTGCCGTTCGGCCAGCTCGGAGATGTGCACCAGGCCCTCGATGCCGTCATCGACCCGCACGAACGAGCCGAACGGCACGAGCTTGGTGACCTTACCGGGCACGACCTGCCCGATCGCATGGGTGCGGGCGAAGTGCTGCCACGGGTCTTCCTGGGTCGCCTTGAGCGACAACGAGACCCGCTCACGGTCCATGTCGACGTCGAGCACCTCGACGGTGACCTCCAGCCCCACCTCGACGACCTCGCTCGGGTGGTCGATGTGTTTCCAGGACAGCTCGGAAACGTGCACGAGACCATCGACTCCACCGAGATCCACGAACGCACCGAAGTTGACAATGCTGGAGACGACGCCTGAGCGCACCTGGCCCTTCTGCAGCTCGCGCAGGAACGTGGTGCGCACCTCGGACTGGGTCTGCTCCAGCCAGGCCCGGCGGGACAGCACCACGTTGTTGCGGTTCTTGTCCAGCTCGATGATCTTGGCCTCGATCTCCTTGCCCACGTAGGGCTGCAGGTCGCGCACCCGGCGCATCTCGACGAGGGAAGCCGGCAGGAAGCCGCGCAGACCGATGTCGAGGATCAGGCCGCCCTTGACGACCTCGATGACGGTGCCGGTAACGACTCCGTCCTCCTCTTTGACTTTCTCGATCGTGCCCCAGGCACGCTCGTATTGAGCGCGCTTCTTGGACAGGATCAGCCGGCCCTCTTTGTCTTCCTTCTGCAGGACGAGGGCCTCGACCTCGTCGCCGACGGTGACCACCTCAGCGGGATCGACGTCGTGCTTGATGGAGAGCTCGCGCGAGGGGATGACACCCTCGGTCTTGTAGCCGATGTCGAGCAGGACTTCGTCCCGGTCGACCTTGACGATGCGACCTTCGACGATGTCGCCGTCATTGAAGTCTTTGATCGTCGCGTCGATGGCGGCGAGGATGTCTTCCTCAGAGCCGATGTCGTTGACGGCGATCTGAGGGGCGGTCTTGGCGACCGGGGTGGTGGTCATGTAGTAGGAACTCCGATTGGTGGACAGGGTGTATGCCGCGGATCGGGTGATTCGCGGGAATGGACTTGTTCATTGCGATGGCCGCCGGAAGGCAAGCAGCATCAGGTGCTCTGATGCACCGGGTCAGGGTACCGGTCCGTCGACTACCCGGTCAAAGACGGGCACACTCGTCGAATGCACAACGAGGTGACCCCCATGCCCTCCATGGACCTGCGCCCGCGCCGCCGCGCCGCCACCCCGGCCGAGACCGTGACGGCCAATCGGGCCTGGTGGGATGCCGAGGCCGACGACTACTACGCCGAACATGGTGACTTCCTCGGCGATGCCGAGTTCGTCTGGGGTCCAGAAGGCACCCGCGAGGACGAGCTCGGGCTGCTCGGCCCGGTCACTGGACGCGACGTGCTGGAGATCGGTGCCGGGGCCGCCCAATGCAGTCGATGGGTGCAGCGACGGGGTGGCCGGGCGGTGGCGACCGACCTTTCGGCTGGCATGTTGCATCGGGCCCGCGCGATCGACTCGGCATTTGCTGCGCCCCTCGGGTCCGGCCCGGGCCCGGTGCCGCTCGTGCAGTGCGATGCCCGGCGACTGCCGTTCGCCGACGCGTCGTTCGACACCGTGTTCACGGCATACGGGGTCTTCGGATTCGTCGCCGACCCGGTGCGGGTGCTCGCAGAGGTATGCCGGGTGCTCCGGCCCGGCGGGAGGTTCGCCGCGTCGATGACCCACCCGTTCCGGTGGGTGTTCCCCGACGTGCCCGATGCCTCCGGGTTGACGGTGCGCTTCTCCTACTTCGACCGGACTCCCTACGTCGAGGAGGACCTGGGCGGACGGACCGGCTATGCCGAGCACCATCGCACCATCGGGGACCGGGTCCGGGATCTCGTGACCGCCGGCTTGGTCCCGGTCGACCTGGTGGAACCGGAATGGCCGGAAGAGCAGGAGGCCACGTGGGGTGGGTGGTCCCCGTTGCGCGGCCGACTGGTCCCGGGAACACTCATCCTCGTGGCGGACAAACCACCACGAGGATGAATGACATGCCGCGCGGTGAGATCAATCCTGACCACCCGGTGTTGATCTGTCGATCATCGGCGGCCTGCACGAAACCGTCACCGGGGCGGCGGTTTCGTGCACGGGTATCACGTCTGGTCAGAGTGACCGGGCGATGAGTTCCTTCATGATCTCGTTGGCTCCGGCGTAGATCTTCTGCACCCGGGCCGCAGCAAACATCCGGGCAATCGGGTATTCGAGCATGTAGCCGTAGCCACCGAAGATCTGGAGACAACGGTCGGCGACCCGATTCATCAGGTCGGAGCAGTAGTACTTCGCCATCGAGGCCTCGGCGGCTGTGAGCTCGCCGTCGAGCTCACGCTGCACGAGATAGTCGAGGAAGGTCCGGGCCGCGAACGTCTCGGTCATGCACTCGGCGAGCACAAACCGGGTGTTCTGCTGGGCCAGCAACGGCTTGCCGAAGGCCTCACGCTCCTTGGCGTAGCGCGTGGTCAGTTCGACCGCGGTCTCTGCCGACGCCACGCCGGTGATGGCGACCGCGAGCCGCTCGGTCGGCAGTTGAGTCATGAGCTGGATGAATCCCTGGCCTTCGACACCACCGAGCACGTTCTCGACCGGGACCCGACAGTCGACGAACGACAGCTCACGGGTGTCCTGTCCCTTGAGGCCGACCTTCTGCAGTTCCTTGCCCCGCTCGAAGCCGGGTAGGTCGTCGTTCTCGACGACGATGAGAGAGATGCCCTTCGCGCCCGGGGCGTCGCTGGTCTTGGCGACCAGGATGATCAGCGAGCAGTGCGTACCGTTGGAGATCATCGTCTTGTTGCCGTTGATGACGTAGTGGTCGCCGTCGCGGACCGCGGTCGTGCGGATGGCCTGCAGGTCGGATCCGGCGTCCGGTTCGGTCATCGCGATGGCGCCCACGTATTCGCCGCTGCAGAGCTTGGGCAGCCACTTCTGCTTCTGTTCTTCGGTGCCGAAGCGCAGGATGTACGGCATCATGATTGTCGTGTGGACGCTGTAGAGCCACGCGTCGTCGACGATCTTGGCGCACTCCTCGGTGACGACCACCTCCTCGGCGAACGTCCCACCGCCACCGCCGTATTCGACGGGCACGTTCACCCCGAGCAAGCCCAGCTCACCAGCCTTGAGCCAGAAGTCCCGGTCGATGTAGCCCTGTTTGGCCCACTTCTCCTGGTACGGGACCGACTCAGCCTCAAGGAAGTCACGCACCGTCTCGCGCAGCAGTTTGAGCTCGGTGTTCATCCACGGCGATTGGTATTCAATGCTCATCTCGGGTCCTTCGAGCGTTTTCGTTGGCTAGTTCTCGTGATCTGTGACATGTCTTCTCTGGTGCGGCTACTTGCCGACGAACGTCGGCTTTCGCTTCTCGTTGAAGGCGGCGACCCCCTCGTGGCAGTCGTCGGTGTGCATGGCGGCGAAGAAGTTGCTGCGCTCATGCTCGATGGCTTGCGGGAGCGGCATGTCGAAGGCCCGCCGGGCCGAGTCCTTGGCCAGGCGGATGGCCAGCGGCCCGTTCTTCGCCATCGTGTCAGCAAGCTTGAGCGCTCGGCCGAGGCACTCGTCGTCCGGCGCCAGTTCGGCGGCAATGCCGTCTGCAACCGCCTGCTGGGCGCCAACGGGTTTGCCGGTGAGGATCATCTTCATCGCCTTGGCCTTACCGATGGCCTGAACCAGGCGTAGAGTGCCGCCCGCTCCGGGCATGACTGCCAAGCTCACCTCGGGCACACCGACCTGGGCCGACTCGGCGATGACCATCGTGTCGCACGCCAGCGCAACCTCGAACCCGCCGCCGAGGGCTAGGCCCCGGACTGCAGCGACAATCGGCTTCCGGGTGACGTCGAACTGCCGCATGAGCAGGTCGACGGTGCGATCCTGAGTGGCGTTCGTCTCCATGAGCGGCACGAACTCTTGCAGGTTCGCTCCGGCGCAGAACGCCTTGTCGTTACCGGTGATGACGATGACGTAGATCTCCGGGTCGGCGTCAGCGGCTTTAAGGGCGTCGATCAACCCGAGCATGAGAGCGTCACTGAGTGCGTTGAAGGTCTTGGGTTGATTCAGCGTGACGAGGGCCACCCGCCCTCGGGTCTCGGACAGGACGGCTGGTTCGGCGTTCACGTTGACTCCTGTGGTCTGGTCCGGGTACTGGTCCTGTGGTCTGGGCACGATCGCTGGCGGATCGAGCATGGCGGGTGCCCCGGTCCTGCGTCCGGGGCACCGACCATGGGTAGGTCAAAGACGCTCGAGAATTGTCGAGGTGGCCATCCCGCCACTAGTGCAGATCACGACCAAGCCGTACTGCTCGTCGTGGTGCTCGAGTTGGCTGAGCACGTCGCAGAGCAGCCGCGGACCGCTAGCGCCGAGCGGGTGCCCGATCGCGATGGCGCCACCGTAGGAGTTGAACTTCTCGATCGGGTAGTCGAACTCCTTGAGCCAAAGCAGCGACACCGGTGCGAAGGCCTCGTTTACCTCGACCCGGTCCATCTGGTCGAGAGTCATCCCGGCCATGTCCAGCGCCTTGTGAGTCGCCGGGATGATGCCTTCGAAGGTCAACACCGGATCGGCACCCGCGACACCGGCACCGACGATCCGGGCGATCGGCTTGAGGCCGAGCGACTCCGCCGTGGCCCGGTCGGCCTGCAGCAGCACGGACGCACCGTCGCTCATCTGGGATGCGTTGCCCCCGGTGATCTGACCACCTTCGAGGAAGGGGGTCTTGAGGGTGGCCATCTTCTCCAGGCTCAACGTCTCACGGATACCCTCGTCGCGAGTCATCTCGCCGGTCTCGCCGTCGGCGGTGCGGTAGTCGATCGGCGCCATGTGCCGCTGGAATACCCCGTCGTCCCAACCCTTCTTGGCCAACTGGTGGCTGCGGACCGAGAACTCGTCCATCTCCTGGCGAACAATGCCGTACTTCTGCGCCAGCCGCTCGGCGGCCAGGCCCTGGCCGATCATCCGGCCTTCGTAGCGCTCCTCGAACCAGTCGCCATACCAGTCGGGCGCGCCGTAGGAGGGGTTGAACATCGGACCGAGGTCGGCGTGCGTCATCGACTCCACACCACCGCCGATCGCGAGGTGGAACTCGCCGGCCACGATCGAGTGGTTGACCAGATTGACCGCAGACTGCCCTGACCCACAGGCGCGTTCGACCGTGATGCCGGGGACGTGATCCGGGAAGCCGGCACCGAGCAGCGCCCAGCGCGCGATGTTGGAGGACTGCTTGGCCACGGGCCGACCGCACCCGGCGATCACGTCGTCAAGAGAGCCGGGGTCGATCCCGGTCTTCTCGACGAGGTGCTTGAGGGTGTGGGCCAGCAGGTCGGTTGGATGCCAGCCGGCCAGCTTGCCGTTACGGCGACCGATGGGAGTGCGCACACCCTCGACGATCACAGCTTCCTGAATACTCATTCGCGTCTCCTCATTCATCACTCGGGTAGGTCACGATCAGTCACGGTCCCCCGGGCGAGGATCCATCGCCGCTGACGGGGTGCCGCCTCCCTGACACTGGCTGCGAGCCTAACAACGCCTCGGCACGGGCGGGCGGGCCCTTCGGACTATGTTTGCCGGCATCGTTCGCACGGTGACCCGAGCGCACACCGTGTCCGGTCATGGCGGTCAATGCGCGGCGTCGTGCCACGACCGACCGACCCCGACCGAGACGTCGAGCGGAACGTCCATCGGCACGGCTGCACCCATTGACTCCCGCACGAGCGACTCGAGCGCCTCGCCCTCCCCCGGCGCAACTTCGAGCACCAACTCGTCGTGCACCTGCAGCAGCATCCGCGATGCGAGGCCATGTTCCTGCAAGCCTTTGTCGACTCGGAGCATGGCCACCTTCATGATGTCGGCAGCCGACCCCTGGATGGGAGCATTGAGCGCCATCCGCTCGGCCATCTCACGACGTTGCCGGTTGTCGGACAACAGATCTGGCAGGTAGCGCCGTCGCCCGAGCATGGTTGCCGTGTAGCCGGTATGCCGAGCCTCGGCGACCAGCCGCCGCAGGTAGTCGCGGACTTCGCCGAACCGCTCGAAGTACTCGTCCATGAGCTCTTTGGCTTCGCTCACGGAGATCCCGAGCTGCCGGGACAACCCGAAAGCCGACAGACCGTAGGCCAAGCCGTACGACATCGCCTTGATCTTGCTGCGCATCTCGAGCGTGACCGCATCGGGCGGCACTCCAAAGACACGGGCGGCAACGAAGTTATGCAGATCTTCGCCGGAACGAAATGCCTCGATGAGCGCGTCGTCACCGGACAGGTGGGCCATGACCCGCATCTCGATCTGGCTGTAGTCGACGGACATGAGCGACTGGTATCCGGGGCCGACGACGAAGGACTCACGGATCCGTCGACCCTCCTCGGTGCGGATCGGGACGTTTTGCAGGTTGGGATCGGTAGACGCGAGCCGCCCCGTGGCTGCGACGGTCTGCAGATAGGTCGTATGGATCCGCCCGTCGTCAGTCACCGATTTGATCAATCCCTCGACGGTGACCCGCAGTTTGGCAGCGTCTCGATGGCGCAGCAGCGCCTCGAGGAAGGGATGCCCGGTCTTGACGTAGAGGTCGGTCAGGGCGTCCGCGTCAGTCGTGTAGCCGGTCTTGGTGCGTTTCGTCTTCGGGAGCCCCAGCTGGTCGAAAAGCACCTCCTGCAACTGTTTCGGGCTGCCGAGATTGACGTCACGCCGTCCGATTGCGGCCCACGCATCCTCCTGTGCCACAGCGACAGACCCCGCGAAGTCGGTCTCCAGCGTCTGCAGCGCCGGCCCGTCGACGGCCACCCCGGCGCGCTCCATCCGGGCCAGCACGCCGACCAAGGGCAACTCGACATCACGCAACAGGGCAGCACCGCCGGTGTGCTCAAGCTCGGCGTCGAGTGCGTCGGCCAATTCGACGACGGCCCCGGCGGTGACCATGGCAGCCTCGACCTGAGCATCGTCATCTCCGCCGAGGTCGAGCATTCCTTGCCCCGAGTCGTCGGTGGGCTCGGTGCGCAGCTCCCGGCGGAGCATCCGCAGTGCCAGGTCGCCCAAGTCGTAGTCGCGCTGGTCCGGTTTGACCAGGTATGCCGCCAGCGCAGTGTCGCTCGTCACCCCGGCTATCTCCCAGCCCCGGGACGTCAACGCGTGCCACGGCCCTTTGAGATCGTGAATCGCCTTGGGACGAGCCGGGTCGGCGAGCCATCGTCCGAGTGCCGCGTCGTCGGCTTCGTCGAGCTGTTCGAGATCGACGTATGCCGCGTGCCCGCCGGGACCGGCCAGCGCCAGGTGGTGTGCGTCGCCTCGACCCCGGTTCCACGAGCCGAGCACGTGCAACCCGACCCGCGCGCCTTCGGGGCCGTGCTCGGCCAACCAACCGGGCAGCTCCCCCGGACCGAGCACCTGGCCGGTGACCTCGATACCACCCTCGGCTTCCGGCTCCGGCGTGTCGAAGGCCGAGAAGAGCCGCTCCCGCAGCACCCGGAACTCCAAGGCGTCGAAGACCTGATGTACCTGCTCGCGGTCCCAGTGTTGCCGAGCCAGATCGGCCATCTCGACGTCGAGTGGCAGATCTGCGACGAGTTGGTTCAGCCGGCGGTTGCGCAGCACCCCGTCGAGATGCTCACGGAGCGCCGCCCCGACCTTGCCCCCGATCCGGTCGACGTTCGCGACGATGCCCTGCAGATCGGTATACAACCCGAGCCATTTGGCCGCGGTCTTGGGCCCGACCCCGGGCACACCGGGCAGATTGTCCGACGACTCCCCGACGAGCGCGGCCAGATCGGCATACCGCTGCGGTGGCACGAGGTACTTCTCCTGCACCGCGTCTGGGTCCATCCGCCACACGTCGGAGACACCCCGGACCGGGTAGATCATCGTCACCCGGTCGGACACGAGCTGGAAGCAATCGCGATCGCCGGTCACGATGCGCACCTCGGCACCTTCGGCCAGCGCCTTCGTCGTCAGGGTCGCGATGACGTCGTCGGCCTCGTAGCCGGGAAGCTCGAAATAGGGGATGCGCAACGCGGTAAGGACCTCTTTCACCAGAGGGATCTGGCCCTCGAACTCGCTCGGGGTGACGGAGCGGGTGGCCTTGTACTCGGCATACGTCTCGCTGCGGAAGGTCTGCCGCGAGACGTCGAAGGCCACCGCGACGTGGGTCGGTTCCTCGTCACGGAGCATGTTGATCAGCATCGAGGTGAAGCCGTAGACCGCATTGGTGTGCTGGCCTGTCCGGGTCGAGAAATTCTCCGTGGGCAGCGCGTAGAAGGCGCGGTAGGCCAGCGAGTGGCCGTCGAGCAACAGCAGGCAGGGGGCGTCGGGCACGTATGGCAGCCTAGGCCCCATGACTGACGGTGATTCTGTTCCCGACGCTCCTGTTCCCGACGCGGCTGTTCCCGGCCGGTCCGCGCCGGGCTGGTTGACGCTGGACATGATGATCGAGGCTGCTCGCGGCACCCTGGTCGAGCGAATGGGGATCGAGTGCCTCGAGATCTCGGCCGACCGGGCGGTGGCCCGGATGCCGGTCGAGGGCAACATCCAGCCCTACGGTCTGCTCCACGGTGGGGCATCGGTCGTGCTGGCCGAGTCGCTGGGCTCTTTCCTCGCGGTCAATCTCGCGGGCCGGGATCGAACTGCGGTTGGCATCGAGATCAACGCCACCCATCACCGGCCGGTCACGTCGGGATGGGTGACCGGTGTGGCCACTCCGATCGCGGTGGGCCGCACCGTGGCGTCGTTCGACATCGTCATCACCGACGACCAAGGCCGTCGCACCTGCACCAGCCGCTTCACTGCCCAACTCAGGGACGCGCCACCGTCCCAGCGCTGACGGCCGTGGCTCCGTTGCCTTAGCGCCTGAGCGTCTCAGCTCTTCTTGCCAGCGAGTCCGGAAACGACCAGATCGGCGACTTCCCGCATGCTGAGCCGCCGGTCCATCGCGGTCTTCTGGATCCACCGGAAGGCCTCGGGCTCACTGATCTTGAGCTGGGACATCAGCAGCCCCTTGGCCCGATCGACGAGCTTGCGCGTCTCGAGGCGGTCGGCCAGGTCGGCGATCTCGGATTCGAGGGACCTCATCTGGTCCCACCGGCTCACACCTACCTCGATCGCGGGCACCAGGTCAGCGGCCGTGAAGGGCTTCACCACGTAGGCCATCACACCGGCATCCTTGGCCCGCTCTACGAGCTCCTTCTGCGAGAAGGCGGTAAGCATGACGACCGGCGTGGTCCGGTCCTCGGCCAGCTGCTCGGCTGCGCTCAGACCGTCGAGCACCGGCATCTTGATGTCCATGACGACCAGGTCGGGCCGGAGCTCGCGCACCAACGACACAGCTTCCTTGCCATCGCCTGCCTGACCGATCACGTCATAGCCGGCCTCCGTGAGCATCTCGACCAGGTCGAGACGGATCAGGGCCTCGTCCTCGGCCACGACCACGCGCAACCGCACTGGTTCGAAAACCTCGTCCCCCTGCTTCTCACCCATGGGACGATCCTAGATGTGCGTGCCGACGACGGCAGAGCCCATCGTCCCGAGTCAAACTCGGCAGCCAAGCTCCAGGAACGGGTGCCGGGAGCGGGATTCGAACCCGCACGGCCTTGCGGCCAGAGCATTTTGAGTGCCCCGTGTCTGCCATTCCACCACCCCGGCGAAGGGTGCCCTCGCAGCATACAAGCGTAGATCAGGTGGGCGTCAGCGGATATCCGGGTTCGCGTGTCCCCCGACCCGCAGGACCCGCATCATGTTCGTCGAGCCGGGCGTGCCCGGCGGGGACCCGGCAACAACGACGATGAGATCGCCTGGCACGCAACGCCCTTCGGCGAGCAGGCTCTGCTCTACTTGTGCCGCCATTTCGTCGGTGTGCAGCACCCGAGGCCCCAAGTAGGTCTCGATGCCCCAGACCAGGGCCAGATGACTACGGGTCGACGGGTTGGAGGTGAAGGCGAGCACGGGAATCCGCGATCGGAAGCGCGCCAGACGCCTGGCCGAGTCGCCGGTCGCCGTGAAGGTCACGAGGTACTTCGCGTTGATCAGGTCACCGACCTCGTAGGCCGCCTTGGACACTGCCCCGCCGATGGTCCGGCGCTGACCTTGCAGCTTGGGCAGCCGGTCCAGGCCGTGCTCTTCGGTCTGCTGGATGACCCGGGCCATCGTGCGCACCGCATCGACCGGGTAGGCGCCGATGCTCGTCTCTCCGGACAGCATGACCGCATCGGCACCGTCGAGAACGGCATTGGCTGCGTCGCTTGCCTCGGCCCGGGTGGGCCGGGGATTCTCGATCATGGAGTCGAGCACCTGGGTGGCCACGATGACCGGCTTGGCCCGGTCACGGGCCAGTTCGACCGCGCGCTTCTGCACCAACGGCACTCGTTCCAGGGGCATTTCCACCCCGAGGTCACCGCGGGCCACCATGAGGCCGTCGAAAGCTTCGAGGATCTCCGGAAGGTTGTCGACCGCCTGCGGTTTCTCGATCTTGGCGATGACCGGCAGCCGGACTCCGACTTCGTCCATGATCTCGTGCACGTCGTCGACATCGGCGGCGCTACGCACGAAGGACAACGCGACAAGATCGACTCGTAGCCGGAGGGCCCAGCGCAGATCGTCCTTGTCCTTGTCGCTCAGGGCCGGCACGCTCACCGCGACCCCGGGCAGGTTGATGCCCTTGTGGTCGGAGACTTGGCCACCCTCGACGACCTCGGTGACGATGTCGGTCTCGGTCACTTCGGTGGCCCGCAGCATGACCCTGCCGTCGTCGATAAGCACGAGGTCGCCCGGGCGCACGTCGCCGGTGAGGCCCGAGTGGGTGGTGCTCACTCGCTCCCGATTCCCGACGACGTCGTCGACCGTGATGACGAAGCGGTCACCGGCATCGAGGGTCACCGGCCCGTCCCCGAACCGCCCGGTCCGGACCTTGGGTCCTTGGAGGTCGGCGAGCACCCCGACCGCCCGCCCGGTGTCGTCACTGGCCTGCCGGACGGCCCGGTATGCCTTCTCGTGTTCGGCATGGTCTCCGTGGGAGAGGTTGAGGCGAGCGATGTCCATCCCGGCGAGGACGATGTCCCGCATCCGGCCCGGCAACGACGTGGCCGGTCCCAAAGTGCAAACGATCTTGGCGCGCCTCATCCCTTGAGCCTAGCCACGAGCCTGTCTGGTGCTGGTGCTGGTCCGGGCTGGCGGCCGGTGCTGGTGTTGGAGCTGGGGTGAGCAAAGACCGCCATCACCGAGACACGCGGCCTCGCACCTCGACACGCCCGCCAGACGAGTCGTATGCCGCGCGTCGGTCAGGACCCCGATCTCATGGGGGGAGACGCCCGGGACTGGTTCGGTGGACGCAGCGCATTGGAGAATACTCGGGATCGGCGGTTTGCTGTGGGCTACCGCTGTCCTCTCGCAGTTTGAGACCAACCCGCCACCTCTGAAACGTACCTCGAACACGTGGATTGTCGTCAGAAAACACCGTCCTGCTGCGCTTGACAGTGAGCCGGACGGGACACCCGCGACACCGGCGGCAGGACCGGTGCGACACGCGAGCCTGCTGAAACGCCTGGGCCTCCTGAGATTCCCGAGACTTCCGCGTATCCCAAGGCTCCTGTGTCTCCCGGGGATCTCGAATCGCCCGAGCCTCGTGGGCCTGCCACGTCTTGGGCGAGTTCAAGTGACGGTCGCCGGACCGATTGGCGAGCCGACGTCAGTGGATCAGCGGTTCGCTAAACCCGGACCCACAGATGGGTGGCGTGAGCGCGTCGTGACGTGAGAATGCCCGTGCGGGGCGGGAGCAACGGTGTTGTCTGGGCGAGGATCCGAATGCGACGCGAAGGACATCTCGTAGCTGTGATTCTGTCGCGCTCTTGACCGGGCGTGGATCGAGTCGGTGCTGTGTCGCAGGAAGGGGCGCCACGTTTAGTTGGTTCGGCCGCGAGTAGCGCCTGCGCAGGTAACACTTCCGGCCGAACCTGCTACATGCGGGGCGAGGCCCCCCACCTCGCGACGGTTTCGTGCAGCCCACCACGCGGCGGTCGGCCCAGAAACGTCGGCGGATTCCGGTTAAACCGTCAACGGGCGGTCGGTCGGGCTGACGGGGCGGGGCAGCTGGCTGCGCAGGCCGGTGAGCCACGTGTCGACCTCATTGGCGGCGGCGCGGCCCTCGGCGATCGCCCAGACGATCAGCGATTGCCCACGCCCGGCATCCCCGGCAACGAAGACCCCGGGGACACTCGTCATGTAGGAGCGGTCCCGGACGATGTTCGACCGGTCGTCAAGCTCGACGCCCAGCTGGGTGACGACTCCTTCAGCTTGTGGGCCGAGGAAACCCATGGCCAACAACACCAGTTGGGCGGGCAGTTCACGTTCGGTTCCGGGAACTGGTTCGAACCGCCCGTCGCGCAGGGCCACCTCGTGGAGCCGCAACGCCCGGACCTGACCGTGGTCGTCACCGACAAACTCGTCGGTTGACACGGCATACAACCGCTCGCCGCCTTCCTCGTGGGCGCTGGCCACCCGGTAGATCATCGGGTAGGTCGGCCACGGCTGGTTCTCCGGCCGGTCGTCGCCGGGCTGCGGCAGGATCTCCAGGGAAGTCACCGAGCGGGCACCCTGCCGGTGTGCAGTGCCGATGCAGTCGGCTCCGGTGTCACCACCGCCGATCACGACCACGTCTTTGCCGGTGGCGACGATCCGGTCGGCCGGCGCCACGGTGTCCAGCTCGCCGAGTGCTTGCCGATTCCCTTGCGGCAGATAGTCCATCGCCTGATGAATACCGCCGAGCTCCCGCCCGGGAACCGGCAGGTCACGAGGCACGGAGGCCCCTATGGCCAGCACGACCGCGTCGTAGCGGGCCCGTAGTTGTTGGCCGGTCACGTCGGCACCGATGTCAATTCCGCTACGGAAGCGAGTGCCTTCGGCCTCCATCTGGGCCAGTCGGCGGTCCAGGACCGCCTTCTCCAGCTTGAATTCCGGGATCCCGTAGCGCAGCAACCCGCCCGGCCTGTCTGCCCGCTCGTAGACGGCCACGGTGTGCCCGGCCCGGGTCAGTTGTTGAGCGGCGGCCAGCCCGGCCGGGCCGGATCCGACGACCGCGACGGTCTTACCACTGAGGCGTTCCGGAGGGTGCGGCGCAACATAACCGGTGGCGAAGGCCCGGTCGATGACGGTGACCTCGATCTGCTTGATGGTCACTGCGGGCTGGCTGATCCCGAGCACGCAAGCCGTCTCGCACGGTGCCGGACAGAGCCGTCCGGTGAACTCAGGGAAGTTGTTCGTCGCGTGCAGTCGCTCGATGGCTTCAACCCAATCGCCACGCCACGCCAGGTCGTTCCACTCCGGGATGAGGTTGCCGAGCGGACATCCGCTGTGGCAGAACGGGATTCCACAGTCCATGCATCGACTGGCCTGCCGCTGCAACTCGCCTTGATCCTGCGGCTGGTAGACCTCGTGCCAGTCGGTGATCCGCACGTCGACCGGACGGCGGGCAGGCAGTTCACGCTCACGGTTCTTGAGGAAGCCTTGAGGGTCAGCCACGGGATGCCTCCATGATCCTGTTCCAGACCTCCGAGCCGTCGGGGTCGAGTCCCTCGTCCGTCGCCCCGGCCCGGATGTCGAGCACCTGCTGATAGGCCCGCGGCAGCACGAGCGTGAACCGGGTGACCGCAGCCTCCCAGTCGTCGAGGAGCTGCTGAGCCACCGGCGATTCGGTCCGGGTGACGTGGGCGTGCAGCAGCTCACGCACGATCGGGACATCGGACTGCCGCAGCGGCATCACGTCGACCAACTCGGGGTTGACCCGCTCGGGCCGAAGGTCGAGCACGTAGGCGACCCCACCGGACATGCCGGCCGCGAAGTTGCGTCCGGTGCTGCCCAACACGAGCACCCGGCCACCGGTCATGTACTCGCACCCATGGTCGCCGACACCCTCGACAACCGCGGTCACCCCGGAGTTGCGTACGCAGAACCGCTCCCCGACCCGTCCCCGCAGGAAGATCTCGCCGCCGGTCGCACCGTAGCCGATGACGTTGCCGGCGATGACGTTGTCCTCGGCGGGGTAGTGGGCGGCCCGATCCGGTCGGACGACGATCCGTCCACCGGAGAGTCCTTTGCCGAGGTAGTCGTTGCTGTCCCCGAAGAGGGTCAAGGTGACCCCGACCGGCAGGAACGCCCCGAACGATTGACCGCCCGAGCCGGTCATCGTCAACTCGATCGTCCCGTCGGGCAGTCCGTGGGGATGCGCGCTGATCACCGCGTTGCCGAGCATGGTGCCGACCGTGCGGTTGACGTTGCGCACGGCGACGCCACCACGAACCGGTTCGCCGTGGTCGAGTGCAGGCCGGGCCAACGCGATGAGATGGTGGTCGAGGGCCTTCTCCAGGCCGTGGTCCTGGGTCACGCTCTGGTATGCCGTGCCCCCGGTCGGATCCTCGACCTCGGCGAGGATCGGGCGCAGGTCGAGTCCACTGGCCTTCCAGTGCGACACCGCCTTGTCGGTCACCAGCGACCCGACCTGCCCGACCGCCTCTTCCAGGGTGCGGAAGCCCAGTTGGGCCAGGTGTTCGCGGACTTCTTCTGCGATGTATTCGAAGAAGGTCTCGACGAACTCGGGCTTGCCGGAGAACCGGGCCCGCAGTTCCGGGTTCTGGGTGGCCACCCCGACCGGGCAGGTGTCGAGGTGACAGACCCGCATCATCACGCAACCGCTGACGACCAGCGGGGCCGTCGAGAAGCCGAACTCCTCCGCGCCGAGCAACGCCGCGATCATCACGTCACGCCCGGTCTTGAGCTGTCCGTCGGTCTGCACCACGATCCGGTCGCGGAGCCCGTTGAGCCGCAACGTCTGATGTGTTTCGGCCAGACCAAGCTCCCACGGCGCACCGGCGTGTTTGAGTGAAGTCAACGGGGAGGCACCGGTGCCACCGTCGTGTCCGGAAATGAGCACGACGTCGGCGTGCGCCTTCGACACTCCCGCGGCGACCGTGCCGACCCCGATCTCGGACACCAACTTGACGTGGATCCGCGCTTGGGGATTGGCGTTCTTCAAGTCGTGGATCAGCTGGGCGAGATCCTCGATCGAATAGATGTCGTGGTGTGGTGGCGGGCTGATCAAGCCGACGCCCGGTGTCGAGTGACGGGTCTTGGCCACCCAGGGATAGACCTTGTTGCCCGGCAGCTGTCCGCCCTCACCGGGCTTGGCCCCTTGGGCCATCTTGATCTGGATGTCGTCGCTTTCGGCGAGGTAGAGACTGGTGACCCCGAAGCGCCCGGACGCGACCTGTTTGATCGCGGAGCGCCGCCGCGGATCGAGAAGCCGGTCCTCGTCTTCGCCGCCTTCACCGGTGTTCGACTTGCCACCGATGCGGTTCATCGCGATGGCCAAGGTCTCGTGGGCCTCACGGCTGATCGAGCCGTAGGACATCGCCCCCGTAGAGAACCGCTTGACGATCTCACTGACCGGCTCGACCTCGGAAATGTCGATCGGTGCCCGGCCGGTGACCGCTTCGCCGGCGAAGTCGAACAACCCCCGCAGGGTCATCAGCCGGGTGGAGTGCTCGTTGACCCGGTCGCTGTATTGCTTGAAGATGTCATACCGCCGCTGCCGGGTGCCGTGCTGCAGCCGGAAGACGGTGTCGGGGTCGAAAAGGTGCGGCTCCCCCTCACGACGCCACTGGTATTCGCCGCCGACCCACAGGGTGCGGTGCGGGTTGTACACGCCTTCGGGTGGGTAGGCCACGGCGTGCCGAGCGGCCGATTCGGCGGCGATGACGTCCAGCCCGATTCCACCGAGTTGGCTCTCGGTGCCCGTGAAGTAACGGTCGACGAGCTCTTGGGACAACCCGATCGCCTCGAAAACCTGCGCGCCACAGTAGGAGGCCACGGTGGAGATACCCATCTTGGACATCACCTTGAGCACGCCCTTGCCGAGTGCCTTGATCAGATTGGCGACGGCTTTCTGAGGCGTGACTCCGGTGAGGGCACCCCGACGGACCAAGTCTTCTACAGACTCCATCGCCAGGTAGGGGTTGACCGCGGCGGCCCCGAACCCGATGAGCAGGGCGACATGGTGCACCTCACGCACGTCGCCGGCTTCGACGATCAACCCGACCTGGGTCCTCGTCTTCTGACGGATCAGGTGGTGATGCACCGCAGAGGTGAGCAACAGTGACGGGATCGGCGCGAGGTCACGACCGGAGTCACGATCCGACAGCACGACGAAACGCACGCCCCGTGAGATCGCTGCGGAGACCTCGCGGAAGATCTCCTCCAGCCGGGTCTCCATCGCGGCTGCACCGCCGTGGACGTCGTAGAGGCCGCGGACCACGTGGGTGGCGAAGCCGGGCAAGTCACCGTCGGCGTTGATGTGCACGATCTTGGCCAGCTCGTCGTTGTCGATGACTGGGAAGGGAAGAACGACCTTGCGGGCCTGCGACGGGTGGTCGGCAAGCAGGTTGGTCTCCGGCCCGATCACCGCCCCGAGCGACGTGACGAGTTCTTCACGGATCGCATCCAACGGAGGATTGGTCACCTGGGCGAACAGCTGGGTGAAGTAGTCGAAGAGCAACCGCGGCCGGTTGGACAAGACGGCGATCGGGGTGTCGGTGCCCATGGAGCCGATCGCCTCCATGCCGGTGCGCGCCATCGGCGAGACGAGGATGCGCAGCTCCTCCTGGGTATAGCCGAAAGCCTGCTGGCGCCGGGCCACCGACTTGGCGGGATACACGATGTGCTCGCGCTCGGGCAAGTCGGACAGGTGGATCAGGCCGGCATGCAGCCACTCGTCGTAGGGCAGTGCCGCGGCCAGTTCGGCCTTGACCTCGTCGTCGCTGACCAGCCGGCCGTGCTCGGTGTCGACGAGGAACATCCGGCCAGGCTGCAACCTGCCTCGCCGCACGACCCGGGCCGGGTCGAGATCGAGCACCCCTGTTTCGGAGGCGAGCACGACCATCCCGTCATCGGTCACGGCATACCGGCCCGGCCGGAGACCGTTGCGGTCCAGCACCGCCCCGATCAACGTGCCATCGGTAAAGGTGACACAAGCCGGTCCGTCCCACGGCTCCATGAAGTTCGCGTGGTACTGGTAGAAGGCCCGCCGGGCCGGATCCATGTCTTCGTGGTTCTCCCAGGCCTCCGGGATCATCATGAGCACCGCGTGCGGCAGCGATCGCCCGCCGAGATGCAGCAGCTCGACCACCTCGTCGAACGACGCCGAATCGGAAGCTCCCGGTGTGCAGATCGGGCTGAGCCGCTGGAGGTCGCCGGGGATCACGTCGGACTGCAGCAGTGACTCGCGGGCTCGCATCCAGTTGCGGTTGCCCTTGACGGTGTTGATCTCGCCGTTGTGGGCGATGATCCGATGGGGGTGCGACAGCGGCCACGACGGGAACGTGTTGGTCGAGAACCGCGAATGCACGAGCGCCAACTCGGTCTCGTAGCGGCTGTCGGACAGGTCCGGGAAGAAGGGCTCGAGCTGGCCGGTCGTGAGCATCCCCTTGTAGACCAGGGTGCGGGCCGACAGGGACGCGAAGTAGACGTGTGCCTCGTGCTCGGCCCGCTTGCGCAACCCGTAGACCTGCCGGTCAAGCTCGAGCCCGGTGCGGGCAGCGACGCTCTGATCCTCACCCGCTGCCGCAGCGTCGGCGACGAAAAGCTGGGCGAAATGGGGCATCACCGCGCGGGCCATGTCGCCGACGAGGTACGGCGTGACCGGCACGTCGCGCCAGCCGAGCACCGTCAATCCCTCCTGGGCGGCGATCGTCTCGATCCGGGTGATCGCCTCAGCGCGCACCCCGGCGACGGCCGGCAGGAACGCCATCCCCACGGCATACGCACCGGGCGCGGGCAACTCGAGGTCGAGGCTCTCGCGAACGGCCTCACGCAACAACCGATCGGGGATCTGGGTGAGTATGCCGGCGCCGTCGCCGACGCTGGGGTCCGCCCCGGTGGCGCCGCGGTGATCGAGGTTGCGCAGTGCAGTAAGGGCCTGCACGACGATGTCGTGGCCGACGCTACCGCGCAGGGTAGCCACCATGGCGACCCCGCAGGCGTCGTGCTCCCGCTCCCGGCGGTAAAGCCCTTGATCGACAGGCTGAGCCGAGAAAAGGGTGCGCGGTTGGGACATCAACGCCTCACCGTCCTGACAGGTCCTGGGGCCCCTCGGGCCGGGTGACGGGGCCGCAACCGGCCACCAAGAATCGAGCTGGACGGCCATGGCCAGCCGAGCCAGGATACCCGAGCTACCAGCCCACCCAAATTCGGCTCTACGGGTTCCAGGTCGTCGGCCGACCACGCATCGATCGCGTGCCGACCGGCTGGCCTGCGGCCCGGATCAGGCCGGTGCGGACGACGAGTCCGGCGACTCCTCGGCCGCTTCGCGGACGGTGGTCCGGCCGGCCCGGCGGTAGAGCCAGATCCCGAGGAGGAACACGAAGATCGACACCCAGACGTTGACCCGCATTCCGAGGATGTGGTTGGCCTCGTCGGTGCGGATCAGCTCGATCGGGAGGCGACCGAGGGCGTAGCCGGCCGGCACGAGCGCGAAGACCTGGCCGGGGCGCAAGTCACGGCGCCGGTCCACCCACAGCAGCAGACCTGCCATGAACAGGCACCACAGCCCCTCATAGAGGAACGTCGGGTGATAGAGGCCCTTGACGATCGGATCGCCCGCAGCGTCGAACACGGCGTGGCCCGCCTGGGCATCCCAATGGTAGATCCGCAGGGCCCACGGCAGGTCGGTGGCCGGTCCGTAGATCTCGTTGTTGAAGTAGTTGCCCACCCGCCCCAGAGCCTGCGCGACGAACAGGCCCGGCGCTGCGGCGTCGGCGAAGTCGGCGAAGCGCACTCCGGCACGGCGACAGCCGAGCCACGCGCCGAGTGCCCCCATGGCGATGGCGCCCCAGATGCCCAAGCCGCCCTCCCAGACCCGGAAGGCCTTCCATGGGTCACCACCAGCACCGAAGTAGGGCTGTGGAGTGGTGATGAGGTGGTAGATCCGGCCGCCGAGAATCCCGAAGGGGACGGCCCAGGCGGCCACGTCGAGCACTTTGTTCCCATCACCGGTGCGCGCCTGGAGACGACGCCTGGTCACCCAGACCGCGACGACGATGCCGGTCAGGATGCTGAGCGCGTAGCCACGGATCGGGATCGGGCCGAGCCACCAGACCCCGCTCGTCGGGCTGGGGATCTCGAATGGCAGCAACTCAGGCAGGACCTGACCCGTGCCGACCCCTACGGAGACCACGGTGTTGAGCATGGGCTATGGACCTGCTGGCTCGCGGCCCAGCACCCGCTGGCGGAACAGCTCCGGGGTCAGCCCACCGAGCTGGAGGGGCGCACCGTTGAGGTGAACCGTCGGAGTACCCCTGACCCCGTTGCGCGTGCTGGCTTCCTGCAGAGCCTCCACGTGTGGGAGGTACTTCATCGACTCCTGACATGACCGCCAGGTGTCCAGCTCGCTGCCCTGCAACCCCACGTCGGTGGCGAACTGCTCGAGCTGGGCGTCGGTCCAGCCGCTGCCTTCCCGAGCCGGTTGACCTTGGAACACCGCGGTCTCGTACTCGGCGAAGGCGCCTTGGTCGGCGGCACAGAACATCGCGTTGGCGGCGCGTCGCGACGAGTCGTTGCGCAGGTTCACGTCGAGGAAACTCATCGTGTGGACCTGCACTCGAGCCTCCCCCGACTCGACCAGGTCCCTGATCGTCTCACCGAAGATCGCTTCGAACCGACCGCACATCGGGCATTGGGGGTCTTCGTAGATGTCGAGCGTGGGGGCTCCCTCGCGTGCCTGGCCGACAACCATCGCTTCCCCGAAACCCAGCGCCCCTTGGGGAACGGCCGACTGGCCTGCACTCGAGCTGTTCCCAGCCTCGGCGGTCGGCGCGGCGTCCCCGTCACTGGCGCTGGAGTTACGCCCGCCGATCAAGACCGCCAGCATAATGGCGACGACGATGCCCAGCACGATGAGCACGGCGAGCAGCCGCTTGCTGCTGCCTCCCGTGGACGTGGCGGCGGGATTGTTGGAAACAGCGGGACGCGGCATACCGGCTATTGTCCATCACCCCGCCGTGTGCTGCGTCATGGCGGCCCCCGGCGCGCCGGATGAGCCGTTTCAGCGGCCTTCGCGTACTCCGGCCGCTAGCTCGGCGGTCAGCTCGCGTAGCGCGGTCAACCCGTCGCCGGCACCGAGTGCTCGGACCAGCGCCGAACCGACGATCACCCCATCGGCGAACCGGGAGACGTCGGCTGCCTGGACCCGGGTGGAGACCCCGAGGCCGACGCAGACGGCCAACTCCCGCTCCCCCAACACGGCCCGGGTGCGCTCGACCAGCCCTTCGGCCGCCGACCCGACGCTCTCGCGGGTGCCGGTGACCCCCATGGTCGAGGCCGCGTAGACGAATCCGCGGCTGGCGTCGGTGGCGATCTGCAATCGTTCCGGTGTCGACGAGGGTGCGACGAGGAAGACCCGGTCCAGGCCGTGGGTGTCGGCGGCGACGAGCCAGTCGCCCGCTTCGTCGGGGATCAGGTCGGGAGTGATCAGGCCCGAGCCGCCTGCCCCGGCGAGGTCGGCGGCGAAGCGCTCGACGCCGCGGTTGCGCACGAGGTTCCAATAGGTCATGACGTATGCCGGCGTGCCGGCGCCGGCGAGCACTCGCACGGCGGTGAACACGTCGTCGACCCGGGTGCCGGCGTCCAGCGCTGCCTCGGTGGCCCGTTGGATGACCGGGCCGTCCATCAGCGGGTCGGAGTAGGGCAGACCGACTTCGACGATGTCGACCCCGGCCTCGACCATGGCGAGCATGGCCTCGATCGAGCCGGTGACACTCGGGAAACCGACCGGCAGGTAGCCGATCAGGGCAGCCCGGCCTTCGTCGCGGCAGTGGCGGAGCACCTCGGCGCCCGGGCTCATGGCATGCCTCCTGCGGACTCGGTGTCGGCAGCGGGGGTGCCCGGCTCGGTGGCGGGCAGCAGGCCGAACCAGGCTGCGGCGGTCTGCACGTCCTTGTCGCCACGGCCGGACAGCGACACAAGCAGCACGGCCTCGGGGCCGAGCTCGCGCCCGAGCGTCATCGCACCGGCGAGCGCGTGAGCGCTCTCCAACGCGGGCATGATGCCCTCCGTTCGGCAGAGCAGCCGGAAGGCCGTCATCGCTTCGGCGTCGGTGACCGGGCGGTACTCGGCCCGGCCGCTGTCGAAGAGCTGAGCGTGCTCAGGACCGACGCTCGGGTAGTCGAGGCCGGCCGAGATCGAGGACGACTCGACCGTCTGGCCGTCGTCGTCCTGGAGCACGTAGCTGGCGGCCCCGTGCAACACCCCCTGGCTGCCACCGGAGAAGCGGGCGGCGTGACGGCCACTGTGGACGCCGTCTCCCCCGGCCTCCAGACCCACCAGGCGCACCGAGGCATCGTCGAGGAAGCGGTGGAAGATGCCGATGGCGTTGGATCCTCCGCCGACACACGCGAGCACGGCATCGGGTAGCCGACCGATGAGGTCGAGCACCTGGGCGCGGGCTTCGATGCCGATGATCCGGTGGAAGTCGCGAACGAGCTCCGGAAAAGGATGTGGCCCAGTCACGGTGCCGAGCACGTAGTGGGTGGAGTCGACGTTGGCAACCCAGTCGCGCAACGCTTCGTTGACCGCGTCTTTCAGGGTCTGGCTGCCGTTGGTCACCGGGACCACGTCGGCGCCGAGCAGACGCATTCGTGCGACGTTGAGGGCCTGCCGCTCGGTGTCGACCTTGCCCATGTAGACGACACACTCAAGCCCGAGCAGGGCGGCGGCTGTTGCGGTCGCGACACCGTGTTGTCCCGCACCGGTCTCGGCGATCACCCGAGTCTTGCCCATGCGTTTGGTCAGCAGGGCCTGACCGAGCACGTTGTTGATCTTGTGCGAGCCGGTGTGGTTGAGGTCTTCACGTTTGAGCAGCACCCGGGCTCCGCCGCAATGCTCGGCGAATCGCGGCACTTCGGTGAGGATCGAGGGGCGTCCGGTATACGTGCGATGCAGTCGCTCCAGCTCACCGACGAACTCGGGGTCGAGGGCAGCCTTCCGGCGCACGTCGTCGAGCTGTTCGAGGGCCGGGATGAGGGCCTCCGGCACGTACCGACCCCCGAACTCGCCGAACCGGCCCAGCCGCGTGTCGGGCCTGGGCCGCCCGAGCGGATCGGCATCACCGGTCATCGGGTATCTCCTGTCGGATTCTCGTGTCGCAGCCGAACACTCGTGAACTGCTGGACGGCCCCACGGGGGTCACCCCCGGTGACCAGCGCCTCCCCGACGAGCACGGCGCGAGCTCCGGCAGCGGCATACTCGGTGACATCACTGACCCCACGGATCCCGCTCTCGGCGACCGCGATCACTGAATCCGGGATGAGCCGCCGCAACCGGGCGAACACCGACCGATCGACGTCGAGGGTCTTGAGATTGCGGGCATTCACGCCGATGACTTCGGCTCCGGCGTCAACCGCTCGGCGGGTCTCAGTCTCGTCATGCACTTCGACGAGGGCGGTCATGCCCAAGGACTCGGCTTGTTCGAGCATCGTCACCAACTGGTCGTCGCTGAGCGCGGCGACGATGAGCAGGACGATGTCGGCACCATGCGCGCGAGCTTCGAGGATTTGGTAGGGCTGCACCATGAAGTCCTTGCGCAGCACCGGCACTGACACCCGTGCACGGACTGCGTCGAGATCGTCGAGCGAGCCGTTGAAGCGGCGTTGCTCGGTCAGCACCGACACCGCAGCGGCTCCGCCGGCGGCATACTCGCCGGCAAGCGCTGCAGGATCGGCGATGTCGGCCAAGGCACCCTTGCTCGGGCTGGCCCGCTTGACCTCGGCAATCACCGAGACGCCGGCCGTGCCGGTCAGGGCCGCCCAGGCGTCGAGAGCCGGTGGCCGGCATGCGATCTGCTCCTGCAACTCGTCCCACGAGGTATGCCGCATCCGCTCGGCGAGGTCTTCGCGCACGCCGGCGACAATGCTGTCGAGCACGGACTGGGCTGAGTCGGCCACCAGCTCAGGCTACGGGAATCGGAGCACGACCGAGCATGCCGTCCACCGATCGTGCGCCCCGACACGGAGCCACCGCCATCAACCGGCAGACCTCGCTGTCGGACGGACGTTGCTCTGCCGGCTCCGCTCGATCAGGTCGGCGCGAGCCACCCTAAACCGGGCAGGTTCCGAGCGATCCAGAAAAGGGCGATGCCCACCATGGTTAGCCGGAAGCGCCAGCCTGAGGGGTCGATCCGCAATACCGGACGCCCACGACGCCACCATACGATTCCCCCCACGACGAGCACGATGAGCAATGGCAAGACCAGTGGGTTGCGTTGCAGGCTCAACACGAGGTCACCGTGCATGAGTGCGTGCGCCGAACGCAGGCCCCCACACCCTGGGCAATACGTGCCGGTCAGGATGAACGACGGGCAAGGCAGATAGCGCCCGGGGACCTCCGGGGAAACGGCATACACATAGCCGACCGCGCTCAGGCTCGCCGCAAGCGCAGCCCATCGGCGCGGATTCATGCGACGCAGCACGTTTCCGGTCCCGGACACGATCGCCGACATCAGCTCATGGGCCTACAGCGGGGACAACCAGGTGAACCCTGGCACGTTGCGCAGCACCCAGAACCCGAGGATCGCGGCAAGCACCCCGCGCAACACCCACGGCGGGGCCAACCATCGCCGCGGCGTGCCGGTGTAGCGGCGCCACGCCCAGGCCAGGAACGACCACGCGATGTAGACGACGGCCATGACGGCGAAAGGGTTGCGCGCCAGAGCAGTCCCGAGGTCGACGTGGGTCAGGGCGTGCAAAGCCCGAGCCGATCCACAACCCGGGCACCATAGTCCGGTTACCGCGTAGAACACACACGGCGGATAGCCACCGGATAGGTTCGGATCGACGAGATGGAGGTAGGCGGCCCCGATCGCCGCACTGACGGCCACCCCACCCGGCAGCAGCAGGGCCCGCAGGCCGCCGCTGCGCCGGATGGTCATGGTGACAGTCACGTCGTCCCCGAACAGGCGCTCAGTAAGTGTTCGTGTTCGCGTTGGAGGCGAGGACGACGACGAAGATGACATACAACGAAACGAGGACGAACCCGGTGACTGCTCCGATAATCGCCCACTTCTTCGCATCGTCCGCAGCCTTCTGCGCACCGGCCGCATCGCCTTGAGCCCAGAGCGTGTTGACCTTCGTCGACAAGACGATCGAGTAGATACCTATCGGTATACAGCACAGGACCGTGCTGAGGATGGCCCACACCAGGTTGTTCGGGGGAGGCGCACCCATCGGGTTCCCGGGTCCACCCACGGGGGGTGGGGGCGGAGGTGGCTGTGCGGATCCATACGACATCAAGGACTACCTTTCGGTTGAGTGACCGACACCGCGTCCGTGCCGCGGCGCCGAGTGGTCGAGTGGTCGTGTCAGACGATCCCCGTTCGGGAGATCTCACTACTTGTGCTGAGTTGCGCCGACCTTGTGAGCGGGCTTGTCCACACCGTAGCCAGCCATCGCCAGGACCTTCCCGGCAATCACTCCCAGGACGGACAGGATCGCGCCTGCCCAGAACAAACCCCAGTTGGTGACTGCCACTGCGACGGCCATCATGCACGAAGCCACGAGCAGAATGCCAATGCCCACCCAGGCAGCAAGACTCTGCCCATGGTTGTCGTGGTGCTCCGAACCGCTCATCGTGGTGATCTCCTCGTGTGGTCGGGACCGGTCCCCGCCCGGGCCCGATCGACCGAGCGTGACCCGGTGCGGCCTCGCTGCACCCTCATTGTGTCAGGTCGATGCCTGATCGTCGCGACAGGTGTGGTCTATTCCTTCCGTCAGGTCGTCCCACGCACTGCGCCGGGTGTCCAGTCCACCCGCGGGATTCCGTCCGTCCCGTTCGAATCGGGAAGAAAGCCCCACCCACCGGCGCGCGGTCCACGCCGACCACACGCTCGAGGCAAGAACCGACACACCGGCAATCAGCCCCACCCAGGCTGCCGGCGCCAATTGAGCGTCGACCGGCACGACCGCACCCGCCCGCCCGGCCAGTTCCGCTGCCCGACCGCCCAGCTCACCAGCCGGATCGGTCACGACACCGACTGCGACGATCACCATGCCCAGCGCCGCGAGCACGACGGCCAGCGACGCGGCGTACCGGATCCGGCGCCCGCCGGTTGCCAAAGCGACGGCACCGGATCCGACGACGAACGCAAGAGCGGTCCCACCGGGGGCCAGTTCGGCTGCACTGCCGGACAGCGGAGTGGCACCGAGCACCACGTCATCGGCCGTGCCGGTTACCCACGGTTGTGCGCTCACCAGCAGGTAGGCCGCGAGCGACCCGCCCAGAGCGAGCAGTGTCGCCCTCCGACCCGGTTCGCGACGTCGGCTCACCCGAGTGCCTCGATCGAACGCAGCCCCGCTGCCGCGCGGACCGCCTGCAATCCGGCCCTCGCCTTGTGGTGACACTCCTCGTACTCCAGTTGGGGCACGGAATCGGCGACGATGCCTGCACCGGCTTGCACGTGGGCGACCCCGTCGCGGATCACAGCGGTGCGGATGGCGATCGCCAAGTCCATGTCCCCGTGGAAGTCGAGATAGCCGACCACCCCCCCGTAGAGACCACGACGCAGACCCTCGTAGTCGTCGATGAGCTCCATTGCCCGCACCTTGGGTGCCCCGGAGAGCGTGCCCGCCGGGAAGGTCGCCTGCAGCACGTCGTAGGCGCCGAAACCGTCGCGCACCTGCCCGACCACCGTCGACTCGAGATGCATGACGTGGCTGTACCGGCGTAATTGCATGAACTCGACGGTGTCGACCGTGCCCGCCCCGCACACCCGTTGCAGATCATTGCGCGACAGGTCGACGAGCATGAGGTGCTCGGCGCGCTCCTTGAGGTCGCCCGCGAGCTCTTCGGCCAGGCGCACGTCGTCCTCCGGGGTCTGCCCGCGTGGCCGGGAACCGGCGATCGGGTGGGTGATGGCCTCCCGGCCGGTCATCTTGATCAGGGCTTCGGGACTGCTGCCGACGATGTCGTATGCCGTTCCATCGGGGTGAGGCAGGCGCAGCAAGTACATGTAGGGGCTGGGGTTGTTGGCTCGCAGAGCCCGGTAGACGTCGACGGCATCCCCGGAGCATGGCATCGAGAACCGCTGTGATACGACGATCTGGAACACGTCGCCGGCGCGGATCGACTCCTGGCACGACTCGACCATGGCCAAGAACTGCTCCGGCGTGTGCGAACTGGTGACCGGTACGTCGACCGGGTGGATCACCGCCACCGTGCTTTCGGCACCACTCGCCAGCTCGTGGGTCATCCGGTCCAGGCGGGCGATCGCGTCATGGTATGCCTGTTCGACCCGGTCATCGGACCCGTCCTGATTGATCGCGTTGGCCACCAGCAGCACCGAGCCGTCGGCGTGATCGAGCACGGCCAGGTCGGTGGCCAGCACCATGCCGAGCTCGGGCAGACCAAGGTCGTCGCGGCCGGTGTCGGGTAGGCGCTCCCAGCGACGCACGATGTCATACGTCAAAGCGCCAACCAGCCCTCCGGTCAACGGTGGCAGTCCGACGATCCGCTCGGCAGCAAGGGCGGCCATCGTGTCCCGCACGGCCAGTGCCGGGTCGCCGTCGGTCGGCACCCCGGTCGGCGGCGTGCCGATCCAGTGCGCTCGTCCGTCGAGCACGGTCAGGGTGGCTTGACTGTGAGCACCGACAATCGAATAGCGGCTCCAAACACCGCCGTGTTCGGCCGACTCCAGTAGGAACGTTCCCGGTCGGCCTCGAGCCAATTTGCGATACAACCCGAGTGGCGTCTCGCCGTCGGCGAGCAACCGCCGCACGACCGGGATCACTCGGGGGGTCGACCGGGCCAGCTCGCAAAAGACCGAGATGCTCGGCCAGGTGGTGCCGAGGCCCAATTCGGCGCGCTCGTCAGTCATGACCGGCCTCTATCGCGTCGCCGGTCCTTTTCGTCCCACCCGGCCCGGGAACCCCTTCGGCGATCGCCAGCGGCCGGGCCAGGAAGCACGTCCGGTCTCCGGTGTGGCAGGCCGCACCGACCTGATCGACCTGCACGAGCACGGCGTCACCGTCGCAGTCGAGTGCCACGGCGACGACGTGCTGCACGTGACCGGAGGTGTCTCCCTTGCGCCAGTATTCCCGACGCGAACGGGACCAGAAGGTGACCCGCCCGGTCGTCAGGGTGCGGTGCAGCGCCTCGTCGTCCATCCAGCCGAGCATGAGCACCTCACGGGTGTCGTACTGCTGGACGATGGCGGCAACCAGGCCTTGAGGGTCACGCTTCAGCAGTGCGGCGACCTCGTCCGACAGGTGCGACGGTCTCGGTGCGATCGATGGGCTGGACACTCGCCCATTCTGCCGGAGTCAGTGACCCGTCATCGTGTGCAGTGGCTGATTAGTACGGTCCGTGAGGAAGAGCGACCCCACGAAGCTCAACAGACTCATCGCAGCGAGGTAGTAGGCCACGGTGACGACAGTTCCGGTCTCCTTGGTGAGGAACTCGGCGATCGTCGGGGCGAATGCGCCACCGAGAACCGACCCGATCGCGTAGGCGATGGACACACCAGACAACCGGATGTGCGGTGGGAACTCCTCGGCGTAGAGCGCCGGCAGCGGCCCGTAGGTGAGCCCGAGCGGGATGGTCATCAGGAAGTAGGCGAGCACAATGCCTGGCAGTTCGCCTTGGTTGATGATGAGGAAGACCGGGAAGACGATGAGTGCCTGCAGCGCGTAGCCGTAGACGAAGACCCGCTTGCGGCCGAGTTTGTCCGACAGGATCGCTGCACCGATCGTCGTGGCGATCCACAACCCCGCCGCCGCGAGGATCCACGGCAGCACCGTGGCGCGGGGGATATCGAATTTCTTGGTGACGTGGGCGACGAGGAACCCTCCGACGAGCATGTAACCGAAGGCGTTGTTGCCCATGAAGATGATCGCCATGTGCGAGACCTTGCGCCGGTTCTTGGCGAAGACCTCTTTCATCGGGGCTTTGGTTTGGGCCTTGGCCTCCTTGAGCTCGGCGAATACGGGGCTCTCAGACACCCGCCGACGGATCCACTGGCCGAGGAAGATGAGCACCAGCGAGAAGATGAAGGGAAGCCGCCAGCCCCAGTCCTCGAACTGGTCCGTGGTCAGGAGGTTGGTCAGCAGTGCCAGCACTCCGGACGCCAACAGCATCCCGGCCGGCACGCCGACCTGGGGCGAGGCCCCGAACCGCCCACGCCTGCCGTGCGGAGCGTGTTCGACCGACAGCATTGCTGCGCCGCCCCACTCCCCGCCGGCCGAGAAGCCTTGCAGGCACCGGAGCGCGATCAGCAGGATCGGAGCCGCCATGCCCAACGATGCGGTGGTCGGCAACAGGCCGACGCACGTTGTGGCGCCACCCATGAGCACGAGGGTGAGGATGAGGACCACACGTCGGCCGTAGCGGTCGCCGATATGTCCCATGGCAACGGCGCCGAGCGGACGGAAGAAGAAACTGACCCCGATCGTGGCCAATGACGCCAACTGACTCCACTCGCCCAGCCCGCTGAAGAACAACTGCCCGAACAGCAAAGCCGCCACGAAGGCATAGATGAAGAAGTCGTACCACTCGATCATCGTCCCGATGCCAGTGGCCATGGCGACCCGGCGATACTCGGCGGTTGAGGTGGTCTTGCCGGGCGAGTCGTGATAGATGTCCGGCTCACCCAACACCTCGTCGGGAACCAAGTGATCCTTGTGCGTCGACCGTTCAGGGGGTGTCATCTTTGACCTCACTCATCGGGACGTTGCGACCGTCGCGTAATAACTGACCGGATGCTCGGTCTGGAGCTGGGTAACACCGTAGGGAGCGGACCGTCGCAGTCACAAGGGGACGTTGGGCCCGGATCGCCGGGCGGCGGGACAACTCGACCGAGACCTCACCCGATGCTGGCCTCACCCCGTGCTGGCCTCACGCAAAGCTGGCCTCACCCCGTGCTGGCCTCACCCAAAGCTGGCCTCACCTCATGCCCGAGTCACGTCATCGACACCAGCCTCGAGCTGGGCCTCCCCCGTCGCGACACAAACCTCGCGTCCCCGGAAACGTCAATCCAGGTCGGCTCGATCCTCGCGGCAGCGCTGCTCGAAGCTCCTTAGTTCGTCCAGCGCGTCTTCGACGTCACGGCGTCGCCGTTCCAGGTCGGCTCGACGCTCGTCGATCTGTGCCAGCACGTAGTCGAGCTGGCTCGCCTTCCCCAGCGGCGCGTCGTAGAGGTCGATGATCGTGCGGATCTGTTCCAGCGGGAAACCCAGGCGTTTACCACGCAGGATGAGATTGAGTCGGGTGCGGTCACGGCGGCGGTATACCCGCTGGGTGCCCCGTCGTTCCGGAGCGATGAGCCCGATGTCCTCGTAGTGACGCACGGCCCGGTGCGTCACCCCGAACTCCTCGGCGACCTCGGCAATCGACCACTCGGGCTCACCACGCCCATCCCCACCCGGCCCCGCTTTCCCCCTTGTCGCTGGTAGCACACCCGATGCCCCCGAGCGCTGAGACTCGGGGTCTGGTCGGGTTGCCATGACCCTCATCGTGCTTTACCTTTACGTAAACGTCAACCAACGATGGACGGGGCGAGAGGGTCAGGCATGTTCGAGCTGAGCAAAGACCACGAGGAATTCCGGTTGCTGGTGCGCGACTTCGCCGAGGGCGAGATCGAGCCGCACGTCGCCGAGTGGGACCGCGCCGCGCACTTCCCGGCCGATCTGATCCCCAAGATCGGTGACCTCGGCGCCTTCGGCTTGGTCGTGCCCGAAGAGTTCGGTGGCACCCGCAAGGCCCCAGGGGCCACCGAGGGCGGCGATTTCACCATGTTGTGCGTCGCCATCGAGGAGTTCGGTCGTGTCGACCAAGCGATCGGCATCACTCTCGAAGCCGGTGTCGGGCTGGGGATCAACCCGATCCTCAGCTACGGCACGCAGGAGCAGAAGCAGCGTTGGTTACCCGATCTGGCCGCCGGACGCGCCCTGGCCGGCTTCGGGTTGACCGAGCCGGACGCTGGCTCCGACGCCGGCGGCACCAAGACCAAAGCCGAGCTCGTCGACGGTGAATGGGTGGTCAACGGCGCCAAGTCATTCATCACCAACTCCGGCTCGGAGATCACGTCGGTCGTCACGGTCACTGCCCGCACCGGCACCCGCGACGACGGGTCACCGGAGATCAGTGCTGTCATGATCCCCTCGGGCACAAGTGGATTCACCGTCGCCCCGCCCTATCACAAGCTCGGCTGGCACATCTCCGACACACACGGGCTGGCCTTCGAGAACTGCCGGGTGCCCGAAGCCAACCTGCTCGGCCGACGCGGCAAGGGATTCGCCCAGTTCCTCGCCACGCTGGACGACGGCCGGATCGCCATCGCAGCGCTGGCCACCGGTTGCATCCAGCGAATGCTCGAGGAGGCCACGGCCTACAGCAAGACGAGGCTGGCCTTCGGCAAACCGATCGCGACCTATCAAGGCGTTTCCTTCCAGGTCGCCGACCTCGCCGTCATGGCCGAGACCTCGCGGTTGCTGACCTACAAGGCGGCGTGGCTCAAGGACGAAATGGACGCCGGTCGACGCACGATGAAGGAGGTCAAGCAGGCGGCCTCGATCGCCAAGCTCTACTCCAGCGAGGCGGCCGTTACAGCCACCCGGATCGCCACCCAGGTCTTCGGCGGCAACGGTTTCATGGAGGAATACCCGGTGGCCCGCTTCTACCGCGACGCCAAGATCCTCGAGATCGGCGAAGGTACGTCCGAGGTGCAGCGTATGCTCATCGCCCGCGGGCTCGGCCTGCCCTCGTAGGCTGACCGTCACCTCACCATTCGCCCACCTGCCTAGCCGAGGAGCCGGTATGCCGCGTCCCGCCGACCTGTCCGTCGATCCCACCGACGTCCCCTTTGCCGGCCACACCGAGGGGGGCGATCCCCGGGTCGACGACGTGCGTGACCGCTTCGCGGCGGCATACCGTGCCTCCGACGCACCGCTGACCGAAGGTGCGGCTGCGAAACTCAAGCAGCAGGGCAAGCTCTACGTCCGCGACCGGATCTCACTGCTGTTCGACGAAGGCTCTTTCGTCGAGGACGGCCGCTACGCCAACGCTCTGGCCGGCGATCTCCCGGCGGACGGAGTCGTCACCGGCCGTGGCACCGTCGACGGACGGGCCGCCGTCGTCATCGCCAACGACCCGACCGTCAAGGCCGGTTCCTGGGGCGCCCGCACCGTCGAGAAGATCGTGCGTGCGACCGAGATGGCGCTTCGGGAGGAACTGCCGGTTTTCTGGTTCGTCGACTCGGCCGGAGCCCGGATCACCGACCAGGTCGAGATGTTCCCCGGTCGGCGTGGTGCCGGACGGATCTTCCACAACCAGGTCGCCCTGTCCGGCAAGGTTCCCCAAATCTGTTGCCTCTTCGGCCCGTCAGCGGCCGGCGGCGCTTATATCCCGAGTTTCTGCGACATCATCATCATGGTCGAGGGCAACGCCTCGATGTATCTCGGCAGCCCCCGGATGGCCGAGATGGTGGTCGGCGAGCGAGTCACTCTCGAGGACATGGGCGGTGCCCGGATGCACTGCACGGTCTCCGGCGTCGGTGACCTGCTCGCCCACGACGACGCCGAGGCTATCGAGCTGGCCCGCCACTACTTCGCGTACGTGCCCGGCTCCTGGCATGAGCCGCTGCCCACCTACGAGCCCGAGGAACCAACCGTGCCGCTGACCCGGCATACCGTGCCCGAGCTCGAGAGCGTGCCCTTCGACATCCACGAAGTCATCGACGGGCTCGTCGACGACGACTCCTTCTTCGAGATCAAGCCGCTCTTCGCGGCCGAGCTCGTCGTCGGCCTCGGTCGGATGGCCGGCGAGACGGTCGGCATCGTCGCGAACAACTCGGCGGTCAAGGGCGGCGTACTGTTCACCGACTCGGCCGACAAGGCAGCTCGATTCATCTGGCTCTGCGACGCCTTCTCAATCCCGTTGATCTACCTCGCCGACGTGCCCGGCTTCATGATCGGATCCGAAGTCGAGCGTGGTGGCATCATCCGGCACGGCGCGAAGATGGTCTCGGCCGTCTCCGGGGCCACCGTGCCGCAGATCTGTGTCGTGGTCCGCAAGGCCTACGGCGCCGGGCTCTACGCGATGGCCGGGCCGGGTTTCGGACCGGACGCCACTCTCGCCCTGCCGACCGCCAAGATCGCGGTGATGGGCCCGGAGGCTGCGGTCAACGCGGTCTACGCCAACAAGATCGCCCAGGTCGAAGCTCAGGGCGGCATCGACGCCCGCGACGCCTTCGTCGCCGAGAAGCGCCGGGAATACGAAGAAGACGTCGACATCGAACGACTCGCCGCCGACCTCGTCGTCGACGAGGTTCTCGAAGCAGACACCTTGCGCGACGAGTTGCTCAAACGACTGAAGTATGCCGCCCGGCGGGACCGGCACTTCAGCGAGCGCCGCCGCTCGGTGCCGCCGGTCTGATCGGCCGGGCCGCAGAACCACCTGGCGCGCGCCCTAGCATTGCTCATCGTGGGTTGGTCTCGACGTATCACCTTCGCAGTGTGGTTCCCACTGCTCGTGTATGCCGTGACCCGGGCCGTCGACGCGGTCTTCTTCCAGGTCATGCAGGCCCAGCAGGTCGCGATGGATCCCAGCATCCCGGCAGGCCACGTCAGCTACCCGACCCCGGCCGCTCCCGGCTACTTCGTGGTCACCGGCAACTGGGACGGCCAGTGGTACCGCGAGATCGCTGAGCGCGGGTATCCGGTGCCCATGCCCACCGATACCGCCGGTCAGGTCGAGCAGAACGCGTGGGCGTTCTACCCGGTCTTCCCAATGCTCACCCGGGCCATCATGTGGTTGACCGGTGCCGACTTCTACGTCGCCGGGTCGACTCTGTCGCTCGTGGCCGGTGCGGTCGCCCTCGTGCTCCTCTTCCGCCTCGTCGACCGGGCGGTGGGCCGCTGGCCGGCGGTCGTCACGACCGTGCTCGTGTCCACGTATGTCGCGGCTCCCGTGCTGCAGACCACCTATACCGAGGCGTGTGCACTTCTCGTGCTCGTGCTCGTGTTGACCGCGTTGCGCTCGCGGCGCTACGGGTGGGCACTCGTGGCTCTTGTCGTGCTGGCGTTGACCCGCAATATCGTGCTGGCGACGGCCCCCGCGTTCATCGCACACGCCGTGGTCCGCTGGGCCCGTCGGGACGCCGACCCGTTCCCGCGAGGTCAGCGCGTCTGGGTCGGGGTGCTTGCCACGTCCTCGGTGCTGCTCACCATGCTGTGGCCATCCGTGATCGGCTTGGTCACCGGAGACCGCGACGGCTATTCGAAGACCCTCGCGGCCTGGGGGTTGCAGGCCACCGAGATCAAGCTCTCCACCTGGATCGACTACCTGTATTTCGACTACGGCTATCGCGGTTGGGTGGTCGCCGGCGTGCTGGTGGCGGCCTACGCCGCCTTCATGGTCTCCCGGCACTCCCGTGCCTGGGGTCCGGAACTGTGGGGTTGGGGTGGCGCCGCCCCGGCATACCAAGTCCTCGTCACCGGCATCGGCCCGTCGCGACTCCGATACTTCCTAGTCGCGTTTCCGGTCGCGTTGGTCATCGCCTGGGTGCTGGACCGGCCCGGCCTGCGCCGGGTTCGCGTGCCGTTGCTCGTTCTGCTGGGGGCAGGTGGAGTTGCGCTGCAGGGTTGGTGGATCTGGAACTACTGGATCATCGAGGCACCAGACGACAACATCCAGTTCCCGTGAGCCACTGCCAGCGCTGGGTGACGCACAGGAATCGCGGACCGATCGCCAGGGATCCGGTGGTGCTAGTGCCTCCGACCCGGCTGCCACCGACGGTCACCCAGGTGCCGGCCTGTTGTGCAGGTCCACGAAGGAGTCCCAGGCCAACTTCTTGCCGATCGCAGACAACACGGGATCCAGTGATACTTCGTCGGTGACTCTCCCGTCCGACGACAGCCGGTACATGGTCAACCGCTGCGTAGACCGGTCTTCGGCCAGCACACTCAACCCGTGCTCGCCCAAGTACATCTGCACGTTGTTCTCGGTGAAGTTCGTGGGCAGTTCACCGCGACGGGTGGTTCTACCCGAAGCCACCTGGGTGACATAGACAGTCCCGTCCTCGGCGGCCCACACCAACGAGTCGTCCACGGCATACGACGATGTGGCGATCCGGGCCCGATTGAACGTCAGTTCCACGCTGTCCAGAATCAGCGGCATCGCCTCAACACGCGCGCTGTCCACATCGAAGTTCACGACGACCAGCGGACCGTCGAACGCCCCATCGCCTGCAGTATCCCTGGGGATCGTCGCGATCCATGACAGCGTGCTCCCCACGCACGCGGGCCCATCGGACATAGCTGAGTCCAATCCGGCTAGTTCTCCTTCGAACCAGAAAGGTTCGATAGAGCCGTCCCAGCCGAGGCGGGCGACGCCAGCACCACCGGGAACCGTCAAGTCAGCCATCGAGATGTCGTCGATCGGCACGTATGCCGCTGGGCCGCATACCACTGGCGCGCCCAGAATATTCCACGGGAGGATTGCCTTTCGTGTGAGCCGCCCATCCGCGTACCAGAACGCCGGTGAGAGATAGTGCGATCCGTCCTCGGAAAACCCCATGTTGAACACAGACACCGCACGATCACGCCCGTCGTCAATCGCCGAGCCCACGTGGAGACCGTTCCCACCAGGATGAGGGATTTCGGTCACTCGCCCACCATCGACCCACTGGGCCGTGGTATCCCCTTCGATCAGCAGAGCCGAGCCGTTCACCGTCGGCTTACCGTCGTCGATGCCCACCTGCGACAGCCGGACGACGTCACCCGTCGCGTCCACCCCGAGAAGCTCCCCCGCCGCAGCGCTCCCGGGCTCCCAGTTCCCGGCCGAGATGAGCACCCGGTAGTCCTCCCACTTGGACAGCTCCCGTGGCGCCGGTCCGGCCGAGCACCCCACGACAAACGTCGCGATCGACGCAGCGACGCACCGTGGAAACCACCACGCCCTCATACTCGTCACCCTCCCGATGGAGCCCCCTTCCCAACAATGGGATTCGACACCTGGCGCAGGATTCTCCTGCATTCGCGTGCGTTCCGCAGCACGTTTGCCGACGACAGCCACGGAAAGCTCACGCACATGCCCAAGCGGACCTCTGCGGGCAGCATTTCCGCTGGACGCGGACGGATCTCAAGGCAAGCTCACACCAGTAGCCGCGCCCTTCGGAAGCGCGAGCTCTAGGTCAGCTGTTAATTCAGCGTGGCGTAGGTGACGGTTTGAGAATCATCGCGGATGTTCCGAGGATACACGCCCCAACCACCGTTACTGTCGAGGTCAATACCTTTTCGATGATATGCCGCCCAGACGAGCTGCGAGCAATTATAAGGGGCATTGTACTTCTTGTTGTTGAAGAAGGCGTAGTTGTACCCAGAGCCCACACGTCCATGCGCCCATGCACCAGCCGCATTTCGCGTGGATTGCGTGGCCCGAACGTACATCTTCTGGGTGCCTTTGTTCATTTGTCGCGACCGCGATGGGTAAGCGCGCACTCCCGACGAGGGGTTCGCTTCAACAACGTATCCCACGGAATACCAGATCCCATTGTGCCCAGTTATCGACGGCGAGTAGAACACGTCCCCGACGTGTCTGGCAGTCCCAAGATTTACGGTTCCTCCTCCGCCTGAATGCGAGGACGAACTCTTAGCGGATGATGCCGCCAGTGCTGTCTCTTGTGGGCGGTCCAACGGTTGGACCACACCCTTGCTCTCAACGAGCCCAAGGGACGCCAGTTCTTGAACGCCAGCCTGGTATTCTTGATACGAAATGCTGTTTTGGAATCTCTCGTATCCGTCTGATGTAAGCCCCGGATCTTCAGCGGCTTGCGCGACAGGTGCGGTCAGAGCTAGGCAACCTATCGCTATGGTTGCCGCCAGATTTCTTTTCATGACGTGATCCTTTCCACCGTCGACACGGTCGACGGCCCCTGTGGTACCGGTCGGCTGATCGGCAAGACAACGCTACGCTTACAAGGACCGGTCTGCCTAGGACTGATGCTGTCGTTGATGATCTGGGGGATGTCGCTGGGTCTCGTGGTGTCATTTGACCGCAGATAGGGACACAGCTACCGGGAGTGTCTGGGCGTCGGAACGTGCGAGCACCACGTCGGCGTCCCGGACTACGAGGTCAGGCGACCGTTGGCAGATCCCACAACCCACACCGGCAGGCTGCCTGCCACCTTGCCGACGAGTCCAGAGCTAGCTGCGACGAGGTTCCACGAGCGAATCACCCCCGCAGGCGATCACCACACATCAGTTGGACGGTGCTGGCCCCGGGCGAGGTTACCGCCCGCCCGGCTACCCCGGCCGCCGGTGCTCGGTGACGACCTCCCCCCAGCGCACCCCGAGATCGGCCAGGAGCTCGCGCAACAGAGGCAGCGAGAGCCCGACGACGTTGTGGTGGTCGCCTTCGACAGCGGTGACGAAGGCGCCGCCCAGCCCGTCGATCGTGAACGCCCCGGCTACGCGCAGCGGCTCCCCGGTCGCGACGTAGGCCCGGATCTCGTCGTCGTCGAGCTCGGCGAAGTGCACCGTCGTCGAGGCGGTCGCCCCGACGGTCGCCCCGGTCCCGCCGATGACCGGATCGCGCTCGTCGACCAGCCAATGCCCGGTGTGCAGGATGCCGGTGCCGCCACGCATCAGCCGCCAGCGGGCGATCGCGTCGGCCTCGTCGGTGGGTTTGCCGTGGATCCGGCCGTCGAGCTCCAGCACCGAGTCGCACCCGAGGACGATGTCGCCGGCCAAGGCGCCCTCGTCGTAAGCCACCGTCTCGGCTTTGGCGCGGGCGAGCACCAGGGCGAGATCTCCAGGCTCCAGCCGGCCATAGCGTTCAACCGCCTCCGCGGCCACCCGTGCTTCGTCGACGTCGCTGACGACGACGGTCGGCTCGACACCGGCATGCTGCAACGTGCGCAGTCGGGCCGGCGAGGCCGAGGCCAGCACGAGACGGAGAGTGGGACTGCTCACTCGAACAGTATGCCGATGCCCGGGCCAGGGGCATCCGCCCCTCGGCTGTGGACTCCCCCGGATCGTAGGGTGTGCCTTCTCGCGGTCGCTGCCGGGGGGCGTCGCCCGGTCGGCAGTCAGCGCAGGTCGTCCCGGTGGCGTGCCGCGAGCCCGTCCACGACCCGCTTGACCTGTTGAGCGCGCGACCGGGGCGCAACCAGCACAGCGTCGGGAGTGTCGACGACGATGATGTCGGACAGTCCCAGGACCGCCACCAGGCGTCCACTGCCGGCCGCGACCAGGCCGGTGGTGTCGAACGTCACGACGTCCTCGTCTTCGCCGAGCACGTGGAGGCCATCCGGCCGTATGCCGGCGAGCACCGTGGCGAGCGCGTCGAAGTCACCGATGTCATCCCAGTCGAAGACGGCCGGCACGACGGCCATCTGCCCGGCCGCCGCTGCCGGCTCGGCCACTGCGTGATCGATGGTGATCCTGGTCAACGTGGGCCACAGCTCGTCCAGCCGGCAAGGGTCTGCGGCGATCGCCTCGGCCCCGGCTGCCAGGTCGGGATGCTCGACCCGCAGTAGGTCGAGCAAACGCTGGGCACCGACAACGAACATGCCTGCGTTCCAACGGTATCCGCCAGTGGCAAGATAGGAGGCCGCGGTCGCGGCATCCGGTTTCTCCACGAATTCAGCAACGACACGGGCCGACGGTGCCCCCGCCACATCCAACGTGGCCCCTTCCCGGATGTACCCGAAGCCGGTCGCCGGCGCGGTCGGGGTGATCCCGATCGTGACGACCCGCCCGGTCCCGGCGACCAGGACGGCCTCCCGAACGGCGGCATGGAAGCCGGCGACGGCACCGATGACATGATCCGCGGCGAACGACCCGATCACTGCCTCCGGGTCGCGGCGGGCGATCACCGCGGCGGCCAGGGCGATGGCCGGCATCGAGTCACGCCCATGCGGTTCGGCCAGCAAATGTGCTGGATCGAGGCCGGGCAGTTGCTCGGCGACCGCCGCTGCGTGAGCCGTTCCGGTGACGACCACGACCCGATCCCCCGACAGGGGGGTCAGCCGGTCCCAGGTGGCTTGCAGCAGGGTGCGACCCGAGCCGGTCAGGTCGAGCAGGAACTTGGGTGCGCTGCGGCGGGACAGCGGCCACAATCGTGTTCCTGCGCCGCCGGCCGGTACGACCGCCCAGAAGTTCCCGAGGTCGCTGCTTGCCTGGTCCATGACCGCACGGTAGCCCGTGCCGGTCCCCCGTGCCGGGAGGCGGGACCGGTCGGCGCGAGAAGGCCGCGAGAAGGCCAGGGAGAGAGGGATCTCACCCGCTGGAGGCGCTGGCGGTGATCGGGTCGTGACAGCGAGACGCTACGGTGGGGTCGTGGCCACTCAGACTCTTCTTCAGGGTGAGAAGTCGGCTCCGCGTACCTCGGTCTTCCTCAAGTTCACCATGGCGACGACCGGTGCGCTCTTCGTCTTCTACGTCCTCATGCACATGTACGGGAACCTCAAGATCCTCGCAGGCACGGAGGCGTTCGACTCGTACGCCGAGCACTTGCGCGAGTTACTCATGCCGATCCTGCCCTACTCGGGGTTCCTCTGGCTCTTCCGCGCGCTGCTCGTGCTCTCGCTCGTCGTGCACGTCTATGCCGCGCTGAGCCTGTGGGGCCGGGCCAACCGCGCCCGCCCACAGCGGTATGCCGTGAAGACCGTCGCCTCGGGTGTGCGGCGGTCGCCGATGATGCGTTGGGGCGGCATCGCCCTGCTGCTCTTCCTTGTCTTCCACCTCGTGCAGTTCACGATCCCCAAGGTCAATTTCAACGGAGCTTTCTCCGCCGAGCAGATCGGGAACAGCACCGGTCAGCTCGTCATCGCGAGTTTCCAGCTCTGGTGGGTAGTGCTCATCTACGTCTTGGCCATGGTGGCGTTGGGTTTGCACCTCTTCCACGGGGTGTGGAGCGCCGCTCAGACTTTCGGGTTGACCAACACGGCCCGGTCGCGAACTATCGCGCACGCAGTGGCACACCTGACGGCTGCGGTTGTCGTGATCGGTTTCCTCGTGCCACCGTTGGCCATCCTCTTCGGGATCGTGAAGTGAGGCGCTGATGTCCGAGACCATTCCCACCCCCCGCCCGGGCACCGACTCCGCCGGTTCCAACGGCGCGCTCGTACACGGCATCTACCGTGAGGGTGCGGCGATCGCCGACGCTGCGGCTCCGACCGGACCGATCCAGCAGAAGTGGACCACACGTAAGTTCGAGGGCTACCTGGTCAACCCGGCCAACCGGCGCAAGCTGTCGGTGATCATCGTCGGCACCGGCCTGGCCGGTGGTGCCGCGGCCGCGACGCTCGGTGAAGCGGGCTACCAGGTGAAGTCGTTCTGCTACCAGGACTCGCCCCGCCGGGCGCACTCGATCGCCGCCCAGGGCGGCATCAACGCGGCCAAGAACTACAAGGGTGACGGCGACTCGATCTACCGGCTCTTCTACGACACCGTCAAGGGCGGCGACTACCGGGCCCGGGAGACCAACGTCTACCGGCTCGCCGAGGTGAGCGCCGACATCATCGACCAGTGCGTCGCCCAGGGTGTGCCCTTCGCCCGTGAGTACGGCGGGCTGCTCGACAACCGGTCGTTTGGTGGCGTCCAAGTCTCGCGCACGTTCTACGCCCGCGGTCAGACCGGCCAGCAGCTGCTCATCGGCGCCTACCAGGCCTTGGAACGGCAGGTGGCTGCGGGCACGGTGACGATGTATTCCCGGCACGACATGCTCGAGCTCATCGTCGTCGACGGCCGGGCCCGCGGCATCATCGCCAGGGACCTGGTCACCGGCGAGATCGAGACCCACCTGGCCGATGCGGTCGTGCTGGCCAGCGGTGGTTACGGGAACGTCTTCTTCCTGTCCACCAACGCGATGGGGTCGAATGTCACCGCTGGGTGGCGGGCGCACCGCAAGGGCGCCTATTTCGGCAACCCGTGTTACACCCAGATCCACCCGACGTGCATCCCGGTGTCCGGCGACCACCAGTCCAAGCTGACCCTCATGTCCGAGTCGTTGCGCAACGACGGCCGGATCTGGGTGCCGAAAAACCCGGAGGACTGCGACAAGGATCCGCGCCAGATCCCGGAGGAGGATCGCGACTACTACCTGGAGCGGATCTACCCCTCGTTCGGCAACCTGGTCCCCCGCGACATCGCCTCCCGGCAGGCCAAGAACGTCTGCGACGAGGGACGTGGCGTCGGCCCTATGGTCGGCGACTTCCGCCGGGGTGTCTACCTCGACTTCACCGACGCCCTCAACCGGATGAGCGCCGAAGCGGTCGCCGAGAAGTACGGCAACCTGCTCGACATGTACCAGCGGATCACCGGGGAGAACCCCTACGAGGTGCCGATGCGCATCTACCCGGCGGTGCATTACACGATGGGTGGGCTCTGGGTCGACTACGACTTGCAGTCCAATATCCCGGGCTTGTTCGTGACCGGCGAAGCCAACTTCTCCGACCACGGCGCCAACCGGCTCGGCGCCAGCGCCCTCATGCAGGGTCTCGCCGACGGCTACTTCGTGTTGCCGAACACGATCCGTGACTACCTCTCGCACGCTCCCTACCCGGCGATCGCCGAGAACGACCCAGCGGTCGTCGAGGCCCAACAGTCGGTGCAGAAGCGACTGGACACGCTGCTGTCGATCAACGGTGAACGCTCGGTCGACTCCTTCCACAAAGAGCTCGGCAACATCATGTGGGAATACTGCGGGATGGAGCGCTCGGAGGAGGGCTTGCTCAAGGCGATCGACCTGATCCGGGGCCTGCGCGAAGAGTTCTGGCGCAACGTCCGGGTCCTCGGGGCCGCCGACACGCTCAACCAGAGTCTGGAGAAGGCCGGCCGGGTGGCCGACTTCCTCGAGCTCGGGGAGCTCATGTGTGTCGACGCGCTGCACCGGAGGGAGTCCTGCGGCGGTCACTTCCGGGCCGAGAGCCAGACCGAGGACGGCGAGGCCAAACGCGACGACGCGAATTTCCGCTACGTCGCCGCCTGGGAGTTCGGCGGTGACCCGGCCAAGCTCGGCGACACCGGCGCCCCGGTCCTGCACAAGGAAGACCTCGTCTACGAGGCGATCGAGCTGAAGGAGCGAAGCTACAAGTGAACCTCACTCTCAACATCTGGCGGCAAGAGGGGCCCGACAAGCCCGGCCGGATGGTCACGTATCAGCTCAGCGGGGTCTCGGGTGACATGTCGTTCCTCGAGATGCTCGACGTGCTCAACGAGTCGCTCATCGCCAAAGGTGAGGATCCGGTGGCCTTCGACAGCGACTGCCGTGAAGGGATCTGCGGCATGTGCGGGTTGATGATCAGCGGGGCGGCACACGGCCCGGTGACGACGACGACCTGCCAGTTGCACATGCGCGAGTTCGCCGACGGCGACGTCATCAGCATCGAGCCGTGGCGGGCCGACGCCTTCCCGATCATCAAGGATCTCGTCGTCGACCGCTCCTCCTTCGACCGGATCATCCAGGCGGGCGGCTTCATCTCGGTCAACACCGGTGCCGCACCCGAAGCCCACTCGGTGCCGGTGCCCAAACCGAAGGCCGACCGGTCGTTCATGGCTGCGGCCTGCATCGGGTGTGGCGCCTGCGTCGCTGCCTGCCCGAACGCCTCCGGCATGCTCTTCATGGGCGCCAAGGTCACCCACCTCGGCGAGATGCCCCAGGGCCAGCCGGAGCGCTACGCCCGGGTGGTGTCGATGGTGGCCCAGCACGACCACGAAGGCTTCGGCGGCTGCACCAATACCGGGGCGTGCGCGGCCTCCTGCCCCAAGGAGATCCCGCTCGACGTCATCAACACCCTCAACCGCGACCTGCGGCACTCACTGAGCCACGCCACGTAAGCAGGCCCTCGAAACCGGCCGGGGCCGGGGTGCCGCGCAACCGGCATACCCACCCCGGCCGATTCGCACCCACGGCGTCACGAACTTGCCGATCGATGATGCCCACCCGCTGCTCGTCTCGTCGTGTCAGTCCGTTGGTCACGACGATCGCTCTTACGGGTCTTGCGAATGCTGACCCCGCCGATTCCGGGCGAATAGACCGCCTAGTCGTCGGGGCGCTCGCGCACGCCACGCACCGCAGCGCCGACAGTGGCCACGGCGGCCGCCCCCAGCAGTGCACCGGCGGCGATGCTGATCCGGTCGCGTTGACGGGTCGGCGCCACCGCCGAACCCGACGCCAGTGATGCTGCTGTTGCCGGGCGTGCCCGGGCAGCCCCGGCACCGGGACCCGCAAGACCGCCGGCGTTGTCAGCCGATAGTGACGTCGACGATGCCACACCTCGTTCTCGCTCCAGTTTCGCCAGCGCGGTATCGATGTCATTCGCGGCCCAGGCCGCCGAGAGCATGGTGAGCCGACCGATGAGGTTGAGCCAGAACAGCAGCCCGACGACCACGACGATCGACCCGAAGAGGGGGTTGGCCGTGGCTCGGGCGATCAACGTCGATCCCAGGACCTTGAGCACGGTCATGCCGATGCCGCCCAGCAGTGCGCCGCTACGCACGTCGTGCCAGGGCAGCGGGACACCGGACAGCAGCCGCAGCAGCACAACCATGATGAAGGTGTCGACCATGAGGGAGACGAGCAATCCCGCAGCGGTGAGGAGCCAGCCGACCTGGAACCCGATGAGGTCGGCCAGCCACTGGGTGGCCGTGCTGGCGACCGAGGTGAGCGTCGCCGACAGCACGACCGCGACTCCGAACAGTGCGAAAACCATGAGGTCACGTAGCTTGGCCACGACCGGATTCCCGATCGGCCCCTTGGCACCGAAGACCGTCCGGATACCTTGGCGCAGCGCACCGATCCACCCCAGCCCGGACAACAACAGGGTGGCCAACGAGACGCCACCGGCCCAGCTCAGAGTCGCGGTCTCGGGTGCGGACAACTCGATCAACCCGCCCGGGTTACTGGCCGTCTTGACGAAACCGGGCAACGACTCGTTGAGTGAGTCGCCGATCGCAGCGAGCAGATCTGGCCGGCCTTGCAGAACGAACCCGAAGACGACCGCGGCCAACGCCAAGGCAGGGAAGAGCGAGAAGAACGCGAAGTAGGCGATTCCGGCAGCCAGCAGGTTGCCCTTGGCTCTGCTGAAACGCTCCCATGCTCGATAGACCCGGGTGGCTTTGAGATGCGCAGTGAGGTCTTTGAGTCGTTTCTTCATGTCAACCTTCCCGCACGCCCAGGCCGAACGGCCGCAGCGCCGACCAACACCCGTCGGATCGCTGTTCGTAGAGCCAGAACTGTTCGACGTCGAAAGCTGCGCGATAGTCGGCCAACTCGTCGAACGCCCGGTTTAGATCGGGCCCCGGGACATCGTGAGCCACCGTCACATGCGGGTGGTACGGGAAAGCCAACTCCCGAGCCCAGCGATCGACACGGATCTGTTGCTCCAGTTGCTCGCACCCGCTGATGCCCTGGGCAACTTGCACGAAAACGACGTCCGAGACTGGGCGAAACGTGCCGGTGCCGCGAAGCACCATCGGAAACGGTGCCGACCGGCGACCGATCCGCGTTAGGTGCTCGACGAGCAACGGCATCTCCGCATCCGACAACTCCGTAGGACCGAGCAAAGTGACGTGTGCTGGGATCGCGTGGGCCATCGGGTCGTTGAACTCAGCGCGCTTGGCCTGCAAGCGAGGTCCGTGCGGCTCGGGGATCGGGATCGATACCCCGACGACCCGGGTCGTTGCCGCAACCAAGGTGCCTGAGGCGCCGACAGACATGGATACCAGCCTAGACACATGGTGCTCTCGTGGGCACGTCTGATCCTGCGACAGAGCTATCGGCCCCCTCCCCCAGCGAGAAAGCGCTTGACAGTGCACAAATCCCGTGACTCCGCACCGGGCTCGGTTGACTCGCCGCGCGATTGTTCACATATGCGCACGAGTCAGGCCCAGCGACCTCAGGCCAAGTAGGACCCCCGCTCCGGGAAGTAGCGCCGCCAATCGGGACGGATCCGCGGCACGACGAGTCGCTGCTCCCCGAGCGTCGCGACGATCCGATTCACCGTCTGTCCTGGAGTCCGGAACAGGTCGGGGCCGGTGACCACGACGAAGCGCCAGTCTCGCTCCAGGTCCTCCCGGCGGCGCAGGTCACCGACCCACTGCGCCTCGCGCTCGATGTGGTGTCGCCCGTCGTATTCGAGGGCAACCCGGGCCGCCTGCCACGCGAGGTCCAGTCGCCGGATCCGCCCCGTGCGGTCCTGCACGACGAGACCGACGACCGGTTCGGGCAGCCCGGCGAGCACGCAGAGCATCCGGAGTCGGCTTTCCGGCGGGGAGTCGACGCCGGCGCGCACGTATGCCGCGGCCCGGCCGGCTGCCGCCGCCCACCGGCCCGGGGTCGCCACGGCTTCTCGCAGCTGCTCCGGCGTGACCCGCCCGACCCTGACCAGACTGTCCCCGAGCACGACCAGGTCGACCAGCTCGAGGTGGCCGGCGAGATCTCGGAAGGTCTGGGGCGCGTCGGTGCACGGCTGACCGTCGACGTCGACGAGGGCGGGGCGGGCGGCATACCGGTGTAGGAGCAGTCCGGACACCCGAGACTGCCGTGCCGATGACGTGCCCAGGTGCGTAGTCGCGCTATCGGGCACGACACCTCCGAGCAGCCGAGCAGCCGAGTGGTATGCCGCGAAGCTGTCTTTCGGCCCTACCAGCCTGGCCGCCCACACCCACAGCGCCGGAGTCATCGGCAACGCGGCCGGCACGTAGACACCGTGGAACAGCCGCCGGAACCGGGGACCCTGAAGCTCCCGGTCGCTGATGCCGGCCGACAGCGCGGCCCGGCGAGTGATCGGCCCGTCGAGGTCCGCGGTGAGTCGGCGCCGGCTTGTGCGGTCACTGGGAAGTGGCGGTGGCATGACCGGAGCGTGGCACGGACCCGTGGCCGACGCCGTGGGTTTTCCACAGCCTCAGCCGGTCCGGTCAAGCCCTGGCGACCCCGGACAGGATTGGAGTCGTCGGCTCCTCTCGCAGAGAACCGCACAGTCGTGCGGCGAGTCAACCGCGACCTGGGCCGAGTCACGGGATATCTGCACAGTCAAGCGCTTACTCGCTGGGTGGGTCGACTGTCACCGTCTCTCGTCGAGCACCGTCAGGACGGCAAGTCCTGTCAGAACAGCAAACCTCGTCAAAGTGCGTCGATGATCGCGTTGAGCGTCAAGCTGGGGCGCATGGCGGCACCGGTCTTGGCGTCGTCGGGCTTGTAGTAGCCGCCCATGTCGACGGGGTGACCCTGCACCCGGATGAGCTCTTCGTTGATCGTCGCCTCCTTCTCCCGCAACGCCTGGGCCACCGGCGCGAAACGCTTCGCGAGGGAGGCGTCAGCGGACTGAGCAGCCAGCTCGTCGGCCCAGAAGAGCGTCAGGTAGAAGTGCGAGCCACGGTTGTCGATCTGACCGATCTTGCGCGCGGGCGACTTGTTCTCCACGAGGAACCTGGCGATCGCCCGGTCGAGAGTGTCGGCCAGCACGTGTGCGGTGGGGTTGTCCTGGGTGGTTGCCACGTGTTCCAGCGAGGCACCGAGCGCGAGGAACTCACCGAGGCTGTCCCAGCGCAGGTAGTTCTCGGCGACGAACTGCTGCACGTGTTTGGGTGCCGACCCGCCGGCCCCCGTCTCGAAAAGCCCACCGCCGGCCAGCAGCGGCACGATCGAGAGCATCTTGGCCGACGTGCCGAGCTCCAGGATCGGGAAGAGGTCGGTGAGATAGTCACGCAGCACGTTGCCGGTGACCGAGATGGTGTCCTTGCCTGCGCGGGCCCGCTCCAGGCACCAGGTGATGGCCTGCACGGGCGGCAGGATTCGGTATTCGACTCCGCTGAGGTCGTGGTCCTGCAGGTAGCGCTCGACCTTGGCGATGACGCTGCGATCGTGGGCCAGGTTGGCATCGAGGAAGAAACAGGCAGGTGTCCCGGTGATCCGGGCCCGGTTAACAGCCAGTTTCACCCAGTCCTGCACCGGCAGGTCACGCACCCGTGACAGCCGCCACACATCGCCCGTCTGCACCTCGTGCTCGATGATCGTGGCGCCGTCCGGCCCGACGACCCGCACGGAACCGTCCGCGGGCACGACGAAAGTGGTCTTGTGGGAGCCGTATTCCTCGGCCTTCTGCGCCATCAACCCGACGTTCGACACCGAACCCATGGTCGCCGGGTCGAGAGCCCCGTGGGCCTTGCAGTCGTCGAAGACCGCGTTGTACATGGGCCCGTAACACCGGTCGGGCACCATCGCCAGGGTCTCCTGGAGCTCGCCGTCCCAGTTCCACATCTTCCCGGAGTCGCGGATCACGACCGGCATCGAGGCGTCGATGATGACGTCGCTGGAGACGTGCAGGTTGGTGATGCCCTTGTCGGAGTTGACCATCGCGATCGCGGGGCGCTCGGCATACACGGCCTTGATGTCCGCCTCGATCTCGGCCCGCTCGGCCTCGGGCAGCGTGGCGATCCGAGCCTCCAAATCGCCCATGCCGAGGTTGGGGTCGACACCGAGCCGTTCGAAGGTCTCGGCGTGCTTGTCGAAGACGTCGGCGTAGAAGACCGACACCGCGTGCCCGAACAACACCGGGTCGGAAGCCTTCATCATCGTCGCCTTGAGGTGCAACGACAGCAGCAACCCGTCCTGCTTGGCCGCAGCGATCGACTCGCGATAGAAGTCCCTCAGCTTGGCCACGCTGAGGAAAGTGCCATCGACGATCTCGCCTGCGTGGGTGGCCACCTTCTCGGCCAACACGGTCACGGTGCCGTCAGCGGCCTCGTGTTCGATTCGTAAGTCGCCGCCGTCGACCATCACGACCGACTGCTCGTGGCCGTAGAAGTCACCGTCGGTCATCGTCGCGACCCGGGCCTTTGCGTGGGCGTCCCAGGCCCCGAGCCGGTGCGGGTGCGAGCGCGCGTACTGTTTGACCGACGCAGCGGCCCGGCGGTCCGAATTCCCTTCGCGCAGGACCGGGTTCACGGCCGAACCCAGAACCTTCGCGTATGCCGCCGCCACTGCCTTGTCGGCAACGGTCACCGGCGACTCGGGATAGTCGGGGACGTCATACCCCTGGTCCTGCAGCTCTTTGATGGCCGCCTTGAGCTGCGGCACCGAGGCACTGATGTTGGGCAACTTGATGATGTTCGCCTCGGGCCGCTGGGTCAGCGCCCCGAGGGCGGCGAGATTGTTGTCGACCCGCTGCTTGTCGGTGAGCCGCTCCGGGAAGGCCGCGAGGATGCGGCCGGCCAGCGAGACGTCGCTGGACACGACGTCGACGCCGGTGCCACGCGTGAACGCTTGAACGATCGGCAGGAGCGAATAGGTTGCCAGTGCCGGCGCTTCGTCGGTCTTGGTCCACACAATGGTCGAGGTCATTTGTTCTCCAGTCAGTAGCCACATCGCACCGTCTCGGGCCCGCGTCAGGCGGCTTCGCGAGCCCGGCAGGACACCTGGACAAATTATCTTGACATCAAGACACTTAGGTCAAATCGGTCGCCGAGGCGACACGCCAGACCGCCGATGGCCTCGTCGACACGGTGCGGTCTGGACCGGGCGCGTAGTGCGGACGCCGACGCCGGGAGGACGGTCGAGGCCCCTCACGGCAAGCGGGTGGACGTAAGTCTTAAACCTTCACTGCTGCCTATTTATCTGTTATCCTTCATCTATCTGAGTAAAGGAGTCAGCCTGTTCGTCATCACAGCAGACCAGATCGGCAGCCGCCGGTCAGCCGACCTCGTGCCCGAAGCCCTCGCCGTCGTCGTTCCCCTGTGCGATAACAATGATCGCGCCTTCGAACGGACCGCAGGCGATGAGATCCAAGGGGTCTTCGCCGAGCCGAGCGCCGTGCTCACGGTGATCGTCGCGTTGTTGCGGCATGGTCACTGGCGGGTCGGGATCGGCATCGGACCGGTCCAGAAGCCCCTGCCCGTGTCGGCCCGCGCTGGGCGGGGACCGGCCTTCATCGGCGCCCGGCACGCGGTCGAAGCGGCGACAACCAGCACCCCACTCGCCGTGCGTCCCGGTCCGGGGCCGGAGCACCCGGAACCGCCCGAGCCTATCCAGCGCTCGGAACGTCGCACACATGCCGTGCTGGCCGAGCATGCACTCGTGCTCCTCGCGCGGATCATCGAGCGTCGCTCACCGGAAGGCTGGGAAGTGTGCGACCTACTCGATCAGGGCCACAGCCAGCGCGAGATCGCCGACCTGCTTCAGGTCACCCCCTCAGCGATCTCACAGCGCGTACGCCGGGCTGATTGGGCCGACCAGGGGCGCGCCCGTGAACTGGCCGAACATCACTTGTCGGTGGCCGACGGTAGACCTCTGCAATGACCGTCTTCGAGGCCTTGGCCGGGGCCGCCGTCCCCACCTTGGGTCTGTTGGCCGTGCTGGTCGGCAGCCCCTTGACCAACTGGGTGCTGCATCGGGTCGAGCGCGCCGGCGCGACATTCGGAGAATCGGCACACGAGCCGGGTCCGCCCGGAGGAAACAGCCCGCAGTCTGCCGACCCGGGAGCTGGCGTCCACGCACCCACCAACGTCCTCGGCGGCGGGCGGGCGATCGGGCGGCTCGAGCGGTCGGCCGTGTTTCTCGGGCTGGTCGCCGGCTGGCCTGAGTCCATCGCCGTGGTAGTCGCGCTCAAAGGCCTGGGACGGTTCGCCGAGCTGCGCGGGGCGACACACGGAACGGCCGAACGTTTCATCATCGGCACTTTCACCAGCTTGCTGTGGGCCGGCGCCCTCGGGGCATTGGCTCGCCTTTGCGTGTTGACCCTCACCACGTCATGACGCCGACGCCGCACCTATCGCCGCGGCATCTCGCGGACCCTGGCGACCGGCTCCGGTAGCCGTCGACCTGCCACGAACGATCACGACCGGTGGCCGGCCGCGTCCCGCCGGGAACCAGTCCGTGACCGACGGCATAGCCCCAGGTCCGAAGCACCCTGCGGGCTCGCCCGGCCCGGCTGATAGCGTCAGATTGACCTTCACCCACCGTCGTCAGGAGAGACCGTGAGCACCCCAGTCAAGGTGGCCGTCACCGGCGCCGCCGGCCAGATCGGCTACAGCCTGCTGTTCCGCATCGCCAGCGGGGCCCTGCTCGGGCCGGATACCCCTGTCCAGCTGAGGCTGCTCGAAATCACCCCGGCGTTGAAGGCGCTCGAGGGTGTCGTCATGGAGCTCGACGACTGCGCATTCTCGACCCTCGCGGGCGTTGAGATCGGCGACGACGCGGAGCAGGTTTTCGACGGAGCCAATATTGCGTTGCTCGTCGGTGCGATGCCCCGCAAAGAAGGCATGGACCGGGCCGACCTGCTCGCCGCCAACGGGGCGATCTTCACCGGTCAGGGCGCTGCACTCAACAAGGGAGCTGCCGACGACATCAAGGTGCTCGTCACGGGTAACCCGGCCAACACCAACGCGCTCATCGCGATGAGCAACGCTCCCGACATCCCCCGCGAGCGCTTCAACGCGCTGACCCGCCTCGACCACAACCGCGCCAAAACCCAGCTGGCCCAAAAGCTCGGCGTATCCGTCGACGCGATCAGCAACCTCGCGATCTGGGGTAACCACGACGACTCGATGTATCCCGACCTGTACAACACCAAGGTCGACGGCAAGATCGCTGCAGACCTGGTCGACGAGACGTGGATCACCGACACCTTCATCCCGACCGTAGCTACCCGCGGTGGCGCGGTCATCAAGGCCCGCGGCCTGTCTTCGGCGGCGTCAGCAGCCAACGCGACGATCGACCACATGCGCGACTGGGTGCTCGGCGCGAGCGACTGGGTGTCGATGTCGGTGCCGACCGACGGTTCTTACGGGGTCCCGGACGGCATCATTTCGAGTTTCCCGTGCGTCTGCTCGGGCGGCTCGTACGAGATCGTCCAGGGCATCGAGCTCAGCGACTTCTCCAAGGAGCGCATCATGGCCTCGGCCGCCCGCCTGGAGTCCGAGCGCGACCAGGTCAAGGAGCTCGGCCTCATCTGAGCATTCCCGACCGACCGCAGGGGTATGCCGCGACGCGGCATACCCCTCGTGTGTTCCGGGATGACTCGAGGCGCGGTCAGACGTCGAGGCGGACGAGGGCCACGGCAACCAGGAGTGCGGTCCCGAGGGTCAGCAAGCTGACCACGTCGACCCACTTGCGGCGGACGGCCAGACCGCCGGGCCTCGAAAGCAGCGCGCGCATCGCCGCGCCGAGCAGCAACGCGGCACTCATGAAGTAGCCCCCGAAACGCACCATGTGCAGTCCGACGAGCACGAGGCCGGTCAATCCCGCCACGGCGACCAGCCACCACGGGCCTAGTCGGCGCAGGCCGCGCCAGCTCACGCCCGCGTCGCCCGCCTCTCAGCTGCCTCGACGACGTTGCGCAACAGCATCGCCCGGGTCATCGGTCCAACACCTCCCGGATTGGGGCTGACCCAGCCGGCGACCTCGGCAACTTCGGGCGCGACATCACCGGCGACCCGGGACGTGCCGGTGTCCGGGTCGGTCACCCGGCTCACTCCCACGTCGAGCACCACGGCCCCGGGAGCGATCATGTCGGCGGTCACTATGCCCGGGACTCCCGCAGCGGCAACGACGATATCGGCCCCGAGGGTCTGCGCGGCCAAGTCCTGAGTGCCGGTGTGGCACAACGTGACCGTAGCGTTCTCGCTGCGTCGGGTCAGAATCAGCCCGAGCGGACGGCCAACGGTGAGGCCACGGCCCAACACGCAGACCCGGGCACCGGCGATCGGCACGTCGAAGCGGCGCAACAATTCGACGATGCCCATCGGGGTGCAGGGCAAGGGCGCCGACCGCCCGAGCACGAGCCAGCCGAGATTCATCGGGTGAAGACCGTCAACGTCCTTTGCCGGGTCGACCCGGGAGAGTAAGGCCAACTCGTCCAGCCCCGTCGGTTGTTGCACGAGGAATCCGGTGCAGCGCGGATCGGCGTTGAGTTCGTCGATCACCGCTTCGACCTCGGCCTGACTGGCTGACGCCGGCAGATCACGGCGGATGCTGTCGATGCCGAGCTCGGCACAATCGCGGTGTTTGGCCCCGACATACCAGGTGCTGCCCGGGTCGTCGCCGACAAGCACAGTGCCGAGTCCGGGAACGATGCCCCGTTCGGCGAGCGCGGCCACTCGGGCTGCCAACTCCGTCTTGATCTGCGCGAGGCTTGCCTGGCCGTCGAGGATCTGCGCGGTCACTGAGTTTCTCCTATGTCAACGTGCCTGCATCCTCCCACGAGTACTGTGCACCCGCATGCAACCCCGACGCGCCGAAACGCCTGGACCGCGCGCGGTGCTGAGTTGACCTATCGTGGGCAACCCGGTCTCCACACAGATAGTGACATCGATGAGCAAACAAAAGACCGAAGCGGGTCTTCGGGGAGTTGTCGCGCTGCTCGTGTCGCTGGGGTTGGCCGCGTGTGCCGGATCCGTTTCGGCGAACGCACCGGCAACTCACAGCACCACCACGGAGGCAGCAGACGCGGCCCCACTACCGTCCGAGGTCACCGCGACCACGACTTCGCTCGCTCCACCCTCACCCACGACCCACCCGCTACCGCGTGGTGGCACTGTGGTTTTCCCGGAGCATCGGCTCGTCGGTTATGCGGGGTTGCCCGGGGCGCCCAGCATGGGTCGGCTCGGCATCGGCGACCTCGACGAGCGAGTGACGGAGATCGAGCAACTCGGCTTGGAGTATGCCGGTAGCCGCACCCCCCTGCCGGTGCTCGAGCTCATCGCGACAGTGGTGCACAGGCGTCCCGGCAAGGACGGGCTCTTCCGGAGCCGGATCGACGAAGCCATCGTGCAACGCCACCTCGAAGCAGCCCGTCGGCGCCAAGGGATCCTGCTGCTCAACATCCAGCCGGGACGGGCGGCCTTTCTCGATGAGGTCAAAGCCTGGGAACGGTGGCTGCGCGAGCCCGATGTCGGGCTGGCGCTCGACCCGGAATGGGCGGTCAAGGCCGGCCAGATCCCCGGCCGGGTTTACGGCTCGACGACCGGCGCTGAGCTCGACGAGATCGCGGCCTGGGTGTCAGACCTGGTGGCCACCCACCAGCTACCCGAGAAGGTGCTGCTCTATCACCAGCTGCATACCTCGATCGTGCGCAACCCCGAGCAGTTGCGTCCCCATCCCGGCGTGACCTTGATCGTCTCGGTCGACGGCATCGGCAGCCCTGGAGCCAAGACAGCTACCTGGAACAGGGTCGTCGCGGTCACCCCGCCCCATGTGCATAAGGGCTTCAAGCTCTTCTTCGAAGAGGACCGCAGGCACGGACCGCTGATGACGCCCGAGCAGGTGCTCGCCCTCACGCCTCGCCCGGAATACGTGCTCTACGAGTAGGCCCGGCTGCACCCGGCCGGTCGTTGTCCTATGCGCAGAATCGCACTCTTATCCGGCGAGTCAACCGTGGCCTGTTCTGAGTCACGGGATTTGTGACCAGGCAAGCGCTTACTCCCGGATGGGAGGGCCGGACGAGTCCGATGCCCCGCGTGCAGTGACCGCTGTCAGTGGAACAGGGTGGCCGCCGTCAGTGGAACAGGGTGGCCGCCGTCAGTGGAAGAAGTGGCGAGTGCCCGTGAGGTAGAGGGTGACTCCTGCAGCGATGCAGGCGTCGATGGTCTCCTGGTCGCGCATCGAGCCGCCGGGCTGGACGATAGCCCGCACCCCGGCCGCGATGAGGATGCCCGGGCCGTCGGCGAACGGGAAGAACGCATCGCTGGCCGCGACTGCACCCCGGGCCCGGTCAGCGCCGGCCCGGTCGACGGCCAACCGGCAGGAGTCGACCCGGTTCACCTGGCCCATCCCGATACCTACCGAGGCACCGTCACGGGCCAGCAAGATGGCGTTCGACTTTGCCGCGCGCACCGCTCGCCAGGCGAAGGCCAGCTCGGCCAGGGTCGCGTCGTCGGCGGCCGGGCCGGCCGCCAGGCGCCATCCGGATGGGTCGTCTCCCCCGGTCACTTCGTGCCCAGCATCGGTCACGACCGCGTCCAACCGGTCGATGCTCTGCACGAGCAGGCCACCGCTGATCGCCCGGGTTTCGACGGCCGGCCGAGTGGCGGCGATGGCTTCAGGGTCAACGCGCAGCAACCGGATGTTCTTCTTGCGGGTGAGTACCGCCAAGGCGTCGTCGTCGAAGGAAGGTGCGACGACGACTTCGGTGAAGATGTCGGCCACCGTCTCGGCCATCGCCAGAGTCACCGGTCGGTTGACCGCAATGACCCCGCCGAAGGCGGACACCGGGTCGCAGTCGTGGGCCTTGCGGTGGGCCTCGGCGATGTCGTCGCCGACCGCAATGCCACACGGGTTGGCGTGTTTGATGACCGCGCACGTGGGCAGATCACCGTGATCCCCGCAGGCCCGCAAGGCAGCGTCCGAGTCGACGTAGTTGTTGTAGGACATCTCCTTGCCGTGCAGCAGCTCACCGGAGGCGATGCCGGCCCGCCAGCCACGGTAGAGCGCGGCCTGCTGGTGTGGGTTCTCGCCGTAGCGCAATCCCTGCACCCGCTGGTAGGTCGCACCATGGAAGGCCGGGAAGCCGGTGCCGTCGCAGGTTTCGGCATACGAGGCGCCCATCCACGACGCGACCGACACGTCGTATGCCGCGGTGTGCGCGAAGGCATGTGCCGCCAGCCGTTGTCGCTGAGCGAAGGTGAAACCGCCGTCACGCACGGCAGCCAACGCCTCGGCATACTGCGCCGGATCGGTGAGCACCGCAACGCTCGGGTGGTTCTTGGCGGCTGCCCGGACCATCGCGGGACCACCGATGTCGATGTTCTCGACACACTCATCACCACTGGCCCCTGAGGCCACGGTTTGCTGGAAGGGGTAAAGGTTGACAACGACCAGGTCGATCGGCGCGATGTCGAGGCCGGCGAGTTGGGCCAGGTGGTCGGGTTTGCGGGTATCGGCCAGCAGCCCGGCGTGCACGCTCGGGTGCAGCGTCTTGACCCGGCCTTCGAGGCATTCGGGGAAGCCGGTGAGGTCTTCGACCTTGGTCACCGGCAACCCGGCGCCGGCGATCAGCGCAGCCGAGCCGCCGGTGGAGACCAGTTCGACGCCGGCCTCGTGCAGCCCCCGGACGAGCTCCGGCAGGCCGCTCTTGTCGAAGACCGAGACCAGTGCCCGGCGCACCGGGCGGACGTCCTGGGTGGGGCCGGGTGCGCTGACCTGAACGTTCACGGGATGGTGACCTTCCTGCCGGTGACGGTGAAACCCTCGCGGGCCATCCGGCCCACGTACTCGACGAGCTGTGGCCGTTCGGCCGCCTTGATCCGCTCGGTGAGGCTCTGCTCGTCGTCGTCGTCGAGCACCGGGACGGCGCACTGGGCGATGATCGCACCGGTGTCGACACCCGCGTCGACGACGAAGAGAGTGGCGCCGGCGACCTTCACGCCATAAGCGAGCGCGTCCCGCGGCCCATGGATGCCGGGGAAAGAAGGCAGCAGCGCATTGTGGCTGTTGAGGTATCGGCCCCCGAAGCGGGCTAGGAAGCTCTCGCCGACAAGTTTGAGGAAACCCGCCGACACGACAAGACCCGGATCGTAGGCCGCGACCGCGTGGGTGAGCGCGGCGTCCCATGCTGCTCGCGTCGGGTAGTCGGTGAGCCGGCAGACGAACGTCGGGATACCGGCCTGCTCAGCCCGCTGCTGGCCGAGTGTGCCGTCGCGGTCGGCGCCGACAGCCACGATCTGCGCCCCGTAGCCGGGGTCGGCGCTGGCGTCGAGAAGGGCCTGGAGCAGAGTGCCGCCACCGGAGACGAGCACGACGACGCGAGTCACACGTGGCGTCCCGCCAAGCGTCGTGCCAGCGGACGACGGCTGGCCGGGGCTCATGTGCAGCAAGCGTATCGGGTGGCCCGCTCAGCGCTGTCCAGTCTCACCGACCGCTGCCAAGCCAGTGTGCGCCTGGACCGAACGACGCGGCCCCTCCGGCTGAACCCATTGCCGACGGCGCCCCTGCACGCCCAACTCACGCACGGACCTATGTCTCAACCACTCGTATCAACGCTCCCGCGTGCAGTCCGGTGACGACTTCTCCACAAGGGCGATGGCGATGGCCAGCGGCGCCTGGTGGGCGATGGACACCTTGGCCTGCCAGCCAGCAGCGCTCAACCTGGCTGGGAGCACCACATGCGGGGCGCCGTGTTCTTCGGCACGGATCTCGACCTCGCGGACACCGACGACCGCCACGCTCCCGAACGCCTTGACCACGGCCTCCTTGGCGCACCACCGTCCGGCGAAGCTCTCGGCCGGATTCCCCTGCGCCCTGCAGTGCGCCACCTCGGCAGCTGTGAACAGCCGGATGTCTGCGTCGTTCCACCGCGAGATCAGCTCCACGTCGACCCCGATCCCGAACACTCCCGGTGGTTGGGTCACGCTGGCAGCGGTGCAGTGGGGTCGATGACGACGCGCCGGGTGAATGCCTGAAGCAGGTCGTGGCCGTCCCAGACCCGATCAAAGTTGAGGGCCGTCCCGACCGGGACGATTCGATCGATACCTCGACCGTTGAGGGCGCGGGCGAAAAGGCGTAGTTGCTCAGGGCTGAACCCGAACCAGGCCAGTGTCTGATCCCTGCGGTCGATGTGTTCGACCAGGTCGAGCAGCGTCGAGGCCTGCATCGAGTAGAACAAGCCACCGCCACAGAAGTCGCCCCGAACCTGTGGGAACTCCGACACCGGCAGAACGGTCAGCTCGTTGCCCAGGACTTCGTAACCCACGACCGGGGTGTCGATCATCGAGCCGTAGGCATGCACGTGTTTGGCTACGGCGGTGGCCGCGTCGACCGCATACCCCTTGGCGTCGAGCACGGCCCGAACCCGCTCGAAGAAGTCGGCATTGGCCTCGGGAACAAGGCTCGGGTCACCAACCCAAATGACCAGGCGGGCGGAGGAGCACCCGAGCTGATCGAACCAATAGGCGTCGTTGAAGAACCGCTCGGCCAGCAGTGCACGCGCCTGCGCTGACAGTCGACGGTATGCGGCCACATCCATCGCGGCCATACTGAATCGATCCGGGAAGGTGAGCTCGGTGGCGTGGGGTGGCAGCGCAATCCGCCGGATCGCCTCGATGGTGGCATCGCCGCCCCAGATCACCCGAACGTCGCTGGCCAGACTGATCGCAGCCGTGGTCCGCTCGTCGTGCGCGTAGGCGAGCATCGCGGTCCGCTGGCCAACTCCCGGGTGCTCGAGCAGCAGTTCGGCCAAGACTTTGAGAATGAGTGTGGACTGGTCCGTGACGCGGGTCGAAAGACGCACGATCGTCCGGTTGCCCACGAGAATGGCCAACAACCACGAATAGACGAACAGCGTGTCGACGTTCGCCGGGGGAATGTGGAACACCGTGCCCCGCGGAACCAACAACAGCCGGTCGGACTCCAACCCCCGATGCTGATCGCGCAGTTGCCGGATGGCACTACGGCGCATCCAGAAGGCGAGTGCTTCAAGCTCCGGAAGGCCGCGACCGGCGCGGGACAAACCGCGTGAGAACTCGGCAACGAACTCCGTGGTGTCCTCGGCGAAGGGTGTGGCAGTGGGAACCGCAGCAAGCTGCGTCAGTACCTCGCCCAGCTCCACACTCCCGCGAGCCGGCACGAGGAGTTGCACCTCTCGGAGCGCAGCTGCAGGCTCGCTCACGACTCGACCGCCTGGCTGAAGGCATGCGTGTCACTACAGCCACGCAGCTCAGCCTTCGGCACCCGGCCGATGACCTGCAGCCGCTTACCGTGCCAGCCGTCCGACGGGTGCTGCCCACCGACCCCGGGCGGCTGCACGACACCGAGGTCTTCGGTGAGCAGGACGTGGCCCGGGTAGCTGCGCGGCAACACAGACAGGACTTCGATGAGCCCTGGCTCCCCGTCCGGCGCTGGCTCCCAGGTCCGGGGGTCGCGGATGATGACATCAGCGAAGTTGGGCGGGACGAGCAACCCGTCGTCACCTTCGAGGAAGACACTGCCCACTTGTTCGACCATCCCGTAGAAGTTGTGCACGCGTCGTAGCCCGGTCGCCTCGCGCAGGGCAGCCTTGAACTCGGCGTTGCCTACCGCCTCGTCTGCCAGTTTCTTCCAGCCACCCGAGTGGATGAGGACGCCCTGGGACAGGTCGATGTCGACCCGCTGACGCCGGATCTCGGCGAGGAAGTGTTTCCACACCATGAAGGTGAAGCCGAACAACAAGATCGGTTGGCCGTCGAATTGTGCGGCGAAGGCGGCCAGGCCGGCCGCGTCCAGTCGCATGTCGTCGTCGAGACAGTAGTAGTGCTTACGGCCGTATTGGATCATCCCCAGTACGCCCGCACCTCGGGCGCTGAACATCGCCCGATCCTTGACGACGTTGGGGGAATCGATGACGATCATGGGCAACCGCTTCGGACCCAGCACCGTGCGCATGATCAGGGACAGCGCCCGGCTCTGCAGTTCCGCCGTCTGCCGGTCCAACGTGATCTGACTAACTGCCTGCCCCGTCGTGCCGGAGGAGGTCATGATCTTGAAGACCTCGCTCGTCGGCACGCTCGACAGCACGTGTGTCTTGAACAACGAGACGGGTAGCCAAGGCAGTTCGGCAACAGTCGTCGCTGGTGAGGCATAGCCGATGGCATCCAGGATGCGCCGGTATCCCGGGCAGGCTGCGCGGTGGTGGTCCACGAGCGCGTCCAGCTCGGCGACCAACAACGACTCCTTCTCGGGCTGGGGCAGCGAGAACTGAGGCGCTTCGAAGAACTGGTCGAGGCTCACCGGGACTGAACCTCGCCGCTGAGGGTCGGATAGTCGACTTTGCCGCTGGACAGCCTCGGCAGTACCTCGACATGTCGCAGGATCACCGACCGAGGGGGCAAACGCAGGTGACGCAGCAGAGCGCGCTGAGGACCGGAAAGGTCTGTGCCGACTGGCCATTCACAGAACACGACGGCGCCCTCTTCGCCAGCGGTCACGGCAGCCACCGGCCCTGGCCCAGCGGCGAGCTGCTCAAGCTCATCGAGCGACACCCGCATCCCGGCGATTTTCGTTATTCGTTTAGTTCGACCCGTGAGGTAGAGAAAACCGTCCGCATCGAGGCGGCCCCGGTCTCCGGTCTGCAACGCCGGTCCTTGCACATCCCCCAGCGCGAGATCAGCTGCGTCCTCGCAGTAGCCGAGCATGACGTTAGGCCCCGAATACACGACGTTTCCGATGCTCCCTGGCGGGAGCACGCACCCGTGCTCATCGACGATCGACACGTGACCACCCTCAAGTGCCTGCCCGACCGAGCCGGCCCGGGTCATCGTCTGCACGACCGGCCGACAACTGATCCGCGGCGCTGCCTCGGTCTGGCCGTACATGACGAACATCTCGCCCCTACGCGCGGCCATGACACCGGCGAATCGATCGATGAGCTCCTCGGACAGGTGCCCACCCGCCTGGGTCAGTGCCCGGACCGACGCCGCAGCCCGTTCTGCCAGTCCCACGCGAGCGAACATGGCGAAGGTGGCCGGGACGCCGTTGAGGAAGGTCACCTCGTGCTCCCGGACAGCATCCCAGAACAGAGGTTCGATGACGCTCGCGCCGAGCACGAGGATAGAGCCGCCGACGGCTAGGTGGCTGTTCACGACCGACATGCCGTAGCTGTAGAACAACGGCAAGGTCGTGACCGCGCGATCGGTCGAGGTGAGCCCGAGGGAACGCACGATGGCCTGCGTGTTGGCATCGATGTTGGCGTAGGACAGGCGCACGAACTTGGGGCTGCCCGTGGAACCGGATGTCGTGAGCAGGACAGCGACGTCAGGATGCAAGGTAGGCCCAGGCTGCGGCTGGCGCCACACCCCCGGGAGCCGAGCCTGGTAGCCAGCTGGAACGCGCAACTGCTCAGGGCCCACGATGATGTCCGGCCGGTAACGTTCCAGCAGAGCAGCGCTCAGGTCGGGAGCCAGGCCGGCGTCCAGCAGGGCGACGGCATGACCGGCCGCTCGGGCAGCATGGTAGTTGGCGATCGTTGACACAGTGGTGTCTGCGAATACGAAGGCCAGCCCTCGTGCCCCCACCTCATGGGCGAAGGACCGTCCGTGTTCCGCGAGATCAGCGTGCGTGGTCACCGCACCAGTAGCGGCATCGATGAGCGCAGCGTTGTCGAGACCAACCGATTCCATCGCGTACCGCCTCAGATAAGCATGCCGCCGTCGACGCCGATCACCTGGCCAGTGACATACCCGGACAGATCACTGACTAGGAAGAGCACCAGCCCGGCGACGTCATCGGGCGCACCAGGGCGGCCCATTGCGATCGAATCGCACCTTTCGGCGTACTTGTCGGGGGGCAGCGACCTGGTCAAGTCGGTCTCGATGAAACCCGGCGCGACGGCATTGACCCGGATACCTGCAGGTGCGAGTTCCTTGGCGGCGGCACGCGTCAACCCGATAAGCGCGGCCTTCGAGGCGCTGTACACAGCGCTACCGGGGCTGCCGACCACCCCCATGATCGAGGTCATGTTGACGATCGAGCCCCCGGTCTTACGCATCGCACGAGCAGCAAGCTGCAGGTGATGCGTTGCACCGACGACATTGACTGCCATGGTGTCCTCGAGCAATTCGTCGGAGACCATCCCCAGCAGCCCGTCACCGAGCACGCCGGCGTTGTTGACCAGGATGTCGAGGGCGCCTACTGCCGCTCGGAGCTCACGATGGCAGGCGCGGATTGCGTCTGGGTCACGATTGTCGCAGCCCATCCCTAGCACCGGTCGGCCGGCTTCGTCGGAGAGTTGCCGGGCTCGAGCGATGGCTTGTTCAGAGTCACGACCTGTCACGACGACCTGCGCCCCGTGCGCAACGAGCGCACCGGCGACCGCCCATCCGATCCCCCGGGTGCCGCCGGTCACGAGTGCCACACGACCGGACAGATCCAGCTCACCCAAAATCGACACCTAGTCGCTGGAGAGTGTCACAGGCAATCGCGAACGAACTCATTCCGATGACTTCATCGGTGTCGAGCATCACGTCGAAAGTGTCCTCGATCTCGGCCACGAGACGCATGTGGGCGACCGAATCCCATTCCTCGATGCCCCGATAGGCCAACGAGTCCCAGTCGATCGCATCCGAGTCGACATCCAACGCCTCGCAGAACACCATCTTCAATTGGTCCTGGGCGTTCACGCTGCTCCTTGGTCGCGGTTACTGCGAGTCATCCTAGCCGTCGCAAGGCTTGGGTTCGACGACCTGGGGTGCGGGTCGCGGCAGCTGAGCCACCGGTCACGTCGTCGGGTCGGGCCGGGCGTCCTGCCAGCGGGTCAATACGAGCCGCAGCGCGGGGTCGAGATCGGCGGGTAGTTCCGCACGACCCAGTAGGTAGTCGACCATTGGCTCGACAAGTCCCTGTGGGCATCCGTGTCGCGTCAACCCGATCTCGTTGATCCCCGTGGTCCTGGCGGGATTGCCGAGGGTGATCGAGAAGGCAGGAACGTCCTTGCGAACCGAACTGCCCATCCCGATCATGGCGCCCGGCCCGATCAGCACCTTCTGGTGCACCGAGGTGAGCATCCCGAGATTGGCCCAGGGCCAGACCTCCACGTGGCCGGCCAAGGCGACCCCGGCGGAGAGCGTCACCCGATCGTGCAGACACACGTCATGCCCTATGTGCGACTTCGCCATGAGGAAACAGTCGTCGCCGACGCTGGTGCGACCAGCCCACCCACTGTGGATGGTCACGAACTCGCGAACCCGGTTGTGACTGCCGATCCGGACGCCGCCCGAAGCTCCGTCCACGCCGTCCCAGACGTTGAGGTGCTCGTGTCCCATCACCTCCGGTGGCGCGCCGATCGCCACGTGCGGCCCGATCCAGTTCCCATCCCCCAGCTCCGTGCTGCCCAACAGCACGACATACGGGCCGATGACATTGCCCACCCCCATGGTGACCGAGTCAGCGATCACGGCAGTCGGATGAATATCGTTGCGCACCACTGTGGATCCTCTCACCGATCAGACAGCTGCTCGTCCAGGGCCGACACGACGTGGGCGGCGATCTCCAGCGCAGCGGTCGCCGCAGGCGACGGCGCGTTCAACACGTGGACTTGGCGCGGCCCCCGCTGCACGAGGAAGTCCTCGACGAGCGACCCGTCACGACGCAGCGCCTGAGCCCGGACTCCGCTCGGACTGGGACGCAGGTCTTGCGCCTCGATTCCCGGCACGAGCCGGGACAGGCTGGCCGCGAACGCCTTCGGGGACAATGACCGGTAGATCTCCCGCAAACCGGGCACGACATTGCGCCGAGCCAGTCGCCACAACCCCGGCCAGGACAGGCTGTCCCACAGCTCGCCGGCGTCTGCGGCGCGCCACGAGTAACCCTCCCGTTTGAGCGCCAGCACCGCATTGGGACCCGCATGGACTCCCCCGTGGATCATCCTGGTCAAGTGGACACCCAAGAAGGGGAACCGGGGATCGGGGACGGGGTAAATGAGGTTTCGCACCAAGTAGTGCTTCTGCGGCACGAGTTCGTAATACTCGCCCCGGAACGGGACGATCCGCGCCTGTGGCACCAGCCCGGCCAACAGCGCCACTCGGTCGGCCTGCAGACCCGCACACGCCACAAGCCCGTCGACGCGCTCCGCGCCGGAACGCAGCTGCACCCGAAGGGAGCCGTGCAGGTCCTCGATAGCAACGACCTCGGCCCCGGTGCGCACGTGTCCCCCGGCCTCCTGGATGTCCTGCGACAGAGCAGCGCACACCCCCCGATAGTCGATGATCCCGGTCGTGCGTACATGCAACGCGCGCTTGCAGCGCACGTACGGCTCGAACTCCCGAGCTTCGGCGGGTTCGAGCAACCGGGCGTCCACGCCATTGGCTTGGGCCCGGTCGGCGAGCCGCTGCAGGCCCACGAGCTCGTCGGGTGTGTTGGCCACCACGAGTTTTCCGCACCTGTCCACGGCGACACCCCGAGCCCGCGCGTAGGCGTCGATCGATCGCCCACCCGCCACGGCCATCGTTGCCTTGAGGCTTCCCGGCGCGTAGTAGAGGCCAGCGTGGACGACGCCGGAGTTACGCCCGGTCTGATGCGCGGCTAGGCCCGGCTCCTTCTCGAGGAGGATGACCTCGGCCCCGCGAGCGGCCAGCCGCGCCGCCGTCGCCAAACCCACGATCCCGCCACCCACGACGCCAATGCGCACCTTGTTCTTCTCCTCCAGCTAGGAGATCTCGACGAGTCCGGGATCTGGCGGGATCCGACCATGCCGACGATTCTCGAACACGGCCAGCAATGCCGCACCACCGGCCATGAGTAGATCGCCAACGGTCAACATGACCCGCGAGACAGCGGCATACCCGACTGCTCGCCCGATGCCGACCCAGGGAGCAAGTGCCGCGACGATGACCGCCTCGCGAACCCCCGCCCCCGAAGGCAACAGAAAGAAGAACAGCCCGGAGATCATCGCCAGCGCCATCGTCCCGACGGTGAGACCGAGGTTCTCGAACGTGGGAACGGCCACCTCCCGCGTGAGCAGCCACAAGTGCACCCCGAAACAGCCGTATGCCGCCAGCGCCCACCCAAGTGATCGGGCTACCGCTCGTTTCCGGATCGGATGCGCGGGTGCCGGACGACGCAGGATGCGGAATCCCTGCCGAGCTGCCCACGACAGGATGCGCGGATGAAGGCAGACCACGCCGACCGGAAGCAACAGGTAGAGCCAGGTGAGTGCGCTGAGGGCCTCGTCGGTGCGCACGATCGCGGGGATGGCCATCGAGCCGCTGATCAGGGCCGCGACAACCGCCACGGCGATCGAGAAGACGGTTGCCGCGAAGATCCGTGCTCGGGCCAGCCCGGCCCGTCGACCCAACTCCAGTTGGAGGACATATGCCCAGACCGACCCCGGGACGTACTTGCCTAGCTGCCCGACCAGGAAGATCTGAGCACCTCGCGCGGCTCCGATCGGCTCGCCGAGTTCGTCGACAAATGCCTGCCAGCTCATCGTGGAGCACCCGATCGCAATGGGCACGAACATCATCGACGGTAGCCATGTGCGCCAGGAGAGCGACGCCACCGTCTCAGTCACCTCACCCCAGTGCCTGCGCAGCGCCAGCCCAGCGGCGACGATGACAACGAGCAGCAGGACGATCCGGCCGACGTGGAGCAAGCGGCCCAACTGCCCCCGGGTAGTGCTTAAGCCGTCCGGAGCACCGGTCACCGGGCGCCTCCTCTACGGAATTGGACCTAACCGGGGACTCACTCTAGAACAGCCCGCGCGTCGCACCCTGTCCCACGCGCGGCTGGGCGAGTCGGGCATGCCTAGACCCGGGATTGTGGCAGGATTCTGCCGACGGTTCACGACAGGTAAAAATCATGCCCGTACTCAATGTCGCACTGGTTGGTTCAGGCTCGATGGGCCTCAACCATGCCCGAGTCATCGCCTCCGGCCCGGACACCAACCTGGCTGTTGTCGTCGAACCTCGCGAAGAGCTAGGTCGTTCGGTGGCGCAGCGGTACGGATCGTCCTGGGTGCCGGAGCTCGCGCAAACGACAGGGATCGATGCCGCCGTCGTCGCCGCGTCGACAGAACAGCATCGTGCCCTCGTGGTGCCGCTCCTCGAAGCCGGCCTGCCCGTGCTGGTCGAGAAGCCGGTGTGCCCTTCCCTGGCCCAGACCCTCGAAGTGCTGGACGTCGCTGAGCGACGTGGCGTACCTCTCATGTGCGGCCTGTTGGAACGATTCAATCCGGCGGTGATGGTGGCGCGCACCATGGTGCGGGAACCGCGCTACGCCCGCGCTGAGCGCCACTCCCCTTACGCTCCTCGGATCAAGACCGGCGTGGGGTGGGACTTGCTGGTGCACGACGTGGATCTCATCGCGCAGCTGTTCGGCGGCAAACGCCCGGAGTCGATCAATGTCGAGGTCGGCTGCTTTCATCCAGACTCCAGCCCGGGCGCGGAGGATGTCGTCGAGGCTGCTCTCGTGTTCGATGACGGTGCCATCGCCACGGCTTCAGCCAGCCGGATCGGACAGCGCAAAGTGCGCACGCTGGTCATCCAGGAAATCGGGCGCATGGTCGAGGTGGATCTGCTGCGCCGCGGGGTGACCTCTTACCGGCACCTCACCCTGGACGGAAACGAAGGCAGGGACGGGTACCGGCAGGTCACCGAGATGGAAGTGCCAGAAGTAGTGGGGGCCGAGCCGCTAGTCAGCCAGTTGGCCCATTTCGTTCGCTTGGTGCGCGGTGAGGTCGATGCGGACATCGAGCGTTCGTCCATAATCTCGGCCCACGAAATCGTCGACCGAGCATTAGCCACTGCAAAATCGAACGTGGCCGCTGCCGGACAATAGCCGATGACGCGTGCTCCATCCCCGGCGTTGCCGTCCAGAGGCAATGACTCCATTCGGCCGCCGCACGAACCTGGCCTGCCCCGGCAGGCCAGCACGTTGCGTGTGGCCCCGAGGATAGGTTGAGCGCGTGCGAAGGCTGCCGGGTCGCTGGGGTGGGTCATGGCCCGACCGAATCGAGGTCTGGGGGCCCACGATCGGCTACCTATTGGTCACGGTCGCCGGTGCCAGCACCTCGTCGATGGGCATGCCCATGCTGCGTCAGGATCCGGCCCACCCCATCGGCCGGCAGTGGGGGGACCCGCAACCGATCCGATCTGACGAGTGGCTCGCCGCCTCGCCGTTGGACCTCGGGGTGTTGATCAACGGTGGTTCGACGCACTCACCGCTGGCTCAAGACCCCGACCTCATCTACCAGACATCGTCGGGAGGCTTCTTCGAGACGCTGTTCTTCGCCGAAGGCAACCTGCTGCGGCTGGGCCCGTGGCTGCCGGACGCGATGCTCTTCGCTGCGTTCCGGGCGTTCCCCACGCTGCTCCTGCTACTCACGCTGCCACCGTTGTTGCGCCGGCTCGGTGCGACTCGGCCCCTGTCCTGGCTCGCGGTAGTGCTCGTCATCGCAGCGCCGGCGTCCGTGTGGTGGTCGTTCATGCCGACCCGGATCATGGCATTCGCGAGTGCCGGCAGCTACCTCCTGGTCATAGCTCGGGACATGCTTGCCGAGGGCCGGAAGACGCGCGGAATCCTCATCGCGATCGTCGCCGGTGGCTCACTAGCACGTCTGGCCAGTTACTACGTCCCGTGGAGCCTGGTGATCGGCCTGCCCATAGCGCTGGCTACCGTCCTCTGGTTGGTCGTGCCCCGGGCCGGTCGACGCCCGGCTATCGCGAGCCTCGGCGTCGGCGCAGCCGCAGGCGCGCTTCTGCTGGCAGGCACCTGGTGGGAGAATCTGCCTGCCCTGCAAGCCGAGCTCAGCACGGCATACCCAGGTTTGAGGCGATCCACCGGCATGCCCATGGATCCGTATCAGCTCTTCGGTGCCCCTGGGCTCTTCGAGTTGCAGAACCGCCTGCCGCCGCTGCTGCACAACGCCAGTGAAGTGACGTCAGCGTTCGCGATCTGCGCCGTGTGGGCTGTGCTCCTGCTGCCGGCGCTGCGTGGATCGCCCGCCTTGGAGCCGGGCCGCCGGGCCGTGCTCTGGGCCCTCGGCGGGTCACTCGCAGTGTGGCTGGCGTGGACCATGCTGCCTTGGGGCTCGATCGGGTCCAATGTACCGCTGCTCAACCTCGTCACGCCGATCCGGGCCACCCAGACGCTCGGCTATCTCGCGGTGCTGCTGCTCGTGCTCGTGCTCTCGCAGGTCCGTCCCCCCGGGCCCTCGGCCCGCTACGCATTGCTCTGCGCAGTGGTGTGTGCGGCGGTCACTGCGATCGCTGTGCTGGATCTACGCCGAGCGCTGCCTACCCTGTCCATGCGACAGATTGTCCTGACCACCGTCGTCACCGGCTTGCTGATCCTCGTGGTCTCCCGATGGCGCGCGCACTGGCTCCCACCTGTGGCCGTCGCGGTCGTGACCGGATGGGCCGGCCTCTCGGTCAATCCTGTCCTCTTCGGCCTCGGTGATCTGCGCGCCAGCCCCGCCGCCGGGTTGGTTCGCAGCTACGAGGAAACCGCCGTATCAGGCGGAGAGCAGGTGCTCTTCGCCAGCGATGACCTGGCCCTCAATGCGCTGCTCGTCGCCAACGGCGTCCCCTCGCTCAGCGGCTATCAAGTGACCGGCCCGGTTCGCGAGCAGTGGTCGAAGCTCGACCCGACGGGATCCCAGGAGTTCGTCTGGAACCGAGGCGCCAGCTACTTGCGGTTCGACTTCTCGGGTGCCCCTGGCCGGCCCCCCAAGATGTCCAATGCCGCTTTCGACGTCATTGTCGTCGCGATCGACCCCTGCCAGCTTGTGCCCCAGTTCGGACTCACCCATGTGCTGACCTTCGACTCGCTCGATGTCAGCTGCGCCACGCTGCGCGACACCACGACATGGAGCGGCCGGCCCGCGTTCCTTTACGGTCTCTCGACAGCCTGAACCCGGGCGCGGGGACTATTTGCGGTTGCCCATCGATGTGCGCGGCATTCGGTCCGCCCTCCTCCCTCCGACTCTCGACACCGACCGTCGGAGCTGGGCCCCGGGTCTGCCCCTGGTCTGGTTGACACCGACCTTGTGAGGACTGTCAGTCCTGGCAGGGAGGATGATGACCACGCCTCAAGCGTTTCCGAAAGAGTTCCGCGACGATGTGATCGCGGTGGCACGTCGGGCCGAGGCACCCGTGTGTGAGGTGGCCAAGGACGTCGGGATCTGCGAGTCCGGTCGACACCGGTGGCTGCCCTGGGCCGGTAACGAGGACGGTCGCCGATCCGGGACCACTGTCGAGGAGTCACCGGCGTTGGGTGAGCTGACCAAGCGCAACCGGCTGCTGGCGCACGAGAACGAGGTCCTGCGCCGCGCTGCGGTGTACCTGGGAGATGGCCGATCCGGGTCGTTAGTTTGATGATGTGGTCAGCTTCGTGCACGAGCCCGGGTTCCTGATGGCGGCGTGGGACCGGGTGCGGGGTAACACGGGTGGTCGCACTGCGGGGGTGGACGGGATCGTGCCGCGATTCGTTCCCGCCGAGGAGGTGACCGAGATGCTCGCCGACCTGCGCCGACAGGTGAAGGCCGGGGGAGTTCACGCCGCTGCCGGTGCGTCAGCGCATCATCGGGAAGGGGAACGGGAAGACCCGCTCGTTGAGGGGTCCGTCGATGACGGACCGGATTGTCCAGGCGTCCGTGACGCTGGTGCTGGAGCCGATCGTCGAGGCCGACGTCGAACCCTGCCTCTTCTGGGTTCCGGCCGAGAAGACGAGCCCAGGACGCGGTCGCTGAGATCCAGGACGCCACGACGGGCAACCGCGGCGATGAGTGGGTGTTCGCGGGTGATATCGCGGCGTGTTTCGACGATATCGACCACACCGCCCTCATGACGCGGGTCCGTGGCCGGATCGCCGACAAGCGCGTCCTGGGGTTGGTCCGCGCGTTCCTTCAGGCTGGTGTCCTCACCGAGGACGGGCTGAACAGGGACACCCGCACTGGCACCCCGCACGGGGCGGGATCCTCTCACCACAGTTGGCCAGCATCGCCTTGTCCGTGCTGGATGAGCACTTCACCACCAGGTGGGAAATGCTCGGCCCTGTCATGGACCCGCGCTAAGCATCGACGCGCCGGGGCCGCGACGATGAAGCTGCTCCGGTACGCCGACACCGTCGTCGTCCTCGTCCGCGGACCTCGCGTAGAGGCCGAAGCGTTGTTCGGCGAGGTGGCCGACGCGGTGGCGCCCGATCGGCTTGCGCCTATCGGCGCAGAAGACTCGCCTGACCCACATCGAGGACGGGTTCAACGTCCTCGGCTGGCGCATCCAGCGCCGGAGGTGGCAAGGACGCGGCCAGACCACGCAGACTGTCTCCACCTACCCATCGAAGACGTCCCTTGCGTCGATCACAGCGAAGACCCGGAGCTGACCCACCGGAGGACACATCGCACGCTCGCAGACCCCCCTGTCGGCTCAACCCGGCGATCAGGATCTGGTGCGGGTACGTCCCCAGCACGGGGTATCTAAGCGGACCTTCTCCTCCGTCGACCACGTCGCCTTCTGGCCGAGCGTCGGCTGGCTGACCAAGCGCCACCCCACGCTGAACACCCACACCGTGATCCGCCGGTACCTGCCCGAATCGGCGATCACCGCGGATGGGATCGAGTTCTTCCACGCACCAACGGTCCCCGCCGCCAGGTACCGCTCCCGAGGAACCCGTATCTCGAACCCCTGGGTGACACGGACACCCACCCCAACGGCCTGAACCAGACCCACAGCCGGATACTCAGGAATGGGCACGCCCGGTTCGCAAGAGCAGGCCGAGCAAACCCACCAGCCGCAAAGCTGACCGGGCGCCCCGGTCCGACCCCTACACCGAACACCCCACCAGTGAGAGCAAGCTATACATGTGCGCCGACACAAGGACGTCCACTCGGGGCAGATCGTCGGATGACAGCATCGACTCCCGGATGACAGCGTCGTTGGCGGTGACAGCGCTGCGCACCGCGGTCGACCGGCGCGGCGGGCACCAGGTGGAGTCAAGCACTGACAACGTGGCCATGGAAAGCTGTACGCACTCCTGCAGAAGAACGTCCTCAACCGACGACAGTGGTCCACCCGGGCCCAGCTGCGCCCGGCCATCATCACCTGGACCGAACACACCCACCACCGCCAGCGCCGGCAATGCCGCGCGGGCCGCCTTGTCACCCCCACAACCATGAAGGGTCGAGGCTGGGGTGACCCCGTTTGCTAGACATCCTGATCAGCTGGCTTCTGGGCCTGGCAGGAGCGGATGCCCGTCATGGGTACAAAGAGGAAGAGGTACACCCCGGCTTATCGACGGGAGGCCTTCGTCGCCGCGACCATCCTTGAGCAACCCCCCAACGCTGTCGAGATCACCTACATATCGGGCCCCTCGCGGCGGCCGAGAACTCGAACCCGTCGAGGCGTTCGAGCTGATCGCGGCGGAGAAGGCCACCACCGGGATCCGTTGAGGCGAATGGTCGAGCTGCTGGGGGTGTCGCCGTGGGGCTATGACGCCTGGGCGGTCAAACGGGATGCCGGACCGGGCCCACGCCAGGCTCGGCGGGCTGACCTCGCGGTGAAGACCCGTCTCGCTCACAACACCTCGGACGGGGTGAGCGGAGCACCGCGGATAACCGCCGCCCCGCGTGAGACCGGCGAGGTGGTCTCGGTCAACACGGTCGCCACGATCATGCGTGAACAACACATCCGGGGCATCAGCCCCCCCGCCATGGCAGCCGGTCACCACCCGCGCCCAAGCCACCACCGCGGTCAGTTTCTGGATCGAGCAGGTCTACAACCGACGCTGCCGCCACAGCGCATTCGGCCAGATCGGCCCGATAGCATTCGAGCAACGGCTGGCCACCATGGAAGCCGCATAAATGGTAGCCACCAAACCGGGTCAACCCCACCGAGGCTAGACGTTGGGTCCTCGGTTCGACCCCGAGACGGGATACTCCACGCAAGCCTTGGAGGGGCGTGCAGCACACCGGAAGTGGGCCAGCCCTACGCGGATGATAAACTCCCTGAAGAGCACGCGAAGGTCTTCTCCTACGAAGTTACGGAGGTCCCAATGGGCAGGGCTATCATCGCGAAACGGGGCGGCATGCGGCGTTTCTCAGTGGCATTCACCGCTGTCGCGGTCGGCCTCCTTGGCGGAGTGGCTACTGCGTCACCAGCTTGGGCGAGTTTGAAACCAGTCTTGGCGGGCTCAAGCTGGTTCGGCGGCAAAGGTGTCAACGTCTGTAAGGGGAACAGCACCGACCCGTATTGCGGGGGCGAACGACATGTTGGCGGATGGCCAGGTGTCAATTGGTGGGAATGCGTAGAGCTTGCTCAGCGCTTCTATCAGAAGCAAGGTTGGCACTCTGGCATCTTTGCTGGGGTCTCCTACGCGCACCAAATCTATGATAAAGCCGGGAACCTGGGCATGACTCGTCTGGCTAACGGCAACATTTCTGCACTGGTACCGGGCGACATGATCATTCATGCCGGCACTTCGAGCAACCCAGCGGGCCACGTTGCTATTGTGGACTCAGTCGTTGGATCTACCGTTAACGCAGTTGAACAAAACTGGTCGGCCAATGGGAGAGCTACCTATAAATTCTCGAATGGAAGGTTGTCTCGAGGTAGCTCATCGATCCGCGGGGTCGTCCATGACCCTGCCAACAAGGGCACGTCGTCCGGGGCCTCCAAGCGTAGCGTGCTGCGAAGTGACTTCATCGGTGACTTCAACGGTGACGGGCGTTCTGACGTCTTCGCCAGCCACAACGGCAAGTGGCTCGTGTCCTACTCGGGGACTGCACGCTTTAAGCAGATCCAACGCAGCAATATCAGT